>Ga0080006_1157530_pt1 | contig 197482 bp, 196 predicted proteins | sample RS3BMetagenome_FD_69209 | JGI IMG/M metagenome (GOLD analysis project Ga0080006, IMG submission 69209) | Ferric oxide microbial mat and aquatic microbial communities from Rainbow Spring, Yellowstone National Park, USA - RS3B (SPADES... ...
CCCCGGTACCAGCCGTCCGCGGTGAGGCCAGAACCGAACCCAGCGATGGGAGAGGAACCCCGCAAGGGGTGCATCCGAGATGAGACTCACCAACACTCACTCGGGTGCAACGGAGGGACGTGAAGCGTTGCCCTCGGCCGGAGTCATCGACGCGAGAAGCGTCCGCGCCACCGCCACCGTCACCGCTCCCACCAGGGGATACGACGCGGGGAAGAAGATCTCGGGGAGAAAGACCTTCGGAGTCGTCGACACACTCGGCCTGCTCGTCGCGGTGGCGGTGTTCGCGGCCTCGACGAGCGACAACATCGGCGGCATCGCTGCCGTCGACCGTGCGCGCGGAAGGTCGACCCGTCTCGAGAAGGTGTGCTGCGACGGTGGCTTCAAGCGAACGTTCATCTCCCACTGCGACGCGCACCATCTTTCGGCGGAGGTCGTAAAACGGATCGCGTCGGGTAGCTGCGAGGTCCTTCCACGGCGCTGGGTGGTTGAGCGCACCTGGTCGTGGTTGATGAAGCACCGGCGCCTCCAGATCGACTACGAGCGCTGCCCCGAGGTCGCAGAGGGCTTCGTCTGGGCAGCACACGCCCGACTCTTGCTCCGTCGACTCACCGTTCCGACAAACATGCAGCGCGCTGCATGAACATGCGCGACAGCCTCTTAGTGGTCCCGCTGATGAATACACTGTAACTTGGTGGCGGCGAAGAGCGTCCGCCCCGAGGGGCGGTGGATGCGGATCATCGGAGGTATCCGATGGGAAGGCCGAGCCCTTTCGTCCCCCGAAGAGGCGCTCAACTGCGCCTGCGGGCTCTACCTCAATGATCCGTCCGCTTGGGTGGACGATTCATCCACGAACTAACGGCCAGGACCACTTAGCGGACGGTCTTCGAACTTCGAGGAGCTGCGCGTACGACTGAGCCAACGGGCCACGGCGTGCTAACGGTCGCCGTTCTACACGATGCGGCGCCACCGCCTGAAGGCTTCGACCTCATGCTTGCGGAGATCGAACCACTCGCCTCCCTTGCGTCGATCAGCGAACCGGCGGTGCCAGTACGCCTCCACGCCCTCGGGATCGTCGGTCTTGATCTCCCACAAAACCTTCACGGGTTCGGGCATCTGGAGTCGAATCTCGTATTGGCGCCGTCCCCCGTCGTTGGATCGCCCGATCTTGTAATAGCGCCCAGATTGGATGAGGTGCACGACCCCGATTGCAAATGCTCCGTGGTCGCCGCTGGAGTCATCATCGGTCGGGGGAGTCACCGGGAGTAGGGAAAGGATGTCGTCGAAAACCGTCGGATGGGGCAGCTAAAGCCGCTACGCCATCGAGAGAATGCTTCGAAGACCTTGACTTCGCGGGCGTATCGAGGTCTCATCTCCGTCCCTGGCGCGCTGCCGGTCGTGGGCAGACCAATGACGAACCTGCATCCTCAAGGCCACCGCTCGACTGCTCGCGCTCCCGCGCGGCGGAAGCGCCGAGCTGCGACACGGAGTTGGCGCTTCCGCCCTCCGAGCCGCTTCCCTGGTCAGCGACTTTGTTTGGGCGAATTTGTTCAATTTCGGCCCTTTTCCCTTGTTCTTCTATGGAGACCGTCATCCAAGGAGGTCCATGCGACACCACTGGCACGTCCGCCGTTATCACTACCGTACCGCTGCCCGGCGTTGTCGAGCCCACCGTCCCTCGCAACCTGCCAACCGGCGACGGGCTCCCGGCACGAGAGTCAGCCGTATCTCCACGAGGCGCGGGACCTTGCGGATCGCTCCTGCTCCGATCCGCGAGCCTCACGGTCGCGAAGGTGCCGGTCAGGGCACCAGTCGGGCGGTATGTCGAGACCCGGACTTTTGGGGAAGGTTGGCAGTCAAGCTTCTTCGCCTACTCGGCGGGCGGCGGTCATGAACGGAGGCCGCACGGACACGGTGACAGCGAAGGTCGATCGAATCTGCGCCATCGACCACGATGTCCTCGGCCTGCTCCGCGCCCACCGGGTACTGACGACGCCCCAGCTGATTGCGCTGACGCGCCGTCCGGAACGGACCATCGACTACCGCGTTGCCCGGCTGCGCAGCCGCTCTCTCGTGGAGCGCACCCGCCCCAACGCGGCATCGGGCTCGGCGCCGTTCTACTGGTGGCTCACTCGGGCCGGCGCCCGCCTGGTCGAGGGCACCTCGCCCGCGCCGGGCAAGGGGACGCCGAGCCCGCTGCTCTTGCGCCACACTGCCGCGATCGCCGGCCTCTACGTGGCGCTGTGCGACGTCGGCCCGAACGTCGGGCTCAGCCTCACGGTGTGGCGTCGGGACGAGGACGCCTGGGAGGACTGGTCGAGCTACCGGGGCACCGGCCGCCTCCGCCCCGACGCCTACGCCGAGATGCAACTCAGCGTTGACGGCACAGATGGCCTGGCCGGGGCGCTCGTCGAGGTGGACTTCGCCACGATGGACCAGGCCCGCCTGCGAGCCAAGGTGGCCAGCCAGCGCCAGTACTGCGCCGAGACGATCTGGTGGGACCGCCACCCGTGCTGTCCGGCACTGCTCTTGGTCACGACCTCGGAGGCCCGGGTGAACCGCTTCCTCGCCGGCGTGGAGAAGGACCGGCCCCGCCCCTCCCCCTACGAGCACGAGAGCGCAGCCCACTACGACGAGATGGTGGCTCCTGCGCTGCCGTCTCCTCGCCCGAGGTGCGCCAGTACCGCCGAGTCGTCGCACGCGTCGAGGCCGCCCAACGCCAACACGACGAGTGCCGGCGCCGCTACCTCGTGAACGACCTCGACCGCGAGTGGCCGGCGATCACCGAGGCCGTCGGCGACGACCAGGCCGCGGCGGTGATCCGCTACCTCTTTGACGGGCCGCTCCGTGCGATCAACGCCCTGGAGGCCTTGGGGGCTCGCACACGTGGACCTCGTGGCGGTGACGGCGGAGTGGTGGTCGACGGCGAGGACCGACGCCGACGCGGTTCCACCTGCCTCCCTCGTGGCCGCTTGGCGCGCCATCTAACAGGAGTGCTGGCTCGCCCAGGCTGACTGGCTCGCCCAGGCCGACTGGCTCCTCGGGGACAACGCGGCGATCCGCCTGGGTGACCCGCGCCTGTGCCGACCGGGCGGACCTCGACGCCGCCTACGACGGCGCCCATCTCTTCGTCTGCCCGAGCTGCGCCCGCCTCACAACGACGACGATCCGCCCGGATGTAGTTACCGCACCCCGGCATGTCGGTGCTGCGCCGGGCCGCTCGTCCGACTCGTCGATGCCCCGGCGCTCCCAGCGCCCCTCGATGAGTCACTTGCCCGCCTCGCTGCCCGCCGAAGCCAGCTGCGGGGGCGCCGATGAGCATGACGACTGGGAACGTCCCTCAAGCGGGCCGCCGAGCCCGTCGGCGCGACGCCGAGCAGCACCTGGTGGCCTTGGATGCTCGGAGCACGTCCCGCCATCCGCGAGGTCCCGCGTCCAGCGCCTTGGCCGGTCCCCCGCGCGTGGGGGACCAGGTCCCGGATCACCCCCGCCATCCGCGAGGTGACCGGATGCCTCGCCAAGAACGTCCTCCGAGCGCGGGTAGTCCCGGCCCACATCGTCCCCGATCCCGAGCGCGCTCCGCTCGTCGAAGCTGCCTTCGAGCTGTACGCCGCCGGAGAGTGGACCGTCGAGCGCCTGGCCCACGAGATGGCCGACCGCGGCCTTCGCGATCGGGGCCGCAGCGGCCACTACACGGCCAAGGCGGTCACCGTCTCCGGGCTGGCCCGCCTTCTCGCTCACCGGGCTTACGTCGGGATCGTGGAATGGGACGGGATCGAGTACGAAGGCGGCCACGAGCCGCTCGTCGAGCGGGGCACCTTCGACAAGGTGCAAGAGCTGCTCGCCGCCCGGGCCATGCGCGGCACGCGCGAGCGCCGGCAGCACCACTACCCCAAGGGCGTGCTCGTCTGCGGAGTCTGCGGGAGGCGACTCTCGATCCAGCGCTCGAAGGGCACGTACACGTACTTCTACTGCCTGGGGCAGAAGGACCGCCGCAACGGCACCGGCTGCCAGGAGCGCTACGTCCTCGCCGACCAGCTCGAAGCCGAGGTCGAGGACCTCAGGCTCCGGCGCGAGCAGGAGCGCATCGGCGCCGAGGTTCGCTCCATCGAATCGCGCCAGACCGTCCTCGACGCGAGCCTCGATGACTGGCAGGAGGTCATGAACCTCGCCCTGCGGTTCTCGACGCGCTGCGCCACCGCCTATCGTCGGGGTGGCGCCCGGACGAGGCGGCTGTTGAACGCCGCCGTCCTCGACGAGGTGCATGTCCGAGGCGGACACGTCGTCGAAGCGGCCTACAAGGAGCCCTTCGACTTGCTCTTTTCTTCGCCGAAGTTCGAATACGACGATGTGGTGGGCGCGGAGGGATTCGAACCCTCACGCCGTGAGGCCGCAGGGTTTAAGCCCGCTGTGTCTGCCATTCCACCACGCGCCCACAGCCACATTCTGCCAGGCCGGATAGCCTCGGTGCATGCTCGCTGTGCTGTGCGCTCTGGCCAGCGCCCTAATGTACGCTCTGGCGTCAGTTTTCCAGCATCGCGGTACCGCAGGCGAGCCGGCAGCGGAGAGAATCCAGCTTGGCCTCCTGGTCCGCCTGACACGCAGCCGGATATGGCTCTTCGGGGTCGCTTGCGACGCTGCCGGTTACGTTCTGCAGTTCGTCGCTCTAGGTCATGGTCCGATCGTCATGGTCCAGACTCTGCTGGTCTCGGGCCTGCTGTTCGCCCTTCCGCTTGGAGCTGCTCTAAGCGGACGAAGGCTGACTTCTAGTGACTGGCTCGGAGCGTTCGCTGTCTGCGCCGGGCTTGCAGCGTTCCTGGCTGTCGCGGCACCGGCTGCCGGTAAGAGCAACCCCGCCAGCCAGACCTGGGCGATATTACTGTGCACGGTGGCGCTGGGGGTGGCCGGCCTGGTGTCGTGGGGGCGGGGGCCAGCTTCGCGGCGGCGGGCCGTGGCTTTGGGCTCGGCGGCAGGCTTGGTCTACGGCGGAGCTGCCGCTTTGACGAAGACGACGGCTCACATCCTCGAAAGGGGCCTGCTCGGCGTGTTCGTGCACTGGCAGCTCTACGCACTGCTTGCTCTCGGGGTGGGCGGGATGCTCCTGGCTCAGAGTGCGTTCCAGGCTGGGGCGTTGGACCTGTCTCTGCCGGCTCTGACCGTCGTGGATCCAATATTCAGCATTCTCGTAGGGGTCGTTGCCTTTCGTGAGAGCGTCGCCTTCTCCCCGCCGGCTCTGACAGTGGAGGTGGCCGCTCTTGCGTCCATGGCCGCCGGCGTCATCGTCCTAGCCCGCAACGAAGGTTTGGTCGCAGGATCGGTAGCCTGAGTTGTGCTATGAAAGCATCGGACTCCGACAGGCGCAGGACGATCGAAGAGCTGGGCCGCCACTGCGCCGCTGGCCGCCTTGACACCGACGAGTACGCCAGGCGGATCGAGGCTGCCCTAGGCGCCTCTGACCTCGAGGAGCTCGACGGGCTGCGCGCTGATCTTCCGATGCTCCGGATCGCTGCACCACAGCCGCGTCGGAGCCGAGACGTCGAGGCAGGCGAGCGGGCGTTGGGCGCTTACGCGATGGCCCTGACAGGCAGCGTCGCTGTGATCGCTGTGATCGTAGGAGTGGTCTTCTCGTGGGGGTGGGCGCTGGCGTTGCTGGCGGGATGGACTCTCGGGGTGGCGGAGGCTACTTTCGTGGCGCTGGCCCGCCGCAAACGTTGACCTGCCGACGCTCCCCGAACCAGTGGTAGGAACAACCTGGCGACGGGCCCGTCACCAGGGAAGGCGAGCCCGCCAGTGGTAGGAACAACCTGGCGACGGGCCCGTCACCAGGGAAGGCGAGCCCGCACGCGCTTCAGGTTAACAGGACTATCTTGCCCAGCTTTGAACCGGCGGCGAAACGCTCGTAAGCCAGGGGAGCGTCGTCGAGGCTGAAAGTGTCGCAGACCGGGACTTTCACGGCTTTACGGGCGAGCAGCGGGAGCACGTGTGCCTCCACGAGCCTCGCCGCGTGCGCCTTAGCCTCCATCGGCCGAGCCCGCAGCGTCGAACCGTGTATTCGCGCCCGCTTGCCCATCAAGACTCTCAGGTCCAAGTCGGCGCTCGTGCCCGCCCCGGTTCCGATGACCGCAACCCGGCCGCTGACTTGAAGAGCTTGAAGGTCGGTGGCTAAGTTCGGACCGCCCACCAACTCCAGCACTACGTCGTAAGGGCCGTTGACGGCCACGTCTTCGGGGGAGACGGCCAGCGCTCCCATCCGGGCTACTTCCTGCCTGCGGGCCGGATCCCGCACTGAGGCTACGACGGTCGCCCCCGCTGCGACTCCAAGCTGGACGCCTGCGGTCCCGACCCCTCCAGCGGCCCCCTGGACTAAAAGGCGCTCGCCCATGGCCAGGCCGGCCTGGGTGAACACGGCGTCGTGCGCCGTGGTGAAAACCTCTGGGAAGCCCCCCGCCTCGGCCCATTCGACTCCGGCCGGTACAGGCATCGCCTCACGCTCGTGCACGACGGCTAGCTCAGCCTGCCCTCCGCCGCCGACCACAGCCATGACGCGGTCGCCTGTCCGAAAGCGTGTGGCCCCAGGTCCTAGGGCTACCACCTCGCCGGCCAGTTCCAGGCCAGGGATGTCCGGGGGGCTGCCCGGCGGGGCCGGGTAGTGGCCTCTCATCTGGATCAGGTCGGCGCCGTTGAGCCCGGCCGCCTTGACCTTTATCAAGACCTGCCCGTACCCGGGGATCGGATCCGGGTGCTCCCGGACCACGATCCGCCCGTCTGAGACGGTCGCCGCTTTCACGACCCGACCGTCGCCGCCAACTCGGCGAGGAGGCTCATCGTGGCTTTGCGCTCGTCGCTGCTGCCGAACACCGGCAGGCTCAACGCTGTCGCCCCGATCTCTCCGAGCCGTAGAAGCTGGGAGCGAACGGTCGCCTCGTCGCCGACTATCGCCACGTCAGCAGGGCCTTCCACTCCTTCGATGTCGAGCATCGCCCGATACGAGGGGAGGTTGTTGTAGAAGCCGAAAGTCTCGGCGGCTCTCGCTCTAGCGGCGTCAGGGTCCGAGGTCACCGAGACTGGAAGCCCGACGACCACCTGCGGGTCGGGTCTCCCAGAGCGCTGCGCGGCGGCGGTGATCTTCGGGACGATATGCGACTCGATCGTCCTCGGTCCGACCATCCAAAGAGCTGTTCCGCCGGCGAGGGAGCCGGCAAGGTTGAGCATCTGGGATCCAAGGGCGGCGACGATGACCGCTGGGGGGGTGGAACCGGCTGGTCTCATCGGTGAGAACGTGTGGGCGCTCAGCTCCTCGCCGGTCACGTCCGCCTTGCCCTCGTGGAGCAGCGGCATCAGGATGTCCAGGTACTCGCGCATGTGTCGGACAGGCTTATCGTAGGAAAGCCCGTAGGCGCCTTCTATTACGACGCGGTGCGAGAGTCCTATGCCAAGGGTCAGGCGTCCCTCGGTGGCCGCCTGGACGGTGAGGGCCTGCATGGCCATCACCATCGGGTGGCGAGGGTAGGTGGGAACTACCGCCGTACCGACCTGAAGACCCCGCACTTCCCGGCCGACGACGGCTAGGGCGCTGAGCGCGTCGACGTCGGACATCTGGGGCATCCAGAAATCCAAGCCTGCTGTCTGCGCCTGCCTTGCAGCGTCGATCAGTTCGTCGACGGCGTTGCCCGAACGACCGGAAACCCCCACGTGGATACCTATTCTCATGAGGCCATGCTACGCCACGCACATCGGGACCCCGTCGTGAACATTCCCCGAGCAGGTGTCGCGACCGCTCCGGGTGGAGAGCCGTCCGGCGACCGCGTTATCTTCGCAATGTGACCAACCAAGCCGAAGCAGCATTTCGCGTAGAGCACGACTCGATGGGGGAGGTCCGGGTTCCAGCTGAAGCTTTGTGGCAGGCTCAGACCCAGCGTGCTGTCGAGAACTTCCCGATCTCAGGCACGCGCGTCGAGGCCGCTCTCATCTCGGCGCTGGCGGCTATCAAAGGCGCTGCGGCGTCGGTGAACGCGGAGATTGACGTGATCCCCGAGCCCATAGCCCGCGCTATCGAAGCGGCGGCCGGCGAGGTGGCGGCTGGCGGTCACTCAGGAGAGTTCCCGATAGACGTCTACCAGACAGGCTCGGGCACCTCAACCAACATGAACATGAACGAGGTTCTGGCGACGATCGCCACGGCGACACTCGGTGAGCGTGTCCACCCAAACGACCACGTGAACGCTTCGCAGTCCTCAAACGACGTCTTCCCCTCCGCAATCCACGTTGCGGCTGCGACGGAGATCACCGACAAGCTGATCCCTGCGCTCGAACATCTCGCCTCGGCCCTTCGCGCCAAGGCAGAAGAGTTCGCTTCGGTCGTCAAATCTGGGCGCACCCATCTCATGGACGCCACGCCCGTAACCCTTGGCCAGGAGTTCGGGGGCTACGCAGCGGCGGTCAGTTACGGCGTAGAAAGGCTGCAAGCCTGCCTACCCCGCGTCGCTGAGCTTCCCCTCGGCGGCACCGCTGTCGGTACCGGGATCAACGCGCCGGCACAGTTCGCGCCGGGTGTCATCGCCAGGCTCTCCCAGGCGCGTGGCATCCGCTTCGTGGAGGCGCGAAACCACTTCGAAGCCCAAGGTGCCAGGGATGCTCTCGTCGAAGCTTCCGGGGCGGTCAGGACGATCGCAGTGTCGCTGTACAAGTGCGCAACCGACCTGCGCTGGATGGGCAGCGGGCCGAGGACCGGCCTAGCGGAGATACGAATACCCGATCTGCAGCCGGGTTCGTCGATAATGCCCGGCAAGGTGAACCCGGTCATACCCGAAGCAGTGTCGCAGGTCGTTGCTCAGGTCATCGGCAACGACGCGGCTGTTGCCTTCGGCGGGGCCGCAGGCAACTTGGAGCTCAACGTGATGCTGCCGGTAATCGCCCGTAACCTGCTCGAGTCGATAAGGCTCGTCAGCGCCGTCAGCGTCGTGTTCGCCGACAAGTGCATCTCCGGCATAGAAGCCGACGTCGCCCGCTGCCGGACCTACGCCCTGTCGTCGCCTTCGATCGGCACCGCTCTCAATCCTTACATCGGATACGAGGAAGCCGCAAAGGTCATAAAAACATCCCTGGCCGAAGGCAAGGATCTGCGAAGCGTCGTGTTGGAGCGCGGTCTGCTGAGCGAAGAGGAAGTGGACCGGGCTCTCGACGTCGAGGCCATGACCCGCGGGGGGATCGTCCACTAGCCGAGTCATGCTGGGGGGTCCAAGCACCGACGGCGTGTGGACGATCTCGTGAGATCTCCGACGGGTGTGCACTAAAGCCTTCCGGCGCGGCTACCGTCATAGGCGATGGGCACCGGTTTCGAGATCCTCGTTTTGCTCCACGTGCTGTGCGCCATCGGCGGTTTCGGAGCGGTCGCCTACAACGGTTTGTACACATCTCTCGCCGCCCGCCGACCCGACGGAGGGACAAGCGCGGTGCTCGAGGTGAACAGGCTCGTGTCGGGCCTGGCCGAGATGCTCATCTACGCCGCGCTCCTGTTCGGTGTAGGGGCGGTGGCTGCGAGCCATTCGACGATCAAGTTCTCCTCGCCATGGGTTTCGGCGGCTTTCGGTGTGTACCTGGTGGCACTCGGCGTGCTCCACGGGTGGATCCGCCCGAACCAGCGCAAGCACCTCGAGGTCGTCAAGCGCTTGGAAGCACCGCCGAAATCCTCGACTTGCGGGGCGTGCGGGGACTGCGGGGAGTGCGAAGCACCGGGAACACCGCAGGCGGACAGCGCTAACCCGGCGTCGCGCCCGGTGGAGGGCGCTCCAGGGTCCGCTATCGCGGAAGGGGCCGTGGACGTGGCCGAGGCACCGCCCGCCCCCAGCTCGACCGCTCAGGACGTGGCTGACCTGCGCCGCTACGAGAAGTTCGTCAATGCCGGGTGGGCGGGTTTCAATCTTTTGGTGGTCGCTGCCGTCTACTTGATGGTCTTCCAGCCGGGCGGACGCTGATGCCGGCGCGTCATTGGACGGTGGCCCGTCGCGAAACGCTTTGGGGCGCCCAATGAACCCGGTGGAGAGGCTCCGTTACATCTCTCAGGCTCGAGGAGCCGACCCTACACTTGTCGCCGCTGAAGCTGCGGGTGCGCTGATCGACTTGGCGTCCGTTGCGCCCGAAGGCCTGGTGACAGCCTGCAGGCGTCTGATCGAACGCAACGTCGCTCTCGGACCGCTGTGGTGGCTCAGCGCGCGCATGCTGCGAGCCGCCGACCCGGCGCAAGAGGGAGCCGACGCGGCGGAGCAGCTCGATGCTGACCCGACGGCGTCGTGTCTGGCGGACCTCCTCGACGGTGTCGGCGCAGCCGTCGTGGTCGGATGGCCGGACCTGATCGCCGGTGCCTTGCGCGCCTGCGGAGACATCGAAGTGCTCGTGGTCGACTGGGACTCCCAAGGAGCCGGCTTCGTTCGCAGGCTGAGCGACTGGGGATGCGTAGCGACCCTCGTGTCTCCCTCGGGGGCTGCGACAGCGGCTGTAGTCGCAGACGTGGTGCTCGTCGAAGCCTTAGCGGCCGGTCCGGGAGGCGTGGTAGCCACGCCCGGCTCGCTAGGGGTCGCCGCGACTGCTGCGCACCGGAGGGTACCGGTGTGGGCTGTGGCAGGGGTAGGGCGCACACTTCCGGGGGCCATGTGGGACAGCCTCGTAGAATGCCTCGACAACTCGGGGCTGGAACCGTGGGACCGTCCAGCGGAGGTCGTCCCAGCTGACCTGCTCAGCTTCGTCGTCGGGCCGCGCGGAGTGTGGGGGTCCCCCGACGGGCAGACGAGCACTTTGGCGTCGGGCGTCGCGGCCGCTCTCGGATCGTCGACGTGTCCTGTCGCTCCGGAGCTGCTTCGCATTTGGGAACGCCAGTAGCTGTGGACACTTCGACGGGAGGCCGAACGTGGCTGCTATGAACTCCGACGAGCTCGTCGAAGAGTACATAGACCTGGGTCTCGCCTTGGGCCGTCACCTCGACGGTTTCGTCGACGCCTACTACGGGCCGGAGGAGCTTGCCCTGCGCGCAACTTCGGGCCCCCCGGTCGACCCGGCGAGGCTGGCAGACAGGGCACGGCGCTTGCTGGTCGAGGTGGATTCTACGGATGCTATGCCCGACAGACGCCGGGTTTGGCTGGCCGCCCAGGTGCGCGGACTCATGACCAGCGCCGCCAGGCTGGCCGGAGAGGCGGTCGGATACCTCGACGAGATCGAAGCCTGCTACGGCGTAAGGCCCTCCTGGGTGCACGAGGATGTCTTCGCCGATGCCCACCGGCGTATAGCCGAAAGCCTCGACCGACGCGCGGTCAGATCCCCCGGGAGTCTCGCGGAGACCTTCAACGCATGGCGGGAAAGCCACGTGGTGGCCCCCGACAATGTGCTTCGCGCCCTAAGAAGCCTCGCCGAGGATTTCAGGGCTAGAACCGACGCAACCTTCGGCCTGCCCGAAGGCGAGCACGTCGACTTCGAGTTGGTCACCGCCAAGCCCTGGTCCGGCTTTAATTTCTACCTGGGGGGGCTGCGAAGCCGGGTGGCTTTGAACTTGGACCTGCCTGTGCTGTCGCTGTCGCTAGGCCATATCGTCGCGCACGAGGCCTACCCGGGTCACCACACCGAGCACTGCCGCAAGGAGGTGGGCCTCGTCCGGCGCAACGGCCAGCTCGAAGAGAGCATCTTCCTCGTAGGCACCCCACAGTGCCTGCTCGCCGAGGGCCTCGCCGACCTGGCTTTGGAGGTGATCGCTTCCCCTTCCCCAGAAGAGATCCTCGAAGGTCACTTCAAGGGGTTGGGCGTCCGCTACGAAGCGGCGACGGTCGCCGAGGTCGCCGCCGGAGGTGACGCTCTGTCGTCGGTACGCGGCAACGCCGCGATCGGCATTCACGACCGGGGGTGGTCAGTCGACCAAGCGGTCGACTACGTCGAGCGTTGGGCGCTCACCTCGCGCCAGCGGGCCATGAAAACCGTCGAGTTCCTGACCGACCCCACGTGGCGTGCCTACCCGTTTTGCTACATCGACGGCGTCCGGCTGTGCCGCAGCTTCGTGGGAGGAGACCCGCGCAGGTTCGCCCGGCTCCTCGGCGAGCAGATGGTCCCGGCGGAACTGGTCCCGGGCTGACACGGCCTTCTAACATCCGGGCATGTCCGAACGTTCCCGCAGCCTTCCACGCCGGTCCTGTCACGCCGTTCCCGGTTCGAGCGACAAGTTTCTCATGAAAGCCCCCTCCCTGGGAGCCGACATGTACTTCTTGGACTTGGAGGATGCTGTGGCCCCCAAGGAGAAAGAGACGTCACGCGCCCGCGTCGTCGAGGCTATCCGCCACAGCGACTGGGGCGACGCCGTCCTGTGTGTGCGAGTGAACGCCTGGGACACACGCTGGACATACGGAGACGTCATCGATGTCGTAGGGTCTGCGGGGGAACGCCTAGACGAGATAATGCTCCCCAAGGTGCAAGACCCCGCGCAGGTCGTCGCCATGGACCTTCTTCTCACCCAAGTCGAGCTGAACTGCGGTCTGCCGGCGGGGCACATTGGCATTGAAGCCCAGATCGAGACGGCACGCGGTCTCATCAACGTGGACGCGATCTGCGCGGCGTCGCCTCGCCTCGAGACGGTGATCCTCGGTCCGGTGGACATGTCAGCCTCTATGGGGATGCCGTCGCTGTCGGGCGGCCTGGACATCCCCGAATACCCTGGGGACTACTTCCACTACGTGTTCGCCAGGATCCTGATGGCCGGGAGGGCGAACGGGCTGCAGGTAATCGACGGGCCGTACGTCAAAGTCCGTGACCCCGAAGGGTTCCGTAGCTACTCCCGCCGCACGCAGATCCTCGGTTTCGACGGCAAGTGGAGCCTGCACCCCGACCAGGTTGCCATCGCGAACGAGGTGTTCTCCCCGACCCAGGACGCATTCGACAAGGCCTGGGACGTGCTGGAGCGCTACCGTGCCGCAACGGAAACCGACGCTACAGGTGCGGTGATGTTCGGCGACGAGATGATCGACGAGGCGTCTCGCAAGGTGGCGGTGATGCTCGTAGCCAAGGGAGAGCGGGCAGGCCTGACCCGAAGCTCCGCCGCCTAGGATCCCCCCGGCTGTCTAGCCGCCCAGCGGGGCGTCACCCGGCGGCTTCGACAAGCCGACGGGCTATGACTTTCAGCGCGAGGGTCTCGTCTGCGCCTTCGAAGATCGACAGGACCCGTGCATCGACGAAGTAACGGCTGACCGGGTACTCCTCTGCGTAGCCCATGCCCCCGTGGATCTGGAGCGCTTCGCGCGCCACCCACTCGGCTGCCCGGCACGAGAACGCCTTGATCAGCGACGCTTCGAGGCGCGCTGCACCACGCGCCGCCAGTCCCGCCGCGTGGTAGTTGTACGCACGACAAGACTGGACGGTCGCGGCCATGCGAGCGAGTTTCACTCTTGTCAGTTGGTATTCGACGGTCGGCCGTCCGAATACCACGCGCTGCTGCGCGTAGCCAAGCGCCGCTTCGAAAGCCGCCTGCATCAGGCCGACGGCTCTAGCGGCTGTCTGTAGCCGGCCGTTCTCGAAACCCTCCATCTGCAGATAGAAGCCCCGTCCGAGGCCGGCCTGTCCGCCGACCAGGCAGTCCCCGGGGACCCGCCACGCGTCGAAGGCCAGCTCGTAGGAGTGCATCCCCCGGTAGCCGAGAGTGTCGATGGGCCTTCCCTCCAGGCGGCCACCGTCGGGCTGGCTGAGGACGAACCCCGCCGAGGGAGCCCGGTCCTTCTCCACCACGAAAAGGGAGAGCCCCCTATGCCCGGCGGAACGGTCCGGGTCGGTCCTCGCAAGGACCATCAGCACGTCGGCGCGCGCAGCGAAAGTGCACCACGTCTTGGTCCCGTCGAGACGCCATCCGTCGCCTTGAGGGCTGGCAGAGAAAGTCAACCCTGCTACGTCGGAGCCGTGGTCGGGTTCGGTCACTGCGACCGCTGCCATGATCTTCCCAGCGGCGAGGCGGGGCAGCCAGCGTAGCTTCTGGTCTTCGGTGCCCCCAGCGAGAAGGGCACGCGCCAGTATCTCCGGTCTCGTTATCAACGAGCCTGCGGCGCCTAGCGACACTCTCGACAGCTCCTCGGTGGCGACGACCATAGCGAGATAGTCGTTACCGTCCCCCGTGGCGGCCCCGCCGTAGGCCTCCGGGATGGACAGCCCGAAAGCACCGAGCCCGCCGAGACCGTCTATCACAGCTTCGGGTACGTCCAAGTTCTTGCGGTGGATCGACTCTGCCAGCGGGCCGACGCGCTCCTCGGCGAAACGACGGAACGCCCCGGCGACCATCTCGAAGTCCGCGTCGAGCATCCCTGACGGTCCCAGCGCAGACTCCAGCCGCGACGAAGCCACGTACTCGGGGCGGCGGTGGGCGTTGACGAAGCGCCAGGCGGCGTCCAAGCTCGTAGTGGTCGCCGACCACGCCTGCTCCTGGGAGAACATCCGCGAGGCCAGGTCGGCGAGGGCGTCTGCAGCGAAGATCTTTGCGAGCTTGACCGACTCCGGGTCCTTCGGGCAGTCGCTCAGCCCGACCGCCGCAACCTCTAGTCCAGCGGTTACGTGGGCGAGGTCATAGGCGAGCACCTGGTTGTCGTCCAGCGCCCCCTTACCTGCGGCGGCGAGCCCGGCAGCTGCCGCTGCGGCGACCCGGCGTCCGACAGCGACCGCTTCGAGCGCTTCGAGCGCTTCGTCTAGCGACAGCGGACCGCTGTCGCGCGCTGGTCTGGCCGTCGACTCTCCAAACCCGAAGGACACCTCGGGCCGCTGGCGAGCGCGGTCCCCGGCCGTATGAGCGTCGGGTGTCGTCATGGCTGCGAGGTTACCGGCCGGCGGGCTACTACGGTCACTAGAGGGGGCAGGACGACCGGGTCGTCGCCTGGGTCGACTTCGGTCATGGCCTCGAGGTACGAGGCGACAGGTCCCGGGCCCGACCACGCGGGAGCCTCCGCCCATGCGTCGACGAGCTCTAGGCCTGCTCGACGTACCAGCCACGTCAAGACGGCGCCGACGTCGGCGTCGGCGGCGTCGAGCATGGACAGTGGCGCGCCGCCCACCCGGCCGGCGGAGGTTATCGGCTCCTGGGCCAAGACCCAGCCGCCAGGCCGCACAGCGTCACGCATCTTGGTCAGCACTACAAGCGGGTCGTGCACGTGTATCAGCAAGAACCGGCAGAAGGCCAAGTCGAGGGACTCGGGCAGCGTGAGCTCTTCGCCCGCCTGGGTCAGCGCTACCACCTGCGCTTGGGTTGCGAGGGCAGCGGCCGCCGCGACCTGGTCGCGTCGCGCCGGGTCGGAGTCGACGGCGTAGACCCTCCCGGTCCTGCCGACGATGCGGGCGAGGGCCACGGTCACGTCCCCCCCACCCGCCCCGATGTCAGCTGCGCGCCAGCCTGCCTGGATGCCCAGGCGCTCAAGGGCCGTCTGTAGAGGTCGACGGTAGACGTCGTTGCGTAACTCCAGTTCGATCACGGTATGGCACGTTACGCGCTGGGCGGCGTAGCCTGAGCTTCCTGTGAGCACTTTCGACCGTCCCTTCGGGCGCTACTTCGAGGACTTCGAACCCGGCGACGTCTACAAACACTGGCCAGGCAAGACGATCACCGAGTACGACGACCATCTCTTCTGCATGATCACGATGAACCACCACCCGCTGCACACCAACGCCTGGTTCGCCGAGAACGAGACCGTCCAGCGCCGCAACGTCGTCGTCGGAAACCTGGTGTATTCCGTCGTGCTCGGCATGAGCGTTCCTGACATAAGTGGCTCTTGCATTGCGAACTTGGAGGTGGTCGAGTTGCGACACAGCAAGCCCACGTTCCACGGTGACACCATCTACGCCGAGACGAGGGTGGTGGACAAGAGAGAGTCCTCTACCAGGGAAGACCGGGGGATCGTCACCGTCGAGACCAAAGGGTTCAACCAGCGAGGCGAGGAAGTGTGCTACTTCAAGCGAAAGGTGATGGTCTGGAAGCGGGCCGCTGCTCCTCAACGGCGCCGACCCTACGACGACGCCGGCTGGGAGTGACCTCGGTGGTCGAAGTAGTGTTCTACGGGGTACGCGGGTCGTGTCCATGCCCGTCGGAGAGCACACGGCGTTACGGTGGAAACACCGCCTGCGTAGCTGTGAGCGCCCCCGGGGAATCGCCGATCATCTTCGACCTGGGAACCGGACTTAGGGCGTTCGGGGATAGTCAGCCTCTGGACGGATCCTTCGCCGGCACTGCCCTTGTCAGCCACATCCACTGGGACCACGTGCAGGGCCTGCCTTTCTTCCCCCCGGCGGACCGTTGCGGCGCTCGCCTCGACGTCTACGGGCCCCCGCCCGGCGGTCTCGGGTTGGAGAAAGCTATCGACGCGCTGATCTGCCCGCCGTACTTTCCTGTCACGATCCGGGATCTGCGCGGCACCTACAGCTTCAACGAGGTCTACCACGACGAACTACAGGTCGGGTCTGCGCAGGTGACCGTCCGGCCAGTGCCTCACTGCGGGCCGACCGTCGGCTACCGGGTGAGCTTGCACGGCAGGGTCGTGACCTACATAAGCGACCATCAGGCACCGCCGGACCTGGCTTCCATCGACCCGGGGGTGATGGAGTTGGCTAGCGGAGCGGACCTTTTGATCCACGACGCCCAGTACACGCCCGAGGAGTTCTCCCAGAAGTCCGACTGGGGTCACTGCACCGTCCAATACGCTCTTCGCGTTGCGTCGGCGTCGGGAGCCAAGCGCCTCGCACTTTTCCACCATGACCCCTCGCACGGAGACGAGCTTTTAGACGCTCTGGTCGACGAGGCAGCCAGGCTCGCTGGGTCCGACGGCCCTGAGGTCATAGGAGCTTTCGAGGGTCTTCGGATCTCGCTGTGAACCCCTGGCGGGCCTTTCCTCGCCGCTCGGCTGACCTTTAGCAAAAACCGTTTGTCCAGCGAAATACACGAAAAGGTTCACCGATCCCATCGACTTGGTGCTCGCGGGGCAATACGGTTGGCGTGAAAGGCGCCCGTGACTGTTCGGGCGCTGCCCGCACGGAAACGATCCTTGGAGCCAGATGGACACCCTAAACCTGTCACACCCCGACGTGATCCGCTCCGCTGACGTAGCGGAATCTCGCGAACGTAACCGCCTTCGCCGCTACCGCCGCCTGGCGGTCCTTTTGGGCGTCGTGCTGGCGGTCGTGGTGGGCAGCGACCTCTCGCTGTTCGCGTTGCCGGGCCTCCACCTCCCCGGAAATTTCGGGCTTTACGGGCCTTCCGTCGTGCTAATCGGCCTCCTGGTTGTCGTGATGGCAGTGCCGATCCTCGGCGCAGGCCGTTCACCGCACGTCTTGTACCGCCCGGAGGAGATAGGCGTCGGGCTCGCTGACGTAAAAGGCAACGACGTCGTCGTCGAAGAGGTGATCAAGACCCTCAATCTGTTTCTCGCGCACAAGACTTTCAAAGAGCGCATGGGCGGGACGCCGAGGCGTGCAGTGCTCTTCGAGGGACCACCCGGGACGGGGAAGACCTACATTGCCAAGGCGATGGCAGCCGAAGCGGGGGTGCCTTTCCTGTTCGTGTCCTCCTCGGCGTTCCAGTCGATGTACTACGGCCAGACGAACCGCAAGATCCGATCCTATTTCCGAGCGCTGCGCGAATACGCTCGAAGGGAGGGCGGTGCCATCGGATTCATCGAGGAGATCGACGCTATCGGAGCGAGCCGGGCGGGTCTCGGATCCGGCGGGGGACGCGAGGGGATCAGCGGTGTCGTCAACGAGCTTTTGATCCAGCTGCAGTCTTTCGATACGCCGACGCTCGGCGCTCGGATCCGCGGCGGACTTGTCGACGCCGTGAACCGCTGGATGCCCCCGGGGCGTCTGCTTAAAAAGCCCGTGGTAGTCCCGGCGAACGTTCTCGTCGTCGGGGCGACCAACCGGGCGGCGGACCTCGACCCAGCTCTGCTGCGGCCAGGACGCTTCGACCGGACGATAACCGTCGACGTTCCGAGCCGTGCCGGCAGACGGGAGATCATCGACTTCTACCTGGCCCGCAAGGCGCACGACGAGGTTCTAGACGACTCCGTCTATCGCGACACTCTCGCGGCGACGACTTTTGGGTACTCGCCAGTCATGCTGGAGCACCTGCTTGACGAGGCGCTGGTATGGGCTCTGCGGCGCGGTGGTGACCGTCTCAACTGGGAGGACCTGCAGAGAGCGAAGATGACCGCAGAGCTCGGCTTGGCCCAGCCGGTCACCTACAGCCCCCAAGAGCGCGACGCTATAGCAACACACGAGGCAGGCCACGCGGTCACAGCGTGGCTGGTCGCCCCGGAGCGCACTCTCGAAGTGCTTTCGATCATAAAGCGGGCGAGCGCTCTGGGTCTTCTTGCGCACTCCGAGGCCGAGGAACGCTGGACTAGGACCAAGACCGACATGCAAGCCATGATCCGCATAGCGATGGGTGGCTTGGTCGCGGAGGAGATCTTCTTCTCCGACACCACCAGTGGCGTCGCCGGCGACCTGCAGGCAGCGACGGAGATGGCAGCGCAAATGGTGGGAAGCTTCGGCATGGGAAGTTCACTGGTGTCACTCGAAGCGGCACGCGGCCCCGCAGGGGGTAATATTGTGGCAAAGGTCCTTAGCGACGACAGCTCCAGGGCCAGCCTCGAAGATCTCCTCGAAGAGGCGCGCGGCGACGTGCGCTCGATCCTCAGCGAGCACCGATACCTGGTCGAAGCGCTTCGAGACGCTCTTGTCGAGCGTGAGGAGCTGATCGGCGTCGAGATAACCGCAGTGCTCAGCGAGGCCGAAACCCGCCACGAACAGGCGATAGTCGACCTGCGTTACGACCGGAGGCTGTCATCCCAACCCGGTGCCGCCAAGCCCTTGGAGGTCCCACCCCAGAGCCGGGAGGGCCGCTCCTAGCCAGAATCTCCTACGTCGATGTGCGTGAGGATGAACGCCTGCACTTTCGCCTCGTCGCGCCACGCCTCGTAGCGTCCTGACGGCCCCATGTGCCCGGCGACCATCTCCGTCACGAGCACCACGGGACGCTTGGAGCTGCCCGCCCCGGCGGAGCGGAGCCGGGCGACCCACTTGGCCGGCTCCCAGAACCCGACCCTCGGGTCGTTCAGGCCCGCCGTCACGTACATCGCAGGCCAGCCGTCCGGGTCGACGACACCGGGCACGTTGTCGTAGGGGGAGTAAGACGACATCCTCGTGTAGGCCCCTGCGTCGTGAAGCGGATCGCCCCATTCCTCCCACTCGGTCACCGTCAGGGGAAGCTCCGGGTTGGACATGGTGGTCACGACGTCGACGAAAGGCACTTCGGCTACTACCACTCGGAACAGGTCTGGTCGCATGTTGGTGACAGCGCCCATGAGAAGACCGCCCGCGCTGGCGCCGCGGGCGGCGACGCGACCAGGGCTGATCCACCCGTCGGCTACCAGCTGCCGGGTGCACGCAACGAAGTCCGAGAAGGTGTTCGCCTTGCGCTCCATGCGGCCCGCCTCGTGCCAGCGGCGGCCTAGCTCGCCGCCCCCGCGAACGTGAGCGATCGCCACGACCACGCCCCGGTCCAACAGGTTCAGGTTCGCAGGGGAGAAACTGGCCTCGTAGGCTATCTCGTAGGCCCCGTAGCCGTAGACGATTCCAGCGGCGGTAGCGTCAGTCTTATGGTCTGCGCGGCATGCGACAGAGATAGGTATGCGCGTAGAGTCTTCGCCTAACGCCCACAGTCGACTGACCCGGTAGAGGTCTGGGTCGAAGCCGTCACCGGTCCTTTGGACCCACACCGTGTCGCTTTCGCCGGTCGCAGCGTCGTGGTCGACCCAGGTCCTCGGAGTGACGAACGAGCTGTAACCGTAACGGTAGACGCTGGCATGCCAGTCTGGGTTCGAAGCCGCCATCAGCGTGTAGGGAGCTTCGGGGGTGACGACGAGACTCCTACGGCCATCCCTGGTGATTATCGTCACTGTCTCCAAGCCGTCGACGGTGGATCTCTCGGTCACAGCACAGAAACCCTCGAACGCGTCGACTCCCACGACCGCCGAGTCGGCGTCGGGTGCGACCACCGGGCGGAGCACCGGCGACGGGACGGTCTCGGTGACCCTCCAAAGCGACGGCTCCGCCCCCAGACCCGCCGGCTCGGCCTGAGCGGTTAGGTTGATCGCCAAGAGCCAAGAGTCCCCGTCGTGCTCCGCCTCGTAGAGCACGCCAGCTCTGCGCCCTAAGAGAACCTGCGGGTCGGTCGTGCCCGGCGGGGTGCTTGCGTCGAGCCAGTGAACCTCCGAGGAGGTCTTCGCTGAGGTCGCTATGACGATCCGCTGCTCCGAGCGCGAGAGGCTGACCTCGACGTAGAAGCGCTCGTCGAGCTCCTCGAAGACCAGCAGGTCCTCGGCGGGATCGTCGCCGAGGCGGTGGCACCACACTTGCCACGGCCTCATCGAAGCGTCCGGCTTCACGTAGAAGAAACCGTCGGCGGACCGCGTCCAAGCGCTCGAGTAGTAGCAGCCGGGGATCTCTTCTCCTGTCACCTGCCCGCCCAGCAGGTCACAGAAGCGCACAGTGTAGAGCTCAGAGCCGTCGACGTCGACACCGTAAGCCAAGAAGCGCCCGTCGGGGGAAACGTCGAGAATGCCGACTTCGAGATAGCCCTCCGCGCCGGCCAGGCGGTTGGCGTCGAGGATCACCTGCTCCCGGCCAGGGTGACCTTCCCGGGTCATCTGGGCGACTTCGCCAGCGCTGTAGTCGTGATTCTCGTCGCTTAGACGGCATTCGATCGGGTGCTGAAGTCCCTGCTCGGTTCTGGTGTAGTACCACCATCCCTGCTTGTAAGAAGGCGGGCCGGCGTCGCTTTCTTGGGTTCTGGATCGGATTCCCTCGAACAGCCTTCCCTGCAGGTCTCGTGTGGGAGCGAGAACACTTTCAGCGTAGGAGTTCTCCGCTTCGAGGTAGGCGACCACGTCCGGGTTCGACGCGTCGCCCAGCCAGTGCCAAGGGTCATCCCGGTGCACACCGTGATTGGTGTGGCGATAGGGGAGCGCCGGCGCTGACGGCGGCTGGCTTGGCGCTGGCTGGGCTGGCGCTGGCTGGGCTGGCTGAGTCACCCGCATAGCGTGCCAGATCCGGGGCTGCTAGCCGGTCTACGCCTTCGGGGCCGGTGCTTCCGCTGCAGCCCTCAGCTTCTTGGCGAGCGCGTCGGCCGGTGTCGGGTTCTTGCCGTCGAGGGAACGAGGCCAAAGGTGTCTGTCCCACACTGCGTTCGCTTCTATGCACAGGATCGAGATCCGCGCCATGAGATAGATGAACGCGAGTCCCCCCAGGACCGGAGCGAAGGTGCCGTACATAGGGTTGGCGTGGGCCAGAAGTGGAACCAGACCCACCCCCACTCCGGTGAGGACCCCCCATGTGACACCGGCTGCGGCGGCTCCGGGCGCGACGCTTCTGAGGGGAACATCCGAGGGGGTGACGATCCGGAACAGAGCCACGAAGATCGACGCGTCGAAGACGACCGCGATCAGCGACGACAGGGCCGGACCTCCGCTCCAATGAAACAACCCTCCCAACGAAGAGAGGAAAGTGGATGCGACCACTCCGATACCGAAGCTGACGTACCACCAAGCGCCGCGTGTCAGACGGGTCACAAAGCCGGGCCGTTTGAGCTGGGGCACGTCCCACGCCTCCGCTGACGCGAACATCGACGCTTGTGCGAGACCCTGAGCGCCGAAGACCAAGCCGACTAGGCCAACAGCCAGAGCCACGGGCGAGCCCGTCAGGTGCTTGCCTTCCAGGTCTGTCACCGCCGGGCCTATAACCGGGTAACTGTCTAGGTGAGACGCCACGGAACGGATCGCCGTGGTGTCGCCGGCAAGGACGTAAGCCGCGACGGTGAACGCAGCGAGGAGCAGCGGGAAGACCGAAAGGAACCCGTAGTAGGAGATCAGCGCACAAAGGTAACCGCCTCTGTCGTCTGAGAACTTCTTTTGCACCGCCCACAGGAACGCCGGCAGCCGGTAGCGGCGTTGGAAGTTGTCCAGCCGGCGTAACAGGGCCTCCACTCCGTCGATTCTGCCACGGTATCCGACCCACCGTTTTGGGTATCCTCGGACATGAAAATATCGACGATGCTCAGCTACTCGGGGGGATTCAAGGAGTCGGCCCGCCAAGTAAGCGAAATGGAAAAGGCCGGGCTTGACCTGGTGTGGGTGGCCGAAGCGTACGGGTTCGACGCCCCCAGTTTGATGGGATACCTGGCTGCGCTTACCGAACGGGTTGAGATCGGCTCGGGCATACTGCCCATATACACTCGCACTCCGACCCTCCTTGCGATGACGGCAGCCGGAGTGGACGCCCTTTCTGACGGTCGCTTCCACCTCGGGCTCGGAGCGTCGGGACCCCAGGTGATCGAAGGCTGGCACGGCTTGCGCTACGACGCCCCGATCGGACGTACCAAGGAGATAGTGTCCATATGCCGTCAGGTATGGGCCCGGCAGAGTCCGCTAACCCACGACGGGCGCTTCTATCACCTTCCTCTGCCGGCGGGGGAGGGCACTGGGTTGGGCAAAGCCCTCAAGATCATCGCCCACCCTGTTAGGGACCGCATACCGGTGTGGGTGGCATCCCTTGGGGACAAGAACGTCGAGATGACCGCAGAGATTGCCGACGGATGGCTACCGATCATGTTCGTGCCGGAAAAGGCAAAGGCGGTCTGGGGGGACGCTCTCGCGAAAGGAAGCTCAAAGCGTGATCCTTCGCTTGGCCCTCTTATGATCGCGGGTGGGGGTCTGCTCGCGATCGGAGAAGGCGACGACGTGGCCGAACTTCGGAACCTGGCACGGCCGATGATGGCCTTGTACATGGGCGGCATGGGAGCCAAGGGACGGAACTTCTACAACGACCTTCTCTGCAAGTACGGCTACGAGAAGGAAGCCGCCGAGATCCAGGACCTGTACCTTTCGGGAAAGAAGAAGGAGGCTGAAGCTTTGGTACCCGAGGAGATCGTCAGGCTCACGTCGCTGTGCGGACCGCGATCGTGGGTGGCCGAAAGGGTCGAAGCGCTGCGCGAGGCCGGAGTCACCCACCTTCAGGTGACCCCCGTGCCAAGCGCAGGCCAGAGTCCCGCCCAGCTCATCGGCGCGCTGCGCGAGATCGTCAGCTGACCGAGGTCTGTTAGAGCTGGCTAGCCGTACTGGGATCGGAGCGAGTAGCCTCGCGGTGTGCGTCCGATGTTTACGACTTCCCCGGGTGAGTACCTGTTCGCTTTGTTGATGGCTGCATCCCCGATCGTAGGGTCGATCTGGGTGGACCCAGCGCTGACCAAGTGGATCGTCTTCGGGGTTGGCTGCGCGATGGTGCTCGTAACCCTAGTTGTAGCGTTAAGACCGGTGAAGTCCACGTCGTAAGGGTGGCTCCCCAGCTACGTTGTCGTTATGACGAAGATAGGTGTCGCCCTTGCGGCGGGGGGGTCAGTAGGGGTCGCATACCACGGGGGGGTGCTGGCGGCTGTCGCGGAGGCTACCGGGTGGGACGCAGGAAAAGCCGACGTGCTACTTGGGACGTCGGCTGGCTCGGTGACCTCCGCAATGTTAAGAGCCGGTGTTCCCGCCGTTGACCTGGCGAGGATCAGCGAAGGCCGCCCCCTGTCCGCTCAGGGCTCCCGAGTCATAGGCCTCGGGCGTCCACGACGTCCGAAACTGGCCGCCCGCCACGCACTTGGCTTCCGACCTATGAGCGACCCGCGGGGCGTTCTGCGGGGTGTGACCAGGCCCTGGTCGCTGAACCCGAGGGCGCTTGCTTTGGCGGCTATGCCGAGCGGTTTCATCCCGACGAACAGCCTTTCGGACGGCTTGGACGCCCTTTTCCCAGACGGATGGCCTGAGAGTGCCCTGTGGATCTGCTCCTACGATCAAAAGGCGGGTAAAAGGGTCGTGTTCGGCCGGCCGGAGGCGCCGGAGGCTACGGTCGGAGCAGCGGTGGCTGCGTCGTCGGCGATACCCTCTCACTTCGCCCCAGTCGAGATACGAGGCCGTCGCTACGTCGACGGGGGGGTGAGTTCGATGGTCAACCTCGACGTGCTGGCCGGCGCAGGCCTCGACGTGGTTGTCGTCGTGTCGCCTTTGACCCAGGCGTCGCCGTGGCCTTCCCTGAACGCTACGACCGTCGTCAGGCAGGTCCTCGGCCTCCAACTGCGCAGAGAGGTAGCGGCTTTGCGCTCCGCTGGAGTCGAGGTAGCGGTGATCCAACCAGGGCGTCGATCCGCAGCCGCCATGGGTATCAACCCGATGGACGCAGCCCGGCGAGGAGACGTTTCGCGAGCTGCAAGGGCAGAAGTGGAATCCTGGCTGGCGGGCGCCGGTCGCCGCTTCAGGGGTCTGCTAGCCGACCAAGGTCACTTCCTCGGTGGCGCCAAAGCTGTATGAGAGCCACCGTCGACCTAGAGTGCTACCGACCTTAGTTTGTTACTATCTGGATAGGAGAAACCTCTGGAGGGTCAGCCCCTCTGGTCGGCGCTCCGTCCCTGCTCTCAAAGCAACGCTACTGCGAGGTGACCTGAACGATGTCGACGTCTACGGCGCTGGACCTCGGTAAGTACAAGCTTGGTTGGAGTGACACCGATGACTTCTACGTCTTCAAACCCAAGAGGGGTCTCTCCGAGAACATCGTTCGCGAGATGTCGTGGATGAAAGGCGAGCCGCAGTGGATGACCGACAGGCGCCTGAAGGCTCTACGCCACTTCGAGAGCCGGCCGATGCCCACCTGGGGCGGCGACATGTCCGGCATCGACTTCTCGAACATCTTCTACTACGTGAAGCCTATAGACAGCCAGGTCGACGCCTGGGACGAGCTTCCTGCGTCGGTCAAAGCCACCTATGACAAACTCGGGATCCCCGAGGCCGAGCGGAAATACCTGGCCGGGGTGACAGCGCAGTACGAGTCAGAGGTCGTCTACCACCGTAATAGGGAGGACCTGGAAGCCCAGGGCGTTCTGTTCTGCGACATGGATACGGCCCTTCGCGAGTACCCCGAACTGGTGAAACGCTACTTCGGACGGGTGATCCCCGCGAACGACAACAAGTTCGCAGCGCTCAACACGGCGGTCTGGTCAGGTGGCAGCTTCATCTACGTGCCGCCCGGCGTGACCGTGTCGATGCCACTACAGGCGTACTTTCGGATCAACTCGGAGGACATGGGCCAGTTCGAGCGGACGTTGATCATCGCCGACGAGGGCGCGCAGGTGCACTATATAGAGGGCTGCTCCGCCCCGGTTTACAGCACCGACTCTCTGCACTCGGCCGTGGTGGAGATCGTCTGCAAGGCGTCGAGCAGGGTGACTTACACGACGATCCAGAACTGGTCGAACAACGTGTTCAACCTGGTTACCAAGAGAGCCATGTGCGACACCGAGGCTCACATGGAGTGGATCGACGGGAACATCGGTTCCCGCCTGACCATGAAGTACCCTGCGGTTTACCTGATGGGACCCAAGGCCTCCGGGGAGGTGCTTTCGGTCGCGTACGCAGGCGCAGGACAGCACCAAGACGCGGGCGCCAAGATGGTCCACGCCGCACCGGAGACTTCGTCGACGATCATCTCCAAGTCGATCGCCAAGGACCAGGGGCGCACTTCTTACAGGGGCTTGGTGCGCATAGAGCCCGGCGCTCGCAGCTCCAAGAGCTTCGTGCGCTGCGACGCGCTGCTGCTCGATGACGTGTCGCGCAGCGACACCTACCCTTACATGGAGCTCGCCGAGCGAGACGCCCAGGTCGGCCACGAAGCGACCGTGTCGAAGGTCGGCGACGACCAGTTGTTCTACCTGATGAGCCGCGGGCTGACAGAGCAGCAGGCGATGGGGATGATCGTGAACGGTTTCATCGAGCCCGTGACGCGAACCTTGCCGATGGAGTACGCAGTCGAGTGGAGCCGACTGATCGAATTGCAGATGGAAGGGTCGATAGGCTGAGGTCGCACCTCCGCCGGTAGGATCTGGATCGTGACAGCCGCAATAGCTCTAGCAGTGGTGCTCCTGATAGGGGTGGTCGGCGCCTCCATGGCCATGGAGTCCCAGCGGGCGCAAGCTGGAGGAGCCTCCGCTCGCGCTGGCCAACCCCCGCCCCCTCCAGTCAAGCCGCCTACGCGAAGCAAGGGCAGAGCCCGCAACGTCCAACCCGAAGCTCCTGCCTCGACTCCAGTGGATATCCCCGCCTCCTTCGAAGCTGAGTTCAAGCAGCCCGATCTGGTGAGGAACGGGGTGCAGGCCCAGGCCAGGGTGGTGTCGGTTGTTGACGAGCGCACCCTCGGCCCAGTCACCCGAAGTCGGCTGGTGCTACGTGTCGAGCCGGGCGGCGAAGAGGCTCCATTCGAAGTCACGATCCGCCACGCCTTCCAAACACCCGAGGCTCGCTCAGTAGTGAAAGTCGGTTCGGAGGTAACGGTTCGCTACAGCCCTGAGGACCGTCGAGTCGTTCTCGACCCCGGTCAGGGCTGACCTTCTACGAGGAGTTCCAGGCTGTCCGATCTGACCCCCAAGTTCGCCGCGGCGCTCGGCGGCCCGTCGTGGCTGAGACAGGCCCGCCAGCGAGCTGCCGAGCGCTTCGAGTCCATGGAGCTTCCCTCCTCCTCTCTGGAGGAGTGGCGTTACAGTCGTATCGACTCTCTGGACTTGGACCGCTTCGACCCGGCGGGCTCGCAGGCCCGCGCCGACACGCCCGACGGGACGACAGCCGTTGCGCTTGTCGAGGCGGCTAGGGGTTGCGTGGCCGACGCTACTGTCGTCGAGACCGTCGACGGCAGGTTGAGCAACCTGCTTTGCGCTCCGGGTTCCGGCGTCGAAGTGACGGTCCTGTCTCGTTCAGCGGAGGAGCCCGAGAAAGCGTGGGCGGCCGGGGGTCTCGACGCTTTCGCGATAGCCAACGAGGCTTTCAGCGTAGACCCGATCCTAATCGACGTCGCCGACCGTGACCGCCCGGTGACAGTAGCTGTGGTGCATCACTGCCTGAGCGACTGGATGGTCAGCTTTCCCCGTATGGCCGTTCGCGCTGCACCTGGCGTGGACGTGACCGTGCTCGAAGTGCTCGCCGGCGACTCCGCATGCTTGGTTGTGCCGGTGACCGACTTGGATGTCGCTGCCAACGCCCGGATGATGTACATGGGAGTGCAGACGCTTGGCGACCGGGCATGGCAGATAGCCTCACAGTCGAGCCGGGTGGCAGCCGGGGCTACTTTCACCTCCGGCGTGGTAGCCCTCGGTGGTGACTATGCGCGGGTGGCGACTTCATCGTCGCTGACCGGTGCGGGGGCTTCGAGCCGCTTAGCGGCCATGTACTTCGCGTCGGGATCTCAGATGCACGACTTTCGGACCGTTCAAGATCACAAAGCCCGAAAGACCTTTTCCGAACTGCTTTACAAAGGGGTCGTCGCTAACACCGCGAGTTCGGTGTACAGCGGCCTCATCCGAGTGGAGAAGGGAGCCAAAGGAACCAGGGCCTTCCAGACCAACCGTAACCTCGTCCTTCACGAAGGAGCCCGCGCCGAGTCGGTCCCCAACCTAGAGATAGAGGAGAGCGACGTGAGCTGCAGCCATGCCTCGGCGATCGGGCCGGTCTCCCAGGACGAACGCTTCTACCTTCACTCTAGAGGTGTCCCCCCCCAGGTGGCGGACAGACTGATATCTGTCGGTTTCCTTACGGAGGTTTTAGAGCAGCTGCCTCTGGGAGCGGTCGCGCCCCACGTCGTGTCCGCCCTGTCGGCGAAGCTGACAGCCGCCGAGGCCACCCAGGCCGTGCTCTCAGAGCGGTCGCGTAGCGCCGTCGCTGGGCACGAGCAGTTGGTATGAGCGAACTGGCAAGAGTGCGGTTGGCTGATCTGACTGACTGCGCTGCGACACGGGTCCTTGGAGGCCCCGACGGCATATGCGTGATCAGGGCGGGAGGCGCCCTATACGCAGTCGCGGATCGCTGCAGTCACGCTGACGTGCGACTCTCGGAGGGCGAAGTCGACTGCGAGGAGCTGACAGTCGAATGCAAGAAGCACGGCAGCGCGTTCCGCCTCAGCGACGGGGAGCCTCTCTCGCTGCCAGCGACTCGCCCGGTCGCTGTCTACGAAGTCGTCGTCGACGGCGACGACGTGGTGGTGATCGACAAGTGACAGGCCCGTCTCGACGCACCCACGTGCTGGTAGTCCGCAACCTCCAAGCGACGGTCGACGGGAAGGAGATCCTGAGAGGAGTCGATCTGGAGGTGCGTTCCGGGGAGGTGCACGCCGTCATGGGCCCGAACGGCTCGGGGAAGAGCACCCTGTCCCACGTGCTGATGGGCCGACCCGGTTACGAGATAACGTCAGGTCAGGTAACACTTGACGGTCAGGACATTCTGGCGATGCCGACGTGGAGGAGGGCACAAGCCGGTCTGTTCCTCGGGATGCAGTACCCGATAGAAGCTCCCGGCGTGAGCCTTGAGGCTGTGCTGAAGGAGTCAGTCGCCGCCGGGGGACGCGACCCGGCGGAGGTTGACGATCTGGTCGCCTCGGAGGTCGACCGGGTCGGTTTCGACGCCAGGCTGCTCAAGCGTGCGCTCAACGTGGACTTTTCAGGCGGGGAGAAGAAACGCAGCGAGACGTTGCAGCTGGCGGTGCTGCGCCCCCTTTTCGCAGTACTCGACGAGGTCGACTCAGGCCTGGACGTAGACGCTTTGGGGGACGTTGCGCGGCGGGTGGCTCAGGCGGCTGCTCAAGACGGGCTCGGGGTGATCGCGATAACCCACTACACCCGTCTACTCGCCGAGTTGAGACCGGACCGGGTGCACGTGCTGTCGGGCGGTCGCATCGTAGCGTCGGGCGGTCCGGACCTTGCCGACGAGCTGGAGTCTCGGGGCTACGGCGCCTGGGGCAGGGACGAGCCGGCTCGGTCAACCAAGTTCGCGCCGGCTGCGCCGACGTTCCTCTGATCGCAGCCGGGGTGTCGAGACGCGCAGTAATCCTCGCAGTGCTCGGCGGTCTCGCGTCGACGAGCGTGACTTTCACCGTCTTCAACGTCGCACTGGTGGACATAGCCGCGAACTTACACACGTCTTCGGGGGTGCTCACCTGGAGCGTGACCGGCCCGCTCCTGATCGTCGGGGTGGCCGCTCCGATCCTCGGCCGGCTGGGGGACGTGTACGGCCACAGGAAGCTGTACATCTACGGTCTCGTCGGCTCTCTCGCCTGCGCAGCCCTCACGGCGGTGTCCTGGAACGTAGAGGTGCTTATAGCCGCCCGACTGCTTTCCGGTGTCGGGGGTGCGGCCATGGGCGCAGCGTCGTGGGCTTTGTTGTTCAGTGTCTCTTCGAGAGCCGAGCGAACCCGGGTGCTGGGCTGGTGGTCTTTGGTGAGCGCGGGAGCCCCCGTGGTAGGCGTAGCGATCGGCGGTCCAGTGGTCCAGGATTTCGGCTGGCGTTGGATTTTCATCGCTCAGGTTCCGCTGATCCTTGCTGCGTTGGTCGCCAACTTCGTCGTCCTGCAAGAAACTGAGCGTCACGGACGCGAAGCGCTCGACGTGGGTGGGGCCGTGCTGCTCGCCACCGGCGTCGCATCCCTGCTCATCTGCGTGGAGCAGTACAACTCCGGCTTGACCAGCCCGTTGGTGATGGCCTGCGCGGGTCTAGCCGTCGTCTCATTCCCCGTGTTCTGGGCTGTCGAGCGCAGAGCCAAGTTTCCGGTGATGCCCCTCGAGTGGTTCTCGATGCCCAGCGTCGCCTTGCCATGCCTGGCATCTTTCGGCGTCAACTTCGCCTACATGGGCGGCTTCTTCGTCACTCCGCTGTTCATGGAGCAGGCGTTAGGTTACAGCGTCGGCACGGCAGGCCTGTTCCAGATCGCCCGCCCGCTGGTCTTTGCAGTCGCGGCGCCGGCCGCAGCTGTCATCGCCGCCCGTCGCGGCGACCGAAGCGCCGCCGTGGCCGGTGGGCTGGTGCTCGTCGCGTCGATGCTCGGTTTCGTCGCGGTGGCGCCAGGGTCGCCCGGTGTGGTTATCCTAGTGGCGCTTGGAGCTTCGGGGTTAGCCAACGGGATCTCGACTCCGTCCCTCGGCGCCCTGGTCGCCGGCGCGGTCGACAACGAGCGTTTGGGATCGGCGAGCGCCGTCGTGCAACTCGCCAGCCAGGTCGGAGTCGTAGCCGGCATACAGGTAATGGAGTCCGTGCAGGCTTCTTTCGCCCGCAGCGCCTCTCTCGTCGGGTCCTACCACTATGCGTACGTCGCCGGGGGAGTGGCGGCTCTAGCAGCCACTGTCGTGGCGGTAGCTATCCGGCCTGCCCGCCAAGCGCGTGTGAACCGCGCTGTCTTCAGCAGGTGAGCGGGCCGACCGGCTCAGGCTTGCGACAGGGTCTCTAGAGGTGGAGGCCTTCGTTCGTCGGCTTCCCAAGCGACAGCGCAAGCTGTCGAGCAGAAGTGCACCACGCGGCCGTCGGACCCGAAACGGGTGTCAAGGCCGGGCTCGAGGGGAAGGGTGAGGCCACAGCACGGATCGACCGTAGTAGCGGCGGCCGACGCGATGCTCAGGACCGTGGCTTCCACAGGACGGTCCAGACCGCGAGCCGGGTACCCGGAGAAAGTGCCTGCCGCAACCCACCTCGGTGTGCGGGATGCGACCTCGCGTGTGGCAAGCACTTGACCGTCCCCCGCTGCGTCGCATAGCCGAGCAGCGACATTTGCGGGCCGACCGATGTAGTCATCACCCTCGAACATGATCACCGGGCCGTGAGCGAGGCCTGCTCTAACGCCGAGGGGAAGTTCCGTCGAGATCCGGTCGGCGAGCTCGATGGCCATTGCTACGACGGCGGGCGTGTCAGCGGAGCTCAGCATCGCCCCGTCCCCAAGCCATTTAGTGACCCGAACACCCCGTCGGGCTGCGATCCCCCTGACCCGACCGCGAAAACGGGTTAGCACTTCGACGGTTCTTTCGTCACCGCACCGCTCGGTGAAAGCCGTGAAGCCGCTGAGGTCTATGAAGGCAAAGCATCGTTCTACCCGCATGGTCGCACCGACACGATGCTAGTCGGTCCGGGCTGGCGGGCTTGGACTAAGCGACCCGCCCGGCGAGCACGAAAGCCGAGAACATCGGGACGATCTGCACCTGCGCCCCGGTGTAGGGAGCCTGCACGATGTCGCCTCCACCCACGTACATCGCTACGTGCTCGCCTGGATTCGCGAAGAAGACCAGGTCCCCAGGCTGTAGGTCTGACATGGGGATGTGGACGGTGTCCGCGTACTGAGAGCCGCTGAAGTGAGGCAGAGAAATGCCGGCCTGAGCGTATGCCCACATCACCAGCCCTGAGCAGTCGAAGGTGCTCGGCCCGGCAGCTCCCCACTGGTACCAGTCCCCGACGCGGCTTTCTGCTGCGGCCACCGCTCGCGCCGCCGCCGAGCTCAACGGGGGAGGGGTGTAGGGGCCAGCCGCCGGGGCTGCGTTCCCGGCGAACCCCGACGGCTGTGCTGCTCCTGTGGCTACGGCCGGTGCCTGCACCGCTTGGACGTTGCGAGCAGCCAGAGAAGCGGCAGCAGCTGCTTGGGCAGCGGCTGCTTGGGCAGCTGCTGCGGCCGCAGCACGCTGCGCGGCGGCTTTCTGCGCAGCAGCCTGCTCGGCGGCTCTCTGGGCTGCTACCGCAGCGGCGAGCTGGCCGGTCACCTGGGACTCCAGTGACGTCAGGCGATCCGAGGTCGTCTGGAGAGCGGAACGCTGCTTGGAGAGCACGGCCAACTGGGCGTCGACGGCCGAGGCTTGCACGGCGAGTTGAGCGGCGGCGGTGTGCTCCTGAAGGGACGTGGTCTGGTACTCGTCGATGGCGTTGGTCTGGTCGGTCGCGAGAGTGCTCGCGTACTCGGAGCGCAGCAGAGCTACCGACTCCGACGACGCTGCACCCGTAGACACGAGCGGGTTGGTACCGCCGTCCACGTAAGCTTGGACGGCAGCGCTAGCCAACGCCTCACGTGCCTTCCTCTCAGCGCTCTGGGCGGACGCGACGGCAGCCTGCGCATTGCCGAGCTGGGCTTGGAGGGTTGAAAGCTTCGACTGCGTCTGGTCGTAGGACTCCGAGAGCGCGTCCTCGTGGAGTCCTACCGCACTGATCTGGGCGTTTATGGCTGCTGCCTGGGCTTGGAGGCTGCTGATCTGACTGGCATCGGCGTGAGCGTCGACACCGACGAGGCAGGTCGTCAGCGTCGCCACGCAAGCAACGAGACCACGGCCCAGGTGCCGACGGAAATTCCACGTGCACGTAACCACGACCCTGGCACTTTATGCGCTTGGGTGGGGGCAACTCAAATTGCTATCCTTCCTCCATGACCGACGTCACGGTTGCACCGTCCCACGTCGACCCGTCGCTCGACGGCGGGCACGACCGAATGGCCCACATAGTCCTCGAAGGCTGGAAGCCCGAGGAGGGAGAGTTCATCTCGGCCGGCCCGTCGGTCGTCGAAGGTCTCGTGACTGGGACTGCGGTCAAGGCTCTCTGCGGGAAGATATGGATTCCTTCAGGAGACCCTCAGCGCTTCCCGCTGTGTCCTACGTGCAGGGAGATCGCGGAGTCGATGGGTTGGAGGGTGCCCACCACTTGACGGAGTCAGCTACCTGACGGGCCCACCGCGCAGCTTCAGCTTGGCTGGCCTGTGGCCTCTTGCAGTGCCTGGGTCAAGGTGTTCCAAGCCAAAGTGGCGCACTTGATCCTGACCGGGAATTTGACGACGCCTTGGAGCGCCTCCAACTCCCCGAGGGGTACAGAATCAGCGGCCGGTTCGCCGTCTTGGTCGTCGACAGCTTCGGGGCCGTCCAAGCGGGACTCGTGGATGGACATCATCGCCTTGAAACGCCGGATCGTCTCGCGGATCTCCGGGACAGTCCGGCCTTTCACCGCAGAGGACATCATCGACGCCGACGATTGGCTTATCGAGCAGCCCTGACCTGCGAGCTTTATGTCGACGAGACGATCCCCGTCCAAGAGGACGTAGACGGTGATCTCGTCACCGCACAGCGGGTTGAAGCCGGTCTCGACGTGCGCTGGAGGCGACTCTAACTGCCCGCGGTTGCGCGGGCTTCGGTAGTGGTCGAGGATTATCTCCCTGTATAGATCTTCGAGGCCAGAAATTGTCAGCTCCTTGTTCAGCCGAAAAGCTTATCGACGTCACCGAGCGCGCCGAGGAGCGAGTCCACGTCGGCTTCGTCGTTGTACACCGAGAACGACGCCCTCGCTGTGGCGCTCACACCCAACTTGCGCATGAGAGGCTTCGCGCAGTGGTGACCGGCGCGGACACACACTCCCGCTTGGTCCAAGACCTGCGAAAGGTCGTGGGGATGCACGGACTTGTACTCGAAGGAGATGACTCCACCCCGCTCGTCCGCGCTGGCCGGTCCGTGCACGGTGACGTCGTCTCCGAGGGTCGCAAGCGACTTCAGGGCGTAAGCGGTGAGGGACCGCTCATGGTTGCGTACCTCGTCCATCCCCAGACTCTCGAGGTAGTCGATTGCTGCCGAAAGCCCTACCGCCTCGGCTATCGGGGGGGTCCCGGCCTCGAACTTCCAAGGGACGTCGTTGGTGGTGAAGCCGTCCAGGCGAACGTCGCGGATCATCTCGCCCCCTCCGAGGAATGCCGGCATCGCTTCTAGGATCTCCCTCCTAGCCCAAAGCGCTCCTATGCCCGTCGGACCGAGCATCTTGTGGGCTGTGACCCCGAAGAAATCGCAACCCAGGCCCGTCACGTCGGTGGGCATGTGCGGGGAGTGCTGCGCTCCGTCGACCAGGGCGAGAGCACCAGCGTAATGGGCTGCTTCGACGAGCTGTCGCACCGGGTTGATCGTGCCGAGCACATTAGACACCGACGTCACTGCGAGAAGCTTCGCTCCTTGCAGGGTCTCCTCGAGCCGGCTCAGGTCCAACTTGCCTTCCCCGTCCACGTAGAGGTAGCGCAGCTCGATCCCCCTCTCGGCTTTCAAGGCCAGCCAGGGAACAAGGTTCGCGTGGTGTTCCATCTCGGTGAGCACCACGACGTCGCCGGCGCCAAGATTGGCTCTACCCCACGAATACGCGACGAGGTTGATTGCCTCGGTAACGTTCTTCGTGAACACGATCTCCTCGGGCGTCGACGCGCCGATGAACCTGGCCAGGTCGGCCCTGGCTTTCTCGTAGAGACGCGTCGCCTCCTCGGCGATCAGGTACACCCCTCGGTGAACGTTCGCGTGGGTGGTCTCGTAGTACGAGGTCATAGCGTCGATGACGCTGGACGGCTTCTGCGAGGACGAAGCGGAGTCCAAGTAGACCAGCCGCTTGGAGTGGACTGTCCTGTCGAGGATGGGGAAGTCCTTCTTGACGGTGGTCACGTCTATGGCCGCCATGCGTCGTAGCCTTCCTGCTCGATCCGATCCGCAAGTTCCGGGCCGCCGCTTTGTGCTATCCGGCCGTCGACTAGCAGATGAACTCTTTGTGGTTGCAACTCTTCCAGGACTCGATGGTAGTGGGTCACCACGACGGCGGCTAGCTGCGGGCGTGTCCGGCGGATCTCGTGGATGCCTCTCGTGACCACACCGAGAGCGTCGATGTCTAGACCAGAGTCGGTCTCGTCGAGGATCGCGATCTCCGGTTCGAGTATCGCCATCTGCAATATCTCATTGCGCTTTCGCTCGCCACCCGAGAAGCCCTCGTTCAGGTAGCGGTCGCCGAAGCTTGGGTCCATTCCGAGGCGTTTCATCCACTCCATGATCGAGACCCTTAACTCCAGAACCGACAGGTCCATGCCTCGACGTGCCGACAGCGCTTGGCGGAGAAATTGCGCTACAGGAAGGCCTGGCACAGCTTCGGGGTGCTGGAAGGCCAAGAAAAAGCCCGCCTTGCCTCTGACGTCCGGAGGCCAGGCAGTGATGTCCTCGCCTTTAAACCTGACGGTGCCAGCGGTCACATGATACGACGGGTTGCCGAGGATTACGTTCGCGAGTGTCGACTTGCCCGAGCCGTTCGGGCCCATCAAAGCGTGAAGCTCGCCGGTGTCGACAACCAGGTCGACACCTCGCAGGATCGGTACGCCGTCTACCTCTGCGTGGAGCCCTTCGATCTGCAGGAGAGGACTTTCCATGCCAGACATCCTATTACTACTACAGCAGTAGTAGAAAATACTGATAGGGCTGGTAGAGCAGCGCTCGCGGGGGCGGCTAGCGTCAACTTCGATGCCAAGCCCGTGGAACTCAAGTAGCGGGGGACCAGCCTCCGCGAACCATGATCGGGTCACCTTGGTGGAGGGCTCCGCGTTTTTGGTCTGCGATCTCGGCGGGGACGTAGCTGTCGAGCGAGCGGAGGGATTGTTCTTCCGTGACACGCGCTTCGTGTCGTCGTACTCGATCACGGTCAACGGCGACGAACCCGAGCCGCTGGCGCGTTCGGTGTCGGAGCCTTACTCGGCAACGTTCATTTCTCGCAGTGTGCCGCCGGTGGGGCGCGGCGACTCTGACTTGCTGATCGAACGGCGCCGTTACATTGGGCGCGGAATGCGCGAGGACCTTCTCGTCCGTAACTTCGGGGAGGAACCGGCCTACTGCGCGCTCGAGCTGACAGTCGGGGCGGACTTCGCGGATCTCTTCGCGGTCAAGGAGGGTCGGCCGCCGCGGTCGCCGGACGTATCCGTCGAACAAGCAGAAGGGGCGATTCTCTACCGCAACCGCAACGGCAGTCGCCGGCGCAGCCTTCGAGTGTCGTTCTCGGTACCGGCGGTGCTCGAAGGCGAGACGGCGCGCTGGGAGGTGATCATCCCCTCGCGGGAGTCGTGGTCGCTGTGCACGCAGTTCTCGTGTGGAATCGACGGAGACGAGATCGAACCTCGCTGGCTGTGCGGCCAGCCGGTTACGAGGGCCGCTCCGGCAGAGAGGATGGCGGCGTGGAGGCGCAGCGTCCCGGTGGTCGACACCGACCACGACGGCCTGCGAAGCGTCGTCGCGCGAGGTTCCGAGGATCTCGGTTCGCTTCGGATTTTCGACCCCGACTATCCGGAGCGGACCGTGGTCGCTGCCGGTGCGCCGTGGTTCATGACCCTCTTCGGCAGGGACTCTCTGATCAGCGCGTACATGGCCTTGCTGGTGGATCCCGAACTGGCCTTGGGTACCCTCCAGACCCTCGCTCGCTTCCAAGGCGCCGACGTTAACCCAAACAACGAGGAAGAGCCGGGTCGGATCCTCCACGAGATGCGCTTCGGTGAGACGTCGTCGCTGAGCCTCGGCGGAGGGCTGATCTACTACGGCACAGCCGACGCTACACCGCTGTTCGTCATGCTGCTCGGCGAGTTGCGCCGTTGGGGACTCGCCCGCGAAGCCGTCGACAACTTGTTGCCTGCCGCCGACCGGGCCATCGAGTGGATGGAGAATTTCGGCGATCGCGACGGCGACGGGTACATCGAATACCAGCGCGCATCGGACCGCGGGCTTCGACACCAGGGGTGGAAGGATTCCACCGGCGGGATCCGCTTTGCGGACGGACGACTAGCCGAGCCGCCTATCGCCCTCGCCGAGGTGCAAGGATATGCCTACAGCGCATACCTGGCGCGGGCCTTCTTCGCAGCCGAGCAAGGAGACCAGGCACTGTCGGCGAGGATGAGGACCAAAGCAGCGGACCTGAAGGCTGCCTTCAACCGGGACTTCTGGCTGGAGGAGCGTGGCTGGGTCGCCATGGGCCTCGACAGGCACAAGAAACCCATCGACGCCCTTGCGTCGAACATGGGTCACTGCCTTTGGACGGGAATCCTCGACGCCGACAAGGCAGGGATCGTCGCGAAGCGCCTGAGCGGGTCGGACATGTTCAGCGGCTGGGGTCTGCGCACCCTCGGGTCCTCCATGACCGGTTACAACCCTGTCAGCTACCACTGCGGTTCGGTCTGGCCCCACGACACTGCCATAGCTGCGGCCGGGCTGATGCGCTACGGGTTTACCAAGGAGGCGCACCGGCTGATCATCGGAGTGATCGACGCCGGGGCAGCGCAGGGCGGTCGCCTTCCCGAGCTTTACAGCGGCCTAGAGCGCATCGAGCATCCTCTGGTGGTGCCCTACCCGACGGCCTGCTCTCCCCAAGCGTGGTCCGCCGCTTCGCCGCTTCTGATGCTCCGGACTCTTCTCAGGCTCGATCCGTGGGTGCCACGCGGCAAAGTGTGGCTACACCCGGCGCTGCCCGAGCAGGTAAAGCGTCTCAGGGTGGGAGGCATTCCCCTCGCCGGCGCCCGGGTGACGGTGACGGTCGAAGGCGACAGTGTTGAAGTGGAGGGGCTCCCAGAGGGGCTGGACCTCGTCGACGCTCCCCGTCACCCTCTCACCGGGACCTGAAAGACCGCAACCCGAAAGACCGCAACCCGAAAGACCGGGATCCGCCTCCTACCACCCTCGGGCGACCCACTCGTCGAGGTGCGGCATCTCCTGCGCTAGCGTCGTGTCGCTACCGTGGCCTGGCAGGACGACCGTCGAAGGATCCAGAGCAGCGAAAAGCCTGCGTTCGATGGACGTGATTATCGTATCGAAATCCCCGCCTTCGAAGCTGGTGTTCCCCGGACCTCCCGGGAACAGGGTGTCACCGCTGAAAAGCAGGGGAGCCTCCTCGACGCGAAAGCACATGGACCCCGCAGTGTGCCCGGGTGTAGCGATCGTGTGCAGGTGCAGGTCTCCCACTTGTATTACCGTCTCGTCGCCGAGGACGAAGTCGTAGGACGGGAGCATGGAAGCGTCAGCGGCTGTGACGCCCACCTCGTAGCCTGCGTCGCGCACAGCGGGCACGGCCTGGATGTGGTCCCAGTGCCCGTGGGTTTCGAGAACCCTGCGAACCCCCAGCCGCTTGGCCATCTCGAGCAGTCTGTCGTGTTCGTTAGCGGCGTCTATCAGTACCGCTTCGCCGCTTTGCTTGCAGCGAAGAACGTATACGTTGTTGTCCAACGGTCCGACGACGACACGATGCAGTTCCACCCGGGAGTCTTCGTAGTGCATGAGCACCAGACTATGGGCTAGAAATAGATCAGAGCAGTAAAGGCTGGCAGCGATGCCCAGCCCGGCTTTGGCCGGTCAAGCAAACCAACCCGCAGAGGAAAAGAGGACGTCACCCGTGAATTTCGCCTTCAGTGAAGAGCAGGAAGAGCTCCGCAAAGCGGTTCGGCGCTTCTTGGAAGACAAGTCGCCGGAGACCGAAGTGCGCCGTCTCATGGAGACAGAAGACGGGTACGACGAGGCCGTGTGGCGCCAGATGGCAGACCAGCTCGGGTTGCAGGGCCTGACGATACCGGAGCGCTTCGGCGGGTCCGGGTTTGGTTACGTCGAGCTGGTGGTCGTGCTCGAGGAGATGGGTAGGGCACTTCTCTGCGCCCCGTACTTCTCGTCGGTGGCGCTCGCCGCCAACCTGCTGATGGCCACCGGGGACGAGGCGGCGCAAGCCGACTACCTTCCCTCGATCGCAGACGGCTCGAAGATCGCCACGGTGGCGCTGGCGGAGGCATCCGGGCGCTGGGACGAGGAAGGCGTGACAGTAGCAGCCAGCGACACCGACGGCCAGTGGCGTGTCAGCGGGGAGAAACTCTATGTGCTCGACGGTCACGCTGCCGACCTGATCCTCGTAGCGGCCCGCTCAGCGGACGGCGTTTCGGTGTTCGCTGTTGACAAAGGAGCCCAGGGATACCAGGCTGCGTCGCTGTCGACGATGGACCAGACACGCAAGCAGGCGAAGCTGACCTTCGACGCTACCCCGGCCCGTCTCGTCGGCGCAGAGGGCGAAGGCTGGGCCGCGGTCTCCAAGATGCTGGATCTCGCGGCGGTCGCACTGGCCGCCGAGCAGGTCGGCGGAGCACAGAAAGTGCTCGAGATGGCCGTCGAGTACGCGAAGGTCCGGGTGCAGTTCGGGCGTCCAATCGGTAGCTTCCAGGCGATCAAGCACAAGTGCGCGGACATGCTCTTAGAGGTCGAATCCGCTAAGTCCGCTGCCTACTACGCCGGCTGGGCCGCCGCTGAGGACAGCGACGAGCTGCCGGTAGTGGCAAGCCTCGCCAAGTCGTACTGTTCGGAGGCTTACTTCCACGCCACGGCCGAGAACATCCAGATCCACGGTGGGATCGGTTTCACCTGGGAGCATCCCGCTCACCTGTACTTCAAGCGGGCGAAGAGCTCCGAGTTACTCTTCGGCGACCCGACCTACCACAGGGAGCTTCTCGCTCAGCGCATCGGGATCTAGGCGGGTCACTGCGCTGGCGCGAATGCTTGGACTTGGCTCGCGATCCGGTTATTATTGCTTTCACCGAGGAAAGGAGGTGGTCCAGCTGATAAGTCGAAGTACTGGGACCTCGGAGGTGACTGGCCGCTAGTCGGTCGCTGGGCCTTCTGGTGAATCCCACCAGTTACCCGGGCAAACAGGGTCAGGAAATGGTCCCGCCTGGCAATTTCAACCTGTTGTCTCGTACCAACCAGACGTTTGAGGGGATTGGGGTCGCTTGCGGGTGACCCCAATCTCGCGTCTGGGGTCTTTTCGATCACGCTCCTCCTTTTGAGCTCGGCCATCCTTTCATACCAGTCCGCCAACAGAACCAGAACGAGGCGATCAGCGTGGAGTCCCGTCCAGGAAGCTTCCCCGACAAGCAGGGCGAGTTCGTCATCACCGTCGACGGGATAACCCTCGGGGCGTACGCGGCTTTGCCTTCTACGTCAGCGGGGGGCGGGCCCCGCCACGGTCTGCTGGTTTGTCACGGCTTTCCGTCGGGGGAAGGTCAGCTGGGCCCGGACGGAAGCTTCCACCAGCTCGCCGACCGTCTCGCCGTCGACGCCGGATGGACCGTGGTCACTTTCGCTTTCCGGGGTACTGCGACCTCCGGCGGCAACTTCTCACTGGCAGGATGGCTGCGAGACCTTCAAGCAGCCGTCGAGGTCACCCGCAGCGCTCCGGGCGTCGAAGCAGTCTGGCTGTGCGGGTTCGCAGCAGGCGGGGCGTTAGCGCTGTGCGCAGCGGGTCTCGACAGCCGCATCAGGGGTGTCGCATCGTTCTCGGCTCCCGCTGACTTTGCTGACCGTGCCTCCGACGCAAGGCGCTTCGTTGCTCAAGCACGCGCCGCCGGCCTTATCAAGGACAGGCATTTCCCTCCGGACCTTGACGCGTGGGCTCGGGAGCTGCGCGACATGCGCCCGTTGGATCTAATTTCGCGAATCCCACCCCGGCCGTTGTTGCTCGTCCACGGCGCAAACGACGAGGTAGTCAATGTTCTCGACTCACGGGCCCTCGCCGACGCAGCGGAAGCTCGCGCAGAGCTGAAGATCCTCCCCGGTGCAGGTCATCGTCTCAGCCACGATCCCAGGGCGGTCGCGTTGCTTATCGGCTGGCTCGACCGCCAGGTCGGCTGAGTCGGCGGTCGGCGCCCTCAGCGCGCCCAGGCAGCGTCGATGGCCTGGCGAAGGGACCTCGCCGCGCTTTGGGGGTCTTGGGACTCTGTGAGATAGCGAACTGCGACGAACCGCCGGGCTCCGTGCGCTGCCATCTCAGCGACGGTGTCAGGGTTTGCGCCGCCGGTCACGAACCACGGGATGGTCTGCCCGTGAGAGCTTGACGAGGCGAAGTCGAGGTAGCCGAGGCCGGTGCCGGGACGGCCCGGCTTGGTGGGGGTAGCGTTCACCGGCCCCGCCGAGAGGTAGTTCACAGGCTCAGCTGCGGCGGCGATCCACTCCGGGGGGGCGTGCGTGGACAAGCCGACGATGGCTTCGTCCCCGAGGACTCGACGTGCCACGGCTGGCGGCACGTCGTCTTGTCCTACGTGGACGCCGTCGGCGCCGCAGGCGAGGGCAAGGTCGGGCCGGTCGTTGAGGATGAAGGGTACGTCGTGACGGGCGCACACAGCTTTCGCTACCAGCGCGGTCGCTATCAACGGCCGGGCTTCGAGGCGCTTATCGCGCAGCTGAACGATGTCAACGCCTCCGGCAATGCACGCCTCCAGGAACTCCGCTAGGTCGGGCCGGTCAGGAGTGCACAGGTACAGACGCCGATCCCCTAGACGGGATGTGGGCATGGTGTCAGCCACCGGCTACAGCCCTGACCAGCTCGACGCTATCCCCGTGGTGAAGCTCGAGTGACGCCATGTCCTTACGGTCAACTGCCTCACCGTTGACTTCGGCGACGACCCACCGGGCGCCTAAGCCGAGTAGGTTTATCAGCTCAGCGAGGCTCGCCCCTTCTGAGATCTCCAATGGCTTGCCGTTGGCTTGCACGATCATCGGCGGGAGCCCGCACTCCCCGTCTCGGAGCGTACCGGCTGTTTCGCAGTGGTCTTCAGGGTCTGCTTGTACTGGCGAACCCGCGCCAAGGAGGTGCTATCGACGATGTCCGCTACGGACATGTACGAGCCGGGCCGGCCGAACGGCTCGGCGGCTTCCCTCCAGCCGGGGATATCCACGCCGAGCTGCTTTCCCAGGAGCCCGACGAAGATCCTGGCCTTTTGGGCTCCGAAACCGGGAAGGGCGACTACCCGCCGGTACAGGTCGGCCCCGTCGGAAGCTTCGTTCCAGACTGCTGCGGGGTCCCCGTGGTAGTCCTCGGTCACTATCCGGCAAAGCTCCTGGACTCGCTTCGCGTTCGCGGCGGGAAAGCGGTGAAGGGCTGGGCGCTCGGAGAACAACTTGGCGAGCCGGTCGGGGTCCATCGAGGCGATGTGTCCGGCGTCGAGGTCGCCGCCAAGGCGGCGGCGTAACTCAAGCGGTGCGCTGAAAGCCCGTTCCAGGGGGATTTGCTGGTCCAAAACCATGCCTATGAGCAACGCCAGAGGGTTGTCGGACAGGAAACGGTCGGCGTTGTCGTCCTGACTGAGATGCAACACGGCGTTTCAGACCGTTCGAGGGTCGGCCGATTCGGGGTCAATGCCGTAGCGCGATATAGCGTGTTCGACCTCCTCGGCTTTGGCTTCCCCTGTCGCTACCAGACCGTTGAGCACGGCCACTACGACGTGCGCGGCGTCGGTCTCGAAGTGGCGTCGCAGCGCCTCGCGAGTGTCCGAGCGACCGAAGCCGTCGGTGCCCAGCGGGGTGAAATGACCGGGAACCCAGCGGGCGATCTGGTCGGGCACCGCTTTCATGAAGTCGGTGACGGCGACTATCGGCCCGGAAACCTCGCTCAGGGTCTCGCTCACGTAGCAGCGTCTCGGGGTCATCGTCGGGTGGAGGCGGTTCCATCGCTCCACGGAGAGGGCGTCCTCGCGGAGGGCCTTGTAGCTCGTCGCTGACCACAGTTCTGCCGCGACGTCGTGGTCCGCGGCGAGGAGCCGCTGAGCCTCGAGAGCCGCCTGGGATGCGGTACCCGAAAAGAGGATTGTCGCTTTGCGCGACGGGCCTTGGGGTGCCGTCGCGAAACGGTAGAGGCCCTTGATGATCCCCTCGTCGACACCCTCGGGTTTGGGGGGCATCGGGTAGTTCTCGTTGTAGACGGTGATGTAGTAGAAGATGTCCTCGGGGTTCTCACAGTACATTCGGGGTATTCCGTCCGCTATCACCGCCGCGACTTCGTATGCGAACGCAGGGTCGTAGGCGCGCAGGTTCGGGATGGTGGAGGCGAGCAGCAGCGAGTGCCCGTCGTCGTGCTGGAGTCCTTCGCCCAGAAGGGTCGTCCTGCCAGCAGTGCCGCCGATCATGAACCCCCGGCCGCGCATATCCCCGAAAGCCCATACGAGGTCGCCGACGCGTTGGAAGCCGAACATCGAGTAGAACACGAAGAACGGCACCATCGCCTGACCCCAGGTGGCGTACGCAGTGCCCGCGGCGGTCAGGTCAGCCATGCCGCCAGCCTCGCTGATACCCTCCTCGAGTATCTGCCCGTCGACTTTCTCAGAGTAGGAAAGCATCAGCTGTGAGTCGACTGGGTCGTAGAGCTGGCCGAACGGAGCGTAGATGCCCACCTCCTTGAACAGCCCGTCCATGCCGAACGTGCGGGCCTCGTCGGGGATTATCGGCACTATCCGCTGGCCGACGCCGCGGTCGCGCAGAAGGTTGCGCATCATCACGGCGAAGGCCATCGTCGTCGACACCGCCCGCGACCCCGACCCGGTGTCGAACTCCGAAAGCGTCTTGGCCTCGGGGGCGGGAAGGGGCTGGGACCTGACCCGGCGCTGCGGCAGAGAGCCGTTGAGAGCTCGGCGGCGTTCAGTCATGTATCGGTACTCCACCGAGTCCGGTGACGGCCGGAAGAACGGGGGCTCGCCGTCCTCCAAGGCGGAGTCGGGGATCTCCTCCTGCAGATATAGCCTGTCGCGAAGCAGCTTGAGCTGGGCGGCGTTCATCTTCTTGATCTGGTGCGTCGAGTTACGGGCCTCGATCTCGGGGCCTAGGGTCCAGCCTTTAATTGTCTTTGCGAGAATGACCGTCGGCTGGCCGGTCGTCTCGGTCGCAGCCTTGTAGGCGGCGTAGAGCTTGCGGTAGTCGTGTCCGCCTCTGGGCAGGTTGAGCAACTCGTCATCGGTGAGGTGTTCGACGAGAGCTCTCAGGCGGGGATCGGGACCGAAGAAGTGCTCGCGGATGTAGGAGCCGTCCTCGGTGGCGTACTTTTGGAATTCCCCGTCGACGGTCGTGTTCATCTTGTTGAGCAGCACGCCGTCGACGTCGCGGGCTAAAAGCTCGTCCCACTTGGAACCCCAAACCACCTTTATGACGTTCCATCCCGCTCCCCGGAACGTCGCTTCGAGCTCTTGGATGATCTTGCCGTTACCTCTCACCGGGCCGTCTAGGCGCTGCAGGTTGCAGTTGACGACGAATGTCAAGTTGTCCAGCTGCTCTCTCCCGGCGAGCGACAACGCGCCGAGGGTCTCTGGCTCGTCGCATTCGCCGTCGCCGAGGAAGCACCACACCCGGCTCGCCGAGGTGTCCACGATGCGTCGGTGCTGCAGGTAGCGGTTGAAGTGCGCCTGGTAGACGGCGTTGAGCGGTCCGATCCCCATAGACACGGTCGGGAACTCCCAAAAGTCCGGCATCAGACGAGGATGGGGGTAAGACGACAAGCCACCCGGTCCGGGCTCGCCGGAGGCGGTCACCCGCCGCCCTTGGAGCTCCATGCGGAAATGCTCGAGCTGGCCTTCGCTTAGGCGTCCCTCCAAGAATGCCCTCGCGTAGATGCCCGGCGCGGCGTGACCCTGGAAGTAGACTTGGTCGCCTGCCTGGCCGTTATCCTTGCCTCGGAAGAAGTGGTTGAAGCCGACCTCGTACAGGCTGGCCGAGGACGCGAACGTCGCGAGGTGGCCACCGATGCCCTCGGCGAGATGGTTCGCCCTGACCACCATGATCGCTGCGTTCCAGCGGATGTAGGCCCGTATGCGCCGCTCGATGTGCTCGTCACCAGGGAACCACGGCTCTTGGTCGGAAGGTATCGTGTTGACGTAGGGGGTCGACACCGTCGCCGGGAAACCGACCTGGTTCTCCCGCGCCCGCTCGAGAAGTTTCATCAACAAAAAACGCGCCCGGGTCTTGCCTCGCGCGTCGACTATCGCGTCGAAAGAGTCGACCCACTCGGAGGTCTCCACCGGGTCGATGTCGGGTAGCTGATGTGAAAAGCCGTCGAAGATCACGCTCCATACTCGCGCTTGGAACAGCGCTAGAGCGACCATCCGCGCCGCTCGCAGGCGCCATGCTGTGAGGATGGTATTTCAGACTTCGACGGGGCTGACCGTCGTGTACACAGACGGGGCGTGCTCGGGTAACCCGGGTCCGGGCGGCTGGGCGTGGGCGGTGGGCGAACAGCTGTGGCGTAGTGGCGCCGAGGCCCACACCACCAACCAGCGCATGGAGCTCAAGGCGGCTCTGGACGCGGTCACGTCGATAACCGGGCCTGTCGAGGTGGTGAGCGACTCGACCTACGTCGTCAACTGCTTTCGCGACTCGTGGTGGCGTGGCTGGCTCGCCCGTGGCTGGACGAACAGCCAGAAGAAGCCGGTCGCAAACCGCGACCTTTGGGAGCCGCTCGTCGACGCCTACCGTTCCGGCTCGAGTCGCGTCCGCTTCCGCTGGGTCAAAGGTCACGCCGGTGATCCGATGAACGAGATGGTAGACCGCCTAGCGGTCGAGGCCGCTGCCTCTCAGAGAGGTCGTTCGGCGCCGGGAGTGGAGCTGACGGCTTTTAACGTGACGGTCTCAGAGTCCGGGGATCGCCACGCCGAGCCGTCGTAGCGCGCCCAGGGCCAGGCGCAACTCGCGCATACGCAGCTTCAGGCCCACATACACGTAGATAGCTACGGCTGCTAGCACCTGGCTGGCGACCCGGGCGCCTAGCATCAGGTCGGTTCTCGCGTGGGTGAAAGCTACACCCACGGCGACCGCCCCGACGCCCGCAAGGGTGGAGGCGATCGCTATTCGCAGCAGAGCCCGGATCGTCAGCCAGCCTCCGAAGGAGCCGGCCCGACCTCTCAGGTTCACCAACGCCCACACAGCCGCGATGCTGTAGGGGAGCACCCAGGCAAGAGCGAGCCCCGGGACGCCGAACGCGATGTTCAGACCATAAGCAGCGGCGACCGTAAGGGCGTTCTCCAGCAGGTATACGCGGAACATCCCTCTCGCGTCCTGCATCGCCTGGTAGACGCGCATCAGCAAGAAGAAAGCAGCGAAACCGGGTAGGCCGACGATGAACGCCTCCAGCGTCGAGGTGACCAGGCGGGTACCGGAACCGCTGACCGCTCCGTGGTGGATCGCCAAGGTCACCAGCGGCTGGGCGACCGCGAGGTACACCACGCAGAGGGGGACGATCACTGCCATGGTCACTCGAAGTCCGGTCACGAAGTGACGCTCGAAGCGCGCACGGGCGCCCAAGGTCCACTGCTGTGCCAGTTCGGGCATGATCGCCGAGGCGACCGACACGGCAATCAGCGCGTTGGGGAGCTGGAAGAACTGGTAGGCGAACTGGTATGCGGTGACGCCACCCGAGCTTCGCCCGGCGAGGATCAGCACTAACGCCAGAGAAGCCTGGTTGGTCACTACGACACCCACGATCCACCCCGAAAGCGCCGCCACGCGCCGCACCGAGCGGTGGCGGGGATCCCACACCGGGCGCAGCCTGAGGCCCAGCCGGTGCATGCTCGGAATCTGGGAGACCAGCTGGACTGCGTAGCCGAGCGTGGTTCCTACCCCGAGAACGAGGATCGCCCTGGAGTCTCTACCGAAGGCTTCGACGGTGGAGGTCGAAGCGATCCGCGCCGGGGCGAGGACCGAACCGGCGACTACCTTCGTCGCGATCAGCGCCGCTATAGCGATAGCGTTGTTCACTACAGGAGAGAACGCTGCTACACCGAAACGGCGTCGCGCGTTGAGGATAGCGGTGCTCGCGACCGTCGTGCCGAGGAAGAAGACTTGGGGGGCGAAGTATCGCAACAGCCGGGTGGCGATCGTCTTCTCCGCCCCTGCGGCGCCACCGTGCTCCAAGACGAGGTAGAAGTCGATCACATACGGCGCCAGGATCCACAGCAGCGCGCTCGCTACGACAAGACCGACAGACAGAGCAGTGAGGACCGCCGAGACGGAGTGGGAGCGCTCGTCGGGGTCGTCGCAGCTGAGATCCTCCACGAACACCGGGATGAGTGTCGCCGCAAGGATGCCGCCTAGCACCAGGTCGTAGATTATGTTCGGTATGCCGTTCGCGTAGTTGAAGGCATCCGATAGCGGGCTGACGCCAAGCACGTAACCGATCGCCAGCACCCGGGCGAATCCCGTCAGGCGCGATGCGAGCGTCCCGGCGGCGAGCACCGCCGTGGACCTACCGGCGGACGGCGACGCCCCATGCCGCCCGGCCCGCCCCGGTCGCCCGGAGTGGGCAGCCTGCCGGGGCCGCCCCGACTGGCCACTTGGTGCACCTGTTCGCTGCTGACTCGACGGCGCCGGAGCCGGCCTCACCGGTGCTGTCCTTGTGGGAACTGGCCTTTCTAGCCCAGATTGGGCCGTTTTGGGCTTTGCAGGCAGGGCTGGTGGCGCCGGCTGGGCCGTTTTGGGCTTTGCAGGCAGGGCCGGTGGCGCCGGTTGGGCCGGAGCAGGCCGTCGAGCGGGCATCGCCTGGACGCCATGGAAGCCGTCGACGGCGTCCTGGTCGAACAGCCTGCTCTGATTGCGCCCCAGGAGCTTCGGGGGCGCTGCGCGCTTCGATGGTGGGGTGGGGGGATCATCCTGCGCGTCCTGATCGTATGGTCGCCCGGGTCCGCGCACCCGACCATGGTGGTCCAGGTGATGGCGCGCGTCCAGTCCGGCCTCTTGCACGCCGCCCTTGAGGTGACCCTGGGTGTCTACTAGGTCCCAGCTGCGTGTGAACCTCTGGGGCGGAATTCACCGAGTAGGCGGATTTCGATCACCAAACAGGAATGTATCCTTGGTCCGGGCCGGGGCTTAGACCGGGCTGGCAGGGAAAGCTGGGATGAACGATCGTTCTGAGCGCTTGCGAGCGTTACGAGCACTGACGGAGGATCATGCGTAATAAGTTGTCGGCGGTTTTGGCGTCGGTCGCTCTCACCGGGGGGCTGGTCAGCTTTGCTGCGTCGCCTGGTTGGGCGTCGCCAGCCCCGAAGCGTGCTTTGCCCAGTGTTTTCTCCAGTGTTGCCTGCAGTGTTACCGTGGGCACGGCACCCTTTGCAGTAGCCGCCGACGCGGCCACCCACACTGTCTACGTAGCGAATGGCGCTTCTAACACGGTCTCGGTTATCGACGAGACCACCAACACGGTCACCGCTACCGTGCCTGTCGGCAAAGGCCCCGACGGCGTCGCTGTGGACTCCGCTACGGACATGGTGTATGTGACCAACTTCACTGACGGGACCGTGTCGGTGATCGACGGGGCGACGAACAAGGTCACCGCTACAGTGACCGTCGGCACCAACCCGGTCGGTGTGGCTGTGGACTCCGCGACGAACACGGTGTACGTGACCAACAGCGGGTCGGGGACCGTGTCGGTGATCGACGGGGCGACGAACACGGTCACCGGAAGCCCCTTGCCCGTCGGCGCCGGGCCGGTCGGCGTCGCGGTCGACTCCGCGACAGACATGGTGTACGTAGTCAACGAAGGGTCCGACAACGTCTCGATCTACGACCCGGCTAACGGGAACACCACTACTCTTAAGGTCGGAACCAAGCCGACATCGGTCGCGGTCGACGAGGCGACGAGCTTAGCCTACGTCACCAACAGCGGCGACGGCACGGTATCGGTCATACCCGCCAATCAGGTCCAAACTGGCGTTGCGACGGTCCCGGTGGGCTTGCAGCCTGACGGGGTGGCCGTCAACGCTAACAGCGGAGAAGTTTACGTCTCCAACTTCGGGTCGAACACCGTGTCGGTGTTCGACGGGTACGATTCGGCCGCTGTCTCCACTGTGGAGGTAGGCTCTCAACCGGCCGGCACAGCGGTGGACTCGAGTAACGGCAATGTGTACGTTGCCAATAGCAACTCAGGCTCAGTGTCGGTCTTCGACGGCAACGCAGGCCTGGCCGGCTCCACCATCGGGGTCGGAACATCTCCGTTCGCCCTCGCCGTAGACCCGTCTACGGACTTGGTTTATGTGTGCAATAACTTGTCGAACACCGTCTCGGTGATCGACGGGGCGACGAACACGGTCACTGCAACCTTGACCGTCGGCGCCGGGCCGCTCGGTGTGGCCGTGGACCCGGCCACGGACATGGTGTACGTGACCAACAGCGGGTCGGGGACCGTGTCGGTGATCGACGGGGCGACGAACACGGTCACCGCTACGGTGACCGTCGGCACCGGGCCGAGCGCTGTGGCTGTCGACCCTGCGACGGACACTGTGTATGTGACCAACAGCGGGTCGGGGACCGTGTCGGGGACCGTCTCAGTGATCGACGGGGCGACGAACACGGTCACTGCTACGGTCACCGTCGGCACCGGGCCGAACGGGGTCGCTGTCGACCCTGCGACGGACACAGTTTATGTGACCAACTTAACTGCCGGGACCGTCTCAGTGATCGACGGGGCGACGAACAAGGTTACCGCTACTGTGAGCGTCGGCACCGACCCGAACGGGGTCGCTGTCGACCCGGCTTCTGACACCGTCTATGTGGTCAACCTCGGAAGCACCTCGAACCCGGCCGGGGCTGGGAGCATTTCGGTGATCGACGGGGCGACGAACACGGTCACGCAGACTGTCACCGGGCTTAGCTCTAGCGCCGCCTTGGCGTTTGACGCTGCGAGCAACGATCTTTACGTCGTCTCGACTGGCACGACGGGTAGCGTTTCGGTCTACGACGCGGCCAGTCTGACCTTGACGTCCACGGTGCCCGCGGGCTCCTTCCCGCTCGCTGTAGCCGTCGACCCGGCCAACAACGACGTTTACGTGGGCAGCGACGCCACCGACACGGTGTCGGTTATCAACGCGGCGACGCTACCGGGAGCGCCGTCGGGGCTGGCGGCGCTGCCAGGTGACGGCCAGGTGACGTTATCTTGGAGCGCTCCGAGCTTCACCGGGGGAGATCCCGTGACCGGCTATGGGATCACGGTCACCGCAGCAGGTTCGTCTTCGAGCCGGGTACTGCAAGTCGGTGACGTGACGACGGCGACCGTCGATTCCTTGGTCAACGGTCGCCAGTACTCGTTCGCCGTCACCGCCCAGACGTCTCAGGGGGCTGGCGTGGCGTCGACCCCAGTGAGCGCTACGCCGGTCGCGCCGCCGCCGGTTGTAACGCCGCCAGTTGTAACGCCGCCGGTTGCGTGTTCGCAGACTCTCGGGTCGCCGGACGCTATCGGAATAGCTGAAACTCCTGGCGGGAAGGGGTACTGGATAGCGACGTCTACGGGTGTCGTGGTCGCCTGCGGGGACGCCAGCGTCTTGGGGGACGCATCCGCTCCCGCTCCGATCGTGGGGATAGCAGCAACCTCGTCAGCGCAGGGCTACTGGCTCGTCGATTCGCTGGGAGACGTCTACTCCTTCGGGGCTGCTGTCTATCACGGAGGAACAGGGGCGCTAAATCTCGCTAAGCCGATCGTGGGGATCGCCGCCGACCTGCTACCGGCGGATACTGGCTTGTAGGTTCCGACGGGGGGGTGTTCTCCTTCGACGCCCCGTTCTACGGATCGGCTGGGGCTATTGTCCTAAACGAGTCGGTAGTCGGGATCGCTGCGGCGGCCAACGGCGGCGGCTACTGGCTTGCAGCTTCCGACGGTGGCATCTTCAGCTACGGCAACGCACCCTTCTACGGGTCGGTGCCAGGCGTGCTCAAACCAGGTGTCCGCCTGAACAAGCCGGTCGTGTCGATAACGGCCGACCCCGCTACTGGCGGCTACTGGCTTGCAGCTTCCGACGGGGGCGTGTTCTCTTTCAACGCTCCCTTCTACGGGTCCACTGGCAATCTCACTCTCAACCAGCCTGTCGTTGGGATCACCTCGACCCCTCATGGCGGCGGTTACAGGTTCGTCGCCAGGGACGGCGGTATCTTCGACTACGGCACCGCCACCTTCCAAGGCTCGGCGGCCTGATAACCCTTGCGCTCGATAACTCGGCGAGGAAGTGCCGGCGAAGCCCGGTAGCCTCCTAGGTCATGGCCTCAGGCGGTCGCCCCGACATCACAGCCGCTGCTCCCGGCGCCCTGTCTCCTCTCGACGGCAGGTACAAGGCGCAGCTAGAAGATTACGCCCACAGCTTCTCCGAGCAGGCGCTGATCCGCCAGCGCTTTAGAGTCGAGGTGCAGTGGCTCATAGCTTTGAGCCAAGAACCGTCGCTCGGCGAGCTCGAAGCCTTGGACGCTGAGACCTCCGCGACGCTCAGGCGGTGGGTCGAGGAGTTCGGACCGGGCGAAGTGGCTGAGGTCAAGGCGATAGAGGCACCGACGAACCACGACGTGAAGGCCGTGGAATACCACCTAAAGCAACGTCTGGCCGGTTTGGGCTGGGCATCAGCGCGAAGAGAGTTCGTGCATTTCGCGGCGACGTCCGAGGACGTCAACAACCTGGCTTACGCGCTGATGCTCAAAGAGGGCGTCGGCGGCGTCTGGTTGGCCGCTGCGGACCGCTTGTGCGCTGATATCGCAGGCCTCGCTGAGTCCTGCGCAAATGTGGCGATGCTGTCGCACACCCACGGCCAGCCGGCGTCGCCGACGACTCTGGGCAAGGAACTCGCGGTCGTCGCCTACCGTATGGGCCGCCAGTCCGACCAGGTGAGATCCCTCCGCCTCACCGGCAAGTTCAACGGGGCGGTCGGTACCTTCGGAGCGCACGTCGCTGCCTACCCCGAGGTGGACTGGATCGACGTGTCCCGTCGCTTCGTGGAAGGCTTCGGCTTTGACTGGAATCCTCTGACGACCCAGATCGAACCTCATGACACGATGGCGGAGCTCTTCCACGCTGTGGTCAGGTTCAACACGATCCTCATCGACTTCTGCAGGGATATGTGGGAGTACGTGAGCCGCTCCTACCTGCGCCAGAGGGTCGTAGCCGGAGAGGTGGGCTCGTCCACGATGCCTCACAAGGTGAACCCGATAGACTTCGAGAACGCAGAGGCGAATGCGGGCGTGTCGTCGGCTCTTTTGGAGCACCTGGCTTCGAAGCTGATGACCTCGCGGATGCAACGCGACCTGTCGGACTCGTCCGCGCTGCGCAACGTAGGCGTTGCGGTCGGCCATTCCGGTCTCGCCGTCGCTTCAGCGCGAAGAGGGCTCGCCAAGATAATCCCCGACGACGCTGCAATGGCGGCGGACCTGGACCAGCACTGGGAGGTGCTCGCTGAGGCCGTGCAGACGGTAATGCGCCGCTACGGTGTCGACGAACCCTACGAGCGGCTCAAAGAGCTCACACGGGGACGCCGGGTCAGTCCGGCGCGGCTGAGGGAGTTCGTCGAAGGACTGGGCCTGCCCGAGCAGGCTGCGGCGAGGCTTGGCGCGTTGACCCCAGCGGGTTACACCGGCCTTGCAGCCGAGCTGGTAAGTTTCGTTGCGGCGAAGCGGGGCAGCAACGCCCCGGCGGATCCCGACCCTAACGAGCCGGCCCAGACGCCAGCCTGGTAGGCCAAGTCGTCCGCGAGCCGCAGCGCAGACCACGCTACGAAGCCCTGGCTCTCGCAGCGGTGCTTGAAGCGGTCGGCCAGCCCCGGGCACATCACGACCGCAGCTGCCGTCGCCGAAGCGAAACGGCGCGTCCGGGTCCGCATCCAGGGCCAGGCGAACCACAAGGCGCCGAGAAGCGGAACGCTCCACGCCCGGCGCGCAGCGCTGCAGATAGGAACCGCTGAAGCCACGTTGCCCCGCAGGGCAAGGCGGAAAAGCTCGCGACCCAAGTCGAAACGCGCTGAGCTACCGGCGCAGCCGGGCGTGACGGTCTCGTCGCGAACCGTTGGACGCTGTCGGGGAGTTACGGCCCGCCTGCTTGCACGCCACGCTAAAGCCATGGGTGTTCCGATTGTCACGGCCGCGCCGAGGCGTAGCCTTCCGGTGCCGAGCAGAGCCCAACAGGCGACACTCCACGATGACACCGACAGCGGCGCAACCGCACTCGCGTGGCGTAGCGCGAGCGGACCGGCGGAACGCCCGTAGCAGTAGCGCTGCGCCAGCCACGCCCGCCACGACGGGCGCGCCGGGTGGGTCACTTCGGAGCGGGGCTCGTAGCGCACAAGCCAGCCCGACATCGCCAACCTCCAGACAAGGTCGACGTCCTCGCCGTAGCGCAGGTCCTCGTCGAAGCCTCCTGCGTCGGCCAGGCAGCTGAGACGCACCGCGATCGCCGCCGCCGGCACGTAAGAGACCCGCCTGCCCGGCGCGACACAGCCGGGTTGGGCGCCGAGATCGAGCGGGGAGCGGTGGCGCTCGTAGGCTGCCAGGCGCGCTGGTGTAGCCTGATCGCTGCTGGAGCGCACCCGTGGTGCTACGACGCCCACCTGCGGATCGGCAAAATGAGCAAGTAGCACTTCGAGCCATCCGGGGTCGGGCGTGACCCCAGCGTCGAGGAAAACCACGAACTCCGGTGACTCTGCCTGATCGCCTCGTCGAGGAGCGGCAGCCACGTCGGCGTTGACCTCCCGGCCGACCAGGTAGGACCATGCCGTGTTGCGCGCGGCTGCCGGACCCCCGGGGCGGCTCCGTCTCAGCAGGCTCAGTTCTCCTGAAAACGCTAACCGTGGATCGCTGAGCGCGCCTTGGAGCGGCAACTCCGAAGCGTCGTCTACTACGACCACCCTCCCCGTGCGGGTTGTCTGGCTAAGCGACGACAGGGTCCGGCGTAGTCCGCCGGCGTCGTCGCGCACGGGAATTGCGAACGCCACCCTGGCATCCCCGGGTAATGACGCGGCCGGCGGGAGCGGGTCTGCGATCCCTGCTTCTACCAGCCGCCGGGCGAGAAGCCCGGCGGCTGGATCGTCGCCTACCGGCTCACCGGCAGACCAAGCGTCCAGGAGGCTCGACCCACGGGCGGAAAGGCGCAGGATCCTGGTCGGGGTGCCCCCCACGACGAGCTCGCGGTTCGGGCGTCGCACCCCCTTGGCGAGGCATAGACGGAAGCCGGCGGGTATCGGAGACCGGCTCTTTAGGCGGGCACCACCCGTGTTCACCGTGCTGTCATGCCGGCGTCGACAGGAAGTACCGCACCGGTCACAGCGGCCGAGTCCCGGCCGCACAGCCAGGCGATCAGGGCTGCAGGCTCGTCAGGGTCTATCAGCCTCGGCAGAAGATGGTGCTGGACCAGCTCGGACGGCGAGGCCAGGCCGTAGATAGCGGCGCTGGCGTCGAGCATGAACCCCAACGTCGAACCGGGTGCCACGGCGTTAGCGGTGACGCCGTAAGGGGCGAGCTCTGCTGCGAGGCTTCTGACCAGTCCCACCACCCCGTGTTTGGCGGCGCTGTAAGCGCCGAGAAGGGGAAGTCCGACAACTCCAGCGCTTGACGTGACAGCGACGTAACGGCCGTTCCTGGGCTGGGGGGATTCCAGCAAGGCCGGGACGGCAGCCTTGGCCAGCCGCCACGGCCCTTCGAGGTTGATCGCCATCATCGCCTCCCACGTCGCGTCCGACGTGGCCCAGCTTTCGGTACCGCCAGCAATCGCCCCAGCCACCGACACGGCGGCGTCGAGACGACCGTAGCGCCCGAGCGCAATCTCTACAGCCGAGGTCAGGTCGCTCTGCGAGCGGACGTCGCCGACTACCGGCTCGCAGCGATCCGGTCCACCGCAGACTTCGACGCTGCGATCCAAGTCGTCTCTCGACGACAGTGGATATCGCAGCGCCTGGTCGTCGTCGCATCGGTCGAAGAGGATTAGCCGCCAACCCGACGACGACAATCTCGCTGCGACAGCGGCGCCGATACCTCGGGCGGCTCCGGTTACGATCGCCACCGGGGCAGGGCCCCCACCAGTTCCTTGGTGGCCGACGGCGCCGGGAGCTCCTTCTGGCGCAGACGTCACGGGCGGGGTGCGCTGCCGGGCCAGCCGTCGACGCTCCTTGTGAGGTTCTCAGTCCAAAACCCGAGGATGCTCTCGCCGAGCTCGGCGGACGAAGCCGCCGGGTTGCCCAGCACCCCGTTAGCGCTGACTGAGCGCACCCCTGAACGGCGAAGCGCGCCGATCACCTCGCCCAGAGCCAGTTCACAGCCGTCTTGTGCGGGTGGAAGTTCTCTGACAAGGTCAGGTCTGATCGCCATCATCACAGACGTTTCGACCCGACCAGCGTGAGCGTCCGCTCCTGGAGGGTTCGGAGCCGACCAGCCTCTCACTCTGCGGGACTCGCCGACCAAGGTGCCGACGGCGCTTCGAAGGGCGCCGATGTTGCCGCCGTGCGCGGACACGAAGAGAGTCCCGCAGAACGCATCAGCGGATCGACCGACCTCGACGAGCACGTCGCGCAGAACCCGATTGCCGACCGACAGCGTCCCTGGGAAGCCGGAGTGCTCACCGCTGGCCGTGAAGCACAAGCTGGGGCCGATGACGACGTCAGCGCGCCGGAAGGCCAGCCGCGCGCACAGTTCGGAGGCGATTGCCGTGTCGGTACCCAAAGGCAGGTGCGGGCCGTGCTGCTCGGTCGATCCGACGGGAACGGCGAGCAGGCTTGCCGGGGCTATCCCTGCGATCTCGGTCCAGGTGAGCTCGGAGAGGGACGCCCCTCCCATCGGCTAGTACCTGCGCCTTTCAGACAGCGACTCGGGCCCGTCGAGGAGACCGAAACGTGACCGGAACGGAGTGGCCCGCCCCGGGCGAGGGGACCCTGTCGGGCTCGACGGCCGCCAGGAGGGTCGTGCCGTGACCTTTCACGCACTCGGGGTCCGGGCCGTCGAGGGGCAGGCCGGTGAAGAACTTGGCTGCCATGCACCCGCCCTGGCAGGAGTCGAAGGAACCACACGAACTGCACGCCCCACCAGACTGGGGCTCGCGCAGCGATCTCAGCAGAGGGGAGTCCCTCCAAACGGCGGCGAAACCGCCCTCGCCTTTTACGCTGCCGGCCTTGAAGTCGTCGTGGAGCACGAAAGGACAGGCGTACACGTCCCCGACGGGGTCTATCAGGCACACCACTCTTCCAGCCCCGCACATGTTGAGCCCGGCCAGCGGCTCCCCGAGCGCGGAGAGGTGGAAGAAGGAGTCGCCGGTTAGCACACCAGGGTTGTCGACCAGCCAGTGGTAGAGGAGAACCTGCTGGCGGTGGTCGAGGTGCAGCCGGTTCCAGACCTGCGCTCCCCGGCCTGAGGGACGCAGCCTGGTAAGACGCAACGTCGCCCCGTAACTTGCAGCGAGGTTTGCGAACCCGTCGAGCTGTTCGACGTTGGCGGTGGTGACGACCACGGATATCTTGAAGTTAGCGAAGCCGGCTGAGGCTAAGTTGTCCATCGCCCGGCGTGCCGCAACGTAACTTCCTTGCCCGCGCAGGGAGTCGTTGGTGGCGGCGTCGACACCGTCGAGGGATATCTGCACGTCCACGTAGTCCATGGCCGCCACCTGGCGGGCACGCTCGGCGGTCATCGTGTAGCCGTTGGTCGAGAACTTCACTCCGACCTTGCTGTGCACTGCGTAGCCGACCAGGTCGTAGAAGTCGGGTCGGATAGTCGGTTCGCCGCCACCGACGTTTACGTAGAAGACAGACATGTCCGCCATCTCGTCTATGAGCGCCCGGGCCTGAGAGGTCGTGAGCTCGGCAGGATCGCGCCGGCCTGACGACGACAGGCAGTGCAGGCAGGACAGGTTGCAACCGTAGGTGAGCTCCCAGGTGAGGCATATCGGGGAGTCCAATCCGAGGGCGAGCTGGTCGACAAGGCGCCGGGGCTCAGCAGGCACGGATCATCCCGCATTTCGCGAGGCTAGCCAGGGCGCTCATGTAGGAAGGCTGCGCGTCGGGGGGAACCGAAACCCGAACGGCGTCACCTGCAGTCTCGAACCCGCTCAGAGCTCGGACCAGTTCCCTCAAGGCGACCGACCGCAGGAACGTCAGGCGGCGGTTAGCGTAGTTGTAAGCCAACGCGCCGAACGGCTCCGCCCGCAACGCCACGTCGGGTGCGAGCTCGTAACGCAGCCGTGGATCGAAATCCGGTGCCGCTGTCCCTGCGCCGGCAAAGTGCTCGTGCACCTAGTAGACGCCGCACATGCCGTCGATGGATATCTCCTCGACCAGGAGGTCTTCTTCTACCAGGCTGGCGTCCTGGTCGGTTTCCTCGGAGGCGTCCAGGGCTGGAGCCGCCTGGGTTAGGGGTGTCGGAGAGATCATGGAGACGATCCTAGGCACCTTGCGAGGTGTCTTTCACGCCCGCTGCCAGTCCTTCCAGACCGGTTCCATGCCCAAAGCCCGAAGTGCTGCGGCTACCTCGGCGGGGGAGCGGGTGTCGGAGATCTCGAACTGGGGCTCGGCGGCACTTTCGCGGGCGTACCCACCCGGCTCGGTGTGCGACCCGGCGGACATCGACGTGACCCCAAGGACCACGAGAGCGTCCCTCAGCTGCGGTGGTTCCCGTGTCGACATAGTGATACCAACATCGGGAAGAAAGATCCGCAGGGCGCACAGGAGCTGAGTGAGGGACCGGTCGTCGATCGGGTCGGTCGGTTCGTAACCTCCGGCCGCAGGCCTCAGCCTGGGAAGGGCGACTTGAACCTCGCAACGCCACCACCTGCGGGTCAGGGCCTCTGCGTGGGAGGCTAACAGCAGCGCCTCGGAACGCCAGTCGGGATGCAACCCCAGCAGCGTTCCTATGCCCAGCCTGCGCATGCCGGCCTCCGCTGCGCGGTCTGGGGCTGCCAGGCGCCACGCATAGTTGCGCTTCTTGCCTTTCAAGTGCACTTCACGATAGGTGGCCTGGTCGTAGGACTCCTGGTAGATCACCACTCCGTCGCAGCCTGCTTCGAGCAGCCGGCGGTAGGTGGCGGTGTCCCACACCTGGACTTCGACGCTGACCTGGGCGAAAAGCGGAGCAACAGCCCTGACGACCTGCTCGAGGTACCCTTTGCTTACGATCCGAGCGTGTTCGCCTGCGACTAGCAGGACGTGACGGAAACCCCTCCTTGCAAGCTCCTCCGCCTCTTCTAGGACCTCGTCTACGCTCAGCGTCCGCCGAGCGATCAGGTTGGACGCCGAGAACCCGCAGTATGTGCACGTAGAGACGCACTCGTTGGACAGATACAACGGGGCGAACAGCCGGACGGTCGAGCCGAAACGGGCCTTGGTGATCTGCTGCGCTCGCGAAGCGAGATCCTCGATCCGCTCGGCGGCTTGCGGCGAAAGCAGCGCTGCGAAATCGCTTAGGGACGGCCGCGGGCGCTTGAGAGCTCGTTCGACGTCAGCGCAGCTTGCGCGCTCAACGACTCGGCGCAGGTCGCCGAGTGGCGCGGAGAGCACGTCAGAGGCTGCGCTCGCCGGGGGGACGTCAGCCGGACGTGACTCCAAAGTGACCGGGACCGCCGTTGCGGCAGGGTTCATCTCAGGAACCCTGTGAGAGGTGAGGATGGCGCCGGGGAGCCCGCTACCGCGAGGCCGGCTCTATACGCGGCCCTGCCGGCGTCGACGGCCAGGCGGAAAGCTCCTGCCATGGCGACTGGGTCGGAGGCCGTAGCGATCGCAGTGTTGACCAGTACCGCTGACGCTCCGATCTCCAAGGCGAGCGCAGCGTGACTCGGGGCTCCGAGACCGGCGTCGACGACGACAGGGACTGTCGCCTGGTCAACGATCATCTCTATCGCGTCTCGGGTGCGTAAGCCCTGGTTGGAGCCGATCCACGAACCGAGCGGCATGACTGTCGCGCATCCGACCTCCTCCAAGCGTTTAGCCAGGATGGGGTCGGCTGGGCAGTAAGGCAACACGGTGAAACCGTCTTTGCACATCTGCTCTGCTGCGCGCAAGGTCTCGACCGGGTCGGGGTGGAGGTGGCGGGGGTCGGGTGTGACCTCCAGCTTGATCCAGTCCGGCAATCCAGCGGCTCGTGCGAGCCGGGCGAGTCGCAACGCCTCGCTTGCGTCGAGAGCGCCCGAGGTGTTGGTGAGAAGCAGCACCGAAGGGGGAAGTGCGTCGAGGATATCGCCGTCGCCGTCAGGGTCGATACGTCGCAGGGCTACGGTCACGACCTGCGTGCCACTAGCTTCGATAGCAGCGGAGAGAACGGCGTTGGAGGAGTACTTTCCTGTTCCGAGGAAAAGCCGGGAACCGAAACTCCTACCCGCGATCACCAAAGGGTCACCGCCAGAGCGGGAACCGGCCAGACCGGCGAAACCTGGTATCGGATTAGTCATTTCTACGCTCCCTCGCCCGCGTTACCGGGCCGGTCCGCTGTAGGGTCGCCGGCCACTAGCCGACCTCTCAGCCCGATCCTCCGAGCTCCCCTGCGTGCTATCGATTAACGCAATTACAATACCGGCTCCGCTGCCTGACGCGCCTAGATTGGCCTCGGAAAACTACAGGAGGTGGTTCGTACGGCCCAGGAGTACGACGTTGTGATAATCGGTGGCGGCCCGGCTGGCTACGCGGCAGCGCTGAGAGGCGGCCTAGCCGGGCTCGACATTGCCGTGGTCGAGAAGGACAAGGTGGGAGGGACCTGCCTGCACCGGGGGTGCATACCCGCCAAAGAGTTCCTGGAGACCGCCTCCGTGTACCGCACGGTCGAAGGAGCCAAGGAGTTTGGGGTCATAACCGAGGCGCCCTCAGTCGAGTTCGCCCAGTCCCAGGCGCGAAAGCAGAAAGTCGTCGACCAGCTCTGGAAGGGCCTTCAGGGCCTGATGAAAAAGCGCAAGGTCACTACCTACGCCGGCGTGGGCCGCCTCGGGCCAGGGCGGACTGTGACCGTCGACGACGGCACGGAGATCGTCGGCCGTCACGTGATCCTGGCCTCGGGTTCACAGCCGAGGACGATACCTGGCTTCGAGGTGGACGCCAGGCTGGTCCTGACCTCCGACGAGGTTCTCAACTTGGAGAAGCTCCCAGCGTCGGCGGTGGTCATAGGCGGCGGCGCGATCGGCTGCGAGTTTGCTTCGATGCTCAGCGATCTCGGCTCTAAAGTCACCGTCTTGGAGGCTCTGCCCAAGATCCTCCCCGGGTGCGACACCGACGTAGCTGACGTCGTCGCCCGCTCTTTCAAAAAGCGGGGTATCGATGTTCGCACGGGGGTCTCGGTCAGCGGTCACGAGCCCAGCCCGGACGGCACGTCGACGACGGTGTCGTTCGGGGACGGGGAGAAGGTGACAGTCGACGCCGTGGTGGTTTCTGTCGGCCGCCGTCCCTGCTCGGCAGACCTCGGCCTGGAAGGGACGGCCGTCGAGGTAGACCAGCGGGGGTTCGTGGTTGTCGACGAGTACATGCGGACCTCCGAGCCCGGCGTGTTCGCTGCGGGTGACCTGGTCGACACCCCCGCTCTGGCCCATGTCGGTTTCGCAGAGGCGCTCGTCATCATCGACCAGATCCTCGGGGAGCGAGCCGTTCCCGTCGACTACGGCAAGGTCCCCTGGTGCATATACTGCCATCCTGAGGTCGCGTTCGCCGGGATGTCCGAGCAGGCAGCTTTGGAAGCGGGCTACGAGGTGGTCACCAAGAAAGACCCGTACGGGGGCAACGGTAGGGCGCTGATAGTCGGAGAGCCCGACGGGCTCGTCAAGGTGATAGCGGAGAAGCTCCCAGACGGCAGCGCCGGGCGGATCCTTGGAGTTCACATGGTCGGCCCGTGGGTGACGGAGCAGTTGGGACAGGGCTATTTGGCGGTCAACTGGGAGGCCAGCGCAGCCGAGGTAGCACAGTACATACAGCCCCATCCGACCCTGTCGGAGACTTTCGGCGAGACGGTCCTCGCCCTTAGCGGAAGAGGTTTGCACGTTGGCTGACATCACCATGCCCCAGCTCGGCGAGACGGTAACTGAAGGCACGATCACCCGCTGGGCTAAGCAGGTTGGAGACCCGATAGCCGAAGACGAGGTGCTCTTCGAGGTGTCCACCGACAAAGTCGACTCGGAAGTTCCTTCCCCTGTCGCTGGTGTCGTAGCGGAGATCCTCGTGGCTGAGGGTGAGACGGTAGACGTAGGGACCCGCCTCGCGGTCATATCCGACGGCTTGGCAGCCCCCGGCGCTGAAGCTGCGCCGAGCGTCGGGTCCGCCGAGGAAGTCCAAAGCGCCGAGTGGCCGGCTGCCTCCGAGCCCGAGTCGCCACCCGAAGTCACGCCAGGCGCAGTCACGCCCGCCGTACACGAAGCAAGCCCGCAGCCGCGATCACAGGGCGCGACCACAGGCGTAGCCGAGCAAGCCCAAGCGGCTGCGGCGGATAGTACTTCTATGTCTGGGCAGGCTGGCGAAACGTCAGGGAACGCCGGCCTGGTCTTGTCCCCGGTCGTGCGGAGGTTGATAGCCGAGCACAGCCTCGACCCGTCGACCATCACAGGCTCCGGCGCCGGTGGGCGCATCACCAGGTCCGACGTGCTCGCAGTTATCGACTCGCTCAGCGCTGGTGGCCCAACCGGCGCGACGAAGCCCCCAGCCCGAATCGCAGGACCGAGCGCTGCCGTCCCAGCGAGCGCTGCCGTCCCAGCAGGGTCGGCCGACGCGGCGAACGCGCCCAGGGTGCCCGCTGCGCAGTCCGCTGCTGCGGTGATGGGCCCCCGCGACGAGGTGGTGCCCTTCACCAACATCCGGCGCCGCACCGCCGAGCACATGATCCGCTCCAAGCACACGTCGGCGCACACCATGGTCGCTGTCGAAGTGGACTACCTGGCCGTCGAACGGGTGAGGCGGGCAGAAAAGGAGCGTTTCAGGGCGGCGGAAGGTTTCAGCCTCACCTACCTTCCCTTCGTCACCCGGGCTGTCGTCGACGCCCTCGAGGACTTCCCGAACGTGAACAGCTCGGTCGGTGACGACGCGTTGATAGTCCACCACGACCTCAACATCGGCGTCGCTGTGGACCTCGACTTCGAGGGTCTCCTGGTGCCGGTAGTTCACTCAGCCGAAGCCAAACGACTACGGACTATCGCGAGGGAGATCTCCGAACTGGCGGCTCGTGCGAGAGCCCGGCGTCTGACCATGGACGACATATCGGGCGGCACGTTCACAATCACCAACGCAGGACCGTTCGGTACGTTGATGACCGTGCCTGTGATAAACCAACCTCAGGTGGCCATCCTCTCCACTGACGGTGTCCGCAAAAAGCCCGTGGCGGTCGAACTGGCGGACGGCTCTGACGGCATCGCCGTCCACCCGGTCGGCAACCTCGTACTGTCTTGGGATCACAGGGCCTTCGACGGAGCATACGCGGCTGCGTTCCTCAAATCGGTCAAGGACACTCTCGAGACCCGGGACTGGTCAGCCGAACTGTGACGGCCGCTGCCCGCACGCCACACACCACCGGTCGCGAGCTTCGCGTCCGGTGGCTCGGGCGGGTGCGCTACCGGGACGCCTTGGCCCTCCAGCGGGGCCTGTGGGCTGGGGGGGACGACGACTGGCTGCTGCTGTTAGAGCACAGCGAGGTGTACACCATGGGAGTGCGGGCCCGCGTGGAGAACCTTCTAGTAGACCCCTCCACGGTAGGAGCGGAACTGGAACGCGTCGACAGAGGAGGCGACGTCACCTACCACGGTCCCGGGCAGCTCGTCGGTTACCCGATTATGGAAGTCCCGCCCGGCCCGGGCGCTTCCCCGTCTCACGTCTGGCGAATCGAGCAGACGCTCATCGAGGCCCTCAGTGCCCTCGGAGCTACAGGCGCTGGCCGTCTAGAAGGCTACCCAGGCGTTTGGCTCGACCCCTCGGGGGACGACCCTCGCAAGATAGCCGCGATCGGCGTTCGTGTGTCCAAGGGGCGCTCGATGCACGGGTTCGCTCTCAACGTGGACCCAGACATGGAGATGTTCGCACACATCGTCCCCTGCGGCATCGCAGACAAGCCTGTCACCTCCCTTGCAGCCGAGGGGCTGCATCCGGGGATGCGGGCGGTAGTAGACGCTGTGGTCGACGCTGCGTCGAAAGTGTGGGGTGTCGCGTCGGTGGATCGCCAAGACGTGGCATGGAAAGTTCAGCCATCCGAGATGGCGCCTTTCACCGTCTCGGGTGGTGTGACGGCGACTCCGGTGAGGATGATCGACCGCCGTCTCGCTCAGGCAGGAGTTGATCCCGCTGGTGGTCTGGCGGCGGACGCCCGCAAACCGCAGTGGCTTCGAGCTCCCGCCCGACTCGGTGAGGATTACAGGGCGCTACGCAAAGTGGTGCGCTCCTTGAACTTGGTCACCGTCTGCGAGGAGGCCGGCTGCCCGAACATCTACGAGTGCTGGGCTGACGGCACCGCGACTTTCATGATCAACGGGGAGCGCTGCACACGGGCCTGCGGGTTCTGCCTCGTCGACACGGGTAAGCCTTTGCCGCTCGACCCCGCCGAGCCCGAGCGGGTGGCCGAAGCTGTCAGCCGGCTCGACCTTTCGTACGCCGTCGTCACGTGCGTCGCCCGGGACGACCTACCTGACGGTGGGGCATCGGGGTTCGTAGCCACCGTGGAAGCGGTGAGGAGGCGCAGCCCGGGAGTTGCGTTGGAGCTGCTCATATCCGACCTCAAAGGTGACCCGGCTTCTCTCGAATCTATTTTCTCCGTGGGTCCCGAGGTCCTCAACCACAACGTCGAGACAGTTCCCCGTCTCCAGCGGGCTGTTAGACCCTCAGCGTCGTACGCGCGGAGTCTCGCTGTGCTGGCGAGAGCGAAGGCCGCGGGCCTTACCACCAAGACGGGCCTGGTGCTCGGAATGGGAGAAACCTTCGAGGAGGTGACGTCGACCCTCGCCGACCTCGCTGGCGTCGGAGTCGACATTGTCACCGCAGGTCAGTACCTAAGGCCTACAGCGTCTCACCTCGCAGTTGCGCGCTGGTGGACGCCGGACGAGTTCGCCCGCATAGCCGAGGTCGGCGAGGCTCTCGGCATCGGCCACGTCGAGGCCTCCCCCCTAACAAGGTCCAGCTATCACGCCCGACAGGCGGCGGCGCGCGCTGGAGGTGACGTCGCAGCAACAGGGGAGCTGGTGTCGAGATGACTGCGAAGCGCCAGGCCAGGTTCGCCCGCCTGAGAGAACGGATGGCCGGGGCAGGGCTGGACGCGCTGCTGCTGTCTGTCGGCGCTGACCTGCCGTGGCTCACCGGCTACGAAGCTATGCCCCTCGAGCGTCTTACCATGGCGGTAGTCCCCGCCGACGGCGAGGCGACCCTGGTCGTTCCCCGTCTCGAAGCGCCCCGCGTCGTCGTAGACCCCGACGTGTTCTCTCTGCGGGCGTGGTCAGAGCACGAAGACCCGGTGGCGATCGTCGCCTCTCTGGTAGGGAAGCGCTCAAGCCTAGCGGTCTCGGACCGTACCTGGGCCACCTTCCTCCTGGCTTTGCAGACGACGCTGCCGAGTGCGACGTGGACTCCCGCCGGCAGGATCACCGGGCCGTTGAGAGCCGTCAAAGATCCCGACGAGATCGAAGCTCTCGCCGCAGCTTCCGCCGCGGCGGACTCGGTGGCTGTAGCCCTCCTCGAAGGGGACATCCCCCTCGTCGGGCGTTCCGAACGTGAGGTGTCAGCCGACATATCCAGGCGTCTCCTCGACGCCGGTCATCACAGGGTCAACTTCGCAATCGTCGCTTCCGGGCCGAACGCTGCGAGCCCCCACCACGAAGCGTCCGAAAGGCAGATCCAGGCGGGGGAGGCCGTCGTCTGCGATTTCGGCGGCACCTTGGACGGCTACTGCTCGGACATAACCCGCACGGTTTGGACAGGACCTCCCGACACTTTCGAGGTGGAGGTCTACAAGGTGGTCCAACAAGCACAGGCAGAGGCAAGCCGGGCCGCTCGGGTCGGCGCAACCTGCGAGCAGGTCGACGCCGCGGCGCGTTCGGTGATTGCAAGCGCGGGTTTCGGTGATTTCTTCATCCACAGGACCGGTCACGGGATAGGCGTCGAAGAGCACGAAGATCCCTATATCGTCGCCGGCAACGTCGAGCGTCTCGTCGCCGGTAACGCCTTTTCGGTGGAGCCCGGCGTGTATCTCCCCGGTCGTTTCGGGGTTCGGATAGAAGACATCGTCGTGGCCGAGCCGTCCGGAGCGCGCTGCCTGAACGTCGCCGACCATGACATGGTAATCGTCGGAGGATAGTACCGTTAAAACTTGGGGTGCCCCTCGACTGGGATCATCCACCACATGCCGGCAAGGAGACGCAGCGTGAAGCAGCTCAGCGGGTTGGACGCCAGTTTTTTGTACCTGGAGACCGGATCCCAGTTCGGTCACGTCAGCGGACTGGCCATCTTCGAACGGCCCGACCGCCACGGCTGGTCACCCTACGAAGCGATGCGCAACCGGCTGCTCAGCCGTCTGCCCGAACTGGAGCCTCTGAGGCGGCGCCTCGTCGACGTGCCGTTCGGCCTTGACCACCCCTACTGGATCGAAGACCCCGACTTCGACCTCGAATACCACCTACTGGAAACCGCTATACCCTCCCCTGGGGGCGTCGAGCAGCTGTCCAATCTCGTGGCTCGCCTGATAGCCAGACCGCTCGACAGGAGCCGTCCGCTCTGGGAGTTCTGGGTGATCGAAGGCCTCGCAGGGAACCGTTTCGCAGTTCTATCCAAGATGCACCACGCGACGATCGACGGCGCAGCAGGTGCCGAGCTGATGACGATGTTCTACGACAACGAGCCGAGCCTCGGGGGGCCTGCCGAGCTTCCTTTGACGGTGGCAGGCGAAAAGGTGCCCAGCCCGGCTCAGGTACTGGCGCAGGTGCTCAGCGGTGCGATCTCCAAGCCGGGCAAGTTCGCTGCGGTGCAGGTGCGTACGCTGCGAGCGCTCGGCGAGATGACCCGCAGCAGAGGTCTGGTAGGCCTCGCAGACGTGTTGCGTACGATTCCGAACCCGATAGGAGCTGTCATCGCCCAGCGCGCGAGCCGGGCTGACGACTCGGTGGGGTCCATGCCCGAAAAGACCGCTCCCCACACCGTATTCAACGGTGTGATAACCCCTCACAGGCGGGTGGCGCTCCGGTCGGTGGCGCTCAGCGACGTGAAGGCCCTGAAGAACGCTACCGGTGCGACGGTCAACGACGTGGTCATGGCTGCCTGCGCCGGCGGTTTGCGGTCCTATCTCCAAAAGCGGGGTGGCCTACCCGACCGCCCGCTGGTGGCGATGGTTCCAGTGTCGATCCGCACGGGCGCCGAGACCGACCGGTGGACAAACCGGGTGTCGGGGCTGTTCCCGGTGTTGCCGACCACCTCAGACAAGCCGCTGGACCGGCTCAACTTGGTCAAGGCGGTCATGGAGGACGCCAAGCAGCGCTTCAGCCTTCTCCCGGCGACGACGCTGGTGGACTACGCCGACTTCGCCCCACCGGCGCTGGCGGTCCGCGCTGCGAGAATCGCAGCACGCCTACGGGTCGCAGACCGTCTGAACCCGCCGGTGAACCTCGTCATCTCCAACGTGCCAGGCTCCAGACGAGGCTTGTACCTCGACGAAGCCCGGATGGTCAACTACTACCCGGTCTCGACCATCGTCGACGGGGTCGGTCTGAACATCACAGTACAAAGCTACTGCGACACGATGGACTTCGCCCTTGTAGCCTGCCGGGAGCTTATGCCCGACCTCGACGACCTTGCAGACCTGGTGGTCTCGGAGTTCTCGGAGCTCGCCGACGCAGCGGGACTGTAGGCGGCGGCGACACTCGCCTGTGGGAGTTAATGGGCGGCCGAACGTGAGACCGCCGATCGAAGCGCGTCTCAGTCGACCACGAAGTACTTCGCCTGCGGATGGTGGCAGACTATCGCCGCCGTCGTTTGTTCGGGGTGAAACTGCCAAGAGGTCTCCTCGCTGACCTCGACGCCGATACGTTGCGCACCGACGAGTGTTGCGCACTTGGCGTTGTCTTCCAGGTTCGGGCAAGCCGGATAGCCCCACGAGTAGCGCCCACCGCGATAACGCTGACGGAACAACCCTCCGAGGGTGGGTCCGTCCTCAGAAGCGAAACCCCAGTCCTGGCGTATCCTGTAATGCCAGTACTCGGCGAGAGCTTCGGTCATCTCCACCCCGAGGCCGTGCAGGTGAAGGTAATCCTGGTAGCGGTTCTCCGAGAACAGCCGGGCGGCCTCCTTGGAAGCCTCGTCTCCCATGCTGACCACGAAGAACGCTGCGAAGTCCCCGTCTTGCGCCCCGACCGGGCGGAAGAAGTCGGCTATCGACATCCACGGCTCCGAGGACTGACGCGGGAAGCGGAACCGCAGGCTCTCGGTGCGGCGGGTCTCGTCGGTCCAGACTACGAGGTCGTCGCCTTGTGAGTTGACAGGGAAGTACCCGTAGGCGACAGCGGGACGCAGAAGCCCCGAGGCCCGGGCGTCGGCCAGGCGTTCGCGAAGGACTGCACGAATCCTGACCTTAAAGTCGGCGTCGTTCTCAGCGGTCGTCTTGTCCGGCCTGTAACCCCACTGGCCGCGAAACAGAGCCGTCTCGTTGATGAACCGGGCGACGTCGTCCAAAGCGATGCCACGCTCCACGCGACTGCCGACGAAAGGCGGCGTGAATAGCGGGTTGTCGGCGTCGACGAACGGCGACCTTGCGGGTACCTCGGCGCCGCCGTCTCGAGTGGACATCCGCGTCGACAGGTCAGCTCTAATAGCCCGAGGCAGAGGTCCCTCCGTAGTTTCGACGACCCGTCCGAAGTCAGGGTCGTCTAGACCGCTCCTTTTCAACTCCATCAGACGGTCCATGACGGCTAGACCCTCGAACGCGTCTTTACCGTAGAAGAGACGCCCCTTGTACTGCGAGCGAAGGTCCCTTTCCACGTAGGTTCTGGTCAGGGCGGCACCGCCCAGGAGGACAGGGAGGTGCGACACGTTCCGGTCGTTCATCTCCAGGAGGTTCTCCCGCATGATCAGCGTAGACTTGACCAGCAGTCCCGACATTCCCACAGCGTCAGCTTCGACGGATTCCGCCGCTGCGAGCATGTCCGAGATAGGAACCTTGATGCCGAGGTTGTGGACCTCGTAGCCGTTGTTCGTAAAGATGATGTCGACGAGGTTCTTACCGATATCGTGCACGTCGCCTTTCACAGTGGCTAGCACGATCTTGCCTTTTCCTGCAGCGGCGGAGCGTTCCATGAGCGGCTCGAGGTGAGCGACGGCGGCTTTCATCGTCTCCGCCGACTGAAGCACGAAAGGAAGCTGCATCTGCCCGGACCCGAACAGCTCGCCCACGGTCTTCATGCCACCGAGAAGCGGCCCGTTGACGACGTCGAGGGGTGCCCACCCGGACTGGACTGCTTCGTCTAGGTCCGCCTCGAGACCGTCCCGCTCGCCGTCGATGATGCGCTGGGACAGGCGGCGCTCGACGGGCCAGTCCGAGCGGTCCTCGCGTTCGGTGGCCGCCGCTTGCGCCCCGTCGAACATCGCCAGCAGAGTCTCAAGAGGGTCGTAGCGCCGGTCGGGGTCGCGCCTGTCGTAGATCAGGTCCTGGCAGACTTGCACCACGGCAGGGTCGAGACGGTTGAGGGGCACGATCCGAGCCGGGTTGACTATCGCCGCGTCGAGGCCTGCGAGCTGGCATTCGTGAAGGAAAACCGAGTTCAACGCGTGCCTTGCCGCGGGGTTCAGACCGAAACTCACGTTCGACAAGCCGACGATGGTACGCACACCGGGCAGCTCAGCTTTGATCAGCCGGATTCCTTCGATGGTCTCTAGAGCGTCCCGGCGTCCCTCTTGCATCCCGGTGCTCACCGGCAGCACGAGAGGGTCGAACAGCAGATCCTCCGCTTCGATCCCGTAACGTTGCACCGCTAGGTCGAAGATCGCCCTCGCGGCCCGCAGCTTCCACTCAGCGGTACGCGCCTGGCCCTCCGTGTCGATGCAAGTCGCGACGACAGCAGCTCCGTAGTCGCAAGCGAGGCGGAGGAACAGGTCTAGTCGGGTGCCCGCAGCGTCGCCGTCTTCTAGGTTGACCGAGTTGATGATCGGCTTGCCAGCGATGAGCTGCAATCCGGTTTCGATCACCTCTGCTTCGGTGGAGTCGAGCATGATCGGCACGGTCGCCTGGGTGGCGAAGCGACCTGCGACGGCGGCCATGTCAGAGCGGCCGTCCTCGCCGGTGTAGTCGACGCACACGTCGATGACATGCGCCCCGCCGCGCACGGCGTCGCGTGCCATCGAAACGCACGTGTCCCAGTCGTCTGAGAGCATCGCTTCCCGGAACTGTTTGGACCCGTTTGCGTTCGTTCGTTCGCCGACCATGAGCACCGACGGGGACTGGTCGTAGTCGACGTGGCTGTAGATGGAAGCGACCCCAGGCTGGCGTTGGAGTTCGCGTGCTGCGGAGCTCAAGTGCCGGCAAGCGTCGACCACCGCCCGAAGATGTTGCGGTGTAGTGCCGCAGCACCCGCCGACCACGTTGACACCGAGCTCGGTGACGAACCGTCTGTGATGGTCGGCGAGTTGTTCTGGGGTGAGGTCGTAGTGCATCGCCCCGTCCACCACCGACGGAAGCCCGGCGTTGGGCAGGACCGAGATCGGCAGCTTGCTGTGAGCGCTCAAATAGCGGAGGTGTTCGGTCATCTCCGCCGGGCCGGTAGCACAGTTCAGGCCGACCACGTCCGGTCTCATCGCTTCGAGCGTCGTCAAAGCGGCGCCGATCTCGGTGCCCATCAGCATCCGCCCGGTCGTCTCGATAGTGACCTGAACCTGCAGTGGGACGCTACGTCCGCTTGTGGCCATCGCCCTGCGGCATCCTATGATCGCCGCCTTGGCCTGAAGGAGGTCCTGTACGGTCTCGATCAGGATCAGGTCTACTCCCCCCGCCAGGAGCCCAGCTGCCGCCTCCTCGTAGCCGTCGCGCTGTTCGGCGAAGGAGATCTGGCCGAGCGAAGCTATCTTCGTGCCTGGGCCGAGGGAACCCGCCACCCAGCGGGCGTCTGGGTAACCGTCGGCGACGTCGCGTGCGATCCGCGCTGCCTTTTCAGCGAGCTCCCTGGTCCTTCCTGCAATGCCGTACTCGGCGAGAACCCATGGCAACGACCCGAAGCTGTCGGTTTCGACCACGTCGCAGCCGACGTCGAAGAAGCTGCGGTGCAAGTCGGCGATCACCTCCGGGCGGGTGTCCACGAGAATCTCGTTGCAGCCCTCGAGGCTCGTTCCGCCGAAGTCGTCGGGCCCGAGACCTAGCAGCTGCAGGTTGGTGCCAGTCGCCCCGTCGAATATGACGACCGACTCGCGCAGCGCTGCCAGGTAACTTGACACCGCCCCAGGATACCGGGCGGCTGGCCGACACCCGCTTGGGTTCAGGGAATGCTAGAAAGTTGACGAAAGTGGACCCGCAAGCCCCATCCCCAGTAGCTTTCCGTTTGCGCTTGATACGGGTGGTCGTAGGCGTGATGTTCGCGGCGCTCGTCGCCCGCCTCGTCGTGCTGCAAATAGCGACCGGACCTGGATCGCAGGTTGCAGCGACTGCGAACTATGTCCGAACCATCTACACGCCCGCGCCCCGGGGGGAGATTCTCGACCGCAACGGCAACGTCCTCGTCGGCAATGTCGAAGTTCCTGTGGTGACCGTCAACCGAGAGGTTGTGTCCCACGACCCCGCCGAGGTCGCCAGCCTGGCGGTGCTCGACAACGAGCCGGTGTCGGCGATGCTGGCGGCTATCAACAACAACCAGTACAACCCCTACAGCCCTGTCACGGTGATGGTAAACCCTACCCCTGAGCAGATGCTCTACCTGCAGGAGCATCAAGGCGCCTTCCCTGGCGTGAGTGTCTCCACCCAACCCGAGCCCTACTACACCAAGCTCGGCGACGCAGCGGCGAACATCTTGGGCTACGTCGGCCAGATCACCGCGGCCGAGTACAAGGTTCTCGCCCCCAAGGGCTACCAGGCGGACGCCCAGATAGGCCAGACCGGCCTGGAAGCCGAGTACGAGAGCGTCCTCGAAGGCAAGCCGGGAGTGGAAAAGGTAGCCGTCGACGCGGCCGGTAACGTCGTGTCGGTCATCTCTAACACCCCTCCCGTCCCAGGTGACAACGTCAGGCTTTCCATTGACGGCAAGGTCCAAGAGGCTGCTGCGGCAGCTCTCGCCCAGGAGATAGCCATCAAACGCACCGAGGTCGACTCCGACGGCAGCGGCAAATATCGGGCGACTGGAGGGGCTGTTGTAGTGGAGGACCCGAACACCGGGAAGATCCTGGCGATGGTCTCGTACCCAAGTTTCAACCCGTCGTGGTTCGTGGGTGGTATTACCACTGCTCACTATCAGGCGTTGACAAGCCCGTCCAGCGGCTCGCCCTTGGAGAACCGGGCTATTTCCGGGCAGTACTTCCCCGGCTCCACGTTCAAACTCGTGACAGCGACAGCGGGGCTCGAAAGCGGGGTGATCACCGCGAACTCCTACTTCAACGACGTCGGAGGCGGCATCACCGTTGCCGGGCATTTCTTCGGAAACGATGGCCACCAGTCTTTCGGTGAGGTCAACCTTCCGTTCGCGTTGACCGTCTCCGACGACGCGTTCTTCTACAACATCGGCGGAACCTTGTACTCCAACCCGTCCAAGTACGGCGTCAACTATTTCCAACAGGTCGCTGGCGCCTACGGTTTCGGTCGCTACAGCGGCATAGACCTGCCAGGCGAAGGGTCGGGCTACGTGCTCACCCCGGCGGAGAAAGCCAAGCTCCACGCCCAGAACCCGACCGCCTACCCGTTCGGGAATTACTACGTCGGTGACGCGATCGAGTCGGCGATCGGCCAGGACGACGTCGCAGTCACGCCGCTGCAGCTGGCGAACGCCTACTCGGCTTTCGCGAACGGCGGCACTTTGTGGACCCCGAGCCTAGCTCTGGACGCCCAGACCCCCTCCGGGAAGGTGATCACCGACTACAGCCCTGTCAAGCGGGGCATGACCCCGCCCCTGTCAGCGGCGGACCACCAGGCGATGGTGCAGGGCTACCTGGGAGTCACCACCAACCCGCTCGGAACCGCCTATTTCTCCTTCGGCGCCACCAACTATCCGATCCAAGTCGGTGGCAAGACCGGCACCGCCCAACCGGTGTCGGGGATACCCCACACGTCGCCGCTCTACAAGCAGTACACCTCCGTGTTCACCTCCTTCGCCCCGGCGAGCTCGCCGCAGTACGTCGTCGACTGCTTCATCTCCCAAGCCGGCTACGGCGCTTCTGGCGCAGCACCTGTAGTGCGACAGGTCTACGACGTCCTCTTCCACCAGCCGATACTGCCTAAACCTTTAAGCGGTGTCTGACACGCCCGCTTCGATACCCCGGCCGAACCGAACCGGTGCGGCCGGGTATCCCCCAGCTGCACCCGCCGGGCCCGTAAAGTTGCCGACGAAGTGAAACCGCCTTCCGATCCGACACGACAGCCCGTCCGCTGGCCGGGAGCTAACCACAGCCGGCGGCGCCTCGTCGGCTTCTTCGGGGTTATCGCTGCGGCCCTCGTCGCGGTCGCCGGCCGGCTCGTCTACGTCGACGTGGTCGCCGCTCACCGCTACCAGACCTTCGCGAACAATCAAGACGTCGCGACGGTCACCCTGCCGGCTTTGAGGGGTGCGATACTCGCCAGCACCGGCCAGCCGTTCGCTATGAGCGAGATGCGACCGACGGTTGAAGCCGACCCCTACCAGGTCAGCGACCCTGCAGCCGAGGCTTCAGCGCTCGCCCCCCTTATCCACCAGCCCGCCTCTGTCATACAGGCAGAGCTGTCCAAGCACACCGGGTTCGTGTCCCTCGCCACGAACCTGCCGACAGCCACCGGCACAGCGGTCGCCAAGCTCAAACTTGGTGGGATCATCGTCGTGCAGGCTCCGGAGCGCTTCTACCCTGCCGGCCAGCTCGCCGCCCCGCTAATAGGGGCGATCAACGCGGCCGGTGTCGGATCGTCAGGGTTGGAGTACGACTACAACAGCGTTCTTTCGGGCCATCCCGGAACTCTCCAGGAGGTGGTCGACCCTCACGGCCAGGCCGTACCTAACGGGGTGCTGCACGACAAACCTCCCCTGGCGGGCGACGACGTCGTGCTGAGCGTCAACGAGGCTTTGCAGTACCAGGCCGAGCAGGCTCTTGGCCAGGCGCTTGTCGCGAGCCACGCTCAGAGGGCGACAGCAGTCGTCATGGACGCGCACACCGGCGCGCTCTTGGCAGTCGCGGATCTCACCAGGCCGACGAGCGCAACGACCAGCAATCCGCCTCCGGCGATACCCGTGACCATCGGTTCGGGTGGCAAGATCCTACCTGCCGGTCAGACGACAAGCGAGATACAGCCCGTGGAGTCACCCAGCCCGGACGCCTTCACCCAAGCCTACGAGCCGGGTTCGGTAATGAAGCTTGTTACCGTGTCGGCGGCGCTGGCGACCGGTACCGTCACCCCCGACGAGGTTTTTACCATTCCCGGCGCCTACCCTGTCGACGGGGTGTACATCCACGACGCAGAACCGCACGGCACCGAGCTGCTCAGCGTCACCGGCATCGTCGCTCAGTCGTCGAACATTGGGGCGACGGAGATAGTCCAGCGTCTCGGAGCTCCCACCTACTACCGTTATCTCAGCGAGTACGGTTTCGGGAAGCCGACCCCCGTACACTTCCCCGGGGAGTCTGGCGGTATCGTCAAAGCACAAGCGACAATCAAACCAGTTGACCTCGCCACGGAGTCCTACGGGGAAGGGATCGCCGTGACGACGGTCCAGCTCGCAGCCGCGTACAACGCGATCGCCGACAAAGGCGTCTATCAGGCCCCGTATCTCGTGTCGGCGTTGATCGGGCCGCACGGGACGACACGCCCGGTCGCTCACGTAGCGCCTCGGCGCGTGGTTTCGCCTAACGTCGCCTCTGAGATGACCTCGATCTTCGAGCAGGTCGTCTCGTCCGGTACCGGAACGAACGCAGCTGTGACCGGGTACGCAGTGGCAGGTAAGACCGGAACCGCACAGTTCCTCGGACCGAACGGCTACATCATGAACCGAACTGACGCCACCTTCGCCGGTTTCGCGCCGGCCCAGAACCCTGCTGTTACCGTGGTCGTAAGCGTGTTCGACACGCCCGACTACGGCGCTCAGGCGTCCGCGCCCGCCTTCTCCACGATCATGGGGGACGCGCTCAACGATCTCGGCGTCCCTTCGGACGGCCCGCAACCTCCGCAGTCGCCGATGGCGTCGCCTCTCTCATAGGACCACACGATGAAGATATACACCAAGACCGGCGACGACGGGACCACCGGGCTTCTCTACGGCGGTAGGGTCGCCAAGACATCCCTTAGGATCGAAGCCAACGGCGCGATCGACGAGACGCAGGCCGCCCTGGGTTGCGTCCGAGCCGAGACAGAGCCAGGATCCGAGTTGGACTCGATACTCGTGGGTATCGAAAGAGATCTCTACGTGGCGATGGCGGAGATAGCGACGGCGGACGAGAACCGTCACAAGCTCGTAGCAGGTACCACCATGGTCAGCGAGGACATGGTCGGCGCGCTCGAGAACCTCATCGACGAGGTCACGCCACGTTTCGGCGCGCTCAAAGACTTCGTGGTTCCCGGAGCGAACAGGATATCCGGAGGCTTGGACCTGGCTAGGACCATCTGCAGGCGAGCGGAGAGAGCGGTGATAGCCGCCGTGGCGGCCGGGGAGACCACCGGAGCCTCCGCCGGGGGCCTAGCGGGCGCTTGCTCGCCTAGCCGTGTCACCACCTACCTGAACCGCTTGTCGGACCTGATCTGGACCCTGGCCCGCTGGCAGGAACAGGGCGACACCCTCCTCAGCCGCAGATCGCCGTCGTCGCGATGAGCAGCCGGGCGTCGACGAAGCGGGCTGGGGGACTCCCCGTGCAAGCGCCGCTCGCCAGCCTGTCTCGGCGCGTGGCGCAGCGTGCCGACGTGATCGGCGTGCCTGTCTTTAGTGACCTTTCGTCCCCAGAAGGTGCCGGCGTGCACCCAGACCCCGGGTACCTCGCTCAGCGCCGCTTCGAGGGACGTTCCGGTCAAGCCCAGGCTTTCCCGACCGACAGCGGGTCGGTCGTAGTAGCCCTCGGGGTTGGCCCGAAAGGAGCGGTCGGGGCCGACGACCTGCGCAGCGCAGCTGCCGCGCTCGCCCGCAACGCAGGAAACGCCCGGCACGTGGCGACCACGCTGGCGGCTGCGGCTGCGGCTGCGACTGGTGCTGGGGCAGTTGGCGGGATCACCGAGGCGCAAGCCGTCCGGGCGATCGTGGAGGGGTTCGGTCTGGCCAGCTACGTTTACGCTGGTGCTCCGGCCTCCAAGAGAGCCGGCGGCGCTGCGGAGCGGCTCAGCGTCGTGAGCGCAACTGGCGGTGCGCAGGAGGCTCTGCGCCGAGCTCAGACAGCGGTAGAAGCCGCCTGGAGGGCCCGTGACCTGGTCAACTCCCCGGCAAACGAACTGACACCTCGTGAGCTCGCCCGCTTGGCTGCCTCCGACGGCGAGTCGGCAGGGGTGCGAGTGGATGTCTGGGACGAAAAGCGCATTGCCCGGGAGCGGCTTGGCGGTTTGAGCGGCGTGGCTGCTGGAGCGGCCGAACCGCCCCGTCTCATCCGGATGGCCTACGCCCCCGACGATACCCGGCGGCCCGGCGGTCGGGGCGTATCGACGCGTAGCCGGTCGGCGCTGCCACGGATACACCTGGTAGGCAAAGGCATCACCTTCGATTCAGGGGGCCTTTCGCTCAAACCGCCAGCGTCGATGATGACGATGAAAGACGACATGGGCGGAGCGGCGGCGGTCATCTGCGCGACAGTGGCACTCGCGAAGCTGCAGGTTCCGGCGGAGGTGGTCGCCTGGGTCGCCGCCACGGAGAACATGCCGAGCGGCACTGCGATACACCCCGGTGACGTCATCACCACCCGGAACTCCAAGACCGTAGAGGTTCTCAACACCGACGCGGAAGGCCGGTTGGTTCTCGCCGACGCTCTCGCTCTGGCGGTCGAGGAGCACCCCGACGCTGTCGTCGACGTGGCGACACTCACCGGGGGCCAGCGGGTCGCTCTCGGAGACCGCGTCGCGGCTGTCATGGGCAGCGACGCGAGCCTCGTCGAGCGCCTCCTCGCAGCAGGTAGCGCAGCGGGGGAGCCCTGCTGGGAGTTGCCGCTGCACTCCGGCTACCGCAAGCACCTCGACTCCGACGTCGCCGACCTTAAAAACGTCGCGTCCGGACCCGCTGCCTCCGCGATCATGGCCGGGCTGTTCCTCGGCGAGTTCGCTGCCGAGACCCCGTGGGCGCATCTCGACATAGCCGGCCCGGCGTGGTCGGACTCCGACGACCAGTGGCTATGCCGGGGTGCTACCGGATGGGGGACGAGGACCCTTATCGAGCTGGTGGCCGACTGGTAGGAGCCTGCGGCGAGACACCGGCCGGGCTCGATGGGCTAAGACCCTCCCGCACGCCTCAGACCCGCCTGTAGGCCCGCGCGGAAAGCCACCCGAACACCGCGAATATCCCGACTATCCAGGCGAGGCTCTGCCAAGCACCGCTCAGGAGAGGTCCTCCGACGGCGAGCGAGCGAAGCTCGTCGATGAAGATGGTGAAGGGCTGGTTCCGGGCGAAGGCCTGCAGCCAGCCGGGCATGGTCTGGATGGGCACGAACGCTGAGCTGACAAAAGTCAGCGGGAAAACCCATATAAGGCCGAAAGCCTGGACAGACTCTTCATCGCGAATCGCCAGCCCGGTGAAGGCCGACACGCTCGCGACTGCGAGGCCGATGATCAACGCGAAGACGAACATCCCTACTGCAGGGCCGACGCCGTTGTCGAAGCGGAAACCGACGAGGTAGCCGGTGCCGATCAGCACGCCGATCGTGAGGGCGAGGCGCAGGAGGTCCGCTCCGAGGCGGCCGACTAGCACAGCCGAGCGAGCCATCGGCATAGACCGGAGCCGGTCTATCGATCCCTTCTGCAGCTCCTGCGCCAGCGATATCGCTGTCGAGAAGCTCGTGAAACCGCAGGTCTGGCCGATGATCCCCGGCATCAGGTAGTTGACGTAGCCACCTTTGACCGAAACGTGGATGGCTCCACCGAACACGTAGCGGAAAAGCAGCATGAACATCATCGGTTGGATAACCGTGAAGACGATGTAGGCCGGGGTCCTCGCCCAGCGCAGAAGGTTTTGGTGCATGATCGTCCCAGAGTCGATCACAGCCCAGCTGAGCTTCCTCAGAGGCCCCTCGTTGGTCTGGTACAAGGCCTCCGACGGGCCGGTGACAGGTGCCGCGGTCGCGCTCGACGTCACTTTGGCTGCTCCCCGCCGCTGCCTGCGCGCCGCCGGTTCCGGCGGGAACGTGTAGCACCCGGCTTATCTCCGGGCGTCTGGGAGGCGGCATGTCCGGTCAAACTCAGGAACACGTCGTCGAGCGACGGCCTGTGCATCGCGAGCCCGGACACTTCGACGCCTGCCTGGTCGACCAGGCGGACGGCGTCTATGAGAGCCTGGGAACCTCGCCGGCCTATGCGCACAGTGACGTGCGAACTTTCCGCTTCGAGCACTGGGGGTACGTCGGATAGACCTGACACGGCGTCGACGGCGAGTTGCAGATACTGACGGTCCGGTACGTCGAACTCGATTACGTCGCCCCCTACCTGGTCTTTCAGTGAGTCCGACGTACCCGAGGCTATCACCGTCCCGTGGTCGATCACGGCTATCTGGTCCGCCAACTCGTCCGCCTCCTCCAGGTACTGGGTGGTTAAAAGCAGCGTCGTGCCGCCGGAGACGAGATCGCGGATCACCGACCACATGCCTATCCGGCTTCGGGGGTCTAGGCCGGTGGTCGGCTCGTCTAAGAACAGCACCGGCGGCTCTGCCACGAGGCTCGCGGCGAGATCCAATCTGCGCTGCATTCCACCCGAGTAGGTGCGCGCCTGGCGATCAGCCGCGTCCGCCAGGTCGAAGCGTTCCAACAGCTCGCTTGCCCGTTGCCTGCAGCGTGCTCTCGGCAGGTGGTACAAGCGCCCGGTGAAAACCAGGTTCTCGCGCCCGGTGAGCTCCTCTTTGATCGCGGCGGACTGGCCTGCCAGGCCTATCACCCGCCGCACTGCGTCAGGCTCGCGCACCACGTCTCTGCCTTCGATTACGACCCGTCCCGTGTCAGGGCGCAGCAGGGTTGTCATGATCCTAACCGCTGTGGTCTTCCCGGCCCCGTTCGGCCCGAGGAGTCCGAGGACGCTTCCCCTCGGCACTTCCAGGTCCACTCCACGAAGTGCCACCACGGAGCCGAAAGTCTTGCCGAGGTCTTCGACTACGATCGCCGCACCGCTCACCGAGGTAACTTACCCGATACCGCCGCTTCAGATGGTCAGCGTGGACCTCTCTCCAACGCCAGGGCTGCGTCGATGGTCGCCAAAGCCACCGCGGTGCAGGCAAGGTTGCCCAGAGTCGACTCCGAGGAGGGGTCGACTGTTTCGGCGATGACACCCGCTCCGCTGCGCGCTATCGCAGAGGTCGCCGCCTCCATCCGTTCGTGAGCCTCCTCCCAGCGCTGCAGAGAAGCCAGAGCTCTCACAGCCATGAAAGTCGCTTCGAGGTCAGGGTTGTCGGGCGGTGCTGCGGAGCCGGGTACGCCGTGCGGGTACCGGTACACGAACGGGCCGGCGCTCAAAGCCTCGAGCGTTCGGTCGACTGTCGATGTCACGACCGGGTGATCGGAGGGCCACGGGCCCCTCCAGGCTACTTGCAGTAGCGAGGCGTCGGGTGCGTCGCCGCCCAGGTGGGCGCTCAGAGCGCCCCGTCCCGCCCCGGCGACCTTGTCAAGGTGGTCGGCGACCCTCCGTGATTCCGACAGCCAGCCGGCCGCCTGCAGGTCGAGGGGGCTCAGGCGCCGCGAGCGCGCGGCGGCAGCGCTCAAAGCCTCCCATGCGCCGAGGCTTGCGGAGGTGTGCACGTGGTTCTCGCCCATTGGCGTCCAGGGTCCCGGGCCGGGCGAGTTCCATGAGTCGCACAAGGCGTCGACGGCTATCGCGATGTCGTCCCACGCCGCGCTGAGCGGCCCTTCGTCGTGTATATCTCCGTCTGCGTGGGCGAAGGAGGCGCCGATCACCTCGCTGAGCGTCTCGGCGTCCACTCCGGCGAGCCGTGCGCCGCGCAGCACCGGCTGGTGCCCACGCCATCCCGCCCACGCAAGCTCCACCGGCTCCGGCGCAGGCTGGCCGTCTTTGTCGTAGAAGGTGGGCCATGGACGGGACGCTTGGGTGACTGTGGACCTCAGCCAGGTCTCCGCTGCCAGTGCCTCGTCAGCCAAGCCTAACGCTGCGAGGGTTGAGGAGGTCCTTGCGACGTCTCTCATCCGAACCCAGCGGAGATCTTCCGAGCCTTCCCCGCCCAACCTCCGGGGGAGGGACGTGGTGCCCGCCCCGCCCGGAGCTCCGAGAGGACCGGTGAGAGATCGCAGGGTCAGGGCCGACCGGACGACTGCGTCGCGATAGACGCCGTCGTAGCGGACGGTGCCCGCCCACCTCTGCCAGTTGGCGACGGTCGAGTCGAGGTCTGCGGGAATGTCCGCTTCTACTGGATCTGGGTCGGCTCCGAGGGTCACCGTGGCCACGTCGCCAGTGTCGAGTGTCGCCGCAGCGAGCCAGCGTTGCGAGTCTCTGCCGTAGGAGCCCCCTCGAAAAGCGCTTTGGGCAAAACAGCCCCCTAGACGCACGCTGAGCCCGCCGAGTTTCAGACCACCCGGCAGAGCTACCACGCGGCTGCGCCCGGCCGTAACCACCTCCACTTCCACGTCGATCGGGCCTGCCAGGACGCGCACGTGACGGGCAAGTCCTTTTGGTCGAGCGCGGCTGTCGGTCGGCCATGAGAAGAAATCGCTCAACTCGAGGCAGCGACCCGAAGCGACCCTCTGAATTATACGGGAGACGTTCGAGTCTCCAACGTAGGAGACGGTCCCGACGCCCGCGACGGGATCGGGGGTGTCACGGCGGACCCCGACCCGCAGCGCAGGCCCGTCAGGGTCGTAGAGGCGCCACAGCAGAGCCGGACCGTCCGGGGCGTCGTGCTGGTACCAGTCGACGGTCCCGTCGGGCGCGACGGTCGCTCCGCTGGCTCCGTCCGCGAGCCAGGCCCGCTCGGCTAGCGGAACCTTCGACGCTTCGACGATCAACGGGCCGGGCGCTTCGACGCAGCCGTCGTCAAGATCCGATCGACACGATCTCGACGACGAGTTGGGCGCCGGTAGGAGTCTCGTAGCTGACCTTGTCGCCTGGTCTCCTACCGACGAGCGCCTGGCCTAGAGCCGACTGGGGGGACACTACCGTTACGCCGTCGCGGCGTTCCTCGATCGAGCCGATGAGGTAGCGTTCCTCGGTGTCGTCACCCTCGTAGCGCAACGCGGCGACGACCCCGACTTCCACAACGTCGCCCGAACCCGCCTCGGTGGTAACGATCTCGGCGCCCTCCAAGGTCGCCTCCAGCTGGCGTATCCGTGCTTCCATCTTGCCTTGGGCGTCCTTGGCTGCGTGGTAGTCGCCGTTCTCCGACAGGTCCCCGAGGGCACGCGCCGCTTCGATAGCCTTCGCTATCTCTATGCGTCCTCTCGTCTTTAGGTCTTCGAGCTCCTCCCGTAGGCGTTCGAAGGTCTCCTTGCTAAGGCGGGTGGAGGCGTTCATATCCCCCCAGGCTACATGTGGATAGGATATGATCGTAGCGATGCGAAGAAGTTCTCAGCACCAGATCGTAATTATTCATTAGCGCGCCGGTAACCTCCGACGCGCTTTTCCGACCGTCCCTTGCGGGGCGGTCGTTGTCGTTACAGGAGCCTTCGAGCTTTCTGCGCCGTCTCGGGTAGCCGGGGCTCACGTCGCAGAGCGAAGTTTGTCAGCAAGGAGTGTCGAGCAGTTGAGCGCTTACAAAATAGCAGTCATAGCCGGAGACGGTATAGGCCAAGAGGTGGTCCCCGAAGCGCTCAAAGTAGCCCGGGCTGCCGGTGGGGTCTTAGACACAGTCGACTACGACCTTGGGGGCCGGCGCTACCTGGCGACGGGGGAGGTTCTACCCGATTCGGTACTCGACGAGCTTAGGGGCTTCGACGCCATCCTTCTCGGCGCGATCGGGACTCCGGAAGTCCCGCCCGGAGTGCTTGAGCGCGGGCTGCTTTTGAAGATGCGCTTCGAGCTGGACCAGTACATCAACCTGCGGCCCTTCAGCGCTTCTACGAGCGTCGGAGCCGGCGAGCCGATCGACATGGTGGTGATACGGGAGAACACCGAGGGAACTTACGCAGGCGAGGGGGGGTTCCTGCGTCGGGGGACTGAAGCAGAGATCGCGACGCAAGGATCGGTTAACACTCGTTTCGGGGTTGAGCGCTGCGTGCGCTTCGCCTTCGAGACGGCTAGCGCCAGGCCATCGCGACACCTCACTCTCGTGCACAAGACGAACGTCCTCACCTTTGCAGGTGACCTGTGGCAACGCACGTTCGAGGCTGTGGGCGCCGAGTATCCCCAAGTCAACACCGCGTACAACCACATCGATGCTGCGTGCATTCACATGGTGGAGCATCCGTCTCGTTACGATGTCATCGTCACGGACAACCTCTTCGGCGACATCCTCACCGATCTGGCTGGTGCCGTCGCCGGCGGAATCGGCCGGGCTGCGTCGGGGAACCTCAACCCGATCCGGACGTCCCCGTCGATGTTCGAACCGGTCCACGGTTCGGCCCCCGACATAGCCGGAAGCGGGCGGGCGGATCCTAGCGCTGCGATCATCTCGGCGGCGATGATGCTCGACTTCCTCGGGGCCGCTGATGTGGCGCAGCGCATCACTAAGGCGGTCAAGGGCTTCGTGGCCGAACCCGGTACTTCCACGAGCCAAATCGGCGACGCAATCGCAGAAAGGGTGTAGACAACAATGCCTATTTCATCTACCGAGAAGATCTGGATGGACGGTGAACTCGTGGACTGGGATCAAGCCCGTGTTCACGTGCTGACCCATTCCCTCCACTACGGCTGCGGCGTCTTCGAAGGTATACGAGCGTACCCGACGGACTCGGGGCCTGGCATCTTCCGGCTTCGCGATCACATAACTCGCCTTTTCAACTCGGCGAAAATCTTCATGATCGACGTGCCGTTCTCCGTCGACGAGCTAGTCGAAGCGACGCGTACCACGGTGAGGGTGAACGGGCTCGCCGAGTGCTACATCCGTCCGATCGTCTACCTTGGCTACGGCGAAATGGGGTTGAATCCTCTTCCCTGCCCGGTGAACGTGTCCATAGCGGTCTGGCCTTGGGGCGCCTACCTCGGAGACGACGGGGTCGCAAATGGGGTTCGCGTGAAGATCAGCTCCTGGCAGCGCCACGATCCGAACGCGATGCCGCCAGCGGCGAAGGGCACCGGAATGTACATCAACTCCTCGATGGCCAAGATAGAAGCGCTCAAAGCCGGCTACGACGAGGCGATCCTTCTGTCCCCTCAGGGCTACGTGAGCGAATGCACGGGAGAGAACGTCTTCGTCGTGCGCCGTAACAAGCTGTTGACGCCTCCTGTCTCCGCCGGGGCGTTGGAGGGGATCACTCAGGACTCAGTCATGACAATCGCCGGGGACCTTGGCTACGACGTCGAGCATGCCAACATCTTGAGGTCTGATCTTTACACGGCCGACGAGGCGTTCCTCACAGGGACCGCTGCGGAGGTGGTGCCTATAGCCTCCGTCGACGACAGGCCGGTCGGCTCCGGCAAGCCCGGTTCGGTGACGCAGCGTATACAAGAGGTGTACCACGACACTGTGCGGGGCCGGGTCGACCGCTACAAGGACTGGGTGGAACATGTCAGTTGAACACGAACAGCCACACTCCCACGCGGTTCCGGTGGACATCCCCGAGTCCGTGGACATCTACGACACGACCTTGCGTGACGGGAGCCAACAAGAAGGCCTGTCGCTTACAGTCGACGACAAGCTGCGAGTAGCGACTCAGTTAGACGCCCTCGGAGTGCAGTACATAGAGGGAGGATGGCCTGGGGCGAACCCCAAGGATGCGGAGTTCTTCCGTAGGGCCGCCGAGGGTGATCTGCATCTACGAAACGCTACCCTGGTGGCGTTCGGCTCCACGCGAAAAGCAGGTGGCAAGGCAGAGACCGACCCTGTACTCGCCGACATGTTGGAGGCTCGGACGCAGGTCGTTTGCCTCGTAGCGAAATCGGCCGAATGGCACGTGACCGAGACTCTTCGCACTACGCTGACCGAGGCTATTGACATGGTCGCTGACTCGGTCGGCTTTTTGGTGTCCCAGGGCAGACGGGTCTTTTTGGATGCCGAGCATTTCTTCGACGGTTACGGGCAGAACCCGGCTTTTAGCCTTGATGTTCTGCGAGCGGCAGCCGACGCAGGAGCAGAGGTGCTCGTGCTGTGCGACACCAACGGTGGCACTCTGCCCTTCGAAGTCGAGCGGGTGGTTGGCGAGGTAGCCGGACGATTTGCCGCCGCTCGGATCGGCTGCCATTTCCACAACGACTCCGGTACCGCTGTCGCCAACTCGCTTGTCGCTGTGAGATCCGGCGCAACCCAGGTGCAAGGTTGCGTGAACGGTTACGGCGAGAGAACCGGCAACGCTGATCTGACAGCCGCTATACCGAACCTGACGTTGAAGATGGGCATAAAGACGATCGCGCCGGAACGCCTTTGCTTGCTGACCCCGGTTGCGCACCACATAGCGGAACTTGTCAACGTCGCGCCCGACGCCCACCAGCCTTTCGTGGGGATCTCAGCGTTCGCTCACAAGGCCGGTTTGCACACCAGTGCGATAGCCCGGTCCTCGGGCGCTTACGAGCACATAGATCCGGCGTCAGTCGGCAACGATACGCGTTTTGTGGTTAGCGAGATGGCCGGTCGCTCCACGGTCACTCTCAAGGCGGCCCAGATCGGACTGGACCTCGACGACGCCGCCGCGGCGGCCGTGGTCGACAGACTCAAAGATCTGGAGCATCGCGGCTACCACTTCGAGGTTGCCGACGGATCGCTCGAACTTCTGATGCGAGCGGCAACCGGTTGGAAGCAGGACTACTTCGCGTTGGAGTCGCATCGTGTAATAACCGAGCTTCGCGAAGACGGCACTTTCGTCACCGAGGCGACAGTCAAGGTGCGTGTCGGCGATTCCCGCGTGATAGCCACAGCTGAAGGTAACGGTCCGGTCAACTCGCTGGACACCGCTCTGCGCCAGGCGATAGGACCCCACTTCCCTCAACTCGCCCGCGTCCATCTGACCGACTTCAAGGTCCGGGTTCTAGACACCAGCCGAGCCACGGCGGCGGTTACGAGAGTTCTGATCGACTCGACCGACGGCGAGCGCACCTGGACGACGATCGGGGTATCGGAGAACGTCATCGAAGCATCGTGGGCTGCTCTCGAAGATTCGATTGTGTTCGGGTTGCTTCACGCCTCGGCTGGCGGACAAGATAGCGCCGTATGACCCAGCCAGCTCATGTCCCAGTCCTGCCAACCGACCGGGTCCGGTCTTCGAGGATACTGCCAGCCCCGCGGCCGTGGAAGCTTGGTCGGCCCGGCGAGGCGGCAGGCGTCGAAGCCCCGTCGGGTCCGAGGCTGGGTTCAGCTGGGCCCGATCTGGGTTTCGGGCTGAAACTGGCGTCGCGTCTCGCCGACAGGGTTGTGTTGGCCGACGGGGAGGACCTCCACGACGTAGTCGCAGGGTGCTTCGCCTGCGCCAGTCGCAGGGCGTCTCATTTCGGTCGGGCGCCTGTAGTGTTCGACGTGGAGTGGTCTTACGGGCTTTGGGGATACCTCGACCAAGCGCCGGTGGACCTGGTCGACTGGCGCCGGCCTTTGTTTCGTGGCGCGTCGCACGACTATTGGGACCAGCGCCGAATCGCCGACGCGGTCAAAGTAGCGGCCCTGGGAATGACACCGCACGACGTGCGTAAGGATCTCGTAACTTGGAAGGAAAGGCTGATCGTTTGAGCCCAATGTCGGTGGCCGAGGCGGACAAAGACTTAACTGCCCCGGGCCAGATGTTCGAGGTCACCCACGAGGTGATCAGGGGAGTAGACACCAAAGTGTGGAAGAACTGTCCTCCCACACTCGCTGACATCCTGAGGATAAGCCGGTCTCACGGCGAGAAGGACTTCATCGTCTACGAAGACGAGCGCTTGACCTTCGAAGCGCATTTCGCTGCGAGCGCGCGGATGGCTAACGCTCTTAGAGACCACCTGGGCGTTCGCGAGGGTGACAGGGTCGCCATAGCGATGAGGAACTACCCGGAGTGGTCCGTGGCATTCTGGGGTGTCACTGCGGCCGGAGCGGTCGTGGTGCCTCTCAACTCGTGGTGGACAGGTGACGAGCTGTCCTACGGGTTAGCTGACTCGGGGACCAAGGTGTTGATAGCCGACCCGGCCCGAGCCGCGTCTATAGCTGCACACCGCTCCGAGCTGGGCGAACTTCAGGCGGTGATCGTGGCGCGCGGTGACGGTAGCAAGGTGGACGGCCAGGACATGAGCTTCGAGGATCTGCTAGCTACGGTGCCCGAGGGTGCCGAGTTGCCTGTAGTCGAAGTGGGAACCGACGACGACGCCACGATCTTCTACACGTCGGGTACCACGGGTCGACCCAAAGGGGCTCTAGGAACCCACCGAAACATCTGCACCAACCCTATGAGCTTGTTCTACGTGACGGCTAGGGCTGTCTACCGGGCTTCGGGCCAGGTCCCGGTTCCTGGAAGTGGCACCCAGAACGCCTACTTGCTTTCTGTCCCTTTGTTCCACGCGACGGGGTGCCACTCGATCCTTGTCGGGAACCTCCTAGCGGGCGGGAAGCTCGTGATGATGCACCGATGGGATCCCGCCCGCGCCCTCGAGCTGATCGAGCGTGAAAAGATCACGACGTTCGGAGGTGTGCCCACAATGGTCCTGCAGGTGCTCGACCATCCCGACTTCGCCAAGCGCGACACGTCGAGCATCAAGTCCGTCGGCTACGGCGGAGCTCCTGCGCCTCCGGACCTTGTGAGGCGGATCAAGGAAGCTTTCAACTCTTCTCCTGCCTCCAACGGTTATGGGATGACGGAAACGTCGTCGCTGTCGACGATGAACGTGGGTGACGACTACCTCGCCAAGCCCGACAGTGTCGGACCTCCCGTTCCGGTGGTCGACGTCAAGGTCGTCGACGCTGACGGCAACGACCTCCCCGTGGGAGAGGTAGGCGAGCTGTGGATCAAAGGGCCCAACATAGTCAAAGGCTACTGGCACAAGCCAGAGGCTACGGCGGCCACATTCAGCGGCGGATGGGTGCATACCGGGGACGTGGCGCGCATCGACGACGAGGGCTTCGTCTACATCGTAGACAGAGCCAAGGACATGCTCATACGCGGGGGTGAGAACGTCTACTGCGTCGAGATCGAAGGTGTCCTCTACGAGCATCCGGCCGTGGCCGAGGCTGCGGTGATCGGCATTCCTCACCCTACGCTGGGGGAGGAGGTAGGCGCTGTGATCACTCTCAAGCCGGGAGCCAAGGCGGACGCGTCAGAGCTGGCGGCTTTCGTCAGGGAGCGACTCGCGGCGTTCAAAGTTCCCACCAAATTCTGGTTCTATCGTTCCGAGTTGCCGCGCAACCCTGCGGGTAAAGTGCTGAAAAAGGAGTTGCGGGACGAGCTCATCGCAAGCTGATCGGCGGAAGTCCGCGCAGGGTCAGCGGTTAGGACGCTATGAGCTTTGAGATACGCCCTAGCTCGTCCGGCGAGCTGACGTTGAGCCGGTTGGCGCCTTCGACGGTCCGCTTTACCATTCCGGACAGTTCAGTCCCGGGTCCGAGCTCCAAGAAGGTGTCGACTCCCATGCCGGCCATTTCGATGAGTGACTCGCGCCATCTGACCGGGCTCACGAGCTGGCGCGACAGAAGCAGGGCGAACCCGTTACGGTGTGGTCGGGCGTCGAAGTTGGCCACGACAGGCGATGAGGTATCCGCGAAGGCGCACGATGCCAGAGCGTCGTCGAGTTTCTCTTGGGCCGGGTCCATCAAAGGCGAGTGGAATGCCCCTCCGACGACCAGGGGCATCACCCTCTTCGCTCCAAGCGCCAACGCGGCCGCGCCCGCTGCGGCGACGCCGGTAGCGGTGCCTGCTACTACGACCTGTCCCGGGGCGTTGTCGTTAGCGGGCCAGGCCCCGTCCACCGCCTCGCAGGCCCGGGAGACACCTTCGGGGTCGAGCCCGAGAACGGCAACCATGGTCCCAGGGTTGGTGTCGGCGGCCGCTTGCATTGCCTCGCCTCTTGTGGTTACGAGGGTGGCGCCGGGCACGACGCCGAGGGAGCCGGAGGCGACCAGAGCCGTATATTCGCCAAGGCTGTGGCCGGCGTAGGCGGAGACTCCGGCTGGGTTCAGGCCTTCGTCTAGGCACGCCGTCCACACGGTTAGGCTTAAAGCGAACGCGGCTAGCTGTGCGTTTCGCGTCGCTTTGAGTTCCTCGGTGTCCGCCTTGGTGAGAAGCCGGCCAACGTCGCGATGAAGCGCGTCGGAGATCTCCTCCACGACAGCCCAGGCAGGGGTGGAGACCCAAGGTAGACCCATCTGAGGCTTCTGAGAGCCTTGCCCCGGAAACAGAACTGCGATCACAGCGCAGACCTTAGTTCCCCGCCGATGTCGCCAACCAAGGAATCACCTTATCGCCCGAGCGGCTCGTAGAATGTTGGACGTGCAACCGATAAGCCTGACAGAAGAGCAGAGAGAGTTCCGCAACGCGATGAGGCGTTTCGCCGAGGAACGCATCGCCCCGCGAGCCGCAGAAGTCGACGCGTCCGGAAATTTCAACTGGGACAACTTCAAAGACTGCGTCGCGATGGAGCTCACGGGGCTGAACGTGCCGAGCGCCTATGGGGGCTCGGGGGCGGATCACGTGACCCAGGCGATCATGGTGGAGGAGCTGGCGAGAGTTTGCGCCTCGACAAGCTTGATGATGGGCATCAACGGTCTTTCCACCACGCCGATAGTCAACTGGGCGTCAGAGGAGCTCAAGGCCAAATACCTTCCATCTATCGCAGCCGGCGACAGCCAGGGGAGCTACTGCCTCTCGGAAGCCGACGCCGGCAGCGACGTGGCCGCGATGTCGGCTAAAGCAACCCGTGACGGGGACCACTACGTGCTGTCGGGTCGAAAGACTTGGATCACCAACGCGGGTATCTCCGACATCTACGTGGTATTCGCTAAGACCGACCCGTCAGGTGGAGCCAGGGGAGTGTCTTGCTTCCTGGTTGAGCGGGCCATGGGAGTCCAGATCGGCAAGCTTGAACGCAAGCTCGGAATACACGGAAGCCCCACCGGCGAGGTGATCCTCGACGACGTGCGGGTCCCGGCGTCCAACCTGATCGGCGAAGAGGGACAGGGTTTTACGATAGCCATGCACACCTTGGATCGAACCCGCCCTGCTATAGCAGCCCAAGCGGTGGGTATAGCCCAAGGGGCTATCGACGTAGCCCGCCAGTACATGAAGCAGCGCAAGACTTTCGGAAAACCCATCGCCGAGCACCAAGGTCTGCAGTTCATGCTCGCCGACATGGCAATGAAGACCGAAGCCGCCCGCCTCTTGACGTACCGGGCGAACTCTCTCATCGACGAAGGCGACGTCGACGGCGAGCTCAACTCGGTAGGAGCGATGGCCAAGTGCTTCGCGTCGGACGCCGCGATGGCCGTTACCGTCGACGCAGTACAGCTTCTCGGTGGCAGCGGCTACACGATGGACTTTCCGGTGGAGCGGTTCATGCGTGACGCCAAGATCACCCAGATATATGAGGGCACGAACCAGATACAACGGATCGTCATAGCCAGGAACTTGTTGAAGTAGGTTTGCGAACTGGCCGGACCGGATGCGCCGACGCCGGCGGTAACCCACAGCGACGACCCGCCAGTCAAGTCGGGGCCGACAAAGGAGGGCCTGAGATCCGGACCGGAGTTCTTGACATTTCCCGGGTTGTAGTTTAGAGGACCTCGCAGTTCTCTCGTAATTCCCTAACAATTCCCTAACAATTCCCTAACACTTCGGGGTTCATGAACCTCGAAGGGCTTCGGTAGCATTAATCCGTGGCAGATATATCCGGGGATTATCTACGGGCGTTCCCCTCGGGGGACTAGCAAAGGTTATGAAGATATCTCGCAGGGCAGCGAGAGGCGCGTTGGCCGTCGTGGTTGTGCTCGTAGCAGCCGGGACAGGTACAGCGTTTGCGATAGGCAGCAGCCCGAAGGCAGCGTCACGTGCTAGGGGGGGTGTGACCTCCGTGTCGGTCGCCAAGGCGACAGCAGGCGAGGCTTCTTCTGCGTTGTCGTTGTCTGGTTCCGTGGTGGCTACCTCAAGTCTGTCGATGTCCGCAGGAGCTTCGGGTCGGGTAGTTGCCGTGAACGTGGCAGTAGGCCAGACAGTCAGTGCCGGCCAGCTGCTGGTAAGCGTTTCCGACCCGGTCCTTTCGGCTCAGCTGAGCGAGGCGCAGGCCGCAGTGGCCACGGCCGAGGCCAAACTGGCCGCCGCCGAGGCGCCCCCATCGGGGTCAACCGTGGCGGTGGCCGTCGACGGGGTGGCGAAGGCGCAGGCCTCGCTGAACGCTGCGGAGGTCGCGTATCAACAAGCTCAGCAGGCGGCGACATCTTCGTCGCCGAGCGGATCGGGCCAGGCATCCCCGAGCCAAGGTGCCCAGAATCAACTTGCGGCGGCAGGTCAGGCGTTGGCGGTGGCCCAGGCGGGACTGACCTTGGCCCAGGCTCAGGCTGCCCAGGCCGAGGCACCGCCCTCGACTACCACCTTGCAGCCGCTTGTCGCCGCAGTCACCCAAGCCCAAGCTGCCGCGTCGGTGATCCAAGCCGAGATCGCCCAAGGAGCAGTCACGGCGCCTTTCGCCGGGACGGTGGCGTCGCTCGACGTAACGGTCGGCCAGCAGATCACTGCCGGGACGCCCGTGCTGAGCCTCGACGGCATGGCAATGGGGATCCAGGCACCGGTCGCCCAGTCCGACGTCTCGTTGTTGCGTGACGGCGAGACGGCGACAGTGACGGTCGTAGGAGCTCCTGGATCGTTGCCGGCCACGGTGAGCGCGATCTCCCCGTTAGCGAACGCGTCGAGTCTCACCTTCGACATTACGTTGTCCCCGGCGTCGGTGCCCGCGTGGATGCATCCCGGCGAGGCCGCTTCGGTTTCGGTGATCACCTCGACCACGAAGACAGCGGTGCTGATCCCAGCCGACGCCGTCGTCTCCATCAACGGTGTCCCGCAGGTGTTCGTAGTGATGCCTAAGGCCACAAGGGCCGCCTCCTCGGGAGAGTCGAACAAAGCTGCGGCGGCAGCGACCACCAAGAACGCGGGAGCTAAGAAGGTGGGGGATAAGAAACGCAAAACGGCGAAGGCCCCTGCCGGCGGGGGCGCCGGTGCCATCGGCACTGTGACCTTGGTGGACGTTACCCCGTCGGTCAGTGACGGTTCGACCACCGAAGTGTCGGGCATCTCAGCAGGCGAACTGGTAGTCGTCGCCGGCCAGACGTACCTGGCAAAAGGCGACCAGGTCAGAATTGCTAGCACCCTTACGGTACCCACCTCGGTGACCGGCAGCTCGGTCGGGGGTCTCCTGACGGCGCCGTCGACGGCAACAACTAAGAACGGGACGGGTGGTAGTAACAAGATAGGGATAAAAGCGGGCGCAGGGTGAGTACCGGCGATACTTCCAGACGGGGTGGTCTCACCGCCCTAGCAGTCAGCCGCCCGGTGACGATCCTCATGGTGCTCGGTTTCTTGGTGGTCGCCGGGGTGGTGGCTTTCACCAGGCTGCCTGTTCGGCGCCTCCCAAACGTCAACTACCCGTTCATCCGAGTCGTTATAGGCGAACCCGGCGCAAACGCGTTGACGATGTCGCAGACCATCACGACGCCAGTCGAGAAGGCTCTAAGCTCCGAGTCGGGGGTCGTGTCGATGGTGGGCACCTCCTCGCCGGGGCGCTCCGTGGTCGCCTTGCAGTTCGTCGGCGGCACCAACGTCGACCAGGCGGCAGCGAGCGTCTCGCTGGCCATAGCTCGCATCGCGAAAGGACTGCCGCCGACGGCAACGCCGCCGTCTATCATCAAGGCGAACCCTTCGGCCTTGCCCATGATGAATATAGCGGTTTCGGGTCCTCTTGCTTCTTCACAGCTCTACACCCTCGCCACTAACGTAGTCGCTCCGAGCATCCAGGAGCTCTCCGGGGTGGCGCAGGTAACCGTCGTGGGCGGCCGGGCGCCTGTGGTGAGTGTAGATATTTCCCCGAAGCGTCTCGCCGCCTACGGCTTGTCGGTGACGCAGGTGACTGCCGCCCTCAAGGCGCAAAACGTGGCGGTGACGGGAGGGCTCGTCGTCGTCGGCAGCCAGGAACTGCTCAGCCGGACTCACGGTGGCTACACCTCGGTCGCTCAACTGCAGTCCCTCCCGATCGACTCGCGACCAGGCGGAGCGGTCTTGCTGGGCCAGGTGGCGACTATCGCCCAGGGCCTCGCCCAGGCACAATCGGCTGCGACTCTTAACGGCATACCAGCGGTCGGTCTTGTTGTCACCGCCTCCTCTACTGCTAACTCGCTGGCGGTCGACAACGAGGTTCGAGCCACTCTCGCTACCATCGACTCGCAGCTTCCCTCCGGCGTGTCGACCACTATTACCGGTGACGTCACCAACTATGTAAGAGCTGCGCTGTCCAACGTCGAGCTCGACTTGTTCCTCGGCATACTCTTCGCAGCGTTGGTGTTGGCAGTGTTCCTGCACCGCATGGCGAACACTGTGATCGTGATGCTCGCGATACCTGTATCGCTGATCTCAACCTTCGCCGTCATGTACTTCCTCGGCTTCAGCCTCGACCTGATCTCGCTGATGGCCTTGTCGCTGCTGATCGGGATACTCGTCGACGACTCCATCGTGGTCCTTGAGAACATCCACCGCCACAAGGCGATGGGCAAGAATCCTGGTCGCGCCGCCATCGACGGCAGACGGGAGATCGGAGCCGCTGCAGTGGCGATCACGCTCACCGACGTCGTGGTGTTTGCTCCTGTGGCGTTCGTTTCGGGCAACGTCGGGCAGCTGTTCCGGGAGTTCGGGCTGACCATCGTGGCGGCAACCCTGTTCTCGCTGCTCGTCTCCTACACGCTCACACCGATGCTCGCCTCACGTTGGGGCACTCGCCAAGCGTCGGCAAGCTCTGTCGGGGCGCGCTTCGGCGGCCACTTCGACGCCGGCTTCGAACGCCTGCGCTCTGGCTACCGTCGGGTGATCGGTTGGAGCCTTGGTCATCGCCTCGCCGTTATCGGCGTCGCTGTCGCAGCTGCGGCCACCGCCGTGGGCATCCTGCGTTCCGGCGTGCTGCCCACCACGTTCGTTCCGCCCGAGGACAACGGGGTGCTGACCATCAACGCTACCCTTCCTGTAGGCACCCCACTCGCTACTGCGCAAGCAACACTTGACGGCCTGGGGCACCGTCTCCAAGGCCTGCCTGGGGTGACGGAGGTGTTCCTTTCTGCGGGGTATGAGGCGGGGGCGGGGGCTGCCTACAACGTCGGCCAGCTGACCGTCGACCTTGGGCCGCGGGGAAGCCGGCCGCCGATCAAGGCCTACACCGCGAAGGTCCAGCTGCTTGCGTCCCGATACCCCGGGCTGATCGCTCGCGCCCACGTCCAAAGTCCGTTTATCGCCGGCGGATCGCGCGCTGCGTCGGTCAGCATCGTCGGGCCCGACCTGACCGTCCTCGACGGTCTCGCCACACAGGTAGCGGCTGATCTGGCACATAGCTCAGCGGTCAGCCAAGTGTCGACGTCGATCCCCCTGGCGACCCCGGAACTGTCCGTCCAGGTCAACCAGGCAGCTGCAGCCTATCTCGGGGTCTCCACAACCACGATCGGCGATACCATCGCAGCGGCCCTGGGCGGTGTGACCGTCCCGCCGCTGGTGGTATCTCCGACAGCCCCCGCTCAGCCCGTCAAGGTAAACCTAGGTAACGGCACAAACCTCACTCCCGCCCAGCTCGGCTCGATCGGCGTGGGGAGCGCAGACGGTGTCGTCCCCCTTTCTGCGGTTGCCAACCTGACTGAGACGGCGGGCCCGGGGAGCATAACCCAAACCAACGGGCAGTACTCGGTCTCAGTGTCAGCCTCTAGCACGAGCGGCAACTCCGGGCCGGCCACCGCAGCTATTCTCTCCGCGGCCCACAGCGTCGGTTTGCCCACCGGCTACTCGCTGAAAGTAGGTGGCGAGTCCGCTCAGCAAAGCCGCGCGTTCGGCCCTCTAATCCAAGCCCTCGGATTGTCCATCCTGCTCGTGTACATGCTGATGGCAGCGCTATACGAATCGGTCGTCGACCCTTTGGCTATCTTGTTTGCTGTACCGCTCGCGATCGTCGGGGCGTTGGGCGGACTATGGGTGGCGCACCTGCCGATATCGATTTTTGCCCTGATCGCAATGATCATGCTCATCGGCCTCGTGTCGAAGAACTCGATCCTGCTGATCGACTACACCAAGACGTTGCGCCGGCGTGGGAGTACCCGCACCCAAGCGGTGATCGAGTCGGGTTCGACACGGATCCGCCCGATCATCATGACAACTGCGACCATGATCTTCGCTATGGTCCCGCTTGCGCTCGGCACCGGTTCGGGTGCAAGCGAGCGCAGGCCGGTCGGTGTCGTGCTGATCGGCGGCCTCCTTTCGTCGACGCTGCTCAGCTTGCTGGTAGTACCGGTGCTCTACACCCTCTTCGACGACGGTGCCGCCAAGCTCTCATCCCTTCGCCGTCGGGTTTGGCGCAGCGCTCCGAACGTGTCGTCAAGCAGCCCGGAGGGCCTGAATGGCTCTGGGGGTACCTCTTTTGTGGGGCCGATCACCGATCGGCTCCCGGTAGTGGCCGGACAGGATGCTGGCGACCAGTAACCCAAGGCGCCCAATCAGCGCCTCAACCTCAAGTACAGCTTTAGGCTAGGGGAGCGCCCCGGGTCACAGCTCCGACACGGTCGCGGGCGGGGGATCCCACCCCGGTCGGATGGCTCGGATAGTCTCGAAGCCGACATGTACGCAGCCCGCACCGCAGCAGCGCAACCCGACAAGCCGGCGATCATCATGGTGCCGACGGGGGAGACCGTCACTTTCGCCGAATACGAAGCGGAGGCGAACAGAATTGCCCATCTTCTACGTGAGCAAGGTCTAAGACGAGGTGACCATATCGCGATCCTGTCGTCGAACAACCCGGCCATGCTGGAGATAGAGGGTGCCGCTGAGAGGACGGGACTGTACTTTACGCTGATCAACAGTTACCTGGCCGCCGAAGAGGTCGCCTACATCGTAGGAAATAGCAGGGCGAAGATGCTGTTTTGTTCAGCCGACAAGCTCGAGGTGGCTGAACATGCCGCCCCTTCATGCCCCGAAGTCCAACGCTTCGTGGTTACCCGCTCCGGCGGCGATACCGGCCGATGGGAGTCCCTCGAGCGGCTAGTCGACGGTTATCCGTCCACGCCAGTTCCCGACGCACGCCTCGGAGCCGCGATGTTGTACTCGTCGGGTACGACCGGCCAGCCCAAAGGCATCTTTCGCGAGCTTCCCGAGATCGACCCGGCGCAAGCGTTGCCGGTGATGGACTTCGTCAAGCTTCTCTTCGGTTTCTCCGAGGGTATGACCTATCTCAATCCTGCCCCCCTATACCATTCGGCGCCGCAGTCGAGCGTGGCCGCCAGCTTGAGGCTCGGGTCCACGGTGGTGGTGATGGAGCACTTCGACGCCGAGGGTTGGTTGAGCTCAGTCGAGAAGTACCGGGTAACGAACTGCCAGATGGTGCCGACGATGTTCAGCCGTCTGCTCCGCTTACCAGCCCAGGTCAGAGAACGCTACGACCTGTCCTCGCTGCAGAGGGTCGTCCACGCAGCAGCGCCGTGTCCGATACCGGTGAAGCAGGCGATGATCGAATGGCTCGGCCCGATCATCACCGAGTACTACGGGGCGACCGAGGCTAACGGGTTCACGTTCTGCGATTCGGCGGAGTGGCTGGAGCACCCCGGTACGGTCGGCCGGGCAGTCCTGGGCGAGGTGGTAATACTCGACGAGAACGGCCGTGAGTGCCCTGCGGGAACTGACGGCACGGTGTGGTTCCGTGGAGCCACGAACTTCGAGTACTTTGAGGACCCGGCCAAAACCGCCGACAGCCGCGCCGAGGACGGGAACATGAGCACCGTCGGTGACATCGGCCATCTCGACGCCGAGGGATGGCTTTACCTGACCGACCGCAAGAGCTACATGATCATCTCGGGTGGAGTAAACATCTATCCCCAGGAGACCGAGAACCTGCTTTCCACCCATCCCGCAGTCGGTGACGTCGCTGTCATAGGCGCCCCTGATCCTGATATGGGGGAGAAGGTCGTGGCAGTCGTAGAACCCGCCGCAGGATATGAGGCGGGCCCAGAGCTAGCTGCGGAACTGATCAGGTTCAGCCGCGAGCACCTAGCCCACTTCAAATGTCCCAAGCAGGTGGACTTTGTGAGCGAACTGCCGCGTCTTCCAACAGGAAAGCTCTACAAACGCCTCGTGAGAGACCGCTACTGGCCCAAGGGGTGAGGCTGGCTCAGCGGCCTTTCTTCGAGGCGCCGAAGAGGGCCTCCAAGCCAGCAGCCCAGGAACGCTTGATCTGAGAACGCGACCGGCGATGCTGACGGGTCATGATGTCCCAACTGTCAAACGACACCAGGACGTCTATGAGCGATACAAGATCGTCGGCCTCGGCCTTGCTCTTCTTTTTCAGTTCGGGGGCGAAATGCTGCCTGACGGTGCTATCGAGGAGCTTGCGGTACCGGGCGATGTCCTCAGCGATGAGAGGCACGTAGGGCGCCCGTAGATAGGCGGTGCGCGCCGTACCCGACATGGTCTCGTTGACCTTGACGCGAGTGTCCACGAACCGGGTGATCCTGTCGGCCAGGGAACCCTTTCCGATGTCAGCGACCTGTAGCAAAGGGGACACCCGCTCGAAGTTGCGGGCGATTACCGCTCTGCGCAGATCGTCTAGGCCGTCGAAGTAGCGGAAGATCGAGCGGGCCGACAATCCTGACTTGACTGTGAGACGTTCGACGGACGGGTCGTCGTCACCCTCGGCGACTAGGGCCAAAGCGGATTCGATCACCACGTCACGGTTACGGGCACGCCGGGCCGAACGCCCATCGATTTTGTCGGTCATGGCGTTAGCATATCTCGGCGGCGGTGATGACAACGCGCAGGTCAGATTGCCACATCACGGCCGTCTGTCCCCGACGACGCCGAACGCTTCGCCTAACGGCGGCGGGCGGCATGGTCACGGGCTTGGTTGTAGGGTTGGGTTCGCGAGGACCAAGGAGCGGCAATACCATGACGAGAAGTGTTTCAGGGTCGGCGATCAGAGTGTTCTTGGTGGACGACCACGAGGTGGTCAGGCAGGGGCTGCGCGTCCTCCTGGAGGCCGAAGATGACATCGAGATCGTCGGCGAAGCGGGAACTGCCGCCAAAGCTGTCGTGTCCATTCTCGAGACGGTCCCTCAGGTAGCTGTCCTCGATGTGCGCTTGCCCGACGGGAGCGGAGTTGAGGTATGCCGGGAGATTAGATCGAGCAATCCGGCTATTGCCGCTCTCATGCTTACGTCGTTCTCGGAGGACGAGGCGCTCCTCGATGCCGTGGTAGCCGGGGCGGCCGGCTACGTGCTCAAGGATGTTCGCGGGTTCGACCTTGTCAATCAGATCCGCAAAGTGGCCTCAGGCGGCTCGCTGTTTTCCGCTGACGTTGCGCAGAGGGCTATGGAGAGGATGCGTCGCAAAGACGAGCAGGACCCGTCGAGGATTCTCACCCATCAAGAGCAGAGGATCCTGGACCTGATTGCCGCCGGTCTCACCAACCGGCAGATATCAGCGGAGATGTACCTTTCGGAGAAGACGGTCAAGAATTACGTGTCCAACCTGTTGTCGAAGCTGGGCTTGAGCCGGCGAACCGAAGCCGCCGTGTACGCAGTGCGCCACGGCGCCTCTGGCAAGGTCGAAGGGAATCCGCAGAACCGCCGTTGAACGCGTGACCGTCGACGAGGCGGCGCAGCCTAGGTCGCCAGTACGGCTTCTACTTCGGCTGCTCTAGGCGGGTCTGCGCCGGTTCTGGTGCAGGTGATAGACGAAGCCGCGACCGCGAAGCTGAGCGCGCTGGCCAGATCACCGGGCGGTGTCCGACCGAGCAGCCCAGGCGACGTCGACCCCGTGTCTGCCAAAGCCACGAGCAGAGCTGAGGTGAAGGAGTCCCCTGCGCCTACGGTGTCTGCCACTTGGAGCGGACGACCGGGTGAGGTTACCGCAATCCCGCCGGACGTGTAGCCGTCGGCGCCGTTGGGACCTGAAGTCACCACGACCAGTTCTGGTCCGGCGCGCAGCCATGCCTCAGCTGACGTAGCGCTGGGTACACCCGGATACAGCCAGGCAAGGTCCTCCTCGGACACTTTGACGAGGTGGCTGCATGCGACGGCTTGCTCGACTTTGGCGGTGGTGTCAGCCAGGTCGCCGCACAGCGCCGGCCGGATGTTCGGGTCGTAGCTCACCAGGATCTCGGTGGTGTCGCGTAGCCGTCGGGCGAGGCCGATGATGGAACGCCATCCGGGCTCAGTCCAAGATGCGATCGACCCGAAATGCACTGAGGTCGTCTCGGCTGGAAGCTGCTCCAGCTCTGACGGCGTCCATTGCCAGTCAGCCGTGCCCTTCGTGTAGAAGTCATAGACGGCGTCGAGGGACTCGTCGAGGGTGACTACTGCGAGGGTTGCCGGTTCAGCCGTATCTGGACAGGCCGACACGTCCACAGACTCGCTGACGAGATACCGACGCAGAGCCCTTCCAAAAGCGGTATGGCTCAGGCGGGCCATCATCGACGTATCCACTCCGAGTCTAGACAGACCGACAGCGACGTTGAGGGGGCTGCCTCCCGGGCGGGCGCTAAAGACCAGCTCGCCACCTGCGGGCACCAGGTCGATCAAGGCCTCGCCGATGACCGTGACGTGGTGACAGCGCGCGTTGTCCATGGCCAGAATACTGCCACGCGCGAAGCACGGGAGCGTCAGGCTGGCAAAGCCCGATAGTGTGTTGGGGGTGTCACGCAGGGGTCTCGGTCTCTTCGTCGCTCTCAGTGTCATATGGGGGATCCCGTACCTGCTCATAAAAGTAGCGATCGCTCATGTCAGCGCTCCCGACTTGGTGTTCGCCAGGACAGCCATCGGAGCGGCCCTGCTCTTGCCTGTCGCCGCCTGGCGGGGAGAGCTACGGCCTGTGGTGGCCCGCTGGAAGCCGCTGATCGTCTACAGCCTCGTGGAGCTAATCGTCCCCTGGGTGCTACTTGCGGATGCGGAGCGGCGCTTGTCGAGCTCGCTGAGCGGTCTTTTGGTGTCAGCCGTTCCTCTCGTGGGAGCGGTGATCGCCTTACTGTCACCAGGCGGCGACCGTTTGAGCACCACGAACGTCGCCGGTCTCGGGTTGGGTCTTGCAGGCGTGGCGGTTCTGCTCGGTTTCACCGTTAGCGGTTCGGACATGGGGTCAGTCGCTATCGTCGGGGTCACGGTCCTTGGGTACGCAGCCGGACCGGCGGTCATGGCACGGCGCCTCGGTGATCTCCCGCCGCTCGGAGTGGCAGCAGTGTCTGTCGGGCTCTGCGCAGTCGTCTACGCTCCCTGGGCGTTGACGCACGCGCCCCCAGCAGTGCCTGCTCGTGTCGCTGAGGCGATCATCGTCCTCGGCGTCGTTTGCACGGCGGTCGCTTTCGTCGCCTTCTTTGCTCTCATAGCCGAGATCGGCGCAGTGAAAGCCACCGTCATCACCTATCTGAACCCGGCGGTCGCCGTCGCACTCGGTGCCACAGTGCTGGGCGAGGCGGTCACATGGGCGACGGCGGTCGGCTTCTTGATGATCCTTTGTGGCGCCTACCTGGCGACGCGCCGCAAGGCTGCGCTGGTTCTAGCCTGACCGGATGGCGCCGGCAGGAACCTGCGCGATGAAAGGGCCGTTCGGCTCTATTTGACGCCCGCTGCGTGGGCCATCGTGGGTAAGTAAGACTAGAGCATTGACGAAGGGAGAGACGATGACAGATCAGGCCACCAGCTCGAAAGTCGTTGTGGGTATAGACGGCTCGCCGGGGTCTCTGCCGGCCCTTGCGTGGGCCTTGCGTCAAGCGCAAGGGGGCAGGGCGGAGGTCCTAGCGGTCTACGCCTGGCAGGTTCCCGCTCTCGCCTACAGCGCTCCGGGCTACATTCCCCCTGAGAAAGAGTCCCTCGACGCTGAAGGCAAGCGGATCCTTGCAGAGGCGCTGAAAGCTCTTGGGACCAAAGCCGGGAACGCCGACGTGTCCCTGTCAGTTGGTAACGGCCCGGCGGCTGACGTCATCGCCGAGGTTTGCGACGAAACCGGTGCCGAAATGGCGGTTGTCGGAAGCCGCGGTCACGGCAGGATCGCCGAGATCCTGCTCGGCTCGACGAGCCGTTCACTACTGCAGAAGTCGAAGGTTCCCCTCGTGATAGTGCCCGCCGGGGCCGACAGCCCTGGCGACGGCAGGATCGTAGTCGGAGTTGACGGTTCGGTCGGTTCGAAGCTCGCCCTCAAGTGGGCGCTGTCCGAGTCGTCTAGGGTAGGCGGCAACGTCGAGGCCGTCATGGTGATCCCTACCCCCTCGCCGGATCTCCCGCCGCACCTGCCGGAGGCGCTGCGAAACCGCGCCGGCGAGGAGTCCCCGGCGGCGCGCCAACTGGCGCAACTGGTGGATTCGGCTGTCAGCGAAGTGCCGACCGTGTCTGGAAAGGTTGTCGAGACGGTCCTGCACGGCAACCCTTCCCACACGCTTCATGTCCACGCCAACGGTGCCGACATGCTCGTCCTCGGCAGGCGAGGTCTCGGCTCACTCCAGGAGGCTTTCAGCGGGTCGGTGAGCAGCTGGTGCTCGCATCACACGAACCGGCCGGTCGTCATCGTGCCTACCAGCGTCGACGCTCATACCTAAGCGTCACAGCCGGCGGGGAACCCTCCGGCACCGGTGGCCCGAAGCTTGCTCTATGGCGGTAACGTCGGGGGGTGCGAACGACCGGAGTCGACTTGGCGGCCGCTTACGGTGAAGTCCGGTCCTTGACGGAGAAGCTGGCGACGCCCCTTTCCGCCGAGGACCAGACCGTCCAGTCGATGCCTGATGTGAGCCCGACGAAATGGCATCGCGGTCATACCTCTTGGTTCTTCGAGACTTTCGTTCTACGCGAGAGCTTCCCAGGCTACGAGGAGTTCCAGCCGGGCTTCTCCTACCTTTTCAACTCCTACTACCAAAGCGTAGGACCAAGATACGAGCGCGCAAGGCGTGGGTGCGTGTCGCGCCCGGGCTGTGCCGAGGTCGCAAAGTACCGTGCCCACGTGGACCGTGCGATGTCCAAAGCGATATCGGCGGGAGTCTTAGACGAAGCGAGCCTGGGCCTAGTCGAGCTCGGACTCCACCATGAACAGCAGCACCAGGAGCTGCTGCTCATGGACATCAAGCACGTCCTTTCGCTGAACCCTCTAGGGGTGTGCTACCTGCCCTGGGGGACTCCAGCTCGGCCGTCGGACAAGTCGGGGTCGCAGCCTGCCTGGATCGGCCACGAGGGGGGCGTGACACGTATCGGCCACGACGGCGACGGTTTCGCCTTCGACAACGAGGGGCCATCCCACGAGGTTCTCCTCTCGCCGTTCAAGCTTGCCGACCGGCTCGTCACCTGCGCTGAGTGGCTTGCCTTCATCGACGACGGCGGCTACCGCACGCCGCAGTTGTGGCTGGCGGAAGGCTGGGACCGGATGACGGCTGAAGGTTGGGAGGCGCCACTTTACTGGGACAGAACCGACGGTTCGTGGGACGTTTTCACGCTCGGCGGCCGCCGTAGCGTTGACCCAGCCGAGCCGGTGTGTCACGTCAGCTACTTCGAAGCAGACGCCTTCGCAACGTGGGCTGGCGCCCGTCTGCCGACGGAGTTTGAATGGGAGGCGGTCGCCCGGCGCAACCTGGAAAGCGGAGGCGGGTTTAGCGGTCAGCTTGACGATCCAGCTTGCGTGCACCCGACACGCCAGGATGGGAGGGAGATGTTCGGCGGCACGTGGGTGTGGACTTCGTCGGCGTATCTCGGCTACCCAGGCTTCCAGCGTGCGCAGGGGGCTGTGGGAGAGTACAACGGTAAGTTCATGGTCAACCAGCAGGTACTGCGTGGTGGCAGCGTCGCTACACCGCGAGGCCACGTCCGCGCCTCCTACCGCAACTTCTTTCCCGCCCACGCAAGGTGGGCCTTCAGCGGGGTGCGCCTCGCCAAGGACATCTAGGAGGCCTGCGCGTTGACGAACGTGAGCGTTCAAGTGCTGTCAGGTCCCGACACGCGCCGAGCCAGGATGACGGGCGACGTGCGAGACGGCCTCAGCGGAATCTCGAAGTCCATCCCTCCGGTCTGGTTCTACGACGAGCGCGGCAGCCGGCTTTTCGAGGAGATAACCCGACTTCCCGAGTACTACCTGACGCGAGCCGAGCGTTCGATCCTCGAAGCCCGAGCCGGCGAGATAGCACAACGGTCCGGGGCGACCACCCTGGTCGAGATCGGTTCCGGCAGCTCGGAGAAGACGCGGGTCCTGCTGAACGCGATGGCCGCAGCCGGGTCGCTCGACAGGGTCGTTCTTCTCGACATCTCCGAGACCGCACTGCGTGAAGCAGCGTTGGAGCTCTACAGCTCCTACAAGGTGCCTGTAGAAGGGGTGGTCGGGGATCTGCGGGACGACTTCGACGCGATCACCGCCGGGACCCCACGCCTTTGGGCATTCCTCGGCAGCACCATTGGAAACTTCGGTTCCTCCGAGAGGCACGGGCTGTTCAGTCGCTTCGCCGCTGCGATGGGCTCCGGCGATCGTCTGCTCCTCGGAGCTGACCTGGTAAAAGACCCAGCTCGCCTCGTCGCCGCATACGACGACCGGGCAGGTGTCACAGCAGACTTTAACCGCAACGTGCTCAGGGTCCTAAATGTCGAGCTCGGAGCGGACTTCGACCTCGACGCTTTCTCCCATCGTGCCGTGTGGAACGGTGACGAGTCGCGTGTGGAGATGAGACTCCGCTGCCTCACAGACCAGGAGGTTTCAATCCCAGCTGTCGACATGCGGGTCTCTCTGTCTGCGGGGGAGGAGCTTCTGACAGAGATCTCCACGAAGTTCTCCGAGGACGGCCTTAGAGACGAGCTTGTCGCGGCGGGCTTCGAAATAGACCGGTGCTGGTTCGATGAGGACCGCGATTTCATGGTGATGCTCGCGTGCCTGCCCGATAGCCAGCTGCGACTGACAGACGAAGCCTAGGGCCGTGGCTCTCCGGGGCTGAACGCTAGCGTGAGGCGAGATGAGAACGCGCAAGCTCGTCGTCTTCGCCGACGGCCCCGATGGTCCCCTACCTGACCCGATCGACGTTGGACGTCTCAGCGGACTCGAGACCGACGGTGGTGCGGACCTGCTCCTCGGTTGGGTGGTGCGCGAACCGGAGTGGATCGCCGCGTGGAGGTCGGACGAGGAGTCCAACTGGAGCGTGCGTACCTTCCTCGTGGGAACCGGAACTAGGCGAGCGGTCGCCAGCGGTCGGGTCAGGTCAGTCCCGACCCGCCTGTCTGCGCTACCAAGCCTGCTCAGCTCGCGCTTGAAACCCGACGTTCTCGTCGTCGGCGCATGGCATGACGGCGGGTCCTGGAGGCTGGCGGGGAGTCCCGGGTGGGCCCGCGACGTGGCCGGATCGGCAGGCGGCGTCGTCATCGAACGCTGGCCCGGGTCGGCTCCACCTGGACGCCCGGCGCTCGGAGCGTGCAACGTTATCGGCGTCTTCGACCGCTCCGACCCGCCCGATCCCGCGCCGGCGAACAAGACCGGCCCGGTGTATGACTCGATAGGCGATAGCGTCGCCGCCCTCGTGCCCCGCGACGCTACCTTGCAGTGGGGTCCCGGCTCGATAGGCGCATCAGTAGTTGCGGCGCTTCGCCACCCTGTCAGCGTGCACTCCGGGTTGGTCACCGACGAGCTCGCAGATCTCGAGCGGCGCGGTCTTCTACATGGGGTGGCTCGTTCCGCCTACATGTGGGGAGGGGAAGGGCTGTCACAGATGCTGGCCGAAGGGCGCCTCGAGCTGATCGACGTCAGCCAAAGTCACGACCTCGGCGTCCTTGGCAGGATCCAACGTTTCGTCGCAGTGAACACGGCAATCGAAATAGGCCTCGACGGGTCGGTAAACGTCGAAACAGCCGGCGGACGCGTCGTTGCGGGGCCCGGCGGCCACCCCGACTTCGCGTTGGCTGCGGTCGCTTCACCGGGCGGCCTTTCCGTCGTCGCAGCGACATCCACTGCGGCCGGGAGATCTACGATCGTGAAAAAACCGAGCGTCGTGTCGACACCTCGCAGCGACATCGACGTAGTTGTGACCGAATACGGTGTGGCCGACCTGCGCGACTGCACCGACGCCGAGAGAGCATCGCGGCTGGTGTCCATCGCCCATCCCGAACATCGGGAGGCGCTCAGACGATGAGATCGCGCCAGGGAACTCGAACAAGGTTCAAAGCTCCCAAAGTGCCGCCGGTGCCACGAGAAAGCTAAAGCCAAGCCGAAGACGTGTCGAAAGTCACACAGATCGCGTCGGAAGTTCTGGCATAATCCCGGGTCGGCTGACGTTAATAGTAAACGAAATGGCTAACAGCACTACATACGCCCCTGATCTTCTAGGACTGTACCTCGACGAGGCCGGAAGCTTCCCGCTTCTAACCAAATCTGACGAGATGCGTCTCGGCAGGATAATCCAAGAGGGCCAGGCTGCTCGCGAGGCTCTTGCCGGCAAGGAGCGCCTCTCGGCCGTCGAGCGACGCAGGTTGAACCGTCTCGTGCGCGACGGGGAGTCAGCGAGCGCCGATTTCATCAACGCTAACTTGCGCTTGGTCGTGTCCGTGGCCCGCAAATACCAGTGGTCGGGACTGCCGCTGAGCGACCTCATCCAAGAGGGAAACCTCGGTCTGATCCACGCGGTCGAGAAGTTTGACTGGCGCAAAGGCTTCAAGTTCTCGACATACGCAACCTGGTGGATCCGCCAAGCGATCGGTCGAGCCGTCGAGAACACCGCCCACACGGTCCGGATCCCGGCTCACATCGGAGACGAGATCCGCCGAGCCCGCCGTATCCAAGCGGAGATGGAAGTCCGCCTTGGAAGACCGGCGACGCTATCCGAGCTTGCCGAGGCAATGGGCATCACCGAGGCGGGCATTTCCGAGCTGTTCCGCTACGACAGCGACCCGATGAGCCTCGACGTAACAGTCGGCGAAGACGGCGACACCAGCCTCGGGGACTTAGTCGTGAACAAGACCGCCGAGTCCCCATTCGAGTCGGTCGCCTCAGGGATGCTGTCCGAGGAGGTCTCCCGCTTCTTGTCCAAGCTCTCTGAGGAGGAAAGCCAGGTGCTGACCCTCAGATACGGGCTCGACCGGGGCGAGCCACGCACCCAGGGCGAGGTCGGCGAGGAGATGCAGCTCACCGCCGAACGGGTTCGTCGTATCGAGCGTGACGCTATCGGCAAGCTGCGACGCCAGCTCGCTGGAACCCAGGCCTACGATCTGCTCGCCAGCTGACAGCAGCTGCGCTCGCCTGCCAGCCGGCAGATTGGCACGATGGCACTAGCCTAGGGGCGGTGCAGTCACCCCCGAGAGTCCGCATCGCTCCGTCACCGACTGGTTACTTCCACGTAGGAACCGGTCGTACGGCGCTGTTCAACTGGCTTTTCGCTCGTCGACATGGCGGTACTTTCGTATTGCGCATCGAAGACACCGACACGGCTCGGAACCGGCCCGAGCACGTCGAGGGCATCATGTCATCGCTTAGGTGGCTCGGCCTGGGTTGGGACGAAGGGCCGTATCTGCAGTCCGAGCGCAGTGGGCTATACGAACGGGCGATCGACGTTCTCCTCGAAAAGGAGGCCGTCTACGCATGCGACTGCACGCCCGCTGACATACAAGAGCGTGCCCGCAAACGCAAAGGTCCTCCCGGCTACGACGGGTTCTGCCGAGACCGCGACCTGGAGGCTACCTCCGGGCGGATGCTGCGTTTCAAGACCCCGCGCGAGGGGAGCATCGGCTTCACTGACCTGGTGCGCGGCAACCCGACATTCCCGCTCGCAGCGATCGAGGATTTCGGGGTCCGCAAGTCCAACGGCGAACCGTTGTTCATCCTGGCTAACGTCGTCGACGACGCAGACATGTCCATCTCCCACGTGATCAGAGGAGACGACCACACCTCTAACACACCCAAGTACGCGCTGCTGTGGGACGCGCTTGGCTACGGCGAGCTTCCCGTGTTCGCCCACCTACCCCTGATCAACAACTCCCAAGGCAAGAAGCTGTCCAAGAGGCGGGACAAGGTCTCTGTGGAGGACTTCCGCGACGAGGGTTACCTGCCCGAGGCGATGGTCAACTACTTGGCGTTGCTCGGCTGGTCGCCCGGTGACGACCGGGAGATCCTGGCGCTGGACGAAATGATCAACGAGTTCGACCTGGCAGACGTCAAGTCTTCCCCGGCGATTTTCGACGAGCGCAAGCTTGCTTCGGTCAACTCCCAATACCTGCGCAAGATGACCCCCGCGGAGCTGGTGGAAAGGTCCGAACTTTGGCTGCGCTCCCGGTGGGAGCCGTTGGCACCGCTCGTCCAGGAGAGAGTGAGGACCCTTGCGGAGGTTTTCTCCATGGTGGAATTCCTCTACAGGGCCGAACCCGTCATCGACCAGGCCGAATGGGACAAAGCGATCCGCAAGAACGCCAGCTTCGCCTTAGTGCTCGAAGCCGCAGCCGACAGCCTCGCCGGCGCCGAGTGGGACGTGGATGGCATCCACTCCGCCTTGAGCGCAGCCGGCGACAAGGCTGGGGTCGCCACCCTTCGAGACTCGCAGGCCCCGGTACGCCTGGCGGTGACAGGCCGATCAGTGGGACCGCCCCTGATGGAGTCGCTGGTGTTGCTCGGTCGGGACAAGACTCTCGGGCGAATCCGAACGGGTCTAGAGCGGGTGCGCCACGAGGCGGGGACCGGCTAAGATCACTCCTGCCACCTTCGGGGGTGGTGTAATCGGCAACACGACAGGTTCTGGCCCTGTTATTGGGGGTTCGAGTCCTCCCCCCCGAGCTAGCAGCACTTCTCAAAGCACCGAGAAACCGAGGTAGACACGGATTGGCCGGTAAAACAGGATCCAGGCTCTGGCCGGCTAGGCCCGCTGGAATAGCTTTTGGCGGCGACTACAACCCTGAGCAGTGGCCCGAGGAGGTGCGAGCGCAGGATCTGGCTCTCATGGCTGAGGCCGGAGTTAACTTCCTGACTGTAGGCGTGTTCTCATGGGCCGCCCTGGAAGTCTCGCCTGGGATCTTCGAATGGGGTTGGCTGGACCGGGTGATGGACGACCTCGCTGGCGCCGGCATCGCCGCCGACCTCGCCACGGCCACTGCTTCTCCGCCACCGTGGTTCAGTCATGCCAACCCAGAGACCCTTCCAGTTCGAGCTGACGGCACCACGTTGTGGTGGGGTTCGCGCCAGGCTTTCTGCCCGTCCTCGCCGACCTACCGCGACGCAGCGGTCCACCTAGCCGGTGAGATAGCCAGGCGTTACGCTTCGCATCCTGCTCTTGCCATGTGGCACGTCCACAACGAGTACGGCTGCCATAACTCCGCCTGCTACTGCGACGTGTCGGCGGAAGCTTTCCGGGTCTGGCTGGCGGAGCGCTACGGGGATCTGAAAGCTCTCAACGAAGCGTGGGGCACAGCTTTTTGGAGTCAGCGTTACACTGCGTGGGATCAGGTGATACCACCTAGGATCACCGGGACTTTCTCCAATCCTGGACAGCAGCTCGACTGGGCCCGATTCTGTTCTGACGAGCTACTCGCCTGTTGCCTCGCCGAGATAGCTGTCCTAAAAGAGCTAACACCGGATATACCGGTGACCACCAACATGATGTCGCTATTCAAGCCTCTTGACTACCAGCGCTGGGCGGATCACCTCGACGTCATCAGCAACGACCACTACCTGCTTAACTTCTTGGACCGTCCTGAAGCCGACCTTTCCCTGTCGGGGGACCTTATGCGTTCTTTGGCGGGTGGGCCCTGGTGGCTGATGGAGCACTCGCCGAGCGCTGTCAACTGGCAGCCGTTCAACTTGGCGAAAGCCCCCGGTCAACTCGTCCGCAACAGCCTGACCCATGTGGCTCGCGGCGCCGACGCAGTTGGTTTCTTCCAGTGGCGCGCCAGTCGTGCCGGAGCGGAGAAATACCACTCGGCGATGCTGCCGCACGCCGGTCGCGACACTAAAATATGGCGCGAGGTGGTAAGCCTTGGAGCTGACCTTGCTTCGATAAGCGAAGTCGCCGGCAGTAAAGTCGATGCAAGGGTGGCAATTCTGCACTCCTGGGATTCCTGGTGGGCTGCGGAGCTGAACGCCCACCCGACGATGGCCGTCGACGTCGCCGGGCACATTCGTGCCTGGCACAGCGCCCTGTGGGACATGAACGTCACCACCGACATCGTCGCGCCCGACTCGCAACTGGGCGACTACGACCTTGTAATAGCCCCCAACCTGTACCTCCTGACCGACAGCCAGGCGTCGAATGTGGCCGCCTTCGTGCAGGGCGGGGGTACCGCGGTGGTTACCTACTTCTCGGGTATCGTGGACTCCGACGACCACGTCCGCCTTGGGGGCTACCCCGGCATGCTGCGAGAGCTCCTCGGGGTTGTCGTGGAGGAGTTCTTCCCGCTGGCGCCAGGTGAGACGGTCCGGCTTAGCGACTCGCGTTCGGGGAGTATTTGGAGTGAGCTGGGCCGTGCCGCTGGGGCGGAGGTCATAGCCGAGTTTGCCGAAGGCCCCGTTGCGGGGTGTCCGGCGATTTCGCGTAACGCTTTCGGAAGCGGCAGCGCCTTCTACCTCGCCACGCACCTAAGCGGGGAGGACCTGGCGTCCTTCGCGCGCAGCGTCGTCGCGCATGCAGGCGTTCAACCCGTCGCGGAGACGCCGATGGGCGTCGAAGCCGTACGGAGAATCTCTCCCGAAGCGAGTTATCTGTTCCTCCTCAACCACACGGGTCAATCGGCTGACGTAGACGTCGAAGGGCTGGAATTGCTCAGCGGCAAGCGGGTAGAAGGGAAGCTGACAATACAGCCCGGCGCAGTTGGGGTGGTACGCGAGGAACAGCCACCTGCAGCGCTACGGCGCTAAGGACCGGAGACGACAAGATAGGAGCGTTGTGATGTCCCAAGATCTCAAGGCGGGTTCGCGGTGGGTTAGCGCTGTAGATGACACCGAGGTGATAGTCGTGAAGGCGGCCGGCTCGAGCGGTCTCACGCTCGAATGCGGCGGTCATCCCATGCTCCCGGCCGGAGCGGCGAAGCCGGCTGAGGTCAGCCTCGACAGCTCTTTCGCCGGTGGGACAGCCATCGGGAAGCGCTTCGAGCATGACAGCGGACTTGAAGTTCTCGCCACGAAGGCTGGCGTCGGAAGCCTGTGTGTTGACGGGGTGCCCTTGGCATTGAAGGACGCGAAGCCGCTGCCGGCCTCTGACTGAGGCGCGCACCGGCCTGCGCATTGCCACCGGACGCTTCCCAGCCGCTGACCTAGTGTCGTCCTTGCGGAAGCATGCAGGCGCTCGGCTATAGTGCTAACCCGCGTCACGCACGGCCCCATCGTCTAGTGGCCTAGGACACCACCCTCTCAAGGTGGAGGCACGGGTTCGAATCCCGTTGGGGCTGCCACACCCGCCCAGCAGGCCTCCCTGCTGGGTCGCAGGGAAGGGCCATCAGGGGCCGTCAGGTCCCTGGCGGCCCAAGGCGACAACCTGCGCGAAGTGGACCAGTTGTTGGACTCGGGCGTCGAGGGGGTTGCCGGCGAGAAGGGCGCTGCGTAGCTGTTCGATGGCCTCCACGGCGTCTAGGCGTCCGGTGACCTCGGCGACTGCGATGCGGGCCTCGATGCCCTGGGGTACCGTGGCGAAGACTTTCCGGTAGCGATCACGGATGGCCTCGGCTCGGTCGTTCGCGGAGACGTTCATCGCGATTGCACCCTGGCCATGGACTCCCGTACTGCGTCGAGCGCGCCGGCGGGGAAGTCGACTGCACCGCCGATCGCCGTCGCTGCCAGCTCGGCCTCGGCCGCTTCCTCTATGGCGACCACTAGGCGCGCTGCGGCTAGTGGGTCCGCGGCGAAGGCCAGAAGGCCGTGGTTGGCTAGCAGCACCGCAGACGTCGTTGGATGTTCGCGAATGGTCGCAGCAATGCCTCGCACCGATACGTCCGACCCCCGAGGACCCCAACTCACGACGGGGACCGGTTCGGCTTGGCCGAAACGCAAAAGTGGCTCAGCCCGGCACGGCAGCTCCTTGTTGGCGAGAGCGAAGGCAGTGGCGGAGGGGGAGTGGGTGTGAATGATCCCACCCACGTCCGGACGGGACTTGTAGATCACCGAGTGCATAGCGACGATTTCAGCGTTCTCGGGGCCGAGATCCCCTGCAAGTACCTCACCGTCGAGGTTCACCGTCGCCAGCTGGTCGGGGCGCAAGCCGCGCACCATGCCGGTGGTGGTGAGAGCGAACAGCGTCTCGTCGAGCCTGGCGCTTAGGTTGGCATGCCCGGCGTGGGACATGACGCCGACGTCGAAGAGGTGGCGGACCGCCGCCACCACGACCTGGCCGGGTTCGATGTTCTGATCAGTCATATGGACCTCCAAGGTCTCGTGTCATCATTTATGAGGAACATAGATACCTCTACAAATATTTCCCGTGGGAGGTCTCCAACTTCATTGGGTATGCAGCTCGGCCCCTGCCTGTTCTAGGTATTTCCCTTTCGCTGGCTCGAGCGCCGAGGCGAGTATTCGCCGATCCGCCCGGCGTTGATCGAACGAGCCCTTGTCGTCGCGATCGCAGCCGACGTCATGCGCCCCAGCTTCGGATGGCTGCTCACCGGCGCAAAACACGACAAGCTCGCGCCGTGCATGACCACGATGCGCGATCCGGTTGGTTTCGCCACCCTCGCAGCACGCTGCGAGCGCGACCCCGTGATCACCGCTGTGGCGACGAAGGCCGCGCGGCGACGGGTCGCGATGATCCTTGCTGTAGAAGGTGGCGTGATTGCCGACATCGCGATCGGCGACTTCCTTGAAGCGATCGAGGCCGAGACCGCCGCCCACGGCGAAACCCACTTCAGCTGCGCGACCTTCAAGATGCTGCGCGAGATGGGGATCTTCGGACCGGGAGTGCCGACGCTCGACCCTTTCCCGGCTCGCCTATGAGCTAGCCGGATGCTTCTGGTCCGACCTCGAAGTGCACCATCAGGGCATTTGCTCCCTGCGTCTCCCTGTCGAGGTCGCTACCGCCTGGAAGCAGCGTCTTTCAACTAAGACCGTGACGCGAAAGACGTCGACGGGCGAGAGCGTCACCGTCGCCGCCGAGCGGCTCGCTGCAATAGAAGTGATGGCGAGCGTGCGGGCCTTGTATCTTGACCTCGCGGAGTGGGCGCTCAGCGATCCCGAGCGTTGGGGACGATGGGTCGCCCCGTGCCCGATCGGACGACAAGAGCTCTCGCGCAGAAAGTACCTGCGCCGTCGAAGGGCGCGCATGGACGAACGAACCCGCGACCGGCTGCCGATCCTTCCCGTGCTCGTCGAGGTGACGAACCGTTGGAGGAAGGACGCGGCTGCGCAGCTTGGTGCGGCTCGAACAGTCGAGCCGGGATCGACGTTCAGCGTCGCAGGCGAGAGCTTCACGCGCTCGGTCCGTCCAAGAGCGGAACCGGACAGCGTGTAGGTGGACGATCCGAGCGGCGGCGGGCACCGCCTCTTGAACCGAGAAGAGGAGCACGCGTTCTGGGCTTGGGCGGTCATCGAGGTCCTCCGTCTTACCGGCGTTCAGGTCGAAGAGCTCTTGGAGTTCAGCCATCACAGCCTCGTCGAGTATCGGCTCCCCTCGACGAGGCACTCGCCCGCACCGGACTCATCGACCGCCACGACGGAATGCCGCTTCGCTATGCTCCCCACGACTTCCGACGAATTTTCATCACGGACGTGATCAGAGGTGGCCTTCCTCCCCACATCGCCCAGGTCATCGCGGGTCACGAGAATCTCAACGTGACGATGGGTTACAAGGCTGTCTATCCCGACGAGGCGATCCAAGCGCACCTCGCCTTTCTCGCTCGCCGCAGGGCGCTCCGGCCGTCGGAGGAGTACCGCACGCCGACCGACGAGGAGTGGAGCGAGTTCTTGGGGGCCTTCGAGCGCCGCAAGGTGTCGATCGGGACCTGCGGACGCGCCTTTCAGACGCCGTGCGCCCACGAGCACGCATGCGTTCGGTGCCCGATGCTCTGGCCGGACCCCGCACAACGGGGGCGCCTCGCCGAGGTCCGTGACAACCTCGCCGCCCGGATCGAAGAAGCAAAGCGAGCGGTCTGGGTGGGTGGGTGAGGTGGAGGGCCTCGAAGTGAGCCTCGCTGGTGCAGCGGACAAACTCGTGCAGCTCGACCGGCAGACGAGCACCCAGCCAGTCGAGATGCTCCCAGCAAAGCACGGCCAGACGGTGCACGTGTCGTGACATCAATGCGCCATGTGCACTGGGCACGAACCCATCAAGGACGTGGCGACCATGTCTGTTGAACCCCTCGACCACAACGACAACGCCGACTCAGCCTGGGTACTCGCTCCGGCGGTGAGCAACCTCGCTGCCGTCCGCTGCCCTGTGTTCGACACGACCGACGCGCTGGCTGTCCTGCACGCGACAGCCAGTCTCCTTCGCCAGGGACGGGAATTCGTGGCCGATCTCGTGGACATCCAGTCTCACCCCAATAAAACAGCAGCGCTCGTGGACGCCACCCAGCTCGAGGTCGCTCCTGCAGTCGCTCAGCGTCGCTATCGATCCCGGTGACCGACTGCTGACCGTCGCCGGGACGTACGGGGACCGCCCACCTCGTGCGCTACGAGGTGGGCGATAGAGCGCTTCTCCCCGAGCCCTTCGTAGTTCAGAGAACACACCCAGCGCGACCATGCCCGCTTCTTGGTCGAAGACAAGCACGCGGCATACCTGTTCTACGCGGAGGGAAACCAGCCTACCTTGCACGCGACGATCGCCTCAATCGACGAGGAGACCTGGTCGAAGCCCTACACCGAGACCGGGAAGGGCCACGGAAGAATTGAGACCCGCACCATCTAGACCACGAGCGAGATCCCACAGACCGTCTCCTTTCCCCACGTCGCCCAGCTGGTGCGGATCATGCGCGAGGTCGACGACGCGAAGACCAAGACCGCCCGTCACACTGAGACCGTCTATGCACTCACGAGCTCGACTGCGACCGCTCCGATGCTCCTGCACGCAAGCAGAGGTCACTGGCTGGTGGAGAGCCTCCACTGGGTGCGTGACGCGACGATGCGAGAGGACGACATCAAACCAGCATCACGATCAGTGAAGCGAGATCACCCTGTCGCGTCCCGGACGCGTCGAACGAGGCTCCGTCATCGCCTTACCAAGGGTCCCGTCACGTATCCGGACGGCTCCGTCCACACCTCGCACTACCTATGTTGACCGCGCCACAGACGCCTACTTACAGCCTTGCTACTTTGACCGACTCCCTGCTAAAACCACGGCGATAATGACCCACAGGGCAGGTCACGCAGCCGCTGTGGTAGCCCTTCTGGGTTTTCTGGCCAGCTTCAGCTCCGGCGGGACCGCCTCCAAGACAACGAGCACTACCACTTCTTCCTCGCCAGCGGGCGACGCCACGACGACCACCGCGGCGTCGACGACGACCACGACCACCACAGTGACGCTGCCCACCGCTGCGGAGCTGCAGGCCGCCCTTCTCTCCCAATCGGATCTAGGAGCGCCTTACTCGGCACAGCAGTCGTCGGGAGCATCGGAGTCGGGATCATCGGATCAGAGCGCGAGCGGCTGTCCGGGCCTGTCCCGGGAACTGAACTCGGGCAGCTCTTCGCAAACCGGGCTCGTCTCCGACGCGGCGGACTTCACCGCTGGCCAGACCGGGCCATTCGTGATCGAACAGCTGCTCACCGGGCCACCCGCTCAGTTCGCTTCCGACTACAACCAGTCCGTCAGCGACCTGAAATCCTGCCGGAATCTGACGCTCACCTCGGGCGGCACGAAGCTTGACTTCACCCTCACCCCGATTAACTTCGTCTCCGGCGCGACTGCCGCCCGCATGGACGCCACCTATGAGGGTGTCCAGGTGAACGGGTATATCGCCGTACAACGTGTGGGTAGCGCCGGCCTAGTGTTCCTGTTCTTCCAGATCGGCAGCGGCTCCTCCCAAGAGGCCTACACCATCTACACCCAGGCGCTCAAGAAGGCTCAGTCGCATCTGGGTCAGCCGACAACATAGCCACCCAGCGTCGGTCTGCCCGTCGAGGTGACTGCGGCTGACCAGGACGCCTGCAGCGCCTGGTCGGGGGGATATCGAGCCGCGTTCGTCAGCCAGTTCAAGACCCTTACTCCGGATGCGCTACACAACTGGCTCGACGGCGACAACGCCTCGACCAACTTCTACAACGACGCCGTGGCCATCTCGAACAACCTGCCCGCCGGTTACGCCGGTCCGTACAAATCCCTCTCAGACTCGATCTTCGCTCTAACCGCCAACACGATGACCGCGGCCAGCCCGAACCTGTTCCAGGTGGTGGAGAACAAGGCCATCTCCGGCGTCAACGACGCCTGCCAGACAGTCGCTGATGGGTAACGCCGGCCGTCCGGGCCGGCGACAGCAGGCCGCGACGATGGAGGCGGCAAACGCGCCAGCACGCCGGTCTGAGCCGGTGGGGAGCGCACGGCGGACAAGACTGACAGTGGGGACAGGTCGTCTCCGATCGAGTCGCCACCCGCCTCCATGGCGGCGACTAGGGCCGTCCCGGACCCGTGAAACGGGTCGAGGAGCAGATCGCTGGGTTCCGCAGCGAACTCGGCGAGCGTTTCGTGGACGAGCGGAGGTTGGATCCAGTGGGTGAGGCGATGCCAGCGATGTTCTGGTCGGCGCTGTGGTGAGTGCCAGGAATCCCCGCTGTCCCACTGCGGGGAGTTGACTAGCAGCACTTAGGACGGCGCACAGTTGGATGTCGGATCACGGACGATCACCGTATCTTCGCGGACCGGCGCCCGAGCCACGACTGTTGGCAGGGCGGGGAGTCAAAGATTGACGTTAGGGTGGAGGTTGGGGATTGGCTGCTGATGGTGGGTTAGTACAGGTGCGCTAGATATCTATCTCGGGTGCCTGCACCAGTCGACCTCGCACTCCGATCATTTCCCGCTTTTCGTCCCAGGAAGCCGTCCAACGTAGGGTCTGGCGCTACTGTCGCTGTTCCGTGGTTATCATCGCCGTGACGGAGGGGGAGCGTGTGGATGGGATGAGGGGACGCGGACGAGGGTCGGGGGTGCGGGCGGGCGCTCTTGAACAGGCACCACTTGCCATAACCGTGTTTGCGCTAGCGGCGAACCTACGTGAAACGGGGGTCGCGTGGCGTCGGCTATCGGTTTGCCGGCCCCAGGCCGGCTACAGGTTTGTCGGGGGTGATGCTTTCCTGGTGTGTTCGCCCAGCTCGTTGGAGCGAAGGGCAGCGAGAACTAGCTGTGCGACGGCGCGGCGTGCCGGATTGTCCGTGGCGGTCCGCAGGGCGGCGCCAGCGGCGACCTGCCAGGTGTCGGGCTGATCTGGGGCAGATCGTGAGCTGCATGGACAGTGTTGATCCCGCGGCGGGTCGGGGATCCTCCGCTGTCGGCGAGGTTGGCGGCGGCGAGGTCGGCTCGGCCAATTGCTTCGTCGTGGGAGGCCGCGTTGCGAGCCGCCCGGCTCCGCCCGCAAATGTCGGGTCGTGGAGTACGTCGACGGTTGGGATGCCGCGCGGCCACAGGTCGGCGGGGATCCCGCCGGCTATCCACACTTCTATCGGGGGGATATCAGTTTGACGCGGCGCCCCTGACCGGCCGATCGCCTGGTACCCGATCGACGGACACCGGAAACTCTGTGGCGAGCGGAAGCCATCCCCTATCCGCGCCCCGCGTGCTCGCCTGAGCGTGTCCGTGATCGCCGGGTATGCGGCGAACGCAAGTGCTGGGTTCCCCCAAGCGCAAAAGTCTGTTTGTACCTGGCAGCACTATTCCCAATCAGTATTATCAATAACAAATCAGCCTGTTGTTGTGATGGCGTGCCCGTCGACTTGGACCGTCTGATCGGTTGGGCTCTAGGTGTGCGGTCATTGTGGCTGGCGATTGATGAAGTCGGCCATGTTCGGTACGGTGAAGGCGATCACGCCGTGATCCGGCGCGTAGATTATCCCTTTGCTGATTAGCCGAGCCCGGGTTGGGCCTAGAAGCGAGACTTTGGGTTTGCCGAGGCGTTCTGCCACCTCGCCCGATCCGCTGCCCCGGTCCCCGTCGACGGCCATCGCCTTTAGGTAGCGTTTCTCGGCGTTCGTGGCCCGGTCCCATCGGGCCCGGAAGAATCCGGCGTCAAGCCTAGCGACTGCCAGTTGCGAGCCGACCTCTACGTCGTGCAGGCGGATCGGGGCTGACTCTGCGACGGTCCAAGTAGCCTGGCCGTATTGCTGTAGGAAATAGGGATAGCCATGCGTGTCACGAACGACCCGATCCACCGCAGCGCTCTCCCATTCCACACCCACCGCAGCGGCAGGGGTCACGATCGCCGCCTTGGCAGCGCCGGGATGGAGTTGCTCGATCCTGGTGTAGGTGAAAAGTCGTTCGGCGTAGGACTTCGCCTCGGAGAGGACCCTTGGCAGGCTCGGAAGTCCTGCTAGCGCGACGAGCACCGGCCAGCCTTGCTGAGAGACCCGGTGCGCTACCCCACATATCGCAACTAATTGGTCCGACGCAAGGTCTTGTGCCTCGTCGATCCCAAGTACAAGGCCTCGGTTGCTTTGCGCTGCCAACCCCGACATGTCCTCGACCAGTTTCGCCAGGTCAGTCTCCAATACACCGCTGTCGGCGTCTCCGCCCGACGCGTCTGCAAGGTCCAAGCCAAATGTCACCGCGTTCGCGGATAGGTCGTAGGTGGTTTTGAAGCTAGCGAAGGTTCGGACGGCCCGCCGGAGCCGCTGGCCCGCCGACGGCTTGACTAAGTCGGCGAGCGCTGGGTGCAGCGCCTCGCCGAGCATCTGACGTAGAGACTTGTCGGTTCCGGCTTCGACCGTCGCGACCATCCACCCACGGCGTCGGGCTGTAGCAGCCAGGTCGATCAAAAGAACTGTCTTACCGACACCACGAAGCCCGTAGAGAACCACGGACTGACTCGGTCGCCCCGCCTCGGCACGTTCGAGGGCCACCGCCCAGCTTTCCTGCTCTTCGTCTCGGCCTACTAGTGCTGCGGGCCTCACCCCAGCCCCAGGAGCATACGGGTTTCTGCGTTCGTCAACACCCCAGCTGTATAAAACTATACCCTCGTGTATCAATACCATACACGGGCATAAACCTTGTTACATCGTCGCTCGAATCCGCCCTCGTGGCCACCACAAACCCGCGTTTCAACCAAGGGAAAGTAGGCTCCTAGCGGCAAACCGCAATCACCGTTCCGGCCTTGTGGCCCCGTGACGCCAGGTGACTTGGATCAGCGGGGATGTGGGTCTGTTGTGCTGACGAAGCTATCCGGGGGTTGTCGATTCAACTCGGACGAGCCGAGACATGGCATTATCAAGGGCCGGCCTCAGTATCTGGAAGGTGCTGGATATTGATGTCTGCATGCGTGGCGCGGGTCGGCGCGGTCAAGCCTCGGCCACATCCGCGCTCAACGCCTGAATCACCGCCGCGGGGCCACTGAGGCCACCGTGCCGAGGGCACCGCAACACCCACCCACCGATGGCAGAGCAAACTTGACGCGAAACGGCCAGAGCGCCGGGTGCGGTCCCCGCCGACAGCGTCGGTTTTCCGAATGCCCAACTTGTAAGACCCAGATCGCCGGGTAAGGCGGACACGCCGTACGCGCTTGCGGTCGGCCGTCGCTTCACTTTGCCTCTCGCTCGTAAGTTCTGGGTCGATGTCGGGTCCCGGAGACCCACAGCCACGCGCGGCAGCAGAACATCACTCAGCCTTTGCTGACGTCGGTGGCGCGCCAACAGGTCCGGGGTGTCGGTACGCGCCATCTCTTGTTTGAGCTTCCCCACGGCCCGTCGGATTCGTGCGCCGAGCGTTCCGGGCGCCTTCGGCTCGCGCCCAACACCGGCCTTAGGGCCCTCAGTGTCCATCAGGACCACCCGCGACTGTGACCGTACCCCTCTGGGGCGACCCGCCTAGGCTCACAGTATGTCCGGCGGATCTACAGGCATCCCCAACCCCGAGTCGATACCACCCGTCGGTCGGCTCGAACCCGTGGACCTCCGGGAAATCTGGAAGCACGAGGCGCTTGCGTTCACCCCATGGTTGGCGCAGAACCTCGACCGCTTGTCTGATGCTCTGGGTGTGCCACTTAGCCTGGAGGCTGTAGAACACTCCGTCGGGCCGTTCTCGCTCGACATTCTTGCGACTACGAGCGACGACCGGAAGGTGATTATCGAGAATCAGCTGGAGCCGTCTGATCATCGTCACCTGGGTCAGTGCTTGACTTACGCAGCGGGAGTTGGCGCCTCCGTCATCGTCTGGGTTCTTCCCCGCCTCCAGGCCGAACATCGCGCGGCACTTGATTGGCTCAACGAGCATACCGACGTGGGGATTCAGTTCTTCGGTGTCGAGGTATCGGCCGTTCGTATCGGTGAATCGCTGCCTGCCCCAGTCTTTGCCGTTGAAGCCCGCCCTAACGACTGGCAGAAGATCGCCCGGGCCGGCACTTTCGCCTTGACATCCAACCCGAACTGGCGAGGCTGGGAGGCTGGCTACCATATGCTGGAGAAGATACCTCCTGGTCGGTGGACTTCCATCCACGACGTAGCCAAAGTCGTCGGGACCTCTCCAGGATGGGTTGGCCGCCACTTCTATGGGAAGTGGGGCCTTACCGGACTTCACCGGATGCTTCTCGACGATGGATCACCGTGGAAGTACTTCAAGGGGCAGGATCGCGATGACCACCGCAGCCAGAAAGAGGCGCTGGAAGGTGAAGGCATCCTCTTCGACGAACGGGGGAAGGCCTTGCAGGCGTCCAGGATCACATACGAGGCCTTCATGTAACGGTCTCACCTGACGGAGCAGGCTACGATCCGACAGGATGACCACGAAGTGCCATAACACGGGCGCATCAACGAATCGCCTTCTACTCCGAGCACGTTGACGTGTCCGGGATGCACTCGAGCCAGGGAGGTCTAGGGCGGAGTCAAAGTAGCTGAGGATGGCTTCTGACGTGGGCTGACGCGTGGGTACTGTCGCGTGACTCCTTTTTGGTGCTACAAGCTGGGGGACGAACCGCAGCACAGAGCACGGCTTCGACTCTCTCGTCGTCGGGCTGATCACGCCAAGTGAGATCGCGCGGTTCAACGAGCTGCTCGATGAGCACCACTATCTCCGCCATAACCTTGTCGGGCGCGTTCTTCGCTACGTCGCCTGCGAGGACGATGAATGGGTCGCGCTTGTCGGCTTCGGGTCGCCTTCTCTCAGCCTTAGAGCTCGGGAGGATTTCATCGGATGGAGCGAGCAGGCCAAGTCGCGTCGCTTGCGTTTCGTTGTCAACAACCAGAGGTTCTGCGTCCTGCCTGACCACAGGCGCAAGAACCTCGCCTCAGCGGTACTCAGCCGCACCTTGAAGCGTGTGAGCCAAGACGCTGAGGCTGCTTACGGCGATCCGGTGCTGCTCATAGAGACCTTCACCGACCCGGCTCGCCACGCGGGCACCTGTTACAAGGCCGCGAATTTCGTGCTGGTCGGAAAGACCTCCGGCTACGGGCGCAAGAACGGCTCGTGGGTCCGTCACGACGTCGCAAAGCTCGCCTGGGTCTACCCGCTCCAAAAGCGCGCCCGGGCGATCCTCGCCGCTCCTTTCGACCATCCGATGCTCCAAGGAGCGCTCACAAGGAGGAAGAACGTGACCGACCTCAACACCTTAGAACGTCGCGGGCAGTACCGGGGTGAGGCGTCGCTTCGCACCTGGTTGCACCGGATCCTCTACCACCTCGCGGTCGACGGGTTCCGCCACGGCTCCCACGAGGTGAGCGTCGCCGAGGTGGAGGACTTGTGGAGCGATGACAGCTACAGCGTCGACCCGTCGATAGCGCTCGAGCGTGCTCAGTCCGCCGAGTTCGTGCGCGACGCACTGGTGCACCTGCCTCAGGGTTATAGCAGTGTGGTCGTCTTGCACGACGGCGAGGGCTGGCCGTCGAGCGAGATCGCTCAGATGCTCGATATCTCGCTTCCAGCGACCAAGCAGCAATGAGGAGCGCCGATCCCTACGTGGACTCCCGGCACGCCAGCCTTCTGCCATAGGAGGATGGACCTCGAGCGGAGCTCGACACGACATACGAACCCACGGGCGGGATGTTCCTGCCTTGTAGCGCTGTGTTTACTGGCAGGGCCACTCGGACGGCTCAGTGGTGGCGCAGGTGGATGCTGTGCGGCCGGGCGTGGACAAGCGAAAAGCCTCCTGCTGCGGGGCATCCGTCGCGGTGGAGTCTTTCGTCGGCCGTGAGGCCGAAACGCCGGCAGGATGGACATCTCACGAAGCGTTCGCCGCTGGCGATCCCGAGCAGACCAACCCCTAGGGCGTATACGGCAAACGCCAGTAACAACGCAACCGCCCCGGCAACTATCACATCAAGTACCCAGTAAAGCATGTTCACCTCGACTTTCGTTAACGCTCACGGCGGAGCGAGGCTCTGAACATCGCCCACGATATCACATCATGCGTACATGTACGCATGATGTGCTAGGTTGTGGGAGGTGACTAGTAGAAAAGGGTCTTTACCAGCAGCGCTCGAGACGACGGATGCGTCACAGCCCGCCAGGGTCCAGTGGGGGACGTTGTCGCGCGACCAGATCGTCGCTGCCGCCACGAAAGTGGTGAGGACAGGCGGGTATCAGACGATGACGATAAGGAGCCTTGCCTCCGACCTCGGAGTGTCGCCGATGTCGTTGTACCGCTATGTGAAGGACAAAGACGACCTCCTCGACGAGGTCGTCGACGCTCTGCTCGAGGAGACGTGGCGTCCGGCGTCGGCCGAGCACGATTGGAGGGCGTGGATAGCCGAGGCTGCAGACAAGCTGCGTTGTTTGCTCTCAGGAGAGCCTGCCGCCTTGCACGTCTACCTTGCGCACCCTGTCGTCTCGAAGGCGGCCCTCGTCCGGATGGACGCGATGCTGAGCGTCTTGGTTCGAGCGGGTCTCGACCAAGAGGCAGCGTTGCGCGCCTATGGAGCGATCCACGCCTATACGATCGGCTTCGCAGCGTTCGAGGCCTCCCGGTCCCGCAGCGTCGTTAGCGACCACGAGGGGGGTGACCTCGCCGGACGTCTCGCAGAGTTCGCGTCGCCCCGCCAGTTCGGCGAGGGGCTCGGCTACCTGCTGGACGGCATCTCGCTTGCGGCGAAAGTGCCTTCGGGCTGTCGTTCGAAGACTTCTACCGCCGGTCAACGCTGACATGATCCAGTCATCAGACGATCCGCCGTCATCGTCACGCTTACGGCATCTGCTGGCGAGACCGAAGTGGCGTCGTACTGCCGGGGCGCTGGGGAGCCGGGTCAACTCGATGTCATACCTGGCGAAGTGGCTGATCCTCGCGTCGGTGATAGGCGTCATCGCCGGCTTGGGAGCCGTCGTGTTCTACGAGGCTCTGAGCGCCTCGACGCACTTCTTCCTCGGCGTTCTCGCCGGGTATAAAGTACCGACGCCGGCCGGGGAGGGTAACGCTGCCGGTTCCGCGCACTACACGCGGGCCTGGGCGATACCCCTAGTGGTGGTCTTGGGAGCACTTTTGTCAGGCTTCTTGGTCTTCACGTGGGCTCCCGAAGCCGAAGGTCACGGGACCGACGCTGCTATCGACGCCGTGCACCACAACCCACGCGGCATAAGGCTAAGAGCAGTCGTCGTGAAGATCGTCGCCTCGGCTCTGACCATCGGATCCGGCGGGTCAGGCGGCCGGGAAGGCCCGACGGCGCAGATAAGCGCCGGGTTCGGTTCTCTGCTCGCCCGGCTGCTGGACCTGTCGCCCGAGGACGGCAGGATCGCGGTTTCTGTCGGTATCGGGTCGGGGATAGGGGCCATTTTCAGCGCCCCGCTCGGCGGCGCTGTTCTCGCGGCCGACATCGTCTACCGCGACGACTTCGAGTTCGAGGCTCTGCTACCAGGCGTGTTCGCGTCGATCATCGCCTACGCTGTGTTCGGAGCGTTCTTCGGGTATCAGCCTCTGTTTGCGATACCGGGCGGGTACCACTTCCACCAGCCGATCCAACTTGTTTGGTTCGCGCTGATCGGCGTCCTCGCCGGCGGGCTTGGGCTTTTGTACTCGAAGTCGTTCTACGGGATCGTCGAGCTGTCGCACCGACTACCTTTCTCCAAGAAGCTACGCCCGGCTCTGGGAGCTTTGATCGTTGGCCTGATCGCTCTCGGGCTGCCCGAAGTGGTCGGCACCGGTTACGGTTGGGTGCAGAAGGGCCTCAGCGCCCAGATGACCCACACGCCACTCCTGATAATCCTGGCGCTGCCCCTGGCACGGATCCTCGCGACCGGTCTGTCCATCGGGACCGGCGGTTCGGGCGGGGTGTTCGGGCCCGGTATGGTGATCGGCGCCTTCACCGGGTTGGCCGTATGGCGCGTCCTCGAGCCGATCGCCCCGGGCGTAGGCCATGACCCAGCCCCGTTCGTGATCGTGGGAATGATGGCCGTCTTCGGCGGGATCTCACGGGCACCTGTGGCGGTGATGCTCATGGTTGCACAGATGACCGGAAGCATTGCTATTCTCGGTCCGGCGATGATCGCTATTGCCATAGCCTGGTTCATCGTCGGGCGCGCCGACGACAGCATCTACCGCTCCCAGCTGAGGACCAGGGCCGACTCGACGGTGAATAGGCTGCAGTTCGGGCTTCCGCTACTAGCGACTCTCAACGTGTCGGGGGTTGTCAACCCTGCGAAGGTGGTTCTAAACGACGCGATGGCAGTAGACGAATCCCTCGCGCTGCTGCGAGAGGCCGGCGTGCCTGGCGCTCCGGTCGTGGACGAGAACGCCAGCTACACCGGCACCGTCGACGTCGAAACCCTCGCCGGGCTCGCCGAGAGCTCAAAAGGCCGACGTGTAGGAGACTTCGCAGATGCGACAGCGACCACGGTGGCCTTCGACGCCAGCCTCGACGTCGGTCTCGACGCCCTCGTCCAGGCCGGCGGACACTGGGTCGCGGTGACAACCAAGAACCGCGAGGTGGCGGGGATTCTGGCGATCAGCGACATCGTCCGCTCCTACAGGCAGTCGCTTGACACCAACATCGGCAAGATCTCCCGGATCACGTCGCACGCCGTGGCGGTAGAGGAGCGCGTCGGGCCACTTTCGAAGCTGATCGGCGCGCCGATCAGAAGTGCTGGCCTGCCCGCGGGCTGCGTGGTGATCACGGTCCAGCGGGGTAACGACCTGCTCTTCGCGACGGGATCGACGATCTTCGAGGAAGGTGACGTGGTGAGCTCACTGACCGGTCCACAAAGCGTCGCGCAGTTGCGCCGACTGGTCATCGGGGTTGCGGACGAGCAGCCCGTCGCGACGGGACCGGGCGATCAGCGCAGCTGACCGTAAGACAAGACGCCGTCACCAGGCGCACGAAGCGAAGGTTAGGGGCGCCGCCCGGTTGCGGAGGGGCCTTGCGCCGCCAGCGTTGCTTCCCACGAGCGCTGATACCATCCCCCCGCATCGACCAGGTCGTCGTGTGTGCCGTCCTCGGTGACCCTTCCTGAGCTTACGACGACGATGCGGTCCATGCTGCGGGCCGTCGACAGGCGGTGAGCGATCACGAAGGTGGTCCTTCCTGCGGTGACCGTTTCCATCGCCGCTTGCACCATCTCCTCGGCGGCCGGGTCCAAGTTGGAGGTAGCCTCGTCGAGTAGCAGGATCGCAGGTTTTACGAGTAGGGCTCGTGCGAGGCATATCAGTTGAAGCTCGCCCGCAGACAGGGACCTGCCGCGCTTTCCCACGACGTGGTCGTAACCGCCGGGGAGCCCCTCGATTATTGCGTGCGCCCCCACGGCGCGGGCGGCTTCGACGATCTCCTCGAGTGTGGCGTCGGGCCTTCCGTAGGCGATGTTGTCGCCTATCGACGCTGTGAAGAGAAAAGGTTCTTGGGGAACGTAACCGAGCCGCGAACGGTAGGAGTGCAAGTCGAAGCTGCGAGCGTCGGCCCCGTCTACCAGCAGCGACCCATGGGTGGGGTCGTGGAAGCGGGCTATCAGCTTTAGAAGGGTGGACTTGCCTGCGCCGGTCTCGCCTACCAGCGCCACGTGTTGGCCTGCGGGAACGTCGAGATCGACGTCGGTCAAGGCGTTCCTCTTAGCGCCACGGTAGCGAAACGATACCGACCGCAAAGTCACCCTACCCTGCAACCTCGATGCGTCCAAGGCGTCGGGTGGTGAGACCACCGACGGCGTTTCGCTCAGCACCGAGTTGATCTTGCGCGCCGCAGCGAGCGCCCTCTGGTAGGAATCGAAAGTCTGGGCGAGCTGCTGCACCGGTGCGAACAGCTGCGTGACGTAGAGCAGGAAAGCTACGAGGGCCCCGATCGGGAGCTTGTGGTCTATGACGAGCTCGGAGCCGACCCACAGCACCAGCACGGTGGACGTCGACGCCAGAAGATCCGATAGGGCGATGTAGGAGGCCTGGACCGACAGGGCGGCGAGGCTGGCGTCACGGTAGCCGACGCCGATCTGGGAGAAAGTTGCCAGCCCGGCCTCCTCTCGTCCGAGGGCTTGCACGACTCGAACACCTGAGATGGTCTCCTGCAGGTGTGCGTTGACAGCTGCGACAGCGTCACGCTGGCGGTCGTAGGCCCGGCTCGAACGGATCCGGTAGACGACCGTCGCTGCGACGAGGATCGGGATGACCGAAACGGTGACTAGCGCCAGTTCCGTGTCGCTAGCGAAGAGGACTATCACGATGCCGGCGAAGCTGGCGAAACTGACAAGAGCGTTGACGAGACCGTTCTGCAAGAGTTGGGAGAGGGCTTGGACGTCGTTGGTAACCCGGGTGACGATCCGGCCGGTCATCTCCGACTCGTAGAAGTCGACACCCAGGCGTTGCAGCGCTGCGAAGAGACGCACTCGTAGGCCCAGCAGTATCGACTCCCCGGTACGGCCGGTTTGGACCGTCTCCGCCCACTGGTCCCACCATGCGATCAGAGTCACCGCCAAGAAAGCGGCTACCACCAGCATCAAAGTGCTCTTGGAGTGAGCGTCGACGCCGCTGTCGATCCCGGCGCGTATCAAAAGTGGGCTCACAAGGCCGCTTAGCGCGTCGATCGCCACGAGAGCCACGCTCGCAGCTAGGGCAGCCTTCCACGGCATAAGGAAGCGACGTAGGCGCAGCGGTCCTCGTGCCCGAAGCTGAGCTTGGACGTCCACTCTCGGGAGGTCGTTAGCCGGCGGAAGTCCGGCGATACGAGCGCGCATCGCCGGGGGCGGCTGGCCGAGCATGGATATCCAGCCCTGGCCGCCGCTCTGGGAGCCCCGGGAGCCTCGCCCGTAGACACCGGCTGGGCCCGACACCGGGGTCGGCGTTCCTGGCGAGGTTTTGGTAGGGAGCTTGGAGGGGAGCTGCTCCTGGGCTCGGCCGGGATGGGCGCCGTCACCGCCGAGGTCCATGAACGTCCTCATCCACTCGGAGCGCTCGGCAAGGTCGCCAGGTTTGCCTTCGTCGACTAGGCGGCCGCCTTCGAGCATGGCGACCCTGTCGACTAGTCCCAGCACTGACGGTCTCTGGGAGGTGACGAGCATCGTCGGCCGGCTGGGGAGGTTGCGCAGAGCGCTGATTATCAGCGACTCGGTATGGGGGTCGACAGCTGAGGTGGCGTCGTCTAGGACCAGGATCTGCGGGTTCTCGAGAAGAGTCCTTGCGAGGGCGATCCGCTGGCGCTGCCCTCCCGACAATGAGATGCCTCCCTCGCCCACGACGGTGTCGTAGCCGTTGGGGAGGGCCTCTACGAAGCTGTCCGCCTGGGCGATCCTACAGACGGCCTTAACCTCCTCGTCGGTGGCTTGCGGACGGCCGAAGCGGACGTTGTCGGCGATTGTCGAGCCGAAAAGGAAGCTGTCCTCGAAGACCATACCGACCTGGTGTCGCAGCGAGTGCAGAGTCACCGTCCGGATATCGGTGCCGTCGAGGCGAACTGTGCCCGACCGGGGGTCGTAAAGCCGCGCGACCAGAGCGCACAGGCTTGACTTGCCCGACCCGGAGGGGCCGATGACCGCTACCGCCTCGCCGGGGTCGATGTGAAGCGTTACGCCGGCGAGCACAGGCTGGCCAGCGTCTACGCCGTACACGACGTCCACCGAGTCGAAGTCGACCGAGCCGGCGACCCCGACAAGGTCGACAGCGTCGGCGCTTTCGACCATGTTCGGTTTCAGCTCGAGGATCTCTGTCACCCGCTCGATGCCGGCCCTCGCCTGCTGACCTACCGTCAAGATCCCTGCCAGCATCCGGGCGGGAGCTGCGAGCTGGGTCATGTAGGTGGCGAACGCCACGAAAGTACCGATCGACATCCGGCCGTCCAAAGCGAACCAACCCCCGAGAGCTAGCACCCCGAGCTGGCCGAATGAGGGGATCGATTGGAGCTCGGCAGTCATGCGGGCGCGCAGGCGGATGTTGCGCAGGCGCGAAGAGTACAGCTTCGTCGCTTTGGCAATGTAGCGGTCGACCTCTCCTTCCTCGCGTCCGAACGCTTTAACGACGCGAACGCCGCTGGTGGCCTCCTCGACGAGGCTCGTCAGCTCCGCCTCCTGGCTCTGCGCGTCCCAGCTGGACGGGAACACGCTGTGGCGCAGGGAGCGTGCGGAGCGGAACGTCGCGACTGGGACTATCAACGCCACCGCAAAGAGAGGAAGGTTTAGGAATGCCATCACCGCCAGGGAGATAACCGCCTGGAGAACGCTTCCGAGCACCATCGGCCCCCATGCGAGGAGCTGCTGGATGAGCCCGAGGTCGCTGTTGGCTCTCGAAACTAACTGTCCGGTCTGCAGCCCGTCGTGCACTGACATGTCGAGGTCGAGAAGATGCTTGTAGATGGCGTTGCGGACGTCGAGCTGCACGTCGAAGCTGACTCGTCCTCCGACGAAGCGACGCACAAGGGAAGTCGCGAAACGCAACACCCCGACGCCTATAAGAACGACGAGCGCCACCCCGATCGCTCGGTGGCCGGCGACGTCGCTGTCGATCACCGAGCGCTGCAGGACCGGTATCGCTGCGAGTGCTCCCATCGACACGGCGGAGGCGATCAGGCTGACCGCCAGCTTGAAGCGATGCGGGTGCAGGAAAACCTTGGCCTGCTCGCGCCACGCCGGCTGGGGGTCGGGCTCGGCGACCGCTGCGTTCAACTTCGGTCCACCCACCCTGAAGGTGCTAGCCGGCAGGCCCGCAGAGATCCCATCTGGCCATTATGGTCCTCGGATACCGAAAAGCGCGTTGCGGCTCCGCTACGAAGCGACACCGCCTGACGGTCACCTTGAAGCAGGTAGGCGTGGTGTGCAAGGGTCGAAAAGACTCGAATAGGAGGACGACCTTGCCGGTAGCGGCGATAGTGGGAGCAGCCCAGGTGCTGCAACGCCCGGGTAGCGTGGACATCACCGAGGCTTGCGGCCCTGTCGAGCTGATGGCTCAGGCAGCGAGCGAGGCTGCCAGGGACGCCGGCGTGGCATCGCTGCTACGTCGAGTCGGGTGGTTGGGCGTGGCAGGCGGGTGGTTCCGCTACCGAAACCCTGGCCAGCTCGTCGCTTCGATGATCGGGTGTCGCGACACTAGGACAGCTATAAGCTCGGTGTCGGGCACGGGACCACAGGAGATGCTCGCCGTGGCAGCGCAGCGGATCTCGCGTGGCGAGCTCGACGTGGCACTGGTGGTGGGCGGGGAGGCCCGCTGGAGTCACCAGCGTCTGAAACGTTCCGGCGTTGAGCCCGGCTGGACTACCGCCTTAGGCGAAGGGGAACCCGAGAAGCTTGGCGGATTCCCCGAGGAGATGATCCAAGAGACCGTTGCGGTCGGCCCTCCCGCCCACGGCTACGCGCTGATCGAGGACAGCCTTCGCTCGAGCATCGGCGAGACCGTCGACGAGCACCGGGACCGCATAGCCAACCTGTGGGCACGTTTCAGCGCGATTGCAGCGCGCAACCCGTGTTCGTGGCAGGCCGGGGCGTTGAGCCCCTCCGAAATCCGCGAACCTTCGCCGGACAACCGGATGATCGCCTTCCCTTACACCAAGGCGATGGTCGCTAACAACACCGTCGACATGGCCTCCGCCCTGCTTGTTTGCAACGTAGACGTGGCGTTGAGCGCCGGAGTACCAGCCGACCGGATGGTCTTCCCGCTGGTGGTCGCCTCGGCGCACGAGACGTGGAAGCTGGCGAACCGTGACGTGCTGCACCGCTGCCCGTCGTTGGAGGCTGCGGCGACAGCTGCCTTCCGTCACGCAGGTGTCACCCCCGAGCAGATCAACCACGTCGACTTGTACTCCTGCTTTCCCTCCATAGTCGAGATCTCCTCGGCAGCGATCGGCCTTTCCGAGGAGAGCGACTTGACCCTTACCGGAGGGCTCGGTTTCGCCGGAGCTCCCGTCGGCAACGCGGTGGGGCATTCGCTGGCCGCTATGGTCGGCGCCGTTCGGAGCGGTGGGTACGGTCTCGTGCACGCCAACGGCGGCGTCGCTACGAAGCACTCCGTGGGCGTCTTCTCTGACTCTCCGAGCGCGACGTTCGACTATGTCGACTGTCAGGACTTGGCAGCTCTGCGACCGAGGCAAGAACTTCCCGCCGACTACGCCGGACCTGTAACTGTCGAGGCGGCTACGGTGGTTTTCGACAGGCAGGGGCCTGCGTACCTGCTGTGCTCTGTGATCGGAGCCGACGCAGCGCGAGGATGGGCTAGGACCTCGGAGCCTGGCGCGATGAACCAGGCGATGAGCGAAGGCGTCGCTGGTGTCCAAGGGCAGCGTCACTGCGACACCACGTTGTCGCTGTGAGAAGCGGGCTACTATGAGCGAGTTATGCCAAAGGAGCAAGTTAGCGTTACAAGGCGGATCGCAGTGCCGGCGAGCCGGGTGTTCGAGCTGGTCACGGACCCCCAGGGCCACGTGCGTATCGACGGCTCGGGGATGCTCGAAGCTTCCGGGGGAGAGTCCCGCTTGACAGCGGTCGGACAATCCTTCGACATCGACATGGATCGCGCCCCGCTCAACGACATCCCAGGGCTGGGTAAGTACAAGGTCCGCAACACGGTCACCGCCATCGTCACCGACCGGCTTTTGGAGTGGAACGTGGCCGGGATAGACAAGCCACCAGTAGGGCACGTCTACGGTTGGCGGATCGAGCCTGACGGCGACAGCGCGTGCACGGTGACCAACTACTGTGACTGGTCGGGCCTTCCCGAGGCGAGCCGCTCTGCCAGGCAGTGGCCGATAGTGCCCGTGGAGATGCTGGAACGCTCGATGGACAACTTGGAGCGGATCGTAACCTCCGAGTCGTGACCTCTAGCCCTGCAGGGCTCGGAGCGCGCCCCTTTCCATCTCCCCGTAACATACCCTCTTGCGGTGTTTCGACGTGACTTTGCCCGAAGAGGGAAGCTAGCCGCGCTGATCGTGTCCTCCGCGATCGTCGCAGCCGCGTGCGGTGGCGCCAGCGGCGCGACCAAGACCGCAGCTGGGGCTGGTCCCAGCGTAACGACGCAGGGCACAACCACCAAGGCCCCAGTGACAAAGGATCCGTCCACCACGGACCCTTCGACGACGACTTCTACGACTTCGATACCTGCCGGTCCGACACCTCTGCCCGCCCCGAGCCCTCTGACCCCGACGACGGGCCGCCAAATATCTGGCCAGGGTATCTGGGTGCCCGCAGGTCGCACCGTCAACGGTCACGTCGCGGTCTACGAGACGTCTCTGGTGCCGCCCGGGGGGAACGCTGCGGCCGGCGTCGCATGGATGGACACCCGCCTTCTATACGCCAGGTTGTACTCGGGGTCGCTCAGCCCGGGAGGAGGGCCCTACATTTTCACGGCCCCGGTACTTCCTGCCCAAGCCGCGAGTCTCGTGGCGGCGTTCAACGGCGGTTTCATGATGCCCGTCGCTCATGGGGGTTACTACACCGAAGGCAAGGTCATAGACCCTTTGGTGGCCGGGGCTGCCTCATTGGTCATCTACTCGGACGGCAGCGTCGACATCGGCGCTTGGGGCTCTGACGTGACCATGACTCCCAACGTGGTGTCAGTCCGCCAAAACCTGGTCCCTCTCGTCGCCAACGGGGCTCCCACGCCGCTCGCGTCGACACCTTACTGGCTCGACTGGGGTGCTACCTGCGGCGTAGACTCCTGCGTGGGTGCGGGCATAGAGAACCAGTGGCGCTCCGGTCTGGGGATCACCTCCGACGGAGCACTGGTGTACGTTACCGGTCCTTCCCTTGCCCCGCTGCAACTCGCCCAGTTGCTCGTAGCAGCGGGCGCCGTTCGCGCCATGCAGCTAGACATCAACCCCAACTGGACTGTGCTGGTCACCTACGATCCCCCCGCCGGTGGCCTCGCCTCGCCTGCGAACGGCTCGAAGCTCGTGGCTTCCAGCGTGCAAGGTCCGGCCACTTTCTTCAACCCCTCATGGGCCCGGGACTTCGTTACAATGTCAGCTCGTCCGGCCAGCGCAGGTTGAACATGCGAGATGGAGCCAGCCCAACAGTGGACCAAGACCTGCCAGGACCTTCCCCTTCCGAGCCGGCAAAAGTAGCGGTGGACGTCTTCGCCAAGACAGCAGATCCCCGTCTCGAGGAGTGGCGCAGCGCCGAGGCGATGGGTCTACTGCCCTTCTACCGGGCTGTCGAAGGTGAGGTCGGTCCCCGATCGGTCTTCGAAGGTCGCCCAGTGGTGATGCTCGGATCGAACAACTACCTGGGTCTCACCGCAGACCCACGCGTCCGAAGTGCTGCCCGCGACGCCGTGGACCGTTTCGGCACGGGCGTAACAGGCAGCAGGCTTCTAAACGGCACCCTGCCGCTCCACGACGAGTTGGAGGAGCTGATAGCCGACTGGATGGGCACGGAGGCCGCCCTCGTCTACACCACTGGCTACCTGGCGAATCTGGGTCTCCTCGGGTCGCTCCTCGGCGCCGACGACGCGGTCGTGGTGGACTCGGCAGCTCACGCGAGTCTCGTCGACGGCGCTCGATACTCGGCCGGATCCCTGCGGGCATTCCGCCACAACCGGCCGAACAGCCTGAGCCGCGCTCTGCGAACGTGGATCTCCCAACCCGGGTCCGGCGGGGTGATCGTCGCTGTCGACGGCGTCTACTCCATGGAAGGCGACCGCGCCCCGCTGGCGGAAATCAAGTCGATCTGCGAGGAGTTCGGGGCGAGGCTGCTCGTCGATGAGGCCCACGCATTGGGGGTGATCGGGCCGGGCGGGGCGGGTACCGCAGCCGAGGCTGGTGTCGAAGCCGATCTTGTGGTAGGGACGTTTTCGAAATCCCTAGCGAGCTGTGGAGGTTTCGTCGCGGGACCGCGTTCGGTCATCGACTTTCTGACCATCACGTGCCGGCCGCTGATGTTCACTGCGTCGGGTGTGCCTGCGGCTCTAGCCGCGGCGCTGAGCGCAGCGAAGATAGCCCGCAGCGAGGACTGGAGACGCGAGACGCTACTGGCCCGCGCTGAGCAGTTGCGCAGCGGACTCTCCGGCCTCGGTTTCGACGTTGGGGCTTCGTCGGGCAGCGCTATCGTGCCCGTCTGGGTGGGGGACGTCTGGGAGGCCGGCCTGCTTTGGAACGCGCTTTTGTCTCACGGCGTGTACACCAACTGTGCGATACCCCCGGCGGTGCCCCGGGCGTTGCTACGCACGTCGGTCATGGCAACTCACACCGAGGCTGACATTGCATGCGCTATAAGAGCTTTCGAGATGGCACGCGAAGAGCTGGCAGCGAGCCAGTCGCTACCCGCCGGCAGGGGATAGTCTGCGCTGGTAGAGGCGCCAGATTTTAGAGCGCCTCGCGCCCATCGCGGCCAGCTGGTCGTTGATCTGGTGGTTGCTGGCGAGAGTCCACGAAGCCTCGGCGGTCTCTATGTTCGGGTCGGCCAGTAGCCGCTCGACGATCTCCTTGTACAGCAACGGTCCCAGCGCCAGATGCTGGTAGTCGGGGCGCACACCGAGCGCCCATACCCTGGCTCTAGTCACCGTCTTGGGGCCCTTGACAAGCGGGTACCAGCCAGCCGGGAACAGTCTGCCGCTGCGCACCTTCCTCATCAGCTGGTTCAGGTCTGGGACTGCGAGGCAGACGGCGACGGCGGTCCCGTCGTCGGTTTCCAGCCCGAAAGCCCATTCGGGCCGGATGATCTTCTTCAGCTGGCGGGCGAGGTGACGAACCTCGGCTTCGGGCATCGGGGCAAAGGCCCAGTTGGCCTGCCACGCGGCGTTGTAGATGTCGAAGAAGCGGCTGACCTCGTTGTCGAAGTCTGCCATGTTGATAGCGCGGGCGTGGACGCCAGCCCGCTTCTCGATTCTCGAAAGGGTGCGCTTTTGGCGTTCGGACAGCGACGTAGACGAACGCTCGAAACGCCACGCCCACAGGTCCATCGCCTGCTCCCAACCGTAGTCGCACCACAAGCGCTCGTAGTAGGGCGGGTTCTCCAAGGTGAGAAGCGCCGGGGGGTCGTCGAAACCCTCCACCTGCAGTCCCAGCTCGTCGTTGGTCGTAAAGTTCGCCGGTCCGACCATCATGTCGGCTCCTTGCGACGCGGCCCACGCGCCGGCGGCGTCGAAGAGCGCCGCTGACGCAGCAGCGTCGTCGAAGCAGTCGTAGAAACCGACCCAGGCCCACTTGACGTTGTGGTAGCGGTTGAACTGTCCGTCTACGCACGCTCCGATTCGACCGACCGTCCGGCCTGCGCGCGTCGCCAGCCACAAGGCTGTCTTTTGGTGCTCGTTAGCCGGATGGCGGGGCGAGAGCCGGTCGTAGACGCTGATGCGCAGCGGGGGAACCCACGCTGGGTTGTTGCCGTGAATACGAAACGGCACGTCGACGAAGGTGCGGCGTCCCAGTAGGTGGCGAACCCGTCGTATCTCCAAAACGGCCATTCAGTCAATCTACGCGTGCGTTCCCCTTCGAGACCAGCACAGTTTCGAGACCAGCACAGTCGCCGACAGAGTCCCCCGCGAGGACGCCGGGCGGGGTGTAGGACCAGCCCGGCTGGGCTTCGAGTAGCCGGGCGTGGCAAGCTGGCGGGCGATGAGAGATGCTGACCCGGGTACCCTGCCGCTGCCGCCAGTCGAACGAGTACGCCCCGGCCTGTGGAGCGTTCCCGTCCCAATCCCCAACAACCCCCTGCGCTACGTGCTCGTGTACCTCTTCGAGACGGCGCGGGGGGCTTACCTGGTAGACGCAGGTTGGAACACCGACGAGGCTTTCGACACTCTGGTCGCAGGGATAGGTATCGCAGGTTATGAGATCACCGACGTCAAGGGCGTGGTGGTAACCCACATCCACCCCGACCACTACGGTCTCGCTGGCAGGGTCCGGGAAGCTTCCGGCGCGTGGATCGGCCTGCACCCCGCTGACGCCGCTTTGATCGGAGAGCGCTACGACGATCCCTCCGAGCTGCTCGACCGCGTGGCTGCGATGCTGAGACGCGACGGTGCGCCCGACGACGAGATCGCAGAGCTTCGAGACGCGTCGATGCCACTGCGCTCATGGGTCTGGGCGGTTGCTCCTGACATCTTGGTGAACGACGGCGACAAGGCCGACGTTCCCGGCTGGGATATCACAGCTATCTGGACTCCTGGGCATTCGCCGGGGCATATCTGCCTTTACGAAGCCGGTAACCGCCTGATGCTCTCAGGAGATCACGTCCTTCCCAGAATAACCCCGAACATATCCTTTCACCCCCAGGCCGGGGCGGATCCGCTCGGCGACTTTCTCGCCTCGCTGGACAAGGTAGGGCTCTACGACACCGACGAGGTCCTTCCCGCCCACGAGTACCGTTTTTCGGATCTGCGAGGCAGGGTCGGCGAGTTGCGCAGTCACCACAACGAGCGTTTCGGCGAAGTGATAGAGGCGATACGCTCGGGCAAGGACACGACCTGGCTGATCGCGAGCGCCATGACCTGGAGCCGGCCGTGGGATCAGATCCGCGGCTGGATGCGCCGGGCGGCGACAGGTGAGACCCTCGCCCATCTCGCCTACCTGAAAAACCAGGGGGTGCTCGAAGAGCAGGAGGGTCAGCCCTCCAGATGGTTGATCTCTGACGCCTCGGCGAGGGCATGAGCGTGCGCGAGCCCGCAGCGCCGTCAGCGGTTGGCGGAAGCTTTCCCGGGTCCGCCAAACCCACTAACTGGAATTTCGCCGACGTGTGGGAGGCGGTGGCAGCAGCCTTCCCTGACCGGGTTGCGGTAGCGCAGGGGTCGCGGCGCGTCGACTGGCGGAACTTCGAGCTTAGGGCCTCGGGTGTATCCGAGACTTTCCGCCGGGCTGGCCTGCAACCCGGGGCCAAGGTCGCACAGTACCTCTACAACTGCCCGGAGTACCTCGAGTCCGTCTTCGCATGCTTCAAGGCGAGCATGGTGGCCGTGAACACCAACTACCGCTACAGCGAAGCTGAGCTGGTCTACCTGTGGGACAACTGCGACGCTGAGGCGGTCGTGTTCCACGCCTCTTTCGCTGATCGCGTCGAGGCGGTCCGCCCGAAACTGCCGTCGGTACGGTCGTGGATCTGGGTCGGCGAGGACGGCTACTCCTGTCCTACCTGGGCGGAACCCTACGAGAAGGCGGCAGCGATCTCACCATCGGGAGCGCAACGCAAGCCGCGAAGCGGCGACGACCTCCTCTTCGTGTACACCGGTGGCACCACGGGCATGCCTAAAGGGGTGATGTGGCGCCAGGACGACCTGTTCGAGGTTCTCAACCGCACCGCCGGGTTACGCTACCCACCCGGCGCGACCCTCGCCGAGGTGAGCGCAACGTTGGCGAAGCCGCCACGCCACCCGCCCGGGCGTTTCGTGCCGGGCCCTCCGCTCATGCACGGGACCGGCCTGTTCACGGCAATGTCGGTCCTGGCGAGCGCCGGTTCGGTGTTCATGCCCGAAGGTCGCCACTTCGACGTTGAGGCCCTGCTGGACCTGATCGCAACGGAGCGGGTGAGCGAACTGTCGATAGTTGGTGACGCCTTCGCGAAACCGATCCTCGCTGCGCTCGACGCCAGCCCGAAGCGCTGGGACATATCCTCGCTCTGGCTGGTCGTCAGCTCGGGGGTCATGTGGTCGGCGGAGGTCAAGAAGGGGCTGCTGCGCCACAATCCGCGCTTGAAACTCGTCGACACCCTGGGATCGTCCGAGGCGATAGGCCTGGCCCGTTCCACGTCCACCGCCGCTGACGTGCCTACCACAGCCGGGTTCTCTCTTGGACCCGACACGCTGGTGATCGCAGACGACGGGAGCCGCGTCGAGCCGGGCTCAGGCCGCCAGGGCCTACTCGCTCTCAGAGGGCGGGGGCCTGTCGGCTACTACAAAGACGAGGAGAAGACGGCTGCCACCTTCAAGGTGATCGATGGTGAGCGCTGGAGCGTGCCCGGTGACTACGCGACGGTCCTAGCGGACGGCTCGCTTCAGCTGCTCGGCCGCGGATCGGTTTGCATCAACAGCGGGGGAGAGAAGATCTTCCCCGAAGAAGTGGAGCAGGCCCTGGTCAGTCACCCGACCGTGGCTGACGCCGTGGTGGTAGGGGTGCCCGACGAGCGTTTCGGTGAGATGGTCGTCGCCGTGGTCGAAGCGGCCGGCGATGAGACCCCTGACCTCGAAGCGCTCGCCGCTTGGTCACGCCGGACTCTCGCCGGCTTCAAAGCTCCTAGGCGTCTGGTCCTGGTCGACACTGTCGGGCGGGCCCCGAACGGGAAAGTCGACTACAAGAGGCTCAAGGAGCTCGCCATGCGGACTTTAGAAGCTGACAGCTCCGCGGGGTCGCCGTCGTAGTGGCGGCCCGCTTCGCTCAGACGGCTCGTAGCCCGGCACCCGCCGGCCATCCCGTCGTCTACGACATCCTCGTCGCAGTGCACGTGAGCATGGCGCTGGTCGGCTTCGGGGCCGTTGCGCTGAGCGGAGCCTACGGGGTCGTTGGGAGGAAAGGGTTGTCACGCGAGCTCGTGCGTTTCATCTCCGGTCGGACATGGGCGGAGTTCGCGCTCGTAGCGGCTCCGTTGTTCGGCGTGGCTGCCATGGCAGTACGTCCCGGGGGGTCGGAGTTCTCACAGCTGTGGGCGATTGTGGGACTGGCGATCTGGGTTGTCGCGTCCGTGCTTTTGGTCTGCGTTCTGCGACCCGCGGAGACCAAGCTTCGTTCGGCCGTGGCCCGAGCCGACCTCGATCCACACGATCCCGACGTCCCCGACGAGCGCGCGGGGGAGTCGCAGGCGGTCGCCAGGGCAGAGGTCGGGGGGGAGGAGCGTCGTGACATGGCGCTCGAAATGGATGTCCGGGTGCACGCAACTCGAATCGCGTGGGCGGGGGCGCTCAGCGACCTGCTGTTCGTGTGCGCTCTGATGATGATGGTCACCCAACCTGCGAGGCTGTGAAGGCTGCAGCACTATCGAGGTCTACTAGAGGTATACGGTTTGGCTTGGATGGGTGACACTACCGGGAGCACCGGCCTTTCCCGGGACCTACGATAGGACCATGAGCGGCGTCGGCAGGACCGATGTGACACCGGAGGTGCTGATGCGGTCGGGCGGGCCCGGGGAGCGCCCGCCGGGCCCTGCAGGGAGCCGCCCAGCTGTCACGGACACGGAGATCCTCGAGGATTTCCGGCTCGCGTTGGTGTCTAGGTTCCTCGACGACAGAGAGATCTCGCTGCAAAAGCAAAGCCGGGTTTTCTTCCAGATCTCCGGTGCGGGCCACGAGGCTCTCGCTCTCGGGCTAGCCCGTCACCTACGGCCATCCTACGACTGGTTCTTCCCCTACTACCGTGACCGGGCGTTGGTCCTCGCGCTGGGTGTAACTCCTTTCGAGATGCTCTTGCAGGCGGTCGGCTCTGCTGACGATCCGGCATCCGGGGGCCGTCAGATGCCCTGCCACTGGGGCAAGAAGGCCCTCAACATCGTGACGCAGTCCTCTGCGACTGCTAGCCAGTGTCTGCCCGCCGTCGGATGCGCAGAGGCTGGTCGCTACATCGTTCGCAACTCCGACCTCGAAGGTTGCGCCGCCAGGGGGGACGAGATCACCTACGTGTCTCTAGGTGAAGGGGCGACCTCGGAGGGTGAGTTCTGGGAGAGCCTCAGTTCGGCGTGCACCTTGCACCTACCCGTGCTTTTTGTCGTCGCTGACAACGGGTTTGCTATCTCAGTCCCGTCCGCGGACCAGGCGCCGGCTCCGATCTCGGAGCTGGTGAGAGGTTTTCGCGGCCTTAGCGTGGCGAAGGTCGACGGGACCGACTACTTCGCTGTTCGAGCGGTGGCTCGCTCCTTGGTGGCGAGAGTGAGAGCAGGGGTCGGACCGGCGCTTTTGCATGCCATGGTCACCCGCCCGTACTCGCACTCCTCCGCCGACACCCAAAGCAAATACCGATCCGAGGAGGAGCTGGCCGAAGAAGCCCGGCGGGATCCCCTGCGGCGTATGCGGGCTGCGATCCTCGACCGGGGTTTGGCCACCCCCGAGCAGTTGGAGGCTATGAGCGACGTTGCACGCGAGACGGTAGCTGCCGCCTCGCGAAGGGCACTGGAAGCGCCAAGGCCCGATCCTCGCAGCGTCGGGTTCCACGTCGTGGACTTGCCCGCCGTGGAGGAAGTCGAGGAACCGCCCGCCACGGCCGGGCCCGAGACGGTGGCCCTCGGAGAAGCCATTCGCCTGGCGCTACGCGAAAAGATGGCGGCGGACCCTAGGGTGAGAGTGTTCGGCGAGGACGTCGCTGACGCTAGGGAGCAGATCCTCGCCAAAGTGGAAGGCAAAGGCGGGGTGTTCGGCACCACGTTCGGACTGCAGCGAGAGTTCGGCCTCGCTCGGTGCTACAACACGCCTCTCGCCGAGGCCGATATCGTCGGGCGGGCTGTGGGCCAGGCGATCCGCGGCCTGCGGCCCGTGGCCGAAATCCAGTTCTTCGACTACATCTGGACGGCGATGCAGCAGATCAAGACTGAAGCGGCGACGATTAGATGGCGCTCCAACGGGGCTTTCACCTGCCCGCTCGTCATACGCGTCCCGATAGGTGGCTACCTGTCCGGCGGGGCTATATGGCATTCGCAGTCCGGAGAGTCGATCTTCGCTCACGTTCCGGGGCTGACCGTCGTCATGCCGTCCCGAGCCAGTGACGCCGTCGGGTTGCTGCGCAGCGCGCTCGCCGCCGAGGATCCGGTGCTTTTCTTGGAGCACAAGCACCTGTTGCGACAGGCTTACACCAAGACCGTGTACCCGTCTCCCGGCTACAAAGTGGGGTTCGGCAAGGCGAGGGTTGCCGTCGACGGGCACGATCTCACGGTCGTCACGTGGGGAGCCACAGTCGAGAAGTCTCTGCAAGCCGTGCGAAGTCTCGACCATGTCAGTGCACGAGTGTTGGATCTACGCTCTATCGTGCCCTGGGACAAGGAGCTCGTGGCGGAGTCTGTAGCGCAAAGTGGCCGCGTTCTGGTGGTCCACGAGGACGTGCTCACCTGCGGTTTCGGCGCCGAGGTCGCAGCGTGGATCGGCGAGAACTGCTTCGCCGACCTCGACGCCCCGGTGATGCGAGTGGGCGCTGCCGACACCCACGTCGCCTACGAGCCTGGTCTGGAGGCGGCGATACTCCCTCAGGTCGCCACTATCGCTGCTGGAGCTCGGCGCCTTTTGGACTTTTGAGCTCACCCGCTCGAGCGCAACCGGCGATGTGGGAACCCGGCCCGAACATTACTAGAGATTAGTAAGACATCCAACTAAAATAGCTCTGTGAGCTCTGTGTACCGACCGGCCAACCCGGTGCGTTTCGTGACAGCCGCCAGCCTTTTCGACGGTCACGACGCCGCTATCAACATTATGAGACGGCTCCTGGTCGCCCAGGGAGCCGAGGTCATCCACTTGGGCCACAACCGTTCGGTCGACGAAGTCGTCACTGCAGCTATCCAAGAAGACGTCCAAGGGGTCGCGATCAGCTCCTACCAGGGCGGCCACGTCGAGTACTTCAGGTACCTGCTCGACAGGCTCCGCTCGGAGGGCCGTCCCGACATACGCCTCTACGGCGGAGGGGGAGGGACCATCGTCGCCTCCGAGATCGACGAGCTCCACGCTTATGGGATCTCGCGCATCTTCTCGCCCCAAGACGGCCAGTCCCTCGGCCTCGAGGCGATGATCAACCTCTTGATCCGAGAATGCGACACACTCCCGCGTCCCCTCGACCCCGGCGACGTCCAAGCGACTAGCGAGGGAGACCAGCGGGCTATCGCCCGACTGATCTCGGTGGCCGAGAGCGGCGGCTTGGACGTGGACACGCGCCGGCGCTTAGCCGAAGCGGCCGCTACCAATCCGGCGCCGGTGTTGGGTATCACAGGCACGGGAGGTTCGGGCAAGTCCTCTCTCACCGACGAACTCGTCGGCCGGTTCCGACTCGACCAACAAGACAAGCTCACGATAGCGGTCCTCGCGGTGGACCCGACCCGGCGCAGGGGGGGTGGAGCGCTGCTCGGTGACCGCATCCGCATGAACTCGCTGGACGTATCCGACCATGGACACGGGACCGTCTTCTTTCGGTCCCTGGCGACCAGGGGTTCTACCTCGGAGCTGCCTGGCTGTCTCGACGACGCTATCTCGATCTGCCGAGCTGGGGGGTTCAACCTGGTGATCGTAGAGACACCCGGAATCGGACAAGGTGACGCTGAGGTCATCTCCCACGTGGACCTGCCCGTGTACGTGATGACACCCGAGTTCGGCTCGCCGTCGCAGCTGGAGAAGATCGACATGCTCGACTTCGCCAAGGCGGTGGTGGTCAACAAGTTCGAACGGACCGGGGGTGCGGACGCGCTCCGCGATGTACGACGCCACCTTGCGAGGAGCGGCGACTACCGTGGCGTTCCCCTGGACGAGCTGCCGGTGTTCGCTACCGTCGCGTCCCGCTTCGCCGATGACGGTGTGAGCGCCCTCTACCATTTTCTTCTTGCGCAACTGCGGGCACTCGGTCTCCACGCGACGACAGGGGTCCTGCCCGCCCAGGGCGGTCGTACCTCGACGCGCGGAGATGCGATCGTGCCGACGGCCAGGTCGAGATATCTCTCGGAGATATCCGAAGCTGTCCGCAGCTACCACGGTCGCACCCGCCAGCTCGTAAAGCTAGCCCGTCGCCGCCAAGCCCTGCGCGAGGTGCTAGCGATCGTCGACGAGCAAGGACTCGAACGCTTCGACCTCAGCCGTCTCGCGTCGCAGGTCGACGAGAGCTTCGACGCGCAATCCAGACAGATGCTCGACGAATGGCCGGAGAGAGCTGCTGCGATGTCGCAAGGGGAGCTTTGCAGAGTGTCTCTTTCCGGGACTGCGGTCCCGCGAGTGGCCCTGCCACGTTTCGAGTCCGACGGGGACCTGCTCGCGTGGTTGCGCTCCGAGAACCTTCCCGGGTCCTTCCCGTTCACCGCTGGAGTCTTCCCCCTCAAAAGGCAAGGCGAGGACCCGGCACGGATGTTCGCCGGGGAAGGAGACGCCGCCCGGACCAACGCACGCTTCCATATGTTGTCGGCCGGTCAGCCTGCCACGCGCCTGTCGACGGCCTTCGACTCGGTGACCCTCTACGGCTTCGATCCTGACATCCGACCTGACATATACGGAAAGGTCGGCAACTCGGGTGTGTCCATCGCGACCCTCGACGACATGCGAGAGCTCTACAAGGGATTCGACCTGTGCGACCCGGCGACGTCAGTTTCCATGACAATAAACGGTCCGGCTCCGACCATTCTCGCTATGTTCTTCAACGCAGCTATAGACGACCAGCTCGAGCGTTTCAGCTCTGCGAATTCGAGGCCGCCCACCGAGGAGGAGGCGAAGGAGATACGCTCGTCTACCCTGCGCCGTATCAGAGGCACTGTGCAGGCCGACATCCTCAAAGAGGACCAAGGCCAGAACACGTGCATCTTCTCGACGGAGTTCTCGCTTCGGGTCATGGGAGACATCCAGGAATGGTTCATCGAGAACTCCGTCAGGAACTTCTATTCCGTGTCGATCTCCGGGTATCACATCGCCGAGGCCGGCGCGAACCCGATCAGCCAGCTGGCTTTCACCCTCGCGAACGGTTTCACCTACGTCGAGGCCTACCTAGCGAGGGGCATGAGCGTCGATGAATTCGCTCCGAACTTCTCCTTCTTCTTCTCCAACGGCATGGACCCCGAGTACACAGTCATAGGTCGTGTCGCCAGGCGGATCTGGGCGATCGCTATGCGCGACCGCTACGGTGCCTCCGAGCGCTCCCAGAAACTCAAGTACCACATCCAGACGTCGGGTCGCTCCCTGCACGCCCAGGAGATGGCTTTCAACGACATAAGAACCACCCTCCAGGCGCTTTGTGCCATATACGACAACGCCAACAGCTTGCACACCAACGCCTACGACGAGGCGGTGACGACCCCTACGGCCGAGTCCGTCAGGCGTGCCCTTGCGATCCAGCTGATAATCAGCCGGGAGTGGGGACTCGCCGCGAACGAGAACCCCTTGCAGGGCAGCTTTATCGTGGAGGAGCTCACCGACCTCGTCGAAGAGGCTGTCTTGGCGGAACTTGACCGCCTTTCGGAGCGGGGCGGCGTCCTCGGGGCGATGGAGACTGGCTACCAGCGCGGCCGCATCCAGGACGAGTCGATGCTCTACGAGGGCCGCAAGCACGACGGCACCCTCCCTATCATCGGTGTCAACACCTTCCGTAACCCCGAAGGGGACGCCGTGCCTTCGCAGCTCGAACTGGCCCGCTCCACCGAGGAGGAGAAACGCAGCCAACTGGAGCGACTGGCGTCCTTCCACGCTCGCCACGCTGAAGAACGCCCGGAGGTTCTGGCCCGCCTCGCAGACACGGCGCTTTGTGGGGGTAACGTGTTCGATGTGCTAATGGACGCCGTGCGCTACGCGAGCCTAGGGCAGATCACGCAGACCCTCTTCGAGGTCGGCGGCAAGTACCGAAGAAACGTGTGACCTCCAGCTACCGTGACGACGCTCGCCTCGCAGCGAAGGTCGCTCTCGAAGCGGGCGAGCTGCTTCTGGCCGTGCGCTCCGGGGGCCTGACCGGTCAGAGGCTCGGCGACGAAGGAGACTTCGAGGCCAACAAGTTGATACAGGAGCGTCTCAGCCAGTGCCGCCCAAGCGACATGATCCTCTCCGAGGAGTCACCCGACGACCTAGGTCGCCTCGACGCAGACAGGGTGTGGATCGTGGACCCCCTCGACGGGACGCGCGAGTACCGAACACCCGGCAGGGACGACTGGGCTGTGCACATAGCGCTTTGGGAGCGAGACAAGGGTCTCACGGCGGCGGCGGTTAGCCTACCGGCGCAGGGCAAGGTGTTCGCCACCGACCGGATGCCAGTTAGCCGGCGTGTCCCTGACGCCCCCAGGCGGCTGGTCGTGAGCGACAGCCGACCCCAGCCGGTCGCCGCTGCAGTCGCGTCCGCGGCGGGTTTCGACGTGGTGCGCATGGGATCTGCAGGAGCGAAGGCGATGGCTGTGGTGGAGGGCTTCGCCGACGCCTACGTCCACACCGGTGGGCAGTGGGAGTGGGACTCGGCCGCTCCGGTCGGGGTAGCAATGAGCGCCGGCCTGCACGCTTCGCGCGTAGACGGCTCGGCTCTCCTCTACAACCGACCGAGTCCTTACGTGGAGGACCTGTTAATTTGCCGTGCGGAGCATTCCGAAGTCCTGCTGAGCCTGCTTAGAGCCGAGGTTGCTTCCCGACGCGACGAAGCTCAGCGCTTCGGGAGCAGCGAATAGTCGGGGAAGTTCCCGTAGAGCCGCTCGCCAGGTCCTTCGGAGTTGTAGGTGACTGCCTGCACAAGCAGGTCTCCTCCTACGAAAGCCCCCTTCCAGGAATGTCCGAGCCCGCCGAAGACCTCCTCGCGATCCCCACGGCTACGCGGTTTGTTGACACCGACCTTGAAAGCCTGCAGCTGCTCGCTAACCCGAGCCGCGAAATCCAAGTCGTCGGTGGCCACCGAAGCTACCAGCGACCCGTTGCTCGCGTTCATAGCTGCAAGAAGCTCAGATTCGGTGTCTACTACTATCACCGAGTCGAGCGGTCCGAAAGGTTCGGCGTGGTGCAAGGACCACGAGGCGGGGGGGCCGAGCACGCATGCCGGGGCTACGTAGGCGGAGGTGTCCTGGCCGTCTAGGAAGTTCCCGTCGCCCAGACTCCCCCGGTATAGGGGTATGCCGCCGCCTTTGAGCGCCTCGTTGAACACGTCTACGAGATCGGAGGCCTTGTTAGCGTGTATCACCGGACCGAAATCCAAGTTCGGTAGCGGCTCCGCCGGGTCGGACACTGCGAGGGGATGGCCGAAGCGAAGAGAGCGCACTACTGGCAGGTACATCTCCAAGAAAGCCGGGAAGAGGCGCCTCTGAACGACGTAGCGAGGGTACGCAGTGCAGCGCTGCTTGGCGTATTCGAAGCCTTTACGCAAATGCTGAGCGAGCAGGTCCCACTGGCTGAAATCCCAGAGACCCCACGCGTTTAGGCCTTCCTGTTCGAGCATGTGACGCCGGCCGGTGTCTGCGAGGCTGACAGCCGCCTGCCGTCCGTTCGCTCGTCCGCCGACGAACGCTAGGGCCGCGATCCCCTCGCCTCTGATCAGGACCTCTCCGAGCTGGCTTCCGACACCGGACAGCAGCGTCACGGGAAGGCCCGCACGCTTCATCAGGGCATGAGCGAGGGTCAGAGTGTGAAAACCCCCTTGGCTGGGCGTCTTGGCGACGACGGCATTGCCGGCGAGAAGCTGGACCAACTCGGCGTGGACCTGGACGCTCATCGGATAGTTCCAGCTGGCTATGTTCGAAACGGCTCCTGGCAAGGGGCGTCGCTGCCCGGGTGTCCCAATCGCGAGCTGGCGCTCGATCTCGCCGACATACCAGCGGACACCGTCCAAGCAGCGGTCGACGTCAGCGCAGGCAAGTCTCCACGGCTTGCCGATCTCCCACACCAGCAGCAGGGCGAGGAGGTCACGATGCTCGGTCATAGCGTCGACGGCGGCTGTGACGCGGGCCCGGCGCTCGTCGAGATCGGTCTCAGACCACTCGAGGTGCTCCCTGCCGGCGTGCGCCACCGCTGCGACCGCCTCGTCGTAGTCCACTCGGGGAGGCCCAGGAATAGGGGTGCCGTCCACGGGGTTGACGTGGTCACCGGGCAGTCCGACACGCCTCCATTCGCCTCGGGTCAGGTTCCTCAGCCGGTCAGAGTCGAAAGCTTCGGGAGCCACCGAAACGCAGCGGCCGTAGGTCTCCCACCAAGAGGTGCCGGGCTTCAAGGTCATGCTCATCGCATCGAGGATAGAGGTTCCAAAGTGGCGAAGACACGCTATTATGCAAATAGCGGAAGGGAGCACACTCGCAGAGGACCCGAAACCGCAGTCGTAAGCCCTAGATGTGCCGGTATAGCCTGGTCGCCGCAGCCTCCTAGAGAGGACAGGCGGTCGCAGGGATGACACCCGACACGCTGAGCACAACGGGCTAGTTGTCGTAGCTACAAGAGTGGAGACAAGACGCTGGAGCAGATCACCTTAGAGGCAGCGGTGCTGGCCGAGGCCGGAGGATGGGCATCACGACAGGACGTAGAGCTGCTCGATAGAGAGCACCTGTCGTGGATCGCCACGCTGCGGCGCCTCATCCACGAGACCGACTCTGCCATCGCGAGCGCATCTAACTTGGACGGCGACCTGAGGGTGATGGTCCTAGCCGACCTCAACGCGGAGCGTACGAGACTCGCCGAGGCGCTGGAGCGGGCCGGAGGTGACCCGATAGTCCCCCCGACTTCGGCCGTCCCAATCTCGCTGGACAAGCCTGCCACCGTCGCCTTTGCCGAGAACGTCTCAGACGCGCACGACCAGCCCCGCCCAGAGAACTCCCCCGAGCAGGCCGTCCCCGAGCCTGCTTTGGAGATGGGCGTCCCGAAGCTGCAGGTGTCGTGGGGGGAGGGCCGCGTGGTCGTGTGGGCGGGTGGGCCCGGATGCCAGTGCGGCGTCGAAGACCTGGACCGCCTGCTGGACGCGGCCGAAGGGTCGACAATACCTTGGGAATCTCACGCACCGCTCGGCCACACTTTCGTCGCAGAGACAGTGACGCGTTCCGCCTCGCTGGCCCAGACCCTTGGATGGCTGGTGGGTATCGCCGCAGGCCGGGGAGGCGACGACGTCGGGCCGAGCTTGCGGTGGCTTGGAGAGGTAGCCGTCTGGGGTACCGAGCTCGTCGCAAAGGGCCACGTCGTGCCGCTCCTACGTGCGACCTCGCAGTCCCAGACGCCGTCCCGACCAGGGCCTGGTCGCTTCAGGGTCCGGTGGTTCCCTGCCCTGGTGTCGCGCGAGCGGCTTCACGACCTGGTGACACGGATGCCGGGGGCGTTGAGCGCGCTGCAGCCCGCTACCGCGCCGGACGCTCTGGCGAGGTCGGTCCTGTCCGCCGTCGTGGACGCCGTCGCACGAGCTGGGGCGTCGCGTCTGGAGAGCCCTGCGGCGTCCCCGGTGGCGTCGACGCGCCCTGAGGTCGGCGAAGCGTTCCTCTACGGTCTCGACGGGAAGCCTTTCGCTGCGGAACCCGAGCCCGCGTCCCGTAGCATCGAGGACCTCAAGCGTTGGGCTTCTGCGGTCACTACCGGCGTTAGGGTCGGTCTCGTCGTTCGGCTCGACCCCCCGGCGGACGACGGCGGCTGGTTGCTCACCGTCGAGGCTACAGGCGTCGACAAGCGCCCTATGGCCGTGGAACCGGCGATGGTCATATCCTCGGGGGCTAAGTCGCATCAGCTGGAAGCGCAGATGCGACGACTCGAACGCCTCGTTCCTGCCCTTAAGCGTCCGACCACGCGGCGGGGTCAGGTGCTCCTCGACACAGACGAGGCGGCGGACCTGATGTTTGAGACCGGGCCCGCTTTGGTGGATGCGGGTTTCGAGGTGATGTTGCCGCTCGTGTCCAAGCGTCGACCCAGCCCCCAGCTGCGCCTCTTCGCCGAGGCTCTCGACGGCCAGTCGCAAGTGGGCATCAGCCAGCTGGCCAATGTCCGCTGGAGCGTGCTGTTCGGTGACCTGGAGCTGAGCGCCGCTGAGATCGCCCGGCTGGCAAAAGAGGCGTCCCCGCTGGTCAAGGTTCGGGGTCGTTGGGTGCACCTCGACCGGGACGACCTTGCGGCGGCGAGCGCCGCGCTCGCACAGCGGGCGTCGATCACGCAGATGTCGGGGGCGGAGATGATCCGCCACGCGGTTGGCATCGAAGGCCTCAGCCTTGCCGGCCCGGTGCGAGTCGACGGTACCGGCTGGGCGGCGGAACTCCTGCGGGGCGCGACCACCCATCCCCCTGCGCCTATCGACACCCCGGACGGCTTCGCCGGTCAACTGCGAAGCTACCAGGCCGAAGCCGGCGGATGGCTGGGGTTCTTGGACAGGTCAGGCCTCGGAGGCTGTCTGGCCATGGACATGGGGCTTGGCAAGACCCCGACCGTCCTCGCTCACATGATCTCCGACGTCGGTCACGGCCCGTCGCTGGTGATATGCCCGCCTGCGGTTCTCGGCAACTGGTACGCCGAGGCGCGCCGGTTCACGCCGAGGCTCAAAGTTGTGTTGCACCACGGGCCGCGCCGCGCCGAGGGGGACGCGATAGCCAGACTCGCTAACAGCCACGACGTGGTGCTCACCACCTACGCCACTGCGGTCCGCGACATCGAGGCCTTGTCGGCGATCCCGTGGAGGCGGGTTGTGGTCGACGAGGCCCAGATGATCAAGAACCACACCAACGAGACCTCACGCGAGCTGAGGCGGCTTAACGCCCACAGCAAGCTGGCACTGACGGGGACGCCCGTGGAGAACGGTCTCGGCGACTTGTGGGCGATCCTCGACTGGACCAATCCAGGCCTGGTCGGCGGGCGGTCGTCTTTCATCGAGAGCCTTTCACGGTCGGCGCCGAGCGCAGTGGAGGCCAACGACGCGCAAGCTTCGAGCAGGACCGCACAGGAGTCGGCGTTGTGGGCTCTCAACGGCCTGCTCATCTTCCGGCGGACTAAGAACGAACCGGAGATAGCCGCGGAGCTTCCCGACAAGGTCGACCGACTCGACCTTTGCGCGATGACCGCCGAGCAGATCGGGCTGTACCAGGCTGTGGTCGACCGTCTCGTTCAAGGGGACCTGGACGGCGACGCTAACAAGCGCAAAGGCCAGGTGCTAGCGGCTATCACCGCTCTCAAGCAGATATGCGACCATCCGGCGGCTTATCTCGGCGACCAGGACGAGATCGGCGTGCTTGACAGCCGTTCAGGCAAGCTCACACGCCTAGAGGAGATCTTCGACGACGTTGTCGCAGCGGGGGAGCGGCTGTTGGTCTTCACGCACTTCGCTCGCTGGGGCGAACGCCTCGCTGGGCATCTGAGCAGGCGCAGCGGGCTAGACGTCGGCTGCTACCACGGGGGTCTGTCGCGCTCTGCTCGCGACGAACTGGTCTCGCAGTTCCAGTCCGGGTCCGGTCCGGGCGCCCTAGTGCTGTCCATCAAAGCCGGCGGGTCAGGTCTGAACCTAACAGCGGCCCGTCACGTCGTCCTCTACGACCGATGGTGGAACCCGGCGGTAGAGGACCAAGCCCGCGACCGAGCTTGGCGGATCGGCCAGCTGGGGACGGTCATGTGTCACCGTCTGGTCTGCCCTGGCACCGTCGACGAGCGAGTAGAGGAGATCGTCGCCGGCAAACGTCGCATCGCAGGGATGGTCCTGCCGGCGAGGAGCAGCCTCGGTGACCTCGAAGCGGACCAGTTGAGAGTCGCGCTTGGCCTGCGCGAGGAGGACTTGGTGGAAGAGGAGCAGCTGGCAGCTGCCGAGGGCGAGGAGGTCGCAGCGTGAGCAAGCGTCGTAGGCCCGCCGCGGCGCGCCGCCAGGCGGAGATCAGGTTCTGGGGGGCGGGCTACCAAGCCCCTGGGGAGATACAACCCATCCGACCTGCGAAGGAACCGGCCGTGGTGGTCCGCTCCCTCGGCCCCCCGCCTATAGGCGTCGACCCGGCAGTATCCCTAGGCCATCTGAGCGCGATCTACGAAGAAGCCGTCAAAGCTGCGACCGCCCTGGCAGCCGCGAACGGGATCCTAGCTACAGAGTCCGAGGAGGACTAGCGATAGCGGTAGGTGATGCGACCTCGGGTCAGATCGTAAGGGCTTATCTCGACTTGGACCTTGTCCCCGGGGAGCACCCTGATCCGGTTCATTCTCATCTTCCCGGAGTTGTGGGCCAGAACCTCGTGCCCGTTGGTCAACTCCACCTTGAACATGGCGTTCTTGAGGGCCTCGCTCACCGTGCCTTCAAGCACGATCGCGTCTTCTTTACCTTGTGCCAGCTTGTGTCCTCTCGTAGGGACGTGCATTCTCGTGCAGTCCAAGTGATGCCAGTTTCCATTGTAGAGCCATCCGGGAGTCTACGACCTGTTTCTCGGCGGTCCCAGAACGCTTAGGTGAGAATCTCGGTCGGCTAGCCCGGTGAGCTTCTCGCCAGGGACCTCGAGGCGAGACCCCTGGCGAACTGCCAGACCGGCCGGCTGCTCGCCTGTATCTCGCCTAGCACAGCGTCGATCCCCGACACGAACCATCCGATGTCCTCTGACGTCGTGGCCAGCGGTGGGAGTAGCTTGAGGACGTCCATATGGTCTGCGGCGGTCTGCGTGAGGATCCGGTGCTCGCTGAAAAGCCTGCAGACGACCATCTGGGTGAACAGACCTTTGCGTAGCACGCTGAGCGGGCTGTAGCGACCCTTGAGGCGAAACGATCCGGGAGCGCCGAACTCGATCCCGACCATGAGACCGCGTCCCCTCACGTCTTTGATGAAGTCGAAGCGTGCAGCGCTGCGTTGCAGAGCAGAGCGGAGCTCCTCCCCGCGTGCCGCAGCGTTTCCTAACAGCCCTTCGTCGTCTATCACGCTGAGAGCAGCGAGGCCGGCAGCCGCAGCCATGTTGTTGTGGCTGTAGGTGGTGTCGTGCACCAACACCCGTGTCATGGACGAGTAGACAGCACCGAAGATGGCTTCCCGGGTCATGGTCGCGGCGACGGGAACGTAACCCCCAGACAGCGTCTTGGCTACCGTGACGATGTCCGGTTCGACAGCGTCGTGCTCGAAGCTGAACATACGCCCGGTCCGTCCCATGCCCGCCTGGACTTCGTCGCAGATGAGCAGAGCGTTGTTGGCGTGTAGCACCCCCGCCGCTGCGCCGAGATAGCCGGGAGGCGCCACTTGCACGCCCTTGCCCTGGACGGGTTCTACGATCAGCGCGGCGACGTCGCCCTTGGCGACGGCCTTCTCCAGCGCGGCGATATCCCCGAATGGGACCTCGGTTGCGGGCAGGAGCGGACCGAAACCGGCTTTGAAAGCCTTGCCGCCGTTCACCGACAAGGCGCCCGCGGTCAGACCGTGGTACGCGTGGCCGCAGTAGAGGACACGCGGCCGGCCGGTGTAGTACCGAGCGAACTTTAGGGCCGCCTCTACCGCCTCGGTCCCGCTGTTGCAGAGGTAAACCCTGTCTAGGTGAGGGACCCGTGCTACCAGCGCCTCGCCTAGAAGACCCGCCAGCAGCGGAGTGTCCATCTTCACCATGTCAGCGAAATCGGCGTCGAGGACCTGATGCAACGCCCGGGCGACCACGGGATGGTTGCGTCCCAGTCCAAACACGCCGAACCCGGCCAACCAGTCGAGGTAGCGGTCGCCTTGGTCGTCCCAAAGGTAGGGGCCTTGCGCTCGGACCCAGTGGCGGTCGAGTCCGACAGAGTGCAGGACCCTCGACGTCTGCGGGTTCAGATAGCGCGCCCACAGTTGGGCGCCTTCGCCCGCCCGCGAGTTGACGAGGTCCGCCAGGTCGAATCCCATCAGGATCCCACTGCGGCGCGTATCGACTGGCGCAGCGACTTGGTCGTGGCTAGAACGGCGCTCGGCTCGTAACCGCAGTGAGCCATGCAGTTCGCGCAACGCGGGTCGCGGCCTCGTCCGTAGCGGTCCCAGTCAGTCGTCTCGATCAATTCCTTGTAGGTCTCGGTGTAACCATCGGCCATCAAGTAGCAAGGACGCTGCCAACCGAAGACCGAGTAGCTCGGTATACCCCACGGCGTGCATTCGAAGTCGGCCTTACCTTCTAAGAAGTCCAGGAAGAGCGGGCTGTGGTTCAGACGCCACTTCTTGCGCCGTCCATCGCCGAACGCCTCGGCGAAGATCTCCTGGGAGCTGCGGGTGCTCAAGAAGTGGACCTGGTCGGGAGCCTTCTCGTAAGCGTAGCCAGGGGAGATCATCATCTGGTCCACTCCGAGGTCGTCGTTCAAGAAGTCGAGGACCTCCCGGATGGTCTTGGTGGAGTCGGTCGAGAAGAAAGTCGTGTTGGTCGTCACCTTGAACCCGCGCTCTTTAGCCGAGGCGATGGCAGCGACCGCCTTATCGAAGGTTCCTTGCCTGCTGACCGACTCGTCGTGACGTTCTCTCAGACCGTCGATGTGCACCACCCAGCTGAAGCGGTGGTGGGGGCTGAAGCGGTCGACTTTGCGCTCCAGGAGCAGAGCATTCGTGCACAGGTACACGTATCGGCCCCGGTCGAGAAGAGCTTGGGTCATCTTGTCTATCTCTGGGTGCAACAGCGGCTCGCCGCCGGCTATCGACACCATGGGCGCACCGCACTCCTCGATAGCGGCGACCGCTGCGTCGACCGACAGGCGCTTGCGCAGGATCTCCGTCGGGTACTGGATCTTGCCGCAGCCGTTGCAGGACAAGTTGCAAGCGAAGAGGGGTTCGAGCTCGACTATCAAAGGGAACTTCTCCCTTCCAGCAAGCTTCTGGCGGGCCAGGTACCCGCCTATCTTCAGGCTCTGGCGTAGGGGTACTCCCACTTATCTGACCTCCATTGGGAGAGAGAACGAAGCGTTCTCGGCGACTGTAGAAACCTCGGTGACATGCGTCGGGCCGAATGCTCGAAGAGCGTCGATGACAGCGTCGACCACATGAGGCGGTGTAGAAGCCGCGGCGGTCACTCCGAGCACCGAAGCCCCTCGAACGTGCTCGAAGCGCAAGTCGCGTTCGTCTTCGACCAAGACGGCATTCGATCCGAACCGGCGAGCCACCTCCACGAGCCGGTTCGCGTTCGAGGAGGTAGGCGAGCCGACGACGATCACCGTTGAGCATCTAGGTGCGATCATACGTACCGCATCTTGGCGGTTTTGCGTCGCGTAGCAGACATCCGCCGATCCAGGGCCAACCACGCCCGGATAGCGGCGTGTCAGCTCTTCCACCACCGAAGCGACGTCGTCAGGCGACAGGGTGGTCTGAGTGACATAAGCGAGCCGTTCCGGGTCGCTCACTTCTAGACGCTCGACGTCCGCAGGATCCTCGACGAGCGAGATGTTCGGGGCTTCCCCGAGGGTTCCTTCGGTCTCGTCGTGCCCAGCGTGGCCGATGAGCACCACCTGCATCGACCGGGCAGCGAACCGGCGGACCTCGTAATGGACTTTGGAGACCAACGGGCAGGTGGCATCGACCACCCTCAGGCCGCGATCCTCGGCCGCACGACGGACGGAGGGGGCTACGCCGTGAGCGGAGAAGATGACGGTGGCGCCGTCGGGGACCTCGTCGAGGTCTGTTACGAAGACAGCCCCGCGTGCTTCCAGGTCGGCTACTACGTGGCGGTTATGGACAATATGGCGCCGTACGTAGACAGGAACGCCGAACTTGTCGATCGCCCTCTCCACGGTTTGGATTGCCCGGTCGACGCCGGCGCAGAACGAGCGCGGGCTTGCCAGCACGATCTCACGCTCGTCGAGAGAGTCAGACCACTCGGCGACGACCCGCGCTGCTCGGCTCAGCACCCCGAGCGCCTTGATCCCACCGGTGACAGTAGCCAGGGAGCGTAGCTCCCTTCCCGGGGTGTCCACTATCACCCTGACCGCCGCTTGGGGAAGCCCCCACCCGTTGGCTAACAGCCAGGCTGTCTCAGTGTCGACAGCTACCGCTCCGAGCGAGGCGAGAGCCGCCCGCCGCTGTGAGCCTTGCACCACGCCCCTGGCGCTTATGACGGTACCGACGACCGCCGTGTGGCCCCGGGCGCTGAGCTCAGCTGCGAGGAGCGGAGCCGAGTTGAGCTGAGCGGCGACGTTGCCTGCCTCGTCTATGACACGGTTCGCCACTACCAGGGTTCCCGGTTCCAGGTCGTCGCGCAGGCCGCCGGCGAGGCCGGCGACAGCCACAGCCCGGGTGGGAGAGGTCCACGTCGACCCGAGCGGTGGCTTATCGACACTTTGGAGCGGGCCCGGTACGCGTCGTTCCCCGCCACGGTGCCCTCCGGCTGTGAGCTCTGCGACGCTGCGGCACGAGCGCAGCGGTCCGGCGCCGGTCCGCACGACCCGGGCGCCGGGGGCGCCTTGGGCGACGGCTCTAGCCTCCAGTCGCAGGGGGGCCAGGAACAGCAGGCCATTGCCTGTCACGCCGGCTCCGAGTCCGAGCTAGACAGCGCCGCTGCATACCTGCCAAGGGCCATGAGCGGCCAGACGATCCTGTAGAGGTGGTAGTTGATGCTGAAGTCCCAGGGGAACCCGGTTCCTGTGAACCAAGGTTCGTCCCAGCCTCCGTCGGGGGTCTGGTGCTCGATGAGCCAGCCGACACCCCGCTGCGTAGCTTCGCTCGTATGCTCGCCGCCAGCGATCAGGGCGAGGAGCGCCCAAGCAGTCTGCGATGGCGTCGAAAGTCCCCGCCCGTGCCACTCGTCGTGGATGTAGGACCGTAGATCCTCACCCCAGCCTCCGTCGGGGTTCTGGTGGTCTGCCAGCCAGCGAAGCGCGGCACGGATCCTCAGGTCGCTGTTGGGCACCCCAGCTGCTACGAGAGCCGGGACGACAGCTCCCGTCCCGTACACATAGTTCACCCCCCACCTGCCGAACCAGGAACCGTCGGGCTCTTGGGCCCGCCAAAGCCAGTCAATACCTCGCTGGAGTACCACCGGGTCGACGTGGCCCTCGTCGGCGAGCATTTCGACCATGTGGGCTGTGACGTCGGCCGACGGTGGATCGGTCACTTCACCGAAGTCGCAGAAGGGCAGCTTCGCGACCGTGGCGCTGTCGTTGTCCGCGTCGAAGGCTCCCCAGCCCCCCGAACGGCTCTGCATTCCGACTGACCAGGCCACCCCACGCTGGCAGGCCGCTTCGATCGTCGCGTCCGGGGGAACCTTGCGGAGCGCGAGGATCACCTCGGCTGTGTCGTCGACGTCGGGATAGTTGTCGTTGTGGAACTCGAACGCCCAACCCCCGGCCGGAACGTCGGGGCGGCGCACCGACCAGTCGCCTTTCTCCCGTATCTCCTCTGCTACCAGCCATCGCGCAGCTTTGAGCATTGCGGGATCGTTGCCGGCAATGCCGACGTCGCTTAGGGCGATCATGGCCAGGGCTGTGTCCCACACCGGGGACTGGCAGGCTTCCAGGTGAAGGCCGCGCTCGTCGTCGACGGTGAAAGAGTCGAGGCCGCGAAGCGCCGCGGCTAGGACCGGGTGGTCGAGCGGGTACCCGAGAAGCCGAAGAGCGATGATCGAGTAAACGACGGGAGGCTGGATGCCCCCCCATAGGCCGTCGGCCTCTTGGCGCGCGAGGATCCAACGCTCAGCCTTGGCCAGGGAAGCATTTCGAACGAGGCGCGCCGGCAAGAACCAGCTTGGTGCCTTGTCGTACGCGTGGATCGCACGGTCCAAGACTCGGTAGAAGACCGATGCCGGTCCGGCCGTATTAGGGGGGACGCCAGCGCCAGGTACCGTCTTGGCGTCGAGCTCGCTCAGGTCGAAAGGCAGCGGGATCGCCGGCTTGAACGACATCACTACGCTCATCGCTACGATCGTCTGTCGGGCCCAGCATGCGAAGTCGTAGATATTTAGTGGCACTCCGCTCGGCAGTAGCATGATCTCCGGTGGGACCATCGGCAGGTCCTCCCACGACCATGCCGCGACGACTGCCATCCAGATTCGAGTGAACACCCTAGTGGCGGCGATACCGCCATTGGAGCTAACCCACTGCGAAGCGAGCCGCATGTGCGCGGCCTCGGGGGGATCCCCTGCGAGCCTCAGCGCCACGTAAGCCTCGACCGTGACAGAAATGTCGTCCGGACCGCCGTAGAAAGTGGCCCAACCCCCACTTGGGAGCTGTTGCGAACGGATCCATTCAGCTGTCCTCGCTGTGCGTCGAGGGTCGAGAATCCCGAGGAAGTGTCGCAGCATCACGTCTTCGGCATCCATCGAGACGTTGGTTTCCAGCTCGCCTTTCCACCAGCCCTCGGCGTGCTGAAGACCTAGGAGGTTCTCGCGTCCGGATTTGATCGCAGTAGCGAGATCGTCGAGCAAGTGGCGCGACCAGCCAAGGGCCAGCTCGCCTGATTCCTCGCGCAGGTCCGTCAAAACTCCCTCTCCACGATGTAGACGGCGATGTCCGCTAGGTCCCTGTGCGGCACCGGGGAGAGACGAACCCTCTCGAGCGCTCCGAGCGCAGTGTCGAGGTTTGCTTTGGCCCTCACGGCCGTCCACTCTTTGCCGCCGCAGGCTTCCACCAAAAAGCGGGCCCTTTCGACCTGCTCTGGGTCCAGCGGGGCCAGCAGGGATCCTGGCTCCCCGAGCAGAAGCGTCCGCAGCTCGTCCGCTTCGGGTCCGGCCGCTGCCAGGGCCGCGACGACCGGGAGGGACTTCTTTCGCTGGCGCAGGTCGTTGCCGGCAGGCTTGCCTGTGGTGGCGGGGTCACCCCAGATGCCGAGCAGGTCGTCCACCGCCTGAAACGACAAGCCCAGGTGCAATCCGAAGTCGTTCAAGGCTCTGACTGCCGCATCGGGTGCCCCTGCGAGAATCGCTCCGATCGAAGAGGCGCAGCCGAGGAGAGCCCCAGTCTTGGCAGCTGACATGGCAGTGCACTGTTCTACGCTGACGTCGCGGCGCTTCTCGAATGCGATGTCGTCCGCCTGGCCGGCTATCATCTTGGCCGTGGCCTCGGCGAGGGCGCTCGACGCCGCCGGGCCGCGGTCGGGCGAGCATTCGAGGAGGACCTGGTGTGCCAGGACTGCCAAGGCGTCGCCGGCGACGATCGCCGCGCCGACACCGTACTCGGACCACACCGTCGGTCTGTGGTGGCGTTCGGAGTCGGTATCGATTATGTCGTCGTGTATAAGCGAAAAGTTGTGCACCAGTTCGAGTGCCACCCCTCCGGGGACGCCGACGGCAGGTTCGGCCCAGCAGGCCTCTGCGCTCAAGATCGCAAGCGCGGAGCGGATGCCTTTGCCTCCCGGGGCCCTGGCGGGTGCACCTGTGGCATCGGTCCATCCGAAGTGGTAGCTCGCTATGCGTCGCAGGTCCGGCGTCAGGCGTTCTACAGCGTTTCGCAGCGCAGGCATTGTGGCCTGTCTGCAACGCTCTAGTACCTCGGCGACAGCGAAAGTAGGGGTCACGCCACCTCCCGGGTGGGTTGAGGTTGTTGTACGGTAAAGCGAGAAGCTGATAGCTCAGACGGCGGCAGGCCTGCGATGGCCCTGGCGGCGGCGAGGCCGCTGCGAACGGCGCCTTCCATGGTCGCAGGCCAACCGGTGTCGGTCCACGCTCCGGCTATGGCCAAATGCCGTTGCGCTTTGGCAGGATCAGCGCGCAGGCGTGCTGATCCTGGTGTCGCCCTGAAAGTGGCGCGACGCTCTTTTGTCACCACGGAGTCCACCAACAGCGCGTCAGCGCTCGCGGGAAGCAGCCTGCGGAGTGCGTCAGTCACCTCTTGGACGATCGCGGCTGGCTTCCGCCCGAGCAGTTTGTCGGCAGCTGATATCGAAACGGCCAGGTACTGGGGTCGCCTTTGGTGGTCTTGCGCCTCGCAGCCGGTTGCGGTGAGCCCGGAAGCAGCCGAACGGTCAAAAACCCACTGCACCGGGGAGTGCAAGGCTGCCATCAGCGGCCACGCGGTGACGGTGCGGTCGAACACCAGGTGCACGTCGACGATCGCTGATGAGCCGAGGTCGCGCCATGTGTCGCGCTGCGGCGCAAGGTCACCGGGGACGAGAACCGCCGCCTCGTCGTGAGGGACCGCTACGATCACCGCATCGGATTCGAGAGTCTCCGAATCCGCAGCGACGCTCCAACGAGGTCCGTGTCGTGTTAGAGACCTGACCCTGGTGGACATGCGGAGCTGAACTCCCTGCCTGCGAAGCGCAGCCGTCGCCCGTTGCCCGTGGAGGCGTCCGAGAGGGATGGCGCTCCATCCGATGTCGCACGCCGAGCGGTCGCTGAGGAGGCCCGTCTTGAAGACCTGTGCTGCTACGGCGAGGGAGGTTTCAGACGCCGGGAGGTTGACGGTCGGGACCGTGATCAGGTCCCATACAGCTTCGATTGCCTTGGGCGACTGACCGTGTTGTCTGAGCCAGTCGGAGAAGTTGACCTGATCGAGATGGGGGTCTCCGACTCGCAGGCGTGCCAAGCCGGCCAGGGCCTGACCGAGGCGCATTCTCTCGGTCGGGGAGATGTGGGGGTAAGCGAGCAACGAAGCTGCGAGGTGGAACGGGACGGGCAGGTTCGCCCGGCGCAGTCTGGTGGCTGTGACGGCACCGCCGCTGGCCTCTGCGAGCACCGGGACGTCGAGGGGGAACGGGCCGACGACGTCGTTCTCGGAGCCGATACGGCCCAAGAACCGGCGGTACTCGTCGCAGCAGGCCAGGAAGACATGCTGGCCGTTGTCCATGTCGAGGCCGTTGTGCTCGAATGACCAAGTGAGGCCGCCAAGGTGGGCTTTGCGCTCTAGGAGGGTCACCGACGCTCCCAGCTCTGCCGCTTCCAGGGCGGCCGAGATCCCAGCCAAGCCTCCGCCGATCACCGTCACTGTCGAACGCTGCAGGGGGAGGGGGGTCATATGTTTCCTGTGAGCACGGCGCGCGCTGCGACGATCGACTTGTCGGCGGCGCTGAGCGACACCCTCGAACGAAGTACCGATGCCGGGTCGCGGCGGATCCGGTCGAGAAGTTTCCGGTAGATGCCGGCCATCGCCGCGGTGCAAGCCCTTGATCGGCGGTCCAGCAGTTCCAGCAGAGGCAGGCCCCTGTCGTACCAGTCGCACGCTCGGCCCGCCTCGAAGCTTATGAGAGCGACGAGGTCGTCTTGTTGGCCTCGCAGGTCCTCGCCGATGTTGAAGCGGGCGAGGTCGTCTCTCGGCAGGTACACGCGGCCCATGTCTCGGTAGTCCTCGACGATGTCGCGGAGGATGTTGGTGAGCTGCAGCGCGACGCCCAGGTCGTCGGCGAGAGCCTCGGAGCGACCGGGTCCGTGGCTACCGTAGATTGCGAGGCTGCACCTACCGACCGTGCCCGCCACCTTCCTGCAGTAGCCGACAAGGTCGTCGATGTTGTCGTAGGTAGTGCCGACGACGTCCATTCTGCATCCGTCGACGAGATCCTCGATCGCCTCTACGGGGATGCTCCACCGTCTCGAAGCGTCCGCCATGGCGACGAGGACCGGATCCTGCGAGGCGAGGGCGCTCGACGGGTCGTCGCGAAGGGCCGCAACCTCGCGGCGGACGGCGCTTAAGGCTTCGAGCTTGTCGACTGTTGGGAGCGGCCCGTCGCCGACGTCGTCGATACGCCTGGCGAGGGCGTAAAGCGCCGACATGGCCTGCCTCTTGGGCGGCGGAAGGAGTTTGATCCCGTAGTAGAAGTTCTTCGCCTGCGACGCTGTGATCTCCCCGCAGGCCTTGTAGGCCTCCTCGATCCTCACAGGGCCTGGGCCTTGTGTCTGATCGTCCGAGGGGCTGCGCGTACCAAGTGGACAGCGAGCCTGGTCGGGGAGGGTTGGCGGGCGGGTCGCGAGACGTCGAAGTCGTGCCCGGCGATCCGGTCGGCTGCGGCTCTTCCGCCTGCCCAAAAGCCAGCAACAGCCCAGGCGAGCACACCGGGCAGCATGTCCAACAGGGGGAGTCCCGCGTCGAGGAACCGGCGGGCCCGCGACACCTCGAAGGCAACCAACGCCCTCAGAGCGCAACTCGAAGGCAGACCGTTACTCAACTCGGCCGGGTTGCAACCGAAGCGTACCCAGTCCACCTCGGGCACGTAGACACGGCCGTTGCGGTAGTCCTCGGTCATGTCAGCGCAGTGCTCGACGAGCTGCAAGCCAGTGCAGATCGAGTCGGACAGCCGGTTCGCCTCTGCCTCGGAGTGACCGAAAGCGGCCAGGACCAACCTGCCGACCGGGTTCGCGGACAACGTGCAGTAGCGCAGCAGGTCCTCGAAGGTGTCATAGCGGCAGGCCACCTGGTCCATCCGGTTTGCCTCGATAAGGTCGAACAGCGGTTGCGCCTCTACGCCCAGCTCGCGTACGGAGTCGGCTGCGGCGCGCACCAGGGGGTGGCGACCGGCGACAGCGTCAAGCGCCCCCGCTGCCTCAGAGGCGAGCCAGTCCAAAGCGGCAAGGCGATCGCCGGTGTAGGCATCGCCGATCTCGTCGACGAAGCGGGCGTAACCGTAAAAAGCGATCAAGTGACGCCGTACGTCCGATGGAACGAGGCGCGACACGACCTTGAAATTCTCGCGCTTGGATCTTCTCATGACGTCTTCGACGCTGGGAAGGCTGAGGGGAGTGGGCAAATTTTTGTAGGAATACTGAAGTGACCGCGTGGTCACAATTTGTACGTTATAGGGGAGGCGGTGTCAAGCTAGCGAGCCGGGTCCCTCGTCAGGCGGCCAGTCCGGGCCCACTGCCCATGACATCACCGTGGCGAAAGCCGACTGCAGGACCGCCAGGCCGGTGTCGATCAGCTTGGTGTCGTCGTCGCAGTCCAGCTCTAGGAACGGGCGACCTGCTACCGACGCGAGGGTCCGCAGGGATCGCCGCGCCAGTTCCGCGCTCGGCTCGTGGCCTTTGGCTGCTCGGGCTCCGAGCTCTAGCAGCAGCGGTAGCACGTCAGCTAGGACATATCCGAGGACCAGAGCAGTCCTGCCCGCGTCGCCGCGCAGCGGTTCGACGCCGCCTGTCGACTCCAAAGCCGCCTCGAGGCGCGAAGCGGTGTCGTCTACGAGGGTCTCTACGCAAGCGCTGATTAGGGCTTCCTTGGACGGGAAGTACCTGTAGAAGTTTCCCTTCGCCATCTGTGCTGCCGACGTGATATCGCTGATGGACACCTCGGCGAAACTGCGGGTGCGGAAAGCTTCGATAGCCGCTGCAACGAGGCGTGCACGGCAGTCGTGGCTGAAAGCTGACGACCCCGAGCGCAACTCGAGGATCGCCTCGACGTGAGCCTCCCCATACTCGAAGTGCCTGTTGGACTGGCGGATCGGCTGCGGAATCCACCCCGAACGCCGGTAGTGGTGGATCGTCGAGGCCGGAACACCGGTGCGAGCGACAAGTTGCGACAGGGACATCGCCGTGCGCTCAGGGTTGGGCAGGCCTTCGAAGGTCATTGTTTAAGTTTGGCGCGCAAAAGACCGGTAGGTCGAGCACCGGAAGCGAAAACTCTAAACTGCCTCGCCTGCTCAGGCCGGCGGTATCGTCCCCATACGCCCCCGCCGGAAATCCTCGAAGGCTGTGGCGATCTCTTCGCTGGTATTCATCACGAACGGGCCGTAGTGAGCGACGGGTTCCTTGATGGGCCTGCCGCCGAGGAGCAGGACCTCGAAGGTCTGCGACGGCCCCGCTGGTTTGGCAGTCGCTCGGAGCTCGACGGCGCCGCCTTCACCGAGCACGCTCAGCTGGCCGGAGGCCAAGGGAGCGCCGGACGGGCCGACCGACCCGCTGCCGCCAAGACCGTACGCGAGAGCGTTGAACGTCGGGTCCCAGGGCACGACAAGCTGGGATCCGGCTGAAAGAGAGGCGTGCACCATAGTGATCGGTGTGTGCGTAGACCCAGGGCCGCTACTGCCGCCAATATTACCTGCTATCAGCCGGACAAGCGCCCCGCCGTCGGGCGACGCCAGCAGAGCCAGACGCCCCGCGCGTAGGTCCTGGTATCTGGGTGAAAGCATCTTCGAAGCGGAAGGCAGGTTCACCCAAAGCTGGACGCCGTGGAAGAGCCCGCCGGACGCTACGAGCGTCTCGGGCGGACGCTCGATGTGGAGGATCCCAGCCCCGGCGGTCATCCATTGGGTGTCACCGTTGGTGATTAAGCCTCCGCCGCCTGTCGAGTCGCGGTGCTCGAAAGTTCCGTCGATCATATAGGTGACCGTCTCGAAGCCTCTGTGAGGATGCCATGGGGTGCCCTTGGGTTCGCCCGGGGCGTAGTCCACCTCGCCCATCTGGTCCATGTGTACAAACGGGTCCAAAAGGTGGAGCGGAACCCCCGCGAAGGCGCGTCGGACGGGGAAGCCCTCACCTTCGAAGCCGGCCGGGGCGTCGGTGACCATGACCGGCTCTTTGCTCCGGAAGTCACCATCCACTTCGATCTTGGCCAGTACGGAAATGTCTTCGACGGTTACAGCCGGCATCGAGCTGATCCTTTCTCCTCGTCGTCAACCAGGCGCTAGGCCGACGGACATCCAAACATCGTTGTGCACGCAACTATTCCGTGGACGCCCGGTCAGGGTGGCCGAGGAGAGGCAAGGTTCCCAAAGAGGCTAGGGTCGCGGATGTGTCAAGCGACGACCGCCTGTATTTCAGGCAGCTGCTGTCGGGCAGGGACCACGCCCGAAGCGACGCCCTAGCCAACCAGATGGTCAACTTTTCCTATCTGATCGGTGACCGTGAAACGTCCGAGACCCTCGTAGTGGATCCCGCGTATGCGGTCGACGACATCCTCGGCGTGGCAGCGGGGGACGGGATGACGCTCACCGGGGTGCTCGTGACCCACCATCATCCCGACCATGTGGGTGGGTCGATGATGGGATACAGCATCGAGGGTCTCGCCCGGCTGTTGGAGATAACGTCTGTACCTATCCACGCCCATCGCGAAGAGGTGCTGTCGATCTCCAGGGTGACCGGGGTCGACCCCGGGGAGGTCGTTGGCCACTTCGGAGGCGACAAGGTGGCGGTCGGGGCGATCGAAGTGGAGCTCATTCACACGCCGGGCCATACACCGGGAAGTCAGTGTTTCCTGGTGGACGGGATGCTCGTAGCCGGCGACACTCTCTTCCTATCCGGGTGCGGCCGGACTGACCTGCCAGGCGGAGATGCGCAAGCCATGTACGACAGTCTGCGCAAGCTGTCCTCGTTGGCCGAGACGACCGTATTGTACCCGGGGCATCGCTACTCGGCTGCTTCGGCTGCCACTCTTGACGTCGTCAAGCAGACCAACCCGGTGTTATCCCTGTCAGGCAGGGATTCGTGGTTGGCTGCCTTCGGCAGCTGATCAGGCTTTGGCGGGGCGCGCTGCGCGGAGCACCACAACGGTGTGACCGGGAACTGCCATGCCGGCGGAGGCTCCCAGGGTAACCGGGTCCGTGCCGGCCGGTGCCGGTGAGGACGTGTCGAGAACCACCGTCCACGTCCGCGCCCACTGCTCCGCGGGAAGGGTCAAGTCAAGTGTCTGATCCCATGCGTTGAGGACCAAGAAGAACGAGTCGTCGAGCACCCGCCGTCCGTGCTCGTCGGGATCCGGGATGGCCGAGCCGTTAAGGAACACCCCGAGGGACTTGGCGTAGCCGACGTTCCAGTCCGCGTCGCCCATCTGGTGGCCGTCGGGACGGAACCACGCGATGTCGGGAAGGTGCTCGGCGCTACCGGAGGCCCTCAGAGGCCGGCCCTGGAAGAAACGCCTGCGGCGGAACACCGGGTGGTCTTTGCGCAGGCCGATCAACGCCCGGGTCCATGCCAGAACCTCCTCGTCGACATTGGCCCAGTCATACCACGAGGTTTCGTTGTCCTGGCAGTAGGCGTTGTTGTTGCCGTGCTGGGTGCGTCCGAACTCGTCCCCGCCGAGCAGCATCGGAACCCCCTGGCTGAGCATGAGGGTAGCCATAAGGTTTCGGACCTGGCGGCGGCGGAGCTCTTTGACGGCCTCGTCGGCGGTGGGGCCCTCGACCCCACAGTTCCAAGAACGGTTGTCGTCGGTTCCGTCCCTGCCGTCCTCGCCGTTGGCCTCGTTGTGCTTGTCGTTGTATGAAACAAGGTCACGCATGGTGAAACCGTCGTGGGCGGTCACGAAGTTGATCGAAGCGAAAGGGCTGCGACCATTCGCTTGGTAGAGGTCGGAGCTGCCGGTGAGACGCTCGGCTAGCTCCCCGATCGGAGTTCCCCCCTGGCGCCAGTAGTCTCTGACCGTGTCGCGGAACTTGCCGTTCCACTCCGACCACAAGGGAGGGAAGTTCCCGACCTGGTAGCCGCCGTCTCCGACGTCCCACGGCTCAGCGATCAGCTTCACCTGGCTCACCACAGGGTCTTGATGGATGAGGTCGAAGAACGCCGAGAGCCTGTCCACCTCGTGGAACTGGCGGGCTAGAGACGCCGCAAGGTCGAAGCGGAAGCCGTCGACGTGCATCTCCAGGACCCAGTAGCGAAGCGAGTCCATGAGAAGCTGCAGGACCTGTGGGTTGCGGACGTTCAGGGAGTTACCGGTCCCTGTCGAGTCGTTGTAGTGGCGGGGGTCGCCGTCCACGAGGCGGTAATAGGACGGATTGTCGATACCCCTCATCGACAGCGTAGGTCCCATGTGGTCACCTTCGGCGGTGTGGTTGTACACGACATCGAGGATCACTTCTATGCCGGCGCGGTGAAGCGTCTTCACCATCGACTTGAACTCTCCGACGACCCGGTGGGCCGGCCTGGACGCGTAACCGTTGTGGGGGGCTAGGTAAGCGATCGAGTTGTAACCCCAGTAGTTGCGCAGGCCCATGTCGGCGAGACGGCGATCGTGAATGAATTGATGCACCGGCATCAGCTCTACAGCTGTGACTCCAAGCTTGGTCAGATGTTCGATGACCGCCGGATGGGCGAGACCGGCGTAGGTTCCCCGCTGGTGCGCCGGCACCTCAGGATGGTTCCAAGTGAGCCCTTTTACGTGGGTCTCATAGATGACCGTGTCGGCCCAGCGGTGCCTGGGTGGGTGGTCCGGACCCCAATGGAAAGCCGGATCCACGACGATAGCCTTCGGCATCACGTGAGCCGAGTCGCTGTCATCGCGGGTGAGGTCGTCACCTCCGAGGCGGTAGCCGAAGGGCTCCTGGCCCCACACGACCTCGCCTTCGACAGCTTTAGCGTAAGGGTCGATGAGAAGCTTCGAAGGGTTGCAGCGAAGCCCACTTCGCGGGTCATAGGGCCCGTGTACTCGGTAGCCGTAAAGCTGTCCTGGCTCGACGTGCTCGACGTATCCGTGCCAGCAGTACGCGTCGACCTCAGGCAACTCGAAGCGAGACTCCCTTCCGTCGAGGTCGAAAAGGCACAGCTCGACAGCTTCAGCAGCCTGGGAAAACAGGGTGAAGTTAGTTCCCAGCCCGTCGAAAGTTGCTCCGAGAGGATAAGGTTCGCCCGGCAGGACCGGAGAGGTGTATGAGTTGTACAAGAGCTCCAAACTATCCCTTCGCTACGATCGCACAGTTTGGCAGGGTCATCCCCACCAAAATGCGGCTGCAACGATAGCGTAGAGGGCGATCAGCGCTACCCCCTCGATCCATGTGTACTCCCCGTCATAGATGATCACTGTCACGACCAGCGCTGCCACGGCGAGCGCCACTACGAGCAGCGGCGGGAACACAAGCGTAAGATGAGACGGGCCGACGGTCCCGCTCAGCAAGACCAAGACCGGGGTTAGCAGAAGAGCCACCTGCAGGGGACTATTTAAGATCGTGGCGATCACGTACTCCGGTTTCGCCCGAAGTGCGAAGCGGACACCGACAGCATTCTCGACAGCATTCGAAGCGATCGCCACCACGACGAGGCCGGTGAAAGTTTGGGACAGGCCGAGGCTGGTGGTGGCGCTCTGTAGAGGTCCCACGAACCATTCGGCCGCACCAGCAGCAGCAGCGCTGCCCGCCGCCAGGATCGCTACCGACAGCTTTAGCGGCCACACTCCAAGCGTCGCCGTGCGAGGCTCGGCTGCGTTCGCCCCGCCAGACGAAGTTGGTCCTTGCTCCATCGGAGGCTGTGTCGGCGGCGGCGCAGGAGCGAGCTGCGGGGAGTGGCGCAAGAAGTACGGGACGCTCGCCAGGTATACCACCAGCAGTATGGCGGCGAGCCCGTCGGACAAGGCCGTCGAGTGCCTTGCGGCCGGTGATCCGAGGTGCTGAGCAAGGGTCGGTACCAACATCGCAGCCACGACCAGTAAGAGAAGCGATGATATGAGGCGGGGCAGCTCCGGCTCGAAGCGCTGAGTGCCGTGACGAAGTCCGCCGACCAGGAAAGCCAACCCGAGAACCAGGAGACTGTTACCCAGGACAGAGCCGACGAGCGCAGCCTGCACCACGGCGGTGAGCCCTCGGTGGAGAGCGAAGATCCCTACGAACAGCTCCGGGAGGTTGCCGAGCGTCGACTGCAACAGGCCGGTCAGCGACGGGCCCACTCGTTCGCCTACCGCTTCGATCGCTTCGCCGACGACTGCGGCCGTCCCGGCAAGCGCTAGGCCAGCAAGCACGAAACGGGTGACCGGGCCCGCTCCGGAGGCTGCGGCGAGCCCGGCGGCTGCTGTCAACGCCACAGCCCCGCCCAGTATCAGCTGCTGCCTGGAATCCAGATATTCGATCTTCATCTGCTCTGGGCCGGGTCTTTCGCTAGGGGTTTAGGAGGCTGACCGCCCGGCGTCGGCCGGGGAGTGACAGATAGACTACGATGGTTGCTCAGCGGCGGCGTGGCCGAGTGGTTTAGGCAAGGGCCTGCAAAGCCCTGCACAGCGGTTCGATTCCGCTCGCCGCCTCCATAGCTCCTGACGGGTATAATGCCTGGTCAGGGGACATTTTTGTCTTTACCGGCAGTGACCGGCAGAGACCGAAAATGACCCTTGAAAACCCCTGGTTTTGCTCCCTCGTGCTCCCCGCACGCTCCCCGAGACCATTCCAGGAGGTTTCAGAAGATGGGTTTCATCGAGAGACGGAACGGCAAGTACCGGGCCCGCTACCGCGACCCGCTCGGCAACCAGCGCGACAAGACGTTCACCCGCAAGGCCGATGCCGAGAGGTTCGTCCGGGAGATGGGCGTGTAGGTAGAGCGAGGCGCCTGGCTCGACCCACGGGACGCGGATCTGGCGCTGGCCTCGTGGGTCGATGAGTTCCTCGCTCTCGCCCGGCGGCTGTCGCCGACGACCGTGCAGACCTACCGGCGCGACCTCAACAAGTACGTCCTGCCCCGGTTCGGCGCCTACCGCATCGGCGGACTCCCAGCCGACGAGATCGAGAACTGGCTCAACGACGAGGTGGCCGCCGGCATCGAGCCCAGCTCCGTTCACCGCCACTACCGGACCCTGCGGCGGGTGCTCCAGGTGGCGGTCGAGAAACAGAAGATCCCGGCCAACCCGTGCGACCGGGTGCATCCGCCCCGCGTCCCGAGACGGGACATGGCATTCCTGTCCTGGGACGAGACGGCCGCCTTGGCCGAGGCCCACCCCGACCGCTACCGGGCGCTGATCTACCTGGCCGTCGACACCGGAATGCGCTGGAGCGAGCTGGTCGGGCTGCGGCGCGCCCGGCTCGACCTGCGCACCCGCAAGGTCAGGGTCACCGAGCAGCTGATCCGGTTGGAGACGGGGAGTGGCTGCGCAAGGAGCCCAAGACGGGCGCCTCGGCGCGCTCGATCACGATCTCACCGTTCACGGTGTCGGTGCTGGCTGATCACCTCGAGCGCTTTGCCCTGCCCGGGCTCGACGGGCTGGTCTTCCCCAACCGCGCCGGCCACCCGCTCATCTCGTCCAGCTTCTGGAACAACATCTTCTCGCCGGCCATGGCCAAGGCTGGCGTCTGCCGCCGTTTCCACGATCTCAGGCATACGAGCGTTGCGCTGGCCATCGCCGAGGGCGCCCACCCCAAGGCCATCCAGACCCGGATGGGCCACTCCTCGATCAACGTCACCCTCGATCGGTACGGACATCTCTTCCCCGAGCTGGACGAGGCCCTTGCCCAGGCCTTCGGCGACCGCCTGGAAGCTGCCCGCGCCGGGCTGAGCCGAGCAAAGATCGTGCACGCCACCTTCTGACTGGTGACGTCACTTGCCTCATACACCGGGCACTTCGACAAGCTGTGGATAAGCGCAGAAGTCCCGGCTCACAAGTATCGATCGATGTGCCCGGTGGATTGATCGGCGACGAGTGGCGACGACAGCCAACCCTGACCGCATCACCGGGGTGGGACGGTCGGCCGACGATCTTCGGGGGCACCACTCTTCGGGGTTATGGGCGAACGTTCGGGAGCGCACTACTTGACAAATTCCAACTTCCCTAGCCGTCGATCGGAGCGAGTGCGAGGCCGCGTGGCATCGACTGCGCGGTGGTCCAGATCAGGGCGATCTGGGGTCGCTGGCTGGACGAGCGCACCACCCGGCCGAGCCGGCGGTGCTCACTCCCGCAAGCGGCTCACCCGTGAGCAAAGGTGTCGCAAGCTGCGTGCAACACCCCTGGACTCGGTCGAGGAGCCTTCGGGGTCTGCCCCCTATGGCGGGGGGTCACCGGGGTTTTTATCGGGCGGGGTATATGGGACACCTCCACCTGCGCACCCGTCCTGACCTGCGGCGTTCCCGTAGGGGGTTCGGCTTGTGAGACGGTCGGCAGGAAGACGTATTGCCTGGTGCAATACAGCGCCTAGAATGGGGCGGTGTGGCGCAAGCTGGTCTGGAGCGACGACAGCGAGGCGCACATCGCCAAGCACAGCGTCACGCCGTCCGAAGTCGAGGATCTCGTCAACACCCGGCCCCAATGGGAGCACCCTGGGGCGCGGAGGACTCCACCCTCATCTACGGACGCACCGAGGCGGGTCGCCACCTGCTCGTCGTCCTCGCCGAGTCCGCTGATGGACGCTGGTATGTCGCCACGGCCCGAGACCTGACCAATACCGAGATGCGCACGTTCCGCAGAAAGGACGCTGACACCATGAGCACAAAGACCAAGTTGGACCGCCTCGCCGAGCACTACGACACTGCCGACACGGCCGAGGAGCTCGAGGACGCCACGGCCGCCGTCGTGCCCGACGCGCCCCCCGGCGCCGAGCGGATGACTACCTTCGCTGTACGCCTTCCCGTGGTTGTCCTCGATCGCATCCGTGAGGTCGCCGCGCAACGCAGCGTCACCACGTCGGCCTTGATCCGCCGATGGATCGAAGCGGGTATTGCCGAGGGCGGGAGCGACGTCGGGGATCGCGTCGTCTCTGTGCAGGCCCTGCTCGAACTGATCGGCCGGGCACCACGCGAGAACGCCGACCGCTGAGATGCCAGTCGCCGGGCCCTTGGGTCAGCGGTGGGCTTGCTCAGGGAGGCGCCACAAGCACTGATCCTGCCGGCGACCGTCACGTGGCCACCGAACGCCTGCTTCGCCTCCTCCCCGCTATTCTGTGCAGAACTCGGCGTTTCGGCGCTGCCGGAAGTGGATCGGTCACCGGACACGCGGTGGGCTCCCGTGTTTTGGATCATCGTCGCTCGGCGTTCTATGCCTCGTAGTGGTAACGGGCCTGTAGGACGACCAAGTCCTCGCCGTCAACGAGATACACCAGCCGGTGCTCCTCGTCGATGCGCCGTGACCAGCATCCGGAGAGCACGTGGCGCAACGGTTCCGGCTTGCCAATGCCTACCGTCGGATCGCGCAAAGCATCGTCGACCAGGCGATTGATCCGCTTCAGGGTGGCCCGGTCATTCGCCTGCCACCAGACGTAGTCCTTCCACCCGCGAGAGGTGAAGACGAGGCGCACCTAGCCCCGATCGAGGGTGTGCTCTTCTCGTACCCCGGCGCGGGCCTCTGCCAGGCTCTCCAACAACCACCGGGCGTTGGCAGGCACCCGCAGCAGCATGGCCGTCTCGTTCAGCGCTTGCCAGTCGGCCCGCGAGACGAGCACGGCGTCGCCCCGGCGAGAGGTGATCTCGATCGGCTGGCGGTCGTCGTTGACCTGCTCGATGAGCGGGAACAGGTTCTTACGGGCCTCGCTGGCGGTGACGGTCACGGCTGCCCTTCCTTCGACGCTGGTACGAGTCATTGTACCAGTCGTCGGCGGGCTCGCCGGCCGCAGAACAGCGTGGACCCGTGCTGTCCCAGTCGCCGATCCACAACTGAGACAGCGAGGAACGCTACCTGGGTCGTTGCGTCGGTCGCTCATGGCCGAACCAACACGTCCAAGTGCTTGCAGCAGCAAGCGCGAACGGCGCCTGGGCTGCCAGCTGTCGGACCGCACCGAACAGGGTGTTCCGCGCGATGCATGATCTGACTGAGAGGGCGCCGACCGGAGCACCGAGTCGGCGTTCGGGGCGGATGGCCCGACTTGCTGTTGCTGCGGGATCCGCGCACATAATATTCGAGGGCTCCGGGTGCCGTGCGCGTGAACATTATGCGTCCGATCTCAGCCGCAGTTCTGAAAGACTTCTTTAGTGCAAATCGACACTCCTAGCTCTTTTTCCGCACATTTGATGTGTGTTTCACGTCCCCCAACCCTCGGCTTGTTCCACACTGTGGATCTCCAGGCGTTCGAGGTCGGAGACCAGTTCGCGTAGCTGGCGGGCGGTGTTGATCCGGGGCCGGTAACGCTCCACCTGGGCTGGGGAGAGCCAGCGGGTGAACCGCTTGTTCTCGCGGGTGTAGCTCCACTGGATGTAGGGGCCGTGCAGTTGCGGTGGCTCGCCTTGACAGCGGCAGTTGGCTTTGCCGCATCGGACGCTCCGCTCGACGAGGCTCCCGGGCAGGATACGGGTGTCCTCGGCGAGGAGTCCGATGAGCTTGGTGCGTGCCCGCTCGACACGTTGGACGTCACGTTTGCTCATTGTTGCATCCACGTTCTCATGTCTCACACTGTGAACAGTGTGAGACACGACGGCAAGCCCGCAAGGTCCGTTCCGGCTAGACACCGAGACGCTCGGTGCGCTGGCGGTGGTCGACGACTTCCTCGCCCGCCTCGGCGTCCCCAGGATGGTCGACGAGTACGTCCCTGCAACCGATCGTCGGGTGCGCCTCGCTCCGGCCAAGGCGATCGGCGTCGTGGTCCGCAATCTGGCGCTCTGCCATCAGCCGCTGTAGTCGATGAACGAGTGGGCGGCCCGGTTCGACCCCGCCGTGCTCGGGCTCGGCGCGGGCGAGGTTCGCCTGGTCAACGACGACCGCGTCGGGCGTGGCCTGGAACGCCTCTTCGAGGCAGATCGTGCCAGCCTGCTCGCCTGAGTGGTGCTCGACGCGGTTGGTGCCTTTCACATCGACTGCACGGAGATGCACAACGACTCGACCTCGGTACGCCTGACCGGTGCCTACCCGTTGGCGACAGGCCGTGCCCGTGGTGGCAAGCCGACAGCGGCGCCAGCCAGGGGACACAGCAAAGATTTTCGTCCCGATCTGTTGCAACTGGTCTGGATCCTCACTGTGAGTGCCAACGGAGCAGTCCCGATCGCCTGCCGAGTGACCTCGGGCAACGTGGAGGACTCGACCACTTACATCGCCACCTGGGACGGCCTGTGTGGTCTGCTCGGACAGTTCACCTTTCGCTACGTCGCAGATTCCAAGCTCGCCACCAAGGCCAACATGGAGCGCATCGACCGACACGGTGGCCGCTTCGTCACTGTGCTACCGGCTTCCCGCAAGGAGGACGGCGCGTTCCGCCGCTTTCTGGTGGACCATGAACCCACCTGGACCGAGGCGCAGCGCTGTCCGGCGAAGCGGCTCGAAGAGCCCGACGACGTCTCTGAGACCACCCAAGCACCCTGGCCGTCGGCCGGAGGGTTCGGGGTCATCTGGGTCCGCTCGTCGCGCAAGATCGAACGAGACGCCGACTCCCGATCCAACCGGGTTGCAGCCGGTATCGCCGCACTCGACGAGCTGAACCAGAAGCTGACCTCCAACCGGTGCCGGCTGCGGACCACGGTCGCGGTTGAAGAGGCGGCCACCGAGGCGGTCGACTCCGTGGGCGCCACCCGGCGGGTGGGCTTGCGTGTCGAGGAGTACCAACAGGTCCGCCACCGCCAAGACACCGGGGGGCGGCCCGGCGCCAACACCCGATACCGCCAGATCACCCACACCAAGCACCGAATCCACCTTGATGTCCACCAAGACGTCATCGGGGCCGACGCCCGCTCCGATGGCTGCTGGCCGCTCGTCACCAACGACCAAGACAGCGACCCCGCCGATGTCCTCGCCGCCTACAAACACCAGCCGAGCCTCGAACGCCGACACCATCAGCTAAAGGGCGGCCAGCTGGTCGCCCCCATGTTCCTCCACGATCCGGCCCGCATCGAAAGGCTCATGACGTGCCAGTTCATCGCGCTTGTCGTCCATGCCCTAGTCGAGCTCGACATCCGACGGGCGATGCCGGCACGGGGACTGAAGAAGACCCCGCTCTACCCCGAGCAGCGCGCCTGCTCGTCACCGGGCACCGTGCGGCTCTTCGAGATCTTCGACGGCCTCGCCCGCCGTCACCTCATCGACGCCAACCGCGAGATGACCCAGACGTTCCCGCCGGAGCTGACCAAACTCCAAAGGACCCCGCTCGACCTAATCGGCGTTCCCGAAGACTGCTACCCGTGATCGGTGAGGGACGTGAAACACGCGTCAAATGTGCGGAAAGTGAGCCAGATGGGACTGCCGATCTCGGCTATTCACTATTCGAGATGAATCGCTTATAATAACAGAAGATAAGGCTAGGAGGCGAGCGTAATGGGGCGTCGAGCATGGAGCAGAGTCGATTTCTCGGTGTTGCGATCCTTCTTGCGGGCGCCTTGACAGTAGTGGTGCCAGTTGGGATGAAGGCTGCGTACGCTCAGTCCTGCTCTGTAGGGAATGACTGCTCCAATCCTCAGTCGGCTTGTGCCTCAGGCGCCTACACCGTCGAGAGTGCTCCACTCGACTACTATGGCACCAATCTTGCAACCGTCCATCTGGTCTACTCCCCCTCGTGTCGCACGACCTGGAGTTTGCTGACCGACTTCTCTACCTGTTGTTCCTTTGATAACTATCCGTGGGTCAACCGTCAGTCTGGTCCAGCCGGTGACACGTACGGGCTCTGTGACTATCAATATATAGATACAAACAGCGATTACTACAGTGATGTGTGGTCGGCACAGCTAGACGACGCCGGCTATACGAGTTTAGCTTGGGGTGGAGTGCCATACGGAATGACCTCGTGTGGATCGCCAACCGGTGGTCTTGAGACTTATGCCAATACATGGCCACCATTCTGAGGAATGTGACGACTGACCGTCGACCCATGTGTCGAGCAGATGCCAGTTGATCTTTGAGACGTGCGACATGGAAGGGAGTTGAACGTGCATCGAGCAAGATGGGTAATCGCCGCTACGACGATTGCCGCTGGTGCAACCTTGGCGGTTGGAGTGACCGCGCTCGGGGGAGGCGGGTCTAAGGGGAGCAAGTCGCAGATCGTCATTGCGGCGGCCGCCTCGAATTCCGCTCAGCCCCGACTCGTGTCCCCCTGGGTTTCGCCGCTCAGCTGGTTTGTTACCGGCGACACCAGTTCGCTTGCGGCGCAAACCCGCTACGAGGCGACGATCGTGACCTGCATGGCAAGTAAAGGGTTCGTCTACTATCCGCTTGATCGCGTGTTCGCTCAAGGTCCGCCGGCGACGGTTTCAGCCATGACCTCCTATCGCGATACTTTCGGGTACGGGCTGTCGATCTCGCCTTCATCTGTGACTCCCCAGTCCCCGGGAAGCCCAGTGACCACTATCGGGCCAGTGTCAGCCGTCGTGCCCGGGCAGTCCGGAGGGATGGCCGGGCAGTCCGGAGGGATGGCCGGTTCGGCCCTTCAAGCCAACGAGGCGTACGTGGCCGGCCTGTCTGCGACGCGACGGCAGAGCTACGACCTGGCGCTGTCGGCTGGCCTCATGTCGGGCGTATCGGGTGTTGGGGGGATGGGCTGCGAAGCGCAAGCAAACGTGAAGCGTAGCGCCGGCCTGCCGATCACCGACCAATCGGTTCGCTCGGTGTACACCGCTGACGTGACCGGTGACTTGAGTTCCCCAACTTTGTCCGCAGCACAGAGGGCGTGGAATGTGTGCATGAAGTCCGCAGGTTGGACGGTCGCAACCCCGCAAGCGGCAAAGGCTCTCGCCGCTGCGAAGATCAGTAGCGCTTTGTCGGCCGGGCCTAGCGAACTTAAAGCGGCCGGCGCGACGCAGATAGACATCGCCCGAGCAGACTGGGGTTGTCAGCTTGCTACCACTGAACCCGCCATCCAGAATCTCGAGATGGCGCAGGTTGCGACCCTGGCACAAGACTTCCCGCAGTACGTGGCGCGAGCCGCGAGAGCGTAGAACGTCCGGGAGGCGACGCCGTATCAGGCGGCGGCTCGTTCTGTGACAGGTGGGCGGGAGGGCAGGAAGGGTACCCCTAGTAACGGTAAATGAGCATCAGAAGATTGTGATCATGGATCCGCGGCTGATGGGGAAGCCGATAGTTCTGCTATCGGCTTCCTGATAGCGATACTGCTCGCTGGCGGGAAGCGGTCAAGGGCGGCGTAGCCGTCCCGAAGGGACGCGCGGACCGCAGGCGCAGCGACAGCGGAGCCGGGGACCATAGCGCCCTTGACGGCTGCCCGACGGTGGGCCACACGACCGGGACGGTCAGACGTCGAGTGAGAGGCTCGCCGGTGGGGTCGAGCGATTGCAGGTGGGGAGGTGGTGACCTGGGGGCGTCCTGCCGTTTCGAGCCCGTCGTCACCGCTGTGAACCGAAAGTGACGTTCGCAGCCCGCTTATAGATAGCCGGGATGTGACACCGGCTTCTTGACAAGGAGCAGACGTTGCTCGAAGCAGACGGCGAACGGCCGAGAAGAGGAAGAGACATGACCAACTACGAGAACCTCCCGCGGCTTTTGACCATTGACGAGCTCGCCGGACAACTCGCCATCACGGTGCGGCATGTGCGCCGCTTGGTGGCCGAGAAGCGGGTGCCCTACGTGAAGGTGGGAAGGCTCATCCGCTTCGATGCGGCTGAGATCATGGAATGGATCGAGAGCCGCCGCGTCTCCGGATCTCGAACAGCATAGGGAGACATGTGCGACGTGGCCTTCGAGAGGATGCTGCCCGCAGAGCCCGATGCAGCCGTTGCCCTGCATGACAACGAAGGTCGCCGGCCGTCGTCTTTCACGGCAGTGTACGGGTACGGTCCGGGCAGACATCTACTTGAGCTAGGTGTCGTTTGTGTCGTTTAACCGCTATACTCGACGTTGTGACCGACGCGTCCGCTGTCTTCGAAGTAGCCGAGCCCGACCGGCAGAAGCTGGCAGCGCTAGCTGCCGGAGGCAATGACCGGCCAGTCGCGGTCCGCACCGACGCGGGAGAGATCGAGCTGCCGTCGGCCGCCGGCCGAGCCGTACTTCTCCTGCTCGAAGAGCTTGGATCCGGCGCAGCAGTCCACCTGGTACCGACAGACGCCGACCTGACCACCCAACAATCAGCTGATCTGTTGGGGATCTCACGGACCTACCTGATCCGCCTTATCGAGGGCGGCAAGCTCCCGGCTCACCTCGTCGGCACCCATCGACGCCTCCGCGCAGCCGACGTGCTCGACTACAAGGAGCGGCGAGCGGCCAGGCTCGCGGCGGTGGACGCCATCCGCGATGCCGACGCCGAAGTCGGCATCGACTACCGCTAACTGACCGAGTGCTCATCGTCCTCGACGCCTGCGTGCTGTACCCCGCGTCTCTGCGCGACCTCCTGCTGACTCTCGCCGCCCTGGACGCCTTCGACGTGGCCTGGACCGACGAGATTCTGGGGGAGGTTCGGCGCAACGTCGTCGCAGATCATCCCGGCATCGACCCGAACCGCTTCGCCAGCCACACCCTTGGCGCGATGAGGACGGCTTTCCCGGACGCAGCCGTGACCGGCTATGAAAACCTCACCCGAACTCTTGACAACGACCCGAAGGACCGCCACGTCGCCGCCGCGGCCATCGCGGCCGGTGCTGCGGCCATCGTGACCGAGAACGTCAGGGATTTCCAAAGCTCGATGCTCGAGGCGGCGGGCATCGAAGTCCTGACCACGGGCGATCTGATCGCCCGCCTGCTCGACGTGGACGCCGGCGTTGTCGTCTCGGCGGTTGAGCACCTGTCTCGACGTTGGACGCGTCCGGCACGATCGGTCGCTGAGATCCTCGAGCTGCTGGCGGTTCACCCCACCATGGGCCACGCCGTCGACCGTCTTCGAAATCTGACGGACTGATCTGCTGAGGGGCCCCCTGCCGGGATCGGAATCCGTCCGCCATGTACCCCTTCTGGCCGTCATTTACCTCTGATCCGCTCCCCGCTCGCTCCCCAACCGCTCCCCGAGGCTGATAAAGTCGGCGCTCCAGGGAGTTCGTGGCAGCGTGCAGAGCCTGCAAAGCCCTGCACAGCGGTTCGATTCCGCTCGCCGCCTCCACAGTCTTTTCCCAGGTCAGGGTACCTTGTCGCTTCGGGAGCCGCTTCGTCGGGCGGTCTCCGACCCCGCGCAAATCCCGCGGGTGCCTGAAACCGTCGCCTCTCGTGAAGCCCTCGGGAGGGCCCCAGGCGAGGCGGCGTGGTGGCAAAGGTCATGGGGGTGCATAGCTGGGTCGACTCCGACCGGGGCCTTCACCTGCGGCCATCCTGCCGAGACGCGGGCCCGCCGTGCTGTTGCCGGCCCGCCTCTTGGATCTGTGACCAGTTCGCCTGCTGCGGCACAACCGAAAACCTCGACATGACCGACGATGGCTTCCATCGCCTGGCGGGGGAGTACGACCGTTCGCCGTCCGGCGTGCGACTTGGGGTCTTTTACTCCTCGTCGGAGCTTGGGTACCTCCTGGGCGGTCTGGCGAATGTGCACCGCCGAACGGAGGGTGTCTACATCGGCTAGGCGCAGCCCGAGCACCTCGTCCATGCGGAGCCCGCCGAGCCCGGCGAGCACCAGAGTTAGTTGGTACCGGGCTGGCATGGCGCCGATGAGAGCGAGCACCTCCGCCGTAGTGGGCATCGGCCGCTCGGGAGCGCTCTCCCTGCCTCCGCCTTTGATGCGACACGGGTTTCGGCCGATACGCTCGTCGCCCACCACCGTGTTGAGAATGGCGCTGAGCAGCCGGTAGCTCTTGGCGGCCTGGTCGTGACCCGCTTGAGCCGGTCACGCTGCCGTACCAGGTCCGCACCCGCTCGGGGGTTACAGCCCGAAGCGGCAAGGCTCCCAGGCCCGGCAGGATGCTGCGGCCGAGGATGCGTTCGTAGCCGTAGTGGGTCGATGGGGATAGAGGTCGGCCCTTGACCACCCGGCTGGCGAGCCAACCCTCCGCGTACGCGGCGAACGTGACCTTGCCTACGCTCGGGTCGGTGACCAGCCCGACCAGCTCGTCGCCTTCGATCTAGGCCTTGAAAAGGTCGGCATCCTTGCGCCGGTCGAAGCTCTTGGAACGCTCCCTGCCCGACGCTCTCCAACGAACCTCATAGCGCGATCCACCATCTTTTGTCCGGCGTCGCTCGATACGTGGCATCTTCGATCCTCCTCGTACCCGCGCTCAGGGCGTTCGCCAGGGTTGCGGCGATCGCCGTTGCTTGGTCAAGCCTCGCGAGTCTATGAATCGGATGGGACAGCCCCTCCCTGGTGGCCACAATGCTCGGCGCCTTCGAGGAGACGGTCATGTAGTCGTGGATCGCCTTGAGCGGGATCCGCCGGCTGGATCCTCGTTTCGCGGATCGCAGCTCACCTGCTTCGATGAGCTCGTAGACCGTCGTACGGCCAATGCCAAGCAGCTGCGCGGCCTGGTTCACCGTGACCAGAAGCGGTATGAGAGCGGACGCAATTTGGGAATGCGAATGAGTGTCAGAGTCGCGTCTATCGGCGCGGGGAAGCATTAGAAGGACCTCCTGTTTGGGGTGAGAGGTGAGGGATGGACTCGAGGTCGCCGGTCAGGGCCGGCCGAACAATGTGGTCTGTGCTGACGGCGTGTCGGACGGACGATCGCGCCCGGGCTGGCCACGGCGCACAGGCGTCACGACAGGCCAAGCGACCTCCGGGAAATGCGCTAGGTCCGGGTCGGCAGGACAGATTCTGTTGTGCGCGATGCTCGGAAGGCGATCCGCAGGTACTGGATGAACGGCGCAGTCCCGATAGGCCTGACGCAACTGAAGTACGAGACCAACGGGTGGGTGGAGTCGGTAGCCGGAGCGGTGACGGCCGTCGTAAGTCTCGACCCGAGTTCGGGTGATCTGACCAGCTGCGGCGAGTGCGGCGAGCGCGCGGGTTCGTCGGGGTGCGGAGAGCGGGTCTATACGGACGTGGAGGACGCCGTCGGTGATCTCGGTGTCGGCGGGCCGGGAGAAGATCTCTCGGAGCAGGGTTCGGGCTTCGTCGTCGGCTCGGCTGTAGTGCGGTCCGAGGAGGCGGGCTAGGTCTGACTCGGCGTTGTAGGTGGCCATGCGGATGAAGTCGAATATGCGTTTGCGTTCGATGCCGAGACGTTCGGCATCGGGGTGGACGTCGCCGAGGCGGATCTCGGCCGGGTGGGTCTTCGCTTGGGCTGCGAGACCTTCGATGCGGGTGCGGGCATCCGTGAACGCGGCGACGACCTCGGGATCGGTGCCGTCACGGCGACCGTCGAGTACTGCGTTGCCTTCGCCGTGTTCGGCCCGGGCAAGCGACCCTCTCGCTTCTTTCAGTTTCCCGTCGGTGGTTCTGCGGGCCGGGTTGGTGACTTTGCGTTCGGGGTCGTCGTCGACTTTGGAGTAGGAGTCATGTTCTGCTGCGGAGCGTCACTGCGGGGCTCCGGGCCCGACAGCGACCCAGGACTTGCGAGCGAGAAGCAAAGTGAAGTGAAGCTGCGGCCGGACACGAGAGCGTACGGTGTGTCCGCCTTACCTGGCTAGCTGGGTCAACGGTATTAGCGGCCCCCGTGGGTGCTATGATTGATTCAGCTTCGACAGCGAGGGGTTCGCGAAAACGGACAGCGATGTATCCGAAGCGAACCTCCAGTTGGGGACCGGCACCATCTTGTTGGAAGGCTCGGGGCCCACGCCGACCGTCAACCTGCGGCGCGACGAACGCAGGTCTCGGCTGGCCGCGGTCTGCGGGCGTCGTCTCGGGCGGTGCCGGCGCTAGTCCCGTGGTGGTTCTGGACGCCATCCTCAGGGCCGGTGACGGCAGCTGGTGATAGTCTGGCGTGCACCTTCTGCAGCAGACGGATCGAGGACCAAGGCGATGACAATTCCACAGGACCCGAGGAACTCCCCGTGACAAATCCACGGTGGGCCAAAGCGGGAAGTGACAGGTGACCAACATCGAGAACCAATCCCCGGACGAACCATTGGGCACTGAGGTGTTCGAACAAGGCGACGAAGCCCGCGACGAGGCGTCCAGATTCGACTCGGACTTCATCGAGAGAGTCGAGGATGATCCTTCGCTCGATCCGACACTGGTCGCCGATCAACGCGAGCTCGAAGAAGTCGGATCGGAGCTGGACGACCCGGAGGAGCTGGTGACCCTTTCGGGAGGTATGGACGATCCGGACGGCCTGGGAGGGCCCACGGACCGGAGCACGGCACGTCACGGTGACGAGGAGGGATGGGACCTCGACGCAGGCGAGATCGAATGATCCCTTCAAGCGACGGCGGTCATGTCGGCCAGGGCTTGCCGCCTGGCGCGTAGCCTGGCGCGACGAGGGACATTGAGCGACAGGTAGGTGATGGCGCCAAGGGGGCCGGCATCCGTCGCCGGCTTCCGGCACAGTCGCGAGGCCCTGGGGCGGTGTTCACTCCTTCGGGTGGTATGCGTGTCGACGATCCTGGACCCATCTGCAGATCTCGTCGGCCCCCCAGACCACGAACGGGTGGGGCGCCACGATGACGAGCTGGCCGGCCGTCGGAGTAGCGGTGCCGAAGATCGAGTGGAGGAATGGTAGGAAGCTCAGGGATGCGGCCAGAGCCAGAGCCACGCAGATGGCGCCCAAAAGGAGTCGGTTGCTCGTGAAGCTGATGCTCCTCAGTGACACCCGGTCGGTGCGAGCGGCGAAGGCAGTACCGACCTGACAGGTGACGATACCTGCAAATGGTAACGAGCAATGTTGCAAACGTGCGAATGCATGGTGCGGGGTGTGGTGAACCGGCTGCCCGTGGGTGTCGCGTACTTCACAACGCTTCAGCCACCGATGGAGCGCCTTGCGCTGCTGAGACACCCGGCGTAAGGTGAGCTTCAAGTTCCAATGTCATCGTGTCGCCGCTCCTGACCTCGGCCACGCCTCCTCGACATCACCGCGAGATGCGGGGTCGCGAGTTGATACCGAGGAGGATGGCATGCCCAAGCGGTCGAACCACCCGGCGAGGGCGGATACAGCAGTCATCGGCAACCGCCCAGGGGTCCTTCTCCCTCGCCCGTTAACACCTCTCTCGCTGACAGTTCCCGGGCGGGTCAAGGCACGTCCGGAAGGCTCTGCTATACCGTCGGAAAGGTCCGCCCGGGCCGCCGCGGTGTTCCTCTCGACGCCCTGTACGCCGTAGCCTTCCTGGGCTCGGGAGACCTTCACGCCGCCCATCAGGCGGTGATCGACGCAACCAGTCGCCTGTGCGGCCCCTCAGGGAATACCCCGACTTGTCCGCGCCGACGGTGGAGGTTCCTGGCCGATCACGTTCACCTCGCCAATGAATCCTCCCGAGGCCTCAGCGGTCCGGGCCCGACGCTGTTTCGCGACGCCGGACTATCAATACTGCAACACGAAGCGGTCGCCGTTCGCGTCGACACGATGAGCCAGCGGCGAGGCGCCCGGTTGGTCGGAGTGCCGGTATCCACCTTCGGACGCCAGGCGCTGGCCGGTGTCCTGGCCCCTGATCCTGCCTGCGGCCAACCCCCGAGGGCAAGCCTCTGTTGCGAATGCCCCGGGGTGCAACCATGACCTCCCGGGAATCTATGGGTGCACTGGGCGGGCTGCCGGCCGTCGGAAACCATAAGCGCCTACGGCCGAGGCCGGCGCCCCCTTTGATAGCAACCCTTCCGGACCCGTCTTGCTCAGACCGCCTGACGAACGGCGACCTATCACGTGGGCGCCCTCGGGACCGGGGAGCGAGTCCCTGGCCGGGCAGGAGGACGAACGCCGCGAACTGGCCATCATGGCAGACCGGGAACGCATCGCTTCCGACCTGCACGACTTGGTCATCCAGCGCCTATTCGCCGCCGGTCTCGCCCTGCAGAGCACCGCCAAGATCACCGTGGACCCACAGATCGCCCGGCGCCTCGATCATGTCATCGACGAACTCGACGCCGCCATCGTCGACATTCGCTCCTCCATCTTCGCTCTCGGACACCGATGCAAAAGCACCTCAGGTGACCTGCGCGGCCAGATACTCGATCTCGTCGCCGACGCCGCTAGGACCCTAGGCCACGATCCGAGTATGCGCTTCTACGGGCCTGTCGCTACCGCGGTGCCTGACGTCGTTGCCGACCACCTCATCGCTGTCCTCCGGGAAGCGCTGTCAAACGTGGCCCGCCACGCGCACGCCACCAAGACCACCATCAACCTCCACACGACCGCCCAGCTGTCCGACGCGCTCGGTGCGGCGTTACGCCGCGGCGCCATGGGGCTGGTCTGTGACCTGAGCGGCGTGAGCTTTTTCGGGGCGGCCGGGGTGACGACGTTGTTGATGGGCCGACAGCGGGCCATCGCCTGTCACGCCTGGTTTGATCTCGTCTGCCCGCAGCCGTTTCCTCGTGAGGTCATCGCGCTGGTCGGCCTCGACGCTGTGTTCAACGTCTACGACCGTCTGGCCGAGGCAGTCAACGCCCAAGCACGACACGTCGACCGGCCCGGGCTGACCACTACGCCGCAAACCAGTGACATTCTTCCCTCGTGCTCACCTGGTGTGGGCTCCGGGGATTCGAAGCAGCAATGATGAAAGGACCGGATCCGATGAACAACGTCCAGGTGCCCCCGCACGAGCCGCTCAACGTGGCTGAGAACGCCCCCGACATGGCGGTCGTACTTCGACCACGACCCTTCAAACGAGAGTCAAGCTTGCTAGCTGACGAAGAGCCCCTGGACGGTGCGGCATGACACCGCCGGCCGAGGCGCACGTCGTGGTGTTGGGGAGCAGTTTCGCTGGTCTCACCACCGCCCGGTTCATTCATGCTCTCGCCGGCAGCGGCCTGCGGATCACGGTCATCGATCGAAATCCCTATCTGACATTTGTCCCTAACATTCCGATGGAGGTCTTCGCCGACCGTGACCCGGCGGTGACCATGCAGATGGACACCGTTCGCTTCCATGATCACGACGGCAGCCAGTTCGTCAACGCCGAGGCCACGTCCGTCGATCCCGACGCCCGCACTGTCACTTTCACCCCGTCTGACCGAGCTGGGTCTTCTCCGGAAACCATTGCGTACGATTTCTTGGTGGTGGCGGCCGGGTGCCGGCTGGCCTACGACCGCATCGAGGGATTCGGTGAGCATGGCGACACCGTCTCGAGCAGCTACTACGGCAACAAGCTCCGCCACAAGCTCACCGAGAGCTACCGTGGCGGACGATTGCTATCGGCTCGGCCCGGTTCCATCAGGGGACGGTGGGCAAGCCGGACTGGCTGCCCGTCGCCGAGGCCGCGTGCGAAGGCCCGGTGCTCGAGATGGGTCTTTCCATGGCGCAGTGGCTCAAAGAGAAGGGGAGAGGAGATGCCCACAAGATCACGCTGTTCAGTCCAGCCAAGGTCATCGCCGAGGATGCCGGGCAAGCCGTCGTCGACGAGCTCCTCGCTTTGGCGACCAAGATGGGCTTCCACTATCTCCCGAACACCAAAGACGTGGCGAGAGTCACCGCCCAGGGTGTCGAGTTCGTTAGCGGCGACAGCGTCGAAGCAGAGCTTAAGATCGTCATACCTGACTGGGTTCCCCACAGTTTCCTGGTGGGGTTGCCCATCAGCGACGAGCTCGGGTTCGTGATCACCGACCGTACCATGCGCAGCCCGACCCACTCGGAGGTCTTTGCGGTAGGCGACGCTGCGGCCATCACCGTTCCCAAGCTCGGGTCCCTCGGCGATATGCAAGCCCACATCGTGGCCCGTCACATCGCCGTCGAGGTCGGTCACCTCGACGCCAGCAAGGTCGGTGAGCCATTCCAGCCAGCGGTGGTCTGCTTCGGCGACATGGGGGGCCACAAAGGGTTCTACATCCACTCCGACACCTGGTACGGCGGGACGACCAGCGTACTCAAGATGGGATACACCGCGTGGGCGATGAAGATGGCGTTCAAGGAAATGTACTTCAGCACTGGCGGGAAGCCCGCCTCGTGGGGCATGCCGCTCTCCGAGTTCGTAATGGACCATCTTCGCTAACCGCAGCCCGCTCCAGGTCCCGGCAATTGCCGGTTGGGCCCGGGCCTTCTCAAGGAACGATTCACCACCAAGACCATCAATGAGATGGAGAAACAGAGGACTGTTATGGGACTTCACCTAGGTGACGACGCACCAGACTTCACCGCTGAGACCACCGAGGGTGAGATCAGCTTCTATAAGTGGCTGGGTGAGCACTGGGGCATTCTCTTCAGCCATCCGGCCGACTTCACCCCGGTGTGCACCACCGAGCTTGGAGCCGTGGCCCGCTTGAAGCAGGAGTTCGATCGGCGGGATACCAAAGTGCTGGCGTTATCGGTGGACCACCTCAAGTCGCACCTCGACTGGGTGGGTGACATCGCCGAGACCCAAGGCAGCGAGGTCGAGTTCCCGATCGTCGCTGACCCGGACCACAAGGTCGCCGACCTATACGACATGATCCAGCCCGAGGCGAGCAGCACCAACACCGTCCGATCAGTGTTCATCATCGGACCGGATAAGAAGATCAAGCTGATGCTCACCTACCCGGCGGCTGTCGGGCGCAACTTCGCCGAGATCCTCCGTGCGCTCGATGCGCTACAGCTCACGGAGTCCTACCCGGTGGCCACGCCTGCCGATTGGCAGGTCGGAAGTGACGTGATCGTGTCGCTCGGGCTCACTGACGAGGAGGCCCACAGGAGCTTCCCCGGGGGCTTCCGTGAGATCAAGCCATACCTCCGAATGACGGCATCGCCACGACGATGACGACGGCAATTCCCAATCCCAGTAGCGTGAGTCCCGCCGCAAACGCCGAAACGATTGGCGCCGATCGATGAACATCTTGCCAAGATGAAGGAGACCGGTAAGCCGGCGGTGCGGTCGCAAGTAGAGTCGGAAGCAGTCCGGGGATGTTTGCCGAAGAGCTGGCTGAGGCGTCAATAGTGTTCGATGTTATTTGATGCCGTCTCCTCGGTAGTGAGCCCGGCTGCGATCCCGGGGGCGACGATGAGCGAGCCCGAGAACACCTAATCAAAGGAGAAGTGTAATGTCCTACACCCTGCCGGACCTGCCCTACGACTACTCGGCCTTGGAGCCCCACTACCAGGCCGAGAACCTGCAGGTGCATCACGACAAGCACCACGCCGCGTACGTCGCGGGGGCCAATGCCACCATCGCACGCCTTGAGGAAGCGAGAGCTGCGGGCGACTACGCCGGGCTGGTCGGCCTGGAGAAGACCTTGGCGTTCAACGTGTCAGGCCATGTGCTGCACTCGATGTTCTGGAAAAACCTCACGTCCGGCGGCGGCGGTCGACCCGAGGGGGAGCTGGCGGCGGCGATCGACGAGCACTTCGGCACCTTCGACGCGTTCCGAGCCCAGCTGTCCCAGGCCGCGGTCCTGGTGCAGGGATCAGGTTGGGGTGCGCTTGCTTTCGAGCCGCTCGGCCAGCGTCTGATCGTGGAGCAGATCTACGACCACCACGCCAACCTGGCCCATGGGTCGTTGCCGCTGCTGGTGTTCGACGTGTGGGAGCACGCCTACTACCTGCAGTACCGAAACGTCCGTCCCGACTTCGTCGAGGCACTGTGGAACCTGGTCAACTGGCCCGACGTCGCTGAGCGCTTCAGCCGGGCCCAGCACGCCTCGCTCGACTAGGCCAACTCGGAACCTAGGGCAGGCGAAGAGAGAGCGGCGCGACGGTGGGAGGCGCATCGCTTCTGGCGCTCGACCTATGGAACCCCCACGTCGGTCTGGCGCTGTGGGCGGTGCTCGTGACGGCGTTCCTGCTCGGGATGGTGCATGGAATCACCCCCGACGAGCACACCTGGCCGATCACCTTTTCCTACGCGGTGGGGGGATACTCCAGCCGGGCCGGGATGAGAAACGCCCTCATCTTCTCCCTCGCCTTCACTCTCCAGCGGGCGTTGGCGAGCGAGCTCGCCTACCTCGCGCTGGCACGGTTCCTCACCCTCGGCTCACGCGGGGACTACATCATCTACGTCGTGGTGGGCGTGGCGATGCTCTGGGCGGCGCGCTACATCCGCGGCGGGCGCCTCCCCTGGCACTTCGATCTCCATCTTCACCATCGGCCGCCACCCAATCCCGTCGAAGCCTCCGAGACGCAGGCCACCGCTGCTCAGGCACCGGACGCACCCAGGGCGGATCGGGACAGAACCCACCTGCATGCGCACCCCCACGGAGGGGTGGCACTGGCAGACCCGCCGCACTGGTCCGAGGATCCCTGCACGGACTGCCACGAACCGAACCTTCAAGACCCGAGACCCTGGATGCCCGCACTACACGGCTTCATCGCCGGCTGGGGCTTCGGGGCGTTCGCCATCATCGTCTACACCGTGCTCGCCCCCTCCATGCCCTCAGCGGCGTGGGGCTGGGTGCCCGGCGCCCTGTTCGGGCTCGGCACCACCGCGGTGCAGGTGATGGTGGGCGGACTCGTCGGATGGCTGGTACGGCGCAAGGGGGCCTCACCGACGGTCACCCGACACCTCGGGCTCGTGGTGGCGGCTCGGACGCTCGGCGTGGGCGGCATCGCGTTCGTCCTCGGTGGGCTCTTCGGCATCGCCTTCCCCCACGTGGCCGCGCTCAGCATCTCGACGGGAGTCCACGTCCACAACCTCGACCACCTCGGGCTTCCCTTGGTGCTCGTAGTCGTGTCGGTCGCAGGCGTCGGCGTCGGCTCGCTTGTCGTCGAGCTGCGTCGCATCCCCCGTCACCCACCTGGGCCAGCGCCTGTGTCGCCTTGATCTGGTGTTGTATCCATCCGCCCGGCTCGTGCGTCTATGTGGTGAGCTAGTGAGCAAAGGAGAATGTGATGCGCAAGACGGTTGGAAACACGGATCGGATCCTGCGGGGTCTGCTGGCGATCGGCGCCGTGGCAGGAAGTGGGGTGGTCGGCTTCTCCAGTGCCTGGGGCATCGTGCTGCTGGCGGTGGCGGCGATCATGGTCGTCACCGGAGCGAGCGGGTACTGCCCGGCCTACAGCTTGACCGGCATAAATACCTGTGGGACCGACAAGCCCGAAGGTGGCCACCGCGGTGTGCTCCACCTGCACCACCGGGCGGCGTGAGCAACCCCTACGGGCTGCGTGAAAGGTACGTGCCAGCTAGGGTCGCTAGTCATCATGGTCTGGTGGCAGACTGCAGGTGATGGACATCGGAGGCGAGGGGGATATGGCGATGGGCTTCGACGCAGATTTCGGAGCTCTTGTCGCTGCGGAGACTTCAGGCCTGTACCGGTATGCGGTTTCTATCGTCGGGGACCGTGTCTTGGCAGAGGATCTCGTCGGTGACACGGTGGTGCGTGCGTTCGAACGTCGCGGGCAGTACCGGGGTGAGGCGTCGCTTCGCACCTGGTTGCACCGGATCCTCTACCACCTCGCGGTCGACGGGTTCCGCCACGGCTCCCACGAGGTGAGCGTCGCCGAGGTGGAGGACTTGTGGAGCGATGACAGCTACAGCGTCGACCCGTCGATAGCGCTCGAGCGTGCTCAGTCCGCCGAGTTCGTGCGCGACGCACTGGTGCACCTGCCTCAGGGATATAGGAGTGTGGTCGTCTTGCACGACGGCGAGGGCTGGCCGTCGAGCGAGATCGCTCAGATGCTCGATATCTCGCTTCCAGCGACCAAGCAGCGGCTACGAAGAGGAAGGATGATGCTGGTGAGCGCCCTGGCAGACGGAGAAGTGCGTCGGGTGGCGAACAAGGCCGTACCGCTCAGCTGCTGGGACGCCCGCCAGCAGGTATCCGACTATCTCGACGACGAACTGTCCGACGACGAGCGGGCGCTCCTCGAAGCCCACCTGGGCGGCTGTGCCACCTGCCCGCCGCTCTACCACGCTCTCGTGAACGTCACCGCGTCGCTCGGTGCGCTGCACGACCCCGACACCGTAATCCCAGCCACTCTCGCCCAGCGGGTCCGGCAACGAGCCGCGCAGCAATGAGATGTGGGCCCTATACCTCCGATCGATCACGGTAAAACCGTGGGTTTACGCGACTTTGTTCAACTCCGGCTGACCATCAGACCCTGACAAGAGCATTGGGGACCCATCCTCGGGCCAGTTGCCACGATACGAGGTAAGTGTGCGAGGCGAAGCCCTGCTCGGGGCGTCAGCGCCGAGCTTTACGCCAACTGCGCGAGGCTGACGTGGTCGCCTAGATACTCCAACTGGGCGATGGCGCGCTGCCTCGCCCGATCGGTGTCTCGCTTGGTGAAGAAGTCGCCGCCGAGGTCTTCGTAGACACATCCGTAGCTCAAGAGATGCCAGGCGATCACAAGGATCGAGTGGCCGACGGCAACTGCGGCTCGCTTCTTGCCATTGCGTCGAGCCAGTTGCCAGAACTGGGCCTGGAGGTAGCCGTCCTTGTTTCGTGCCGCCGCCCACCACGGACACTCGACAAGGATCTGTTCGAGCCAGACGTTGCCTTTGCGGGTCGTTGCCGAGCGCCGCTTGGACGACCGCCTCGGACGGACGTGGACGACCACGCAATCAGCCTCCTCGTCGAAGTCGATCGACTCGATCACCGTCGCCCGGTCGACACCGAGCACTTCCCGCCATACGGTCGTAGCGAGCACGCCATTCTCCTTGCCGAGTTTGCCGGACCTTTCAACAGTCAGAACACGTAGGCGGAGACTGGCGTCGCTCGCCTCACGACCTGGTCAGGGCACCCACGGATCAGTCACAAGGGCCTCAAGGTCGGAGTTCACCACCCAAACTAACGACCACCGAAGGAGGGGAACGGTACGATGAGTACCATGTCGAATCTGGCGACAGGCGATCGTACCGCCTCCCGGGCCGAGGTTCTTGCTGCACGGAAAGTGCTGCGCCAGCTCGCCCAACGTTACGGGCTTTCGCAACCCCGTGTCGACGTAGCCGGCACTGTGATAGTGCACAGCAGTGACCCGGGATATGCGGCCTTGATGCGCTACGCCGACGCCGTTTCCAAGACCATCGGTGCTTGGCTCAACATCATCACTGACGACGCCCCCGCTGCGCAGGTCGATACCGAAGATCTGTGAGCGAAACCCTGGCCGAGCTGGCCCGGGTCCTCGACCAAGTTGCCGAGGTCGCAGCTGCGGGGCGCGAACCGTTCGACAGTGACCCCCGCCATCGCTGGTCGATCGAGCGCCTCTGGATCTACGCCGGGAACCTTGCTGACCGGCACTGCCGGTACGCGGGGATTGACGATGGCGCGGAACCGTGGGCTGAGCTCGTCCGAACGAGGAACCTGTACGCCCACTACACGCCTGACCAGATCGTCGCTGACCGCATCTGGTATGAGACGACTACGGACATCGAACGGCTGCGTCGAGCAGTTACTTCGGCACAAAGTTGAGAGATGGGCGTGCTCCGCTTCGTCGAGAAGGGTCCATGAGCGTCATTCGAGCCAGCCTGCGTGCGCCGAGTGGAACCCGAAAGTGGTGTCCTCAGCAATCAGCAGCGCCCGGTGCTAGTGGTCCTTCGTGCGCTGGTGGGTGCCCAGGCGGCTTCGCAAACCTGCGGGCTCTTAGCCGAGGCCGGCGTTGCTTTTCAGGTCGCGGATGGCGAGTTCGACCACGGCGTGATGTCGGTGGAAGCGGTCCGCGCTGACGGTGTCAGCAGCCAAGCTGGTCTGGTGGCGCCGACCAACGCCTCGAGCCCCAACCTGGCCGTCCGCGTGGCGATCAGAATAAGCCCGGCCTTGGCCACCAGGTTCGGGTCGTCGAAGACCACCCGCAGACGGTCCGGGCCATGCGATACTCGCGCCACAAGAAGTGCCTCCTTGGGTTGCGGCGGACCGCGACGTCAGACATCACCATCCGCTCTGCTCAGGAGGCATTTCTTGGGGATGCGCGCAGCCCTCAGACCGTCACGGCTCGCTCCACGACGGTGGATCGCCGCTGAGGGCGTCGAGCCTGCCGTCGACTATTTTCGGGTTGAGCGGCTCCGAGGACGACATCATTATTATTCGTTGCGACCGGGGGCAACGGCGCAGGCCAGCAAGCGCATCGAGGAAGCTCGGGGTGGTCTTCTTCGGATACCACGGTCGCGGGATCGAGGTGGTCGTGGTCGCGTGCGTCGGGATGCAGCGGGTCCAGATCGCTGAATGCAGCCATAGCGAGAGCGAGGCGGCACGCTCAGGGCCTATGTAGTTCCAGCATTGGGGGTCCTCGGCTCCGGTGACCTGCTTCACTTCGCGATCGACGCACTCGATACCCCAGATGCCTGCATCGTGCGACGCTACCCAGGCGGGTGAAGCGTCGACGTCGGTGGTGACGAAGAAGTCGTCGTGCATTCTCCTGGTCGGGTCACGAACGGCGCTTACCTTTCTTCCTCGGCCGGCCCGCCTTGCCTGTCTTTGGTGGGGCCGCTTCGCACAGGGCAGCTTCACGGCGCATCCGGGAGGCGACACTCGTAGCGGGTAGCCCTCTGCCCGCGAGTAGGGCGTACGCTCCGTCGCCGCAGAGCGCGAAGTCCCAGTCAGGTAACCAAGAAGCGAACTCGCAGACCATCTCGGTGGCCAGGTCGAGCGCGGTCGGCCCGCCTTTGCGACCTAAGCGCTCCCAGACGGGGATCCCGATCGGCATCCCGCCCCCACGGTGAGCAGACCCGCAAGGCGAAGCGTACAGTCCTCAGTGCCCAGCGGTACAACAGGTACTCAGGCCACGCGAGCACAAGATGAAAGGCGTGCTATACGGAGATGAACCGCAGGATCCGATCGACCAGGTTCAGGCCCCAACCCCCAAGCTGTCTCTCAAGAGCCCAGGTGTAGGTCGCCCCCGCCAGACTTGCGACTACCAGGATTCCTAGCGAAATGAGGGCCTATGGCATCGGAGTATTCTCCCACTTCTGGACCGTCTACTCAGGGATTACCCCGTAGCAACGAAACCGAATTGGTCATGATCTCTCCGCCCGATGGGAGGCGCGGAACGGGGCGAAATGTAACTACGCTGCCGGCAGCCAGAGGTCAGTGCCCGGGGCTCGGCGTGGAATTTTGTTTCGAGTCCCCCCAACGGCACGAGCTGTTACCCCGGCAGGGTCAACTGGCCCGGGGGATCGAGGGGGCTGCTTGCGTGGAGGTTAGGCGCTCAAAGTGGACTTGACCGTCGTCGTCGATTTGGCGGATTCGTACCCATGACCAAAATCGCTCGGTCCCGGCGACCACCACGGCGCCCTCGACGATGGCGGCCGGGTCGACGGCCTTGCGCCACACACTCCAGTTGAAGCCTTCGTCGTCCTCGTTGTTGAGGTTCGCCTGCAGAGCGATCGGCGGGTTGGCCATCACGGGTCTCCGCAGAGTCGTGTGGGATTTCGGATGATTCCAGGACTGCGTGTGCCTTGATCGGATTCCGCCATTTCGTTCTGCGACCTCCCCGATTGCGCACAGTCCATAGAATGCCGGTGCACGGCGTGGCGAGTTGGAAAACCCTGTTGGCTTGACGAGAAGGCGAGCCAGTCCTGCTGAGTCGGCTCCGGCGAGCACAGGAATTGCGAAGAGATAACGACGTGCTGGCCGGATTTCGGGGTGAGGGTGATCGCGGTCGCGCCGATGATCGCGAACATCACAACGTTGGAGAACGCGATGCCGGTGAACACGTCGAAACGGCTCCTGGGCTGCTTTCCGTCCGCGCCAAGGCGGGAGCGACGGCGCAAGGGCAGTGGGCGGGTTCCTCCGACGTCTTCTTCGCCCGTGTCCTCGATGCGGTGCATGCTCTACCAGAAGAACAGCTACGGCTAAATGGTTGTGCGGTGAACGCCGACAAGAAGCCCAACGTAGGCGCGGCTGAAGCGAATGTGCGGCACAACGGTGTTGAAGATGAGTGCAACCCAAGGGACCTTGACGAACAACAGCACCGCCACGTAAGCAAGCAGCGCGGCGCACAACACCTTGAATACGCGAGCAATCGTGGAGAACGAGCCACTCACGAGAAGGACCATGATCATGACTCCTGCCAAGACCGCCCACAGCGCAGTCGGCCCGGCATGAAGCAAGTGCATTCCCACACCCACTGCGACAAGGTCTGCGGCGATGTTGAGCGAATTGGCGACGATCAGCGCGCCGATGAGCAGCCCGACGACGATGCGCCACCCCCGACCTAATCTCACGACCATGAGCTCACCGAGCCCTCTGCCAGTCGCAAGGGCTGTCCAATCGCAGATCTCTTACACGCCAGCCTTTAGAGGAAAGGTGATGAGCTCCACCCACGGCATCCCGAATCCAAATCGTGCACCCGGCTCGGCATACGTGGCAATGCCGGACGGGTCGTCATCCGAAGCGCCCGTGACGAGACCCGGTCCAAGGGCCCGTAAGTAGGCGCGCCAACCCGCTGGCCCCGAGTCGAGCAGGTCGCCGTTACGTCCATCAGGGGTGATCGGAGGGACTATGGCGGCGGCTGACGCGTTTGCGACAGGAGCTATCCCGATCTCCTCAGAACCCGAGTCATCCTCATTCGTGATCGGAACCGACAGCTTGCCTTCTCGCAGTGACGCGAAGATACCCGACACGCAGATCGCCGCAACCGCACATGCGGACCGGTGATCGCGACGAGAGAGACGGTGCCTCATCCTGGCATTGTGTACTTTCGGGTTACTTCTTGAAGGCGTCCTTTACGTTCTCGCCGGCCTGCTTGAGGTTGCCCTTAACTTGGTCGGCGTTGCCCTCGGCTTGGAGTTTGTCATTGCCTGTGGCCTTACCGGCCTTCTCTTGAACCTTGCCTTTCACCTTTTGGGCGCTGTTCTTGGCCTTGTCGGTCGTTGTCATCGGTAGATCTCCTCGCTAGTGGTAAAATAAGACGTTATCTTGGCTGGCGAACTGACTACACCTTGCTGCGTCGCAGCAACATGATGGCGATCACGACGAGCAGGATCACTACGATCACTCCTACGCTGATGAACATGGGTTGACTCCCTTCTTCTCTGAGGCCACTGTCCCGTCGAACTCCGTGAATCCGGCTATCTGCGTCCGCGCTTTGCAGGTTGACAACGACCGGTGTCCCCTCGAGCCATTCGACAGGTGGCCATGAGAGCGAATTGAAGGCCGCTCGCAGACCCTGTCGAGGGTGAGCGCATTGCAAGTTGCCATTTCGTGTCCTCCCTGGTCGGTAAACGCCCTTGCTGCGCTACCAAGGGTCTGGAGCAACGCTCCCGGGAGAATGCCCAAGCTATCGGCAGAGTCCAACACGGTGCGGGCTCGCAATCCGTGTCGACCCTCAGCGTACACCCTCTGGCCGCCATACGCATAACAACTACCGATCGAATTCCTGACAGCCTCTGAACCGTGTCGTCAGGGCGGCCCCATTCGTCGTGACTCGCAAAGCGCAGGGTGGGACTATCAGCCGGCAGGGGGAGGCGGACCAATGAGCGAATAGCCGGCGCGGAAAGGGGTATAGATGAGACATGAGCCTCAGCCGAAGCCTTGCCCGACCCATGCTGTCTGCCGCGTTTGTTGTCGAAGGGATCAACACCCTTCGCGACCCGAGGCCTCGGGTGGAGGCGTCTGAGGACAAAGCCACCACGGTTGGTGTTTTGGCCGACCCCGAGCTTCGTGTCAAGGTCATCGCCGGGGTACAGGTAGCTGCCGGACTACTACTGGCGGTCGGCAAGTTCCGGCGTCTCTCGGCTGTGGCTCTGATCGGATCGACAATTCCTATCGCCTACTCCGGGCAGCGTTTCTGGGAGGTGGACGATCCCCAAGAGCGAGGACAGCAGCTGGTTCACTTCTCGAAGAACGTCGGCCTAATCGGTGGGCTGATCCTCGAGTTGGTCGACACCGAAGGGGCGCCGTCACTGCGATGGCGAGCCCGCCGGGCAGCCAAACACGCCGGGTCGGTGATCTCCGGCGGCTCCCATGCAGGAAACGCCAAGACCAGCGAACTGACTGAGCGAACCGGCCGGCAAGCGGCCAAAGCGGCAGCAGTGGCGTTAGCCGGCGCGCAGGCGACACTGGCGGCCAGTGGCCACGCCGTGGCGGCGACCAATGACCGATCCAAGACCGCCCGCAAGGCGGCGGGGAAGTCTGCGAAGCACGCCGTGAAACATGCGAAACGCGTCGCGGCTACTTCTTCGGATCTGGCTGTCCCATTGTTTTCGGCCCGGTCGAACTGGGCAGGCGAAGCGCTCAACGCCCGAGGTCGACAAGCGGCTCATCTGCTCGAGACCGGGTCCGAGCGTGCCGCCGACCTGCTCGCGGTCGGAGCCAATCAGATCGAATCGGCCTGGCATAGCGCGGACGATCGGCTGCCCGCGCATTGACAGTGATGTCGGAACTCTAGGCGGTGGGCGCGACGGTAAGGTTGCGTGCATGTCCGACGGTTTCCGACTCGACTTTGTCGAGTCGGATGAGCTGCGGCAGGGGACTTAGCCGCTGGTGCATGGTCACCCTAGCGTGCACACGGCTTGGTGCATGGAGGCCCCAGGCTCCCTTGGAATCGGCTGCAGCGTCGGGTGTCCCGACCTTCGTCGGTATGGGGAGTCCACCATCCCAGCTGAACACCCCGATCATGCTCAGGCCGCCAAGGGTGCTACGGCTCCGTACTGGTGACGAACGGTGACCGCTCCATCGCGCCAGGTCAGACAGACCCCTCGGCGCCACCTGTCGTGGACTGAACGGTGCGCCCTGCGGCTCGCGCTCGACCAACCGTCGGCTGTCTCGCGACTCGCGCTGCTTGATTGCATCCGATCAGCGAACACCTCGCCAGGATCACCACTGCGTTCGCCACACGCTTGTGGCACTGGTTCTTCTTCGCTCAGCCCGAGATCCCAGAGCGGGTCATCAGCGCTGACCCCGACGCCATGGGACAAGTTAACTACGACGAGTCAAGGAAAGCCGCGCGAAACCGTGACGTAGTACGGGCCATGATCGAGGACTGTCACGCTGGTCTGACGATCGATCGACAACACGATGAGGCTGACCGAGCTGGCGGCAACCGTCTACGTTTGCCGGTGCTGGTGGCGTGGTCCCAGGAAGACGATCTCGAGGATCTCTACGGCGATCCGCTCGTTATTTGGCGAGACTGGGCTAACGACGTTCGCGGGCACAGCATCGACTCCGGGCGCCACACAGCCGAAGAAGCACCCGACGCCACGTCCAGTCGGGAGGTCCGCACGTCGCTTCGCTATCATTGGGAACCTTTTCTCCAGATGCGGGTTACTGCCTGGCAGGCCGTGCGGTGAGGATATGACCTCAACTAGCAGTGACGATACCACCCGACGGCAACCGCTTCTTCTGGGCCGGTCGGGCGGCCCGATGACGCCAAGGCACAACCCGGCGAGGATCTTTTGGAGAAGATCGCGGAGGGGAACCGACCGTGGGGGCATGTCCTGACTCCCGATCAGGATAGCTCCGACGACGGCGACGGCGACGGCGACGGCGATCCGCCAGCCAACTACTGACTTAGCGTCGGCGCCGACCGTCGACTCTCAAGAGATGATCGTGGTGTGAAGCAACGGGCCTGTTCGTGGAGAGTTGACGTTCGTGTGGTTGCAGGTTAGAGGGTCACGCCTGCAGTGGCGACAGGGCGATCGCTGCGACGGCCGTATGCTGGAGGTGAGCCAGCCGCCACGGTGTTGGAGGGCACCATCCCCGATTCCAACCCAGCCCTGATCACCTCGCGTGGTGGCGTTGCACAGCCGGTCACTCGCGTGGCCCTGGCGTCCCCGCCTGACTCGCCGGGGCCACGCCCAGCAACACCGTACCGGCATGTTCAACCCTCAGCCGTGCGCCCCGGATCCAATTTGGCCGTTCTGCATCCCCTCTCGTAATGCATGTCAAACGGGTGCTGGTACAAGAGAAGGAGGCACCGGTATCCGTCCTGTTCATGCCCCTACCGACCGGGACGTGCTCAGCCGCATTGTTGGGGTAAAGCCACAACTCGGTCCAGCGACACGAGCTGTTACCCCGGCAGGGTCAACTGGCCCGGGGGATCGAGGGGGCTGCTTGCTTCGAGGTTAGGCGCTCGAAGTGGACTTGACCGTCGTCGTAGATTTGGCGGATTAGTACCCATGACCAAAATCGCTCGGTCCCGGCGACCACCACGGCGCCCTCGACGATGGCGGCCGGGTCGACGGCCTTGCGCACCAAACTCCAGTTGAAGCCTTCGTCGTCCTCGTTGTTGAGGTTCGCCTGCAGAGCGATCGGCGGGTTGGCCATCGCTTTCGAGGGAGTCGTATACGACATCGTAGTGGGGGCTCTGCCCTAGGTCCCAGAGTCGCAAGCCGGATCTGTACATGTCCCCAGCTTGGAAGAGTACGAGCCGCCGGGCCCGGGGCAGCTGCGTTGTCGAGATCCAATCGAGGTCAGCCGCGCCGACCTCGGCGAACACCGACATGCCCCACTATCGGTAAAGCTCGAAGTTGTCAGAAGCGTCCTCTCGCAGGACGTCAGGGTCGAGTAGATCGCCGCGCACGACGAGCGTTGTGCTGTCGGGAACAGGCTCGCCCCGCCTTGCCCCGTGCTTACTCGGACGCGGTGCCATCCGAATCATTCTTGTCGTAGCGAACGATGATGGGCGGAATGCTGCGTCGTCAGCCCGGCCGTGATCCGGGCTCCTCGGCATCCCGCGAAAGTCCCGCGGGATCCCGCAAAAATCCCGCGACCGGAACCGTTCGCCATTGACTGAGGCCGACCGCCCATTGCCTCGTATTACCCTTCTGACCTGCACTTATGGTCATCAGCGGTCGGTCGCGGTGACCGGCTGGGGTGCGTCAGCGCCAGCCGGGGCGGACTTCCGACGTGACAGTGGCTGTGCCCGCCCGCCCCTAGAGTGTGCACGCAGGCCCCACCTCGGCCCCACGCTGCCGAACTGGCCAGGGAAGACGTATTTCTTCCAGGACTCATCTAGGGGTCCGCCTCTGGGCAGGTCAGATCCCTTTCAGTAGCTCGTCGCGATGTAGTCGCCACCGTCGAGCCGGCGACGGGGCGCAAGCCTCTGTTATATTTGCCGCCCTGAGCAGAGGTTCTACCTCGGTTGCGCTCAGAGCGGACCGGCCGGACGACGTTCTAGGGAGGGCTGTGACAACTTGCGGTACTCGAAACGACGGTGGGTCGCTCAGGGCGGCCTCGAAGTGGCTCGGCTGGTCGCCGCGCTCGGACCACCCTGTCGACGAAGTCCTCCCACCGGGACGCCTGGCGAGCCTCGGCCTCCAACACGTACTGGTCATGTACGCAGGGTGTGTGGCCGTGCCGCTCATCGTCGGCGGAGCCCTGAAACTCGACACGACCACCATCGGTCTGCTGGTGAACGCGGACCTCTTCACCGCTGGCATAGCGACGCTTATCCAAGCCTTCGGTATAGGCCCGTTCTTCGGAGTGAGGCTGCCAGTGGTTGCCGGCGCGACGTTCGTGGCTGTAACACCGATGATCCTGATCGGCAGCCACTACGGGATCACAGCCATGTATGGGGCGCTCATCATCGCGGGGATCTTCGGGGTGCTCGTCGCCAAGCCGTTCTCCGCTGTTCTCAGGTTCTTCCCTCCGCTAGTGACCGGCTCGGTCATCACAATCATCGGGCTGTCCCTGATCAGCGCGGCCACCGGGCTAATCGCCGGGAACGACCCCACCGCCAAGTCGTACGCAGCCCAGCACGACCTGGTCCTCGCCGGGCTCGTTCTCGCCTTCATAGTCGTCGTCACGCGTTTCACGTCAGGGTTCGTTTCGCAGCTAGCCGTCTTAGCCAGCCTCATCTTCGGAACGCTGATCGCTTGGCCGATGCACATGCTTAACTTCTCGACGGTTTCCAAGGCCGGGGACTTCGGGCTTAGCCAACCGCTCAGGTTCGGCGCACCGACCTTCGAGGCCTCCGCGATCATCTCGATGATCATCGTCATGCTGGTAACTTTCACCGAGTCGACGGCGGACATGCTCGCCGTGTCTGAGATGGTGGACAAGCCGATATCTCCCTCCGACATCGCAAGAGGGTTAGCTACAGACGGTCTGTCAGCGGTCCTGGCCGGCTTTTTCAACTCCTTCGCCGACACCGCCTTCGCTCAAAATGTTGGTCTGGTAGGGCTCACGAAAGTTCGCAGCAGATACGTGGTCGGCTCGGCTGGAATGATTCTGGTCGTGCTTGGGGTGATCCCCAAGATCGGCCAGATTGTCGCGAATATTCCAGGTCCTGTTATAGGCGGAGCTGCTCTCGCTATGTTCGCCATGGTCACCGCCGTCGGCATCCGAACCCTCGGCAAGATCGACTTCGGAGCGTCGCACAACCTGATGATCGTCGCAATCTCCATCGGGGTGGGGATGATGCCAGTCGTCAGCCCCAACATCTACGAGCACCTTTCGTCCAACCTACAGGTCATCTTCGGCAGCTCGATCACTTCGACCCTGATCGTGGTGTTCCTGCTCAACCTCCTCTTCAACGAGTTCAAGTGGCGCAGCCCGGCTTCGCCAGGCGCCCAAAAGCCCGACGCTGTTCCCGCTGCCGACGCTGTTCCCGCTGCCGACTCTGTTCCCGCTGCCGACGTGTCGAGCTGACCAGGATCCTGCTAGACTCCTTGGTTGACAGAGCGGGCGCATAGCTCAGTCGGTTAGAGCGCATGCATGACGCGCATGAGGTCGGGGGTTCGATTCCCTCTGCGCCCACTACCTCTGAGCTGGCAGGCCGGTGAGTGTTGGCGTGGTGTGGCCCGACAAGGGTGGGGAGCCGGTCGAGGCGGGGTACGAGTCGCTCAGGGTACAGGCGCTGCAGCGGCCAGCGGAGTCCGCCCGTCCCGAGCCGTCCTTGCCTCACTTCGGCAAGCTGAAGATGCAGGAGGGACTGACCGCCAGCCCACGCGCCGCCACGCACTTCTCTGCGGAATCAGGCAGCGATGGGTACGACGTGCGTTCCCGCCGAGGGATCAAGACCCGCGCTGGGGGCTATATCCTCGAGGCTGCGGCCTTGGGTCTCCTCGCCGAGGAAACCAACAGTCGCCACCGCAACCAAGGCAACGACTCCTACAAGGGCATACGCCGCCATCACCCCGCCGAGAGCCAGAAGCGGCGGGATCAAAGCGGGACCGACGATTCCTGATAAGAGCCGGCCGAATCCTTCGGTCGCACCCGTCGCCACGCCACGCACCTCTGTGGGATAGCTCTCAGCTGTGTAGACCTTTACGGCCGGGTCAAGGCCGATACCGAAAAATGACATGACGCTGCCGATGATAATGACGAACAGAGCTCCGTGCGCCAAGCCGAAAACCAATGCGGCCAACCCCGATACCACACCGAATCCGACGATGACCGGCTTTCGACCCCATCGCTCGACCAACCAGGCCTCCATGAGCTTGCCCGGTATGGACACACCGACGATCACCGCCGTAAAGGCGAATGCCGAGGTGAGGGTGAACCCCATCGAAGTGACGACCGTCGGCATGAACGTCTGGATCGAATAGAAGATGAAAAACGTCCCCCCGAAGGTGACCCACAACACGACTGAACGGCGTAGGTAGGTAGGAGACAACAGCTGACGCCACGGGGCAGGAGAAGGCCGAGCACCACGGCCCGCCGAGCCCTCTCCTTCGGTCGGAGCGCTCTCCGCCACGACTGCTAGCGCGGGTGTGGGCAGCGGACAACCAGTCTCGCCCTGAACCCGACCTTCGATAGATTGGAGCACAGACTCGGCCTCCACCATCCGGCCTTTAGCCTCGTACCACCTAGGTGATTCAGGCAGCACCTTCCATGCGGCGAGCGCGAACAACGCCGGAATGCCGCCGAGGAGGAACATGATCCTCCAGCCGACAGGGTCGCCCACCGACGGGATCAGCAAGGTAGCGAGCAGGGGTGAAAGGAAATAGCCAACCGAGAGAAACGAGTCGGCCAATCCGGTGAAACGTCCCCTGATGGACGGCGGGCATAACTCGGAGCCGTACGCGTAGGGCAATGGGAATACAGCTCCCATGGCAAGGCCGGCGGTAATGCGGAGCATTATAAGAACGGTGATGTCACCGGAAAACGCCGTGACAAAGGTCGTGACAGCATAAAGGAGGGTCCCGATGACCAAGACACGCTTACGGCCGTAGCGGTCTGCCAGCCATCCTGCCGGGGCGATGCCGATGACAATGCCGATCGTGGACGCTGTAGCAACGAGGCTCTTAGCCGGCGTGCCTAGATGGTAGATGTGACTGAGAGACGGCAGCACACTGCCGATCAGTCCGATGTCATAGGATTCGGCTAGCCACGCCAGAAAGAGCACAGCCATGACACTCCGCAACCATCGGGAGTTCGGCAGTCGATCGAGGCGTGCAGCTGCCCTCACAGGCAGAGGATTTGCAGTTAACATACTGGTTGCCGATTTCGGGTATGTCGCTCGCATTCCACCGACCATACGAGTGTCGCCTGTGAGGACGCTTATAACGACAGAAGAATTAGCTGTGACGGTTACCATTTGCCCGATCGTTGTCCGCAAGGGTCAGCTTCGTTTGCATATCAACTGTGATTTCTGATTCCCAGTGCGAATTTTGTGCTCGGGCTCGCGTCCGCTAAGAACCTGGGCGCGTTCGCACCGTAGGGTGCCTGTTCAGCTGCTTTGGCGCAGTACACTCACCAGGCTGCGGAGCATGAGGCGGACCGAATGCAGTTCGGAAGGCCGACCGCCACCTATCAGACGGTAAAACACCACTGCGCGAACAAGGCAGTAGCCACTGAGCCCGCGAAGCGTGTGCCCATATCGCTGGGCGACGAGACTGCCCTGGTACGCCGGGTAGAGGTGACAAAGGCGTCCGAGGGCCGGGATTACACGGGGACGGTGCGTGCACCCAGCTTTCTGGCGCGGAGCAAGGCCTTTATGTCGGGCTCGTCGCTGGTGACTATCTGATCGTTGAGCTGGGCCAAGAGCGCGACGTGGGCGTCGACGAGGTCGGCCGACTGATTGTGGCGGAGAAGCTCTCCCGCTCTGCATACTGTCAGATCATCTACGGTCTGAACGTCCACACCGGACAGGACCGGGGCCAGGTTGGCTTCTCGGCTCCCGTCCCGCCACACCTGGGCGACGACACCTCAACTTGTAATCACCGGGACTCCATCCCGGTGGAGGACCCGCAGCATCGCTCCCACCGTGCGGTCTCGGTTATCGACAGCTACCAGTGCGCCGGCATCGAGCACGGCGCCCAGCCGATCATTACGCAGGCGCTGCGCCGCAGCCGCTGTCAACCAGGTGGACACGCTCGTGCCTTGACGAACTGCAGCCTCCCGAACGTCGGCTCCGATTTCAGGAGGCATCGTAACAGACAATTGATTAAGCCATTCGATCTTCACTATTATATCACATACCAGGGTACGCACTAGTAGTCGCTCGGAGCAGATCTGCAAGCGGCAGTGCCACTACCTCAAAGTCGACTGATGCGTCTTCAAACATCACCGAACGCTCGTCCCCAAAGAGTGGGAGCCAACATATCCCCGATCGCCGGCGTGGCGACATACCTCGGGAGGAAGGCGCTCGCCCGTTCGTCACCGCAAGCCGCTGCCTTCTTCGAGTGCCAGCGGAGTTCCGCGTCGTCACAGGATCGGAATCGGCTGAGTCCAGTGAGGCCGCATCCGAATGCACACAGATAAAGGCCCAGCTGTGAAGACGTCGCTCGACCTAGTCCTAAAACAAGCGATCCCGGAGGTGAGTGGGGGGGTTTCTGGGTCTGGACGCATCGAGAAGGTGCCGGTGGCGAGTTGGGGGAGGTGGTGGGCGGACGAAATCGCGATTCGGGGCGCCGGT
>Ga0080006_1178486_pt1 | contig 196572 bp, 192 predicted proteins | sample RS3BMetagenome_FD_69209 | JGI IMG/M metagenome (GOLD analysis project Ga0080006, IMG submission 69209) | Ferric oxide microbial mat and aquatic microbial communities from Rainbow Spring, Yellowstone National Park, USA - RS3B (SPADES... ...
CGTCTGGACGTTGGTGATCCAGTCCCGCAGGGCCTCGTTGATAGCATCCTTGAGCGTCCGGGTGCCCTGGTCAACGGGTCTCACGGTGGCTCCCAGAAGCTTCATCCGGAGGACGTTGGGGCGTTGGCGTTCCATATCGACGGCCCCCATGTACACCTCGGTCGCCAGACCGAGCTTGGCTCCCACCATCGCGGTCGCGACCCCGTGCTGACCGGCCCCGGTCTCCGCGATGATACGGGGTTTCCCGAGGCGCCGGGCCAGGAGGCCCTGGCCAAGAGCGTTGTTAAACTTGTGGGCGCCCCCGTGCACGAGGTCCTCTCTCTTCAGCCAGATCTGGGCCCCCCCGAGCTCCCGGCTGAGGTTCTCCGCGTGGTAGAGGGGGCTGGGACGGCCTCCCCAATCTCTCGCGAGTCCCTCGAACTCCGCGCGGAACGCCCGATCCCGCCGGACCCGGGCCCAGGCCTTGTCCAGCTCCTCGAGGGCGGGCACGAGCGTCTCCGGGACCCAGGACCCTCCGAATTCTCCGTACCACCTAGGCATTCTGTTCCTCCCAGCGCCGGACCTCTTCGATGAACCGCCGGATCCGAGGTCCGGACTTTCGTCCCGGTCGGTCCTCGACGCCGCTGGAGACGTCCACGCCGTCTGGCCCGATGGCCTCCAGGGCCGTCCGGACGTTTTCCGGCGTCAGTCCTCCGCCGAGGAGGAAGGACACGGCCCGATAGTCCTCGACCCAGCGGCGCGCGAGATTCCAGTCCGAACGCTGACCACTTCCCCCTCGGAGTTGAGGAGCGTAGGCATCCAGGTGAATCCAAGGGAAGGGGTCGTGGGAATACAGGGAGGGATCCCTTGCCTTCCGGCCGGGGGCATCGGGAGGTGCTCCCACCGCCAGGGACGGCACGACGCGGGACCTCTCCGAGAGTGTGAGACCCGACGGGACCTCGCCGTGGACCTGGACCAGATGGGCACCCAGCTCCTCCCAGGCGCACCGAAGATCTTCGATCGTGGGGTCGACCAGGACCGCCACGGTCTCGAACTTGGAATCGGCCCGGGCCAGGATCCGTCGGGCCCGGGCCCTGTCGACGGAGCGGGGGGAGGGGGGAAAGTCGACCACGACGCCCACCATATCGGCCCCCTCCATCCATCGGAGCACCTGGGTGTCCGTGAGCCCGCAGATCTTGATCCTCAAGGGACGGCTCGCCATGCTCAGGAGCTCCCAGCACTGGGGGGGGATTGTCGAAGGCGGGCCAGGAAAGAGACCCGGTCTAAGGCCTTGGCAAAGCTCGTGCCGATCAGGATCCCCGTGGCGCCCGCCGCCTCGTACCTCCGGACCCCCACGGGTCCCTCCACACCGCTCATGCCCAGGAGGGGAACCGGCAGACCCCGAAGCAAACGCAGGAGTTGGACCGCGCGGTCCGGCCGCAGCTCCAGCGTGTCCAGGTCGCGGGCGTTGACCCCCACCACATCCGGATGCGACCGGAGCGCCCCGGGGAGGTCTTCGGGGACATGCACCTCGACCAGGGCTTCGAGCCCCTGGCGGTGGGCGACGTTCACGAGTTCTGAGAGCGAATTCTCCAGCCCCCCCTCTCGTTCGAGCCGAGCGAGAAGGAGGATGGCCGAGGCTCCCCAGGCCCGGGCGGCCTCGATCTGGGATGCGGAAATGATGAAATCCTTGAAGATGACCGGCAAAGAGGTCCGACGGGCCACGCGCCCGAATTCTTCCAGCGTGCCGCCGAATCGGAAGGGCTGGGGTATGACGGAGAGAGCGTCCACCTTTCCTTCCTGGGCCAGTCGAACGAAGAGCTCCGGAGAGAGATCGGGCAAGGGATCGGACTGGTATCCCGGGGAGGCGTGCTTGAGCTCGAGGATCAGAGCCGGAGGGACCGGGGACCGTCGAAGGGCGCGGGCGAGGCTAGGCCTCTCGAGAGCGTCCAAAATGGTGTTGTCCCCCGGCCTTTGGTCATAGTAACCCTGCCGGATTTCCTCTTCGACGGCCCGGATCATCGAACGTAGGAAACCCCGGCGGAACGACGGTTCCCTCGGGGGAAAGGGGGCTATTCCTCCCATGAGCGCTCCCGGGCCAGGCCGCGCAAGGCGTCAAGCTTTTCCTGGGCCCGACCCCCGTCGATCAGTCGACGAGCCTTCTTCACGCCCTCCTCGATCGTGGGCTGGTCCCCTCCCACCCAGAAGGCCAATCCGGCCGTCAGGAGCACGGCTCCACGGATCGCCCCGGGGTCCCCGGCAAGGACCCTCTCCGCCACGTACGCCGCCTCCCGGGGAGGGAGGGGGTCCCAGCCTCCTCGCTGCTCTTCGGGTTCCAAGTATCGGGCGGGTTCCAGCCACCCTTCGTGAGTTCCCGTCGCGTCCTCCCATCGCATCCAGGTCCGGGCCTGGGGAGAGGGCTCGTCGGCGTCGTCCTCAGAATGGAAGGCGAGAACCCTCTCGCAGCCTAAACGACGCAGGACCGAGGGGGCCCTCGACGCGTACTCCGCGGAGAACGCCCCCACGACCTGTCGAGGGGGGCGAGCGGGGTTGCTGAGGGGACCGAGCTGATTGAAGATGGTCCGAAACCCGAGGGCCCGGCGGACGGGAGCGAGCCTCTTCATGAGGGGGTGGTACAGGGGAGCGTGAAGGAAGGCGATGTTTTCCCGGCGGAAGCTTTCCTCCGAATACGCCCGGCTCGTCTGGATGGGGAGTCCCAGAGCCGTCAGCAGGTCGGAGGAGCCGCAGGGTCCCCGCGCCGAGACGTTTCCGTGCTTGATGACCGCGAGACCTCCGGCCGCGACCACAAAAGCCGACACCGTGGAGATATTGAAGGAGGGCCGGGGGGCTCCCCCGGTTCCACAAAGGTCGATCGCGCTCGGGGCCTTCCAGGGGAACGGCCGCGCGCTCTCCCGCATGGCTTGAGCAAACCCTCGAAGCTCCTCCAGACTCTCTCTCTTCACGGCGAGCCCGGTCAAGATCGCCGCCGCCTGCGCGTCCGAAAGCTCCCCCGAGAAGAGCGCCCGGGCGGCTTCCGTGGCCAGGGCCTCCGAGAGGTCCTGACGTTTGAGGAGTTCCCCCATGAGGGTCCGAAAACGCTCCGGCCCCTGCTCGCTCGGAGGGACCGGGTCGTCCCTCCTCATCGGCGCGCCCTCCGAAGAAAATTCGCGAGGAGCCTCGGCCCCTTCGGGGTGAGGTAGGATTCGGGATGGAACTGGACCCCCTCGATGGGCCAGCGCCGGTGTCTCAACCCCATCACAATGCCCCCCGCCTCCTGACTCACGATCTCTAGTTCGGGGGGAAGGGAGCTCCGGTCCACGATCAACGAGTGATAGCGGGCCGCGACAAACGGGGAGGGGAGGCCCTCATACAAGCCCTCCCCTCCGTGCTCGATCTCGGCGGTCTCTCCATGGCAGGGGGCGGGCGCCCGGACGATCCGGGCCCCAAAGGCGGCTCCGATGGCCTGATGACCCAGGCAGACGCCCAGGGTCGGGACCTCACGAGAAAGGGTCCGAAGGACCGGGTAGGTAACCCCGAGCGTGGCCCGATCGAGAGGATGGCCGGGGCCGGGAGACAGGACGATCGCATCCGGGTCCACCTTCCGGATCCGCGAGAGGGGCACCTGGGACCGGACCGTCGTGACCGTGGCCCCAAGGGCCTCGAGAGCCTGGGCCAGGTTGTAGACGAAGGAATCCTGATGATCGACCAGAAGTATCCTCACGGCCACCTCACCGGAACCCGGGGCGCCGCTCGAGGGCGCCCTCCACCGTGGCGAGCTTGTGAAGCGTCTCCTCCCATTCCTGGCGGGGATCCGACTGGTGGACCACCCCCGCACCGGCGGCGGTGTACACGTGTGGCCCGGAGGCAAAGGCGGTGCGAATCGCCACGGTGAGGTCGGCCTGGCGTCGCCCCGTGAAGACCCCCACGGCCCCGGCATAGGGCCCTCTCCAGGTCCGCTCTTCCCTCCGTAAGAGGGTGGTGGCCCGAATCTTAGGGGCGCCGCTGACCGTCCCGGCGGGAAACGCGGCCACGAACGCGTCCCACGCGCTCCGGTCGGATCGCAGACGTCCCACGACCCGGCTGACCATGTGCTCGACCCTCTGGTACCGGACCAGGGTCTCGCGATGGGTCAGACGGACGGTGCCGCCTTCCGACACCCGTCCGACATCGTTGCGGGCCAGGTCCACGAGCATCCGGTGCTCGCACAGCTCCTTGGGATCCGAGCTTAAGGGGAGGCGCCGATGTGAGCCCCGAGGGAGAAGGGGAACGGGGCGGGTCCCCGCAATGGGGTTGATCGCCATCCGGTCGTGATGCACTTCCACCACGGATTCGGGGGAGGCTCCCGCCACTTCCCAGCCCCCCCCGTCGTCGCCGCGTATGTAGAAGGCCGCCGAGTACCGCTCATGGCGGCGGAGTCGATCCAAGAGAGGCAAGAGGGTCCCGTGGCGTCGACGCTGACGCCGGTGGGCCAGAACCACTTGAAAGGCTTCCCCCTGGAGGATATCCTGGCGGATCCGCTCGACGGACGCCTGGAACCTTTCGGGACTCGCGGAGTCCTGGGGGGAGGAGACCTCCAGGGGACCCAACACGGAAGCGGAAGCGCCCGCCGCCGGTCCTTCTCGCCGAAGTCGCCGCACCCGAGAGAACCGGAAAAGATGACCCGGAGGGAACGGTGAGCCCCGGGGTGTCGTCTGGGCGAGCAGCGGTTCGAGGAAACCGATGAGATCGAAACCCAGGAAGCCTCCAATGACTTCTTTCGACGTGGCCCGTTCCACCCATCTCTGGGCGGTCCGGAGGTCATCGGGATCTTGGAGGATCAGCTCCTCGACAGGCCGCGAACAGAGAAGCACGGAGGCCCCCGGGCGATCCGGACTTCGGCAACGCTCGTAGTAAAGCCAAGGACCGGGTTCCTCGGAGGCCCGGCGAACGAATTCGAGCCAAGGGTCCTCCCTCATGGTCTCCCAGCGACCTCCTCGCCCCGACGCAAGTTCTCCACCAGAGACTTGTGCAGCTCCCGTAAAGTCCGTCGGAACGCTTCGGGGGGGAGGGCCAGAGAGAGACTCCGGGGAGTGGCCGACATTCCGAGGGCTGCTCCCGTGACGGCCGGAGGGAGGCTCTCTAGGTCCTGCAGGATCCCCTCTCCAATGGCGGTGACAAGGCCCACCCGTCGCGGTCCTTCCAGGGTCGCGCCGTCGGCGTACGCCAGGGGCCCCAGCGCGTCGCGGGCCTGCCGGGCCTGCGACGGTTCCACGACCGCCAGCAGGCGAACGGAGGACGTGAAGAGGGTGATGACATTGACGTTGGCCGCCTTCAAGCGGTCGCTCACCTCGGCGAGGACCCCCTTGCGCTGACGTCCTCCTGGCACCCGGAGCTGAAGCAGGGCGGCGTTCTCCAGCCCGGCCAAGGCCCGAGCGGGGGGTCGATCCCCGTGGTCGGGGGTGATCTGGGTGGTATCCCCATTCCCCTGGAGAGAGGCCACGCGGACCTCGAGGCCGGCCAACCGCGCGGGTTCAATGGTCATCGGGTGAAGGACGCGGGCCCCGAACTGGGCCAATTCTTCGGCCTCCTCGTACGTCAGTTGGCGGAGGGGTCGGGCCTGGGGGACGATCCGGGGATCGGCGGTCAGGATCGGCGCCTCCTCCTTCACCAGCTCGACCCACGGAGAGCCCAGGATCGAGGCGAGGCAGGTCGCGCTGTAATCGGATCCTCCCCGGCCGAGCGTCGTGACCCGTCCGTCGGGTCCCCGTCCCAGGAACCCGGTGACCACCGGCAGCCGTCCCTTCTGAAGGATGCGTTCGATCCCGCGGCGCACGGCTCGACGGGACTCCTCCAGGTGAACCGTGGCCCCGCCATGGGTCGCATCGGTCCTCAATCCGAGGCGGTCGGCCTCCACGGGTTGGGCGGCCATGCCAGACCGTTCCAAGCGATCCGCGAACCAGTGAGCGGCGAGCCTTTCCCCCGTGGCGAGGATCGCGTCCGAAAGCCACCCGGGAACCCGAGGGGGACCTCGGAACAGAGTCAGGGGCTTCTTCAGGCGGTCCAAGAGCCATTCCGAATCCGCTCCCAGACCGGGGTGGGATCGCCGCAGTTCGGCCCACAGCGCCTGCCGGCGGGCCGGGGTCGGTCGAGAGGAGAGGAATTCTACAAGGCGGTTCGTGACCCCGTAGCGGGCCGACACGACGACCACGCAGGGACCTCCGAGCCGCCGGAGACGTTCGAGCACCCGCCGGAGGTTGTCCTCCGAACCGAGGGCGGCCCCTCCAAACTTAAGAACGGGAGGTCCGCGGCCCGAGAAGGGCGTCATGCCGCCTCCCGAAGCAGACCCCGAGCGTAGGCAAGCTCGGCGTTCAGAACCGAACCTCCCGCGCCTCCCCGGACCGCGTTATGGACGAGAAGGAAAAAGCGCAGGTGGCGCCCCGTGATGCGGACCCGTCCGACCGTAACGGCCATCCCCCGGGCCCGTTCGGGACTTCCGGCCCACCGATCGCGAAGCGGTTGCGGTCGATCCGGTTCCGTTCGCCAGATCACGGGCCTTTCCGCCGCGGTGGGAAGGCGGGCTCCGTCGGGTCCGCGGGCCGGGGGAAAGTGGTCCCAGGCCCGCCCGAGCCCTTCCTCCGGGGCACCGGGTTTCAGGCCCACGGTCACCGACATCAAATGCCCCTCCCGGGAGCTGACACGGGCACAGTGAGCGAGGACCTCGAAAGGGGCCTCCTGGAGCCGTCCCCTTCGGACCCGACCGAGGATCTTGCGTGTCTCCAGGTGCATCTTCTCCTCCTCTTCCGGGATGTAGGGGACCACGTTGTCCGTGATGGCCAGGGAGGGGACCCCCTGGTACCCCGCACCCGATAAGGCCTGATAGGTGGACACGTAGACCGTCGTTCGGCGGTCCAGGTAGGCCCGCAGAGGGGCCAGGCCCAGGACCAGCCCGGCTGTCGAGCAATTGGGATTGGTCACGAGAAGGGCCCCCGAGCGTCCGGAAACGGTGACCTCGGAAAGATGGTCGGCATTCACCTCTGGCATGAGGAGGGGAACCCCGGGATCGAGCCGGTGGGCGGAGGCGTTGGAAAAGACCGAGATTCCGCGTTTGACGAGACGGGGCTCCAGTTCGCGGGCGTCCGACGCGGGGAGCGCGCTGAAGACCACGGGGATCCGGAGCCGCTCGAGAGTGCGGGGTCTTAGCGGCTCCAGCTTGACCTTCGCGAGGCTCTCCGGGCAGGGGGAATCGGGGAGCAGCCAGACATCCTCGAGGAAGCGACCCACAGTGCTGGGACCCCCGAAGAGCCGGGGAGGCTCGAACCACGGGTGATCCCCGAGCAGTCGGGCGAAATGTTGGCCGATCCAACCCCCCGCCCCGGCGATGGCAGTCCGTAACCCGCTCACAGGAACCCTCCCTGTCTCAACATATCCGCAATGAGAAACCGCGCCAGGTGCTCCACGACTGGGACGCCGCGCGGAACGATGCACGGATCGTGGCGTCCCTTGACCACGAGGCGGGTGGGCTTCTTGGTGCTCAAGGAGATGGACTGCTGCTCGCGCGCAATCGAACTGGTCGGTTTGATCGCCACCCGGAAGCGAAGGGGCAGTCCCGTCGAGAGCCCCCCCAAGATGCCTCCCGCGTGGTTGGAGAGCGGGCGAACCGTCTCCCCGACGAGGCCGTAGGGGTCGTTGTGCTCGCTGCCCCGCATCCGCGCGGCGGCGAAGCCGGCCCCGAACTCCACCCCCTTGACCGCGGGGATGGAAAACAGTCCGTGGGCCAACACGCTCTCGAGGGAGTCAAAAAAGGGTTCCCCCGCGCCCACCGGGAGTCCCTCAACCCGAGCTTCCACGATCCCTCCCACGCTGTCCCCCTCGCGCCGGATCTCCGCGATCAATCTGGCCATGGCGAGCGCGCTCGGCTCGTGGGGGCAGGGGATCTTATGAGAAGAGCAAAGGTTCCGGATCCGTTCCACGGGGATGTCGTCGCCGACCTCGGGAGCCTCCACGTCCCCGATGCGGTGGACGTAGGCCACGGCATCTACCCCGGCCCGGGAGAGCCACGATTTGACGAGAGCGCCCGCGATTACGATCCCCACGGTCATCCGTCCCGAGAAGATCCCCCCTCCGGAGAGATCCAGGCTCCGTCCGTACCGGACGCGAGCGGGGAAGTCGGCGTGCCCCGGGCGAGGGACATCCTCCAGGGACTCGTACGGCCCCCGTCGCACGTCGACGTTCTGGACATAGGCGACCAGAGGCCCGCCGAGGGTCACCCCATCGCGGATCCCATCTCCCCAGACAAGGCGGTCCGGTTCCTGCCGACGCGTGGCGAGGCTCTTCCCGACCGGGCTCCGCCGGTCCAGCTCGGCCTGCACCTCCGAAGCGTTCACCTTTAGGCCCGCGGGGATCCCTTCCACCACGACCCCTACTTCCGGTCCGTGACTAGACCCGAACAGGGTCATCCGGACGCTCTCCCCTAAGGTCATCCTCATGGGTCGCGCTCCCCCTCGGTCCAGACCAGCCCCACTCCCTCCGCGTCCGCAAAGAATCCCGGATAGGATTTCTGGCACGCGTGAGCCGGTCCCAAGCGGGACGGCCGCGAAAGTGCCGTCGCCGCCACGACCGCGCTCAAAAGGACCCGGTGGTCCTCCAGGTCCCAGAGATTGAGATGATCCTTTCCGGGAGGCCCCCAAACCTTCATGGTGGAGGCCTCCCGTTCGGCCCGGGCGTCCAGGGCCCGCACCAGCCGGGCCGTTTGTTCCCGTCGGTCACTTTCCTTGTGGATCAATCGGTCCATGCCCTTCAGATGACTCTCCCCGGGGACAAACGCCGCGAGCACCCCCAGTATCGGGGCGAGGTCCGGGCTCTGGGAGAGGTCGAACTCGAATGGACTTCGTTCGGAGGGGGATCCCCCCTTCACGGTGATCGCCTCTGTCGTCCGGACCACACGAGCTCCTAGGTGAGGCAGGACCTCCAGAAGGGCGAGGTCTGCCTGGGGCCATTCCTGAAGCGATCCCTCCACACGAACCTCCCCTCCGGTCAACGTCGCCCAGGCCCAGAAGTACGCCGCCGAGGAGGCATCCCCCGGGACTTCAAACTCCTCCCCCTTGTAGCGCTGGGCCCCGGGCGTCCCGTACCCCCAGGTCTCCACCCTCCAGGTCCCTCCGAACCTCTCCAGGATGGCGAGGGTGGCTTCGACGTAGGGGTGGGAGACCCGGGAACCAATCACCCGGATCCGGCTCGGCCCCGGCAGGGTGGGAAGCACCATGAGCAGCGAAGAGAGGTACTGGCTCGTGGTCGAAGTCTCGATGTCGATCTCTCCCGGGTGTATCGGTCCCCGGACCGAAAAGGGAAGCCCGTCACCCGAGGGGGGGCGTCGAACCACGGCCCCCAGATCTTCGAGGGCGTTCCACAAGCCGTTCATCGGCCGGCGGGCGAGCGAAGGTCGACCCGCGAAGCGGGTCTCCACGTCGTCCCTCGCCGCCACGGTGGTGAACAGCCGAAGTGTCGTTCCCGATTCGCGGCAATCGATCCGCCGGTCCTCCCCCCGGGCCCCAACCGACCCGGTCTCGATGGTCCAGGCCGACCCTGAGGGCTCCCGGTGGACCGTCCGTCCGAAAGCTTCGGTCGCCTCGAGGCTCGCGAGCGTGTCCTCGCTGGATAACGGATTCCGGATCCGAAGGCGCTGTTCGCTCAGGACGCCGAGGACAAGCGCCCGATGGGTATAGGATTTCGAAGGGGGGGCTCGCAGAGACCCCTGGGGGATGGAAGGGTGGATCGTCACCACGCCCGAGGGTCCGAGGGACCCAGGCACTGCGGGCTCGCGCATCAGGGAGCCTCCCCCCTCGATCGCGGAACAAAGCTCACCGCGACGACCTGCGCCTCCGAACTCTCCAGCGAGCGCACCACCTCGGGAACTCGCTCGGGGGGGCAAAGGAAAGCGAGAGCCGGACCGTTTCCGGAGACCCCACAGACTCGGGCCCCCGCCTCGAGCCCTCTCCTTTTCACGGGTTCAAGATCGTAGCCCAGCGCGCGCTCGATGACGCGAGTGTTCAACCTCATGGCCTCCGCCCAGTGTCCCCGAAGGGCCTCGGCCACCGCGTCCTGGGCCCCGGGAGGGGCGTCCTTCAGTTTCTCCCGGAGCTCCTCGACGGGAAGGTGCGAAGCGGACGGGATCCAGAGGACCGGCACGAGGCCGCAAGGGGGTTCGCTCGCGAACAGTAGCCATCGGCGGTGGACGTCGGCGACGACGAGACCACCCCCCGCGCAGGCCGCCGCATCGTCGAACGCCCCCGTCACACTGACCCGGCTGCGGAGGGAGATCTCCGCGGCCTGTCGCGCGATCTCGGACGTGTCGATCGAAGGCCGGCCGAGAGCTGTGTGGGCCGCCCGGAGCGTCGCCACGGCGACCGCTGAGGAGCTCTTGAGACCCCGGGACGGGGGGATCTCCGAGCGGATGTCCAGGGTGACCGAGTTGCTCCTCGGATCCCCCGGGGGCCCAAGGACGAGCGCGAGAGCCTCTCGGGCCAATGGGGAGAGCTCCGGGGGATGGGGCGAAGGGCCTCGTCGGACCTCCAATCGTACGCGGACCCGCAGGGAGATGGCGGCGGCGCACCCGATCCCGGTAGGGATCGCGTTGACGAAGGAGATCGCCCCACAGGCCGTCCCTTCGAACCCGCCCTCTCGAAGGGGGCTCCCGTTCAGGGTCCCACCTCCCCCTGCTCCAGTCTCTCAAGGACATCGGGAGAGACCTCGACACCAGTGAAGATCCGGAAGCTCTCGGCCGCCTGTAGGACGAGAAGACGGGTGCCATCCCTGTAGGTTCCCCCGGCGCGTCGTGCGAGGGTCTCGAGCGTCCTTTCCACCGGATTGTAGACGAGATCAAAGAGGAGAGTCCCCCGCCCAAGGGCCCGACCCAGAGGGACCTCCAGTTGGAGGCCCAATCTCTGCCCAACGGGCGTCGCGTTCACGACCAGGCCGTAGGGGCGTTCCGGGGCCTGGAGCAGGGGCCGGACATGCTCCGGGGGGAAATCCTCACAGAAATTCCGCACCCGTTCCGGGGACCGACCAAGAACATCTACCGAGGCGCCCATCTCGACCGCGGCGGCGCAGACCGCTCGAGCGGCGCCCCCTTGACCCCAGAGGAGTAGGCGAAGCCCGTCCCAGACCCCCTCCTCGACAAAGTCGTGAAGGATTGTGCGCAACGCCACAAGGTCGGTGTTAGCGGCCCGGAACCCTTTCCCCCCCGGCTGGCTCACGAGGACGTTCGCCGCCCCGGAAAGGATGACCTCTTCGCTCTGGTGCCGGGCCAGGCGGGCGGCGGTCACCTTGAAGGGGAGGGTCACATTGCATCCCCACAGCCCCCACTCGGCCAAAGCGGGAAGGCCCTGACGGAACTGCTCTTCGTCTTGGAAGTCCAAGGGGACCATGATGTACGGAAGCTTGTGGACTTCGCAGAGGCGACGAAAGAGGGCGGGCGAACGCGTATGCTCTAGGGGATGTCCCACGATCGCGTACCAGGGTCCCTCCGGACCCTGGTCAAGATGTGATTGGAGGTCGTCGACGGGGATCTGGGAGGGCTCGACGGTCGCGGTCTCCGGTCGAGCCGTCGACCCGCCCCGAGGGAGCGAGGCGTAGACCCAGGCGAGCCCCAGTCGCGACGCCAACACCCTCAGGAGTGGGCCGGAGGGCCCCGTGGTGTGGAAAACCATCCGACGGCCGGAAAGGCCCCGGACCAAGGGGATGAGCTCGTCGAGGCACCGGGCCATGGTGGCGGGGAGGACCACCTTGGGCAGTCCTCCCACGTCCCACCCCTTCTCGAGGCGTCGAACGATCTCCTCGCGGGGTGTCCCGTTGGGAAGGTGGGAGCTCACGACCCAGTCGAGGGGGGGAAGGTCCAAGGACTGGATCTCTTCGATCAGACCCAGGTCCCTGTCGAGCTCCAAATCGACGTAGCGGAAAGGGAAGTCCAACAGGGCCTGCCGCAGGATCCGGTGGCGATGGGATTGCTCCTCCGGCCCCTCCCCCCCCTCCCGACGCGAGCGGAGCGTGGCGATGGCCGGGACCCATTCGTACAACAAGGGACGACGGTGGATGTCCGAAAGCCGTCCGAGGTCGGAGACGTTCAGTCGGTCCAATCGAAGTTCGACCAAATCCGCTCCGGCCCTTCGGGCCTTCCCGATCTCCTCCCGCCACTCGGCCGTCGACCGGCCGGGAAGGGAGACCACGATCTCCGGACGGGGGGAGCTCCCGGGTCCCTCCATGACACTACCTCTCCAGGATGCTCTCCGTGACCGCCGTTCCGAAGTGTCGGGCCGGGGGAAGTCGTACGCCCCAGACCGATTGTCCCGGGGTGAGTTCCGTAATGGGGATCGGCCCCGAATCTCCCGAGAGGCGCACGGTCTCCGCTTCCTGGGCAAAGATCGTGAAGCGGTCCCCTTCGGTCTCCAGCTCGACGAGCGTCAAGGGTCGTCGCTCGATCTTGAGACGTCCCACGCGGACGGGTCGAGGGGTCCCACGAGGAGTCGCCACGAGGACCCGGTCCCCGGCCTCCAGCTCCGCCAGGTATCGAGTCTCCCCGTCAAAGAGCAGCGTGTACGAATGGACCGCTCCCGCATTGACCCGGAAGGGACGGGGGCGAGTGTACCGGGAACCCACCGCTTCGCTGACCAGGTGGACGAGGAAGGCCCCCTGGCTTCCTCCGAGAAGGCCTTCGGTGGGGGACAGGAGGCTCGTCGTGTCGACAATGACCCTTTCCCCCAGTCCGGCCGCCGCGACCCGCCGGACCTGGGCGAGGGTCCAGGACAGTTCGGGTGCCGAGCCCTCTAGGAGAGGCTCCAGCCTCTCGAGGTCTCCGGCACCGGCAATGGGGACCACAACGGCGTCACTCCCCCTTTCCAGGGCGCCCAGAAGTCCGGGAACTCGGGACGGATCCTCGGCGCGGACCCAGAGGATGGAGGTATCTTGTCGGCGGGCGAGGAGGTTCTCCAGGGGGATGACCTGCTCCCCCGCGAACTCCACCAGGACGAAGGGATGAGACCTCAGCGCGTCCACGGCCCTTTCCAGGTCGCTGGGCCCCTCCACGATGACCCGGGGGCCCGCTTCCCCGGATCCGTCGAGGACCGTGGGACCGTTCAGGCGAAAGAAACGCGCCTCAGGGGGAAAATCCTCCGGGGGGGGTCCGGCGAGGACAAAGTTCTGGAAACCCCGGCGCAGGGCCAAACGGACCAGGGGCTCCACCGGCGCGTTTTCCGGTAACTGCAGGATGATCCGGCTTCTCAAGATCAAGCCTCCCGCGTCGTCGCCCCCGGGACCCCCTGAAGGATCTTCCGGACCTGGCGGGCCAGCGTCTCGGGATCGCGAGATTGGAACAGGTTACGGCCGATGCAGATCCCTCGGGCCCCCGCTTCTTGGGAAAGACGAACGAAGGCGAGGAAGTCCTCTTCGCTTTCCAGCTTCGGGCCCCCCCCGACAAGAACGGGGACCGGAACCCCTTTCACGATCTGCCGGAACCCTTCCAATCCGGGGAAATTCGTCTTGACCACATCGGCCCCCATCTCCGCGGCCGCCCGACAGGCGTGGGCAAGGGCAGACGGATCACTCTCTCGCTTCGGGACCCGAACGTAGGCCATCACAAGGAGGGGCATTCCGAGCGCGTGACATTCCTCCGAGGTCTCCCCCGTCTCTTCGAGCATCTCCCCCTCCTGGGGGTCGCCGAAGTTGACCTGGAGACTGATGAAATCGGCCCCCCGGCGAACGGCCTCGGCCACCGAACCACTGCGGACCTTGCGGCCCGGGGTGGGGGAGAGGTTCGTGGACGCATTGAGGTGAACCCCCAGCAGGGTGTCCGGGCGAAGGAACGGCCGGATCACGGGGACCATGCCTTTGTGAACGATCACGGCCTGAGCCCCGCCACGCAGGAGCGCCTCCAGCGTGGGACCCGGCCGCTCGAGTCCCTCAATGGGGCCCATCGTCAAGCTGTGGTCCATGGGGACGGCGAACAGCCGGGAAGCGTCATTCGGGAACAGGCGCCGGAAGCGAATCTCCTTTCCACTCATGGTCTTCTTCTTCCTGGGGGAGGAAAGCGCACGGGAGAACCCATCCCCGAGATCGTCGATGGAGGAAGGGCCTTCCCGGCGCCTCCCCCGTCACCAAAGCCAAGCCGGGCGGCAACCTGTGGCCCCCGTGATCCCGTGGACCCGGTCCGCCGCCATCGGAAGAGGGAGATTCCCGCCCGTATTTATCTTTGGGCCTGACTCCGGAACCTGAGCCTTCCTCTTCGGACTTCCGCCGCGCGCGGGGGACCTTACAAGCATCAGAAGGGTCCCTGGCCGAGGCCACAAGGACCCTTGCTCCTCCCCCCGGCGTGGAGATGGGGGGCTCCGGAGCGTCCGTTGAGGACCCTCGATCCGGGATCGGCCCGGGCATGCTTTTCCCGGCGGGGATCAACGGTTTTACCGGCATCGGATTCACCGGTGAACGTTTTCCATTATGGACGGAACTCGACCCGACGGACCGATGGCGCGCTCTGGGCTGCGATCCGGAAAACTTCCCCGACGCCGGGGGGTGATCCCTCCGTTTGGCCCTCTGCGAGGCCTCAGGGTTCTGGATACGGGTCGCGTCGTGGCCGGCCCGTGGGCGGCCACCCTTTTGGCGGACTTCGGGGCCGAGGTCATCCACATCGAGGGTCCCCCCTTTCATCCTCCGTACGCGGACCCAACCCGGATCCTCAATCCCCGTCTTCCCGAAGGTGAGGAGTTGGGAAGGCAGGTGAGCGAATCCTGGGTCCAGTATGGGCGCAACAAGCTCTCTCTCGGACTCGATGTGCGTCACCGCCTCGGCCGTCGGGTCTTTTTGGACCTCGTCCGGAGGTCCGATGTCTGGATCGACGCCTCCCGACCCGGGACCTTCGAGAAGTTCGGGCTCGGCGACCGGACCCTCTGGCGATACAACCCGCGCCTGGTCATCGTGCACGTGACAGGCTTCGGCCTCACGGGGGACCCGCGGTACATCCATCGGCCCTGTTTTGATATCGTGGCCCAGGCCTACAGCGGCTTCTTGGCCTGCCAGGGGGATCCAGAGCCCTCCCCTCCGATGACCTCGGGCACGGCGATCAACGACCTGGTCACGGGCCTTGCGGCCGCGATGAGCGCCCTTTTGGGCTACGTGCAGGCTCTGCGGACCGGACGGGGGGACCGGGTGGATGTGGCCCAGGGGGAGATCTTCTTCCTCATGATGGAGAACATGGCCCTGGACTACTTCCTTCGAGGGGCTGTACGACGTCGCCAGGGTCGGGCCCACCCCCGGCTCCATCCGTACGAGATCTTCCCGGCAAAGGACGGTCACATCGTCCTCGCGGCCCCCACACCGTCGAGCTGGGAGAAACTGAAAGGTCTTCTCAATCTCCCGCCCGATCCCGAGTGGGACGACATGGCCTGGCGGGTGGCCCATCGAGCGGAGGTCAACGCCCCCATCGAGAGGTTCACCCGGAAGCACACGGTCGCGGAACTGGAGAGGATCGGCCTAGAGCACGACATCGCGTTCGCTCCGATCCTCGATATGGAACAGATCTCCCGGCATCCCCAATATCAGGCCCGGAACATGTTTCTGGAGTGGGACGATCCGGTCCTGGGACGCGTTCGGGGAGCGGGGATCGCCCCCAAGCTATCGCGGTCCCCCGGCCGGGTCTGGCGCGGGGCCCCTTGGCTGGGCCAGGACAATGAACCCATCCTGAAGGGAATCCTAGGATATTCGGAGCCAAGGGTCCGGCAGCTGGTCCGGAGAGGCGTCGTCGGCTCGTTCCCTCCGTGGCCGGTGGGGGGAAATCCTTGAGCGGAGATCCAACCGGAACTCCCTTGGAAAATCAGGTGAGATCGTTTTGCCAGGAATGGTCTCTCCGGGTCCGATATCGGCAGCTGGATGAAAATCCGGAGTTCCCCTGGCCAGAGTATCGGGAGCTCGGGCGCCGCGGGTGGCTCGCCCCTCGCCTCTCTCGGGGAGGTCCGGAGCGAGTGTGGTCGCTCGGAGAGGAAGCCGAGCTCATCGAGGGGCTTGCGAGGTACGGGGGGAGCCCTTTTGCCAAGCTAGTCCTTCAACCGGAGTTCTGTGTGCTTCTCCAGGAGGCAACCATTCCGGTCCGGGAACAATGGTGGCGCCCTCTCTTGAGGGGAGAGATCCTCGTGGGGAACCACGTGAGCGAACCCGAGGCCGGTTCCGATCTCGGGGGGATGCGGATGACCGCCCATCGTGAGGGGACCGGGGCGGACGTCACGTATGTCCTGGACGGGATCAAATCGGGCGTGGCGTTCGCCGCCGACGCCCAGGCCGCCATCGTGTACGCCCGCGCTCCGGGCACCTCGGGTTCCCGGGGGATATCCGCGTTCCTGGTCCCGCAGGACCTCCCGGGTATCCGGCGGGAGGTCTGGCAGGACCACGGGGAGCGCTGGATGAGGCGCGGGGAGGTCCGTTATGAAGGGGTCCGGATCCCCGAAGATCACCGGATCGGTCCGGAGGGGGAGGCCTTGCGCCTGTTGCGGGCGGAACTGACCCACGAGCGTCTGATGTTGGCCTTCGTCTATCTGGGCCTGGCCCGCGCCTCCTGGGACGAGACCGTGGAATACGTACGTCATCGCCGGGTCTTCGGGCGCCCTCTCGGGTCCTTTGAGGCGGTGAGCTTTCCCCTCGTGGAAGACCGGACCCGATGGGAGGCCGCTCATCTCTACGCCGAAGCGGTCCGGCAGCGGTTGGATCAAGGGCGGCCTGTCGAGGCGTCGGCCGCCATGGCCAAGTGGCTGGCGTGCGAGACGGCCCTGACCCTTCTGGAGCATTGCCTCCAGGCCTGGGGGGGACGGGGGTATTCGCACCAGGAGCTCCACGAGCTGCGTTTCCGGGACGTGCGCAGTGGCCGGATCGCCCACGGCAGCGCCGAGGCGCTACGCCTGGTCGCGGTCCGGGAGATCCTGGGACGCGAAGGCCTGCCGTATGCGTCCTCTTCGAAGCCTCCAAACTCCGGGGGCTTTCCCCCGGTCCCCCCGTGAGAGTCTTTAAGGAGGCCCACGCTGTATTCTTTCGCCACCGGCTGATTCCGGGGCAGGTCGAGTTGATCTAGACATGCCCAACCCTCCGGCCACGCCAAGGATTCCCCGGCTGCGAACCTACGTGGAAGGCCTCGACGAGAAGATGGAGGGGGGTATCCCGGAAGGGAACGTGGTCCTCCTGGCCGGGGAGGCGGGGACGTTGAAGAGCACCCTCGCCTACCACATGGTCTACATGAACGCGCTCAAAGAGGGCCGCCGGAGCCTCTACGTTTCGATGGAGCAGTCCCGCGACAGTCTCGTCCAGAACATGGAAGGGTTGGGAATGCCCCGCTCGGAGGTCGAGGACCGCCTGTCGATCGTCGATCTCGGGCTCCTGCGAAAGAACCTTTCCGAACTGGGGACCCGGTCCTGGGGGGAGGTCGTCAAGATGTACGCCCGAACCATGAAGCAGAGCCACGGGTACGAGATTCTCGTCCTGGACTCCCTTCCGGTGCTCGAGACCCTGGCCACTTTCCAAAATCCGCGAAATGAACTGTTCCAGTTCTTCGAATGGATCCGGGACCTTCAGGTCACATGCCTCCTGATCACCGAGATCCCCACCGGGACCCACGATTTCGGGGATCACGGAGAGGCCTATCTGGCCGACGGCATCATCCATGTTATGATGTCCCGTGTCAACGAGGAGACGATGCAGCGACGCATCCGGATCGTCAAGATGAGGTCCTCCAACCACTCCACGAACCTGTTTTCCCTGCTCCTGGACCGGGGGACCTTCCGGATCGCGCGCGTGATCAGTACGTGAACGAGGATCCCGGGGCCAGAGGGGGCGGGATGGACACCCACATCTCAAACCCGGGTCCCCCTCTCCGACGGGCCGTCTTTGTGGATCGGGACGGAACGCTTAACCTCGATGTCCACTACCTCTCCGATCCGCAACGTCTGGAGATCCCCCAGGGAGTCGCGCGAGGGCTCCGTCAGTTGAGGGCCCACGGATACCTCATCATTGTCGCCACGAACCAGTCAGGTATCGCCCGGGGCCTGTACACGGTTGCGGATGTCGAAGCGATCCACCGGAGGCTCCAGGAGCGACTCCAGGAGGCCCGGGCGGCGGTGGACGCCTTCTATTATTGCCCCCACGAACCCTCCGAGCAGTGTCCGTGCCGGAAACCCCGGACCGGCCTGTTCCTCCAGGCCCAAAAGGACTTCCATCTCGACCTTCCTCTCTGCGCGATCATCGGGGACCGCTGGATGGACGTGGAGGTAGGCCGTCAGTTGGGGATGTTGACCGCCTTTGTCCCGGAACCGGGCTTCCGGCCCCGCTATCCCGACGAGGTCGAGAGGGCCCGGAAGGAGGCGGACATCTTCACCACGTCGTTCCGGGAAGCCTGTTGGAGGATCCTGGCGCGGGGTTGACAGCGAACCTCGGGGGGCGTTTTGACCCCGCCTGGTCTCCTCCCTCACCCTCTCGCTCCGGTGGACCGGGGGAGTCATTTCCCGAATTGCCGCCTCCCCGAAGGCGCGGCGGTCCCGGAATGGGAACCACCCGTCCTCCTTGCCCATCAGGGGGGAGCCCCAGGCTCTATATTGTCTAGAGAAATCGGGCCCCAATTCCCGGCGGCCGGGACATGTGGTCAATCCTTTGGTTTTCCTTGGCGGGGGGAACGGAATCCTGGGGCGCCGTGGCCATTGGTGTGGGGGTCACACTGGTCCTGGCCGCCGTGGCTGCCTGGCAGCAGGTCCTGACGGTCTCCGGCGCGACGGTCGCGGGGGGGTTCGGGGTTGTGATCGTCCTCCTGGCCGGAGTTCCCTACGTGTCGCTGCTCATCCTGTTCGTCGTGGGAGCGTCCCTGGCGACCCGCTACCGATTCGAAGAAAAACGGCGTCTTAAGGTGGGGGAGGGGACCCGGGGAGAGCGAGGGGTCCAGAACGTCCTGTCCCACATCGTGGTCCCCCTGGCCCTTGTCGCCCTGGTCCCTTTCCGGTTCCCCTTAGCCACCTCGGGCGTCGCCCCCTTTGCCTATACGGCTGCCCTCGCCACCGGCGCGGCGGACACCTTTGCCTCCGAAATGGGGGTCCTCGCCGGCCGGGCCTACAATATCCTGGGGGGAGGGCCCGTCCGACCGGGAACAAACGGGGGGATCAGTTTGCAAGGGGAGGCTTGGGCCCTTATCGCTGCCGGGATCATGGCCGGTGTCGGCTGGGTCTCCTTTCGCGTCAGCAACCTCCCCGTCCCCTCGATCCCGTGGCTCTGGGTTGGCCTCGCGGCCAGTCTCGGGTGGATCGGCTGCCAGGTGGACAGCCTCGTCGGGGCGACCCTCGAGAACCGTGGATACCTGGGCAAGGGAGGTACGAACTTCCTGGCTATGCTGGGGACGGCCCTTCTGGCCGTGGGTCTGGCCTATGCGATCGGCCTCTAAGTCCGTCTCCACGGGATCGCGCGCCGTGGTGCTCCTCTCGGGGGGGATGGATTCCGCCACGGTCCTTGCGATCGCCTGCCGTCAACGCCCGCGGATCGTGGCTTTGACCGTCGCCTACGGGCAAAGGCATGCCCGGGAGATCGCCTGCGCCCGCGCGTTGGCCCGCCACTTTCACGTGGGCGAGCATCTGATCTACCGGCTCCCTTTGTTGCCTCTGGCCCCTTCGGCCCTCACGGACCGCCGGATTGCGGTTCCCCGGACCCGGGGCCTTCCCCGAGTACACCGGGGCGGCGAAATTCCCCCGACGTACGTCCCCGCTCGAAACACCATCTTTCTGTCCCTGGCCCTCGCCCTCGCGGAATCCCGCCGGGCGGACCGGATCTATCTCGGGATCAATGCGGTGGACTACTCGGGCTACCCCGATTGCCGTCCCGAGTTTCTGCGCGCCTTTGAGAGGGTCGCCCGGCTGGGGACCGCGGTCGTGGAGAGAGGAGGGGCTCCGATTCGCCTTGTGGCCCCCCTCCTTCACTGGAGCAAGGCCCAAATCGTGCGTGAAGGGGAGCGCCTCGGGGTTCCCTGGGAGAGGACGTGGAGTTGCTACCGGGGTGGCCAACGGCCCTGTGGGCGCTGCGATTCCTGCCTTTGGAGGGCCCAAGGGTTTCGAGAAGCGGGCCGTGTCGATCCCCTTGTCGGCCCGCTTCCCCGATGACGCCCTCCGGGACGGGGGGCAACGCTGTATCGCGGCTCAGATCAGGAAGACGAACCCGGAAAGGAGCGCCAGGATCAGCAATATGATCACGATCCAGAACCAGGCCCTACTCCAGACCGGAGAGCCAGGATGGCGGTGGTCGACTTCCGGCTCTGGGTCTTCGGGGAGGAGAGAGGAACTCACGGGAGGGTCGGCCAGGAAGGAGGCGCAGGGTCTATGAGCGTTCCTGAGGCCGCTGTGGACCTCCCCCCTCATCGTTCCCTGGAGGTCCGAAGGGCCCTTGTCGAATCGGTCCGGGAGTCTCTCGCCGACGGGGAAGGGCTGGTGAGCGTCCTCTATTCGGGGGGACTGGATTCCTCGTTGGTCGCTCGAGCCTGCCAAGAAGTCGGGGCTCGGATGGAACTTGTGACTGTGGGTCTCCCCGGGAGCCCCGACATCGAGCGCGCGCGGAGGGGGGCCCGATGGTTCGGGATCGATCCCCACGTCCGGACCCTGAACCCCCCGATTGTCCAGACCGCGGCCCGCCGGGTTTGGGCGCTCTTGGGACCGCTCAGCGGTCTGCGGCTTTCCCTCATGACCTCTCTGTACCTGGCGGTACAGGCCACCGAAGGTTCCCAGGTCCTCTGCGGACAGGGGGCCGACGAGCTCTTCCTGGGCTACCGTCATTTCGAGACCCTTTCCGGGGAGTCCCTGGAGCAGAAGGCCCGGGAGGACTGGGAACGGCTGATCCGGGTGGATTGGCCGGCGACACTTCGACTCGCCGAGGAGGCCGGACGTCGCATTGGGTCCCCCTTCTTGTCGCCGCGCTTCTGGAAGATCTCCCAGAGCATCCCTCTGCCAGAGCGGCGAGGCAAGGCGCCCCTCCGGGGCGCGGCCCGCGACTGGGGTTTGCCGGAATCGATGGTCGCCGCCCCGAAGAAGGCGATCCAGTACGGCAGTGGGATCGCCTCGGTGCTCCGTCGATACAGGCCCCCCGACGGAGGCTAAGGCTCCACGATGGTTCCGCCTTCCCCCTGGAGAGCCCGTTCGAGGGAGGGAATGTCGGTGATGATGGCACGGCGACCCCCGCCCCGGACGAAACGAATGGCGGCCTCCACCTTCGGTCCCATGCTCCCCGCCCCAAACTCCCCCCGCCTCAGGTAACTTTCCATCTCTTGGGCCCGAACGCGGCCCAGTCGCCTTTCTCGGGGGGTCTGGAAGGCCACCGAGGCTCCCGGCACATCGGTGACGATAACGAGGAGGGAGGCCCGGATCGCCCCGGCCAACACGGCGGCCGTCCGATCCTTATCCACAACGGCTTCGAGACCCTCCCAACCTCCTCCCCGCACGGGCTTCATGGGAACGCCGCCGCCGCCTCCCACGACAAAGATGCACTTCTGACCCCAACCGTCCTCCAGGAGTCCGCGCAAGGCGTCAGCCTCCAAAATTCTTCGGGGCTCCGGCGACGGCACCACCCGTCGCCACCCTCCCCGGGCCCCGTCGTAGACCAGAGTCCAGCCCTTCTCCTTGCGGAGAAGCCGGGCCTGCGAGTCGTCGTAGTATTGCCCGATGGGCTTGGCCGGTTGCCGGAAGGCCGGATCCCGCGGGGAGACCTCTACACGGGTGACCCACGACAGGACGGCCCTTGGGATCTTTCGACGAAGGAGCTCTTGCGTCAGTTCGGTCTGGATCAGGTAGCCGATCCACCCTTGCGACATGGCGTCCAGGACGTCGAGGGGAAGGGGCGGGACCTCCCGGCCCGCGATCTCTTGTTGTCGAAGAAGAGACCCGACCTGGGGCCCATTCCCGTGCGTGAGAACGATCTCCTCCCCTTGAGCCGCCAGCTGGGCGACCGGGCGAACGGCCTGCCGCATATTGGCCCGGGCCTCCGTCCACGTAGCCCTCTGACCCGCGCGACTGATCGCGTTACCGCCCAGGGCCAGGACAATGCGGGACATGGGATTTCGGGAGACGCCGAGGCACGAGTGCCCCGTATATATGAGGAAGGCCTGCGCGACATCGTGGATTCGGAAACCTCTGAGGCCGTTTGTCCCCTGGAATTCCGGTACGGGAGGCCGGAATCCCGGCAGATCTTCACCCGGGAAAGCCGTCTCCGGCGCTGGCTGCAGGTGGAGGCCGCTTTGGCGCTCACCCTGGAGGAGCTTCACGTGATCCCCTCCGGGGCGGGCCGAGCGATCCATTCCGCCGTGACGGAGGGGAAGGTCTCCCTGGCGCGCGTCGACGAGCTGGAGCGCGAAACGCGCCACGACGTGATGGCCCTGACGCGGGCACTGGCGGAAGTCTCCGGAGCCGGCGCGCCGTACGTCCACCGGGGCGCCACATCCAACGACATCCTGGATACGGCCCTGGGGCTGGAGCTGAAAGAGGCCTTGCAGCTCTTGCGAGAGGACCTTCGGACTCTCCTGGAGGCTCTGGGGGACCTCGCGGAGCGTCACCAGGGCACCGCCATGGTGGGCCGAACCCACGGCCAGCATGCGGTGCCCCTCTCTTTCGGATACAAGATGGCCACCTTCGCGGCCGAGTTCCTTCGGCACCAGGACCGCTTAGAGGCCATGGCCCCACGGCTCCTGGTCGGGAAGATGTCCGGTGCGGTGGGAACGGGGGCGAGCTTCGGGGACCGGGCGGAAGAGGTGGAACGGCGCACCCTGGACCGCCTGGGGCTGACACCCGACGAGGCCCCGACCCAGGTCATCGGACGCGACCGTCTCGCGGAATTCGTCAGTTGGATCGCCTGGGTCGGGAGCAGTTGTGATCGCCTGTCCGCAGAGATTCGCAATCTGCAACGGACCGAGATCGCCGAGGTTTCTGAACCCTTCGATGAAGAACGGCAGGTGGGCTCCTCCACCATGGCCCAGAAGCGCAACCCGGTCCAGAGCGAAAACGTGAGCTCCCTGGCCCGATATCTGCGGACCTTGCCCGGGGCCGCGTTGGAGAACATGGTCCTGTGGCACGAAAGGGACCTCGCGAATTCCGCCAACGAACGGATCCTCTTTTCCCACGGGGTCATCCTCCTAGACCACGCGCTCCGGACGCTGATCCAGATCCTCCGAGGCCTGCGGGTGGACGCCGACCGCATGAAGGAGAACCTGGCTCTCACCGGGGGCGCCATCATGGCGGAGCAGCTGCTCCTCGCGCTCAACGAACGAGGGGTCCCCCGTTCCGAGGCGCACGAGATCCTCCGGACTCTGACCCGAGAGATCCCTCGGGGGGATACCCAAACCCTCTGGCGACGGGGCCGGGAGGACCCTCGCCTCCGTGAGTACCTCTCGGAAGAGGATTTGGAACGCCTGCTTCGACCGGACGCCTATGTGGAAGCGGCCCGGCGAAAGACGGCGGCCCTTCTGTCCCGGATCCGCGCCGGTTCTCGGCGATAGGGGAGGAACCCCCCATGTTGGCCTCCCCACCCTCTTGGTCGGGGGTCATTCGCCTGACCCTCGATGATCCGACCCTCGCCGAACAGATCTGGACGGCTCTTCGGGTCGAATCCGAACCGGATTCCGAACGGGTCCGTATTGAGTGGGTCCGGATCGGTCCCGGGGAAATCGGGTTCCACGTGGAGTCGTCCTCCACATCCCGCCTACGGGCGTCCCTGAATGCCCACTTGCGTTGGTTGGAGCTCGCCCAGGAGACCCAAAGGCTGGCGCACAAGAGAAGCGGTGGACCGGCAGCACCCGGGTCCTAGACCTTCTCCGGATTTGGGACGAAGCATATCTCCGTCGGGGAGTTCCCCAGCTCGGCGGAAGGGGGGTCGAGAACCCCTCTCGAGGCGCGAGGGAAGGGGACGGATCGAAGGGCTCGTCGCCAGACGAAAGGCGCTTGGGCCCTCTCTTCGGTCTAGGGAAGAGCGCTTCTTGGGGGAAGGGGAGATCCGGGGGTCCCTAGGGGGACGTCGGTGAACTGGACGGGGGACGGAAGGCATCCTCGAGGACAAACAGGAGACCTCCCAGGAAGGCCAAGACGCCCCCCAGGACGGCAATCAGATACGAAGAGACCAGGAACCAGACCAGGGCGCCGAGAACGACCAGGACGACTCCTCCCACGACCGCCCGGTCCCGGGACCCTCGGTGGGCATAGAACGTCATGGCCAGGACCAGAAGGCCGAGCACTAAGGCGACGATGCCATCCACGAAACCACCCACGATCGTCCGGACCTTCAGGGTGGCCAAACCCTGAACCGTCGCGATCAGGAATTCCAGTATTCCCCCCAAAACGACAATCCCGCCGCTGAGGGCCCCCAACGCGGTTGGCAGACCCGTTCGGGCCATCGTCCTCGACCTCCCGGGGGGACCGACTTGCCCGAGTACTAGGTCTTTGCTCCAAAACGTGGCCCGGAGAACGGGGGCCGTCCGGGTCCAGAACATCGTCCTTTGGGCCCGCCAAGGACTGAGCCGAAGGGAGGGCCGCGTCGTGAGGCCCCCCGCGCGAGGGCCGAGGGCAAATCTTTTTGCCCTTGAAGCGCCCGTAGGGCCGAAATGGCACTTCCGGCGAAGCTACAGAACGATCTGAAGCAGTTCCAGAGGCTCCAGCAAGAGCTGGCGCTCGTGGACCAGCAACGGGCGCAGGTGGACATGAAATTGCGCGAGACCACCCAGGCCCTGGACGAGATCAAGGGGCTGCCCGAGGACGCGATCCTCTATCGCCCCGTGGGCGGGATCCTGGTCCGTGCCAAAAGTCGCCAGGAAATCGAGGACATCCTCGGTGAGGAAAAGGAAACGTTGGAGGTCCGCCTTCGGGCTCTCGAAAGACAGGTCACCCACCTCAAAGAGCGCTACCAGTCGATGCAGAAGGAGCTCTCCGCCTCGCTCCAGGCCGCGGGTGTCGGGGTCGTGGAGGGGGACGAAGGATCCTCCTGAACGCCCTTCCTGGCGTGACCGAGGTCCGTGTTCCGGAGATGCGGGGATCGACGCCCCCGGGTGGAGGAAGGGCTCCATGAGCGAGGGCCTAGAAGACCCCGCCTCCGTTTCCCGGGCCGGACGGCGGCCGGAGGCGGTCCCGGACACCGCGGAGCAGTTCGTCAGTGACCGGAAGGACTTTACCAACTGGTACAAGAGCGTCCTGGAGTACACCCAGTTCCTGGACGATCGCTACCCCTTGAAAGGGTGCTACGTCTGGCGACCCTTCGGTCATCAAGCGCTGCGCCGGTTCCTGGACATCGTGGATGGGGAGCTGCGGGCCAGCGGGCATGAGGAAGTCTGTTTCCCGCTTCTTTCCCCGGAATCCCTCTTTTCGCGGGAGTCCGACTTCCTCCACGGGGTCCAGTCAGAGTCCTTGCGTGTGACCCACTACGGGGCCGAGCCCCTCGGGGAAGATCTGATCGTCCGCCCGACCTCCGAGACGATCATGTATCCGATGTTCGCGCTGTGGATCCGGTCACACGCGGACCTGCCCTTACGCGTGTACCAGACGGTGCCGGTGTTTCGGTGGGAGACCAAAATGACCGTCCCGATGCTCCGGAATCGGGAAGTGAACAAGTTCAACGAGGCGCACACGGCCCACTCCTCCCGGGGGGACATGGAGCGGCAGATCACGGAGGCGGTGAGGACCTACCGTCGGATCTTCGACCGCCTTCTCCTCCCCTACCGGATCTTCCTCACACCTCCGTGGGACACCTTTCCCGGAGCCGAGTACAACTTCGATTTTATTGGCGTCCTTCCCAACGGCAAGGCCGTGGAACTCGGTTCGGTGATCGCTCTGGGGACCAAGTTCTCCGGCGTCTACGATATCGGTTTCACCACCCCCGACGGGCGGCGCGAGCTCGTCTGGCAGACCTGCTACGGCCTCTCGGAACGGGCCCTCGGCACCGCGGTCGCCGTCCACGGTGACGAAGCGGGCCTGCGCCTTCCTGCCGAGCTCGCGCCCTGGCAGGTGGTGATCGTTCCGATCCCGACGCGGGCGACTGCGGAGCGCGTCCACGCGTACGCCGAGGGACTGGCCCGGGATCTCGCGGCGGAAGTGCGGGTGCATCTGGATGGTCGAGACCTCGCCCCGGGTCGAAAGTTCTACCACTGGGAGGCTCACGGGGTCCCCCTGCGACTGGAGATCGGGGGGCGCGAGGTCAACGCAGACGGGGTGACAATCGCGGTGAGGTACAACCGCCGTCGCGTGGAGGTTTCCCGCGCCGAGCTCCCCGCGACGATCCGGCGTCTCCTGGCCGAATCCGATGCGGCGTTGCGGGAGGGGGCGAAAGAAGAGTTCCAACGCTGGTTCGTGGACCTCGAGGATGAGGAGACCGCCCGATCCCGCCTCGCCGACCAAGGGGGGATCGTCCTTCTGCCCTGGGACGGGACGGTGGCCTCGGGCCGAGAGATGGCCGAGCGGGTTGGAGGCACGGCGCTGGGGGTCCCGGTCGCGGACCCCGAGAGACCGCTGGAGACGCGGGACCTTCTGGGGAAGACGTCCCGGCGTCTCGCCTTCGCCCGGACGGTGTAACGGCGGGTCGCCGGGCCTCTCAGGATCGAGCGGGGGACCGGACCCGCCCATGGAGGTCGCGGCGGAGGGCCGGAACGAGGCGACGCCGCCAGAGGCGGGAATCCTCCCGACGGTTCTCCGCCGCCACCCGACGAAGCTCCCGCCGGGTGAGGGGCCGGGAGGAACGAAGGAGCAGGTGGCCCCAGAACTCCAACGAGGAACGTTGTGGTCCCTCGGGATGGATCCGATACCAGAACTGGGAATGTCGTCGAGGACCGCTGACGTGGGTGTTGGTCCAGCTCAGGGTGCGCGGATCGATGTGCACCAGGCGGGTGATCCGGGGGACGGCGGGGTCACGGCCCCGGGGGATGTCGGTCAGAAGAAGAATATTCTCCGTGACCGCGCGGACCTGCCGGCGCCCGGGGCGGGAGAACCACTGGGCATCCCCGGGTCCGAAATCGGTGCACCACCGGAACGCCGGACGGGCGGCCACCGGGAGACGGACCCGGAACGAATAGGAGACCTCGTAGGTATGGCGGGCCATGCCCTTCCCCTCGCTTAAGAATCCCTCTGTGTCAGCTGCCGCCCGATCTCCAGAAGGAGTTCCCGCCCCGCGGGCTTCAGTCCCCCGAAGGAGCGGGTCCGCCGGTCGGCCCTTTCCCGGAGTCGGCGGATCTGGTCCTCCGAGTACTCGAGGCTGCCGGTGTCCCGGATTACCTCCAAAGCCTCCGAAAGGTTCTCAGGGGTGGCCAGCGGATTCCCCAACACCCGCTCCAGGGATGCCCGCTGCTCCGGCGTGGCCCTTTCCCAGGCTTTGATCAGCAGCAGGGTTCTCTTCCCCTCCTGGAGATCGTTGGTGGACTTTCCGGGATGCCCGTCGCCCTGAAGGCCCGCGCCGATGACATCGTCGCGAAGTTGGAAGGCGACCCCGTAGTCCTCCCCGTCCCGTTCGAGAAGTTCCATCAGCCGCGCGGATCCTCCGGCGAGGATCGCTCCCAGGCGCAAGGGACCGCTGACCGTGTAGATTGCCGATTTCAAACGATGGACCGTGAGAACATCGTTCTCCCGGATTTCCGAGACTGGCCGACAAGAATGGAGGATATCGAGGACCTGTCCGAAGGCGGTCAAGCGGGCCATCCGTCTATACTCCTGGAGGAGAGCGATCCGTCGGCGGTCGGGCGCGGGCGCCTCAAGCAAGGATTCCACCGTGACTGTCTCCAGGAGGTCTCCCAGCGTAATGGCCATCCCTTCTCCGAAGTCCGCGTCGGACCCGGCAAGACCGGACTCGGAATGGTGGGAGGCCAGGGCCACATGGAGGGTCGGCCCCCCTCGGCGGACCTCCCCGTGGTCGATCACATCATCGTGGACCAGCATCCAGGACTGGAAGGCCTCCAGTGCGGCCGCCGCCGGGAGGGCTCGCGAAGGGTCCCGGCCCCCCCCTAGGTGGTAGCCCGCCAGCAGGAGCAGGGCGCGGAACCTCTTGCCTCCCCGGAGGGTGAACTCCTGGACCCTTTCCACGAAGGGGTCTAGGGCGGGTGACCAACGATGCCCTTCCCGGAGGAGTCGGCCCAGGATCCGGCGCACCTCGGATTCCACTGAGGGCTTCCATTCCAGGAGCTCCGCGAGATTCATGTTGAGGTCGGACCCAGAGGAAGGTGGATAATAAGCCCGTCCTTCCCCCCCTCAGGGCATGGTGACGGACGGTTTCCCTCGCCTAGTCGCCGCCGTGGTGGAGGGTCTCGGGCAATCCCCCCGCGAGGTCAAGGAACTTCCCCGGGCCGCGACCTATCTGGCGACTCCCGATGGGTTTCTTTACGTCTTCCTGGAGGATCCTTCGTTCGCCCGGGAGGTTCTGGCCCCTGGCGGAGGGCTACCCGGTCACCGCCGTCCTCGTCGTCTCGTCGTGTTCTCCCCTTTAGCGCTTCCTGCCGCCCTCACCCGCGAGCTGGAATCTCGAGGGGCCACCGTGGTCGCCGGGGAACCGTTCCAACAGCTGCTCGAGAGCCTCGATCTCTCCCGCTCCTCGGGGGATCGCCCGTCGGAGGTTGTCGGAGGGACTTCCAGGAGGGTCCTTCCGTCCGCCCAGCTGCTCGACGCCACAATGGACCGAGCCCGTCGATGGATGGAATGGGGAATCCCCGCGCTGGCCCTGCGCTTTTACCAGAGGGCGGCGCGTCTGAAGCCCGGGTACCTGCCGGCCCGTCGGGGGATCGGGCAATCCCTTCTGGCCCTGGGCCTGGCGCGGGAGGCCGAAGGCGTGTTCGATCAGATCCTCCGGGAGAAACCGGACGACTGGGAAGGCCAACTGGGGAAGGCGAGGTCGTTGGGGTTGAGGGGTGACAATGCCGCCGAGATCGAGGCGTTACGTCGAGTGATCCAGGAACATCCCGAGCGCTGGCCTCTGCGAGTTCATTACCTGGTCGCCCTGATCGAGGTCCAGCGATGGGCCGAGGCGAACGGTCAGGTCGAAGCCCTCCTGGAGAAGGCCCCGGAAGAGCCCTATTTCCATGCCCTGGCCTCCGTTTGCCTCGCGAACTTGGGACGGCTCCCGGAGAGCCGGCAGCACGAGGAGCAAGCCCTCTCCTTGGGGATGGACCCGGAGGCCCTCAAGGACCTTAAGATGCGTCTCGGGGTGTCCCCCCCGAGGGGGAAGAAGGGTTGACCGTCCGTCGGACCGCCAACGCCCTTAAAGGGGCTCCCGGCGACCGGGTCAGGGCTGTCAGCAGTCCCCGAACCCTCTCCTTGCTCCCGAGCGCCACCGAACTCGTGTTCGCCCTGGGGCTCGGGGACCTTCTGGTGGGGCGCAGCGAAGAGTGCGATTACCCCCTGGAGGCCCGACGGCTCCCGGTTGTAATGAAGGCCCGAGCCCATTATTCCCAATGGACCTCGACCGAGATCGATCGGCACGTTCGGGAAAGCCTCGGCCGCGCGGAGGACCTCTACGAAATCGACGAGACCCTCCTCGAAAAACTGGCCCCCGATCTTGTGCTCACCCAGGATCTGTGCGACGTGTGTTCCGTGACCCCCCCGGCCCTGGAGAGGGCGCTTCGACGCTTGAGGAGCCGGCCCGAGGTCCTGACGCTGTCCCCTCGGACCCTGGAGGACGTCCTGAACCAGATATCCCCCGTGGCCAGAGCCCTGGGCCACTCCGAAAGGGGACAAAGATTGGAAACTCGCCTTCGGGGAAGGCTCCGCGCCTGCCAGGGGTCCGTCCCACGGTCACAACGCCGGCGCGTCCTCCTTCTGGAGTGGTTGGATCCCCCCATTGTCCCCGGACTGTGGGCCCCGGAGATGGTGGAATGGGCCGGAGGGACCCCGGCGATCCCCACTCTCGGTGCTCCCCTCAAGCGCGTAACCTGGGAGGAGGTCCGATCCGCGGGAGCGGACCTCGTAATTCTGTCCCCCTGCTCATTCCCTCTCAAACGGACCGTCGAGGAGCTCTCGGGTCCCGTGGGTCAGAGGCTCCAGGACCTCCACCCGGAGCTGGGGGTCTGGGCCGTGGACGAGGCGTTCTTCAGCCGTCCCGGCCCGCGCGTGGTCGAAGGGATCGAGCTCCTGAGCGATTTTCTGGTCGGCACGGGCCGCCCCCGCCCACGATTCCAGGGGCGAACGCAGGCCTGGGGCGGGGCCCGCCCGTGGCCTTTGGCCCGACGTCCCTGGGGGTGAGTGTGAAGTACTCGGGGGCCTACGACCCCCCCGAGGTGGATTGGGGAGAATGACCGGCCGTGGGGGACCGTGGTATGCGCCTTCCCCCCCGACGACGAGCTGGTATTCCAACGTCGCCCCCCCTACGTTCTCGAGCACCGAGATCCGGGACCTGGTGATCGCCTGCCTGGTCCTGACCTTCGATTTCGTCATCATCCTGGGGGGAGGGGGCCTTCTTTCGGGGGGACTGCTGAACCTTCCCGGCGGTCTCGCCCTGGAGAGGATCGTGGCCATCGCCGCCCTCACGGCCCTGACGGGTTTTGCGGGGCACGAGATGGCCCACAAGTTCAGCGCTCAGGACCGCGGTATGTGGGCGGAGTTCCGGATGTCGGTCATGGGCCTGATCACCTCCATCCTCTTCTCCTTCATTGGTTTCCTGTGGGCCGCTCCCGGAGCCACGTACGTTGGAGGGATGGGGACCCGCGAGGATCAGGGGGTGACCAGCCTGGCCGGTCCGGGCTGGAACCTGATCATGGCCTCGGTGTTCGCGGTCGGGGGATTTCTGGACCCCTCCCACGTTCTGGGAACGATCTTCCTGTATGTGGCGCTTCTCAATGTGTATCTCGCGGGGTTTAACCTGCTCCCGTTCTGGGTCCTGGACGGGCGCAAGGTATTTCGCTGGAACAAAGCGGTGTGGACCGGTGCCTTCGTTCTGGCGGTGGTCTTCGGGCTCTGGCTGTACCTAAACCCCTATAGGCCGGTGTGATTGCGCGACCCTCCCATGACGGCCGTTCAATCCCTTCCCGAGGGTCGTCTCCTGGTGGACCTGGGGTTTCGGGATTCGGATGGGATCATCGCCAGTTATCTCCTCCCGGAAGAGGAAGGTTGGGCCCTGGTGGAGGTCGGTCCCACCACCTGCCGATCGGGGCTCCTTCGGGGTCTGCGAGAGGCGGGGGTCGAACCCCGGGAGGTTCGGGACGTCTTCGTGACCCACATCCATCTGGACCATGCGGGAGGGCTCGGGGCCCTGGTCGAGGAGCTTCCCCGCGCCCAGTTCTATGCGCACGAATCGGGCCTCCCACACCTGGTGGACCCTTCTCGGCTGGTGGAGAGCGCGCGTCGGGCCTGGGGAGAGGCCTCGGATACCCTGTGGGGGGCCGTTCTCCCTGTCCCCCCGGGTCGTCTTCGGGCCCTGCGGGGAGGCGAGAGGTTTCCGTTGAGGTCCGGGACCCTGGAGGTCCTCCCCACCCCGGGCCACGCCCGCCACCACCTGTCGTTCTGGGACAGCGGGGCCTCCGCGGTCATGACGGGTGACGGAGCGGGGGTGCTCCTTCCCGGGGCCCGGCACGTGCGGCCGGCGGTGCCCCCCCCGGACCTCGACATTCCCCGTTTTCTCGACAGCCTGGAGGTGGTTCGTCGTCGCGATCCTTCGTGGTTGTGGTTCAGTCATTTCGGTCCGTACGACCGGGCTTCGCAACGGCTCGACGAGGTGGCCCGGGGGGTCCGGGAATGGACCTCGGTGGCCGAGGAGGTCCTCGGCCGGGGAGGGGGCGTGGCGGAGATTGAGGAGGCGCTCGCGGCGCTGGAAAGGGACCGGGCCCGGCGGGAAGGAGAAGGGGAGGACCTGGTCGCCCGAACCGGGACGATTTCCAGCCTTCGATTGGCGGCGGCGGGATTATACCGATACCTGACACGGACCCGGGTCTCTACGCGGTGAGCCCGTGGCGACCGACGGACCGAACCGCCGGACCCTGGCCGCCGGGTCCCTGGTCGTGGCCCGGCTCGTCTACGCGTTCAACTGGTACGACATCGGTCCCTTGCAACCCGCGATCGCCGCTTCCTATGGCACCTCCACCTCCCAGGTGTCCCTCTCTCTCGCCCTCTTTCTCCTCGGCGTGGGGGTCTTCCAGCTCCCCGCCGGTTGGGCCTCTCTCCGGTGGGGCCCCCGTCGGGTCTCGATCGTCGGTCTCTTCCTTTTGGGGGGGAGCGCTGTGGCGAGCGCCCTCTCCCCTTCCTTTGTCCTGTTCCTGGGTCTCCGCTTCCTGGTCGGAGTGGGGGCGGCCCTGTTCTTTTCTCCCGCCCTGGGCCTCATGGCCCGATATTATTCCGACTCCGGTCGGGGGCTTGCCATCGGTCTCTTCAATGGGGCCTTCAGCCTCGGGGCCGGTATCTCGGTTCTCGTGGCCGCCGTCCTCGTGGGGATCGTGGGCTGGCAGTGGACCCTCGCGCTGGGAGGGATTCTCATGCTCCTGCTCGCGGTCCAGAACGAGCTCTCCCTTCCCCACCTACCTGAGGAACGCTCGAGGGACCCCCGCGACTCTTCGGAGGTCGCGGAGGTGCTGCGAAACCGGGGGATCTGGGCCCTCGCCCTCGGCCTTGTGGGATTCTGGACCGCCGATTACGCCGTCCCCCAGTACTTTGTCCAGTTCGGGGAATCCTTCCATCACCTGGGTCCCGCCACCGCCGGAACGCTCGCCCTCCTCTTCGTCGTGAGCTCCTTCCCCGGGGGCCCCGTCGGGGGAGTGGCGGCCGAACGGTCGACCCGGCCCCGGGCCCTGTTGGCGGCGCTCACGGGCGGGGTGGCCTTGAGTGTGGCCGGACTGGTGATCGCCCCCGTTTGGGCGCTGGGCCCCTTGTGTGTCGGGGCCGGGGTCCTCGCGGGGGCGGTCTTTGCCGTCCTGTACGTCCTCGGTGCCGGTTCCGTGGAGACCACCGGGGGTCGCGTGGCGCTCTCCTTGGGATTGATCAACGGCCTCCAGGTCCTTCTGGGATCGGGACTGGTCCTGGTGGGAGGGTACCTTTACTTCGGACCCGGGCACTACAACCTCGGGTGGGAGTACCTGGCCCTGATCACCGTCGCCACCCTGGTCGTCCTCTTGGGCGTCAGACCGGGGTCCGCACGAACTCCCCGAGATCCTGCGATCCCTTAGGTGCCGGGGATCCCCTAAAGCCCCCTCCGGGGGATTTTGCGGCTTAACGAGGCAACGCTTAAGCCCCCTGAATCTCCGGTCCGCCGGGGGAAGGGCGTGACGACCGCACGGGAACTGGCACCGAAGGAAAGCGCACAGGAGGTTATCGACCGTCTCAAGAAGGAGGAGGTCCGCTGGCTGGATCTCCAGTTCGTCGACCTCACAGGGCAGTTCCAGCACGTGACCATCCCCACTCATATCCTGGAAAGCCGGCATTTCGAGGACGGGATCCCGAAGCTCGACGGAAGTTCCATCCGTGGATTCACGGAGATCCACGAGTCGGACATGCGTCTCGCCCCTGTCCTGGAGACGTTGAGCCCGATGCCCTGGTACCAACCTCCCCACCGGACGTTCCGGTTCATCTGCAACGTCTGGGAGGGATATCGACGGGAACGCTTCAGTCGGGACCCCCGCTACGCCGCGGAACGGGCGGCGGAAGCGGCCCGGGCGGCGGGGTTCGATGAGTCCTACTGGGGCCCGGAGCTCGAATTCTTCGTCTTCGACCGGGTCCGCATCGACCCGTCCCCCCTGGGGACCCAGCTGCCGGGGGCCGGCTCCGGTTACGAGATCCAGTCGACCGAGGCGCCGTGGACCAGCGGCAGTTTCCATCTCCTCCCCTTCTCGTTGAAGGGGGGGTACTACGCGGCCCCCCCGCGCGACGCGCTGGCGGACCTGCGCAACGAGATCGGCCTGGTCCTCGAGGATTACTTTGGGATCTCGGTCGAGGCGCATCACCACGAGGTCGCTACCGCCGGCCAGTGCGAAGTGAACATCCGGTTCGCCCCGCTGGTGGAGATGGCGGACAAGATCATGACGATGAAGATGGTAATCAAGCGCACGGCCCAACAGTTCAACCGCGTGGCCACGTTCATGCCGAAGCCCATCTTCGGGGATAACGGATCCGGCATGCACACCCACCAGAGCCTCTGGCGGGAGGGCCACAACACGTTCTACGACCCGAACGAGCCGTACGCGGAGGTTTCCCAGACCTGCCGGTATTACATTGGGGGGCTCATGGCCCACTCCCGGGCCCTCACGGCCATCACCAACCCAACGACGAACTCTTACCGACGCCTCGTGCCCGGGTACGAGGCGCCCGTCTTCATCGCCTGGGCCCGAGGAAACCGTTCGGCCAATTGCCGCGTCCCGGTCTACGAGAAGACCGTCGAGAAGGCCAAGCGGATCGAGTTCCGGACGCCGGACCCCTCCTGCAACATCTACCTCGCGCTGGCCGCGATGCTGGCCGCGGGTCTCGACGGGATTAAGAAGAAGATGGACCCCGGAAACCCGGTGGACGAGGACATCTACAAGCTCTCCCCACGCCGACGGCGGGAGCTGGGGATCCGGGAACTCCCGGGATCCCTGGGAGAGGCGTTGGACGCCCTCGAGAGTGACAGCACCTTCCTCGAGGGCATCTTCCCGAAGGACCTTTTCGAGCATTACCTGGACCTCAAGCGACGGGAGGCCCTGGAAGTGGCCCTTCGTCCGACCCCCCTGGAATTCTCGATGTACCTGGACTCCTAGCGTGAAGGGCCCCCGACCCGGGCCGCGGGAAAGACCGCCGGGTCTTCCCCGCTCCTTTCGGAAGGGATCAGGAGGACGGGATCAGGAGGACGGACCCCCGATCTCCGAGACCAAAAGGAGGTTCGTGGGGCGGCCCTCCACCGGGTAACCAGCTGTCAGGACCAGGGTGCCCTGGGAAACCCCCAGCAGCTCCCCCGCGGCCCGGCGCGCCTCATCGCGGAGACGCTCCAGTGGGAGATGGGCGGGGACGAGTCGCGTGCGTACCCCCCAGGTGAACCCGAGACGGGCCGGCGTCTGGGGCTGAGACGTCAGGGCTAGGATCGGAACTCGCGGGCGCAATCGGGAGACCCAACGGGCCGTCCGCCCCGAATGGGTGGGGACCACGATCACGAGGGCCGAGATCTCCTCGGCAAGGTCAAGCGCGGAACGGGCGACGGCCCTCTCCTCCCGACCTTCAGACTCCTCCCCCGCCGGGTGGCGGACCCGTGCGGGAACGGGGATCTCCAAGGCCTCCACCGCTTCCGCCGTCCGGCGGAGGTAGTCGGTGGCTTCCACCGGGAAATCCCCCACCGCCGTCTCCTCGGAGAGCATCAAGCAATCGGCCCCGTCCAGGATCGCGTTGGCCACGTCCGAGACCTCTGCCCGGGTCGGACGCGGGGCATGGACCATGCTCAGGAGCATCTGGGTCGCGACGATGGCCGGCTTTCCCGCGAGATTGGCCTGGTGAAGCAGGACCTTCTGAGTGACGGGGAGCTCGACGAGGGAGGTCTCGATCCCCAGGTCGCCTCGCGCGACCATAATCGCGTCGGACTCCTGCAAGATGGGGATGATGTTCTCCACCGCGGGCCTCCTCTCGATCTTGGCGATGATCCCCGGTTCCCGAGGTGGGTTCATCTTGGCGATCGCCTGCCGAACGGTCCGGATATCCTCCGCGCTCCTCACGAACGAGACCGCGACCCATTCCACCCCCTCTTCCAGGGCCACCTTGAGGTCCCCCAGGTCCTTCTCCTCCAGGATCGGCAGGTCCAGCTGGGCCTCGGGAAGGTAGACCCCTTGGTGAGAGGTTACCGGCCCGCCGTGGGTCACGCGGGCGGTGACCAGAGGGGGGTCCCGGGCGACCACCTCCAGTTCGACGTTCCCGTCGCCCAGGAGGAGACGGTCCCCTTCCCGGACGCTCTCGCACAAGGAGGGGAGGGTGACGACCCACGCCGAGCCCGGGGGGGAGTCCCTCTGTCCCACCAGGCGAACGATCTCGCCATCCCGGAGAGTCTGGGCCCCCCGGGGAAGCTCTCCCAGGCGGATCTTCGGTCCCTGGAGGTCCGCGACGCGGACGCAAACTCGCCCGAGCTCCTCGCAGACGTTCCGGCACGCCCGAAGGACGGCCCGATGCTCCTGCTCGGTGCCATGGGAAAAATTGATCCGAAAGGCATCCGCCCCGGCCTTAAGGAGACCCCGAAGCCGCTCCGGAGACGAAGAAGCCGGTCCCACGGTGACCAAGATGCGCGTTCGCGCCATGGGTCCGGCAAAGGGTGGAGACCCTTGAAGGCTCCCACGAAGAAGGCCCGGGCTCTTAGGGGACCTCCCCCCAGGATCCCCTCTTCGTCTCTCCTTCCCGGGGGGGCCTAGAGGAGTCCTTACATATCGGTCTTAAAGGAAAGAGAGCTCGCCGGCCTGTCGTGGAATATGCCCTATCTGAGTCTCCATGTGACGGGCCGGGACAATCCCCTGGAGACCCTGGAGCGGCTGACCGAGTCCCGAGCTTGGGACATCGCCCGTCGTCTGCAGGCCCAGTTCCCCTTGTCCGGGGTCGTTCCCCTCCGGACGTGCCACCGCTTCGAGATCTACACGTTCGTCCCCCCGGAACGCGAAACCGAGGCCGACCGCTGGCTGCGCGGCCGGCGCCTGGGTCCTCGTCGGCAGCTCCGGCGGGGATCGGAGAGTGTCGAGCACCTGTTCTCCGTCGCCTCCGGAATCGATTCCCCCCTGCTCGGTGAGCAGGAGATCCTCGGCCAGGTCCGAGATGCGTATTTCGCGGCCCGGGAACGGGGCCTGGCGGGCTCGGAACTGGGGCGCCTGTTCGAGAGGGCCATCTTCGTGGGGCGCAAGGTCCGGGAGTCGACGGGTCTCTCCGAAGGGGGACGCTCCCTGGCGCGTCTCGCGGTGGAGGAGGTCCGCAAGACCTTCCCGGACCTGACCCGGTGCCGGATCGGGATCTTGGGCTCCGGCAAGATGGGAGAGAAAGTGGCCCGTCGCCTCTTGGCGGAAGGGGTCCGGGACCTGTGGGTCGGGACCCGGACCCTCCGGGCCCGGCGCGAGGTTGAAACCAAGTGGGGGGTTCGTTCCGTGGAATGGCAGGAACTCCTCGAGATTCCCGGGGGCCTCGACATCCTCTTTTGCGCCTTGGGGGCCGAAAGGCCGGTGGTCCGCCTCGATCGTTCGCCGCTACCGGGAGGAGGTCGCCTGACGGTCGTCGACCTGGGGAACCCTCGGAACGTGGAGCGAGGGCTGCTTCCCGCGGGAGTTCACCTGGTCGATCTGGACGATCTGAGGGAGGCGAGCCAGCGGGCGTCCCAGCAAAAGGCAGGGGTCCTTCCTCAGGCGCGACGGATGGTCCAGTTGGAGGCGCAGAGGTTCGTCCAGGAAGTCGAACAGAGGGACGTGGCCCGGTTCGCCCAACGACTCTTCCGGCGGGTGGAAGAGGTCCTGGAGGAGGAGAAGGTGGAGGCCCTGTCCCGTCTTCGCGGTCCCCACGCCCCCGAGAAGGTCCTGGATGATTTCGCGCACGCGTTCGTCAAGCGGCTCCTGACCCCTTCGGTGACCCTCCTCAAATCGAGCCCCGCTCGGGAACGAGCCCGGTTGCTCGCGGCGGCCGAGAGGCTCTTGCCCCTCCATCCGGGTCCGTCCTCCTCCGTGGCCCCGTGATCCGACCCCCCGAGGGGGGAGCGATGGGATGATCGAGATGCCAGACCACGAGGCTTACCCCGGTCCGAGGAGGGAGGTCTCCGGAATCTGCCCAAGGCCGGGAGGTCCGGTCGTCTCCTGCCTCCGACTGGTCACGGCGGGAAGGATGCGAGGTCCCGGTCTCCCCCGATGGGCTAAGTCCGGAGCGCCAGTTCTTCCCCTAACCTGGGACGTTCGAGGTGCGCCAGAAGGAAGGCGCCCGCGCGGTTCGGGACCGGGGCGAAAGGTCCCAAGAACCTATCCGCTGACCTGTGTTGGGGATGTCGGCTCCGGGGGGATCCGTTGAGGGGACAAGGGGACAGGCTCCCAGGACCCGGCTTCCGTCGGAATCGTCGTCTGCGCTCGACCGAACGTCTTCGGGAGAGCCTCCGAGAGACCCATGTACGCCCCCAGCAGTTGATCCTCCCGGTCTTCCTGGATCCCTCCGTCCCCGACAGTTGTCCTTTGGGGTCCCTCCCGGGGCACCGCCTGTTGTCCGTGGGGGCCCTGAGCCGCCTGGCCGAACGGGCCGATTCGGCCGGCCTCGGGGGTCTTCTCCTGTTCGGTCGTCCCCGACGCAAGGATCCCCGGGGGCGGGGAGCCTGGGACCCGAAGGGTGTCGTTCCGGAGGCCCTGCGGCGGTTATCGGGCCGCACTCCACTCACCCTGTACGCCGACGTCTGCCTCTGCGCCTACACCGTGGACGGTCATTGCGGCTACTGGACACCGCGGGGGCTGGACAACGAGGCAACCCTCGAGGCCCTGGCGCGGACCGCCCTCGCGTACGCCCGGGCAGGGGCTTCCTTTGTGGCGCCCAGCGCGATGGTCGACGGGCAGGTGAGAACGTTGCGGATGTCCCTCGACGCCGCCGGTCTGGAGGAGGTCGGGATCCTGAGCTACTCGGCCAAGAGCGCGAGCGCCTTCTACGATCCGTTCCGGGATGCGGAGGATTCCGCGCCCCGGAAAGGGGATCGCCGGGGCTACCAGATGGATCCCTCGAACGCCCGGGAGGCCCTCCGGGAGATCGGGTCGGACATCGAGGAAGGGGCGGACATCGTGATGGTCAAGCCTGGGTTGGTCCAGCTCGACCTCCTCTGCCGGGCCCGAGAACGTTTTGGGGTTCCCCTCGCGGTCTACCACACGAGCGGGGAATTCGCGATGATGAAAGCCGCAGCGGAACGAGGTTGGGTGAGGGAGGAATCCGCGGTCCCCGAGGTGCTTCGCGCCCTGCGCCGGGCGGGAGCCGACCTTATCATCACCTATTACGCCCTCGAGGCCGCGGAGAAGGGTTGGCTTTGAGGCGCCTGGAGGCCTCCCCCTCTTCATCCTCCCGTCCGTCCGATTCCTCCGGCGAGACTCTTCCGGGCCACTTTCGGAGCCGGCAGCTCTACCGCGAGGCCCTCCGATCGATGCCGGGGGGGGTTTCGAGCCCTGTCCGCGCCTTTTCCCCTCACCCGGTGTACCTGACCCGGGGACAGGGCGCCTACGTTTGGGATGCGGATGGGCACCGGTATGTGGACCTGTGCCTAGCCTACGGGCCGCTGATCCTCGGGCACGCGCATCCCGAGGTCCTCGACGCGGTCCAGGAACGGATCCGCCGAGGTTGGATCTTCGGCGCGCCGGTCGAGGAGGAGATCCGATTGGCACGACAGGTCTCCCGACACCATCCCAGTGCCGAAATGGTTCGGTTCGTTTCGACGGGCAGTGAGGCCGTCGTTTCCCTGTTGAGGCTGGCCCGAGCCTACACCGGTCGTCCGAGCGTGGTCAAGATGGATGGGGGTTACCACGGTTCCGTCGACGCTCTGATGGTTCATCCCTCCCGAGGGACGGGCGTCCGTCCGTCCTCCCCGGGAGCCGCCCCTCCTCGAGGGGCCCGGACCTATGTCGTTCCTTTCAACGATGCCGACCGTCTGGAAGGGATCCTCGAGGCCCACGATGACATCGGTCTGGTCCTCCTGGAGCCGGTCCTGGGTAACATCGGGACGATCCTCCCCGAACCCGGCTACCTGCGCCGGGTCCGGCAGGTCTGTTCACGGTACGGCGTGCTGCTCGCCTTCGATGAGGTGATTACCAGCTACCGCCTGGGGATCGGGGGGGCCGAACGACGCTTCGGGGTCCGGCCGGACCTCCTCGTCCTGGGCAAGGTGATCGGAGGAGGGTTCCCTCTCGCGGCTTACGCGGGTCGTCGGGACATCCTGTCGCTCGTGTCTCCTCAGGGGCCGGTATACCAGGCCGGGACGTTCAGCGGACACCCGGCGAGCCTGACTGCCGGCTTGGCCACCCTCCGGGTCCTGGAAAGGGAGGGGTTAGGAGGGGCGGAGAAGCAGACCCACGAACTGGCCCGGGGGCTGGCCGAGGAGGCCCGTCGGAGGAACATCCCCCTCCAGGTCCCCCACATCGGGACCCTCTTGAGCCTCTTCATTGCCTCCGACCCCGTCCGGGACGCGGCGGCGGCCCGACGATCAGATTTGGGAGCCGTTCGGGCCCTGCTCAGATCCTGCCTTCAGCAGGGGGTCTACGTTCCGCAGAGTCCGCAGGAAACCCTCTTCCTCTCCCTGGTCCACACGGACGCCGATATCACCCGCGTTCGGGAATGCGTGGCCACCGCCCTGGGTCAACAGGGAAAACAAAGATCCTAACGGTCCGTTGACCGAGGTGCCTCGGGGATCCCCGGGATGGTCCCCCCTCTCTTGGAAACACCTTCCGGCCGGGGGACGGGCCCCTCCTGAAATCCCAGAGGCCGACTAGGGGCCAGTCCGGGGACCCGACGATCGCAGGGTCCATCCCTTCACGGATCGCTGCGGCGGATCGACATTCCCGAGGGTGCCCCCTTGAGGGATCGTTAAGGCTTGAGGTTCTGAAGGCTGAATATCAACTGGTAGTCCCGGAGATCCATCTGCTGGGAGATCCTTTGGGACACCTCCACGACTCGGTCATGGCTGGTCGCGTGGAGCATGATGTATCCCGGATGGTTCCAGGTTCCGAGGAGGGGCTCCCTCAGAACGACATGGGTGGCCTCGGCGCATTCCTCTGCGAGGCAACGGCAGGTGCCCGCCGGGTCGTTGGTCCGAAAGACCATCATCGCGTTATGCGTGAATCCGAGGACCGGTCCCCGGAGAGTCGCGCCTCCATTGCGAAGGACCCCCAGGTCCAACAACTTCGGGAGCCACTCCTCGAATTCCCTCGAGCCCATCCCCGTCGCCTCTAAGAGGGTCCTGTAGGGATCGTGCATTGCCCGGAGGCCTTCTCCCAGACCCTCCAAGAACGCCTCGGAGATCCCCAGGTCTCGGGCCGCGACAACCCGTTCCGGGAGGACATAGCGGGACAGAGGCTCGGGGCTGCGGGAGATCCCTTGGTAAAGATCGAACTTCACCCGGACCGCGTAGGTTCGACGGGAACGCAGGACCACGTAGTCCTCGAGCCCTAGACGGCCCAGAAGGTGGGCGATCTCGGCGAGGAGCTGACCCGGGCTCGACGCCTTGTACGTGAACCAGACCTGGAATCGGGGATGAGAACGGACATAGTTGTGGGTGATCACGTCGAGCGGAAGGAAGGCGTCGCGTAGTTCGGCGAACCGGGAGGACGGGCAAGCGACACCCACGAGCGCCCCTTCCAGGCCGTAGGTCTTGAAGTTCACATTGAACCCGATCCGCTTGATCACATGCCACCGAAGCAGCCTTTGCGTATCCGCGAGAACGGCTTCTTCCCGGCGACCAAGGGCCTCGGCCACGCCTTCGAAGGGATAACGCGTGAGAGGGAAGTGGTACTGGAGCTCCATGAGAAGGTCCCGGTCCGTATCGGACAGACGGGAGACAGGGGGCTCTTCCACGAGCGGCGCCGGCATTGGCCCGGCCGACATCCCTTCCATCAGGATGGGAGTTCCCGAGCCCCTTAAGGGTGTTTGGTGGGTACCACAAAGGGTTCTCGCGCCCCCCGAGAACGCTCCTGTTTCATCCACGGGAGCAGGAGGGGAGTCATGGGCAGGAGCCAAGGTTCGGCCAGCACGTCGTATCCCTCCCTTTGAAGGACAGGAGGAGCCCGCTCCAGGGTAAAGCCCGGCAGGAGGGTCAGGAGAAAGGCCACAGGCCTCGGATCCTCCGCGATCCCCCGGGGAATGGTTTCTGGGTCGTCGTACTCGGCCGCCGAGGCGCGGTATCCGTGGCGGCGAAGGCCGTGGACCAGGCGGTTCAGGCTCTCGGCCTTTTGCGCCCGGTACGTCCGAGCCTTGACGCTCACGAGCAGGATCCTTCTCTCAGGTCCGACCCGTCGCTGCCGGAGCACCGAGGCCACAAAGTCCGCGGTGAGGTCCTCCGGGATCGTCCCGTAGAACCGACAACCCGCCCGGTCCAGGACCGGTCGCAGATCGTGGTTGACATGGCCTCCCGAGGTGTAGAACAGCGCGAAGACCTCGTCCCCGCGCTGGATCTCGGTCCCCACATTCTGCAAGGTCAGGGCGCGGACGGCTTCCCCGAGCTCGGGCTGCGCGCGGAACCGAAAGGCTTCGAGCTGACGAGCCGCCTCCGGATCGGTATTTCCGTGGACGACCACCACGAGGGCCACGGGGAGAGCACCGGGTCCGTACCATAAAGATTAACGAAGATGGGGGGTGACGGGGGCGGTCCCTATGAAGTATCGACCCCTCGCGGGCACGGGTCGGGACGTGTCGGTGGTGGGCTTTGGTCTGTGGAGCGTGGCCACCGGCTGGTGGGCCCATGTCTCGGATGCTCAGGCCCTCCGATGGATCCGAAGGGCCGCGGAGGCCGGGATCAACTTCTTTGATACGGCCCCGGGCTACGGGGAGGGACGGGGGGACCGCCTCCTGGGGGAGGCCTTCGACGGTCGACCGGAAGACATCGTGGTCTCGGCCAAGGTCGCCCTTCACCCGTCTCGCCCGCCCCACGATTCCCGCTTCGAGCGGGGGACGGTCGAAACGCTGGAAGGCTGGGCCCTTCCCGGTCCCCCGTACCGGGAGGACCAGGTCCTGGGGCAGGTCGACCGGACACTCCAGAGGCTGCGCAGAGACTTCGTGGACTGCCTGGCCGTTCATAACCCCACCCTCCGGGAACTCCGGGACGGCTCCCTTTACCAGGCCCTGGAAGCGGCCCGCCGAACGGGTCGGTGCCGGAGCTGGGGAATTGCGTTGGGTCCGTCCATCGGCTGGCAAGAGGAGGGCCTTCACGCGCTCCGGGCCGGGGCCCGAAGCGTCATGTCGGTCTACAACCTTCTTGAGCCGGAGCCGGGGCAGACCCTTTCCCGGGCGTGCGCCGAGCAGGGCGCCAGTCTGCTCGCCCGGGTCCCGCACGCTTCGGGAGTCCTCGATGGATCGTTCGATCCCGCGAAGCCGTATGCCCCCTCCGACCATCGTTCCCTGCGTTCCCGCGACTGGCTTTTGAGGGCCCGTGAGGCCTGTGACCTCCTGAGACCTCTGGTGGGACCTGGTGTCCGGACGTGGGGACAGCTCGCCATCCAAGGCCTTCTCGAGGACCCCCATGTGGCCAGCGTCCTCCCCACCTTCGGAAGTGAAGCGCAGATCGACGAATACTCCCGGGTGCCGGATCTGCCTCCCCTCCCGCCGACAAGCGCGGAGATCTTCCGGGCCCTCGCGTCCCGGATGGCGCCGGCCGAGGTCCTGTCCCCATGAGCGATTACCGGTCCGAGGACCTGCGGGGCTTTTACATCTACCAGTTCTGGTCAAGGGCTCCCAGCTTCTACGGTCTCAGTCGATCGCAACGCGGGCGATTGGCTGCGCGGTTCCAAAGGGTCCTGCTCGACCCACCGGCCGGATTGCGCTGCTACCCCTACTCCCTTGTGGGTTTGCGCGGGGAGCACGAGTTCGTGATCTGGATCTGGGCCGATACCCTGGCGCCAGTGGAAGATCTGAGCCGCCACCTCCTTGAGGGGCCCGTGGCCCCCCATCTGCGCCTCGGGGAGGTCCGGCTGGCGACCCGGCGGGTCTCCTCCTACACCCGCGTGGAAGAGCGTCCTCCGCCGCCCTCGCGGAAGTACCTCTTCGTGTATCCGTTCGTGAGGACCCGCGCCTGGTACCTCCTTCCCCCCGAGGAAAGGGGCCGGCTCATGCAGGACCACATCCTCCGCGGTCGCCAGTTTCCCGGAGTGATCATCCACACCGGCTACTCCTTTGGCCTGGACGACCAGGATTTCTACCTCGCCTTTGAGTGCGACGACGTGGGAGAATTCCAGAGCCTCATCATGACCCTGAGAGAGATCCCGATCAGCGGCTACACGGTCCGGGACACACCCATGATGGTCGGCCTGCGTCGCACCGTCGAAGAACTCTGCCAATGGATCGCGGGTTTCTCGGACGGTGCTCGGACGTGACGGCGTCCTGGGCGGGAAGGATCCTCATCCTCCGGGCCGGGGATTCCCCCCCTCTCGCTCCCGAGGCCCTCGGATCGCGGGGCCGATCCTGGAAGGTGGAATCCGCCCCGATCCTGCGGCTGGAACCGATCCCCTCCGCGTTCGAGGATTTCTTGGGGGCCCTGCCCGCGGACCCGAGCACTCCCGTCCCCTGGGTCGCGTTCAGCAGCCGCCACACCGTAGAAATCCTGCGCCGGGGGCTCGAGGACCGCGGCCTATGGACCGAAGCTCGGGCCCGCCTTGCCTCCTGTAAGATCGCCTCTATCGGACCGGGGACGAGCGGGGCCCTGACGCGGGAGGGCCTTCGGGTAGACCTCGAGGCCACGCCGTCCACCGCCCCGGGTCTCGCCGAGAGCCTGACCCGGGTCGCAGCATGGAAGATCGTGCTGCCGCGGAACGAGGCGGGGTCTCCGGACCTGCCCGAGCGTCTTCGGGGGGCGGGCATCCAGGTCCTGGAGATCCCGCTCTACCGTCCCCGGCCCGACTCGGGCGTCATTCGATGGGTCCTGGACGAGCTCCACGAGGGGAGGGTCCAGCGGCTGGGATTTACCAGCGCCCTTGAGGTTCGAACCCTCTTGGAGGCGATGAGGGCGACGGGGGAGGAAGGGAGAAAGACCTTGGAGGGTGTCGTCCTGGGAGCCCTCGGCCCCGTGACCCAGGCCGAACTCTCTCGGTCCGGGCTTTCCAGCCGTGTGGCTCTCGCGAGCCGTATAGAGGCGCTGGTCCGAACCCTGGCGGACGATGAGGTGGAGGCCCCTCCCGCATGACAGAGGTCTGGCGGGTGGCGGCCCGGGGAAGTCCCTTAAGCCGCCGCCAAGTGGAACTCGCCGAGGCCTTCGTTCGTGGGATACGGCCTGACGTACGTTTCGAACCCCTTTGGAGGACCTCCCGGGGCGACCGGGACCAGGAGCATCCCTTCGGGGCCTTAGGAGAGCGGGGGATATTTGTGAAAGAAGTGGATGCCTGCGTCCTCTCGGGGGAGTCGAGCGTGGCCGTTCATTCTCTCAAGGACATCCCCACAGACCTGAGGGATCCCCTGACGGTGTGGGCGACACCGCCCCGGGAGAGCCCGTGCGATGTTCTCGTCGGCCGTCGTCCGTGGGCCTCCTGGGAGGAGCTTCCCGAAGGGTTTCGCCTGGGCACGAGCAGCCCCCGACGCCAGGCGATGGCCCTCTACCGGGCTCCTCAGGCCCGGATCGTCCCCCTTCGAGGGAATGTGCAGACCAGGCTCCAGCGTTTGCGGGAGGGATTCTGCGACGGCGTGTTGCTCGCCGAAGCCGGATTGTTACGCCTCGGGCTTTCCTGGACGGGTCTGCGGATTGACCCGACGGAAGATCCACCGGCTCCCGGGCAAGGGGTGATCGCTCTGGTGGGTCGCGGACCCCTCCCGAGGGACCTCGCGGGCCTGCGGGAGGCCAGTGAGCCCACCCTTAGCGAAGTGGCCGCGGAAAGGTCCTTCCTCAGGAGTATGGGGGGTGGCTGTTCGGACCTGGTCGGGGCCTTTGCGAAGTCGGACGGGACGGGGGGGATGACGCTTCATGTCGTGCAGTACGAAGCCCAGGGACAACGGCGAAGGATCGCCCGTGCCCACGGCCGGTATGAAGGGCTGGAGGCCTTGGGCGTGGAGGCCCGGCACCGCCTGGAGGCGGCGACGTGGGAGGACCGGAGGGAGGGGTCGTGACCTTGACGGAGGACCGGTCCCGAGACCCGTCCCGGAGGTCGGGAAAGGAGCAGGGACCCGTCCTGCTGGAGCTTCCCCGGCCCCGGTTCGAACCCGGGTCCGTCGTCCTGGTCGGGGGGGGGCCGGGAGCCCCGGACCTCGTCAGCCTCCGGGCCCTTTCTTACCTGACCCAGGCGGACGCGGTGGTCTACGATCGACTCGTGGATCCGAGGGTCCTCCGGTGGGCCCCACTCAAGGCGCGCCGTCTCTTTGTCGGAAAGGGGCCGCGGACAAAGGCCGGGGAACAGGACGCCATCCACCGGCTCCTGCTCAAACTGGCCCGCCGGGGGGACCGTGTGGTTCGCTGGAAGGGCGGGGATCCCTTTGTTTACGGTCGGGGCTTCGAGGAGCTCGAGTTTCTGCGACGTCATGGGATCACGGTCCGGGTGATCCCGGGGATCTCCAGCGTGACCGGGGCCCTCACGGCGGCCGAGATCCCTCTGGTCCACCGGGGAGTTTCCGATACCTTTTCCGTGTTCCCGGGCCGACGGGCCCGGGGTCTCCCGGAGGCCCGGGACCGCCTGGCGCGCCTGGCCCAGGCCTCGGACACGCTGGTCGGTCTCATGGTCGTGGAAGAGCTGGACGCCATCGTCCGGGAGATCTCCCGAGTGAGATCCCCTCAAGAACCGGCGGCCCTCGTGGTGCGGGGAACAACCTCCTCCGAACGCGTGGTGAGGGGAACGCTCCGATCGATCGTGAGCCGGGCCCGGCGGGCCAAGGTCTCCCCCCCGGCCCTTCTTGTGGTGGGACGGGTGGCCGCCCTCGGCCGCTCTCTCCCGCGAGGGGCTCCCTCCCGGGCGAGGGGGGGTGAGGAGGAGTAAAAAGTGGGAGCCCCTTCTCGCGACTCCCTTTCTCGGGACACCGGTCTGGGTGGATTGCGCAGCCCGGGGCGTGTGACGGAACTCTTGTTCCTCTACGAGATCGCCACGAAGACCCATTCCCGCTTCCGTTCCCTGGCCCGGACCCTGGGGGTCTCCGTCCAGACGATCTCCCTCCTCCACCGGGAGCTCTTGCGCCGGGGATGGATTCAGCCGGTGGAGGGGATCGACCGTCCGACCGTCGCCGGTATAGAGGCGTTGCACGAGTCCCTTCTCGGCCTGTCCCGAGACCTTGAGGAGCGGCAGGCCCGTCTGAGGATCATTCAGAACTGCCGGGCCCTCGCCCTGGCGCCGATCCGCAAGGGTCAACCGGTCGTCCTCCAGATGCGGCAGGGCTGGCTGGTGGCCCGACCCGGTTCTGGGGGAGCCTCCCGGGGACGGGCCCGACAGGCGGCCCGAACGGGGGACCTCGTGGAAGTGACGGATCTCCAGGGGATCGTGCCGTTGAAGCCCTTGCCCATATCGGTAGCCGTCCTGCCGGGAGGTCGACCCCTGGCCAAGTCAGTGTTCCGGGAACTGGAAGGATTGCTGCGCCGGGAGAGACCGGAGTTTCTCGCGGCCGATGGACTAGAGTCCTGGCAGGCCCTGCGCCGGGTGACACGCCGTCCCATCGAGCGTTTTGGGGTCATCCCGGCGGCTCGAGAGGCCGCCCAACTCGGGGTGCCCGGTCTTGTCGTGACGACCGAAGAGAACCTGCCGGACCTGTTGCGGGGGTTCTCGGAGGGGAGCCCTCGGCCGACTCTTTCCGTTCGGACCCTGGGGCGCGGTCGGCCCCCCGGCTCGAGTTCTGCCTGATCCGGTGCGATTCTTGCGTATGACCGTCTGTCGTTTGGCGCGCTACGTGGGTCTTATGGTGCTTTCCCGCTCCCCTAGGCCTCGATGTCGAAGGAGTATGCGCACCCGGAAAGCCTGGTGGAACCGGATTGGTTGCAGGAGCATCTGAACGACCCTAACGTTCGGGTGGCCGAGGTCGATTACGATCCCACGACCAACTATGTCCTCGGTCACATCCCGGGGAGCGTCCTGTTCGATTGGAAGAAGGACATCAACGATCCCGTTCGCCGGGACATCCTCGGACCGGACCAGCTCCAGGAGCTCTTCTCCCGCTCCGGGATTCGGCCCGACACCACCCTCGTGCTCTACGGGGATTTCAACAACTGGTTCGCGGCATTCGCGGCCTGGGTCTTTGCCTACTACGGGATCCCCCATGTCAAGCTCCTCAACGGGGGGCGCAAGAAGTGGGTGGACGAGGACCGGCCGTTGACCCGGGAGGTTCCCCAGTACCCCCGGACGTCCTATCCCCGCCCCGTCCCCCACGAGTCCCTGCGGGCCTACTATGACGATGTGCGGCAAAGGCTGGACAAGGTCCGGGAGGGGCGTGTGGCTCTCGTGGATGTGCGAAGTCCCAAGGAGTTTACGGGCGAGGTCCTCGCCCCTCCCGAATACCCCACGGAGCACGCTCAACGGGGAGGGCACATCCCCGGGGCCCGGAACATCCCCTGGGCCAAGGCCGTCAACGAGGATGGGACCTTCAAGTCCCGGGAGGAGCTGGAACGTTTGTACGCCTCCGAGGGTGTGACCCCGGACAAGGAGGTCATCACCTATTGCCGGATCGGGGAGCGTTCCAGCCATACGTGGTTCGTCCTCACCCAGTTGTTGGGATATTCCCATGTCCGCAACTATGACGGATCCTGGACGGAATGGGGGAACCATGTCCGAAGCCCGATCGAAAAGCCCTGAGCAGGTCGGCCCGGGGGCCACGAGTCATCGGACCCGGCCCGGCCCGGTCTTGCGGATGTAGAAGTGGAACAGCGTCCCTTCCCGCTCCTGACCCACCAACGTGTGCCCGCTCTGCGAGAGCCAACGGACCATTTCGATGGGAGCGGTCGCGTCATCGGTTACCAGATGGATGACGTCCCCCTTCGGATGCCGCTCCATCTCCTCATCCAGGGCCACCAGGATCGCGGAACACTCCCTTCCGATCTCATACAGGTCCGCGTCCGGCCAGACGTTCCGGCACCGGACGTTCCAGGATCGGATCTTGGGTTCGTAAAGACGCCGGGCCGTGGCGGCCTCCACCAGATCCGCCGAAGGCCGGGCCTCCTCGGTCAAGAGGAGGCGGGCCAACCACCCCTCCCCGTAGGGGTCTTCGTTGATGAGACGCGGGTTCTCCCGGAGCTCCTCGTGGACGGCGAGGATCTCCCCTGCCCGAGGGGTGCGGACGGGGCCCACATAGCGCAGGCTCTCCACGGTCCCCACGCTCTGCCGGGCCAGGGCCATCCCTTGGGATCGGCGGAATCGGACGGCCTGGATCCTCCCGGTCAACGCCAAAAGGGGGGCGGTAATACCCAGGCGGACGACCCGGGGAGAGTTCTCCCGCAGGACCCAGACATCGTTATCCAGGTCGTAGAGCCGGTCGTCGGGAAGCGGGCACCCTCTCAACGGGTCCTCCTCCGGGCGGTCCGGGACCGGGCGGACGGAACCGGAAGGATCGGGGGCCATCATCCCTCCGGCCAAGGAGCATACCTTTAAGATATCGCAGACTCCGGGCGGGGGGGAGATCTACATGTCCACGCCCACGGAAGAGCTGACCGGAAACAATCTAAAGGTTTACAAGGCCATGAAGGAGCTGGGTCTCACCAGCGAGGAGAAGATGGGAACCGCCGAAAGGATCACGCAGGCCTCGAAGCTTCCCAAGAACATGGTTTTGAACGCCCTTCAGGACCTCCAGGGCAAGGGATGGGTCCGTCGGAAGGTTCGGGAAAAGGCGGCGGGCTACTATCTCGTGAAGTGAAGGTCCCCCGGGGGGCGCTCACCCTTCGCGGCCGACATCCCGGGTCTGGATCACTCGACTGAGGATCCGGGCCGTGGACCGGAGGGTCACCTCGGTCACGGCCCCCACGCGAGCCACCTGGCTGCGGCTGCGAGGTTCTCCCTCCCTTTCCGAGGCGAGGTAAATCAGGGCCGCCACGACCCCGTGGGGGGACAGACCGGAGATCTCCGGGTTCCCCTCCGCCATCCGTATCATGTCCTCCACCGTCGAGCGGACCTGGGGCGAGAGGGCCAATTCTTGAGCGTATCTCTGAAGGTAGGCGGAGAGCGCCACCGAGGGCAGGGTGATCTCGGTGGTACGGCCCAAGGCTTTGAAAGCCCGGCCGATTTCCGAGCGGCGGTTGCCCAAGACCTTCGCGATCTCCCCCAACGTCCGGGGCAGGCCATAGCGGCGGCAGGCCCCGTACAGGCAGGCACCCACGATGGATCCGAGGGCCCGTCCCCGAAACGCGCCCCGGGCGGACCCGTCCCGGAAGAGGCGCTCGGCTTCCGCTAAAACGACCGCGGGAAGGCCGAGTTCACTCGCGGTGGAGGCGAGGAGCTCCCGGGCCGGAGACCTTTCCGTGAGAGGTTCGCTCTTGCGCGTGACCTCCCGGTTCATGATCCACTTCAGATGGAAAAAGTGGCTGCGATGGGAGGACGGAAGGGGATTACCCCGTCCGTCCCGGTTCAGTTGAAGGGTGCTGCCCAGGCCCCGGCGAACGGAGCCCGGCGCCTGGAAAGGACCCACCCCCCGACCGCCCCGATTCTCCCGGGTCGGCTCGGAAAACCCGATATCGTCGGCGCTCAACGGCTGCTCGAGGACCAAACCACAGTCCGCGCAGTGGGTCTCCCCCGATTGCTCATCCCGGACCCGATGACGGGACCCGCAGTTGCGACACCCGGAGGGGTCCCCCAGGTCCCCGCCCCGGCTAGAACCTGGCAAGGTTCGTCCCCTCATGGGGCACGGAGAAGTGCCCTTTTAAGGTTTCAGTCGGATGGACCTCTGTATGCGCCCCGGGCTGGTTCTGGCCGGAGGATTGGTCATCGTCCTGGGTGTCGCCTTGGTGCTCCTCGGGTTGACGAACCTGCCCCACCAGTCTCCGACCCAATTCCAGTACACTTCGATCCAGGATGCCGGGATTCTCCCCGGCGAGGGGGTCAACGTGAGCCTGGTCATCCCGCCGTCTGCCGTGGCCCCTATCCAGGCGGCCTTTGAGGCCGCCTACCCAGTACGGGCCGCCCTTGTGAGCTGTCCGCCCCTGACCAATGATCCCCCTTTCCGATGTGTCGCCGCAGAGACGTCGGGCCCCGTGGCGACGGGGCTCCTAACCGTGAACGGAAGTCTGGGGAGCGAGTACTACCTGGTCTTCTACAACGGCCCGGGGAATCCCCCCAACTCCGTCCGGGGAGAGGTTCGGGTCCCTCTGGAAGTCTCCGAGGGTCTGCCACTGTGGGAATCCGGCCTCATCGCGGCGGTTGGTCTCTTTCTCCTGGTGGTCGGTTTTTTGGCCTTCTACGTGGGCCTCTTCCTGCGGGGGAACCCTTACCGTTCAACCTCCCCACGCGAGCCCACTCCGCAGGACGCGTCGGGGAAGTGGAGCCCGCCTTCGGAAGAGGAGGTCCGCCGGGCCGAAGAGGCTCTGGCGAGGGCGCGGCCAGACCGGAGGCCTCCCGAGGACTGGTCCGAAGAGGGGGACGAAGAGAGGTCTGAGGATCCTCGCGAGTCCGCCGAGAGGACGCCGCCCTGAACGGAAACAGCGAAAGTTCCAGGCCCGGATGAAAGGTTGGTCACTCGACCGGGGACCTCTACGTTCCCCAGAAGGGTTGGGTCTGCCGGCGGATCCGAATGACTTCCTCCAGGACGGACCGTTCGGCTGGCGTCAGGTTCTCCCCGCGTAGCGTCCTCGCCGCGTCCTCCGTGAGGGAGACCAGCAGGACATCCCCGGGTTTTACGGACCGACCGACCACCAGACCGTCGATCGCGGCCGCCACCTCCTGACCTTCCGTGGCTTCCTTGATAGTCTTTCCCTCCGCCTGAAGGCTGCGCAGCGTGCCCCCATCCGAGCCGTCCGGCTTGATGAGACGGCACGGAGGTCGCAGGGTCCCGGCCAGAACCCGCACCCCCACGATCGCCGGTTTGCTGGCGCGGAACACGAAGCCCGGCAACACCTGGAACTTTGCGGGGTAGGCGATTGATCTCCTCTTCTCTTGCTCCAGTTCGGCGCGACGGCGCTCCTGCCAGGTCCGGAATTCTTCAAGGATCCGGTACATCACCTCCCCGGGAATGACCTGGACATCCCCCCCCTCGATGGCCTTCTGGGCTTCGGGGAGGACCGGCACGTTGAAGGCGAGGATAGCTCGGCAGGTCGGGTCCCGGACTGTTCGCATCAGCATGACGTCCCGACGGGTCACCGCTCCCACGCTCGCCCCCTTGATCGGGATCCCCCCTTCCTGGCACTCGAAGACCATGGCTTCCAGGGCCCCCAGGGTATCGGCCTTGAGCCAGACCCCGTTCTCCACGACGGCGAGGATCGGATTGGACTCCCGTTCGAGCTCCTGCCGTGCGCGCTCGACCTCGGCGGCCTCCCTCACGGCCCTCAGAAGACCTCCGGGCAGGGCCTTCTCAATCCCGGGAGCGGATATCTGGACCCCCGAGGCGGCCCGGACCTCCGGGATCGGGTCCACCGTCTGCGCGGGGGTCCCTCGAGAACTGGGGTTGGTCCGGGGGCGATAGATCCCCCGAATGTGTGTGGCGAAAGGGGTTTCCCAGCCCGTGACAAGGATGGGGTCCCCGACCTTCAGAAAGCCTTGGTATACCACCACATTCGCGACGGCCCCGATCCCCCGCGCCTCGGAGACCTCCAGGATCGTCGCTTCCCCCCCGTCGGGGGAAAGGGTCAGCTCCTTTTCGAGGAACCGCTGGGCGAGACCTACGAGGACCGCGAGGAGATCCGGCAGGCCGGCTCCGGTCTTCCCGCTCACGGGGACGATCGCCACGTTGCGTCGATAGTCCTGGATCCGATCGTACCTCTCGGCCGAGAATCCGAGGCTGTGGAGGGACTCCGACAGGGCATAGACCTTGGCGTCGACGTCCCTCTGGACGCTTTCCGGAAGGGTTCTCAGATGGGAGGCGAGGGACTGGCCGGTCGGGGGACTTCGAAACCCGGGGACGAGATCGACCTTGTTCGCCGCCACCAGGAAGGGGGTCGTCTCGTGGCGGAGGATTTGTAAGACCTCTCGGGTCTGGGGCATCACCCCCTCGTTCATGTCGACGACAACGATGGCGATATCGGCCAGCGCGCCCCCGCGTCGGCGCATGTTAACGAAGGATCGATGCCCAGGCGTATCGATGAAGAGAAGTCCGGGAACCGTAAACTGGTCGGCTCGGATGAGTCCCCGGCAGATAGCCTCGACAGTCCGCAGGGGGACTTCCAGGGCGCCGATGTGCTGGGTGATCCCCCCCGCTTCCCGGGCGGCCCGGGCCGAGCCCGCGATCCGGTCCAGGAGGGTGGTCTTCCCGTGATCGACGTGCCCCATCATCGAGATGATGGGTTGCCGCAGGGTCATGGGTGGAAACGCACCGGGCCTGAGGCTTAAAGCGTCTCTCGGGTCGGAGGCTCCCTCGGGCCCAGCGTGCGGGGGCGTCCGTGGACTCGGGGACTCAAGGGACCCGGGAGACCAATTCCTCCCCCGAAAAGGTGACGAGGGGAACGAGGAGTTCCTCAGGGGTGAGACCCCCATGCCCGCCGAGCAATCCGGCGAGCTCGGGGCCCCGGAATCCAGGAGGCCGGTAGGCCAGGGTCGCGCCCCGCGGCGGAAGAACTACAAGATCACCGAACCTCTCCAAGAGTTCGGGGTGATGGGGAGGGGGGCCCAGAAATCCGTCGTGGATCAGGCGTCGCGTCTCGAGGCAAACCCAGTCTGCCGGAAGGTGGGCGGACAGGTGGCTGCGAAGCTCCAGGAGTCTCCCTTCGCGAGCCCGGAGGAAGGACGCCCGACCCTCCCCCGACGGCGGGCGGGCCAGAAGGGCCACCCATTCGGGATCGGAATGGACAAGGCGGCACCGTTCCCGGGGGGTTTCGATATGGCCGTGGTCCCCGGTCACAAGGAATCGGACGCGGTGGCGGGGGGCCACGGGCCGGACGGCGGCGGCCAAAGCGTGAAAGATGAGGCCCAACTCTCGTTTCATGAGCCGCGGATCAGGCCCCTCGAGATGAAGGGCCGTATCGAGCGCCGACCAGTAGACCATGATCAGGCGGGGGCGTTGCGAGTCCTGCCTTTCCAGGCAGTGCTCTAGATGGACCGACAGTTCGGAGAGGGACCCGTGCCCCTGGATCTCGGCTCCATCGTAAAGCACTCGCGTGAACCCGCTGTCCACGAGCGGCCTCTCGGTCAAGGCCGCACCCGTCCCCAGTCGACGGAAGAGCGTCGGCAGGCGGACCCACTCCTGGGGATCGAACGATGGGCCCTTGAACAGGTCGGGGGGAATCTGAGAATAGGCCGGGGCCATCCGCAAGGTGTTGACAAGGCAACCGTACTGGGGAAGGTACTGGATGTAGGCCAGGATCCCATGGGACCCGGGGGCGGCGGCGGTAGAGAGAGAGACCAGGCTCGCGGCGGTGGTGGTCGGGAACACCGTCGTGAGGGGATGGGCCCGTTCGGCCAACAAGCTGGCCACAGCGAGCTCGACAGGGTCCTCGGGATGGGAAACGAGCGCCTCTACGCAGTTCCATCCGAAAGAATCGACCACAACGAGGACAGCGGCATCCCCGTCGTCCACAGTTAGCCCGTACTCGGGAAGCAGAGGAGGGAGAGGACCCGCGGGGGACTCGTCGCCCAGATCCCGGAGCAGGCTCACCGCGACATTGACGAGGGAGGCGCCTTCGAACCGCGGGCGGGGAACAGGTAAACCACCCCACGGCCGACCCAGCTCCTGGACGCGTCGGACGGTCTCCTCCGGTAATGTGGCCACGGACATCGCCCTCGGACCCGGCCCGGGAGAATCCGGCCGCACTAATGATTCTGCGCACTCGGACCCTCCGGCCCTTCCGGACCCGGGCCGGTTCACCCGCCCGGCTTTTCCGGCGCCCGAGAAGTCCCGTGAGAAGGGTCGACACGGCCGTCGTCCAAGGGGAGCACTTTCTGTCCCCGCGAATCGGGGCGAAGGTCCTGGAGGGTGAGGCCGACGGTCCGAACCGTCCAGGGCGGAGAACGGGATCCCAGGAGCTGGTGAAGGAGCTGGAACGCAGTCCGTTTCACGGAAACCTCTGCGGCCGTATACTGAGGAAGCGTCCGGGACCTCTGGATGGCGCTGAAATCCCCGAACCGGGCCCGGAGCGTGACGGTCCGAAATTGGAGATGGCGTCGATGGAGGTCTTGGGTGAGGGTGGTGGCAAGGGTCTCCAACGTCGGCCAAATATCCGTGACCGCGTCCACGTCCCGGGGGAACGTCTTCATCGCCCCCAGGGAGCGGGCCTCGGTCGGGGGCTCCCAGACAAGAGGGGGGATTCGCCCGTGCAGAAGGTCCAAGAGGGTCCCGCTCAGAGCCTCGCCGAGGACGGCGCTCAGGGATCCCCGAGGGACCTGCTCCAGATCGGCGACCTGATCGGCCCCGGAGCGCTTGAGGACCTGTTCCGTCACCGGGCCGATCCCCGGCACCGAGCGCAGGGGAAGGGGACCGAGGAAAGCGGGGACCGCCTCGGGAGGAACGACGACAATGCCTCCCGGCTTCGCCCGGTCCGAGGCCATCTTTGCGACAAGGAGGGCCGGGGCGACGCCCACCGAGCAGGGCAGCTGAAGGCGATCATGGATCTCGGCCTGCAGTCGCCGGGCCTCTTCCCAGACCTGAGTCTCATCCAGACCTTGCCGGACATAAGCCGCTTCGTCGATGCTGAACGCCCGCGCCCGGGCCTCCGGAGAATGTTGGCGAAGGATCTGCATCACGCGCCGGGACATGTCCTCGTAGAAGTCGAAGTCCGGGGGGACCCAGCAAAGCTCGGGGCACAGCTCGACGGCCCGCGCGCAGGGTAAGGCCGACCGGACACCCCGAGCCCGGGCTTCGTAGGAGGCCGACAGGACCACCCCCCGGGAGGGTATTCGCGACGGGTCAACCCCGACAGCCACCGGACGTCCCCGAAGGTCAGGGTGACGCGTAAGTTCGCACGAAACATAGAAGGCGTCCATATCCGCGAAGATGACCCAGGGCGGGGGACCATCCATAGGGGGCCCGGGGGAGCGCGACGGGAGACGGGAAAGGGGTTCGGGAATCAGGGGCATCGCGCGACCTCACGGGGGTTGGCCTTGAAAAGCGAGCCATTTTGATTCTGGTCGTCGAGAGAGGGAAGAGTGCGGGGCGCCGTCCCCCGGGGGCCTCGGAACATCCCCGGAGCGGGCCCGAGGCGGGGGACAGGATAAACCATGGAGCGAGAGCAAGATCCTTCTCCCTTCGAGATCCGGCCTCCTCCCCTCGACACCGGGAGGGCTATTGCTCGGGAAACCCCGGCGGATCCCCGGGATTCCGGAGGAGACCTTCGGGGTTGATACCGGAGGCTCCTCGGTCCCCTCAGCGGGGAACGCATTGGAGACGAAGTGATTCCGGAAGGAGGTCCCCGGGGTTGCCTCGCCGACCGCCCTGAGGGCGGGCGGATCCGCAGGCTCGGGCCGACCCTTGACGCGGGGCATCTCAACCACGTCAAATCGACAAACCAAGACAACATTTCAAGGTCCCGCGGAGTCCCGGAACGAAATCGTCGCTCGCGGACCCTCGGGGTTCCGAGGACGAGCGGTTTCCAGGGAGCTAGCCCCCGCCTTTGCGGGGAGCTCGAGTCCCCAGGAATTTTTTGGCTCCGTCGCCGGCCGGACCGAGTCCCGTTTAAAGGGGACCGAAATCTACGGCCTTGGCGTCCACTTCGATACCGTGGGGACCGATGACATAGGGTTGCCGGGTCCTCAGGTGAGAGGTTCTTCTCATCTTGAGGACCCGGATCTGGAGACCCAAGCGGTGACGGCCAGGGTCCTCCGAATATCCCATAACGAGAACCCCATCCGCCACGTACTCTCCGAGGCCATCCCGACTCACTTCGGGGCTCCGTGGGTCCGCTTCGGCCGTGAACAGGGTGGTGGCCCCCGCTCGACGGCAGGCGCGGGCCAGATCGAAAAGAGTGTTGCGTCGCGAGACCTCGTCCGGAGCCAGCATATTGAGCAACGAGACCGAGTCCACCACGATTCGCCGAGGGGCCAGGGTCTGGAGATCCTTGGGCAGCTCGCCCTGGATCCGCTTCAGGGACCGGTCGGTCTCCCGCGGGTCCAGGCGCACAACCCGCAGAAGGCCCTTGTCAACGAGCGGGTCGAAGGCCCATCCAAACTGCTGGGCGGTCTGCCGGAGGGCCTCGGTCTCCTCCTCCAGGGACAGGTAGAGCCCCCGCTCCCCCCCCGCCGCTCCGGCGAGCAGGAAGGTAAGCCCCAGACAGGTCTTCCCGACCCCAGGGGGGCCCATGACGAGGACCACGTGCCCTTGGGGGATCCCGCCGTGGAGCATCTCATCAAGTCCCGAGATGCCCGTCGGGACCCGGGTCGCGGACAAGAGCTCAGATGCGCTCATACTGGGTGGTCACCAACCCGTCCAGAGGATTAACCCGGAGGACGAAACGCCCCTGGAGCTGCGTGGGCACGTGGGAAAGAAGGGGCATGAACTTCTCAATGACGAGGGCGCGGCTCCGGGCGCTCTTGCTCGCGCTCTGAACCCAAGAAAAGCCCAGGACGCCGTCAACCGAATCGAGGATCGCCTGCTCCAGGCGAGGTTCCGCGACACCTCGCGCCAGGAGAAGGTACATCACTCCCTTCCATGCCTTGGCCCGTCGTCGTAGACCCTTGACGAGCGTGATCAACTGCTCGGGCCGGACCGATTCTCGAACGAGAAGATCCGAAAGGGAGTCGAGGATTACCAGCGAATCCTGGGCTCGGGGCTCCAGGGCGTCCGCCAGGGCCGCGAGGATCTCGGTGGGGCGTTCTGAGGTCCCCTCGACCAGGAGGCTGCGACGGGTTTCGGTCCAATCGGAGGGGACCAGACTATCCGAGAAGTAGGACGCCGCGAGGTCCACGAAGTCCAGATGTCGGGAAAGGACCTCATGGTATTCCCGGGGAAAGGTGCTCTCGACCTCCCAGAGCAGTTCCTCCCGGGACCGGGTGAAGCTCAGGTAGGTCACCTGGCGGGGAATCACCAGAGGCGCCCGGGAGGGTCCCATCTCGAACGGGGCGGGTCGGCCCGTCCCGGTCGCCCTCATCAGCCGGGCCGCCGAGCTCAACGCGAATTCGCCGTGGCCTGCTCCGGCCTCGGACCGCAGAAGGATGACGCTCCCCACGGGCCAGCCTCCGGTGATCGCGTCAAAGTCGCTGACCCCGGAGGGAACCCGGGGGGGGGCGGTGGCGGGGGGAGACGCAAAGGCCTGCACACCCCTTTCGAGGCGGAGGGGAGCTTTTGAGCCTATGCGTTGGATTGGACACAAAGGGGCTTCCCGTCCGACCTCCGAAGCGAATCCGGACCCGAAGAACTCCCTTCGGTTCGATCTTGCGAAGTGGTGAGGTCGAGGGCGCCGGTGGGGCGATCTCTCGAGGGGGAGGTCAAGCCCCTGAAGGACGGGAGTCGAAGAGAGCCCTATTCCTTCCGGAACTCTCGCAGGAGGACCGTCGCGTACTGCCCCCTCTCCAGGCAAAAGTCCAGATCGAGAACCGAGGACCCATTCTCGGAGATGGCTCGATGGTGCTCCAGCCCCAAGGGAACCCGAGCCAGGACGCTTCGGTAGCGGCCTTCGCTCGAGAGATCGGGGAGCTCTCTCAAGTGGAAACTCTCCGGACGAATTCCCTCCGCGTCGAGGAGCTCCCGCAGGATGTCCCCCGTACGCCCGGGAAGGACGGGCGTCCCGGTCCCCACCAGGGGTAGCGCGAGCCGAGCCCGGTGATCTGCCAGAAGTTGCCGGATCTCCGGAAGGTTTTCCTCGCGGACCGGGATCCCCCGGCGCCCGTCCTCCAGGCCGTCGGGCGAGAGAGGCACGACCCAGTCCCCGGGCTCAGCGGTATCCAGGGGCAGACCCTCTTTCAGGCGGAGGGAGAGCTGACGGTTGAACAGATAGCTCTGATACGCATGGACGAATAGCAGGCGCAAGGGCTTGGGCAGGGCTCGAAGGGCGCTCGCCGGTGCCGCCCCTCGGCCCTGGCGCTCGAGAAGGATGCGTTCGTAGCGGAGATTGGAAGGGTATTCTCTCAGGGCTCGGGCCGGATCCCGATGCTCTCGGTACGCCCGTCGCGCTTCGGCGGCGGGGTCATCCTCGGCGGGAGATTCGGCCGCCAGGTAGATGTCCACCGCCCGCCCGGAATCGCCCTGGACCAGCGCGCGCCCCACGAGGTGGGTCACGGGCCGGATCTCGCCGAACCTCTGGGGGCCGAAGTAGTTGGGAAACCCCCCCCAGGAACGGAGATCCTCCAGGATCTCGAGGAACCTCGCTTGGACGCGGGAGGCCTCGCCCGGGATCCTTTCGAGTCGGATGCGAAATCGGTTGCCGTAGAGGTGACCCAGGGTCAGGGGCTCGTTCGTGCGGTAGGCCTCCCGAACCTCCACCCCACTGAGGGGAATCCCCTGAAGCCTTTCGGGAGGTCCTGGGAACGTCAACATTTGCGTTGTGACCGCGCGTCGGTCCTTCGTTCCCGCGTAACGCACGGAGGCGGGGGGAACGCCCACCCACGAGGCGATTCGTCTCACCAGTTCGTTCTGTTCGATGTCATAGGCCGAGATCCGGACAGCGGTGAACCGCCCGTGAGGGTCCGGCAAAGGCTCGCGAGAGATCTCATCGACCCGGAAGCTCTCGGGATGGAGCTTGAGGACTCCTCCGAGCCCGGGAGGGTGGGAGAGATAGAAGTCCATGCCCACAAAGAGATCCCGAGGACCCGCCGGGACCGGGGTCCGAAGGGGTCCGGGTCGTTCCCCCCTTCTCTCGAGGCGCTCGTCGGGGGTCATCAGCCCGCGGGCCCGTCCTTCCGCCCCGTGTCCACCAGGGGTTCATCCGGAGCCTCGGACCGATAGTCACGCCCCCGGAGGGCGGCCGGAAGAAGGGAGACGAAGAGGAGCCCGGTAGAAATCCAGAAGACTGTGTGGATCGCGTCCATGAAGCGAGCGATGTCCACGGTACCGGTCGCCCCTCCCGTTCCCAAAAAGATCTGAGTGACCTCCGACAAGGGCATCACCCGGGACATGACCAGGAGAGCAAAACCGAGGCTCAGGGTCGCTCCACTATTGACCAGGGTCGTGCTGATTCCCGAACCAACCCCCCGGCGGTTCGGGGGTACTGAACTCATGATGGCCGCCCGATTGGGGCTCGCAAAGAGGCCCATCCCAGCCCCCACGAGGATGAACGGGCCGACGAGCTGGGAGAAGTCCGTCCGAGGACCTATGCCGGTGAGCAGCAGGAACCCGAGCGCGGACACGAGCAGCCCCAGGACCGCAAAGGGACGGGACCCGTAGCGGTCAGAAAGGATGCCGCTAATCGGACCCATCACGGCCAGGGAAGCGGAGACGGGAATGAGTAGGATCCCCGCGGTCAGGGGGTCCAGATCGTGGGGAGGGCCTTGGAGAAAAAAGACCATGACAAAGGAGAAGGCCCCCCGGGCGAGCGCATTGAGGAAGATGGCGATGTTGGCGGCGGTGAAGGTCCGGATCCGGAACAGGGAGAGGGTGAACATGGGAGAGGGGACCCGGGTCTCCACGAACACAAAGATGACCAGGGCGGACCCGCCCGCCAGCCCCAGAGCCAGGATTCCCGGCAGGGACAGCAGGTCGAGCGCCCCCAAACTGATGGCCAGGAGGACCAGGGCGAGCCCTCCCGCAAAGGTGAGGTTACCAACCCAATCGATTTGTCGGTGGCCCTCCGGACGGACCAGCTCCCGAAGACGGTAGTGCGACCAGACCGTCGCGAACAACCCTATGGGAACGTTCACGTAGAAGATGGAGCGCCAACCCAGGACCTGGGTGAGGTACCCCCCGAGAACGAGACCGAAGACGGACCCGACGACGATGGAGACCTGGTTGATCCCGAGGGCCTTGCCCCGCTCGTTGGGGGGGAAGGCATCCGTCAATATGGCCGCGCTGTTGGAGAACAGGAAGCCCGCCCCCAGAGCCTGCACCATCCGAAAGGCAACCAGCTGGACCCCGGACTGGGAGAGGCCGCAGAGGGCCGAGCCGGCCGTGAAGAGAGCAAAGCCGAGAGTATAGAGCCGGACCCGTCCGTACATGTCCGCCAGACGTCCGAAGTTCAGCAGGACCGTCGCGGTGACGAGGGAATAGCCCATGAGTATCCAGAGCAGGTCGAGCACGGAGGTCCCGGCCAGTTCTCGACCGATCGTGGGAAGGGCGATCAGGACGATGTTGGTATCCAGGGAGGCCATCAGGGTGCCCAGAGTCGTGTTGGACAGGGCCACCCACTTGTAGGCGACCTTCACGGGAAAGGCCCTCCGGAGGCCCGGCCGCCAGGCACGCGATGGGGTCGGCGGTCCGGGAGGGTCGAGGGGGACCTACCAGATCGGAGGAATCTGGAGCCTCGCGATGTCCGCCGAAAGACGATTGACATACTCCCGAAAGATTCGGATGACGTCCTTGCTCGTGATGACCCCCACGACCTGGCCCTTCTCGGTCACCAGCATGCGTCGGATCCCCTTGCTCGCCATGGCCTCGACCACCTGGTCCGTGGGCGTCTCCGCATCACAGCTCTGAACCTGCGGCGTCGCGATGTCCGCCAGGGTCAATTGCCCGGGGTCTCGCCCTTTCGCGAGGACCTTTTCCAGGAAATCCCACTCGGTCACGATACCGACCGGCTTGCCGTCCTTCACGAGGACGGCGTACCCCCGGTGTTTGTCGGCCATCATCCGGGCCCCGGTCCGGGCGTCCATCGAGGGATCCAGAGTCAGGACGTCGGTATGCATCACCTGACGGGCCGTGAAGACCACGGCCCCGGCCACGACGGACGCCGTATTTCTCCTTTCGCAAGACCCGCGAACTGAGGGGGCCCGTTCCCGGAGGACAGCCCCGCCCCTCGTAATGGGGGAATCAGCTTAAATGAGGGGCCCGGGCTAGTTTTCCCGGAGCGGAGAGTCTATCGTGGCATCCTCGACGACCCCCCGGAGCCGCGACCTGGGAGTCCCCGTCCCGGTCGTACCTCCAACCGGCATCCCCACGGGTCCCGACTGGTCCGGCACTCCCGGGCGACGGATCCAGGCGACGGCCCGCATCCTCAAGAACGTCATCGAAGTCCAGGCCGGATCGGAGTCGTGGATCGCCTTCCCCCTGGCGAGCGCCCAGAGCCCGCTCGGTCGGGCCATCGCCTCCCTCTTCTCCACGCGATATGAGGTCCGGGACCCCACGGCCGTGGATCCGGTGGTGGCCACCATCTCCTATGAGATCCGCCGCGATGAGATCCTGATCCAGGTGGGCGAGCAGAAGTGGAGGACCCGCTCGGCGCTCTTCGGGCCCACCCTGCTCGAGTATGGTCGTCACCGATACTTCCTCCACGAGAAAATCACCGGGCACTTCGCCCTTCTGGAAGAGGACGAGGTCGTGGCCCGAGGCCAATGCCGATTTCGCTCGGTGGTGCTGGAGGACTATCCGGCCGAGATGGAGCGCTTCCTGGCCCAACTCGCGGTCGGTCTGCTCATCCGGACCCTCGTTTCCGAGCTGGCACTCTGAGCGGCAGAGGCACGTGGGCGAAGGGGGTCCGGTGATACCGGATCGGAAGGAGGATGAGGGCGCCGATGAGGACGACGAAGGCGGCGAACCCGTAGGTGAAGCCCACCCCGAAGCCCACGTAGAGCCATCCCCCCGCCACCGTCCCGGCCAGGCCCCCAAACCCGGCGAGGGCGTTGTAAAGTCCGAGCGCCTTCCCCTTATTGGTCACACCGACCAGGCGCACGAGGAACAGTGTGCTGGCCGTGCTCAGGAAGGCCCAGGTCACCCCCATGAGTCCATTGAGCCCCGCGTACGTCAAGGTCAAGGCCCAGGGCACGGACCGCAGAGCGGAGGGGACGGTGAGGAACGCGGGGATCAGGGCGACCCGGGCCAGGAGGCTCGCGAGGAAAACCCACTTGGGGGAGGCGTACTCCACCGCGAGTCCCGAGTGGTAAAACAGGGACGTCGAGGCCAGGGCGGAGATCAGGAAGACCAGGAAGATGTTCGCCTGGTCGAGACCTCCCCCCGCGGGGGAGGAGAGGAAGAACACCAGGGGTCCGTAGAACAACTGGAAGCCCGCGCTCATCACGAACAGGGCCACCAGGAAGATCCATTCGGACCGGGGGATCGGTTCGGGGTTCCCCCGCGCGAGCTCCACGATGTGGACCACGCGGCGGCGAGCCCCCCGAAGCCTCTCCACCACGCCGTGGCTGAACGCCAACAGGTCTTCGACGCTCCGGCGGTCCATTTGGGAGGTGGGTTCTTCGACCCAGTGCCAGGCTGTCAACGCGGAGAGGAACGCGAGGGCCCCCGCGACCAGGAACAGGAACTTCATCGCGAAGAGTACCCGGGCGGCCACCAGCGTTCCGGGGACAAGAATCGTCAGCCACAGGAAACCGGTCGCGAGACCCAAAACCGTCCCGACGCCGGAGATGAGGCCAAAGAGCCCGATGTCCCGCGGCCACCACCTCTTCGTACGGGTCTCCAACAGTAACATCGTGCCGATGGGGGCGCTCGCCGCGGTGGCGAGCCCGTTCGCCACGTTCACAAAGAAGTACTGCGCAAAGGAGTGGGAGAACGGCATCGCCACGAGGGTGAGGCCCGTGGCAAAGAACGAACCCACCAGGAAGTACTTTCGATGCCGGACCCGGTCGGAGAGGTTCCCCCACAGGATCGTGAACGGGACCTCACTCAGGGCGCTCGCGGCGATGACCGTCGAGACCACGAGAGGGCTGGGCCGAAAGAGGACCAGAGCGAGCAGGGGAATGAGGGGGGAGGATATCCCATCCGAAAGGGCCAGGGGGAGATAGGAGATGAACCAGACATCGGACGAGGACGGTCGGAGATCCGGTCGGGACACATGGAAATCCGGTCCCGATTCCAGGGGCATGCGGGAAACACGGGACATGGGGGTTCTTGGAATCAACCCTGGATTCGCAAGCCGGGTCCGCGTCGCTCCGTCCCCGCCCGGGGGACTGCTGCTCAGGGCCCCGAAACGCCCAGGTTCCGCAGAAGTTTTCCGTATTCGTCCTTTGAGATCCAGTCGACCTTAAGATAATCTCTGAGGAACGCCTCAGAGGCGCCCCGGCGCCGGGCCTCCTCCAGGACGAAGCGATAGGCCTCCAGTTCCGTCGGGCGGTCCACGTACCCGTAGCGGGGGTCCCAGAGCTCCTGTCCCTCCTTTCTCTGGACCACATGACAGAGCTCGTGGAGGATGTCCATGTAGAGGACCATGGCCGGGCTCTTCGAAAGATGGCGCTGCCCGATAACGATGCAATCGAGCCCGGGGGCCACGACCGGAGACCAACGCCCTCGCCGGTGAGGAGGGACCTCGTGGGGGGCCACGTACATCCAAACGTCCTGGCGGACCACCTCGACGCAAGTCTCTTCCGCGAGGTTCGGGGCGGAGGGGCGTCCCCGGATCAAGGTCCGATAGGCTTCGAGCGAATCGAAATGGGGAAAGACCGTGAGCAGGGGATACCGCCCCACGGGAATATCCCGTCGGATCTGAAACCCCTCGGGAGGAACGACCTCCTCGGTCTTGGCGCGCGATGGCATGCGTCCCGCGCATAGCCGGTTCGCGTTAAAACCTCATGGGGAATCTGAGTCCGGATCGGGGGGACCTTCCCACGGGATGAGTTCCTCCTCCGGGCCCTCCTCCGAGGCTGACGCCCACACCTCTGGAGGGGGGACGCGGGGGCGGCGCCGTCGCGCGAGAAAGCCGAGAAGGCCCCCCCCCGTCCCGACCCCGACCAACAGGCCGACCTGTTCCCCGGGGGTCAAGGTTCCCAAAGGGCCCCAGGGCGCCCCGGGGCTTCCGGGACTCGACGAGACGTTGGCGATCACCATCACCGGCACCTCGAAGGACACGGTCGGGTAGCCCGAGGCGCTCACGGTCACCGGGATTTCCCCGATCCCCGCGGGGGGGGAAACCGACCGGGGGGCCTGGTAGCGGACGGTCAGGGATCCCGTGGCATCGGTGAGCCCTCCGAGAACGGAGAGGTTCCCTCCCAAGGCAGGCCTGGCCAGGTTGACGAGCGCTGAAACGATCGGAGACCCGGCAGTGGAATTGACGTGGATCACAAAGGACATGGTTTCCCCCGCCTTCACCACGAGGGGATCGGGGGAAACCTGCGGGTCGATCGCGGGAATGGAAGAGACCACCGCCTGCCAAGAGTAGGAACCTGAAGGATAGCCCAAGGCGGACGCCACAGACTGCACCTCGACAGCGCTCACCCCGCTGGTCCGCGCGGCGGTAAAGTTCGCGTAGACCTGTCCGGTCCGGCCGCTCAGGACCTGGCTCGGCGTCACAGTCCCTCCCACCGCCTCGAAATTTACGGTCACGTTCGGGACCGGCGGTCCCCCAGGTCCTTCGGTGACCAGAAAGACCAGAGGGACAATCTCTTGAGGACCCAGGCTGGGGGGCAGGAGACTCACGGGGAGAAGGCTCAGGGGGGTGCTATGGACGAGCCGGCCCGGCAACACCGTGATGACCACGACGGTCCCGTTGAGCAGCGATCCCCAGGTCGCCGAGAAACGAAGGCTCACATTGATCGGGAGGGAGACGGACGGAGCCGCAAACGTGGCGTTCAGTAGTCCGTTCGGTCCGGTGCGGCCCGGCAGCCCCTCCAGGGAACCCAGGGAGGCCTGGCCCCCCACCGTGGCGTTCGGTGCCGGCGACAGGAGGCCCGCTTCGCTCACCGTGTTCACGGTTATCGTGACCTGGGTGGAGTTGTTCGACCCGATCCAGGGGTTGGCCGTGGCCTGCACGATGAGGCGGCCTCCGACCGGGGTCCCGGGGAGTTCTCCCACGGCGTAGAGCAACCCGTCGCTGGTGAGGGCGAAAACGAGGCTTCCGCTGATCGCCAGGGAATCCTGGATCGATCCCCCCACGTTTGCCGTCCAGAGCCTCTGGAGACCCGGGAGTTCCCAGGCACTCACATTGCCGGTTTTGTCGGCCGTGATCACGAGATGGCCCGCGGTGGCGGGGGCGGACCCCTCGGGGGCGGCCGGGCCCGTAACCAAGGGGAGGGAGCGGTCGAGGGACAGGAACCCGTGACCACTAGCGTTGAGCTGATAGGTGAAGATGTCCAGGGAGCCGTTGCTGCAAACCCAGGCAATGTCCGCTCCGGAGGCGTTGGCCGCGATCACTCCGGCCGGGCCGTCAAATCCCTCCCCGGAGGTCGGGCCGGTCCAATTCGCCGAAAGTCCCGCGGGAATCGTCACGCCTCCTGCATTGACCGACTGGACGGTGAACGCGTAAATCGAAGGGCGAGACCCGGCCCCTCCAGTTCCGTCCGCCACAAAGGCGGTCGGCACACTGACGGAGGAAGTCGCCGAACCCGCCGGCCATGGCACCTCCGTTTGGACGGATCCCGCCGCGACGGGTCCGGGGAGGGGGACGGGGCCCCATCCAGGGCCGGATCCGGCCGTCGCGTTGTAGGCGGAGACCTCGGTCTGCCCCTTGCTGGAATTCTCCACCACGACCGCGATGGGTTCGGAGGCGGGTCCCAAAGAGATCCCCCCGATGGCATTTCCCGGAAGAAGGACCCGGTAAACCTCGTGTCCCGTCGTGGAATTGTAGCCGAGCAGCGCGCCGGAGGAGTTGGAGACGACCACGACACCCTGCACCAGGTTGGGCGGGGTCTCTGTGGGACCTCCGGCCTGGGGGGAGGCGATCCAGTCCAAGGATCCGTTGGAAACCCACACGGCGCTGAGGTTCCCCCCGCTTGCCCCGGGAAGGCCCGTGCGGACGTAGACCCGTTTCCCGTCGGAGACGGGCGACAGGCACAGGGGTTGGCCCAGGGGACGCGACCAGATCAAACTTCCCGTGGATTCGTTGAGGGCCAGGAGGTCGCCCGAGGTTCCGGTGGGAACGATAACGGTCTCTCCGACCACTACGGGGGCGAGGGCGGGAGCCTCGGAATTCCCCGGATTCGGACAACTCCCCACGTAGGTCTTCCACAGGATTGTCCCGTTGGTGGGCCCGGGACCGGGGGCCCATCCACTCAGGTTCCCGGCCCCCTGAAAACCCATCCAATTCCCGAGGGATACCAGGGGCAGACTCCGTTCCTCTGAGGCGAGAAGCGGGCCGGCTGGGGAATGCCCTGAGGAGGCCGCTAAAGGAGCTCCACTCGCAGACAGGGATACCACGAGGGCGAGGAGGATCCATCCCGTACCGATCGACGGGGGTCGGTTCCCCGTCGAAACAGCCAGGACCCCGGAAGGTCCCTCGCCCGGTCTCATGCCTCTCCCCCTTTCGAGGGCGTGGCCGAGATAAATACCTCGACCCTATTCCGACCGATCGTGGCGGTGCCCCGGGACCGGGGAGGTCGCTGCCCGGGTCCTCCCCGATTCCATGTTGGCCGGGCTCGGGTCGGGCATGCCGAAGCGCCGGATCGCACCACCGGCACGACTGTGGTCCTCTTTGATCCCCCGTCCCTGGGAGCGGTGGAGGTCCGAGGGGGAGCCCCCGGGACCATGCATACGGACGCCTTGGGAGCTCTGGGGCGCTACGGCTGGCTTTCGGCAGTCTTCTTATCCGGAGGGAGCACCTTCGGCCTGGACGCGGCGACCGGGATACGGCGTCGTCTCCGAGAGGAGGGCGTCGGGGGTCCCATCCTCTCCGGTCAGATCCCCGTGGTGGGACTCTCGGGGGCGATCCTTTACGATCTTCCGTCGGACCGGGAGCTGACCGCGGATTACGTTGAGCTCGGGTACCAGGCCGCCGAACGGGCCCGCGATACGCAGTGGAGTTCGGGGCGGGTGGGCGCCGCCGCGGGCGCGACCGTCGGGAAGCTCTGGGGACGGGACCGGGCGATGCCGGGCGGGTTGGGGATTTCGGTCGTCGATCTTCCCTCGGGGGGTCAGGTCGAAGCCCTCGCGGTGCTCAATAGTCTTGGGAACGTCTACGATCCGTTCACGGGAAGGCCCCTCGCCGGTATACGCGGTCCGTCAGGTGACGTCCTGAGCCGAGAGGGGCTCTATCGCCTCTGGGGAAAGAGGCCCCCACCCCTGCGCTCCCCGGGGACAACCCTGCTGGTCCTCTGGACGGACGTCGAACTGGAACGAGTGGACCTCTTGCGACTCTGCCAGGTCGCCCACGACGCCGTAGCGAGTTCGATCTATCCGTCCCACTGGCCGGGGGATGGGGATACCGTTTTCGCGGTCTCCACCTCCCGAAACCCGACCCCTCGGATCCGGAAGGGCCGAGATGGGCGGTTTGGCCCCAGCCCCGTCAGAGTCGCCCTGGAGACCCTTCTCCTGGGGGGCATGCGGGCCGCTGAACTGGCCCTCCGCGAGGCCGGTCGAAGGAGCCGATAGACCACAAGGTCCGGATCACGGGGCCAAGGGACGGGTCCCCGAACCGGCCTTGGAATTGCGAAGACCCCGAATGAGATCGATCCGGGTCACGATCCCTCGGAGTTCGCCCTTCTGAGCGACGAGGACCGCGGGGTAACGGGTCAGGAGTGTCGCGAGCAGATCGACCGGGAACTCTTCTGCCACTTGGGGGAAGGCGGGCTCCTGGACATCCGCCACCCGGCTGTGCCGGTGACGGGGATCCGCGAGAGCCCGCAGGAGCGTGGTCTCCGAGATGGCCCCGACGACCCGGCCCCCCTCGGCGACCGGCAGCTGCGAAAACCCCCGTCGTTCCATGAGTCCGATGGCGTGGGACAGGGAGGCCGACGGTTCCACGGTCACCAGGTCCCGGCTCATGACGTCCCGCGCCCGAAGCGAGGGGGTCAGACGGTTTTCTTGTTCCAAGAGAAAACGGAAGATGGCCTGGGCAAGGTCCCACGAAGGCCGGATCCGGCCCCGTTCGATCCGGGAGATCGTCGCCACCGACCGGCCAACCGCCTTGGCCACCTCCCGCACCGGGATCCCCAAGGCCTGCCGGCGACGTCGGATATCCGTAAGCGATTCCAGGCCTCCTCACCTCCCCCGATATCCGCGGTCCTCGGGATACAGGGTCAATTCGGCGACTCCGGGGGACTCCACCGGCCCGCGTCGGTCCAGTACCCTGTGATCCATTGCGTCGGCGTCACATCGAACAATCTCGGGGGTTCCCAATCACCCTTGGGGCCAGGGGCCCAACGGGACCGCCCGGCGAGGACGAACACGGGACGCCCCTCCCGGTAGGCCAGGGAAGCCAAGCGGCGCGTTCCGACCTTGTGGACGACGCGTCCATCCGGGAACACAGCGTCCGCGGAGATGAGAACGCTCTGGCATGTCCTCATCGCCTCGGGCGCCCAGCGATCCGGTATCATAGCGCTAGGAACTCCCTTCTGCCTTAGGTCCCGGGCCATCGTTTCCCCCTCTCCCCCGGGACGGCTTTCCAGGGCCCAGACGAACCGGACCCTCTTTTGGACGGCGGGATGTTGCAGCACCCGCAAGACGGTTTCGCTGCGGCTGATCGTGAGGGCGGGGCCCCGGGGAAAGGGAATCCTCGGGGCGTGGCGGACCAAGAGCGGAATCTCTCGCTCGAGTTGGACCTTCTGCTTCGTCCACCAGGACTGCCAGCGCCGAGAGAACCTCCCGGGCGCCGACGTATTGGTCGCGAGCTCACAAAGGTCCTCTGACCACCTCTGAAGGGCCCCCAGGGCCGGCAGGGTCTGCCGGACGAGGCGGCTGCAACGGAGCAGGTCCGACCGTCTTTGGGAGGGGGTCTTTCGGCTGGCGGCCCGCAATGCGGGAGGGAGCAGATCCAACACGCGGCGAGATATCCACGTGGCCCCGTGGAGGTGGTCACGTCGGAGCCTTTTCCATTCTCCGAGCCGAAAGGTCCGGTCGGCGCGGCCCACGGTCGAGCGCAGAGGGTCCGGGCAGATAGCTTGATGGGCTCGGGGCGCTGACACCGGCCGTCCCCTTTGATGGCGCCGGAAGAACGTCCCGGACAGGTGGCCTGGATCGTTTCCCCCCCGGAGCTCTGCTCTCTGTGCCGGGGGCCCATCACCCGATCCGATGAGAGGAGCTCTTGGAACGACCGGCCGGCCCACACCGAATGCGTTCGGATCCATCTTCTCCAGCAAGACCCGGCGTTCCGGGACTGGGGGACCGAACCGGGCTCCCGGGAGTCCCCCGGGGACTTTGAGGATGAATATCTGCAGACCGACGATGACGAAGACCCCACGTCGGGCTGATCCCTTTGGAGGCAAGGACGGGCTGTACCCGGAACCGGCCACTGCGGAGAGCATAGTATTTAAGGCAACGATCCTTTGCGGGGCGAACTCTGGAGGCTCCCATGCCGGAAGTGGTTATCACTTGCGACTGGACCATGATGAGCAATCACAACGGAAAGGATTTTCTGGGATTCGGGACCACCACGCCGGCTTACGTCCTTCCCGAACGGGTCTACAAGAGGCTTTTCTACCCCGATATGGAGTGTGACGAGGCGGGTCGTCCACTGGAAGCTCCCTACGGGATGCGGAAGATCGAGGCGGCGCTCCTGGACGCGGGTCTCGACGCCGCCATCATCCATCCGAGCCATCTGGACAAGTACATGCCCGGCCCGGCGAAGGTCCTGCTGATCTCGGGCCACGATTACTTTGGTCTCAATCCGCCGTCCTCAACGTTCTCGGGGGTCATGAAGCAGGAACCCCTGAACTGCGTCAATTTCAAGAGAATGCTCCGCCAGCCCCACGTGCTCGAGGCCCACCGTCAAGGTATGAAGATCATTGCGGGGGGCCCCTGCGCCTGGCAGCTGAACCCGGCTACTCGCGCCAAGCTCCCGTGGATCGACGAGTTCGTCCGAGAGATCGGGGGGATCGATTGCGTGGTCGAAGGGGAAGCGGATGTCTACGTCCGCGACCTGGTCCGAAAGGCCCTCGCGGGAGAGCCGATCCCGCCGCACGTGGTCCTCACCCCCCGGGAAGCTCCCCGGGTGGAACAGATCGCCACGATCCGCGGCCCGTCTGTCAACGGCCTGGTCGAGATCGGCCGGGGTTGCTGCCGGGGCTGCTCCTTCTGCTCCGTGACCACGCGCCCCACGCGCTGGTACCCTTTGGAGAAGATCGAGGAGGAGCTCAAGGTCAACGCCCGGATCGGCCTGAAGAATGGGATCCTTCACTCCGACGACGTCTACTTCTACGGATCTCCCAACATCATGCCTCGGGAAGAGAAGCTCATCGCCCTCATGCAACTGGCGAAGCGGTACTATTCTCACGTCGGTTGGTCGCATGTCGCGGTCGCGTCGCTCATGACCCGACCGAAGCTCCTGCCCAAGCTCCGGGACATCCTGCTGACCAACGGACAGACATGGTGGGGGGTGGAGATCGGGGTCGAGACGGGCTCCCCCCGGATGATCACCACCACGATGCCCGGGAAGGTCGCGCCCTTCAAAGCGAGCCAGTGGCCGGAACTGGTGGTCCAGGCGGCGGGATTGCTCAATGACAATTCCGTGTACCCCGCCTGCACGTTTATCGTGGGTCTTCCCCAGGAGACGGAGGATGATGTCATCCGCACCATCGACCTGTTCGACGATCTCTGGGACTTCAAGGCCATCCTGGTCCCCATGTTCTTCGTTCCCCTCGGCCACCTCAACAAGAAGGATTGGTTCCGCCGGGATATGGTGACGGAGAGACAGAAGGAGCTCCTGACCCGGGCCCTCACGCACGGGTTGCGTCAGTCCCGCTACCTGGTCGGGCAGTTCTTCGAAGAGATGGATCATCCCGGCCCGTATGCCCTGGCCTTCCGCGGGTTCATAGGCTTCCTCCATTACGTCGCCAAGGCCAAGGGGCTCTACAACCCGCCGAAGAGGGAGCCCAAGGGCCCGATCGAGAGCCCGCTACGCCACCCGGAAAGGATACCGGTCCCCACGATCCCGGTCCGGGAGTGAAGGTCTTCGGGAGCTCCCGGGGGTCCCCAGAAACCCGTCTTCGGTCCGGGGAGGCGATGGCGGGACCGGCACCGGCGACCTCAACACTCGTCCGGGCCCCGCCCTGGGATCCTCCCTGGACCGAACGACTCCGCCAGGACCCCACGGTTCTGGAGATCATCGAGCCGGTTTCCCCCCGCCTCGAGATGACCCGACACCTGCTGGCGCATCCCCACCGCCGCGTGTGGTTCAGGGGCCTAACGGGCCCTTCGGTGGCGGGCAACCTCTGGGCGACCAGGGGAGCCATCGCCCAGGCCCTGGGGACGACCCCCGAGGATCTGGTGGGACGCCTCCTGAAGTCGTGGGACGAACGGCGACCGGGGCTCACCGTACCGATCGCGCAGGCCGGCTGGAAGAGCACCTCGACCTTCGATCTCACGAACTGGCCGATCCCCTGGCTCTATCCCGGGGATGCTGGCCCGTACCTCACCGCCGGGGTGTTTTGCGCGGCGTGGAAGGGCCAGCGCAATTCGAGCTTCCACCGGTTCCTTGTTCGGAGACCCCGGGAAGGTCCGATCCGAGTCGTTCCCCGACATCTGGACCGGATGATCCAGGACGCGCGTCGGGAGGGCCGGGAACTTCCTGTGGCCCTGGTCCTGGGAGGGCCCCTGGAGTTCCTGCTCGCCGCGGCCACCACCACCGATTACGGGGTGGACGAGATGGAGATCGCCTCGTCGCTCAGGGAAATGAGAACGGGCCGCCCCTTGCCTGTGGTGGAGCTCGGCAACGGTGTGAGGGTGCCGGCGGAGGCGGAGCTCGTCCTCGAGGGTCGGGTGACGTCGCGGGACGAACCCGAGGGTCCCTTCCTGGACATTCTGGGGACCTACGATCCCGAGCGCTCGCAACCCGTGGTCGTGTTCGACCGCCTCCATGCGGTCCCCGAGCCGGTGATCCCAGTGATCGTTCCCGGGGGGGACGAACATTTCCTCCTCATGGGGATCCCGAGGGAACCGGCGATCTACCGGAGCGTCCGCTCCGCGGTTCCGGGGGTCCACCAGGTCCGTCTCACCGAGGGGGGCTGCGCCTGGCTCCACGGTATCGTCAGCGTGGAGAAGAGGCGCGAGGGGGACGGCCGGAACGCGATCCTCGCGGCCTTCACCGGGCACCCTTCCCTGAAGAGGGTCATCGTCGTGGACTCGGACATCGACATCTTCGACGACCGGGAGGTGGAGTGGGCCCTCGCCACCCGGTTCCAGGCCGATCAGGGACTGGTCCTGGTACCCGGAGCGACCGGATCGAGCCTCGACCCCAGCGCGGGGCCGGATTCGCGGACGACGAAGTGGGGGCTCGATGCCACCTTGCCGCTTGGTCGCGACCGGAAACCCTTCCAGAGGGAGAAGTACTTCGCCCGTTCGGATCCCCCGGGGCGCGTTTCTCCCGCTCAGGGCTCGTCCGGCACCTCCTCGTCGGGTCTGGGAGCGACCTCGGGAGGAGACCGCCCCTCGTAAGGACGCGGCTGGTAGGGGGGCCTCGGGCTCGGGCCTCCAACCACGTCGAGGTTCACGGGCTCTCCCCGGGAATCATAGGCCCGCCAGTGGCGGGACTGGAACGGGAATCCCAGGATCAGGTGCCTTTTGCCCCAGCGACGGAAAAGGGTCAGGTCGGCCTCCGAAGGGTGGAGGGCCCCCGAAGGGTGGGAGTGGACCGTTCCCACGACCGTGAGGTCGACGGGTAGCATGTAGAGCTGGAAATTGGCGTGCCGCCGGCCGGCGGTGGTCCCGGGGAGCAAGATGAGGTCGGTAATGATCCCGGGGCGATCCGAGCGAAGGATCCCCCCGAACTCGTTGGGATAGGCGGAGGCCGCGCAGGCCAGGGCGCTGTCAAGCACGTTCCGGTCGATCGAACTCAGGACCCGGCGGCGGGGGCCAGCCTCCGGAGGGCCCGCAAGACGCCGCGGCCGGGGTCTGAAGAAGGGCATCGGGCTCACCGCGGCCAACCCAACAGCGAGGACCGGGCCAAGCGTTGGAGGAATCGGGAATCGAAGCGGATCAGCCGGGCGGCGTCCGGGGACTTCCAAACCTGGAGGCCCGACCCTTCCGGGAGGGGGACCGACTCCTGGCCGTCGGACACTACCACACCTCCGCGCCGGGCCCCCTGGAGCTCGACCTGGACCTCGTGCCAGGGCCCGAGGACGAGGGGGCGAGCCGGGCCGGGGAAGGGGGCCAGCGGGACCAGGAGCAACGCCTCCACAGAGGGGTCCACCACCGGACCTCCTGCGGAGAGGGCGTAGGATGTGGACCCGGTCGGGGTGGCCAGGATCAGCCCGTCCGACTGCAGGTCTCCGACGGTCATCCCGTCCATGGACACCCTCCAGGTCCGGAGCTTGCCCACCACGTCGGAATGGACCAGGATCTCGTTGAGGGCGTCCGGGACCGGGCGAGTCCCGACCTGGCCGGCCAGCCTCATCCGGGATTCCACGCGGAAGTCCCCCTTCAGCAGGGAGTCCAAGGACCTCTCCAGGGATCTTTCATCCGCCTCCACCTCGGACAGGAAACCCATCGAGCCCGCGTTAACGCTCAAGATCGGAGACCGACACCGCCGGGCGGTGTAAAGCAGGCTCCCGTCCCCACCGAAACACACCACAGCGTCCCCGTCGAACGTCTCCAGCGATGTCGTCTCGCCATCAGATAGTGCCCCCATCGATTCACGGGAGACGAGGACGGAGGCCTTTCCCTGGAGGTACGCCGCCGCGTGACGGGCCAGCGCGACGGCGCGGGGATTCTGCGGGTTTGTGGTCAGGATGATCTTCATGGGGTCCCTCCCGCGGGCCGGAGGAGATGGTCCCGGAGACGGGCGTCTCCGTAGGCCAGGACCGGGTGACGGGTCGACAGGTCCAAGGGCAGATCGAAAGGCCTCCCTTGCAGGTCGCACAGGTCCCCGCCGCCCTCACGGAGGAGGAGGAACGAGGCGGCCAAGTCCGTGACGCGGAGGTTGCGCTCCGGGGGCGCGTTCTGACAGAGATACGCGTCGGCGCTCCCCTGGGCCACATAGGCGATCTCCAGGGAGGCTGATCCCAACGCGCGAACGCGGCGGGCCTGACGAACCTTGGCCCAGACCGGTCCCTGGCTGTGCGTTCCCAGGTTCGCGAGGTACAGCTCGCGCCCGGGCTGCCAGGGTCGGACCGAGATTCTCTGGCCGTTCTTCCAGGCTCCCCGGCCCTTCTCCGCATACCAGAGCTCCCCGGTGAGGAGATCGAGGACCACCCCGGAGTTCACCCCTCGGAGGCTGTCCCTTCCGACCGCGAGAGAAACGGAATAGACGGGGAGTCCCCGTCCGGCGTTGTGGCTCCCGTCCACGGGATCAAGAAGGACCAGGTCCGGCCCCTGCCGGCTCACGTAACCTCTTTCTTCGGACAGAACGTGCCAAGGGGCACCGGTCCTCTCAAGGAGTTCAAGAACGGCGGTCTCGGCGATGCGATCCATCCTTTCGGTGGGGGTCCCATCGGCGCCCATGCCGACCATGTCCCGGAAATCGGACCGGCCCATGGCGAGCTCCAAGGCCCGACGCGCCGCGTAGGCGGCCCGGACCAAAATCCGCGTATCCTCCCCTAGGTCCATTACGAGCCTCGTCGGTTCGGTAGTCGATCCCCCCTCGATAATCCTTCCGACGGTTCGATCGGAGACCGGATGCGAAGGGATCTGTTTCGTGGTGTGAACCCTTTGAGGAAGCGACCCGAGGCTCGGGCAAGAGGGATAAGGCCGGCCCCTGTGACCTTGAGACCGAGGTCGATCCTTGGGGGCGACGGTGAACCCTCGTCGATACCAGTGGCCCGTCCTGGCCTGGATCCGGCTCCGGCTGCCCGAAGGGATGGGCTCCGGACCCACCGCGAGCTCCAGGGCAGCGCCGTCACCTCCCCTAGAGACCCTCCGGCGGGAACCGGTCGTCACGGATCCCCGTAAGAGGATCTTCGTACAGGAGACAGCCCACGGCGCGGGGATCCTGCGGATCCTCTGGGATGCGGATTCCCCTGGTATTCTGGAGGCCGAATGGCGGGAACCGCAGAGACGGAAGGTTTCGCGCGAGGAGCTGCGCATGTTCTGGGAGAGGACCCGGGAACTCCTGACCCCCGTGGGGCCTCTTCCGGTGGAGGCGGCCGACCCTCGTTGAGAGGGGTTCCCGACCCGGGCGCGTGAGCCGCCTCCTCCGGGTTCCCCGGAGGGAACGGGGACGAACCTCTCCGGTGGCGTCCCTCCCCCTCCCTAGCACGATCCAACGAGTCCAGGGGACCGATGGCTCTCGTTCTTCCGTGGAGGCCTCGGGGGTCCCCTTCCGGCGAGCTTCGAATTCTCCTTCGTCTTCGGACCTCCTTGGCCTTGGCCCCTCACCTTTTCGGGCTCCCCTCGCGATCAACTAGAGCGAAGGAGGGGGCTCGGAGGAAGATCTCCTGGGTCCCTGCCTCAGGTCCTCCAGCTCGGGACGAATTCCGAGGGTTGAGGGGCGGGAGAGTGTAACGAGTCTATATGCCCCGGCTTCTGCCGGGGGATCCATGGAGATACGTTTTCTGGGTGGCGCGAGCCAGGTCGGGTCCCTAGGGATGGTGGTCCGAGAGGGTTCCCACAAGGTACTCTTCGACTACGGGATGACCCCGACCGATCCTCCCCAGTACCCCCTCGCCCTCCCTCCGGGGCTCGAGTGGACCTTCCTCACGCATGCTCACTTGGACCATTCCGGTATGACCCCCCTCATCGTCCGCCAGACGGGCCATCGTCTGGTGACAACATCTCTCACAGAATCGATCGCCGAACTCCTCCTTCTCGATGCCCTCAAGGTGGCCCGTTCGGAGGGCTACCCGGAGCCGTTTGAGGCCCGAGAGGTCCGCCACCTTCTATCCCGCGCGGTGGGCCTCGGCCCCCAAGACGTCTTTCGAAATAGGGACCTGGAGGTCCAGCTCACTCCCGCGGGACACATCCCGGGAGCAACGATGTTCCTGTACCGGGGTGAACAAGACGTCCTCTTCACGGGGGACGTCCGGACCTTGCCGAGCCGCCTGGTCGCGGAAGCGCGCCCCCTGCCCGCCGATGTTCTGGTGATGGAAAGCACCTACGCGGGGCGAGAGCACCCCGACCGGCAAGAGACCGAGAGGCGGTTCCTGGACCAGGTCGAGGCTGTGGTCTCACAGGGTGGCAAGGTGCTCGTTCCCGCCTTCGCGGTGGGGCGGAGCCAGGAGGTGCTGCTCGCCCTCGCGAAGACAGACCTCGAGGTCTGGGTCGACGGGATGGCGAGGGCGGTCAACGAGGCCTACGAGTCTTCCCCCGAGTATCTTCGAGATCCGGTGGCCTTCCGTCGGACCCTCCACCGCGTCCACGTCGTCGAGGGAGCCTGGCAGCGCAAGAAGGCCCTCCAGGAGGCCGACGTCGTCGTGACCACCGGGGGGATGATGGACGGAGGACCGGTGCTGTGGTACCTCGACCGGCTTTACCGGGACACCCGGAACGCGATCTACCTCACGGGCTATCAGGTCGAGGGGTCGAATGGTCGTCAATTGATCGAGAAGGGATACATCGAGGTCGAGGGAGAGACCCTGCGCCCCTCCTGCGATGTCGCGATTTTCGATTTCTCGGCCCACGCGGGCCACAGTGAGCTCATCGACCTCGCCCGGAAGGTCGACCCCCGGGTGGTGGTCCTCATGCATGGAGATCAGAGGGAATTGCTGGCCCAGGACCTCGAAAAGGAGTTCCAGGTTCTTCTCCCAGAGAATGGCGAGACCCTGACCCTGTAGGGGGCTGAGGCTTCCCCCCTCCCAGAAGGGGGTTCTCAAGGAGCAAAAGACGTGTCCGGTGGTCCCGGCTCCGTTCTCGGCGGGCTCGAAGGGGTCCAGTCTCGGAGCTCCTGTTCGATCCGTTGCAGGAGCTCCGGCACCCCGTCCCCGGTCCGACAGGAGATCTGGAGACGGGAAGTGGGTCTTCGAAGGAGGTCGGACTTGTTTTCCACCTCCAGAACCTTCTTTGATGGAATTCGCCTCCGGAGCTCTCTCAGGAGCGCCTCCTGGTCCTCCAGGGGCCAGCCGCAGGTTCCGGAGGGGTCCAGGAGGAAGATGACAAGGTCACCGGAACTCTCGAGGGCCGCCCAGGCCTCTCGCTCGGCTGGATGAGGGCTGGGGCCTTCCCGGGGCAACAGCCCCGGGGTGTCCACGGCCTGCCAGACCCCCGTAGGACCCCCCGGAACATGGCCCACCCCCACGGCTACGGTGGTGAAGGGGTAGGACGCGATCCGGGGCCTGGCGGTACTGATGCGGCCCACGAGCGAAGACTTCCCGACGTTGGGAAAGCCGGCGACAACGATCCGGGGGCTCTCTTCCCCCAGCTCGGGACGACCTCGGAGCAGGTCCCGGGCCTCCCCCAGTGTCCGGAGGTCCGTCGAGACCTCGCGCAGGAGGCTGGCCGCGCGTCCGTAATAGCGGCGTACCGCCTCCGCGATCGCGTCCCGGGACTCCAGGCGGGGGATCCGGCGCTCCTCCTCGGTCCGGAATCTGAGGAGGCGGTCTTGGGCCCGCTGAACTCGAAGGACGCTCCGGGGCAAGGTTCCCGGGCCGAGATGCACTTCGACCAAGGCGCGAAGGAAGGCCGGTCGCTGTTGCCAGTGTCGGAACGGTTCGACGCGCGCCCGCAAGTGTCGCAGGAGGACCCCCGAGGCCCGACCGATCTTGCGCAAGCCCTGGTTCCGCCACCGGGAGATCGGATCACGCCCTCCCGCGACAACCCGAGACGCCCGGCGGAAGGCGATGTCTAGGATTTCCACCACCTCGGGAGAGTCCTCGGTTCGCATTCTCCGGTCGCGATTCCCGCTCGGCCTGGCCATGGATGCCGATCGTCGACGTGCGGCCCGCCCTGCGGGCCGGCCGCGAGTCCCCGGCCGGGGCCCTCCTCCAGGCCTTCTCGCCACAGGGCGAGACCAGTTCTTCGGACCCTTTATGCCCTTGGGACCCTGCGGGATGGGAAGAGAGGCGGCCGGGGGGTCAATCGATGACCGGGCCAGTGTCCCCAGAGGCTTCTGTCCCCCCGCCCGGACGGTTCAAAGCGCCCGCGTGGCCCCATGCGCGGACCTTCGAGGTGGAATACCGGCACCTCGATGTGCTGAACCATCTCAACCACGCGGTCTACTTTGGATTCATGGAGACCCTGCGCTGTGAGTACTACATGCGCCTGCGGGGGACTTCGGACCCCCAGGATCTCGACATCATCATCCTGGAGGCGACGTGTCGGTATCTGCGGCCGGTTGGCTACGCGGAGACCCTCTGGGGAGAAGTCGCCCCGGCTCGGCCTCTCGGTCATACGAGCTTCACATTGGTCTACCGATTCTCTCGGGCCCAAACCCGAGAGACCGTGGCGGCGGGACGCACCGTGGTGGTATCCTTCGACTACGCCTCGGCGAGCAAAAAACCGATCCCTCCGTCCGTTCGAGAGCAACTCGAACGGGACCTCGTCGAGAGTCCCCCCGAGTTCGCGGATTCGGGGAGGTCTGGGGCTCCTTTGCCCCCCCGGTGACCCCAGGGACACTCGGAGCCTCGGCCGAAAGGGTCTTAGCAGGCGGCTAATCCGGCGGCCCCGGGAGCCGAACGTGGGGCGCTGGATTCCGGGGGACGACGAGGAAGAGAGCGCTCTGCTCGCCGAGCTGGGACTGTCCTCGGCCGACGAACTCTTCCAAGACATTCCTCCCCGAGCCCGAATCCCAAGGCTGGGTCTCGGTCGCCCCCGGACCGAATCGGAGATCGTTTTCCACGTGGAGTCCCGCCTGAGGAAGAATCGGACCGACCGGGATCTCCTGTGCTTCCTGGGAGGACCCTTGCGTGACCGCTACGTGCCCGCCCTGGTCGACGGGATCCTGCAGCGTTCTGAGTTCTACACGTCGTATACGCCGTACCAGGCGGAGGCGAGCCAGGGGCTGTTGCAAGCCCTCTTCGAATTTCAATCCCTTTGGGTCGAGCTGACCAATATGGAAGTGGCTAACTCCTCGTTGTACGACGGGGGAACGGCGGTGGGGGAGGCCGCGCTCATGGCTCGCCGCCTCCGAGGGGGAAAGAGGTTCCTCGTTCCCGAAAACTTGTGGTGGGAGACGCGCAGCATCCTGGAGAACTATCTGCGGGGTCACCCCGTGAGTGTGGAATCTATCCCCGTGGACCCCAACAGCGGGGAGATGGACCTGGACACCGCCGTCCGTCGCTCCCGGGATGATTGTTTTGGTCTTCTGATCGAATATCCGGACAGTTGGGGCCTCCTGCAAAGGGGCCTGGACGGCCTGAAGTCGCGTCTCGGGGATGTCCCCCTTGTCGTGTCCACCGATCCGCTGGCGCTGACCCTCCTGGAGCCCCCGGGGTCCTGGGGGGCGGACATCGTCGTGGGAGAGGGTCAGGGCCTCGGGATGCCGGTCTCCTATGGAGGTCCCCTCTTGGGACTGATCGCGGGACGCCGCCGGGACCTTCGGGCCCTTCCTGGCCGCCTGGTCGGGGCCAGTGTCGATGCGGAGGGCCGTCGGGCCTTCACCTTGACCCTCCAGACCCGGGAGCAGCACATCCGCCGGTCTCGGGCCACCTCCAACATTTGTACCAACCAGGCCCTCATGGCCCTGGCTTTCACAGTGTACTGCACTCTCCTCGGCCCTCGGGAGCTTGCCGACCTCGCGCGACAGGAGGTCCGAGAAGCGCATCGCCTGGCGGAACGGCTCTCCTCTTTCCCCCAGCTCCGAGCCCCCCGGTTCGCCCTCCCTTACTTCAACCGGTTCGTGCTGGGGCTTGAGGGGCTGACCCCCCCGGACTTTCTCGGGGCCATGGCCCGTCACCGGATCCTCGCGGGCTCCCGGCTTGAAGATCCCCGGCGTGGGGATCCTTCGTCGGCCTTCCCCGGGATTCTCGTCGCCCCCCCGACGACGGGAGCCACCCGGGCCATAGAGCGGTATGTCCAGGCGACCCGCGAGGTTCTTTCCTCGGGAGGAAAGTCCCCATGACCTTCCGTCAGGCCCGATGGGATGAGCCTCTTGTCTGGGAGATCCGCCCCTCTCCCCCCGCTTCGCCCGGGGACGGAGCCTTATCCGAACTTCTGGGAGGGTACGCCCGTCGGACCCCGTGGCGCTGGCCGGAACTCTCGGAGCTCGAGGTGGCTCGCCACTTTACGCGGTTGTCGCAGATGAACTTCGGGATCGAGACTTCGTTCTACCCGCTGGGGTCGTGCACGATGAAGTACAACCCCCGGGTCGGAGAGATCCTCGCTCGGAACCCGAAGATCGCCCACGTGCACCCCGATCAGCCGACCGAGACCGTCCAGGGGATTCTGTCCATCCTCTATGACATGGAACGGATGCTGGCCCGGATCAGCGGCCTTCCGCACGTGTCGCTGCAGGTGGCGGCCGGGGCCCATGGGGAGTTCGTGGCGCTTCTGATGATTCGGGCCCTCTTTCAGGATCGGGGCGAAACCCAGAGGACCGAGGTCCTCCTGCCGGACACAGCTCACGGCACGAACCCGGCCTCGGCCGCGATGGCCGGCTTCCAGAGCCGAGAGGTCCCGTCGGACAACGGCTGTGTGAGCCTCTCGGCGCTCACCCGGATGCTCAGCGACCGGACAGCGGCCTTCATGCTCACGAACCCCAACACGGCCGGTCTGTTCGAAGAACGGGTGCTCGAGATCGCCGATCGCGTGCATGAGGCTGGGGGGATCCTGTACTATGACGGAGCGAACCTCAACGCGATCCTCGGGAGGACCAGCCCAGGGGCCATGGGCTTCGATGTGGCTCATTTGAACCTTCACAAGACCTTCGCCACACCCCATGGCGGGGGCGGCCCCGGGGACGGGGCCCTCTGCGTGGGGGACCTCCTCGAGCCTTACCTACCGGTCCCTCGATTGCGACGCGTGGGACGACGCTACACCTGGTCGTATGAAGAGCCACGCTCCATAGGGAAGGTCAAGCTGGCGTACGGGAACGTGGGGCTGATCCTGCGGGCCTACGCGTATATCCTCTCCCACGGGGAGTCCGGTCTGAAGCGAGTTTCCCGACGGGCCGTACTCAACTCCAACTACCTCGCCCAGCGGCTGGGCCGGCATCTCCCCCGACCGTTCAAGACCCTGGTCAAGCACGAGTTCGTCCTTTCCGGCGCCCCCCTGCGGGCGCGGGGCGTCCGGACACTGGACCTGGCCAAAAGGCTCCTGGACGAAGGGGTCCACGCTCCCACGGTGTATTTCCCCCAACTGGTCGAAGAGTCCCTGATGGTGGAGCCGCCGGAGACCGAATCGAAACGGGACCTCGATCTCTTCTACGAGGCCTTTGTCCGGGCCCTCAACGAATCCCCCGAGGTGCTCCGGCGGGCCCCCCAGAACCTTTCGGTTCGAAGGGTGGACGAGGTTCAGGCCGCCCGGGAGCCTCGATTGAGCTGGCGGGACCTGGAGAAGGAGAAGGCGAATCCGGTCGCCTCGACTCCCCCGGAGGGTTGACCCGATGCAAGACCGCGTCCGACGCCTCTTTGGCCGCCTGCGCGAACCCCTCGATGCCGCCCTCTTTCTGAACGCCCAGCACCCGCACCTGGATATGACCTTCTACTACGTCTCGGGGCTGGCCGCCGGTCTGTTCGAAGGGTGCGCCGCCATCGCGCTGCCGGACGGCGAGCTACGCCTCCTGACCAACCCGCTGGAGGCGGAGACCGCGGGACACGCGGAACAGGCCCTGGTGGAGGTTGTCAAGTCCCGGGACGAAATGCCCCGGGCCCTCCGGGAGCATCTCCCTTCCCAGGGGAAGATCGGGCTGAACTTTCGGGAGCTCACCCACGAATGGTTCGTAATTCTCCAGAAGGAACTCCCCGGAGCGACCTTCGTGGACATCTCGGAGGCCGTCCGCCGCGCCCGGGCCGTGAAGGACGCGCGAGAGGTCCAGACTCTTCGGGAGGCCGGGAAGATCGTCAGTCGTGTGGCGGAACTCATCCCCCAACTGCTGCGGGAAGGTCTCACCGAAATCGAGCTCGCCACCGAGATCGAGCACGAGATGGGACGGCGGGGGGCGGCGGGGCGATCCTTTGACACCATCGTCGCCTTCGGACCCCATTCGGCGGAACCCCACTACGCCCCCGGTCCCGTCCCCCTGCGCTCCGGGGATTTCGTGGTCTGCGATTTCGGGGCGCTCCACAGACACTATTGCTCGGACTTGACTCGTTCCTATTTCTGGGGAGACCCCGAACCCAAAGCCTGGGACGACATCCTTCGGGTGGTCCTTCGAGCGCAGGAGGCCGCGCTGGCGCTGGTTCGGGCAGGAGTCCCGGCCCGAGAGGTCCATATGGCGGCCGCCCGGGTGATCGACTCGTCCCCCTTCCGCGGCCTGTTCACGCACAACCTCGGACATTCCATTGGGCTCACGGTCCACGATGGGTTCTCGCTCACCCCCCGGACCGAGGATCCCCTGGAAGCCGGGATGTGCCTCACGGTGGAGCCCGGCATCTACATCCCGGGGCGCGGAGGGATCCGGATCGAAGATGACATCCTGGTCACGGACGCGGGTTTCGAATTCCTCACAGACGCCCCTCGCTCCTTCCCCGCGATCCGGGCCTCTGGGCAATGAAGACCCTTCCGGAGCGGGTCAGAGGAATCGACGGCGGACCTTCAGATAGGCCCGGAGGTCCCGTTCAAAGCTGCGTCGTGTGAGGCAGATACGTACACCGCGGCCGTCGCCGAACAGCTCGCCCGGGCCCACCAAGACGCCTCCTTTCAGGGCCGCCTGGGACAGCCGACGGGAAGGTAGGCGCCCCCGCCCCCGGTCGAACCAGACGGGCGCCGCGAGTTCCGGGACGCCGGGAACGAGGTCCCGCAGGATCCTCAGGTTCCGCCGGAAGAGCTCCCGGGACTCCTGCAGGATCCGATCCCGGTTCCGGAGGAGGCGAAGTCCGGCGGTTACGGACGCCCGCGCGGGAGGGTCCAACAAGAGGGCGCTCAGATCCTCCAGGTTCTTTGCCTCCTCCTCGGGCGCGATGACGTACCCCAGACGGATCTCGTCCGCTCCGTAGATCTTGGTGAAGCTGCTACTCACCCAGAATCGAACGCGACCACCGTGCCACGACGCCGCCCCGGGGCCGGGGGTGAACTCCCGGAAGATCTCGTCGATGAGGACGTTCCTAAGGCTCCCCCCCCACGCGAGGACGTCTTCCGAGGACCAGAGCCGTCCTTCCGGGTTCCAGGGGTTAGAAAGGACTCCGCCTCGCGCGCCCCTCGGGTGCCGCTGCGGATGGAACCCGAGGGCCCGGGCCCCATCCCCCAGAGGGGGATACTCGGGCCGACGCACGAGCAGAGCTCCCGAGGCCGCGCGTCGCCGACGCATCCAGGAGGTTGCGACGAGCGCATTGGATTCCGTGGCGCCGTGGGTCAGGACTATCCGGTCCCGAGAGACCCGGTGGACCTGGGCCAGGGCCCGACGCAGGTCCTCCGGATCGGAGGGACCGGGTCGGGGGTCGTTAAGGAGGCGGCGGACCGTCGTCAGTTCCCCGGTCATCCCGCTCAGGGACAGATTGTGAGGGACCCCGCTGTGAGACAGGATCCAATCGGCCAGAGGAAAGGACACATCGGACCTAGCCAGGTCGGTCATATCATCCTACCGGGAGGCAACCTTCATGGGGAGACCCGACGTGGCGTCGTCAATGCGCAGCCGAGTTCGGCGGATATTTCGCGAATTGTCCAAGCCCCCCGACGCTATCCTCCTCGCCAATGCGACGGAGCCGCACGTGGACCAGAGCTTCTTTTACGCCACCGATGTCCAGAGCGGCACCTTCGAAGGTTGCCAAGCGGTCCTCTTCCCGGACGGGAGCACCCATATTCTGACGCACCCTCTCGAAGCTGAGAGCGCCCGGACCGCCCGAGAATGCCACGTGGAGGTGGTGACCAAGAGAGAGGAGCTGGTAGGAAAGCTGCGCGACCTTATCCCCGCCGGTACGACGGTGGGGATCAACGAGGAGGAGCTCACCTATTCCACATTCCGGCAATTGAGAAAGGCCCTCCCGCGGGTGCGCTTCGTCGATGTGTCACGGGCCATCCGAAAGGCCCGGGATGTCAAGGGTCCGGACGAAGTCGCACGACTGCGCCAGGCGGCCCGCATCGGGAGCCGGGTGGCCCGGGACGTCCCGTCCCTTCTGCGCCGCGGGATGACGGAGCTGGAGCTGGCGGGGGAGATGGAATACCGGATGTTCCGTTACGGGGCCGCCGGGAGGTCCTTTCCCACGATCGTCGCGTTCGGTCCGCATGGGGCCCTCCCCCACTTCCATCCGACCGCCTCCCGGCTCCGGCCCGGAATGGGTATCGTCTGCGACTTCGGCGCGCTTCATCAGCGCTACTGCTCCGATATCACCCGCTCCTACGCCTTTGGTCGCCCACCCCCGGAACTCCGGAAGATCCACGAAACGGTCCTCGAGGCCCAGGCGGCGGCCCTGGACACGATCCGGGCCGGGGTCCCGGGGCGGGAACCGCACCTGGCGGCCAAGGCCGTCATCGACCGCTCCCCGTGGAAGGGCCGATTCACTCACGGGTTGGGTCACTCCATCGGCCTCGCGGTCCATGACGGGTACGGAATGGGGGAGCGAACCGAGGAACCGCTCCAGGCGGGGATGTGCGTCACGGTGGAACCGGGTATCTACGTGCCCGGTCTCGGAGGGGTCCGGATTGAGGACGACATCCTGGTGACCCGACAGGGATGGGAGTGGTTGAGCAAGGCCCCACGGGGCTACACGGAGGTGTCCTGAGTGAAGATCGCCGTCCTGACGGGAGGGGGGGACTGCCCGGGGCTGAACGCCGCCGTCCGGGCGGTGGTTTACCGAGCCGAGCAGCGGGGGCACACGGTGTGGGGGCTCCGCGATGGATGGAAGGGCCTCCTGTCCTCCGATCCTCCCACCCGTCTGGACCGCGCGAGCGTTCAGGAGATCGTGGGATGGGGAGGCACGGTTCTCGGGAGTTCCCGGACCAACCCCTTCAAGTCGGAGGATACGGCGAAGGACGCCCTGCGTCGGTTCCAGGACGGAGGGTTCGAGGGCCTCGTCGCCATCGGAGGCGATGACACGTTGAGCGCGGCTCTGGCGATGCACCAGAGGGGGGGTCCGGTCGTAGGCGTGCCGAAGACGATGGACAACGACGTCGAAGGGACCGACTGGACCTTCGGCTTCGATTCGGCCACCTCGGTGGCGATGGACGCGTTGTCCCGGCTGCGAGACACGGCCCGCAGCCATCATCGTGTCCTCATCCTCGAAGTCATGGGACGACACGCCGGATGGGTGGCCCTCCTGGCCGGACTCGCATCGGGAGCCGACTACACGGTCCTCCCCGAGGAGCCGTTCGATATCGCCCGCTTCCGGGAGTGCGTTCAGAGGGCGATACAGGCCCGGGGATACGCCCTTGTCGTCGCCTCCGAAGGAGCGGAGGTCTCGTCAGACCTTCGGGGGGGGACGGCCACTCGCGACGATTTCGGCCACGAGATTCTCCGGGAAAAGGGGGTGGCGGCTTATCTCGCGCGTCGCTTGGAGGAGGAGGGGGGTTGGGAGTGCCGAACGGCCGTGATCGGGCATATTCAGAGGGGCGGACCTCCGACCCTCTTCGACCGGGTCCTCGCGACCCGCCTCGGAGCCTACGCCATCGACCTCGTGGAGCGCCGAGAGTTCGGCAAGGTCGCGGTCCTCCGGGGGGAGGAGATTCGGGCGATCCCCCTGGCCGAAGCGGTGGCCCGCACCCGAAAGGTCTCTCCCTACTGGCTGGACCTTCTCCACACGTTCGACGCCTGAGCGCGACCCGAACCCATGACCGAGGTCCGCGCTCTCTGGTTCCAAGAGGACACACTCTTCCTCCTCGACCAGAGACGCCTCCCGCAGGAGGTTCGAGTTCTCCGACTTCAACGGGTCGAAGAGGTGGCCCAGGCCATCCGGGACATGGCGGTCCGAGGCGCCCCGGCTATCGGCGTGGCGGCGTCCTACGGGATGGTTTTGGCGTCCCGGGAGGGGCGCTGGGATCCGGCGTCGGCGGGCGCCCTCCTGTCGTCCACGAGGCCCACCGCTCACGATCTCTTCGCGGGGGTCTCCCACGTGGCCAAGGTCTGGCAGGACGGGGGTGATCCGAAGGCGGCGGCCGAAGAGTACCGGCAACGGGTGGTGGGAGAATGCGAACGGATCGGGCGTGTAGGGGCCCCGCTTCTCGGTCCCGGGGCCCGGATCCTTACGCACTGCAACGCGGGAGCCCTGGCGACCGTCGAGTGGGGGACGGCCTTGGCCCCGATCCGGCTCGCGCATCGGGCTGGACGGGACCCCTTCGTCTGGGTCGACGAGACCCGGCCTCTGCTTCAGGGGTCCCGGCTGACGGCCTGGGAACTCCAGCAGGAGGGCATCCGCCACAGCGTGATCGCCGACAATGCCGCCGGCTACTTCCTCCAGAAGGGCGATGTGGATTTGGTCCTGGTCGGGGCCGACCGGATCACCCGGTCCGGGGACTTCGCGAACAAGATTGGGACTTACGAGAAGGCGGTGCTGGCGCGCGAGAACGGTGTCCCCTTTTACGTGGCCGCCCCGTGGAGCACCTTCGATTTGAAGATGGCCGAGGGAAGGGAGATCCCGGTAGAGGAGCGCTCGTCCGAAGAGGTCACCCAGTTCCAGGGGACCCCGAGCGCCCCCCCGGGAAGCCCCGGGCGTAACCCGGCCTTCGATATCACCCCGGCCCGTTTCGTGACGGGGTTCATCACGCCGGACGGGATCCTGGCTCCCTCGGAACTGGCGCGGGTGTTGCGCGAACGGTCCCGGGATGGAGGATGACACCCCCCGGGGAGCGCCCCGATCGGGAACTTCCGGTGGGAGGGTCGGTCCTCCCGCCCTTTGAACCCGAGCCCACGGCTCGACAGACCGTGATCCTAGACCACTAGACTATCGGGGCACCCAAGGCGGGCACCTCGGTTCGTGCTATAAATTCTTCCCGGCCCTCATCCGGTGGTTCTCGCCCCCGAGGCCATGGGCCCATTCTCAAGGGTCTTCGGGCCCCATCGTCAGATCGCGCCTTCTCACCTCCGGCCGAGGAGGCCAGTGAGGTCGCTCACCTCCTCTGCCGCTGGAACCACCGGTATTTAGCCTGTCTCCCGGCTGGGGAACCTCGACACGGGGACAGACGAAGACAGGAGAAGAAAGAGAGGTAGACATGGGAGCGTTTCTGAGCTTTGTGGGCTTCCTGACGCTGGTCAGCACGCTCATGGTGCTCCTGGCGAGCTTGGGGATCCCGGTGGTTCCCCTGGCTCACGAGTTGTTGCACTACGCCCTGAACTTCCTTCAGAACCAGCTCGGGATCACCCCCTAGGACGCCGATCCCAACGGGGGGTCTTGTGACCCCCCATTTTTTCTGCCGGACCATCCCCCGATTGCGCGTCGGAGGTACGGCCCAGATCAGCCCTCGGGTTCGCCCGGCGGGTCGGAGGCCCCGTCCACCGTCCCCTCAGGGGAGGAGACCTTTTTTCGCAGGATGGGATGAACCGTCCCGGGACTCCCCTCGGGCATCCCGTAAACCCCTTCGACAATCTCGCAGTCCTGCCAGTTGACGCCCACGGTGACGGCCGGAAAACGGACTTTCAAGGTGTAGTTCGCGAGCTTCCCGACGACCAGTCCCTGGGCCCCTTCCACCAGGGCCGGGTTCATGACCGTCAGATCCTTCGTCAGGCGGACCCGGGTCTTGAAGAACTCGACTCGGGAAAGCTCCGAGCGATCCTTCACGCGCGTCGGAACCTTCCCGGTGGGTTTAAGCTTTGGCCGCGCCTTTCGGGCTTGGCCCCTCGGGGTCAGGAAGGCCCTTATATGAGCGCCCGGCATGCGAGCCTTCGCGCGGCTCCCATGTCGGAGGGTTCGAGGCGGAGCGAAAAGACCGTCCATCTTCGCATCGACCCCAACGACGAGAGCATGACGCTCGAAGACGTCCTTTCGAAGATCACCGAGCTCCAAAGGAAGCATCCGGATCGAGAGGTCTTCTTCGATGGGGACGAATATGCGATCTGCTCCCGACCGAAGAGACCCAAAGCGACGCCCCACCCGTGACTCCGGCGAACTCGGACGACCCCTCCTGGTCCTCAACCTGAAGAACTATCCCTCCGCCTGGGGATCCGGATCCCTGCGTTTCGGTCGTTGGCTTGAGACCCTGTCCCGACAGTCCGGGGTCGCCTGCGCACTCGCTCCCCCCCCGTTCATGCTCTCCGAAGTGGCCCGAGCGGTGCACGTTCCGGTCCTCTCCCAGCATGTGGACGACGTGAGTTCGGGGGCCACCACCGGCTGGCTGACGGCGGAGAGCCTCAAAGGGGCCGGGGGGCGCGGAAGCCTCGTGAGCCACTCGGAGCATAGACTCTCCCTGGACGGGATCCAGGCCCGTTGCCGGCGTCTCGCCTCCGCCGGATTGGTCTCGGTCGTTTGCGTGGACGAGGAACGCCGGGCCTGGCGTATCGCCGAGCGGGTGAGGCCGCCCTATCTCGCCGTGGAGCCTCCAGACCTGATCGGTGGTCGGGTCTCAGTCTCGCAGGCGCGGCCGGAGATCATCTCCCGGACGGCCGAAGGGGTCCACCGGCGATCGGGCCGCACGGTGGTTCTCTGCGGGGCGGGGATCCATGAGGCCCGGGACGTGCGTCGCGCCCTGGAGCTCGGGGCGCAGGGCATCCTGGTTTCCAGCGCCGTCGCCAACGCCCCGGAACCTCGCCGCGCGTTGGAACGTCTTCTGAGGGGATTCGCCGCGGCTCCGTGAGCTTCCCGTCCCTACCGGATCCTTTCCAGGGAGAAGCTCCCGAGAGAGAGCCCCCTCTGGGTGAAGCGATACTCGATCCAGGATCGGGACTTGACCGACTCCAACCCCACCACGCTTAGCGAGTTCTTCCCCTCCTCCGAGCGGAACAGGAGACTGCCGTCCATCCGCGTCTGGATGGCCTCCAACTGTCGGTCCGTGTGGAGGCCCCGGTCCACCGAGTACAGCGCCGTGACGTTGTGCAGCTTGAGCATGCCCACCAGATTTTGCAGGAACGCCAGGGAGCGGTTCTCGTCGGAGGCGATGAAGAGAGCCGACAGGGAGAGACAGCCGAACCGAATCGACACGGGGAGACCCTCCCACTTCCGGAGCGCCTCCCGAATCCTCTGAAGGATGGCGGTCTGCTCTGCGGGTCCCAAGGGGGTCGCGTCGGGTCGTGTCGCGCCGATCCAGACGAGGTGTCCAGCCCCTTCGTACTCCGGAAGGTTCGGGAGGTGGATCCCGAGGTCTGGGGCGAGTTCCGAGGGGGGACGAGACGCCGCCAGAACAATGGCCTTTTCACCTCGCCTCAACCCTTCGGCGAGGAACGCGTGAATCGCCACCTCCTTCCCCGTGTACGGTGGACCGATGAGCGCGACATGGCTCCGGGGGGGAAGCCCTCCTCCCAGGAGCTCGTCGAGGCGTGGGATGCCCCAAGTCACCTTCGCGGTCTCTTCGGGTCTCGTTCCTTCATCCTTTGGGTTTGAATCCCCGGACCTGATCTTCTGGGGAGCGGTTTCTGGGGCGGGGGGAGCCGCTGCTCTCCCGGGCAAGGGTCCCACCCCGGTCTCGGGTCCCCTCCAAGGACCGCGAAGCCCCCTTTCGACCGTCTCCTTTCCGAGCGCGGAACGTTCTCGGGCGCGAAGGATACCCCATTGGGTCTCGAGCTCCTTTTCCCGCTGACGAAGGGTCTCGAGCCGGTCCTGCAAGCGCTGCTCCTGCTCCCGCACACGGGTCTCGTGCTCCTTCAGGGCGGCCTCCCGGCCTTCCAGTTCCCGAAGGCCCAGACTGGCCTGGCTTTCGGCCGTTTGGGCTCGACGGACGGCCTCCTGCAACCTCTGGATCTCCGCCTCGTGCCGATCGGCGGCGCTCTTCCAGAGCGCGGTCTGGGCCTGGATCTCCCGCTCCCGGGCCGTAACCGCCGCTTCCCGGGCGACGAGGGCTTTGCGACGTTCGTCGACCTCCTGGCGACCCTGCCGGATCTGTTCCTTCTCCTTCTCAAGGGTCGCGCGGGAACCTTGCAGCTCGGAGGTCTCCTCTCGGAGCTGTTGGGCCTGCCTCTCCAACTCGGCCTTCTGGCGGGCGAGCTCCCGCTCCCGCGCCACAAGGTCTCCCGGGGGTCCCGAGGTCAGGGCCTGCACGGCGACGAGGGCCCGGGCGTCGGCCTCGCGCTCCTGGGCCTCCCTCAGACGGGCCTCGGTCTCCTTCAGTTTCCTTTGAAGGGTCTCCCGCTGCTGCTGGAGTTCCAGGGACCATTTCTGGACCTCGGTGGATCGGGCGTTGATTTCGACCTCCTGTTCCCGGACGGTCTGCTCCCGAGACAGGAGCTGCCGTTCCCTTTCGCCTAATTGGGCCAGGGAGATTTCCAGGTCCTGCTGACGGGACCGGAGCTGTTCTTCCCGGCTCCGGAGGGATTCCATCGCGGCCGCGACTTCGGCCGCCTTCGGGATCAGGGCCCGCTCCTTCTCCAGGAGCGTTCGCGCCCGTTCCCGGAGATGGGTGTCCAAGGCCTCCAGCTCTCGCCTCCGCTCGGCGAGCGAGGCCGCTTGGTCCTGGAGGGCACTGGCTTGAGCCTCCACATCGGCCTCGCGACGGGCCAGAGCCTCCTCCCGGAACGTGAGCACTTCGGCCCGGCGGGAAAGGTCCTCGGAGATCTGGAAGAGCTTCTCGTGGCCCCCCGCCACCACCTCCCGTTGATGGGCCCGCGTGCCGCTGGCCATCAACAGAAGGAGAGCTCCGGCCGCGATGGTGAGGAAGGCCGAACTGCTGAACGACGCGAAAAGGACGAAGTTGACATTGAAGGGCGCCAGGAGGATCGCGTAGAACAGCCAGAACAATCCCACCGGCAGGAGGGCACTGAGGATGCTAGCCACCTTCCGGGTGGGCCACCCCCTCCAGGTCAAGGCCAGGGCCGCCAGGGGGAGGCCGACCGCGAGCAGGGAAACCGGGTATATCTCCGGAGTGAAAGCGGTCAGCAAGGGAGGTCCTACGTGGATCAGGGAGAGCAACAGGAGTCCGGAAAGGAGACCCGAGAGGATCAGCGAGATTAGGGAGAGCGAGAAATGCGCCTCGAATGGCCAGTAGCCGTAGGGTCCCCACTTTTCTAGGAATATGACCAGGGAAAGGCCTAAAGCCCCGAGGATCGGGATCACCAGCGGAAAGAGGATGCCGAGGCGGTGGCCGGGACCGGCCAGGTACGGCGTGGTCTCAAGGGCGAGGGACAGGAGGGCGTCCAGGAGCAGCAGGGCCCCCATGACCAAGCCCAAGTACAACCCCTGGCGACCGAGCCTTAGCTGGAGCAGGGCCTCGTGGCGAGCCCTCTCCAGATCCCCCACCGCGGGAACAGTGACCGCCGTGGTCCGCCGGGCGGACGACGTCCCCGCCTCAGCAGGCCGTCCCTGCGACCGCCGCGACAGGGACCGAGAGGCCCCCGAACCTGTCATATCCCGGGAAGGGGAGCTTGGAGCCAAGGCCGCTCATCCTCGTGCCCTTGGGCCCTTTGTTATGGGTACGTCCTAGCTCATTAATCCATGTCCTCACGTCCCCTGACAGGAGTCCGACACCGGTATCCTTTCGGGAAGGATATGGGAAGGTGCCATCCAAATTCCTCTCTGTCAGCGCGGCCGGGCCCGGGCAGACGCGACCGCGGGCCCTCTCCTTGGGAGAAGGCCGTCCGGGCGGGTCCGGCGATCCGTAACCTAACCCTTGTCCGAGAGTCGGGAGGAGGATCGGATGGCTCCGCACAGGTCGGGCTCGGCCACAGGCGTCTTCAAGACAAAGTCGTTCCAGCGCCCCTTCCCGATCAAGGGGGGGACCCGGGCGGGTTCGATGACCACGCCGAGACGACCCTGGAACCCGTTGGCCTTCCTTTCTCGGACCCAGGCCTCGGCCTTTCCCAGGTCCTCGGGAAGAATGAGGACCACGTTGGCCTCAGGGTGGGTCAGGACCAGAGGGAGAGCCTCCTCCAGGTTGGCGGCCTCCCCATGGACCTCCAGCCGGTTCCTCTTCAGGCATTCGACGAGCTGAGCCCTCTCGCCTTCAGTCCCGCCCACAAGGATGGTGCCCGGTGTCTCCGCGGCCGTCAAGGGAACGAGGAGATTTCCCTCCCCATTTGAAGCCTACGCCCGAAGGGGCCTCTTTGATCCTACCTGTTGAGGAGCGCCTCTTCCTGAGGTCCTATCGGGGGGGCCACAGGAAGGGCCCGACGGAACCGGACCCAGACCCTTTCACCCGAAGCCAGAAGGGCTTCGCGGGTTCCCCATCGGGCTTCCAGTAAGCCGTCGGGAGGTATCCCCCGGCATTCAGGACGGCTATCGGTGGGGACCAGGGACCGGAGAAAGAGTTGAACCCCCGTCTCGGAGTACCCCGAGGCCACGACAACGACCGGCACCGATCCTTCGGACCGCTTCCCTTCCGTGTCGAGGACCACATCTTCGGGATGCACCGCCAACCAGCCCGAGGGACCCCGAACCAGGTTGTAGCCCAGGAAGCGGGCCGTGACCGCATCGTGGGGCCGGTCCAGCACCTGGGGGACCGGTCCCCCCTGCCTCCACTTGCCCGCGATGAGCACGGCTAACCGATCGGCCAGAAAGGCTCCCTCATTGAGATCATGGGTCACATGGACCACCGCCACGTTCTCCTCCCGAAGCGACGCCTTCAGGTCCACCTGGAACTCCTTTCGGTGAGGCGGATCGACCGAGGCGAGGGGTTCGTCGAGGAACAGGGCCCGGGGATGGGGGGCAAGGGCCCGGGCCAACGCCACCCTCTGGGCCTCCCCGCCGCTGACCGTGGCGGGCGCGCGATCCCTGAGGGGGGAGATATGGAACCGGTCCAGGAGTTCGTCCACGCGAGCTTGGGTCTCCCGTCGGGACCAGCCCCGAAGCTCCAGGGGATAGGCGACGTTTCGTTCGACGCTCCGATGGGGAAGCAATCCGGGGTCCTGGAAGACCATAGCAAAGCCGCGCCGGTGAACGGGAACGTCGCCGAGATCCTGACCGTCATGGCGGATCGCTCCGTGGCGAGGGGGAAGGAGCCCGGCGAGAGCCTGGAGAAGTGTGGACTTCCCCGCTCCGTTGGGCCCGAGGACCGTCAGCGTCTCCCCATCCCGAATCGCGAAGGACAGCGGCCCAAGCCGGAAGTTCGATCGCTGGACCTCCAGGTCCACCACCTCCAGGCTCGCGGTGGGGGAGGTCATGGTCTTTGTCTCCGAAGAGGCCTCAGTCCGAGCGCTCCGAATACGACGAGGCTCAGAAGGGCCAGGAGCGCCCCCAAGGCCGAGGCCCCGCCTAAGAGACGGGTGTTGTCCAACAGATACATCTCGACGACGACCGTCGTGTAGCGGGGAATGTAGAGGAAGTTCGTGGCCGTGAACTCACCCAGGCCGATGGCGAGGGCGAAGGCCACCCCCACCCGAAGGGCCTCCCGCGCCATTGGAAGACGGACCTCGAAATGGGCTCTCTCGGAGCTCGCTCCCAAGACCCGCGCCGCCTGCCAGGCCCTCGGCTCCTGGAATCGAAGTTGGTCCTGCAGCGTTTGCAGGACGAAGGGGATCCCGAAGCAGGCCTGGCTTCCCACGATGAGAAGCCAGAGGGTGGGGGGAAGCTCCAGGGACGTGGCATAGGCCGTGCTCAGGGACAAGGCCAGGATCACAGGAGAGACCAGTAATGGAAGGAAGGTCAGGAGGGCCAAGGTTCGACCGGGCAGAGTCGTCTCCAGGTCTGAGAGCGCGGCCAGGGCGGTGAGGAGAACTACGATCCCGGTCGCGAGACCCGCAAAGAGAAGGGTGTTGACGAGGACCGTAGACAAGGGGACGCCGACGACGCCGAGGACCCGGGAGGAGATCAGGGCATCCCAGTTGGACAGGCTCCAACCGCTCCCCCGGGTATAGAAGGACGAGCCCACGATCGCGAAGATCAGGGCAAGTTCGAGGCTGACCAGGACCGCGGTCGCGGACCCCAGGACCAGGGACGAGCTCTGTCCCCAAAATGAAACCTCAGTATCGGAGGGATCCGGTCCTCCGCCCAGGCCCCCGAGCCCTGTCCGGTGGGTGACCCAGATGTAGAGGCCGACCGGGAGGGCCAGAAGGATCAGGGTCCAGGCCGCAAGGATGGTAGCCGCCGGGGTTCCGGAGAGAATGGTAATCTTGTCCAGGGCGTAGATCCAGTCCTCGACGGTGTAATACGACGGTCCCCCCAGAATGAGAGGGGGCGCGAAGCTCAAGAAGGACAGAAGAAAGGTCAGAAGGGCTCCCAGTCCCGAAGCGAGGAACGTGGGACGGAGCCAGACGTCCCGGAAGACCCTCCAGGGTCCGCCCCCCGCGGTCCGTACCGCCCACTCCCGGGAGACCGGGATGGCCCGAAGGGAGGCCGCCGTGTACAGGACGACCATGGACGCGTTGAAGAGCACATTGACCAGGAGAATCGCGGGCAACCCCGTGCCCAGCACCGCCAGGCCCCCCCACATGGAACTCGCCAGACCCCCGCTCCCGAACAGGTCCTGAACCCCCACGATGACCACAAGGCTCGGAAGGACGAACGGGACCAACAACAAGGTCTGAGCCCATCGCACCGCCCGTCCGCGGGACCTTCCCAGGAAGAGTCCCACGGGATACCCCCACGCCCAAGCGAGGGCCGCGCTGAGACTTCCCTGGACCAGTGAGTTTTCCAGCGCCCGACGGGCCAGCTGGGCCTCCAGGCCCGGGCCCCAGAGCGCGGCCATCCACGCGACAAACGAAGGGTTCGACGCCACCGCCGAGAGGATGAGGGATCCGAGGGGGAAGACCACAAAGATCCCCAGAAAGAGGGCGAGGGGGACCTGAGGGAGTAGCCTTCGAAGCGGGGGGAAGATGCCCCGGGACAAGGTTACGCCCTCGCCGATCCGACCGCGGAGCTCTCAATGTTCTGCCACTCTAGCAGGAGGTAATTCAGGATCTGCGAACTGATAGCCGGGCTGGTGAGGTCATTCAGAGGTGTGATGGTGGACGGGGGAATGCAAGCCCGATAGTAGGCCATCGGCACCGGGACTGACCCGTTCGCGGGGTACTCCCACTCGTTGAGCGGGATCAGACTCTGGACCTGCGAACTGAGCATCCAGTTCTCGAATTCCTCCGCCAACGTGAGGTTCGTCACGCCGCCCCGGACGATGCCCATGCCATAGATGGTCTCCCACCCGTAAGCCTTCCCCCCGACATAAGTAACGGTCGTGTTCTGGAGGGAGGCCGCTCCGAAGTACGTATCATAGGCCGGATCCGTCGTGTAGCTCACGAACATCTGGTAACCACTGGCGTTGAATTCCGCGAAACCGCTCGACCAAGAAGGGGATGGGTTCGGAAGCCACGCTCGGGTCGCGTTCCAGAAGACGGTCCAATTCTCATGAAGGATCTGATTGTACAGCTCGTACTGCCACAACAGGAATTCCTTGCCGGTCACGCTGGTCGTCGGGTTCTCGTAGAGAAAGTTCCGGGCGAGGGTGGCGTTGTTCTGGACGTTCTGGAAAATGTCGCCCGTGGTCACCTGGTGGTCGGTCTCATTGTTGAACCGGTTAAAGTAATCGATCCCCAGGAATCCGTACTCGTAGGGGATCACCTCGTCGGATTCAGGACTGATCGCCTGGACCAACGAGGTGTTGATCTCGGAGAACCCGCTCGGGCGGAAGGGATAGAGGAGCCCGCGCTGCTCGACCGCCGCGGCGGTCACCTCGTCCAGACCGAGGATCACCCCGGGCAGGGTCCCGGGGTGGGCGGTGAGGAGGACCTCGGCCGGATCCTCTTCGAGGTAGTTCACCACCACGCAATCATGGGTCAGGTTCTCGAAGGCCTGGAAGACCGCAGAGCGTGCCTGAGACGGCTGGGCTCCCGAGGCCATGAAGCTGTCATAGGTGTCCACGACGAGGGTCCGATCGGGATCGGAGCAGGGGCCGGACCCTCCGGGGCTTCGGGACGTTTCGTAAGCGTAAATCGCGTAAGATGCTCCCACCACCAGGACCACGATCGCCAGGGCCAACCAGGGGGTGGCCCACGAGCGCCAGCTCTTCCGGCGCGAGGTACGTCCTGGCTTCGAAAGATCTTCCCTATTCGATGCTCCCTCGTTGGCGTCCATGTCCGCAGTTTCCTGCGGGGGACGAAATCAGCTGGACTCCCATGGCCTTCCCTTCGCCGGTATTGTCCGGATCAGGTTCAAGGGGTCGACAGGAGTGACCTGTCCTCTCAGCTTCATCAGCTCCCCCAGCGGGGGGAGCTAACCGACCGGACGATAAGAAGTTGACACCCTTCCCGGTCATTCGCCCGGAGAGGGGAGGAGCGCTCCGAGGCTATCGATCCCGGGGTCTGGGACCTTCCGACCCCCCTCATACAAGCCCGGGGGCCCTCGGAGTAACCTTCCCGCGACCTGAAACGGTATCCCACGTCGCGCAAAGGCCCTTCGAAGACTCCGATATTGATGAGGGTCGAAGGCGAGGAGAAGTGCCCCCTGCGAGCTACTGGTCAGCGGGTCGAGCCCGGCCTTTCGCAGGACGCCGGTGACCGTCGGCTCGAAGTACCAGGGGTCCTCTTTCAGGTCCAGTCTCAGGCGAGAGGCCTGGGCGAACTCCCACGACGCGCGGCGAATGCCCCCCTCGGCGACATCGTGCATGGCGGAGATCCCCCTCGGGCCTAGGCCGATCTTTCGGACGGCCAGGCGCGCGAGGGGCAGCACCGTTAATTCTCGAAGGCGGCGACGCAGATTACCGAGAAGTCGACGGGAAAGCTTCCCGCCCAGCAGGTCCTCGCGCAGGTAGGCAACGAGGACCGCCGCCTCCAGGCCAAGGGGTCCCGCAACGCCCACCCAATGGCCGGCCCGGGCGTCGCGGCTGGTCACATACGTCCCTTCAAGGGCGACGGTCAGGAGCGTGAGCGAGCCCACCATCGGCCAGTGAGACCCCGGGTATCGGCCGGTGTGCCCGGCCACGGGGACAGTCCCCCAACGACGGCCTTCTCGGAAGAGGCCTTGGACCAGCCGCCGCACGGTCGTCGGGGTGGTCCCGATGGGCAGACTCAGGTCGAGGGTCATAAACTGGGCCGGCCAGCCACTGGTAACCATGTCCCCGGCGACGGCGTGATAGGCGAGCCAGGTGGCCCGCTGGTCCCCCAGCTCGGGAGGGAGGTAGAGAGGATCAGTGGTGACCAGGAGTCGGAAACGTCCCGGAAGACGGACGACGCCGACGTCCACGCCGGGCTGGGGGCCGACCAAGAGAGACCGCGGACGCCCGCGGGGCAGGAGTCGGATCAGTTCCTGCAAAGAGATCTTTCCCACGCTCTGGGGTTCTCTGGGAAGGGGGAGGCGACCGGGGATCCGGGACTTCTTCGTCATTCTCCTCGGCCGATGGTCAGGATGCCGGTCGCCGCAAAAGGTAGAGGAACGGACCTCCGACACACCGGAAGCGAGGGTCGCGACCCACGCTCTCCTCCAGGTCGATGATCCGGGCCCATTCGGCCTCTCCGTGCCGGATCGCCTCGTTGAGAATCTCAGGCCGGCTTCCGAAGATCGGGGCGACCAACAGCCGGTCGCGGACCTCCCAACGCGTCTCTTGGACCCACCCCTCGACCAGGGGGAAATCCAGCGGGGAGAATATCCGCCGGGGTCTCGACTCCCGGACGGCGGTGTCCCAATGATCGGGGGAGATGAGGGAGGCCGGCCCCCGAAAACGTTCCCCAGAGGGGCCCTGCCACCCCTCCCAACGCCGGAGCCAGTCCTCCGGGGGGACCTTCTTCAAGGGGGTGGGGACCTCGAGGAGCAGGAAACCCCCGGGTCGGACCGCTTCGGCCATCTCCTCGAGGGCCCGGAGGGCCTCTCCTCCGAGGAACCCCAGGACTCCTCCCAGGGACTGAAGCCATCCGACGGAGCGGGACCGGAGAGGGAGGACCGCGGCATCCCCCTGAAGCAGGTCAGGCGGGCGAGGCTGAGGGGGCAGGGTCGCGAAGGTCTCTCGGAGCATTCTTTTTGACACGTCAACGAGGATCAAGGGACCCGGGTGATGGGTGAGGATCCGCGTGTACCGGCCGGTCCCCGGACCGACCTCGACGATCGGACCGGGGGTCTGGAGAAGCTCCCTTTCGTGGGCCTCGAGGAACCTCTGCCGGAGCGTTCGAAGAAGGTCGCGGTACGGGGTGCCCTCCTGGCGACGTCGCTCTCGGTCCACATCGTAGCGCGTGACCCGCCTCCAGCGGTCCCGGTCTGGCATACCCTCCCCGGAAAGACGCGCCGGGTGGGATTCGAACCCACGACCCGTCGGTTAGGAACCGACTGCTCTATCCAAGCTAAGCCACCGGCGCGGCGATGGCCCGGGGGAATCGCGCCACACCATAGGCTTGTCGGTGACCGGGGTGTGTCCTGCACCGAAGCTCTCCGAATCCAGGGGTCGCGGTCTGATGGTGGCCGAGGGTTCACCCGAGGGGATAGCGCAGGATCGCCCCCAATCCTTCGAAGGCCTTGAGAAGCATCTCCCCCTCCTCACTCTCGGTGGAGATCATCCGGATCGCGGCCCCGTACCGCGCGGCCGCGTCGAAGAGCTCGGTCACATGGTCCTGGACGGAAACCTTCTCAAAGGTGGTCCCCCCACACTTCGGACAGACCAGGCTGGAGAGCTGGGCGGTTTCGGAAGGTTCCAGCACTCGGAACAGGGCCTCCCCGCAGCGCGTGCATTTCATTTCGTACCGTTTCCGGCGGATCCCCTCGGAGACGAGGAGTGTTTCCACCGCGCCGGCCTCCAGCGCTCGCCGGACGTCCCTTTCCCCGTAGGCCGCCAGGCCGTGGGGAGCCTTGCGGATTTCCGACAGAAGCTTTTGTATCAGAACCTTCTCCTCGGTGATCTCCAGGTTGTGCAGGGTGGTGCTCGCCGCCTCGACGAGCTCCTTGAGCCCATGCTCGTCGGTGTATCCCACGTCGAAGAGCGGGCGGACCACCTTCTTCTGGAGCTCGTAGTGCAAGAACCCCTGGTCCACGAAGTAGTCCTTCGTGGACCCCGGTCCCCCCACAAGGATCCCCTTCAGGGAATCCTTCTGAGGGAGGAAGAGCTCTGTGGCGATCTCCCCCGCGCGTACGAAGAACTCGTGCGCCGCATGCTCGATCAACCTCTCAAACCGGTGTTGCGATTGCCCTCCCCGTCCGTGCTTGGAGGGGACGTGGGACTCCTTGGTCCGCAATGGCTCGATCCTCTTGCCCTTCAGCCATCCGAAGGTCACCTCCGCCCGATCGATCACGATAAGGCCCCAGAGCTCCGGCTCGTGGATCATGGTGCGCAGGGGTTCGGTATAGAAATGCGAGTCGCACCGGTAGAGGTACGTGTTCAGCGGTTCGGGAGGCTCGATGACATAGGCCACGCTCTCGGTCCGGTCCGACCCCACCGCCTTGGCCCCCACGAAGAACGCGACACCGTTCGGGGGCGCTTGCTTGTACTGGCGGACCTTGTTCATCAGGGTCTCCAGGGCCCCTGTGACATTCTTGCGAGTGACCCGGCTCTTGATGTTCTCGGCCTGGGCATACTCGTTCCGTAGGTAGGAGAGGACCTCGGGGATCGCCCGCCCCGGAGGGACATAGAGGGTCACGAGCTCGGTCCCTCTTCCTTCGCAGGCCTCCACCTCCTCGAGCATCCGTCGAAACTGGTACCGGGCGAGCTGCGGGTCCGCCGAGAGGGATGAGCTCATCTCGAAGCCTCCCCCGCAAGACCTGGCCCGGGCTCCGGGGTGCGCTCGACGCGATCGAGTCCGCGAGGGCGAGGGAACGCCCCGGGATCCCTCGGGCCGTTCCTACCGGGACCGGGGTCGGGACCGGTCCGGACCGACGAGAGTCAGAGCAAACGCTTGAGATGTTCCTCGATGACCTCTTCCGGGTAGGCTCCCACAATCCGGTCGACGAGCTTGCCTCCCTTGTAGAAGAGAAGGGTGGGGATGCTCATGATGCCCAGTTGCTGGGCCACCTCCCCATTGTCATCAGAGTTCAACTTGCCCACCGCCACCTTGCCCTGGTACTTTTGGGCCAACCGGTCCACCACCGGCGAGACCATCCGACAAGGTCCGCACCAAGGAGCCCAGACATCGATCAGGGCCACCCCGTGGCTCTGCGTGAACTCGGCAAACGTCTTCGAGTCGAGGTCCAAGGGCTTCATGTGGAGTGCCCATTCGGGGCCCAGTATTTACGACTTGCTGGGGGCCGACAGCGCGTTCCGCGCCCGATCATCTCTCCAATTCCTCGACCAGGTGTTGGACCATCGGAAGGATGAGACGACCGAGAGCGAGACGGCAGGCCCTCTCGGAGCCCGGGACGGCGAAGATGGGCCGGTTCTGCAGGACGTACAGACCCGCCCGGCTCATGGCCGCGAGGGCCCCCACTTCCGAGAAGCTCAGCATTCGGTAGAGACTCCCGAACCCTTCGAGCCGCTTGATGCCGGGCCAGGACTCCAGCGCCTCGACCGTGACATCCCGGGAGCTGACCCCCGTTCCCCCGATCGTGATAATGGCCTCCACAGAGGTATCGGATAACCAACCGGACAGGGTTTCCCGGATATCGGCCACCGAGTTGGCCACCAGTCGGTAGTGCCGGACCTCGTGTCCCCCCTGGACCAGCAGGTCCCGGACCAGATGACCCGATTCGTCATCGTCCTCCGTGTGGGTGTCGGACGTGGTCAGGACCCCGAAGTGCAACGTCCGTGAGCCCCCTTCGTGGTGCCGGCTCGGCGCGGTCGGGAGAGGGTTCCCCGACTCGCGGTCGGCCACCTCGTGAGGGTGTGATGTGGGCAGGAGGTTGGATCCCGGTGTCATGGCGAGGCTCCGCGAGGTCTCTGCAAAGTCTTCTGGGTCACCCGAACTCCTTCCAGGCGTGTGGCCGGATATTGGCCGCCCGCATCCTTCTCCAGGTATTTCACCATGTCCCACACCGTGAGCAGCGCGACCGTGACACCCACGAGAGCCTCCATCTCGACGCCCGTGGACCAGAGCGTCTCGGCTAGGCAGATGCCTCGAACCCCCCCTTGGGAGAGACGAAGGTCGACCCGGCTGAACGTCAGAGGTACGAGATGGCAATGGGGCAAGAGCTCGCTCGTGCGCTTCAACGCCGCCAGCCCCGCCAGGCTGCCGGCGGCGAGAGGGTCCCCCTTTTCGATGCGTCCCTGTCGGATCTCCCGCATCGTGCGAGGGAGGAGCCGGATCCAGCCCTCGGCCACCGCCCGGCGCGGGATTGAGGGTTTGGCGCCGATCGGTCGCTGGACCGCCGACCCGTGGGAGGGATCCGAGCGAGGTCGGCGCCTTAGCTTCCTCGAAGGGGCGGGGGGCGTCATCGGGGGGCCCCGGAAGGATGCGTGAGGGAGTTTAGCCGCGCCAGGAAGGCCTCCAGCTGTAGGCGCTCCGAAGCCCCTTCCGCGATACGGAAGTCGACCTCGGCCAAGAGGGCGATCAACTCGATCTTCAGCGCGTCGGGGAGGCCCGCCAGGTTCGGAAGGTGGGTATGGATGGAACGGACGATGTCCTCCCCACTGGCCCCCCTCTCCGTAAAGAGACGACCCAAGCGCTCTCGGGCCTGGAGGAAATCCCCCCGGGCCGCGGTCAGGAGCATCTCTTCCACCTCCCGGGGAAGCGGAGCCTGGGAGCTCTCGTAGACCGAATCCTCGGTCACCGACGCGTGGAGCGTTGAGGTCAGCTGGAGGATGTTGACCGCCCGGCGCAAGTCCCCCTGGGAGATCCTCAGGATCGCTTCATACGCCTCGGGCGTCACTTCACGCCCTTCCTCGCGGGCGATCCGGGCCAAGTATTCCTTCATCTCCTCGGGGGTCAAGGGACGAAACCGGAAAACGGCGCAGCGGGATTGGATGGGTTCGATGATGCGAGAGGAATAGTTGCAGGAGAGGATGAAGCGACAGGCCGTCGAGTACCTCTCCATGAGGCGGCGAAGGGAGGCCTGGGCCTCGGCGGTCAGCTGGTCCGCTTCGTCCAGGAACAGGATCTTGAACGGGACGCGGGCCAAGGGGGCGCTCCGGGCGTAGTTCTTGATGGTGGTCCTCACGGTTTCGATCCCCCGCTCATCGCTGGCGTTGAGCTCCAGGAAGGAATCCCGCCATTCCGCCCCGAAGAGGTCTCGGGCGAGCGCGAGGGCCGCGGTGGTCTTCCCGGTTCCCGGGGGTCCCGAGAAGAGCAGGTGGGGCATATTCCGCCGTTCGACGTACCCCTTCAGAAGGGGGACGATCCGGGTCTGCCCCACCATCTCCGACAGATGGCGCGGACGGTGCTTTTCGACCCAGATCTCGCTTCTTTCCTCGTTCATCGGCCCTCGAGAGGTCCCGGGCTGGCGGTCCATCTCCCCTGGGACCGCGAGGGTATAATTGTTGTCGTTCGGTCCCGAGAGGCGAGAGAACTCTTCCTCGGATCGGGGCGGGGGGACCCTTCTGTCCCCGTCACGCCTTATACCACGCTCCGCCGTGGGGGGATGCATGTGGGGCCCGGTCAACGTCCACATCCGGTTCCGGGGAACGATCCGGGAGCGTTCCGTGGACCCCTATCTGGCCCTTCTGCGATGGGCGAGGGATAAGCGAAGGGTCCGCGGGGTCCTCTGGGACGTGTCCAGCGGAGGAGGGGCCGATATCCCCTCGACGGACCTGTACCTGGCGGTCAAGAGGCTCGCCCACGTGAAACCGGTGGTGGCCTCCATCGGATCCGTGGCGGCCTCGGGGGGCTATCTCGCGACGCTGGGGGCGCGCCGGATCTATGCATACCGAAGTTCCATCGTGGGATCGATCGGGGTCATCTCCCCCCACGTTGCTCTCCGGGGGCTCCTGGACCGATTGGGTATCGAGGTGGAGCTCCTCCACCACGGGAAGCACAAGGACGCCTACCAGATGATCCGCCCGCTCACCGAGGAGGAAAGGCGCAAGGCCTTGGAGGCGGCGGAACCCAGCTACCGGCATTTTGTCGAGACCGTGGCGCTCGAACGGCACCGCCCGTACGAGGAGATCCTCCCCCTGGCTACGGGGGAATACTGGAGCGGGGAACAGGCCCGGCATCTGGGATTGATAGACGCCATCGGAGATCGGGAGGAGGCCCTCACCGAACTCAGCCGCCTTAGCGGAGTTCCGACAACCCGGACCGTGCAGGTTTCTCCGCCCCGGGGACTGTTGCAACGCGTCCTGGGAGAACCTGGCCTAGCCCTTCGGCAGGCCATGGTCCAGGGCGCGCGGGAGGGCCTCGAAGACCTCCTCTGGGAGGGCCTCGACTCCGAGGGGGCCGTCCGCTGAAGGCAGCGGTACCTTCAAGCCCCGAACCTTCATGAGCGTCGGGATGCCCCGCCGTAGCCCGGAACCTCAAGGCCCGACCGCCGCCGACATCACCCGTCGGTACATCGACGACCATCCCTCCATCCGGGATTGTCTCGCATGGGACATCATCAACTTCACCGCTCTTGCCCGGCGCATCCTGGAGGAGAGGGGGCTGCGCAACGAGGAGGCCGTGACCGTGGCCTGTCGGCGGTACCAACGTCAGATGCAGGCGGCCCAGACGCAGGACGAACGCATTCTGGAGGTCGTTCGGGCGAGCCGCCTCGAAGTCCGGACCCGGCTCGCCATCATCGCCGCCCGCAATGATTGGGAGGCCGTGCTGCGGATGGACGAGGCGGCCGGAGAGCTCCTGAAGGACCGCCGTCACCTGCTTCAGCTGATCCAGGGACCGGGGGCCATGACAGTCCTATTGGAAGACGATCTCCTGTCCAGTGTCCTTCCCAGCCTGGGCAAGGGGTTCATCCTCTCCATCTACCGGGGACTGGCCGCCCTGACGGTCCGCTCCCCCCTGAGCATCGTCCAAACACCCGGGGTCCTGGCCTACCTGGCGAACGCCTTGGCCCGACGTGGGGTGAACTGCCTGGAGATCGTGAGCTCCCACACCGACAACACGTTCGTCCTCAACGAGAAGGACCTCGTGAACGCGTTCCAGGTCCTCAGCGAACTAGTCCACCCCCAAGGCGGGGACGAGTCCGCCCCCGCGGAGTCCCCCTCGGGACAAGCCTAGGGGCCGGCGAACGATGTGAGCCCGGCCCGTCCCCGGGACGACACCACATCCAAGTTCCGGGGAGCGGTCCTCGGTTTCCGGGACCGTTGCTTCCAACCATGGCCGGCTCGACAGTGGGAGTGGTGGGGGCGAGCGGTTTCCTCGGAGGGGAGCTCCTCCGCCTCCTGGCCCACCATCCCCGCTTCGATCTGGTCCAGGCGGTTTCCGCCTCCCACGCGGGCGAGAAGCTAGGCGAACTCCATCCCCACATCGGCCCGGGCGGCGAACTCGTGCTCCTGGATTCTCCGGACCGGCTCGATTGTGACCTCGCGTTCCTGGCTCTTCCCGCCGGGGAATCGATGGCCTGCGTGCCCTCTCTTCTCGAAAGAGGCATCCGGGTCGTGGACCTCAGCCCCGACTATCGCCTGAAGGACCCTCGCGTGTACCGGGACACGTACGGGCAGGACCATCGGGACCCGGAGCACCTCGGGGAGGCGGTCTATGGCCTTACCGAATGGAATCGGGACCGGATCCGCACGGCCCGCCTCGTCGCCAACCCGGGTTGCTATCCCACCGCGGTCCTTTTGGCGCTAAGACCGTTGAGTCGCTCGGAAGAATCTGGGAAGGGTCCGATCGTCATCGATGCCAAGAGCGGGACCTCTGGCGCCGGGGCGTCGCCCACGGAGACGACCCACCATAGCATCGCGGCCGGTAATGTGCAGCCCTACGGTGGACGCCGCCATCGGCACGTCTCGGAGATCTTGCAGGAACTTCCCGGGGGTGCGAACGGGGGCCGGAGCCTGATCTTCAAGCCACACGTCATCCCCTTGGTCCGGGGCATCCTGTGCAGCGTCTACCTCTGGGAGGGCCTGACGGACGGGAACCCCCCCGAGATAACCCTGGACCGGTCCTACGTGGGGGAGCCCTTTGTGCATGTGGTCTCGCGGCCTCCTCGGTTGTCTTGGACCGTCGGATCGAACGATTGCTTCCTGTCTAGTGAACCGGTCGGCGAAGGGCGAGTGATCTACAGCACCCTGGACAATCTGGGGAAAGGGGGAGCGGGTCAGGCGATCCAGAACGCCAACCGAATGATGGGGTGGCCCGAGGACGAAGGTTTGTTCCGGGGGGGCCTGGGGCTTTGATCGAGATTTCTCGGTCCTCCCTGTCCCATCCTTCGTCGCGGTTCCCTCGGGGGTTCCAGTCCTCCGGAGCGACCGCGGGTCTCAAACGTTCAGGCCGACCCGATCTGGCCCTGCTCTTCAGTCCGCTGGGCTGCCGAGCGGCGGCGATGGTCACTACGAACCGGATCCGGGCCGCCTGCGTCGACGATGTGCGAAGCAAACTCCGGCAGCGCTCGGACGGATACCAGGCGATCGTGGTGGTGAGTGGGGTGGCCAACGCCCTCACGGGGGAAGCGGGTCGGCGGGACCACGCGGAGCTGGTTCGGGCCACGGCGGAGAATTTGGGGGTGGGACCCGAGAGCGTTCTCGCGGCCTGTACGGGTGTGATCGGACCCCGTCTCCCCCTGTCCAGGGTCACGGCCGCTCTTCCCCGGGTCGTTCAGGACCTGGGCGAAGGGTGGGTGGCGTTACACCAGGCCGCCTCGGCCATCCTGACGACCGATACCACCGTGAAGATGGCGGGCCGATCCTTTCGTCTGACGGACGGACGGCGAGCGAGCGTCGTGGGGATCGCCAAGGGCAGCGGCATGATCGCCCCTGTTTTGAGCCCTCCCCAGGCCACGACCCTGGCCTTCCTCCTGACGGACGCCCCTCTCACCGGTCCGGGAGCCCAGGAGATCCTGCGGGCCGGAACGGACCAGACCTTCAACATGGTCTGCGTGGACGGGGACACCAGTACGAACGACATGGTCCTCCTTCTCGCCAACGGTGCGGCCGGCGGTCCGCCAGCGGACTCTGATCCTTGCGTGGCTCGCGCCGTGGAGGCCACATTGGAGGACCTGGCCCAGCAGGTAGCGGCAGATGGGGAAGGGGCCACGAAGCTCTTGACGGTCGAGGTTCATGGGGCCGCGGATCCGGGACAGGCGCGCCAGGCGGCCCGGGCGGTCACCCGATCCCCTCTCGTGAAGACCGCGCTCTTCGGAGCGGATCCGAACGTGGGACGGATCGCCTGCGCGCTTGGATATTCCGGGGCCGAGTTCGATCCGTCACGTTTGTCAATAGTGCTCGTCGACGGAGCGCGAAGGTTTCCGCTCCTCCAGGAGGGGCGGATCGCGGAAGAACTTCCCCACGGTGGGGGGTCCCGCCTCCGGCTCCGGCTGAGACAGATGGACCACGTACGGCTCCGTATAGATCTGGGGGCGGGGACCGGGGAGGCCACCGCCTGGGGTTGTGACCTGAGCCACGGCTACGTCCACATCAATTCCGCCTATCGCACCTGAAGGGAGAGAGCGCATGGGGACCCGTGTCGTGAAAGTGGGAGGGAGCGAAGTCGAACCCGGACCGAACCTGGAGACCGCCCTCGATTGGGTCTGTCAGGGCCTCGAGGGCGGTTCCCCCACGGTGTTGGTTCATGGAGGGGGAAGGGAGATCGACGAGGTGTGCCACCGGCTCGGCCTGGAGACTCCCAAGGTTCGAGGGTTGAGGCGGACCACCGCCGATGTCCTCGAGGTGGTTACCATGGTCCTCAGCGGACAGGTAAATCTGCGGCTGGTTCAGGGGTTATGCCAGAGGGGACTTCGAGCCGTGGGCCTGTCCGGGGCCTCCGGTCCCCTGATGGTCTGCGCCCCTGTCGGTTCCGTGGACGGAGAGCTGGGGCTTGTGGGGGAACCGGTTGAGGTGGAAACCCGGCTCGTGAATTGGTTGTGGGAAGGGGGGTATCTCCCCGTCCTCTCCCCCTTGTCTACAACCCGCGGGGGCCAGCTTCTCAACGTCAACGCCGACCTCTTTGCGGGGGCGTTGGCCCGGACCTTGGGTGCTGAGCTCTACCTGATCACGGACGTCCCCGGCGTCCTCGACGCCCATGGGTCGCCCTGGAGCCTTCTGGACACGGGACGGGCGCGGGATCTGCTCCGGGAGCGGACCGTGACCGCCGGGATGATCCCCAAACTCGAAGCCGCGGTCGCGGCCGCCGAATCCGGGAGCCCGGCGGTGTGGATCGGCCGCCTCCGGAGATCCGGGGATCGCGTGGAGGAGGACGGAACGCGCATCGTCCCGGTCCGGAGGGGCGCTCCGGGGCAGGCCCCACCGTGGATCCCGATTCGAGGCCCGGCGTCGCGCCGGCGCCGACCGGCCCCTCACGAGGTTCCCCCATGACCGCGAAGAGGTATCGGAAGGTCGTGCTCGCCTACTCGGGGGGGCTGGATACCTCCGTCTCGATCCGCTGGATCCAGGAACACTACCACGCGAACGTGGTCACCCTCACCGTGAACGTGGGGCAGGAGGGGGAACTCTCGGACGCCCTGGAGAGGGCCGAAGCCAACGGGGCCGAGAGATGCGTTCTTGTCGAGGCCCAGGACGAGTTCGCACGGGACTTCTTGGCGCCGGCGATACGGGCCAACGCCCTGTACGAAGGGGTCTATCCGCTCTCCACGTCCCTGGCCCGACCCCTTGTGGTGCGTCACCTGGTGGGCGTGGCCCACAAAGAAGGGGCCGACGCGGTGGCCCACGGCTGCACGGGAAAGGGGAACGACCAGGTTCGTTTTGACATCGGCCTCCAGACGCTCGACCCGACGCTCGGGATCCTGGCTCCGGTCCGGGAGTGGAACATGAACCGGACCGACGAGATCGCCTACGCCCGGACGCATGGGATCCGGATCCATCAGAAGCCGGAAAGCCCCTATTCGGTGGACGAGAACCTCTGGGGTCGGTCCATCGAAGGGGGGGTTCTGGAGGACCCAGCCTTCCCCCCTCCGGAGGAGGTCTTCCAGTGGACGAGCCACCCGGACCGGTGGCCCGAGGGGCCCGAGGAGGTCCGGATCGGCTTCGACCAGGGTCTCCCCGTGAGCCTGGACGGCCGCCGATTGCCCCTGGTCCGTTTGATACGGGAGCTCAACCGCCGGGCCGGCCGGCACGGGGTCGGTCGAATCGACCTCGTGGAAGACCGTGTGGTGGGGATCAAGTCTCGGGAGACTTACGAATGTCCGGCCGCCGTAACCCTCATCAGCGCCCACCAGGCCCTGGAATCTCTCGTCTTCCCCCGGGATTTGCTCTCCTTCAAGGCTCTCGTCGAGCGTCGGTACAGCGAGATCGTCTACGAAGGCCTCTGGTACAGCCCTCTCCGCCAGGCCCTGGAGGCCTTCGTGGAGAGCACACAGGCCCCGGTCACCGGCGAGGTGACCGTTCGATGGCATCAGGGGGGTCTGCGGATCGTCTCCCGAACCTCCCCGTACTCGCTGCTGTCCCGGGAGCTTTCGACCTATGGACGGGGTTCGACTTTCCCGCAGGGTGCGGCCGAGGGGTTCATCCACCTCTTCGGGCTTCCGAACCGGCTGGCCTATTCATCCTGGGTGCGCGCCCGTGCCGGCCAAGAAGAGGGGGAGGAACGGACTGCTCCGAGAACGGTTCTTCCGCCCTCTTGATCGCCGGGCCGCGGATCTGAACTCGTCGGTCGAGGAGGACCGGGTCCTCGTTCCGTACGACATCCTGGGGAGCGTGGCTCACGCCCGGATGCTCGCCCGTGTCGGCCTCCTTCCCCGTTCCCGGGCCCGGCGGCTCGTGAGGGAGCTCCGACGGATCTACGCCCAAGCCAAGCAAGACCGATTCGTCCTCAATCCCGCGCTGGAGGATGTCCACATGAACGTGGAGGCGGCCCTCTCCTCAGATCGGGGCGAACCTTTGGGATCTTACCTGCATGCCGGGCGAAGCCGCAACGATCAGGTCGCGACCGACCTCCTGCTCTATCTCCGCGAGAGGCTCTTGTCCCTGGAGGAGGGGGCCCTAGCCCTCGTGAGCGAACTGGTCCGACAGGCCCAGGGTCCGTCCGGCCGGTACGTGTTCGACGGGTGGACCCACACTCAACCGGCCCAGAAGGTTTACCTGGCCCAGATTCTCCTCGCCCACGCCCACCGGTTCCTTCGGGATTCCGAGGGTCTCGCCATCCTCCGGCAGCGGATTCAGTCCTGTCCCTTGGGCTCCGGGGCGCTGGCGGGGAGCTCCCTGCCCCTGGACCGATCGTACACGGCCCGGATCCTAGGGTTCGAGAGCCCGACCCTCAATTCGATCGACGCGGTGTCCGACCGGGACGTTCCGACCCTCGTCCTGGGGGCCCTCGCCCTCCTGTGGGTCCACACGAGCTCTCTCACCGAGGAGCTCATTCTGGGCTCCCTCCCCGAGCTGGACCGGCTCGAACTTGACGACGCGTTCGTGACCACGTCGAGCCTCATGCCTCACAAACGCAACCCGGACATCGCGGAACTCCTGAGGGCCGAGGCCTCAGACTTCTTGGGGGCGAACACGGCCATCCTGGCCGCCCAGAGAGGCCTCCCCCTCGCGTACAACCGGGACCTGCAGTTCGTTAAGGCGGTCGTGATCCGCATGGTGGAAAGGACGAGGCAGTATCTGCCACTGGTCCAGGACTTGATTCGTACCACGCACTGGAAGGATCCCACCGCGCGAACACCGGCGTCCGATAGGATGACCTGGACCGTGGAGCTGGCGGACGAGCTGGTGCGTCGGGGAGTTCCCTTTCGGAGGGCGCACGCTCGCGTTGCCCGATGGGTCAAGAGAGAGGGTTCTTCAGCCCGACAGGACCCCGCGCGCCTGGAGAGGACCCTGCGGGAGGCGTTCCCGGAGATTCCTCCCGGGGCTTTTCGCATCCCCTCCTCCCCGGAGGAGCCCGAGCGACGGACGACCTGGGGGGGGAGCTCCTGGAAAGAGGTGCGACGGGACCTCGCCTGGGTCCGGTCCCGGGTGGAAAGGGCCCGTTTGGCGGGGGCCCAACAGAGAGCCCGATGGGAATCCTGGCGCGAGAGGCTTTTGCGTGCCCCCCTGTAAAAAAAGGTCCTCGGGGAGTCCGTCCTCGAGTTGCCTCGAAGGGATGAGTGGCGCAAGGGGGGTCCGGCGGATCTTGTCGTTGCCCGAACGGGGTGGGGGACGGAGGGAGCGGGTTCGACGAAATGGGTAAATAAAGGCCGTTCCCTGCAGACCTCCGATGGCCAAGGAGAAGACCCGCGGTTTCAGCTCGGCGGCGGGGCTCATTCAATACTACGAGATGGAGGAGACGCGGGCCCTCAAGGTCCCCCCGGAGCTCGTCATCGTCATGGGGATCGTGGTCGCCTTCATCGTGGAAGTCCTGACTTGGCGGTTCGGATAGATCCCGAACCGCAGCGGGCTCCTATCTGGGAAGCCCCGAGAACCCCCGAACCCGCGGGAGGTGTTCCCGGGTCCATCGAGGGGTCCGGCGGAAAGTCCGGAGCGCCTCACGGAGAGGCCGCCGCCCGGCGCGGTCCTTCCGGGGAGGGGTCTCGGGCGGGTCCTTTGCCGGGGAGCCATCGCCTCGACGGGTCCCGGGCAAGGAGGACCACCTTGGATTCGGGAGATTCATCCACGACGGGATAGCCCAGGAAACGGGAAAGTCGGCCCGCGAAATCTGAGATGTTTTCATGCGAAGGGACGTGGTCCCGCGTTAGCCGTTGGCGGCTCCGGCCCATGTAGACATACCCTTTGGGCTCCACGAAATCGGGACGGGCCCTTTCGTCCAGTTCCGCATAGAGCTCCTCCCAGCCCAGGTTCCAGCCCTTGACCAGGGTGTGGCGAATGACCCGACGAGTCGGCAGCCCTCTCATAATGTCCAGGCTCTCCAGGAGTCTGTCCCACGCGTCGTCGCGGGAGGGAAGGGTCAGGCGCTGGAAGATCTCCCGGGTGGGGGCGGTGACCGAGCAATAGAGCTGGGTCGGTAAGGGGTTCAGCGCCCGAAGTCCCTCGGGGTTGGTCCCATTGGTGACGAGGAAGGTCGTGATGCCCCTCTCCTCGCAGAGCCGGAGGAACTCGGAGAGCTTGGGATACAGGGTCGGCTCCCCGGTGAGGGAGATCGCGACATGCCGCGGGGCCATGGCCTCCTCCCAAAGCTTCCGGTCGACCCCGGGGGTCCCACCAAAACCGCTCAAGAGACTCTGTTGGGCCTCCAGCGACCGGGTGAGGAGCCCCTCGGGGTCATCGAATTCCGGGAGAGTCTCGTCGTATTCCCAGCCCTGATACCTCCAGCAGAACCGACAGTGGAGGTTGCACCCATCGATGGAGGGGCTCATCTGGAGGCACCGGTGGCTCTCGATCCCATAGAACCGACTCTTGTAGCAATGGCGACCCTCGGTCAGGGCCTTGGAGGTCCAGTAGCAGACCTTGACCGCGGAATGCCGTCCGGTCAATTGATAGCCCTGCTCTTCCAGCAGGTTCCCGGAAAGGTCCTGGTCGGCCACCCTAGAGCCCACCCCCAGGACGGGAAAAGGATTCCGAGGGTTCATCCTGGGTCGACTGTGCCCAGAGGCCCCCTCTAGGAGGCCGGGGGGATCTGCCCGAGAGCCTCTTCCACGAGGGCCACCGTCGCGTCCGCCAATTCTTCGGCCGACCTGCGGTCCCGGGATTCGGTGAAGACGCGGTACAGCGGTTCGGTCCCGGAGGGTCGGATGAGCGTCCATCCCAAAGGCCCGATCGCCTTGACGCCGTCCAGCGTCACGACCTCCCAGGGACCGCCGGGAAGGCGGTCGAGGTGCGAGAGAACGGTCTGCAACAACTGCTCCCGGACCTCCACGGGGCCGCGGACTTTCCTCTTGACGAGATGGTACTGGGGCAGTTCGTCGATCAGGGCAGACAGCGTCTTCGATGTGGTGGACAGCACCTCCAGCATTCGGGCCAGGGTCATCGCCCCGTCCCGGGCCAGTTGGTGGGCGGGAAAGAGACAACCCCCGTTCTCCTCCCCTCCGAAGACTCCCTTCTTTTCCTGGAGCGTCCGGGCCACCACCGGGGAACCAACCCTCGTGTACAGAACCCGTCCCCCGAGCGGCTCGATCACTTCCTTCACGGAGTCCGACGAAGTCACCGGCGTGACGACGAGCCCTCCCCCCGCCCGGCGGATCTCCTCTCGGGCCAGAAGGGTCAGGACCTTCTCTCCCGGGACGAAACGCCCTTTCTCGTCCACGAAGACCGCGCGGTCCGCATCCCCATCATGGGCCACTCCCAGATCCGCCCCCATCAAGGGAACGGAGCGGCACAGATCGGACAGATTGGCTTCGGTGGGTTCGCTCGGCCGCCCCGGGAACAACCCGTCCACATTGCCGTTGAGGGTCCGGTATCGAACACCCAGGCGGGACAAAAGCGGCGGACTGGTCAGCGCCGAGGCGCCGTTCCCGCAATCCAATACCACCCGGAACCGCCGGTCCCGGATGCGGGGGGCGTCCACCACGCTCAGGATTCCGTCCACGTAGCGGTCCCCCGCTCGAAGGTCCCTTTCGATGCGGCCGATGTTCATGTAATCGGCGGCGGGCACCTTCCCGGAGACGTAGAGAGCCTCGGCTCGATCCTCCACGGACGGCGGGAACTCCAGGCCATCGGCCGAGATCCCCTTGAGACCGTTGAACTCGGGAGGGTTGTGGGAGGCGGTAACGATGAGGCCAAAGGCCGCTCGCAGGGGGGGTATCGCGTACTGGATGGCCGGCGTGGGGAGCACGCCCACCTCGATTACATCCCTCCCGGCACAGCTCAGGGCCCCCGAAACAATCCGTCCGAAGGCCGGACTTGATGTGCGCCCGTCTGTGCCCACCACCGCGGGGCCCCCGACGCCGTCGTGGGCGAGGGCGCAGGCGGTGGCCATGTCCGCAACGAACCGGGCGGTGAGGGTCTTGCCGACCACCTCTCGGATCCCGTTCGTCCCGAACCACCGACCCATGGTTCGGTCCACCCCTTGCCCCTATTTAGTCGCTGTCCGCGGGGAGGGTGATCTCAACTTCGAAGAGCGGGGTGGGTTCGGGTGGCTCTCGGGGGCGAACAGGGCGCCGGGTTCTTTTCGTGGAGGAAGACCGGGCGACGGGATTTCGGGAAAGGGGCTGAAATGTCGGCGTGACGAAACGCAGAATTCACAGGGAGGTAAGAACGATTAGAAGGGTGACCGCCACGACACCGATGAGGACGAGGACCAGGAATCGGTGACCATGAGGCCGACCGAGGGAGGCCTCGGGGTCCCGGGTCGAGGTCACGTCCACGACCTTTCGGAAGAAAGGGGGAGAGGGACCAGAAAACCCGGAAGGGGGAATAGACCCGGGAGGACCCGTCATCCCCGGGAATCCGCCGGGGGGAAGAAGCGCCCCGCAGGAAGTACAGAACAGCTGACCCGGCGCGGCCGGAGTCCCACAGGACGGGCAGTACGAGGAGCCAGACACGCTGTCCCCGTTCCCTTCGTTCTCTTATGAAGGCTTCTCGTGCCCCAAAGCAACCCTCCGGGCTCCATTCGGAGGGGAGCGGCCGAACGGCTCCCCTCGGGTCTTCAGAAATTCCCCCCGTTCGCAAGGGGGGCTGGCAACCCCCGTTCCGGAAGCTTATTGCGGGGCGACCGTCCCTCGGTCGAGACGAGAAAGCGAAGATGAGGGAACCGGACCCGCGTTGGATTGTGGACGAGATGCTGGGGAGGCTGTCCCGCTATCTGCGCTTCCTCGGGTATGACACGCTCTACGCGCACGGGATTCGGGACGACCAGATCCTCGAGATTGTCCGGGAGGAAGGGCGATGGCTCGTCACCCGGGATCGCGACCTGGCCCGTCGGGCCCCGTCGGCATTCCTGTTGCACCGCTTCGACCTGCAAGGGCAATTGGAGGAACTCCAGGCCCTCTATCCCTCGCTTCGCACGGAGGTCCGGTTCCTGCGTTGCCCCCTGTGCAACGGGATGCTCGTGGCCTCGGAGCGGTCCCGTCCCCGACCCCCCAAGGACGTCCCGGAACGTCTTTGGGCGTCCTCGGTCCCGATCTACGAATGCCAGGATTGCGGACAATCGTATTGGGAGGGTTCCCACACCGAGGAGATCCGACGGACGCTCGCTCGCCTGCAGGCGCGACGGACGTCCCGTGCATGACACCGAAACCGAGGCTCCGGCCGATGGAAAGAGGTCCGCGGGGGTCCCTCTGGGCGGAGCTCTCCGGGGAAAACATCCCCCTCGCCGTCCGGGAAGTGGAGGCGGTCCTGAGCCTCCTTCTCGAAAAGGACGCGGGGGTCACGCCGTTGGCGGGACGACCCCAGGTCTACGAAATTCCCTATGTGGACGCGGTCGCTTTGGCCCATCGAGCCGGGTTGTTGCGCCGGGTTCTCGCGCCGGTGGCCGAGGGGTCCTTGCGAGAGCTGCAGGACCAGTTCCGGGCCTGGGGGGCAGGGGGAGGGTCCCTGGCTTTGCGCTGGTCCGCGGAGGTCGCGGAACCCGGATCTTCCGGGGCCCCCAGGATCGTTCGGTCTTTGGGAGAAGCCTTTGTCCACGGCGGAGGGACCATTCGATTGGACGACCCCGACCACCATTTCGAGATTTGGCGCTGTCCGAACGGACCTCCGGGCCGATATTGGGTCCTGCAACGGGTCGCCCACGCGGACCGGTCCCTTTTCCAGCGCCATCGCTCTTCCCACCTCCCTTTTTCCCGGCCGGTAACGCTCCCTCCTTGGCTCGCTCGCGTCCTTGTGAACCTCGCCCAGGTCAGGCCCGGGGGGAAGATCCTCGATCCCTTTTGCGGGACGGGGGCCATCCCGCTGCAGGCCGCCTTGCTGGGCTACGAGGTCTGGGCGAGCGATGCGGATCCGCGGATGATCCGGGGGACCCTACGGAACCTTCAGGTCCACGGATGCGCACCCCGGGCGGCGCTGTCGCTGGACATCTCGGATCTTGTCAGTCGGGGAGGGGACGTTCCGAAACAGGATGCCATCGTCACCGATCCTCCCTACGGGCGGGCCTCCCGGCTCGTGGGGAGGTCCCGGATAGACCTATTGGATTCGCTTGCGGCGGTCGCCGATAAGCTCGTGATTCCCGGGGGACGGATCGTGCTGATGGGGCCGGAACGGGAACAGGCGGGGTTCCCTCGGAAAGGTTGGGTTCGGCAGGGGGAGCCCATCCCTCACCGGGTCCATCGGAGCCTGACCCGTTGGGTCAGCGTCTTCCGGAGGGTCCCCTAACCACCACCCTCGCCGGTAACAAGGTCCATGGAAGGTCCCGGCACCGAGGACGCGGCGCCCCACGACTGCAGGGACGGATGAGACCCCCGACTTGGAAGAAGGGTTCCCCGCGCTCCCGCGGGGTGCTTCCGGCACCTGATGGGAGAAGATCAGGTGGGGGGATATCCGAAGAACAGTTTCGTGGGAGATCCGGCGGAGAGCCCCTGGACCCCCGCGCAGGCCTCGGAGATCGTCGCGGACGCCGCAAAGTAGGCGAATGACCGGTCAAAGACGACGACGACCACACGGGCCGTCCCGCCCGCGGGGATATCGAGGGCTTGGCCCAATGTGAAGGGACTCCCATGATAAGATGTCGAGGAAAGCCCGGTCGCCTCGACGGTCCACGTCAGGTTGGCCAGATACTCTTGGAGGGCCGACCCGTTGAGGACCGTACAACGGTTCAAAGACGAGCAAACCGACACCTCCGTCATGGCGAAGGAGACGTAGAAGGCGTGCGCCACCACGTCGTTGTTGATCACACCGAAGCTCAAGGTGGCGTTGGTCACGTTGCCCGTTCCCGGATTGGCGACCGTGACCGCCGGGGTGGTTGAATACGAGCCGGTCGGCAATCCGATGGGAATGAGCACAAACCCGGTGAGGAGAACCGCCACCGCGAGCACCCCTAGGGCCTTTCGACTGGGGGACAGCGGCGTCAGGTCGTTCAGGGGGGGTGGGTGCCGCAGGCCGAGAAGGATGATAACCAGGGCAAAAATGAACCAGCCGTTGTAGAAGAATCCGAGGACGAAGAGGGCGGCCACTGCGGCGATGCTGGCGGCAAAGGAATAGCGTCCCAGGAGGGCGCGAAAGATGTGACCTCCGTCCAGCTGCCCTGCCGGTAACAGGTTGATTGCGGTCACCAGGAGTCCGACCCATCCCGCGATGGCCAGCGGGTTCAGGTTGACGAGCCCCGAGGGAAAGAACAGGGTCAGGGCCGAGAACAGCAGGGACGAGCCCAAGAGCAGGTTCCCGTACGGGACCCCGAGAAAGACCGGACCGCAATCGGTCGGAGGGGGGCTAGGCGCATGGACGGACAACCAGAGGCCCGCGAGGGTCACGGGGATGGCCAGGGCGAATCCCGCCAGCGGGCCCGCCGCCCCGATCTCCAGGAGGGCCCGGCGGTCGGGAAAGGGTTCCCGGATGGAGATGAACGCCCCGAAGGTGCCGAAGATGACGAAGGGTGGGGGCATAGGGATGAAGAACGGAAGGGAGGCCTCCACGTGGTTCCGACGGGCCACAAGATAGTGGGCCACCTCATGGAAACCCAGGATGGCCATGAGGGGGGCCGCGAAGAAGAGACCCCCGTAGAGAAAGTCCCCCGCCGACAGGGTCGTGGCCCCTTCGTAGGCCACCCAGAGGAAGGCCCCCGCCACCGTCGCGGTCACGAGAGTGGCCGCGAGAAGGGCCCAATTGATCAGAAGGCCGCGGATCCGTCGAGAAGGTCGAGGGACCACCTCGAGAAGGTATTCTCCCCCCTCTGACCGGATCTGAACGATGTAGCCCGCGGCCCACAGGTCCTGACGAAGGGCATCGAAGGGGGCGTCCAACTGTCGGGGGTCAGTCTGGATCAGGAATATGACCGAGCGCGGCGTGAACCGCGTGTCGTAGATCAGGAAGTGTCTGCCCACCAGCGTCCGGATCCGTTCCAGTTCCCCACCGGAGGCTGAGGGAGGGATGCCGGCCACAGTCACGCCTCAGAGGCGGTCTTGCGGATCGCCTTCTGGATACGACTGGCCCTCTGCTTGGCCGTGTAGCCCGTGGCCTCCTGCAAGAAGGCGTTGTAACGTCGGATCGTTTCCGCCTGAAGATCCGGGGGGACCTTGGGATCCATGTCGGTTTCCACCCGGAGCTGGGAACCCTCGACACTGACCCGCAGGTCCCGCAGCGCCCCAAAGGTCGCGTGCAGGATTCCCCCTTCCTCCCGACAATTCCCAAAGGTCCGGTGGAGCTTCTCCTCAAGCTGCGGCAGGTTCAGCTCTCGTCTCTTCGGTACGGCGACGGGTTGTAGAGTCACGTTCGGGGAAGGACCAGAGGTCTTCCCAATTTGAGCCTATCGAAAAGACCCGGGGATTTGGCCTCGAGGAAGGGGAGGGCTCCCCCGAAGGGATCTTCGCTCCCGAGATCCGGCCCGCGGCTGAGAGTCCGGGCGGGGGTCCCCTCCGGGGGGCTCGGGATCCTCGGTGGGACGAAATCAGCCGTCAAGACCACGGAGGCTTCTCTTCGAAGACCCCGGACCCTCGCCGGAGGACCGGCTGGGGGGCCCCCCCAAGGGCCAGTACTCCTTTCCGGCCGACAGCAGGACCGAAGGGCGGACGCTGCGACGGGCATCGAGGACGATATCGCCCCGCATGCGACGCCAGATCGGAGCCGGAAGACGCCGATATTCCGGCCACGCGGCCTGGAGAATGACCGCATCGCAGCCGGTGATGGCCTTCGCCGCGGTCTCTGCGACCTGGACGCGGGACTGCTGCTCCGGAGAAAGGCGTCTCTCGGCCTCACGGAGGAACTCTTTCGTCGCCCGAGGATCGTGGACATGGACGAAGGCTCCCCGCTCCAGGAGGGTCGCCACGATCGGCCAAGCCCTCGACTCGCGAACATCCGAGGTTCCCGCTTTGAAGGCCAACCCCAGAAGGCCCACGATCCGTCCCTCCAGTCCGCCGAGGGCCGTGCTCAGCCGGTCGACGAGACGGACGGCCTGGGTTTCGTTGACCGTCAGCGTCGCCGCGCACAGGGGGAGGTCCACCCCGATCCGTCGCCCCTCGGCCAGGAGGGCCTTGAGATCCTTCGGGAAACAGCTCCCCCCGAAACCGGGGCCCGCCTGAAGGAAATGGGGGCCGAGGCGCGGATCCATTCCGACCCCCTTCATGACCTCATACACGTCGATCCCCAGACTTTCGCAGAGGCGAGAGATTTCATTGGCAAAGGAGATCTTGGTGGCGAGGAGAGCGTTCGAAGCGTATTTGACCAGTTCGGCCGCCGTCGGGGACAGGAACAGACGGGGGGCCTGATACGGGCGATAGAGTCGATCCAGGGCTTGGCGCATTCGGCCGGAATCCACCCCGAGGACGATGCGGGAAGGGTGGATGGCATCGTGCCAAAGGCTCCCCTCGGCCAGAAACTCGGGGTTGGCCGCCACGTCGAAGTCCTCGGGAGCCCGACGACCGCTCTCGGCCTCCAGGAGCGGCCGAACGCGCCCCACCGTGGTCCCGGGGGGAACGGTGCTCTTCACCACGAAGCCCCGCCACCCGGAGACGGAGCGCAGGGCCCTTCCCAGGGACGTGGCGGCCGATTCCAGAAAGCTCGAATCGACCTCTCCCCCGGGCCCTTCCGGAGTCGGCACACACAGGAAGACGAGTTCACTGTCCCTCAGGAGGTCGTCGAATCCCTCGGTGACGCGGAACCGTCCGTCCCGAACGGATCGGCGCAACGGCGACGCGAGACCCTTCTCGTTCACCGGACACTCTCCCGCCGCCAGGGTCCGGCGACGCCGCTCATCGATGTCGTACCCGACCACCAAGTACCCGTAGTGGGCGAAGGAAACCGCTGTGGCAATGCCCACGTACCCCAAGCCGCAGACTCCGACCGCCGGACCCCGCCCGGGCCGGATTCGCCGGGCCCGGACCGACGTGCTCATGCCTCTCCCCCGCGAACGAGGTCGCGGAAATATTCGGAGGTCCGGGCCAATCCTTCGGGGAGGGATACCTGCGGGGCCCACCCCAGGAGTTCGCGGGCCCGTCGGATGTCCGGGCGTCGTCGCTCCGGATCGTCTTGGGGCCGCTCCACATGGACGATGGGGGAGCGCCCGCCAGTCAACCGCCGGACCTCCTCGGCCAGCAACCCGATGGTCATCTCGGTCTCGGGATTGCCCAGGTTCACGGGCCCGTCGACCGCGGGAGCCTCCATCAGGCGGACGAGTCCCTCGATGAGATCGCTCACATAACAGAAGGAGCGGGTCTGGGTCCCACTCCCGTGGACCGTGATGGGCTCTCCCCTCCACCCCTGGACAAAGAAGTTGGAGATGACGCGCCCGTCGTCCGGATCCATCCGGGGCCCGTATGTATTGAAGATCCGCGCGATCCGGACATCCACGCCCTGTTGCCGGCGCCAGGCCGTGGCAAGGGCCTCGGCGAACCTCTTGCCTTCGTCGTAGCAGGACCGGGGCCCGACCGGATTGACATGTCCCCAGTAGTCCTCTGGCTGAGGGTGGACCTGGGGATCCCCATAGACCTCTGAGGTCGAAGCGACCAGGATCCGGGCCCCCGAGGAGTGCGCCTGTTCCAGGAGCCTTTGGGTCCCGTGGGAGTTGACCAGAAGGGTCTCGATCGGGATCCGAAGGTAACGCGGAGGCGACGCCGGGGAGGCCAGATGATAGATCCGGTCCGCGACGGGCAGACGCGAGGCCCGGATCAGATCCCGCCGAAGGAACACGAGGTCCTTCCGGGATCGCCAGGCCCGAAGGTTCTCGCGTCGGCCGGTGGACAGGTTATCCAGTCCGATCACCTGGTGCCCCTGCTCGAGGAGACGATCGACCAGATGGCTCCCGAGAAAACCCGCCGCCCCCGTGACCAAGACCCGGGTGGTCACGGGAGCACCTCCCGGAGATACCGGCCCAGACGAGGTCCCACGTCGGGATCGCGCAAGGCAAAGAGGATGTTGGTCCGCAACCACAGGAAACGATCCCCGATATCGTAGCGGTCCCCCCGGAACGTGGTCGCATACACCTTCTCCCTCTGGAGGAGACGCTGCAGGGCATCGGTGAGTTGAACCTCGTGGTTCCGCCCCGGGGGCGTCTCTCGGATGGCCTGGAAGATGCCCGGAGTCAGGATGTAGGCTCCCGTGATCCCCCATCGGCTCGAGGTCTCCTCGGGGGAGGGTTTCTCGATGAGCCGAGTAACCTCGATGAGGCCAGGGGAGACCGGCGGCCCTTCCACGATGCCATAGTCCGGGACCTTCTCGGACGGGACGGTTTCCACCGCGACGACGGAGCTCTTCCCCCCCAGGTCATGGAAACGCCTTTCCAGCTGGGACAACAGGGGGGGATCGCAGACGTTGATGGTGTCCCCCAGCAGGACCCCGAAGGGCTCGGAACCCGTGTGTCTCTCCGCACACGCGATCGCGTCCGCGAGCCCTCGGGGGAATCTCTGGCGGACGTAATGCAGCGTGATCCCCTCCACGAGATGGTCCAGGTGCCGGAGGGCGGGGTGATCCCCCAGGTTCGCCAGGTCCGGGTTGTGATCGAAGTGGTCCTCGACCGCCCTCTTCCCGCGCCCCGTGACGATCGTGAGGTCGCGGGCCCCCGCGGCGATGGCTTCCTCGACCACGTACTGGATCACCGGTCGGTCGAGGACCGGGAGCATCTCCTTGGGCATGCTCTTGGTGGCCGGCAAAAACCGGACCCCTTGACCGGCCGCCGGTATCACGACCTTCAGAGGCCTTCCCCCTCCACGATCCATGTCGTGCCTCGCGGCCCCGGGCCCGGATCCCCTCGTTCAAACCGTTTCCAGTTCAAAGAGGACCTTGTACCCCTGAAGCGATTTGGTGACCTCATCCGCCAGCATGAGGGCCTCCTCGGGGGTGACCATCCGTTTCCAGTCCAAGACAAAATCGTAGTTCCCTTGGGTGGGTTGGAAGCCGAGGGACCGCAGCCGGTCCGCCACTTCCGAGGGCTTGGAACCTTCGCTGAAGAAGGTGACTCGGAGATAGGTCTCCACGCTTCCCTCCGCCTGGCCACCAACTTAACCTCCGGGATATAACGGGTTCGAGGGTTCCCCGTGCCTTCGAGGTCGTGGATTTCCGGAACGCTGGTCCACCCTTCGGACTCCGGTCCCTACTTGCGGGGATTACCCTCCCGTACCCGCCCCGGGGGAATCCCGAGGAGGCCAGGGGTAGGGTCTCCACCGCCCTTCCCGGAGGGCCAGCCGGAAGGCAAAAGCCGCAATGACGGCGTCCCGGATGATTCCCGCCCGACCGAGGCGCCCCCCCGACAAATAGCCCAGGGCTCCCCCGGGCCGGCGGCCGATGGTTTCGGGGGCCCCTAGGAGCCTCAGGGCGTGGGAAAGGTCCTCGCCCGATCGGATGGCCGGGGCCACCGCTCGGGGGAGCGGAAAGCCCAGGGATAGCGATTCCAGGGACTCCCCTGTGCTGTCGAGTGCGTACAGGCAGTGGACATCGATCCAATGGCCCCGGGGGAGCCGCAGGACCGTGGCTTCCACGCCGATGCGATAATCGCAGTTGGACGGGAGGGCGTAAGCGCGCGCGCGGGCCCCCGCGAAACCGGCCCCTAGCCCTCGGGGCTGTTCAGGTCCGTCCCTCCACTCCCGGGTCTCCCAGCGGAGAGGCAGGCCCCGGAAGAGGTCCCGAAGGGCCCCGCGAAGGCCCCGGATCTTCTCCGGGTTCCCGGTACCCAACCCGACCCTCAGGGGGATCTTCCGGTGACCCTCTTCGTCGATCTCGCCTCGCCGGACCCGGGTAGACGAGATTGGTAAGAGGTCTTCCCCGACCAACCGGGGAACGACCCGGACCTCCACCGGGGAGATCCCACGTCGGGACCGGATCCGGTTGGCCCGTAGGGCCACCGGGAGGGTCTCCTCGCTCACGACGACGCCCCGTGTCTCGGGCCGGAGAAGGGCACCCCAGCGATCGGACAGCGGGAGTATCCGCCAGCGACGGCGCTCGTAGCGGCGGCCGAGGTAGCCAGTCAGGTTCTGGAGCCTCTGCTCGTAGCCCGCGACGGCCCCCTGCTTGCTTCCCCATCGGTGGAGCAGTTCGTCCGTGGTGAGGCCGATCCCGACACGTCGCCCCCACTCAAAGGCGGTCTCGAGCAGGGCGCGGTGCCCCGCATGAAGATGATCGAAGGTTCCCCCCAGCACCACGTACTCCGGACGACGCGGACGAGCCGGCATTCGGTTACAGATGGGAGCCGAAGATCAACGAGACCAGGAGGATCAGGCAGGCGCCGATGAACAGATAGGTGTAGAGGGCCCGGTTCCGAAGCATCTCCCGTCGCTTTTGGGCGCAGGCCATGCCGCAGGTCACATCCCCGGGGGGGATCGAGATGCCGCAGACCCGGCAGTGGGCGTGGGGAGCCACATCCGGCATGAGGTGTCAGGGGCGCGGGGTCCATAAAGGCCTTACCCCCCGGCGAACCCCGGTCTCCGGCTCAGGTCTCCGGTTGGGCCTTCGTGGGAAGTAATCCCTCGCGTCCCCGGCGGACCTGCTCCAGGATGTCTCGCCGTTCGTTGTTTAGGGCGGCGATCTGCTCGGTCAAGGTGGACCAGACCTGGTCCTGGTTCTGGAGGCTGGCCTCCACACGGTCGAGGACCTCCCTCATGGGTCCGACGACCTGCTCCTCAATCCGTTGGATCTCTCGGCGGAACTCTTCCCGGACCTTGGCGATTTTGGCGTCCGGGCTCCCGGAGCGCACCGCCTCCTGGACCTCACCCACCCGTTCCAGCGTCCGACGCAGGAGAGGGACCACTCGCTCCGTGAGCACCCGGACCTTCGTGTCAATCACGTCGAGCTGCTCCCGAAGAGAGGCGTCCAGCCCCTCCATCTCCGCCCGTCGAAGCTCGATGTCGGAGGCGAGCTGGCGGAACTTCTCCTCGGCCACTTCGCGTTGACGCTCTAGCGACCGCAGGAGGGTCCGGGTGATCCGCCCATCCACCATCCGGATCATCGCGTTACCCTCCTCGGGAGCCTCGAGCATCGCATTCACCTGGCTGCTCAGGATCTCCCGGACCAGGGGAGCGAGGTCCTCCCGGGAGGGCGGTGAGGGCCGAAGGACCTCTGGGGAAAGCCGACCCAGGGCTTCGGTAATCCGGGCGTCGAGGAACGCGGGACCTATCAGCTGCTCCAGCTTGCTGGCCAGGCGCCGGTCCACCTCGGCGTCCACTCTTTGAAGGAGATCGGCAACCATCTGGCGTTCCCAATGCTCCGTCTCCTCTAGGACCCCCCGCGACGGGGGCCGGTCGGAAAGGGGTTCCCCCCTTTCCGAGACCAATCGGTCGAGGTCCCGTTCGGCCGCGGAGCGCGGCTCCGGTTCGGCCTTCGGTGCCGCCGCCGCGGCCGATCTCCGGGAGGCCCGGAGCGGAGGGGCCGAGGGCGCGGGGGACGCCGTCTCCACATCGGTGTAAGGTTCGGCGGCACGAAGGATGTGGGAGTCCAGGGCGGGTCTCTCATCCGGGTCGGTACTCGTAACCCGGTGGACCGCCATCACCGCGGAGGCGATGCGTTTGAGCTCGCCTCGACGGGCCGGACCCCGGAGGAACTCCGGTTCGGAGAGGTTCCCCAAGTACCGGGGGATCTCGACGCGGTCGATGGCCTCCCGGGACGACAGAGAGTATGTGACGGCCGGGATGGGACCCTTCAAGGGGGGGGCCCGCCCCAGGCCAACGCCCAGGTCCGTGGTGAGGTCGATCACCCGTAATCCCGCGGCCGTCCAGCTGGAGATTCGCTTCTCATGACGTTCCCCTGTGGCCTCGGAGGGGGGAACGCGGGAGATGCCCAGGGTCAGGGGGAACGTGCCGGTAAAATCGTTCAGGTTGACCGCGCTGACCGGTAGGTAATAGGGAAAGGCGAGGATCGCGCTGAGGGCCACCAAGCTTGCGGGAAGGGATTCCAAAAGCGACAGGAGGCTCTCCATCAGGGCGTTCCAGCGCTGGGAGACCAGAAGATACCGAGGGGCCTGGACCGTGTCGCTCGAAAAGCCGAACGCGGTGACGAGCTGGGCCTGGAGCTCGGGGTCGCTGGCCACGGAGGCGGCGCCCCGGGGCACCGGGCCCATGGAGAGGTACCACTTCCGGACCGCGCTTCCCGCATCGGAGCGGGAGAGGAAGTCGCGGGCCTTCAGGACCAGGGTCTTCATCCCCAGTCGGGGACGATCCTCGGTCGACAGGAACATCCGTCCCAGGCACAGGTACCGTCCCGCGTAGGCAGGGTAGAGGAAGAGATTGTTGTAGAAGGCCAGCTTGGTCGTGGGATCCGGGTCCCAGTAATCGTGCGTGTCGCATCCATTGATGGCGAGGTTTCCCACGAACTTGACCCGCTCGAGGGTCTGCCGGCGCCCCGAGAAATCGGCGGGAAGGGTGGTGTACCCCGGGCTTTCGGCCTCGTTGTCCACCTGTCGGGTCCAGACCACCGCTACGAGGGGGTCCTGGGAGCTGTCCGATGGCCGGCCCATTTCCGGTCCACCGGCCCCGGGACGGCTGGGAGGTTCCGGTTCCATCTAAGCGGCTCCCGCCCCTCCTCGCCGTTCCAGAATCCTCTGACAGATTCGGGCCAAGGGAAGGGTTGTGTTGACCATGACCGGGATCCCCGGGGCGGCCCCATCGACCCCCGCCGCTTCGGCCCCCGCGTCCCCGTACAGCAAAGGCCGTCCCTCGCCGGTGGCGATCGCCGAGGAGATGAGAAAGACGTCCTCCGCGGCCCGGAACCCCTGACCTTCCCGAGCCCACAGGATGCTCCCCAGACCGCTCCCGTTGCGTTGGGTCAGGAAGTCCTGAACATCGAAATTGCTGAGATACCCGCGGCTGGTGAGGACCTGTTCCACCTCCAGATAGAACTCCTTGAGGAGATCAGCCTTGGAGATGGCTATGACCAGGGGGAGACCCTTCATCCGACAGTACCGGAACACGCCTCGCGCCAGATTCCACTGCTGGGCGCTGTCCCTCAGGGAGCCCAGCTGAGGGGTGAGAAGGAGGATGATCCCCTCCGCGTCCGAGACGAACCGGCCCATCAGGGTCAGTCCCCGCCTCCAGAGCTCCTGCCTCTCGGGCTTCCAGGTGTCAAACCTCGGGATGACCCGGCAACGCTCCGGGCTCACCTCTTCCTGGGGGTTGGGGATCCAGAGGCGATCGTAGGTGAAATAGTCCGAGATGATCCCTCCGGCCTCGTCCACCGTGTGCAGCTCCATGGGGCGAGTATCCGTGGGATCCCCGCGGGGAGAGAAGCGGAAGTGGAGCCGCATCTCGACGAATTGGTTGTACTTCGTGGGGAGGGGGTACTTGGTTAGGACCCCCTCCTCTTCCCGGCCCGCCGCCAGTTCGACGAACAGGTGGGAGGGATCCTGGAGGGGGCGGTTCACGTACAGCCTCTTGGTGGTCTCGACCTGGCTGTCGCGTCCGAGGGGATTCGTCGCCTCGTAGGTGGTTTCCTCGAGGATGACCTCGCGCTCGAGGTCGGCGTAGAGAGGGAGCGGCAGTCCCCGCCGGCTGGGGATATAGATGATCGGAAGGTTCAGTCCAAAGTGGCCCGAGAGGTAACGGAAGTACGTGGTTTTCCCCGACGCCGGGATCCCGACGACAGCAATCCGGGTTGTGGCGGGTTCCGCCGGGGGCGGAGGCGGTGGGGGTGGGGTCGCCGTGGCGGCCGCCCGGGTGGGGGATGCAGGCCGGGCCGCGCTCCGGCGAGGGGCGGAGGACGCCCGAGAGGTCTTCGCGGGACTCTCCCGAGGCATCTCAGCGCCTCCCTCCTCGGCCTCCCTCCTTGAGAGCCCACCGACACCCAAGCTCCATCTACCGCATCTCCGACAGGGCTATCTCGACGAAATCCAAAAACCCGTCGATGGCAGGGTCGCGCTGGACGTTCTGGAGGCGGAGGTCCTGCACGAGGGAGAAAATTTCTTCCACGAGGGATTCGTGCTCCCAAGCGGCCCCCCCCCGGACCCCCGCGTAGGTCCGGCGAAGCTCAAGGATTTTGTCAAACATGGCCTCGAGCCCCTCCCGGACCTCAGGGCTCAGCCTCTGGGCTCGGGATTCGGCCGCGTCAAAGAAGGACACGAGGGTCTCGGTCTCCCGGTCTCCGTCGATCCGGGCCTGGAGCAGACCGAGCCGTCGGTAGATCTTGCGTCGTTCCGGGGACGAGAGCTTCTCGGCCTCCGCCCAGGCCTGGGTCAGGAACTGGAGGGCCTCCTTCTTTTGTCCCTGGGCCCAGCTGAGGCGCGCTTGCCAGTAGAACCGGGTAACGGCGGGTATCTGGGCTCCCTTCTCGTAAAGGACGGCCTGGGCTCGGGGCCAGTCCCGGGCCAGGAAGGCCTCCGCCACCTCCCCCACGGGGCCGTAGCGGTCCTTAAGATGAACCGGCCCCGAGGTCCCGTGACCCGAGAGGACGTCAACGGTCAGGGGGCGAGCGGGCGGAACGTAGGGGGAGCGTGGGGGCGGGGGACGCCCGTGGGACGCCGCCAAGTGGTGCACGAGGCTATGGGCTTCGGGCTCCCGGAGCGCCCGGGCCGCGGTGGCCGCTCGCTGCGCAACCTCGTCCGGCCGCAGCGTGTCGACCGTGAAGGCATCCTCGAACGGGACATCCACGAAGGCATGGACCATCTGGGAAAAGAGATCTACGGAATTGGTGACTTCCTGGTAGCTGATGCTCGACAGAGGGGCCTCTTCCTGGGACCTATGCCGGAAACGTCGTTCGAACAATCGCATCCGCGAGCTGTCCACGCCCTTGTCCTTCTCCGACCCACTCCCGATCCCGATGATCTGGAGGGAGAGCTGGCTTCCCGGAGGGAGGAGGTAGGGCAGGATGTCCCGACGCCCTGTCCCGTCCTGGGGACGGGAGCCCGTCCCGGGGGCCGGGGACTCGATCCCCTCGGCGTGGTAGAGCTGGGACATGTTGTCCCAGCCGTCCGTCACAAGCACCATGTTTCCGACCACCCGGCCCCCCTCGACGCGGAGAAGGTCGGCGGCCAGGGCCAACGCGTCCCATATGGCCGATTTACCCGCGGGCTCCAGCAACGCGATCAGGTTGTCCAGAATCGGCCGGCTTTCGGGCCTTATGGGGGCAAGGGGAATGGCGACGCGAGCGACGGAATTGAAGACGACGAGACCGAACGAGGCTCCCTGGGACACCACGGTGTCAAAGATGCGGAAGGTCGCCGCTCGCGCCACCTCGATCTTCTTGCGATCCCCCTCCACCTTCCCGGGGGCCGGCAAGGGGGCGAGCATGCTCCGGGAAATGTCCAAGACCAGGACGTGTCGGGTGCCAGGTCCGAAGGACGGGGAGATGGGCTCCGGGGAATCCGAGGAGCTCATAGGAGGCTCCCGATCCCGGGGGACCGAAGGGATGGCCCCTGCGGCCGAAATGGGTGGGCTCCAGGAAGTCGTGCACCCGCCACAGTAATTCTTTACCAGACTTCCTATTTCATGGTTCGTTGGGCACTGGATGAGGGCTCCGGCGAGGGCCCCTCGGCGAAGGGTCGCGCTTGGCCACCGAGGGCCTTCCTCTGTACCTGGGAAAAACCCTTATAAATTCGCCCCGGGTCGGACTGTCGACATGGGTAACATCCGGCAGACGTATGTCAAGCGGGTTGCGATCGAGTTGGTCCGACAGAACCCGGAGGCCTTCACCGAAGACTATACCCACAACCGCAAGATGGTCCTGGAATTGACCGACCTCTGGGAGAAGACCCCGGACGGCCGCTCCCGGGTCCGTTTCAAGAAGCTCGCGAACCGGATCGCCGGATACGCGACACGCTACAGTCGCCGGGTCCGCCGGGCCGGCTGACGGCCTCCCCCTCGTCTCGGCTGTCCTTCCGGGAGGGGGCCGCTCCCCAACGCTTATGGTGAGGCGTTGCTCGCCGGGGAAGGGCTTTACCGACGTGGGGTCCGAACCGGAACCCTCGGGGGTCGAGGATCTTGGCGCGCACGATCGAAGAATATGTGGGAAATTACGTTCGGGAGACCGTCGAATGCCTGCAGCAGCCCTATCTTGCCGAGGGGCTGCGACGATTGGTGGAAGTCGTCCTACGGGCCCGGCGGGAGGACCGGGCGATCTTCTTCTTCGGGAACGGGGGAAGCTCCGCCACAGCCAGCCATATGGCCCAGGACCTGGACAAGCTCACTTCCGCCACGTCTTCCCGGCGATTCCGGAGCCATTGTCTATCCGATCACATCCCCGTGATGTTGGCGTGGGCCAATGACGTCAACTTCTCCGAGATCTTTGCGGAGCAGATCAAGGCCCAGGGGCGTCCGGGGGACGTGGCCATCGGGATCAGCGGGAGCGGCAACTCCCCCAACGTGCTTCGGGCCCTAGAGGAGGCCCGCCGTCTGGGCCTGACCACGGTGGGCCTGATCGGGATGGGCGGGGGGAAGATGAAGGACCTCTGCGACGTGTCGGTGATCGTTCCTTCCCAAAACATGCAGCACATCGAGGACCTCCACCACCTCATGCTCCACCTTCTGGCCTCCTACCTTCGGGACGAAAATCGGGGGGCCTGACCGGGTCTTTGTGGGGGTGAGGAAGGGCGCAGAGAGGCGCTTTCCCTCATCCCCTCAATCGAGAACCTTCAGCGCTTCCTGCAGGTGTACAATCTCGACCGGGGTGGTGAGGTCCCCCACCAGGATACCCCGGGCGTTGGCCACGACGCAGGCCCCCACGAGCGGAACCCCGAAGTTGGCTGTCGACCGGTGGGCCGGCACCTGCAGCACGGCCTCGAGGTTCTCGATCTCGGCGTTCGTGGCGCGAGGGTGTACGGCGACCCCGCGGCTGGTCGCGACCGCGGCCTTGGAGACGGTCCCCAACCCGGCCACGGTGCCCGGTCGGACCGGGACGCCGAGGGCCCGTTCGATGACCTCCCTTTGGGCGGGGGAGTAGTCGGGGTGGACGAGAGCCCCCTGATCATTGGCCAGGATCGTGTTTCCCAGAGCATTGAGGCGAGAATGCAGGGTGTGGATCTCGATCCCGTCGGGGAGGGACTCTAGCGGGGTGGGGTCGAGCGTGTCGGAGACCAGGATGGACCGGCTGTTCATGGCGATCAGGGACCCCACGACATCGGAGTCCGCGAGGGACGTTCGGACGACCCGGACCCCCAGGACCTGCGCGAGCCGGTACATCAGGGCCCCCGGGCATGAGGGGGGAACGAGGGCGAGCCGGTCCGTGACGCGAAGAAAGACTCCCAGATAGGGGCTTCCCGAGAAGGTAGCCTTCTCCACCGGCAAGCCCTGACCTCACATCGCCCGGGGAGGCGCCGGATTCAGGCCTCCTCCGCCAGGTCGACCTCGACCAGCCCGTCCTCGAAGCGGATGGCCTTGACCCGGACCCGCGAGGGAATGTGGCTGGCAGATCGGCTCCACAGGAACTCGTTGAGACGGGGGTCGATCCAGATCTTCCCCGGCTCGCCCTTCATGTGCCGGACCATGAACCGCCGGATCGTCACGATCGCGTGTTCGGCTCGCTGGTCCCGCGGGGGCTGGTGCTGGCTGGCCCTCAGGGGGACCACAAATTCCCTCTCGAGCTCCTCGGTCCGGACTTCCTCATCCTTGGGCATGGGTCCTCCCTACAGGTGCAGATGGCCCCGACGCCATGTCCGTCTTTTCGGATGGGTCGTGAACCGCCGGTTGGTCCTCTGCATGACCCAGGCGGGGACCCGGCGGTTCGAGTTCGTGGCCCGGTTCAATCGGAGCTTCCTGGCCAGGGATTTGCGACGGTTCGCCATCTGCTGATTCCTCCCGTTGTCCTCTCTAGCGTCGCGTGATACGGATCTCCCGGCGTTCGGGCATTAACCTCTCTAAGAGCGCCCGAAGGGTGGCATCGTCGATCTGGCGAGACAGGCGTCCCGCCGAGGCGAGGGCGATCACCTGCTGTTCCACGGCGGCGGCCACCTCAGGCTTTGCCATCCGGATCCGGGCCAGGCGTTCCCGGGCCTCGGGGGTCAGCAACCGTCGAAGGATCTCGTACTGTTCCGCTTGTCGTCGCTGGAGTTCGGCCTGTTGGGCCTGGGCCATGGCGGCCTCTTGGCTGGCCTGGGCCTGCAGCTGCGCGAGCCGCCGACGGCGAAGTTCTTCCAGTTCGGCTTCGTCGGTGCTCATAGGTCCCTCCGTCGTTCCCCTTCTTCCTGAGGATGCCTCGGGAGTTCAAAGGTACTTCCTCAGGGCCGGGTTCCCCTGGGCTAGCTGAGAAAGGATCTCCCGGCTGGCCTTGTGCAGGAGGCTTTGGCCAGCCGGGGAGAGCCGGCGACCCCGTTGCTTGACCGGGACCAAAAGGCCGCTACGCTCCAGCTGATGGACAATCTCCTGGGCCACCGAACGACTGCCGGAAACGGCATGATAGGGAGCGCTGCCACGATCCCGGCGGCCCCCGTATTCCTGGGCCAGGCGCGAGATCCCCACGGGGCCCCGGATGTACACCTTCCGAAGGACCGATGCGCTCCGAACGTACCACCAATCCGGCTGCAGGGGGGCTCGTTCCGTATGGGCCCCCGTGCGAACGAACCGGGCCCAAGGCGGGGGTCTTATGGCTTCGATCTTCTTGAGCTCCTCCGCCAAGCGGCGGACCAGCAGCGGGGCGGGAACTTCCTTGGCGTCTGTCATCGGGTGAGAGGCCGAGCGAGTTTCCCTATATAATGTCCCTCTCTGGGCTTTCCGGTTTTCTGACGGCAAGGGGGCACGGGAAAGGGTTGTCTCTCCCGCCGCCCTTCCCTTCGTCCGATGACCGGGTGCCTCGTCCTGGCGGCCGGAGCCTCGAGCCGGATGGGAGGGTTTCCAAAGGCCCTGGCCGAGATTGCGCCCGGGAGGACCGCTCTCTCCCAAGTCCTTTCGACGGCTCTCGGGGCCGGGCTCGACGTGGTGGTGGTGACCGGGTTTCGGTCGGAGGAAGTCGCGAGGGAGGCCCACCGCGGGGGGGCTCGGGTTGTGGAGAATATCCGATGGGAAGAGGGGCGGACCGGAAGTGTGCAGGCCGGTCTCCGAGAGGGAGGGTTCCCCGAGGGGTGGGTGGTGGTTTGGCCTGTGGACCATCCCCTGGTGAAACAGGAAACGCTGCTCGCCCTCCAGGAGGCCCTCCGGGAGCCCGGGCGGGCCCAATGGATTATACCGACCTATGCAAACCGGGGGGGCCACCCGGTGGCCTTGGGACCCCACGCCCGGGCCGAGGTTTTGGGTCTCGGGCCAGGAGACCCCTTGAACTCCTACCCCCGCCGAAACCCTGCGCGGGTCCGCCGGCTCGAGGTCCCGGACCCGGGGGTGCTCAAAAACCTCGATACATGGACCGATTTCAATCGGATTCCCAGGGCACCGGGGAGCGTACCATGAACCGTCATCTGCTCCGGCGGGCGCTCGAGCTGTTGGACCGACATCAGCCGGTGGTCATGGCCACTGTGGTCGCGGCTCGGGGGTCCGTCCCCGGCAAGGTGGGGGCCACCCTCCTTCTCACACCCGACGAAAGGTTCTATGGGACGGTGGGCGGAGCCGGCCTGGAAGAGAAGGTGAAGCTTTTAGCGAAGGAGGCCCTGAGAACCCAGATGGGGAGCCTCCACCATTTCGACCTCATGGGTTGGAAAGAGGGGGGCCTCGACAGCCGCTGCGGGGGATCGGTCGATATCGCCATCCAGTATCTGGCCCCCTCCCCCCACGTTTTGATCTGGGGGGGTGGTCACGTGGCCGAGGCCCTGAGCCGGATCCTCGACGTCTTGGGCTACGACTACAGTGTGGCCGATGACCGGGCGGACTTTGTGATGGTGGAACGCTTTCCCCGGGCCCGTCACCTCTGGGTGGTCTCTCCGAGGGACCTTCCCGCACGCCTTCGGGATTCTCAGGATCGGTTCAGCCACGCCTACCTTCTCGGGTACGATGCGAAGAAGGACGAGGAGGTGGCCCGAGTCCTCTTGCCTTCCTTCGAAGGTCGGGTAGGACTCATCGCCAGTCGGACCAAGCGGGAGCTCACGCTCCGGAACCTTCGGGATTCCGGGCTTCCCTCCGAGGTGGTCGGGCGCTTGCGTTCCCCGGTGGGCATCCCCTTGGGTGGAGACAGCCCGGCGGAGATCGCTCTCAGTATCGCGGCCGAGATCGTTCAGGATTGGCACCAGGGGCACGGGTCGGAGGCGAAGGAGGTGATCGATGGAGAACCATCGGGCCGTTCCCGTAAAGCTTCGGATTAACGGGCTGGAGCGGGAGCTCGTGCTCGCTCCCGAGCGCATCCTGCTGGATGTGATCCGAGAGGACCTCAACCTGACGGGCACGAAGAGGGGCTGTGACCTTGGGACCTGCGGCTGCTGCACGGTTCTCATCGATGGCGAACCCCGACTATCGTGCCTGTTGCTGGCCAAACTGGTCGAGGGACGGGACATCACCACGATCGAGGGAGTGACACCGGCCCAGGGACTCAATCCCGTCCAGGAAGCGTTCGTGGAGCGAGGCGCGACCCAATGTGGGTTCTGCACGCCGGGCTTCGTCCTCACGGCCCTGGGTTTACTGCGCAAGAACCCCCAACCGCGCCGGGAGGAGATCCAGCAAGCCATCTCCGGCAACCTCTGTCGTTGCACGGGCTACGTCAAGATCGTCGAAGCCATCGAGCTGGCGGCGCGTCGGTGGCCTTCTCCGCGGGAGGTCGGGCATGGCGGTTCCGGCTGACCGGGGTGCCTCGGCGGCAGCCTCCCCGACCGGGGACGCCCCGTCCCGGTCTTTTCAATGGATCGGAAGACCCGTCCCCCTGATCGACGCGACCTGGAAGGTCACCGGGCGGGCGGAGTACACGGACGACGTCAAACGACCCGGAATGCTCGTGGCCCGGATCCTCAAGGCCACTGTTCCGCATGCCCGAATCGAAGAGATCGACACGTCCGAGGCCCAAAAGGTCCCGGGTGTGGTCGCGATCCTCACCGGCGAGCGGTTCCCCACGCCGTTCGGGGTCCTTCCTATCACCCACGACGAGACCATGCTGGCTCTCGGGAAGGTCCGCTACATCGGCGAGGGCGTGGTGGCGGTGGCGGCGGTGGATGAGGAGACCTGCGAGAGGGCCTTCTCATGCCTCCGGATCCGGTACACTCCCTTGCCGGTCTATGACGACCCCCGGGTCTGCCTGAAGCCCGTCACCGAGAAGATCCATTCGCGGGCGCTGCGGGACACAAACGTTCAGAAGGAGGTCTATCAGCACTTCGGGGACGTGGGAAAGGCGTTCGAGGAATGCGCGGCGAGCGTGGATGTCCGGGGGAAATTCGCCGGTGTGACCCACGCCTTCACCGAACCGCATGCGGTCATCGCCGAACGGACCCCGGACGGCCGGTTAATCGTCTGGTCCTCCACCCAGGTCCCCCATTACCTCCACAGGACCCTATCGGAGGTCCTGGGCCTGCCCCTGGACCGGATCCGGGTCATCAAGCCGGAGGTGGGGGGGGGTTTCGGGGGCAAAAGCGATCCTTTCCCCCATGAGGTCGCCTGCGCCGCGCTGGCCTGGCTCTGTGGTCACCCCCTCAAACTGCGATTCGACCGGGACGATGTGTTCTACGCGAACCACGGCCGGCATCCCACGCAGAATCGGGTCCGGATCGCCTGCGACCGGGACGGACGGTTTACCGCCCTCGATGTCGAGGCGGTACTGGACGGAGGGGCGTGGAGCTCGTTCGGCACGGTGACGACCTACTATAATGGGGTCCTGGCGATCGGGCCCTACCGCTTCCCCGCCTTCCGCTACCACGGCTGGCGCGCCTACACGAACCATCCCCCGAGCGGGGCCATGCGGGCCCACGGAGGCACGAACATCCGCTACACCGTGGAGATGGCCGTGGACGAGCTCGCGCAGAAGATCGGGTGGGATCCCACAGAGTTGAGGCTCGTCAATTTCCTCCCTCCGAACTGCACCACGATCAACGAGTTCCGGATCACCTCCAATTCGGTCCGCCAGGCCCTTCTTCGGGCCCGGGAACGTTCGGGATGGTTCCAGAAGTTCCGAAAGCTCCCCCTCGGGCGTGGGATCGGCGTTGCCTGCGGGTTCTACATTTCGGGTTCCAACTCCCCCATCCACTTTACCCCCAATATGCCCCAGTGCACCGTTCACCTCAAAGTGGACATGGACGGAGGCATTACCGCCCACTGCGGAGCGGCCGACATTGGCCAAGGGTCCAAGACGGTCCTCGCTCAAGTGGTGGCCGAGGTCCTGGGGGTCCGTCTGGACCGGGTACGGGTCGCCCCCGTGGATTCGGACACCGCCCCGATCGATATTGGCAGCTATTCCAGCCGGGTCACCTTCATGATGGGGAACGCGGCCCTCCGGGCCGCGGAAAAGCTCCGGGAATCGATCGGTTCGGCGGCGACCGAGCTCCTGGGGGTCCCCCTCGAGCGCCTTGAGTTCGCGAAGGATCGGATCGCGATCCGGGACCAACCCTCTCGCTCGATCGGTTTCGAGGAGGCGGTCCACCGGGCCATGGCGCATCGCGGCGCCCTGTTGGCCTCCGGATCCTTCGAGACCGCTCCGCTCGGGGGAAAGTTCAAGGGCGCGAAGGCGGGCACGGCCCCCGCGTACTCCTTCTCGGCGTACGTGGCCGAGGTCGGCGTGGACCTCGAGACCGGGTTCGTAAACGTTGAAAAGGTTTGGGCGGCGTTCGATTGTGGCCGCCCCTTGAACCCCCTGTCTGTGGAAGGCCAAATCGAAGGGTCCATCCACATGGGCCTGGGCCAGCTGCTTTCCGAAGCCCTGGATTATCGGGGCCCCCGGCTCATGAACCCAAGCCTTCTGGATTACAAGATCCTCGCCCCTCAGAGCATGCCCGAGATCGAATGCCTCCTAGTCGGTGAGGACGATCCCGAAGGTCCCTTCGGGGCCAAAGAAGCGGGAGAGGGTCCCCTGGTCCCGATCCTGCCCGCGGTGGGCAACGCCCTGTACGACGCGCTGGGTCTTCGCTTCTGGGAACTGCCCGTCACCCCGGACAAGGTGCTCCGGGCCATCGAGCGTCAGCGGGACCGGGGAGGGGGACTTCGAAAGCCCGACCCCCCTTCCCGGCCCTCCTCGGAGGTGTAGGATTCCCGTGCACCTCGATCCCTTCGAGCTCCATCTTCCTCGGACGCTCGAGGAGGTTATGGAGCTCGCGCGCCGGTACGAAGGACAATTCGACTATCTGGCGGGGGGAACGGACCTCCTGCCCAACTACAAGATGCACCTGAACCCGCGGGCCCACCTCATCGCTCTCGACAGGGTCGAGGGCCTCGATCGGATCGATCCGGGCGAGGGACGGCTCGGGGCCATGGTCCGGCTCGCGCGTCTGGAGGAGGCCCCTGTCGGACTCGACGGTTCCTTCCCGGGTTTGTTGACGGCGGTCCGCGAAGTGGCCACTCCCCTGGTCCGGGCCTCGGCCACGGTGGGGGGAAACCTTCTCCTGGAGACCCGATGCTTCTTCTTCAACCAGTCCCGGTTCTGGAGGGAATCCCTGGGCTATTGTCTCAAGGCCGAGGGAAGCGTCTGCCATGTCGTCCCGCAACGGGAGCGCTGCTATGCCACGTTCTCGGGTGACTTGGCCCCGATCCTCCTCGTGTTGGGGGCCCGGGTCGAACTGGTCCACCCCCAAGGGGCTCGTGAGATTCCTCTGAACGAGCTCTACGACCCGACTGGGGACGGCATCCGACGCACCCGATTGAGGCCGGGGGAACTGCTCGTGGCCGTCCGGGTTCCTCCCGAGGGAAGGACATTGCGGGCGACGTACCGGAAGCTCCGGGTCCGCCCGGCCTTCGACTTCCCGGAACTGGGTGTGGCCGTCGCCCTGGAGAGCGAGGGGGAACGTGTCCGCCGGCTCCACGTCGCCATCGGGGGCGTCGAGACCTACCCTCGTCTGATGGACCGCGAGACCGCCCCCGTGTGGGGAGAAACCCTCACCCCAGACCGGCTCCGCTCCTTGTGCGAGTCGGTCTCCCGGGCCGTCCGCCCGGTCCACAACACCTACTTCCCTCCGGACTACCGCAAGAAGATGGTGGGGGTCTTCCTCCGGAGGGCCGTCGAGGCCCTGGGGCGGGCGGGATGAGCGGGTCGCCCGGGTCCGATCGGTCCGTCGCGGACCGGCAACCGTCCGGGCGCTTCGAGCTCGTTCCGATCCGGCGTCTCCGCCCCCACGAGGAGGTTGATCCCGAGAAGCTGCAGGAGGTGGAGCGCGAGATCCGGCAGGCGGGGGAGGTCCGGGAACCCGTCCTGGTGGCGGACTCCACCTATGTGATCCTCAACGGTCATCATCGGGTGGAGGCCCTTCGCCGGCTCGGGGTCCTTCGGGTGCCCGCCTGGGTCGTGGATTATGGGCATCCCTCGGTGGTTGTGGACCCCTACCCCGGGTCCTCGTTCCCCGAACCCCCGACCAAGGAGGACATCCTTCGCCGAGCCCGGGAGGGGCGGCTCTACCCCCCCAAGACCAGCCGGCACCGTCTCACCTTTTCTCTCCCCGAGCGGATCACGCGCCTGGACGAACTTCGTTAAACGAAGAGGGAGGGGTGTCGCCCGTCCTGCCGCCCTCCCCGAGGCGCCGCCCGGAGCCCTCAGGCCAGGGCCGACGGCCCTCCTGGATCTCCCGCAGGACCGTCACAAGAAGCTGTGTCTCCACCGGCCGCAACCGTTCCGCTAGGGTCTCGGGTGTGTCCGTGGGAAAGACCGGTACGCGGGCCTGGGCCAGGATGGGCCCCGCGTCGAGGTCCTCTGTGACGAGGTGCACGGTAGCCCCGGTCTCCCGATCTTGGGAGCGCAGGACCGCTTCATGGACATGATGACCGTACATCCCTTGACCGCGATGGCGGGGAAGGAGAGAGGGATGCACGTTGAGGATCCGGCCCGCGTAGGTCTTGAGGAGGCCGTGGCGCAGAACCCTCAAGAAGCCGGCCAGCACGACGATCCCCACTCCTCGCGCCCGCAGTTCGGCTCCCAGGCGATCCTCCCATCCGGGGGTCCCCGGGGAACCCTCGGGGTCGGTCCAGATGTCCAGACCCAGACGCCGCGCCCGATCCACCGCCGGACATCCGGGACGATCGGTGGCTAGGAGGACGGGGACGGGGGCGACGGGGAGAGCCCTTAACGCCAACACGCTGGACTCCACGAGGCGACCCTGCCCGGAGGCCAGATAGGCCAGGGGTATCCGTCGGTTGGCCATGGGCGTCCCCCCCCGGGACATTATCAGAAGGTCGTACGACTGGAGAACCGGAACGAGCGGCACACGAGGGAGGGAAGAACGGCGCTCAAGAAGCCTCGCTCGTCGGAGTACCCTCGGAGGCCGGCCCCCAGCAGTTCCGCGCCCTCCAGCGCTTTCAGGACGCTCTCGGTGAAGCGCAAATTCTGCACGGGGTGGCGGACCTCCCCTCCCTCCACCCAGTAGGTCCCGTCCCGGGTCATCCCGGTCAAGACGAGACGGCCGGGGTGGACCGCCCGAACGTAGTGGAAGCGTGTGATCAAAAGACCTCGACCGAGCTCCTGGAGGAGTTCCGGGTGGTCGGCATCCCCCGGTTCGAGAGAGAGATGCCGGGGGATCGGGCCCAGGTTCCCGTAGGGCGCTTCGGGGGGAATGGCCTCGTGGGTCGAACGGGTCGAGGCCCGCGAGGCCGTGAACGTATCGTGAGAAGGACCCCGGAAGACGCCGAAACGGAGGATGGGGCGTGGTTTCCGGAGGAGGCCTTCCGCATCGATGGCCTCGGGGAGCCCCTGGGTGTCCCAGGGGTCCTCGCGCAGGGTGACGATCCGCGCGGCGACCCGCCTCCCTTGTTGTCGGGCCAGAGCACTCCATCCTTCGAGGATCGGGTGGGCTCCCACCCCCATCCAGGAGAGGTACGACAGCAGTTCAAAGAGCGCCGAACCTCCCAGGAGAACCCGATAGCGCCCGGGGGGTATCGGGACCGCGGGTGACCGAGGGGCGATGTTCGCCGCCTCCCGGGCCAAGGAGGGCAGGTCGAGCCTCCGAGAGGACCAGCCGGCCCGTTCCGCCCAGCCGGAGCCCGCCGGTTCTCCTTCGGCGAGTCGCTCGGTCAGCCACGAGGCCTGGGCTACGGATCGGGAGGAATCTTGCCGCAGGTCTTGGGTGTTCCCGACCCATAAGTGCGTGAGGCCGAGGTTGACCGCTCCGCTGATCCGGCTCGTTCCGAGTTTCTCTTCGATGATCCCCAGGGAAGCCTTAAGGTCCCGGGAGAGCCGGTCCAGCTCGGGCTTCCCGCAAGTCGGATCTAGGGGAAGACGGGGCTTTGGCCCCGAGCTCGCCCGCGGGAAACCGGGAAAATCGGAGAGGGCCGGGGCCTCCCGGGCGGCCGCGTGAGCCTCCCGGACCGCCTCCTCAAGGCCCTCGCGATCCGTACGGCTCGTGGTGGCAACCCCGAGCCGGCCCTCCTCCGTGGCCACACGAATGGAGAGGGTCCAGGATTGTTCGAAATGGGGCTGGTAGAGGACGGAGTTGGCCACACGCAAGGTGGTCCACGACGCCTGCGTCACCCGGACGTCCCCTTCCCCCGGGAGGAGCGAGAGCGCTCTCTCGAGGATTTCCGAACCCTCTTCGGTCCGGCGGCCCCGCCGGGGGTCCGGACCCGTTCGTCTCCTTGGCCGAGGATGGAACCCCCTCATGCGGGTCCTCCGACCTGAACGTCCCGGAAGAGCCCCCAGGGGGCCCCGTGACCGACGTCCATCGTCTGTCCGGGTTGACCCTTTCCGCAGTTCGGCAAACCCCAGAGGTGCCAGGTGGTGGGATCGCCCCGGGCCACGAGCCGGGACCAGAATTCCGGGGTCATCCCCGAGTACAGAGGGTTCCGGACGAGAGGGCCCAGTTCCCCCTTGATGATCCGCCGGCCCACCTCGCAACCAAACTGGAAGTTCAGGCGACGGTCGTCGATGGACCAGGAACGATTCGTCTCCATGTAAAGGCCGTCCCGGGCCTCCTCAAGGAGCTCTTCTGGGGAGTGGTCTCCGGGCTCCAGATTGATATTGGTCATCCGGATTAGAGGAGTCCGGAGGGGTCCGTCGGCGCGCATGGTGGCACCGCTGCGGGGATCCCCGATCCGGGCGGCGGTCTCCCGGGACGTGAGGAATCCCACGAGAAGGCCCTCCTGGACGAGGGGGTAGCGACGGGAGGGAACCCCTTCATCGTCCCACGGGAAGCTTCCGATGGAGCCCGGGATCGTGGCGTCGGCGACAATCTCCATCTCCGGGGACCCGTACCGGAGCTGCCCCCGGTCCTTTACCTTAAGAAAGCTCGTGCCAGCAAACCCTGCCTCGTAGCCGAGGACCCGGTCGAGTTCGGTGGCATGTCCCACCGACTCGTGGACCTGGAGCGCCAACTGATCACTGCCGAGGACCACGGGCAGGGTCCCCCGGGGGGCCGACGGGGCGCTCAAGAGGTCTCGCGCCGTCCGGCCGACCTCCGCCGAATGTCCGAGCAGATCCATCTGGCGGATGAACTCAAACCCCGATTGGGCAAAGTCCCCCCCGAAGCTCGTGGGATAGGATCGCCTCTGAACCTCCCCCTGCCCGATCGCGGTGGCCTCCAAGCCGGCTCCCACAAACGTGAGCTTGATCCGATAGGACCAACCCTCTGAAGAGAGGAACAGTTTCTCGAAGGTCCGGCAGTTCATGTGGGCCCGCCCGACCTTGATCTCCGGCGTCCCGTGGAGGCGCGATTCCGCCTCCTTCAGGAGCGAAAGCTTCTCCGCGGTTTCGACGCCGAAAGGATCCTCCCGGAGGGAGGTCTCGTAGCTCCCATCCTGGGGTCCTGAAGGCTCTGGCGTCTGTGGCACGGGGTTCTTCCGAACCCGCCCGACGGCCCGAGCGAGGCTGTTCGCCTGCCGAACGACCTCCCCCAGACCCGACGGGGTCAGACACGTCGTCCCGGCAAACCCCCACCCTCCCTCCCGGAGCACGCGAAGTCCTACGCCATCCTCCCGGGACCATGTCAGCGATTCCGCCTGGCCGTTCTTGACGGTGAGATGCTGGGCCCGGTACCCTCGGACCCCTCGGGCATCGGCGTAGAGAGCCCCCCGGCGGAGCGCGCCCTTCACCAATCGTTGGAGAATCTCCTCCATGGTCACCGGCCCGCCGCGGCCTTTATCAGAGCATGACCCGGAGCCCCAGCTTCTCGGTCAGTTCCTTGTAGCGGTTGCGGATGGTGACCTCGGTCACCCCGGCGACCTCCGCCACCTCCCTCTGGGTCCGCCTCTCCCCGCACTGGACGGAGGCGATATAGATCGCGGCGGCGGCGACCCCGGTCGGACCGCGGCCGCTCGTGAGCTCTCGCTCGGTGGCCATCTTCAGAATCTCGTTGGCCTGCGTCTGCACTTCCCCCTTGAGCTTGAGCTCGCTGCAAAATCGCTGGATGTAGTCCTGGGGCCGGGTCGGGAGGAGCTTGAGCTGGAGCTCGCGGGTCATGAACCGGTAGGTTCGACCGATCTCCTTGCGGCCCACGTGGCTCTTGGATGCGATCTCGTCGAGCGTTCGGGGCACGTTGCACTGCCGGCAGGACCCATAGAGGCTCGCCGCGACGACCCCTTCGATCGACCGACCCCGGATGAGGTTGCGATTGACCGCCTTGCGGTAGATCATGGCCGCCGTCTCGCGGACGTTCCGGGGGAGGTTCATGCCGCTGGCAATCCGGTCCAGCTCGGTGAGGGCACTCGCCAGATTGCGCTCGGTGGCGTTGGAGACGCGGATCCGCCGTTGCCACTTCCGGAGGCGGTAGAGCTGGGAACGGTTCCGGGCGGGGATGGACTTGCCAAAGGGGTCCTTGTTCTTCCAGCCAATCTCGGTGGAGAGTCCCTTGTCGTGAATGGTGATCGTGCTCGGGGCGCCCGTCCGCGTCCTCTTCTCCCCCTGTTCCGCATCGAAGGCCCGCCACTCGGGCCCCTGGTCTATCATGGCCTCCTCCAGGACGAGGCCGCACTCGTCACAGACGAGCTCCCCCTTCTCGTAGTCCTTGGTGAGATGGTTGGACCCACAATTGGAACAACGGGTGACACTGCTCAGGTCCGCGGGGGGCTCGCTCCCGCTCGGTTCATTCTCCACGGTCCGACGCCTCCGTGATGTTCAGGACCTTCCCCAGGAGGGCCACCGCCTCGGAGGCGTCCAGGGGCCGGTCGGGGGCAACGGCTACGTACGGTCGGCTCACCGGCCCGAACACACGGAGGATCCGCCCCCGATAGCGTCCTTCCGCGTCCCGGACCCGGACCCCCTCCCGGCAGTCCCGATCGGTGCGGACAACCCAGTGACCTTGGGAGGAGATTGCGACCACCGGTCCCAAGGGACCCGGTTCCTTCGAGACGGGAGGGGATCGAGGCCGGCGTCGAGATTTCAAGTATTAAAGTCAACCTACACAATGTTTAAAAGCGTTTTGGCACCCCTCGAGGGTATCTCTACCGGTGTGTTCAAATCCCCGACGAAATCGGGCCCGTCCCCCGAAGTCTTCCCGCCGCGATCCTCAGAGCCTCCGCACCGGGTCGAAAGGCGCCGCACTATGGCCCCGCCTCTGTCAGGGCCCGACGCACCCGCAGGAGCGCCGAATGGGCTTCGCGAAGCCTTTGCTGTTTGAGAAGGAGCGTGGCATCCCGGAGCGTCGCCGCGGCCACACGGTACTCCCGGCCGTTCAGTTTGGCTTCCTTGACCCCGGAGGCCAGCCTTCGCGCCTCCTCAAGAAGCGCCGGAAGGCTAAAGGGTTCGGAGGCCGGGGCGGGTGAGCTGGGAGTCTCAGGGGGGGATACCGGCCGAGGCGGGGGGGAGAGATCCGGCGGCGAGGGCGCCGGCTCCTCAGGTCGGGGTCGAAGAGTCTCGAGGAGTTCCCGGTACCGGGCCAGTTCCTCCCCCGCTTCCTTCACCCGCCCCGAGCGGGAGTGTCGAAGGATCTGCTTCCAGCATCCTTCCAGCTCCTGAAGGCGTTCCGGATCGACCCCCTCCGTGTTCGCGGGCATCGGACCTCTTCGGACCGCGTCTCGGATCAGATCCCGGATCCTCTCATGGAGCTGCACCAGTTCGGCCGACATGGTCGCGGAGTACGACGGGAGGTCCCGAGGGGAGACCGAGCTCGACGAGAGCTGCTCCCGCATCTCCCGGAGGCGCTGCTCGGCCGTCTCGGCGGGCAGTCCGAGATGGCCGGCGACCCCGAGGAGATCCTCCAAGCGAGCCATGACGTCGCGGAAGTTTTGCCAGTCCTGTTCGAGCCGGTGAAGCGACTCCTCCGCGGCGCGGAGGGTTTCGGCAGCCGCCCGCAGCTCTCCGCGCGCGGCCTGAGCGTTGGCGGTAGCCATTTCTTTGACGAAATCGGCCCGCAACCCCATCTCCCGGAGCTGCTCTTCTCGACGCTCCAGATCCTTTCGATATCCTTCCAACTTCTGGCGGATTTCCTTCTCTGTGCTCGCCACTGCGGACCGGAGGGAGGTCAGGGCCTCCTCGCTGGGTCCTCGAGAGGCCTCCAGAGCGGTCTGGGCCAGGGTCGACGCGATCGGGCTGGGGTCCACGTCAAGCCCCTGCGCCACAGTCTGGAATTCCTGCAGCGTCTGGGCCAATTGCGACATCTCGGCCTGCCAGGCCTCTCTCGCGAGACGCTCTTCCGCTTCGGACGGACGCGCGGACCCTTCGGAGCCCGGACCTGACGGACTCTCATTTCGAAGGGTCTGAAGGGCGGCCGCGGCGTCGTCGAAGAGGGCGGTGGGGAGACCACACCCCTCGCATCGGGAGGCCTCCGAAAAGGCCTGGGTCTCGCACACCGGGCAATGGGCGGCTTCCCCCCTTGTCGCCATCCCGGCCCGGATAGCGCGTCCCGGAAGCATAAGGTCTTTCTCTGGCCAGGCCCAACCTGCGACCGCCGCGCGAAGGTCAGCCGCCGGAAAAGCTCGAAACGATCTCGAGCTCCCCCTCCGAGTCCAGGATCTCATCCAGGGGGCAGGGGGAACCCTTCCACCAACAGACGTGACCCTCAGCTGGCAACCCAAGCCGGCCGAGGACCTCGCGAACCCGGATCCCGGGGGGCACGTCCAGGGATCCGGGGAGCTGGGCGGCCCGGGGCCCGTGATACCGCAGCCGGATCCGGAGCGTCATGGCCGATCCCGAGGGGGACGGTGAGGGGGAGATTTGAACTCCCGCGGAGTGAACCTCCACCGGTTTTCGAGACCGGCGCCTTGAACCGGGCTAGGCTACCTCACCGTTGGGGAGAAACGGACCCCTTGTTGGATATGAAACCGCCGGGGGTCTCCCCCGCTCGCGGGGACCGACGCCCCCAGGGTCTGCCGGGGAAGGGCTTGGGCGGAGCGCCAGGGCGACGCGAGGCTCCCGGGTTCCCCCGCACAAGGGTCTGCCGTGATCGCCGCATCAATCTTCGAGGGGGGGCTCCTGAGCCTCGAGATCCCGCTTCATCCGGTCGATGGGGGGCACCGGATAGGGGTCGATGCCGTGCTGGTCGCACCAGTGAAGGCTTGTGGCGTCCCCCAGCCACATGCCCTCGAGGATCTCCCCTAATGGTTCTCGCGACCGGAGGTCCTGGACCCAGACGTTCACGTGACGTTGACGGAGAAATTCGGCGAAGTAGTCGAACCGGATTCGGTGAGCCGAGGAATCTCGGGGGCCCCTCAGGAGAACGGGCCGAAGGACCGACCGAATCCGATCATCCGCCACGTCCCAGGCCACGATGGCGTTGTGCAGGAACTCCGGCAGGGTGTCGAAGTGGCCCAGACGCTTGGCGTTCTCTTCCGACTGGGACTTCCACCGGCGACCGACCACTCCCAGTCGCTCGGAGGTGTAGACCCACAGCCACCCATCTCCCCAAAACTCCGCGAGGGACCGGGCCCGGGCGGAAAGCCCTTCCGGTCCTTCCCACAGTTGGCGAAGCTCCGTGGCCGTGCGGGACAAATCAAGGGTGCCGGGGGGAAAAGAGTCCCGGAGGAGGCCCAAGAGGGCACCCAGAAGGTGGCCGAGAGAGGCCCGCGGAGGTTGGCCGCTCGGGACCCGGGCCCAGGGGATCCCCAGGTTCTCGGCCCACCGGCCGAGGCGTCCTCCCGAGGTCACCACCGCACTCAAGACCCCTCGACGCCGGGCCTCGCCGAAGGCCTCGAGGGTCTCCCGCGTATTCCCGGAGTAGGACACAAAGATGGCTCGAACCGGGGGCCGTACCCAGCCCGGGAGCTCGAACCCTCGCATGGGAAGCGTCCACGGCTGACCCTCCTGGGACGACAGGGCCGCGACCACATCCCCCGCGATCCCGCTGCCCCCCATCCCCACGACAACCACGGGCATTCGGGGGTCTCCGGGAAGGGGCTGACGAACCGCTCCCCATCCTTCCAGCAATTGGTCCGGAAACCGAACCGCCAGGGACCACATCTGGGAGCTCCCCGTGACCGGAGGGGGGTCCATGGGTCCGCCCCCACGCGGATCGGTCTATAACAGGGTTTCTCCGGTTCCCGGACCTTCCCAGGACCCCGAGGAGAGCTCGAAAACCTTCCGGCTCGCACCGTCCCACTGGAACACGTATCGATACGTATTCCTCGCGGGGGCGGGCCAAAGAGTTTTTGGCCTCCCTTCGGCCTTATAGCCGGTCGAGGGACGTGTGGCGGCGCAGGAGTGTCCCGGGGTTTCGAGAACCGGACGCAAGGTCCGGCCCCCGGGTTCCCTCGCCCGGGAGCGCCCATGCAGAGGACGTTTTTAGGCCCCCACGTCCGGGTCCCCACGGGCATCGCGGGATTGGACCGGATGCTCCGCGGGGGTCTTTTGCCCGGCCGGCCCTACGTGGTCTCCGGCCCCCCCGGCAGCGGGAAGACGACCCTGGCGATGGAGTTTCTGCTGCGGGGGGTCCGGCAGGGTGAGGATGTCCTCTTCGTGACCCTGGAGGAGCCGAGCAACGAAATCAAGCAGAACTTTTCCCGGCTGGGCCCGGACCTGGACAAGATCTGGATCTTTGATGCCGTGCCGGATGTGATGCGCTACGAGAAGATTCCGTTCAAGGACATCGCGGCGGTCCGGGCCGCCACCCGTCTCGGGGACGTGGACCCTCGGGTGCGCCTGACAAATGAGTTCACGAGCGTCGAAGTGACCTTCAGCGCTCTCATGCAAACGCTCAAGATGGAGACCGTCCGACGTCTCTACGGCCGCATCGTGGTGGATTCCCTGACCGCCCTCCGCTACTTTTGCATGAAAGGGTTCGACGAGATGCAGGGAACCCAGATGTTCCTCCGGTTCCTATCCGACCTTCGGATCACCACGCTCGTCACGGTGGAAACGGCCCGTCACGAGGGCCCTTCGGCGGAGGGCCTCTTAGCCCGGGGGGAGATCCGACTGCACAGCTGGGACGTCGACGGAAAGACCGTCCGGGCCCTCGGAATCGAGAAGATGCGCGGCAGCGCGCACGACACGTTGCTCCATCCCTATCGGATCTCCAGCCATGGGATCGCGGTGGACACCTCCATGGCTATTCACAAGCAATCCCGAACGATCGTGGCCTCCCCTCCCCCCGCCCCGGGGGAGTTGTTGCCTCCTCGGGAGGATGAGCTTGTGGAGGAGGCCCGTCGGGCCATCGTGACGATCGAGGAGGATGTCCGGGACCTTCTCGCGGTGGGGATGGATGTGGACCCGGTCCGGGAGGTGATCCAGGAGGCCCACGCCGATCTGATTCAGTCTCGCATTATGGAGTGCCTCTCCAAACTGTTGGAGGCTCGCCAGGTCGTGAACCACCTGGTGCTGACCTATCAGGTGACCCACCCGGCCTCCGCGACCGCCTTGCTGGATGTGAACCGCCCGAGGATGACGGTCCCGGGGTCCGCCGATCCCTCATCTCCCACGGGAGCGGCCTCCGGGCGTGGCCCCGAAGCTCGATCGGAGGCGGCTTCCGAGTTCTTGCCGGTCCTGAGCCGTCTGGTGATCCTGCTCTCGGCCTCTCGGGGACGGCCGATCCGGGAGGAATTACCTCCGGCCCTTCTCGCCAGGGCCTCCGTCGCTCTTTCGAGTAGCCAGGGGGGGCTGACGGAGCTGAGACCGGTTCCCCCGACCCCGCCTCCCTCGGCCCCCCCACCCGCCGAGCCGCCTCCCGAAGGGCCTCCTCCCTCCAAGGCCGAGGAGGGCTCTCCCCCCTCCGGTACCCGGGCCACCTCCAACCCTTCCCCGGAGCTTCCTTCGGCCCCTTCGGCGCCCCCGGCCGATACGCTCGTCCCCTCTTCGTCGACGTCGTCTTCCGCTCCCTTGGAGGCGGATCCCCCTCCCCTACCCAAGGTCCCCCGGGAAGGACCGTCGCGCGGGGAGGAGATCCCCCTGCCCTCTCCGCTCTTCATTCCCGAGACCCCGAGGGGGACCCCGGCAACGGGTTCCTCCGATCCCCCGGCTATCCGGATGGCTGCGGAGACGAACTCAAAGGTTCCTGACGACCAATCATCCGACCGGCCCGCTTCCGGAGGACCGGTCGGGATTCCAGATCCGCCGGGAGTAGGCTCTTCCCATCCCGCGGCGTCCTCGACCTCCGCTGGGCCTCCAAGCCCTTTCCCTCCTCGAGAGGAGAAGAGAACCGGAGAGGAGGACGGCTCAAGGAGCCCTCCTCTCTTCGGGCCCTTTCCCCCGATGGGATCATCGTCTCCCGCGGACCCGAGGGGTCCAGAGACCGTTGTAACCCCGCCTCCTCCCGTGTCGCCGGCCAGACGGGAAGAGTCAGGAGCCGAACCGCTGCGGCGCAGCGCGGATGCCGTCCCCCCTTCCGGAGTCCGCCTCGGTCCGCCCCGACCTTTACCTCCGGAAGATCCCCGGGCGAGGATCCGCCCGCTGTTGCCCCCCCCGTTGCGCACTCCGGAGGGAAGCTCTTCTCCTCCCTCGGCAGGGATACGGGGGGCCATCCAGAGGATCGGAGCGCCGCCCGGAGCGAGACCGACCCGGGCCGTGAACCCCCCCGGGGGTCCCGCGCTCCGGATCCGAGAAGCCACCCATCATCCCCGGGATCCCCTCATTCGCAGAGACGCCCCCCAGAACCTTTCGCTAAGCGGCTCTGGGGAACGGGAGGAGGCATTAGGGGAATTGGCGCCTGGTCCTGGCCTGCAGGGACCTCCCTCGGTCGAAAGCCAGAGCCTTGTTGCCAACGTGGGTCGGGGGGCCTCTTCCGCCGGGGAATCAACTGCCGTCCCCGAGGGGAAGCCTGAGGCCCAGGTTGCCCACCACCTTGAAGACCTGGGGAGGGCGCGAGAAACCAAAACGTTGGCCCCTCCGCCGATGTCCTGGCCGGGAGCTTCCTTCGTATTGGAAACCCCGCTGTCCAGCGCCTTGCCGGCACTTCCCCCCGGCCCCTCGTCGGCCTCGGACGGGGGGGCCGGAGCTGGCCTTTCTACCCCGGGTGGCGGAGTGCCACAGCCCGGGAAGGAAGCGTCCGGAATTCCTCTCAGCGCTTCGGCCAGCCCGTCCCTGGCGGATCCTACCTCGGCTGCATCTTCCGCGGGTCACCCCACGCCCGTGAGTCGCGCGGGACGGAGGCGGCCCCGGAAGCCTTCCCGGCGACCCCGGGGCCATTCCGCCCGGCGAGCTTCGTCCCCGGAAGGTGCGAGCGATAGGTCGCCGGACCCCCTGGACGGTGAAGGATGAGGAACATAGAGTCTGCCGGGCCGGACTGTCGCTTGTCCACCGGCATCCCCGGTCTGGACCGCCTCATGGGCGGGGGGTTGATTGCCGGGCGCCCCTATCTCATTCAGGGAGGTCCCGGTAGCGGAAAGACGCTGCTGGCCCTCCGATTTCTTCTGGAAGGCGTCCAACGGGGGGAACCGGTGCTCCTCGTGGCGGTCGATGAGCCTCCCACCGAGATCATGGAAAACGTGGTTTCGTTCGGCTGGGATCTCTCCCAGATCCATACGTTGGACGCGAACCCGGCCCCCGCGGGCTTCCGCCGTCTGGGGGATATCCAGGAGATCCGGGCCCTCCACGACGTCCGCTCTATGCAGGATCTCAGTGAGAAGAGCCGCAAATCCCAGGCCTCGGACGAGGTCTCCATCCAATCCATCTTCCTGAAGGTGCGCAAGCAGGCGGAATCCGTTCGCTTCCGTCGGGTCGTCATCGATTCGATGACCTCTTTGCGGCAGTTCACCTTGCGGCAAGGTCTGGACCTTCAGGCCGAGCGGACGGAGATCCAGTCGCTCTTACGCTTCCTGACCGAGATCGAGGCCACGGCCATCATCACTACCCAACCTTCCCCTTCGGGGGACCTGACTCCCGAGGAAGTGCTGGCCCGCGGGGTGGTATCTCTGGAACGTCGTTGGGAGGGCCCCTCCCTGGTCCGAACCCTCCGCGTAACCCGCATGCGCGGGACCCCTCACGATCCCGATGCCCACCTTTTCACGATAGGGCCGGACGCGATCCGCGTGGAGGCCGAGGCCGCCGTCGGGAGAGGGCCATAACCTCCCGATAGACCTCTGAGACCTGCCCGGCAACCACCTCCCACGAATGATTTCGGGCGACGTAGGCGCGCCCTTCCGCGGCGGCGAGGCGCCGCCGGGAGTCATCGAATAGCCAGTCTTGAAGGGCGTGACGGACCATCTCCACCTCCCGAGGCTCCGGGACCCCCCGAGGGATCAGCGTTCCCACCCCGGGTGCGGGGACCTGCGGTCGAAGGACCTCGCTCCCGATGACCGGCAGACCGCTCGCCATCGCCTCGAGGACCGCAATGCTCTGGAGCTCGGAATGGCTGGGATGCACCAGAAGGTCGGCCTGGGCGTACTCCCGGACCAGCTCGAGGTCGCCGACCTCGCCTACTAGGGTCAGCGCGGTCGAACCCGCCAAGGTTCGGAGACTTTCGGCGTAGGCCCGGTCCTGAATCGGACCCACCAGGCGTAGCTCTATATTCGGTAGCCCCGCGACGGCCCGCACCGCGACGTGCCAACGCTTCCGAGGATGGATGGCCCCGACGCCAAGGATGCGCCTTCCAGTCCGGGAGGACCAGTCCGGATGGTAGGTGCCGACGTCAACCCCGTTGGGGATGACGCGGATCTGCGTGGGGCTCATGACCGATCCGGTGCGGACCATCTGCTCGGCCACCTGTTCGTTGAGCGCGATCGTCCGTCGGGCCAATCGGCAAGCCCGTCGCTCGAGGTAGTGCCCGAAGCGTTCCGTGAGCCGCGTGGGCCCGGTCCAGTGGCGGGAGTGAGACGTGTAAACGTAATCCAGGCCCCAAAAGGCCAAGGCATTCCCTACCACAGGTGTCGACGCATGGATCACGTCATACTCGATCTGACGGAGGTCGCGAGCGACCTCGGCCGCGAAGCGGTACTCATCGACGGCCCTCTGCCGTCGAACCCGGTTGACAATTTGAACGTGGATTCCCAGGTTCCGGAGGCCCCGAGCCAGTCCGTCGATGGCCCGTTCCACGGCTCCCCATCCGGGTGGAGGGATCGGTCGGGTCCCTCCCCCCACAAGGACAACGTCCATTACTTTCCGCAGGGACCCGGTATTTAAGGTCGTGTCCGTAGTCCGCTCATTCCTCCGAACTTCAGAAAAGGAGGGACGTCCCCCCGGAATGCACCTCTTGGCCGACCTGCGCGCCGACTCACGAACACTCTCCCTGACAGAGGGCAAAGCGCCCATCCGCAGATTCCGCTCCCAGGGTCAGGCTCTCGGAGTACACGGCGTCGTGGTCAACCGATCCCCTTCGAACGCGATCGCGGCCCTCGTGGGATTCCCTCCAGGCGAAGGAGCGGTTCCCCACCAGGTCTACCGGCGAAGAGAAGGCTGAAGCCGCATCGTGCTCGCGCATCTAAGAGTAGAGCATCCCGGAGCTGACCGAGATCACTCTGCCGGCGAAGCGGCGGAAGGGGGCCCAGTGTCGGGAGGGAAGAGGTCTTCTTCATCGGGGCGGCCCTCGGGGGTACGCCCTCCCACTCTGGCTGGCAGTGGAGCCTCGGCGACGGGTCCATTGCCGAGGGCCGGAACCTGTCCCACGCCTTCGCCAGCGCCGGCAACTTCACCATCCGACTCTCCGTCCGCGATGCGGCATACACCGTGGCCGCCGTATCCATCCTCCTCCAGGTCTGTCCCCAGCCCCGGATCTCCCTCTCCCTTCAGGCGAATGTCACGGGCCTTCCGTTGGATCCGCCGTCATGATCATGGTCTCCGTGGCCGGAGGAGCGCCCCCGTACACGTTCCAATACGTCGCACTTCCGCCAGGCTGCGTCGATGAGGACACCTCCACCCTCTCCTGAGTACCGTCGCGCGCGGGACACTACGATGTCACGGGCACTGTCACCGACGGTGCCGGTCGTTCGGAGACGAGCGGACCCGGCCCGCATCGACGTCTTGGCCCTACCGCCCCCGCTGACCGTGACCCTGGCGGTCTCCGCCTCCTCCGTCACCGTCGGGACCCCTCTGGTGCGGACCCCTTATGTCTCCGGTGGGAGCGGGAGACCCTTCTCCTATTCCTGGACCGGACTTTCCCCGGGGGTGGCGGGCTTGGACCAGGCCACGCTGGTCCGCCTCCCCTCGACCCCGGGTTCCTTCGCATATCGTTAACGGCGATTGAGGCCGGGGGCCAATCCAACGTCAGCCGGGCCGTGCCGGTGACGGGAGGACCTTCCCCGGTCACAGGTCACGGCTTCCCACTGGGTTATGGGACCGGTCCGACCATCTTGGCGTTGGGGATCGGTTCGGGGACCATCGGTCTCCTGACGGTCCTGCTATGGCGGGCAAGGCGGAGACGCTGAGCCCCTAGGCCTCAGCGGACGATAGTCCATCCCCTCAGGGGAGTGAGAACTCCTCCTCGAGAAGTCAGAGACCGCTGCGTTGTCAATAGCGGCATCTTCTTCGACCGCTCGGTCGGACAGGCGAGGCCTAACGGATATCCAGCCCCCCCGCGTTGTCAAAAAGCTCAGCCTGCACGGCCTCCTCCCAGCGCAGGCCAATCTATCGCAGTTCGACGCGGGTCAAGTCGCTGCCCCCACGAGTGGGGAGGACCTGCTCAAGGCCTGGGTAGCTGCCAACCAGGCGTAGTCCGCGCGATCGAACCCTGCAGCCTCATTTGTCGGGTCGATGGACATCAATGCCTGTAACGACGTGCCATCGGGCCAGATAGCGAGCCTCGTCGCGCGATTGAAGAATGAGCCGCCGTTCGACGCCCACACGACCCAGATCGCGGGGGTCCCCGTTTCAGAGCCTATCACTCCCTCGCTCACGGTCACAGTCCCCCGACTCGCCCGAAGAGCCTCTTTCTCCAAGACGACCCGGGCAAGTGATCTGTTCAGAGCCATGTTGGAGGGCGGGTCTACTTCGGACCCGATTTACCGGCAGACATTGGGTGCGAGTCCGAACGGCGGGGCGATGATGTACACGAGCTACGACGAGGACCTCCGGTTGCATCCACTTCTCGTGGGTCGGTTGCGGTTGAACGAGGGGGACCAATCCTCGCCAACGGCAGCCACCGAGCTGCGGCTGCCGCTGCCGCCGGAATAGATCGCATTCCCCCGGCTCTGTGCGACCTCTCGGCACTCGAACTTCCAGAGCCATTTGTCAAAACCCCGAAGAGAATGGTCCTCGATCCGACCTTCAGTCCCCCTATGACTACAGACTTCGTGGATTCGAAACTTTTGATTCGCCTGAGCGTCTACCGACCCTTCCGAATCGCTCGCGTCAACTGGAATTCCGGAAACTACGTCGTCGCGATCAGGTGACTGCAGGGCGCCGGGTCATCCGACGGGGCACCTAGTCAGCAGTTCGAGCATACCCCCTCGGTGTCCAGAGACCGAGAGTTGAGGCTACTTCGCTGAATTGAATCCGTTGAGCCGGACGCGCGAGGAGGCGCCGCCGATAGGGTTGAGCCCTACCACGAATCGGGCGTGACGGCGGCCGCGAACGCATCGGGAGCCTGTGCGAACGGGTAGTGGCCGACGTCCGCAAGCTCAATAAAACGCTTCCGGGGAGCCTGGACGGATTCGAAGTACCGGCGGGCAGCGCTCGTCGGGGCCATATAGTCAGCTGTCCCGTTTACGAACGTTACGGGGACGGGCAACTTCGGAATCCGCGTGATCAGGTCGACTGCTCCGAGAGAATCATCCACGTTCCGCATCCAGAATTTCATGCCGGGGAGGACCCGAAAGAACAGGTCTCCCCACGTGTACTCCGTGCCACGGCGAAGCGCTTTCCAACTCGCGTCGAGCCCGGTAGTCCCTTCCCACGCTCCCCCAAGGCGGTCCGTCCATCGCGCCCGGACGTCCAGACCACCGAACTGAGAGCGGTACGGTGGTGGCCCGATGCGCTCAAGGTCGCGTATCGCCTTCCTCCTCTTTAACAATCGAGCCCGTTCGAGTGTCCAGTCATAGGCCTCCTGCTCACCGGCAAGGCTTGTCGGGGCGGTGGACACCGAAAAGTAGCCTTCGAACACATCCGGTGCGGCTTCGAGAATGTGGGGCCCTACCAGGGTCCCGAACGAGTGACCCAACAAGTAGAAGCGTTCCGCGCCGACGTTCGACCGAACCCAATCCACGACCGCCAGTGCGTCCTTCGTGATCTGGGCAGCGGTAAGGTCGTTGGGGGAGAGGGCACGACTGAAAGAGATCCCCGCGCCCCGCTCGTCCCAGTTGACCACGACCCAACGCTTCTCAAGAGGGCCGAACCACTCGCGAGCCGCCCCGATGTACGCCCCTCCCGGACCCCCGTGAAGGATTAAGAGCGCCGGATTCTTTCGAGAGTGTCCCCTCACGAGTATCCCTTGGGGGATACCATTGATGACGGGCGTCTCGAGACGGGAGACGCTTTCGGCAAGGACGTGGCCCTCTGAGTCTACGATCGGTGGCGTAGCCCTACGGAGGAACCGCACGAATATCCCTGGTTTTCGGTTCAGGGACTTGTGGCTCGGGTAAATAGCTTTGCCGACGGAGCCGGCACCTCAATCGGGGTCTCCGCCTTTCGGTCATACCCGAACTTCCCCCAGAGCTGAGCGGGATTTCCTGACGGCGGCGGGCTGATTTGAACCCCCCGGTTTGTTAACTACATCCCGAGGTCACAGGAGCCCGGTCGGGATCCGCATCACCTCGCCCTTGAGTCTCAGTCTCTCGAGGACGCACTGCGCCACGCCCACGAGTCGGGCGGTCTTCCACTTGCAATGTTCGCTGTGTTTAAGGAAAACGCAGAAATGCAGTCTGTTGTCAGAAAGACACTTTGCTACGGGGATGTTGAAAAGGTTGAGGGGGTGAGAGGCCTTCGGTACATACCATCTAAATGTAGGTGGGGGTATCCGATAGATGGCTTTCGGGTGGTAGGTTGAGATGGGGGGTGGTACTTGGGTTATTCGCGCCGCTTCGCGGAGCGAGCGCGCGGCGCGCACTCCAGTCACCGCCGCGGCCCGCCCGGGAGCCGTTTATCGCCTCCGGGGATGGGGGCGTCGAGGGCCAGCCATCTGCCCGGATGGCAACGGCCCAAGTCCGCTTCGTCCTTGACGAGCGTCGGCTGCTCTCGTTAGGGCGGGGCGGCAGCGTCCTCCAGACCATCGAGGAGCGATTGAGGACCTACCTCGCTCCGTAGGTCAAGGCGATCGTCGGGCAGGCACTCTTCCTGCTCAACGGGTCTTCTTACCGGGTCATGATCATCGATCTCTCGGCGTTCGGCCGTGAATGGAACTGGCAAGACGAGGAGGTTCACATCGTAGTCCGCGGAGCGAAGGCGGTCTTGCTGGGAGAAGAGAAGGGGTCTGAGCATTCCGTCCGGGAGGGGTTCACGTGGGAGTTCCGGCAGGACGCCACCCATGGACAGGGGGTCCTTCATGATTCGTCGGCCCTCACCCGGATCTTCTGCCGTTCGCGTGCCCGGAACGGGGTGATCTCCCCGAAGCGAGGGGGCGTGCCTCCCTGCTCTCGGAGGTGCGCCATCGCCTCTGGGGTCCCCTTCCCCACCGTCCCGGGCGTGGGGAAGAGATGCCATGGATCAATGCCCCGGAGGGTTCGAGACAACCTGCTTCAGCCACGTGGCCCGGCGTCTGGCCACGGTGACGTGGGCATCCAGGTACGCCGCCAGGAGGAGGAAGTACGACAAGAAGAGGAACGACGCGAGGTAAACCACGGGAGGGATGAGATACCCGAGAGAGAACGAACGGGACTCGATCGAACTGAGCAGGGTGGGCAGGTCGGAGGCCAAGGTCTGGGCGATGAACGCGGAGACCCCAAGGGCCCAGAGGGAGGAGATCACGAGCGCGACCTTGCTCCCCCAGGTGACCAGGTGAAAGACGAGCTGCGCGTAGGTCACGAACGTCCCCAGCAGGAATGCGCCGACCGCGGTCCCGAAGAGGACCTCGGCCCAGAGCGGAGCCCCGATGCCGGGGTACACCACGAGCAACGCCACCTCGACCCCCGCGACGAACCCCGCCAGGAGGCTCAGGCCGAAGATCTGGTTCGCGCGCCGCAGGCGTGCCCGGTGCCGTTCGTCCCACTCGTTCCTGCCGATCAGGAGGAAGATGATGCCCACGAGGGCGAGGACCGCCGGGAGGAGGAAGAGGAGGCTGGTGCCTGGGAGGAACGAACCGGCGCTCAGGAGGGCGTAGACCTCCGTCGCGCCTTCCGTGGCGAACCCGATGGACAGGAGGGTCAGGCTCACCCGAAGGTTAGCGGTCATGAAAACGGGCTATGGGATAGTCCAAACCCTGAAACGTGGTCCCCCGGAGCTGATCCTGGTGCCAGCCCCGGGGGCTCCAAGCAGGTTCCCCCTCCCGGTGCCGATCAGCCCACCCACGAGCGGAGGTGGCCAGGGGAAGGAAACCGGGGCCCGGTCGGGCCCGACCAGGGCCCCGGCTCCCCCGGTGGGCAGAAAGGTCTCGACGAGGTGTGGCATGGGCAGAGGACCTAGGGGGGCCTAGCGCCTTCGCGGATTTAGCTCCTTCGTGAAAGGGGTGTGAGAGGAGACCGCCTTGCTGAGGGAGACTGGTCCGGGGGTGTCTGGTTACCGGTTGTCCACCGGCAGCCACCCCGGCGGAGGCCGCCCCTCGTTCAGGACAGGTTGAGGGGAGGAAAGGGGCGTGGAAACCAATTCGTGACCTCACCCGAGCTCCCAGACAAAGGGTCTCGTGGAGGATGGCCAACGTCTTATCGGCGGCCTCCGGCCGGGGGCGTGGCCCCACCGAGAGACCGTGCGCCGGCCCTGGCCGCTCCCGGCAGTGGGGAACTGCTCGAGACCCCGGGGCCATAGATCACCGGGCCCCGGTCGAATCGGCATAGGCGGAACCGGCCGTACACCCACGTCCACTTGGAGATCGACCTCGCCCTTTCCCCCCGGAGGTAGCCGGAGCACCCGCTCTCGAGCGACTGGCGGAGTTCCTGAGGAGGGAGAAGGTCGTGGAGAGCAGGGAACCTTGATCCTGTTGGCCGCCCAGACGCTCCCTGCCCTGGCCGCCCGACGATTCCGTCGGGTGGATCATTGGGAGATCACCCCGGGGGATTGGCCCTCGCCCTCCCAGCCTGGAACGGTGAGGGTCGCCTCACCCATCGGGCTCACGCGCCGCGCCGGACCGCAGGTCGTAGGAGGCCATCGCCGCCGTGATTGGAACCCATCGTCGTACCCCCTCCCAGCAGATAGCCTCCGAACGCGATCTCCCAGAGAAAGATCGGGTAGTAGTACATCCGCTCAAGCCCACCCGGGCCGAGAGGGCCGAAATCGCCCAGGAAGCCCACCAAGAACGCGGCCAGAGAGATGGATGCCGCCAGGTACGATACGCCCCGCATCTCGCCGTGGGTCATTCGTGCCCCCACGACGCAGCTGCCAATCCCGAACAAAAGGACCATCAGAGCTCCGATCCCGTGGACCGACGGGAGGAGGTTCCAGGGTGCGACCGACACCATAATCATGCCGGCGCTTGTCAGATAGAAGGGGAGGGAACGCCAGGGACGGAGGTGCCACCGGAACAGGAGCCCAGAACTCCAGAGCCAGAGGAGTCCGGCAACGAAGAGCTGTCCGTCCCAGAAGAGCGCCGTCGCCACTCCGGCGCCCCCCAGATAACTGATGGCGTCCGTGTGGACGCTGTATCCGGGAAAGACCGCCTCCGCTGCGGTGGTGAACAGGAGGATCATCGAACCCCCCAGGGCGAAACCGCTCCCGGGATTTCGTTCCGCACCGAGCCACGACACCCCGGCCAGTCCTCTTCGGGCCTCGGAGGGCTCCCCTCCTAATATTGTTGCCGACCCGGGGGTGTGGGCCGTCCCCTCAATCCCCATGAACGACTTGCGCGGGGGCCGTGATGGTACGTGTCTCCAGGAGACCCTCTTGGTCTGCCCACCGCCGAACTTCTTTCTCCAGACCAGGGCCGCTTCTCGCCGGGATGTCGTAGACCCGTTTCCGTGACATCCTGGCGCGTTTTCGCTGCACCGCTGCGCTCTCGGAGGCAGGTTTCCGAGGTCAGGAATGATTCCTCGGGCCCCCTCGGTCTCGCTAGAAGAACGGGTGCGCGTTTCCCGCTTGTGGCTCAGTCCAAGTGCCGGACCAGGCATCCCACACCTCTAGGGTGGGTAGAAGTTAACGGGCGAAAGTCGAACCCTGCCCAATTATACCGACTCGCATGGATATCCTGCCGGCGGCGGGACGCCGCCCGTCGACGGGTGCTCTCGGTCCGCACGATCCCGCAGAGGGACCGACACGGCCGCATTCGCGTTCCCAAAGGGAGCGACCACGGCCTTGGCATGTGTCAGGTGCCTACAGACCGCGAGAAGTCCACGAAGCGCGTTTGGGAACGGCTGATTGCGACCCCGCTCGATGGAGAAGGGCACCTCTCGGAGTTCGTCTACCTGCCCGCGACAGCCCAGTTCTCGCTGACGACCCTTGCGCTGTGGCCCCGCGTATCTCATGTTGAGGGGATGCGGCCCTTCAACTTTTTGACGATTCGATGCCTCGATCCTGCCGCTCTCCCTGACGGAGACGAGACGTTCGAGTTGTTATCCTACCACTCGCCAAAGGACCCTGAGTGGATGGGGCTCGCCGAGAAAGACGGGGCGAAGAACTGGGCTCACATCCTCGAAGCGTTCGCCCGACACCGCGACAGAAAGTATCTCCTCGGGACTGACCGCCGATTCGTCCGCCGACACGTCGTCGTTCAAAGGTCCTCCCTTGCCGGCCTCGGCAAGGAAGGAACGAAGCTATCCGCCCGATTCAAGCTCGGCCAGATCGCGGGACGCACGCCCTCGGTCTTCGTCGATTGGAAGCGCCGCTTGCTCGCGATGGGGAGGGCGGAGGCGAAGGCTCTCGGGCTGCCCTATCGGCGGGTCTGCGAATGGAAGGCCAAGCTGAGGGCTGGGACCTTGCCTACCAACGGGGCTGTGGTTCGTAGGCTGACGCGGGCCCTACTGGCGGGCTGACCGCCGCACGGCAGGTCGGGGGGGAGGGGCCCGCCGAGGGGAGCTTTTCGAGGGGGGCGTCGCGCTATCGGAGGGGGTGGTGCTGGCTTTTGGCCTCCCTATTATAGCGCTCGTGTCGAATAGCCCCGAGCGGATTCGAACCGCTGTCCCAGGCTCCAAAGGCCCGTATGCTTGGCCACTACACCACGGGGCTGCACAACAACCCGGCTCGTCCTTCTTTGAGGAGGGACCCCGTCTCATTAACCTTGGCCTGCTTCCAAGGTGGTCGTTGGGTCCCTGTGGAGAGCCCCACGTTCCAAAAGCTCGGGCCTCGCACCTTCCCGGCTCGAAGGGTACGGAAGGGACGGAAACCTATAGGTCCTGGGAAGGTCCTGCGGCAAGGTCCATGTTCGCGATGAATGACGTCTCGAACAAGGTGGCCTACGCCTATTCCAAGCAGGAGGCCTTTGTGTCCGTGGCCGTGGCGTTCGTCCTGGCCGGATTCGCGTTCGCTGACCTGGAGATGGGGGATCCTCGGGACCTGGTTGACGAAGCCATCCTCCTGTTGGGGGGATTGGGGATCCTCGTCCTCGCCTTTCGCTTCCGGGACCTTCGCCGGATCAACCGGCACGCCCTGGCGATCACCGGCGTGGTCCTTCTGGTCACCCTCTTGGCCTCGGTCCTTCTCGAAACCGGTGATGAGCGCCTCGACGATCAGGGGCTTTCGGTCGCCCTGGGCTTGGTGGTTCTGAGCTACCCCTGGCCCCTCAACCGGGGGAAGACCAGTCTCTTTTCCCCGTCCCAGGTTCGAGAGCTCTCGGACAATCGCACATTGGCGATGGGTTCGCTCCTCACCTTGTGGTTCTCCGTGTGGAATTGGCTCCCCGGAGGGTCCTTCCCCCTCTCTTCCGGTCTGCCCGGCGGCTGGGAGAAGGTGGTGGCTTTGGGCAACGTCGTCGTGGCCATCCTGGCGCTGATCTTGCTCGTCTATTACCTGGCGACGGAGAACTCATCGCGCCTTCGGGTGGGCCTCCTGACCGGCTTCGGGCTCCTCAGCCTCGCGTCCCTGGGACTCGTTCTGGAGGAAGCTCGGCATAGCGTCGTGATCGATTCCGACCTCTTGCGCCTCCTGTTCGCGGCCTCCACCCTGCTGACCACATTCCTTTTGAGCCGATCCCTCAACCAGGGACGCACCATCGTGACCCATCGGGCGTGAACGGCCGACCCCCGCCCGGGGTCCTACAACGGCCGGGTCGAGGTCGCGGCGCAGCGCTTACGGCAACCCTCGCAGAAGGACGCGTTTCTCATCCGCCGGTGCTGAGTCATGGGATGCGAGCAGTATTCGCAGACCCCTTTGGCCGAGTCGCGGTCTCTGAGGGCCCTTTCCACCATCCGCTGCTGGATCGTCGCCGAAGAACGCCGGGACACACTACCACGACTCATTCAACCTTACATAACGACCCGGGTAACCTCTGCGGATCGCATGGCCCTCGGATCTCTATCCCCGCCGGATTGAGACGGGGCCGGGACGGACGACCGAGCGGTGGAGTGCTCCTCTCCCTCGGCTCAGGGAGGGCACCCCTTTTCTCGGGATTTCGAGCGGGCCGTGGGGCCCCAGAGAAGGGGGGGAAAGGGACCCGACCGGGGCTCCCGGGTCCCGTCTCCCGAGCTCCGGAGGGATCCGGGTGATTCGCGCCGTGTCGAGGGTCATTCCGAGACAAAGCGGCCCGGAGGCCGTCCTCCCCACGACCGAAGTCTCGGCAGGGGTGAGGGGCTGTTCACGGGTGAACATGGGTGATTATAGCTGGCCGCCACCGACCGGGGATCCATGAAGCGGCCCTGGGACCTCAACGGCCGGGAATTCTGTGAATACCTTTTTCAGTACAAGTTAGAGAACCACCCGTTCCGGACCCATCCGTTCTTCCTGGAGTGGCAGGCCGGGAAGCTTCCTTTGGAGGTAATCCGCCGCTGGGCGCCTCAGTTCTATGCGTGGTTGGCCTGCATCCCCCGGGCCTACGCTTTGCGTTTCGCCCGCCTCCCCTGGACACCCGAGTTCGCGAAATATCGGAGCATGCTTCTCGAACACCTGACAGAGGAAGCAGGTTTCCCCGAGGGTCAGCACACCCCCCACCCGGAACTGTTCTTGCGCTTCTGTGAGGGATTGGGCCTTTCCCGCGAGGACGTGGAGACCGCCGATCTCTTGCCCGGCACCCATCTGGCCATCGACGATTTCCTTTACATCAACCACGAAGAGCCCTTCTATGTGTCGGCGGCGGGATCGTCGGAACCGCCGAATGTGGAACTCTGTGAGAAGCTCCTGCCCGTCCTGCGGACGGTCTACAAGATCCCCGAACGGAATCTGGAATATTACCGGCTTCACGGGGAGGCCGACAAGGAACATAGTGTCCTGGTCAACAGTCTGGTGGCGGATTTCGCGGATCGGGGTCCAGAGGTTCGGCTCCGCATGTGGCAGGCCATGCTCCGAGGCTTCGGCGTTCATCGCGCCATCGTGGACGGCGTCTGGTCCGTCCCGACCCATTTGTCGAGCGCTCCCGTGGCCCGGACGGTTCCCCGTTAGCCGCGGGGGTTTCTTCGAACCCCCCGGGCGATCCGACGCTCCCCGACTCCGACCCTCGGCTTCAGCGCCTTCAAGAGGCTGGTCTCTTTGCGAAGTCCATGAGGGACCGATCTAAGTCCGAAGAGTCCCCCGGCAAGTACGGGACGACGCGGACGATCTCGGAGAGCGATTGGCAACGTTTTGAGGCTCATTTGGCGGAGATCCTTCAGGCGATGGGACTTCCGCTGGATACTGTGGCCACCCGAGAGACCCCTCGGCGGTTCCTGCGGGCCCTGTGGGAGGCCACCGAGGGGTACGAGGGGGATCCGAAGCTCCTTACCACATTTGCCACCGAGTGCCGCGGACGGCCCGATTGCGATCTCAGCCAAATCATCGAGGGCCCCATCCCCTTCTATTCCCTCTGCGAGCACCACGCCCTGCCTTTCGGCGGCCAGGTCTTTGTCGGATATGTCGCGCATGAGACCATCATCGGGCTTTCCAAGCTGACCCGGCTGGTCCGTCTCTACGCCCGTCGCTTCACGGTTCAGGAACGTCTGGGGCAGCAGATCGCGGGGGCCCTCCAGGACATGCTCAACCCGCACGGAGTGGCCGTGATGGTGCAGGCTCACCACACCTGCACCCAGATGAGGGGAGTTCGGGAGATCTGGCCCTCGACGCGCACTACGGTCTGGCGAGGGCACTACGCGGAGAACGCGGCCCTTCGGGAGGAATTCCTCCGTTTGATCGATAGGGGCCTCCCATGACCCCCCGTTTGTCCCCGTTTCAGGTCCTGTTCGATCGGAGCCCCGGTCGGAACCTGCCCCTGCCCACCTCCCTGCGTCAGGTCTACGGGGATCTTCGTTGGCCTCGAACGGACGGCACCCCGCACGTGTTCGGGAACTTTGCGCTGACGCTAGATGGCGTGGCGGCGCTCCAGGAAAGGGGGACAGCGGGGGGCGGAGAGATCACCGGTTTTGACTGTCACGATCGATGGTTGATGGGCCTCTTGCGTGCCCTCGCGGATTTCGTGGTCGTGGGCGCCGGCACGGTCCGCTCGGTCCCTCGCCACGTCTGGACTGCGGCCCATGTCGCCGGGCCCTGGGCCTCCCACTTCGAGGAGCTCCGGCGGCGAACAGGACGCCGGGTCCCGCCAGTTCAGGTGGTGGTGACGTCGAGCGGGAGGCTCGATCCCACCTGGGCGATCTTCCAACGGCCCGAGCTCTCCGTATGGATCGTCACCTCCCGGCGCGGCGCGGATCGGCTTCGATCCTTCTCTTCGCGGTCACAAATGCGCCTCCTGCCTTTGGGAGCCGGTCCCCGGGTCCCGCCCCGCGCCCTCCTCACGGAGATGGAACGTAGCGTGCGGGATCCCCGGATCCTGGTCGAGGGTGGGCCCCATCTGATGGCCGACTTCTTGGCGGCTTCCTGTGTCCACGAGCTCTTCTTGACCCTGGCCCCCCAGATTGCCGGACGAACCGCGGCCCATCCCCGTCTGGGATTGGCGGAAGGCCGGCTCTTTGGCCCCCATCATCCGCTGTGGGGGTCCCTTTGGAGTCTACGTGAGGCGGACGATCGACTCTTCCTCCGCTACGGGATAGGGAGGACCGGGCGGACGGGCACCCGAAGGGTCCGGGTAAATCGGTTCGTCTGACCCGGTGCCAGGAAGGGAGAGGTCTCGCGGAACTCTCATAGAGGGATTAGGGTTGGAGAACCCGATGCGGGTCCTGGTTTGCGGTGCCACGGGCTTTCTGGGTCGGGAAGCGGTGCGGGCCTTTTCCCGGGCGGGACATGAGGTCCGGGGCCTCGTGCGGCGCGCGGACCGCGAGGCCCTGGTCCTTCAAGACGGGGGTCAACCCGTTCCGGGATCTCTGCTGGACCCTCCGTCCTTGGAAAGGGCTCTGGAGGGATGCGATCTGGCGGTCCATCTAGCGATCGACCCCGCGGACCCCCAGAGCCTCGCGGACCATCTTCGGGTTTATGCGAGCCGGGTGGAAGGGGCCCGTCATCTGTCATGCGCGGCCCGTCACAGCCGGGTTCGCCGGGTTCTGGTGGGATCCGGATATTGGGTCTATGGCTCCACCACCCAAGTCTTAGATGAAGAGACCCCCGTGGCCCCAATGGGGTTCCCCGCCCTGAACTACGAGACAGAAGAGGTCTCTCGGGAGGCCATGCGGCGGGGTGACCACGAGACGGTCATCGTCCGGCCGGGTATGGTGTATGGCCACGGCTCCTGGTTCGCGGGCATGGTTCAGGAGGTCCGGGAGTCCCGTTACCGGTACGTCTCCCCGGGGGCTCAGAAATGGTCCTTCGTATCATTGCGCGATTTCGGCTCGGCCCTGGTCGCCGTCGCCGAAAGGGCAGAGAACGGAGAGACCTACGTTGTGGCGGACGATGAACCCCTGGAGATCGCGGAAGCGACCCGTCATCTGGCCCATCTGCTAAGGGTCCCTCCCCCGACGGGGATCTCGTTCCGGGAAGCGAGCGCCCTCTGGGGGGAGATGGCGGCGTACCATCTGTCGGCCCACCGGGCCGCCTCCAATCGCAAGCTCCGAAGAGTGGGTTGGGTTCCGCGGGACCCCAACTTTCGAGAGGGGGTCCGGGCCGTCCTGCAGGAGATGGGGATGGGGCCTGACCTTCCGGGCTCGCCGGGGGTGCCCCTCCCCCGGGGGCCGGGCCGCTGACCGAACGATTCCTCGGTGGGGCCTGTGGTGTCCTTCGAGGGAGGGACCGGGGGGAATCCTGTGAGAGGGGGGCGGGCCGGTCTGCTCCGCGGGGGGCTGTTCCTCGTCATGGTGATATCCTGGGGGTTCAACTATCCTTTCGTTCGCCTCGGACTGGAGGAGACGTCCCCCCTCTGGCTCGCCCTGTTCCGGGCGGCTGTCGGGGCCGCGGGCACGGCCCTCTACCTGCGCCTCGCCGGCGTCCCCAGCACGGCCCTCGACCGCCGGAGGAAGTTCGAGGCGTTCCTCCTCGGAATCCCCAACACCGCCCTGTTCTTCGGGCTGTGGTTCCTTGCCGCGAGCCAGGTGCCCCCGGGGCTGACCTCGGTCCTGATCTACACGTTTCCCTTGTGGGTGAGTCTTCTGTCCATACCGCTCCTGGGCGAGCCCCTCGGACCGGTCAAATGGGGGGGTGTCCTGCTCGGGTTCGCGGGTGTGGTCTTCGTGACCGAACCCTGGAGGGGAGGGATGGCAGGTCCCTCCTTACTCTCTCTCGTCGAGCTCCTCGGCGCGGCTCTCTCCTGGGCTGCGGCGACGGTCTACTTCAAGAGAAACTACCAGGGCGAAGGAATGCGCCTGGCCAACGGCTACCAGCTCCTGGGGGGAACAGTCGTCTTGGTCGGTGGTGCCGTCCTCTTGGAACCGGCAGGGCTCGGACATCCGGCCGGTACCCTGGTGGCCGTCGTCCTGTACATGGGACTGATTGGGACCACCCTGGCCTACGCCATCTGGTTCTACCTGTTGCAGACCTACCGGGCCACGACGTTAAGCACCTTTTCCTTCCTCGTCCCATTGGCCGCTCTGGCGGCCTCCGCCTGGATATTCCACGAAGGGATCACTTTGGCCCAGACTCTGGGGGTGACGATGGTCCTGGCCGGTATCTATATCGAGGGCTCCTTCACAGGGCCCGGACCCGTGAGGGAAGGTTCGGAGGCCCGTGCCGAGGCCTCGGGAGGCGGGACTGCTTCTCGGGATCCCCCGACCACCGGAAAACGGATGTAGGGACCGGAATTACCGCTCTTTCGGCTTGGTCGTGAGGAACCCCCATGGATGACCTTCGTATCGACGATCACTCCTCGACCCCCCCGGGCGGGGGGACCGAGGGAACGACGCGACCTCGATACCGGATCCTGATCGTCGACGATGATCCGGATTCGTTGATCCTGTTACGCCAATCGCTCGCTTTGGCTCCGGAGTTCCTGGCCTCCGTGGAGGAGGCCAAGGATGCCGAGGAGGCCCTGCGAAAGCTGGACATGGACCGGTACGACGTCGTGCTCTCCGACCAGATCATGCCGGGGATGAATGGCATCGATTTCCTCATGGAGGTCAAGGAGCGGTATCCCTACATCCTAAGGATCCTCATCACCGCCCACACGGGGCTCGAGGTAGTCCTGCGGGCGGTGAACCTGGCCCAGGTCCATGCCTACATCGAGAAACCGATCGACCCGCTCGAGGTTTCCAAGACCCTGATGGAATCCATGGTCCGGATGCAGGAACGCCAGCGCAATCCTCATTTCAATCCCTCCAGCGTTCAGGACGCGGTCCAACTGGTCCGTCAGGTGGAGAACCATCTGGTGGTCAAACCCAAGGATCCCGGCAGTCTGGGCCTTGACCTGGTCTTCGATTCCCCGGCAGACTTCAACCGGTTCACCTTCGAAATGCTCCGGTCCCGGGGCGCGGTCATCTCCGACGTCCATGTGTTCGAGGGAAAGTTCCACGTGCTCGTCCAGGTGTTCCCCCGCATGGGCCCGTTCGTGGACCCCAAGAACGAGAGGACTCCGACCTGACCGCCATTCCCCCGGTAGCCCTTCCTTCAGGGCTTCGACGCCGGGGGCTCGGAAGGAACGGCCCTCTTCAGACCCGGCAAGGGCTTCCAGACTCGGTCCCCCAGGAGCGAAAGGCTGGCGGGTACGAGGTAGGTTCGCACGAACATCGCGTCCAGGAGGACGGCCACGCCGACCGCGAACCCGATGCTCTTGAGAAGAAGGAACGAACCAGAGGCCAGCACGAAGAACGCGCTCGCCAGAATGATGGCGGCGGCCGTGATGATCCCCCCCGTTAGGGCCACCGCCCGGATCACCGCCTCCCGAGAGGACAGGCCTCGGATCCTCTCCTCCCGGACCCGGGTGAGGATGAACACATTGTAGTCCATGCCCAGGCCGAATACGAGGATGAAGAGGACCGTCGGCACGAAGAAGAAGATCGGCAGGCCCCCCAGGACCGTGAGCACAAGGTAGGTCAGGGCCCAGGCCCAACCGATGGACATGGCGATAGTGGCCAAGGCCAGCGGCGGGATCAGGCCCGACCCCAAGACGGCCAGGAGAACCACGAGGAGCCCGACCACCACGATGATCTCCATCTTTTCCTGGGCCAGGGACGTTTGGGCCGCGAGGTCCTTGATGAGGCTGGAGGCCCCCCCATAGGCGACCGAGGTGATGGCGGGCTCGTGGGTGACAAACGTCCCCAATCGGGATTCCAGGGCGTCGAGGGTCTGCACCCCGTTGTTCGAGAGACCGGAGGCGTTGGTAAGGACCGTGAACCACACCGTCCGATCATCCCGACCCACGTACGAGGAGAGGTCCCCGAGGAGGTTGGCCCGCGTATCCGGCGGAAGGGTGGAGAGGTTCGCCCACGTGGATAAGGGGGCGAGAGAGGGCCCGACGGGGCTTTCGACCTCCCGGACCCCCGGCGTGGAGTTGAGGAGACCGGTCACTTGCGAGATCAGAGCGAATTCGGTGGTGTTGATGCCTCCGGGGAGGGTCAGGTTAGACCGGAAGGTCACGAGGACATCCGTGGGGAAGGCGAACCCCGGACCAAAATTGCCCGCGAGGACGCTCAGCCCCACCGAAGAGGGCTCGCTCGCGGGCATCTGCTGGTAGTAGTCGTAACTCACCGGGGCGGTCAAAGCCACGTAGAGCAGCGGGACCGAAAGAAGGACGGCCACCGCCACGATAGCCCAGGGCCGACGGGCGCCCGTCTTGGCGGCCCGCTGGAAGTACCGGGTCCCCCAAGAGGGGGCCGGGGGAGAGTTCCTTTCATTCCGGACCGGGGGGAAGCGATGGGGCCAGAACAGGCGGGGGCCGGCCAGCCGCAAGAAGGCCGGGATGAGCGTGAGGGCCACCAGAAGGGCGATCAAAACCGAGAGAGACAGCGTCTCTCCCCACTGGCTCACGAGCGCCGAACCGGACAGGGCCATGGCGAGGGTTGAGAGGATCACGGTCGCCCCGCTCGTCGCAATGCTCTCTCCCGCCCATCGCACGGAAGTGACCACCGCCTCCTCCGGGGGGTGACCCTGTTCCAGCTCTTCCCGGTACCGGGCGAGCAGGAAGACGCCGTAGTCAGTCCCGACCCCGAGGACGAACGTGGTGACCAGGGCCACGCTCGTCTCATCGACATGTCCGATCGTGGAGCCAATGAGGTAGATCCCGGACAGGCTGAGACCCAGAGCCAGACCGATGGCTCCGAAGGTCAGAATGGGCACCAGGGGCGCCCGGAAGTAGAGGAGGGTCACCAGCAGCAAGGCCCCGACCGTGATGGGGAGCGTGAAGGAGATGCTGGCGTTGAGCACCTGTGTTTCCGCGAGGTCGGAAGCGGCCTCTCCCGTTTGCCAGACCTGGATCTGGCCGGACGCCCCGGTCTCGTTGAGAACGGTCGGGATCAGACTCTGGACCTGCTCGAGGTCCGAATACACGGGTTGACTTCCGTTCGGAGCCACGAAGGAGTCGGCCACGGTGAACGTCAGAACGATGAGGGTGACATTGTCGGCGGAATCGACGAATCGCTTCCAGATCCCGGACGGGATGGGAACAGGGTAGGTCGTGGGGGTCCCCGCATCCGTGATGTTCGTCGTCCAGGACGCGAGCTGGGCGGGGCTCGCCTCCAGGCGAGGGAACGTGGTCCAAACCTGGAGTAACCAGGCCGGGCTCATCCCTGCGCTTTCGCCAACCAGGCCGGTGGTGCAACGCTGGATGGCGGTCCATTGCGCAAAGGTCGAGAAGTTCAAGCAAAAGACCACATTGGAATCGACGCCGGGGGTTCGGGACCAGGGCGGGGTCTGAAGAGCCCAGGGCCCGAGGATTTGATGAACGATATTCTGCGCACAGGATACGACCTGCGCGGGCGCCTGGGCACAGGCCGCGGTCCCATTGAACCCGTTCGGAGGCGTCGTGTTGCCGTTATAGAACAGACTTAAGACCGTCAGAGCCGCCGTGTCCCCGGTGTAGGTCCTTTCCAGGTCCTGATACACTGGGTAGTTGAACGAGGAAGGAGGGGTCCCCGGGTTCTGGGAGACCAGGGACATCCAGCTGTCCACATAGGTCGCGGGGACCCCCCACAGGAGAGTGGCCGTCTGGTTGAGCAGCTCAAGCAGGCTTTGGCTACCGAGCACACTGGAGTTCAACGTGACCAACGCCAAGTTCGCCTCGACGTCGAGGTATTCCTGATACGCCGTGTAAAGGGACGAGATGCCCTCTACGTCCACGAGGGAGGGGTCGCGGGAGATCCTCTGCGTCAGGTCCAGGACCGTGCGCTCTCCCAGGGGCCCCGTGATCTGGGACCCTCTCAACACTATCAGGGACGTCGATCCGGATGAGCTGTTGGGAAACAACTTCCCGATCTCATGGCTGGCCTGGACGCTCGGGGCGTTGGAGGGCAGGGATGTCGCCGAGTTCTGGGTGACCGCCGAGACGTGGGTCAAAAACGGAGACCCCACCGCCACCAAGACCAACCACAGACCGATGACGACCCACGGATGGCGGACCAGCGTGCGACCCAGGACGTGGAAGGAAGGGTCTCGGGAGGAACGAGGGGTTCCTCGGCTCACGGAACGCTCGAGCCCGGGCGGCCTACATTAAGCTCACCCGGAGGGAGCCTCTCGGTCCCACCCGAGGGGGCTGTCTCGGAAGAGGGGTCCTGGGAAAATGTTCCGGTCTGACGAAGTCTTTAAGTGTCTTCGAAACTGAGTTCTATGGAATGGCCGTTTCGCCTGGGCCCCCCACGCTCTGAGGGCGCACGCCCCGAGTCTTCAGAGCTTCAGACATGGAACTCCACGAGGCGATCCGGGCGAGGGCGTCCTGCCGGGCGTTCCTGAGCAAACCGGTGCCCGATGAGGCCCTGCAGAGGGTCCTGAACGCGGCTCGGTACGCGGTCTCGGTGGCGAACCAACAACCCTGGCGTTTCATTCTGGTCCGCGATGAGGAGAAGAAGAAGAGGCTGTCCCAGGCGGTGACGAAGGGGCATTTCCTCTTGTCCGCCCCGTTGGTCGTCGTGGCTCTCGGGGTCGAAGAGGCGCAACCCGCCCTTGTGGGTGGGTACATGTTGAGCTACCCTCTGGACGTCGCGGCCGCCATCCAGAACCTCCTGCTCGCGGCCACAGCCGAGGGTCTCGGGTCCTGCTGGTGCACCGAGTTCAAGGAGGATAAGATCCGGGAACTTTTTGAGATCCCCGAAGGCATCCGGGTCGTCGGGGTGATCCCCTTGGGGTACCCGGACCCGACCGCCCAGCCCAACGGGGGCGAGGGTCCCCGACGCACCCTCTCGGAGGTCATGGCCTTCGATCACTTCGCGTGGTGAAGGACCCTCTCGGGGTGTCGCGGTCGTGGGCCGAGTCCATCTCTTCACCGGGAACCCGGGAAAAGCCCGAGAGGTCCGAGACCTTCTCGCGGCGGAGGGGCACGAAGTGACGGTCCATGGCTATCGGTTCCGCGAGCCCCAGACTGACCTCCTCGAGGAGGTTGTCCGGGCCAAAATCGCGCAATTGCCGCCCCTTCGGGACCCCTGTCTTGTGGAGGACTCTGGCTTGTTCGTCGAGGCGCTCGGGGGATTCCCGGGGGTGTACTCGGCCTACGTGTTTCAAACGCTGGGAGTCCGAGGGCTTCTGCGGGCCCTACCCCGTCACGGATCCCGTCGGGCCATTTTCCGGACCGTGCTCGGGGTCCGTACGGACGCGCGGAGCCGTTTCTTTGAAGGGCGCGTCGAGGGGCGGATCGCTGCTACGCCTCGCGGAACTCATGGCTTCGGTTTTGACCCCGTCTTCATACCCGAGAACGCCCGCAAAACATTCGCCGAGATGACGCGGGCAGAAAAGAACCGTTTTTCCCATCGGTCCCGGGCTCTTCGCAGAGCTCTTCCGTACCTCTGAGTGACTTTTGCGGAACGCTGAGCGGATTCGCGAAGGGGGACACATTTCCGCAGGGAGGGTTACTCTTCCCTTTGGATCCGAGTCCGCCGGGACAACGCCCGGGATCCGGAGATCGGACCCCGGGACGGGAAGGGGTTGAGGGTCCAGAGATTTCAGTCTTCGCCGAAGTCTCCGCCGCCCGATCCACCCATGCCGCCGGGGCCGCCGGCTCCGCCCGAACCACCCGAGGGGGGTGGGCTCGCCTTGGCCGCGATGACGTCGTCGATCCGCAGGATCATCACGGCCGCGTCCGTGGCCGATTGGATCGCCTGACGACCCACCCGGATAGGTTCCAGGACGTTCTGGGTGAGCATGTCATCAATCTTGCCGGTGATGACGTTCACCCCCGCGGTCTTGCGTCCCGACTTGTGGCTCTTACGCAGGTCGATCAAGATGTCGATCGGGTCGAGACCGGCGTTTTCGGCCAGGGTCCGTGGAACCGTTTCCAACGCCTCGGCGAAGCTCTCGAAGGCGATCTGCTCCCGGCCCCCGATCTTGGCCGCCTCGTCCCGGAGGCGCATGGCAAGCTCCTCGGCGCTGGCTCCGCCCCCCGCCACGAACTTCCCGTCTTCGATGGCGACCGCGACCACATTCAAAGCGTCCTCGACCGACCTCTCGATCTCGTCCGTGACGTGCTCGGTGCCCCCCCGGATCAGGATGCTCACGGCCCGGGCCTTCTTGCAGCCGGTGACGAAGGTCATCTGGTCCTCGCCAATCTTGCGTTCCTCGACCTTTCCCGCGGTCCCAAGGTCCTCCTTGGTGAGCTCGCTGACCTTGGAGACGATGTTGGCCCCTGTGGCCTTGGCGAGCTTCTCCATGTCGGACTTCTTGACGCGGCGAACGGCGTAGATTCCCTCCTTGGCGAGGAAGTGCTGCGCGAGGTCGTCAATCCCCTTCTGGCAGAAGACGGCGGTGGCGCCGGTCTTCTTGATGGTGTCGACCATCTTTCGCAGCATGTTCTCTTCCTCCTGGAGGAAGGCGTTCAGCTGCGTGGGATCGTTGATCTCAATCTTGGCGTCGATCTCGGTCTTCTTGATTTCCAGGGCCGCGTCGAGCAGGGCGATCTTCGGTTCGGAAACCACCGCCGGCATCCCGGAGTGGACCTTCTCCTTGTCGACAATAATTCCTTCGATCAACTGCGTGTCGCTGATGGAGCCCCCCTGCTTTTTGATGACCTGGATGTTGTCGAGGTCCACTTCGTAGCCTCGCTCAGTCTTCTCAGCCACGGCCGTGACCGCCTTGACGGCGAGGTCAGCCAGCGCGTCGCGGTTGAAGGAGACGGTCTTGGAGGCCATCGCGGTCTTGGCGATCTTGACCAGGGTCTCGTGGTCCTTGATATCCACCTTCTCGCTGATCGACTCCAGGGTCTCCAGGGCCTTCTGGCTCGCCAGGCGGTAGCCCTGGCTGATGATCGTGGGATGAATGTTCTGTTCGATGAGGGTCTCCGCGCGCTTCAGGAGCTCACCGGCCAGGACGACCGCAGTGGTCGTTCCATCCCCCGCTTCCTGGTCCTGGGTCTTGGCGACCTCCACCAGCATCTTCGCGGCGGGGTGCTCCACATCCATCTCCTTCAGAATGGTAACCCCGTCGTTCGTGACCACGACGTCGCCCATAGAATCCACAAGCATCTTGTCCAGGCCTCGGGGGCCCAGGGTGCTTCGGACCGCATCGGCGATGGCTTTTGCCGCCGCGATGTTGTTGGAAAGCGCCCCTCGACCCTTCTCACGCCTGGTTCCTTCCTTCAGCACCAAGATGGGAGTCTGTCCCGTCAACATGGTTCTTCCTCCATTGCGCACTGATGTGCAAGATTCCTGATTATGCACTCGTATATGAACATTTCTCTATCGCAAAGCCATCCGACCCGGACAGTAATCGAAGAAAGGGCCCGAGCCGGGCCCCGAAGGGGTCCCCCGGGTCCTGAGGAGTCTCTCGCGGGAGGTCTTGGCCATAGGGGGGCTGAGGCCACCCCTTCAGGTGCCGAAACGGCGTTGGCGCTGCTGGTACACCCGGATGGCCCGGAGGAAATCCAATTTCCGTAATCCGGGCCAGAGGACGTCCGCAAAATAGAGTTCGCTGTACGCTGCCTGCCAGAGAAGAAAATTCGAGATCCTCTCTTCACCGCTCGTCCGAAAGACCAGGTCCGGGTCCGGAAGGTCGTGGGTGTAGAGCCGGTTCGCCACCATTGACTCATCGATATCCTCCGGTCGGATCTTCCCGGCCTGGACATCGTGAGCGATGGCCCGGATGGCCTGGAGGATTTCTTCCCGTCCGCCGTACGCGATAGCGATGTTGTATTGGTAGTCCGCGTAATCCCGCGTGCGAGCCTCGGCCACCGCAATGGCCTCTTGCACGTCTGGGCGAAGCCGGGAGAGATTTCCGAGCGCCCGCACACGGATATGGTGCTTGTGCACGCGAGGATCCTCGGCAATCTTATGGAAACTCTCTTGGAAAAGGTCCATCAGTTGCTGGAGCTCCTCGGGGGAACGCGAAAAGTTTTCCGTGGAGAGGGCGTAGACAGTGAGGATCCGAAGGCCAATTTCGAGGCACCAGTTGAGTAGCTCCTCAAGTTTGTCCTTCCCGCGGAGATGACCTTCGACCGCTAGCAATCCGTTCATCCTGGCATATCGACGATTCCCATCCATAATGATCGCGAGATGCCGCGGCACGGGACGCCGACGGATCTCTGAGAGGAGTTTGGCCTCCAGGGCCTCGCGGGCGGTCCCGGCCAGGACCTCGGACAGCCGGGGGGGTCGGGAAACGCTCTTGATCTGCGAATCGGGCATTGCTAAGGTCGGGAAAAACTCAGGAGGATATCCGCTTTCCAGACGCTGCGTCGCTCAGGATTGGGCCAGGGTATCAGGCCTCCCGGGGAGACCTGGACCCACCACTCAGGCTACAGGTCACCCGTCCGAAGCGCCACCGCGATGGGTGAGAACGCAAGGGATGGGAACCTACACTCGAGCGGCCGCGAGGTATCCTGGCTCTTCTCGGATTAGCCCCTATCCCTTAAGTTGGAGCGTCCGGACCACCGTGGCCAGCACCTTTGAGACCCGAGCGCCCCGCCAGCTCTGACTCCCTCCCGATCATCTTTGTGCATCACAACCGCCGGGAGGAGCGCCCGCTCCGCCCGATTGTTGGTCCCCTCATATGCCGGCTCCCGCACGAACTCAAAGAGACGCTCTCGCAGCGCCAGGATCCTTGGCGAGAACCAATGCCCGTGCACCAACCCCACCTTCCGATTCGACAGGCCCCCCTTCCCGCGCCCCCCATAAATGGCCCGCCTGCGCCTTCATCGCGCGCCCCGCCACCCGCCGCACAAGGCGATAGACCGTCTTCATCTTAAGTAATCCATGATCTGGATCCCCTCCCCGCCCAGAAACTCCGCCAACTCCTTCGAGTCCCCCAAAAATATGGAATCGACACACCTGGTGGCATATCCTTGTCTTCGTTTCCACCGTGTCAAACGCCGAGAGCGATCCCCTGACGTTCGCCGAAGAATCCCGGAGCGGAAACAAACTCTTGGCAGGAGTCCGGCCGGCGGCGCATTTTGAAGACCGCGAACCGAAGCTTCTGCTCGAGTTCTCGCACATTGTGAGGAACCTAAGGGCTGCATTCCCACTGGTCTGCGGGTCGTGATTTGGTCCCACAGGGTATTCCCTTGAGCCGTCGGACGAGGAGGCGAAGGGTCTCCTCCGCCTCGTTCCCGTCAATGAAATTTGACCCGGTGAACGCCCACCGATGGATCGTTCGGACGTGGGCCTCAAACGCATTGAGCTGACTGGCTTAGGTGGAGAAGACGAAGGTGATTCGAAGCCTCCCGGTCTGGGCCACCACCGCTGGTCTGGTGCGCGTTGATGGGTTCTCCTGGATCATAGAGATGCGCCCATCCGGGGGGAATTTCTTCCGGTCTCCCGAAGAAATCGTACGCACCCCGCTATGTTCTTCGAGGATGAGAGGTGGCCCTGGAACCGTTTGTGGTTGTCGTCGTAGGCGCCCCTCAGAGAGAAAACTTCCCCGAGCCTGCCTACGTCCCCGGCTCGGTCGGTGCGCCTCGTCCAGGCCCGAGTGGGGCCCCAGTACGGCGGGAGGGATATCGGCCCCCTCTCGTCGACCGAGATGGCGATGGGCGGGTTGTGCGGACGATTGGTGAGCTCATTACGCCGCTGGAGCTTCTCGGCGAACCCGGGGTCTCTCGAACCCTTGCAGGCCTTCACGAACGGAAAGGTCACCAACTCTTCGAGAAGGATTGGCCGCCACCTCTCTCGACTCTCGACATCTTTCCCCCTCGATGACTTGGGTCTCCAGTGGGAAATCGGGGGACCCACTGGTGGACCCCTGCTATCAGTGTTCCTTCGGTCAGGAGAAAGGATACAACGCCCAGGTAGCGTTGGACGCGAAGAGCCAGGTGATCGTGATGGCCGCGATCACGCAAGAGAATCCAGACCAAAAGCACCTCTTCCCGACGACCGAGGAGAATACCAAGGAGGAATGCCACCGCCAGGTAGGCGGTCACGGCGGCGATGAGGGGTGCGAAGACCGCGGGATGGGAGGCCACCAGGTCCGGTAGGGCCGCCCCACCAATCGACTGGGAGGCGAACCCGTTGGCGGTGGCCTCAAAGCTAGAGAAGAACTGGTTCGCCGGATCGACGATGAAGATCAGGTTCAACGCCCAGACGATCCCCACCGAAAGGCACAGGACTAAAAGCCCCCGGGAGGAGGGGAGCCCACTTGCCGCCAGCGTAGGACCGCAGGAGTCAAGGCTCGTGATAGGACGGTGCGGTCCCCTAGGATCGGGGGACATCACGTCCTCATGAGCCCCGGTTCCAGAAAGGCCGCAGTAGTGACCGGAAGTACCTACAACCGTCCCCCCCAAGACCCGGCCATGACTGTGGTCTCCGATTGTTACAACGGAGCTTCATCCCCCGCGTCACCGCTGGCAACCACCATGTCAGAGACAGAGGGAAGGGCCCCTGCCTCCCCCGGCACCTCCGGGGGGGCCGCGGGGACGCCGTCCAAGAACGGAGGAGGGCGCTCTCCCACCAGTGCCCGGTCCAGGAGCAAGGTGGGGACCGTGATCGCAATCGTCGTGGTGATAGGGATCGTCACCGGCGGGCTGGGTTACTACTACGGGGTGGTACGCCCCTCGCAGCAGACCCGCTCGTCCATGGGGGTCAACCAGTCCCTCGAGATGGGGGGGTTCGACTCGGGCCAGGTGGTAACCTTCCTGTACAACGGGACCACCACCAGCACCTGCACCCCGTCGTTGACGAGCTTCTTCCCCAATGACCCCAATGCGAGCGCCGCCACCAAGTATACCAACTGCGAGGTGGGGGCGGCCAGCCAGAACGCGGTCCCCCAGGTACCGGAGTATGTCCTGGTGCCCGCGTTCGCAGGTCTCTCCATCTTCGGCGTCGCAGCCCTCGGTGCCAACGCCTCGGGCTTCCCTACCCTGAACGGTTCCGCCCTTGCCACCGACTGCGGAGCCGGCGGCACGGCGACCGCATGCCCGGACCACCCCACCTTCCTCTACTCACCGTTGTTCACGGCTGTCGAGGAACACCTCGGCCTCAGCCACGGCTACGGGGGGCTCCCGGAAGGGGTGCTCCCGACCCCGGCCCACGACCACCTCATCAACACCCCCACCACCTACCCGAACGTCTACTGGGGCACCACGGTCGTCCTGGTCCTCGATCCGAACATCTTTCCGGACCGTGAGACGGCCAGCTGCTCGGTGGTGTCGCCGTCCAACCTCTCGAACCCCACCTCCAACTGCCTCTCGTCGTTCGCCGGCCTGGAGCGGGCCCTGACGACCTGCTCCAGCTCGGCCGCGGCCTACAACAGCGCCACCAAGAACCCCATCTGGCAGACGCTGGTGTCGGTGGGAGTATCGAGTTGCGCCCAGGTCTATGTGCCCGGCGGGGTCAGTGCACTCAATGCCAACCTGTACATCCCCTTCTCCGTCTCCCCCGGAGACCCCCCGATGTTCCCGGAGTGAGGCCCTCGAACTCGGACCTAGATGGTGTGACGACCAGGGTCCCGGGGTCCCTGGTCAACCCTTTCCCCCCGCTCAAGCGAGCGGGGGTCCCATTGCGGAGTGCGACGCGAAGTTGCGGAGGGAGTGAATTGGTGTTCACGGACAAACCTTAGAATGGGTGGTCCTCACAGGATGTTCTCCTTTGTGGCCCTTTGCCAGGGAGGAACGAGGCCCGGGCAAGGACCCGTCATCCATGCCGCGGGGGGTCAGGTCGGCACGCCCGGGACCCCAACTCAAGGCGGAGCGGGGCTGCAGCTTCGCGTGCCAAGATAGAGGCGGACAAGACCCCGCCCAGTCTGCCAGGTGCAACGGGTCGGGAGATGATCCCGAGGGCCCCCGCTATCATCGAGCAGGGCATCTCATGTCGGGAGGGAATGCTCTTGGGGGGACCGGGCGAGCACCAAGGCAATCCCGGGGTCGAGCCTACCTCCCAGCTCTCGCGCTCTGCCGTGGTCCCATCCTTGCCCTCCCATCCTGTTCCTCCCCGGAGGGAAGTACGCGTAAGGGCCCTTCGTAGCCGAGATGCTCGATGGCGATCGGCTCGGCCCCGAGGGCCGGAGTGCGAACGCGTCGGTCACACACAGGGTCGTGGAAGGGGGCCGTAGAGGCTTATAGGAAGGCGAAACCGTCGACCACCGATGCTAGCCTTAGCGGACGTGGCCCTGGTCGTATCCAACGCGAAGACGTCCGCCACGTGGTAGGCGAAGAATCTGGGCTTCTCCACCCACACCGTCGGAGGCTCGGGACACGCGGTCCTTGTTGCGCCACCGGGGGACCGCTTCGGGCTCCATCTGTGTGAGGGCTTCGCTCCCCTCGTACCGGGGAAACTGGGATCGCCTTCGTGACCGATCAAATGGAGGCCCTGGTAGCGCGCATGGCCAAGGGATCGGCCAGGTTCCCAGTGCCTCCCACGAAGGAGAGGTGGGGAAGGATGGCAAAGTTTGCCGACCCCGACGGGAACACCTTTTGGCTCCTCGAAGCGCCGACGTCGCTGGTGCGGACGACCCTGGAATCCCGGGCCCCGAAACAAAGGCGGACCCCGGTAAGGACCCGCGCTCGTCCTCGAAAGCGCTAGCGCGGTCTGCGTTGGGGCCGTAAACCCTCCATCCGTACGCCCTGAGGGCGGGGAACTCGTGAACGCCACGAACCCTGAGGTCGACCTGGACAGCCGAGGTCGATAATTGACGTGAATTGGTGTCGCACATAACATAGTGTCCGGTAGGGGCCCTCACCGGGGTATCTTCGTTACCCCAGCGACCCCCGAGGGCACTGGCGCGACAGCCCGGTGCCTCTTCCACCGAACCGGCTGTATACCCGAAGGTCGTGAATGACATGGATGACGTGGTCGTTCGAGCGGAAGAACTCCCGAGGACGCCACGACATGTGCCTCGTCCAGAAGGTGCGGATTGAGAAAGGACCCAGCAACGTCTAGCAGATCTACCTCGGGACCGCGGAGGCCCTTCTCGAGCCCAGGTTCGACATGGGAGTAGGGTGATTCTCTGATAGCCGGTCGGGGTAGCCAAACCCCCCGAAAGTTGTCCTACGCTTTCGGGCTACAGAAGACGGATCCAACCCCCGCGGAACTTCTCGGTGTCCACGCCGACCGCTTTCAGGATGGCCTCCTGGGGTAGCTTCGGCCTCGTGACCACGATATATCGATCCGTAATGACCATCTATTATGATCGAATCGTAAGGTATCCTGTGAGGTTCAAACTCTATTATATTATCTCTTTGTTTTATGGTGAGATGTGCCTTGTTGACATCAATGCTTAGGCCGAAACCTGTAAAAGTAAAGGATTCATTGAGGATCATCCTCTTTGAGAAGAATGTTTCTGTAATTGTTCCTGATATCATCTTTGATTGTGTTCCCCATTGATGCAAATATGCCTCCTTTAGCTTTATTGTTCATACTTACAGATGTTAAGGTATCATAAATGTTTTCGTATTGAAGCGGATGGGCCCGGAGAGATTTGAACTCTCGACCTCCCGGTTATCAGCCGGGCGCTCCAGCCAGTCTAAGCTACGGGCCCTTTTCTTTCCCTACCCCCTCCACTGAATGTTTCCTATAAGCGAATCGGTGGAGGGGTCCCGAAAATCCGCCCTGATCTCACGCCCTCCGGTAGAGTGGCCGAACGCGATTGATCATGAAACTTCAGGGTTCGGAACGCCCGTGTAATCAATCCCCTTGACGGATTTGCTCTATTGGCGCCGGCACTCTGAACGCCCCTGCAACCGCAGATCAGCCCCGGAGCTGTGACCCCGGAAGTTCTTTCCGCGGAGCGACCAGTGGCGTCCCTTTACAGCACAGGTGACCGCCTTCTCTTCGGAGCCACTGAAGGAGGTCCTGAACGATGGGACGGTGCCCGGGGGCGATACGACGGGGGAGACGGGACACGGACCAAACGTCGGCGGTCATGGCGTCGTCTCCCCCTCGGAGGCGCCCTCGCGCCGGCTTGAGGATGTACGCGATGGTGATAATATGGGCCCGAGGATCCCGTTGCGGGTCAGAATACACACCGAAAAGTCCCTTCACACGCGTTCGAAGCCCCGTTTCCTCATACACCTCTCGGCGAACCGCCTCCGGGCAGGACTCTCCCTGCTCCACAAACCCTCCGGGAAGGGCCCACATCCCTTTCCAGGGTTCTCGGGCCCGACGAATCATTACGAGACCTCCGTCCATGAAGACAATCCCGTCGACGGCGACGGCTGGGGTTATGATAGGGGGTCTTCCGAGATAGGGAGAACTCTGGTAGGGCGTTGTCTCTCCCCGCGGCTCCTTGGATCTCACGGGAGCTCGGCACCTCCCCGCGATGCCCCCATATCTCGGGATTGAACCACCCCCGGGGGAAAGGTGTCCCGCCTTAGTTGCCGTCCCCCCCGATCAAGATGGCTGCCGATGGGACTGTGGACACCGAGCTCGCTCACCATCCAGTTTTCTGTACCTCCTCCGTGCGTTCCGCACAGAACGAGGTCCCGGAGATCGCCATGAGGCGGTGAAGGATCTCTAATGGATGAGAGGAGCTACCTTTCGCTTTGAACCGATGGGGTCTTCCGTCCGTCGAGCCGGGCTTTGGACGCAGCGCCACACCTTTCCTCGGGGGCCCCGGAGGTTTTTCCGGGGTGGGCTCCGGAATGCTATAGGCGTTGGGATATTTACCCTCGGACATGAAGCCACGTCCCCAGGGGCCGCCCAAACCTACCCGGTTGACCATCGTTCTCGCGGATTGGTGCCCGCATTGCGTCCCTCTGTCCGAGAGAAATGTGCATCGGCTCGCGCGGCGGTGGAAGATTCCAGTTCAGCGGCTCAACATCGACAGTCCTGCGGAAGCGAAGCTTGCGGATCGTTATGTCAGACGGTTCGGGGATTGGTGCGCGGACTACCTCATCCCCCAGGTGTTCCTGGAGTGGAGCGACGGGCAGGTTAACCATCTCTTGACGGGGTTTCCGGAGGGCGTTCCGTTCACCCGAAAGGCCTGGAAGAATCTCCTCTCTCGCCCCCTTCGGGATTTTCGGGGGGATGACCGTTGATCTCTCGGCAAAGGGTGACCCTTCCCTCTTATGTCGCTCCCAGCATCCCCTGTTTTCGACATTGCTCGGGCCGGGCACGAGCGAATACGAGAATTACCGGGCCACCCCCCGGTCTCTGGTATTACGCGTGCCGGCAGGGGGCGTTGGCCCTGGTTGGTTTGGCCACTCAGAATGCGCGGGACGGTATCAAATCTCTGCGACGGTTTTTGAGGTCTCGGCTGTCTCCCCCGTCCTTGGCATCCCTGCAGGACATCCGCGTGGCCAGCCGTCATGGCTGGGAGTTCACTCCCGGGGGGAGTCGTTCGGGAAAGGGGAGACGGGGCTTCCCCACAACCATCGTCTATTGGAGGAAATACCCCTGGAAGAGGGGTGGAAGGGTCTACCGGATATGGGTATGTCGGAGCCATCCCCGGGGAGACGTACGTTTCTTTAGTGCCCCCGATTCCAAAACCCCCATATGTCCGTTCCCTCACTCGGTGGCTGACGGGCGGAGTCGGTCGTCAAAACGGACAACCTCACGGGGATAGCGGGCTTGAGACTGACAGAGGTGTGGGACGCGAACATCGAGGCCCTCCTCGCTTCGGACTCTCCTGTCGGTTTCAGGGGATTATGACTTAAACTGGGCTTCGGGTATGCGCGGGATTCCGCGTTGGCCACACTCTTGGGACTTGATCCTCGACGCGGAGCCGGCCCTTTGGCGGGAGCTAAGAGAGCATGTCTGGCAGGGGCACCTCCCTGGGCAGCGGATCCTTGAGGGAGATAACAGGGCGTCTAAAGGGGCCCAACCCGATCTCGGGGACGAGGGTAGAACAGGTTTGAGTCGTCTTTCCCTCAACATGCAAGCCCCGCTGTCCCTCACCCTCGCGCCGCCACCGCAGGGCTCGGGATTTTGTAGGAACCAGTATCTTCCTCACGCGTGAGAGTTCTCCTGGTGAATCACCGGTTCTGGCCAGTGGAAGGGGGGACCGAGCGTTGGACTTTGGGTCTTGCCCGGGCCCTGATCCGCGAAGGTATCGACGTCCAGGTCCTCACGCAAGCCGAGCCTGGGGTTCCCCCTGTGGAAACCCGAGAGGGCATCCGGATTCGCCGGCTCGCGATAACCCGGATGGGACCCTGGCGGTTCCCCCGGAGTTACTGGAGGACTTTGCGCTCCCTCGACTACGACCTTCTCCATGTCAGTGGAAATCGAGTCTGGTGTGCGGACTACTATTTCCCGGTGGCCAAGATCGTGGACGGCCCTCAGGTGGTCACCCCTCATGATTTCTATCAGCTGGCCATGTCCCCCAGCTGGTACAATCATCTCTACTTCCGGCGCTATCTTCCCCGCGCCCTTCGGGCGTTTGACGCATACCTGGCGGTCAACCCCCGCGAAGCGGAACGGGTGGTCATGTATGGGCTACCTTCGGAACGAGTCCACTTTGTGGGAGAAGGGGTGGATGCATCGGACTTCCCAACGACTCGGGGGTCAAGGGAACGGACGGGTGAGCTTCGGAAGAGGTGGTCCTTGAAGAACCCGGTGATGCTTCTTTATGTGGGCGGATTTTGGGAGAATAAGAGGCTGGACCGCCTCGTGCGGGCGGCGGCTATGAGCCGGCACCGGGTGGCGCTCGTCCTTGTGGGGCGGGACCAACCGGAGACCCATTGGAACCGGACCCGCATTGAGATCCTTGCCCAACAGATGGGGGTCGAGGTTCACTGCCCTGGCCTCCTGCCGAGAGAGGATCTGATCGAGGCCTACTACGAGTCCGACCTCTACGTTCAGGCATCCCAGTACGAGGCCTTCGGAATCAGCGTGGTCGAATCGTGCCTGGCCGGGCGGCCGTTCTTATCCTACGAGGTAGGAATCGCTCCCGTTCTGGCGGACGCGGGAGCCGGAGTGGTGGTTCGTAACGATCAGCAGTTCGCCTCTGAACTGCGTCGTTTGGCCGAGAACCCGGCCCTCCGGGAAGTCCTGGGGCGCCAGGCCCGAAGGGCCGGTGAAGAATGGAGCTGGGAACGGGTCCTGCCCAGATACCTGCGGATCTATCGATCGGTTCTTGCCAGCCACTGACGATCCCTTGGCTTCTCTCTCCAAGGATTGAGGGGTACCCAACCGGCCGCAGCTTCGGGGCGTGCCTGGTCGATCCCAACGGTCTCCCCGCGGCCTTTCACCTGGGAATGTTGATAGGAAGGCTGGCGCTGCGGACCGCGATGGGCGGGCGCAACTCGTCGGGGGTGACCCCTCGTCATGAACTCGTAACCCCGCTGTTCGCGGGCTCAACCCGGGTCCTTCTTCTCGGGAGCGGGGAGATTGGCCGGGAGGTCGCCATAGAAGCCATGCGTCTGGGGGCCGAGGTGGTGGCCGTGGACCGCTACCCCAATGCGCCGGCCATGCAGGTGGCTCACCGGCATCACGTCATCCCCATGACCGAAGCGCCCGCGTTACGTTCCGTCATCGAGCGGGAGGACCCGGACGTTATTGTCCCGGAGATCGAGCAGATCCACACGGCCGAACTCGTCCGATTGGAGGACGAAGGGTGGACAGTGATCCCCAACGCCGAGGCGACCCGGATCACGATGGACCGGGAACGAATTCGGCGCCTGGCGGCGGAACAGGCCGGGGTCAAGACTACGCGATACGCCTTTGCGGATTCTCTTGACGACGCCCGGCGAGAGGCCGAGGCCTTGGGATTCCCCTGCGTGTTCAAGAGCCTCATGTCCAGCTCTGGCCATGGGAGTTCGGTGGTGTCGAACCCCCAAGAGGTCGAGGCCGCCTACCACTTGGCAAGCGAGGGAGGCCGGGTCCGGAACTCCCGGGTCATGATCGAAGAGTTCCTTCGGTTCGACCTGGAGGTCACCCAACTGACCCTGCGACATTGGGATACCGCGGGGCGGATTGCGACGAGCTTCTGTTCCCCTATAGGGCATACCCGACCCGGAGCCCATTATCACGAGAGTTGGCAACCCGCCGACGTTCCCGAATCGGTTTGGAAACGTATGCGCGATGTGGCCCAGGCCGTGACCGACCGCCTGGGAGGTGTCGGAATTTTTGGGTGCGAGGAATTCCTTGTCGGGAACGATGTCTATTTCTCCGAGATTTCCCCGCGTCCCCATGACACCGGTCTTGTAACCCTGGCCAGCCAATGGCAGAGCGAATTTGCCCTCCACGCCCGGGCCATCCTCGCTTTTCCCGTGCCCTCAATCGAATTGGTATCCCCGGCAGCCGCCCACGTGATCCTCGCGTCCCAGGTCGGATGGGCCCCGCGGTTTGGAGGTCTCTTCGAAGCCCATAGTAGTCCGGGAGTCCGGGTCTATCTGTTCGGGAAACCGTCGGCTTTCCCGGAGCGCCGGCTCGGGATCGCTCTCGCCCAGGACCCTTCTGTCGAGGGGGCCCGACAGAAGGCAGAACAGGCCGCCCATATCGTGGAACAGAACCTACGCGTGGAGTCCTAAGGGGGAACTCCGGAATCTATTGAAGACGGTACTCTCGCTTCCGGGCGTCCCGAAGGGAAACCACCTCGGTGATCCGGCCCTGCCTCTTGAGTTCGTCCAGGGCCGACTGGACCGTTCGGCGGGCCAGACGGGAGATCCGGACCAGATCGCTTTGGTCGAGGCTGTGGTGGGATTCCAATAGGTAGTAGACGAATTTCGCGGCGGGAGATCCCTCAATCCCCCCTTCGTGGCGGGTTAGACCAAAGGTATCTCCTCGCAGGCCCTGACGCTGCGAGGCCAAGGGGAGGACAGATTCGAAGGCCACATTGCCCAGGTTGACGTCCGGCCCAAGATCCACGATCAATCCGACCTGCTGCCCCTCCAAGGGGGCTTCGAAGATCAGTTCGTCCTGCGGGTAGGCGGCGAGGATCGCATGGACCCAGTCCCATTTGATCCCGCCCTCAGAATCGTAGATACCAACACCGCGACCGGTCTCGCGACTTTCCAGGATGACCTTTCGGGGTTTCAAGGTTCGTGCGTGACCGATTCTCTCCAGCGTCTCTCGGAGCGAATACTGAACGTGGGGGTTCTTCTTTCCCACCTCTATGAGGACGTCGAGATCCCTTGAGCGAATCTTTGCGGACAGGGATTCCATCTGCGGGGGGGTCAAGTCGATGATCCCTTCACTGATTTCCATCATGTCGAAACCCAGGCTGCGGGCCTGTCGAATCGCGGAATCCTCTTTCTGGTGCACGATGGCGTATTCCAGGAGGGTCCCACCCGTGCAGACCGGCACGCCGACCTCATGATACCTTTGGATCCGGCGGCGCAGGCTTTCTTGGGAAAGGAGCAGGGGAAGTCCCCAGCCGATCTTGACGATGTCAGCATAGGGAGCGAGGGTCTTGAGGAAACCGTCCTCCAAAGGACCGAGCCGGTCGAGGACGTGGGTCAACCCGGTGCTGCGTGGCTTGGGACTCGACAGCAAGCGGGGCGGAAAAAAGTCAGGAGAACTCACCATCCTCGGGCTTGCCTGCTCATGTGCCTTAGTGTCTCGACTCTGGCCCGGTGTCTTCAATTTCCGCGTCTCCCGCCCTTCTGCTACGCGCTGGCTGTTGCTGACCAATACCCTACCATAAATATCACTTACCGATTCGGCGACGGATCTGCGTGCGTTGACCAAAAACCCATTGCAAGTCTCGCATCTAAATACAGATTGAACTGGCGTTCTTCGTCTACGGTCCTTCATATTTAAATAGTGAATTAACTTATATATTACATATTATGATGTAATATTGATACACACTTACAAATTACCAATTAATAGACTAAATGGATGCGCATTGATGCGCAAGGACTTCCCCCGCCCAATCAAGTGGGTTTGACTATAGCATGGCAGGTTCAGGATCTGCTTCAGAGACCGGGTTTACCGGCAAGACCAATTTGTCATGAGGCCGCTTAATAATATTGCGCCATTAACAGGGAACTTGAGTAACGAGAAAGACGTTACTAAATGTGGCTGTCGCTACAACTTGCCTCCCGGATCTGTTTTTTCACAGGAATGGTTACGATTGCCCGGGTTGGATCCTTATGGCCGCGTAAACACGTTCAGATTGAGCGGCCCTATCAGACGAGTTATACAAAAAGCAGCAAAACCGTAGGCAATACCACGTATAACAGGAGTTATACGAGCCGAAATGGCTCGCAGAATTTCAACGAACCAGCATCTCAGAATCGTAGGTTGCGGGATTGACGTTACTAAGTATGCACGATTTCAGTAAAGCCTTAGAACCTTAGTTGGCCCGGTGATCCTTGGAAAACTTCTGGACCTGGTTGTCCAAATCTCACGTGCCCCATTAGCAACGGCAACGCCGGCAATGAGGGCCGGGCCCAGGTAAGGATCCCGAAAGACGGAAGTCCGTGGAAGATGAGCAATCGTGGTGAGTCCTTTTGAGACTGAATCACCGACGCCCTTTCCGGGAAGGACTTCAGCTGTGATCTTCATCGATGCAGGCGAGACCGAAAGTACTGGGAGAAATTCCGCAAGGCTGCTGAGGAGTTCTATACGCCTCACCAGCCGAGATCGGGGGGGTAGACGGGCGGCCTCTCCGTATAATTCGACCAGGTTTACGTCCGTTATGGCAAACTCACGCCCTTCAGACTTCGCCCGAGGCAGCCAGCGTCGAAGAGCTAGGCGATTCAAGAGTAGGTCAAGCAATAGGGGGGTATCCAGGATGTTCATAACCGGCCCCCTCGCTTGGTACCCGTCGACCGCGCCGGAAGTCGTGGTCCCTTCCGAGAACCTGGGGCGTCCAACCAGACCCCAATCCAATCATCGATCCTGTTCGAACCCGCGAGAAGTCGCTCGATCACAGAGGAGAAACTTTCTCCCCTCCGCTTCCGCTGTTTGAGAGCGCGATAGATGGGGTCACGAATCATGAGCGTTTTGGAAGGCATTCGTTCTAAATATGAATATACATATTTATATATATTTTTCGGACGCCCCGACGTATGGCTGGAAGCAACCTGGACATTGTCATCGAAATTTTCCAAAATAGCGGGCAAGGTTTGATAAGTGCCAGAGCGTGCGTATTCCGCATGAACATCAATGAGCAGTCGGTCGATCTTGTCGTTGACTATGAAGGATTGAGGTATTCCGGCACCACCCATATCGATGTGGAGGGTGTCGGGGCCACAGTCCGGATCAACAGCGTCGATTTGGACATAACCGGCGTCTGGAATCACGATCGGCCGGTTGCCTTCCGGCTTCACCCCGAATCGGAGGAACTCGAGATCGGCCCTCTAGTCCCAGGACACGCTTCCATGAGGATCGAATTCCGAGGTCGGGTGGCTCAGGATTCCCTCAAGGGGTTTTACAGATCATCCTTTGGACCCAGTTACATTCTGACAACTCAGTTCGAGCCGACGGACGCGCGCCGGTTCATCCCTTGTGCCGACCACCCCTCCCATAAGGCGGTATTCCGGTTTCGCGTTCGCGTTCCGAAGGACGTGAAGGTGGTCTTTAACACGCGACCCGAGCGGATCGACGAGGTAGGATCGGAACGGGTGTGGACGTTTCTCCCCACTCCGCGGATGTCCTCCTATCTGCTCTATCTCGGGGTGGGACCCTTTGAAGAGCTGGCCCGGACGGTTGAGGGGCACGAGATCGTTTGCGCGTGCCCCCCTGGCCGGAAGGACGAGGGAGAGTACGCGGTCGAACAGGGTGGCCACTTACTGGCTTTGTTTGAGGAATACTACGGGATCCCCTACCCTCTCGACAAGCTCCATCTGATCCCGGTCCCTGATTACGAGAGCGGGGCCATGGAAAACTGGGGGGCAATCACATTCCGCGAGATGTACCTTCTGGTTCACAAGAACTCCTCGACCTTTACCCGTATGATCTGCACCTCGGTGCTCTCCCACGAAATAGCCCATCAGTGGTTCGGCAACCTAGTGACCATGAAATGGTGGAACGACCTCTGGCTCAATGAGAGCTTTGCCACCTTCATGGGATACAAGATGGAAGACCGGTTGCACCCCGAGTGGGACCGGTGGGCGGAATTTATCACTCAACGGACGTCCGTTCCCCTGATGTGGGACGCCCTGGGCTCGACCCACCCCATCGACGTCCGCGTGGAAGATCCCCACCAGATCGGCGAGATCTTCGACGAAATCAGCTATGGGAAAGGGGCCAATATCCTTCGAATGATAGAAGGGTTCCTCGGCCCTGAGATCTTTCGACGTGGGATTTCGCAGTACCTCAAGCGATTCGCCTATTCGAACGCCGAAGGGCGGGACCTTTGGCAGTCCTTGGAGGAGGCCTCCAACCAGCCGGTCTCCCGGATCATGTCCGAATGGATCCGTCGACCGGGTTATCCCATAATTCGAGTGGCCGTCCGGGACGGTGCCCTTCACCTGGAACAAGACCGCTTCCGGATTGACGGGGGTAGGGAATCGGAAACCCCCTGGCCGGTGCCGATGCAGGTCTGGGCCGAAGGAAAGGTTCAGAGCGTACTCTTTGAGGGCCGGCAAATGATGCTTCCCCTCTCTGACCCGCCGTACGTAGTTTTGAACCCCGGTCGCTTGGGCTTCTATCGCGTCCGATATGATCAGAACCTCTCCGCCCGCCTTCGCGCCCACTGGAAAGACATGTCACCCACTGACCGGTACGGGGTCATCCAGGATCTGTACGCTTTCCTCCTGGCGGGGGACGCGTCCCTTTCCGAATATCTCCAATTCATCGCCGCCAGCCAGAACGATTCCAGTCATTTAGTCAGCGACGAGATCCGGCACGAATTCCTCTGGCTCTACCCCGTTTTGGCGATGAATCCCTCCTTCATCGAAACATTTAGCCAGTTCTTCCGCACGCAATTGGCCGGCGTTGGGACTACGCCGCGCGACGACGAGACGGAAGTACAACGTGTTCTGCGCGGTCGCCTTTGTCGCGCCCTGGTCACTCTGGACCCTGAATTTTGCCGTCAAATGGCAGCGCAATACACTCAGTACGATACGATCAGTGCCGACCTCCGGTCGGCCATCCTCACGGCGTATGCGCGTTGCGGAGGGGAGCCGGAGTTCCAAGAATTGAACCGCCGGATGAATGCCGCTCCCAACGACGAGGAAAGGACCCGCGTGGCACGGGCCCTGGTCAATTTCCGGTCCCGCGACATCATACTCAAGAGTCTTGATCTCATCGTTGCCCATCGCGTCTCCCCTACAATCGCACTCGAGATGCTCTTTGAAGCGATCCTTGGGCCTGATTCCCTCTCCGCGGCCTGGGAATGGACGAGCCATCACTTCGACGAGGTACTGGGGATGTACCGGGGTTCGCTCATCCTTTCCGCGCTCTTGCAGCATGCCGTGCCGTATTTCTCACTTGATCACGAGGCGGAACTCCAGAAGATCTTGTCGTCGGCCGATCTCCGAGGAGGAGAAGCGGGATTGACCAAGGGTCTGAGCTTGGGAAAGGTCTTTACGAACCTTCGGCGCCGCGCGATGGCCGCCCCATCGGAATAGGTCCCGATACGACGTCGTCCTCCTCCAACGGTAACTCGTCCGTCGGCAGGGAGTTGCCCCCAGGAGCCTCTCAGACAGGGAACAGGGCCTGGGCTCAACCAGTCGCCTTCGGGCCGCTAAGAAAGATTGACGTATTTCAAAAAGCGTGAGATTTAAGAATGAGGAGCTAATCCCCCCTGTCGTGTGGGAGCGTGGCAGGTCGTCGACCTCCCGCGCCGTAAGGGGTTAGAAAATGGCAACGCAGAGTACGTACTATTTGGAGAATGCCACCAAAGCCGACAAGGCCCTGCGAAAGGAGCTTTCTCTGACCCAGCTTCTGCTCCTATCTCTTGGTGGGATCATAGGTTCCGGCTGGCTTTTCGCGGCTCTTTATGCTTCCGAAGATGCGAACGCGTCCGCGGTCCTTTCCTGGATCATCGGTGGCATCGTGGTCCTGTTTGTTGCCCTGGTGTACGCCGAGGTTTCGGGGATGATCCCGCGGAGTGGGGCCATTGTTCGGTATCCTCATTACACCCACGGGAGTTACGTCGGATACATCCTGGGTTGGGCCTATCTTTTGAGCGCGGCCAGCGTTCCCGCGATTGAAGCCATTGCCTCTGTTTCGTACTTGGCTAGCTATTACCCCTCGCTGGCGTACCCGGCCCTCAGCACGATTGTCGGAACGGTCACGCTTCTAACTCCGGAAGGTATCGGACTCGCAATCCTTCTCTTGGTTGGTTTCTTTTTCCTGAACTGGTTTGGGATCCGCCTCTTGGGACGGTTCAATCAATTTGTGACCTGGTGGAAGCTCCTTGTCCCAACCTTGACCTTCATATTCCTCTTCACGGCCTTCCATGCCAGCAATTTTTCGGCCGGGGGATTCATCAACCCCACACTGGGTGCTAAGGGGATCTTCTTCGCGATCCCCACGGCGGGCATTTTCTTTTCCTATCTCGGTTTCCGTCAGGCCCTGGAGTATGGGGGGGAAGCCAAGAAACCGCAACGGGACGTTCCGATTGCCGTGATCGGGTCTGTCCTGATCGGGATGTTCGTCTACGTCATGCTTCAGTTGGCGTTCGTGGGCTCAGTCAACTGGACCTTTGCGGGTGTGAGCGTTGGGAACTGGGGAGCCCTTGGGGGTACCCCGACCTATGGTGTGGCACCCTTCTACAGCGCCCTTCAAGGTAGTGGTGTCGCCCTCCTGGGGTCTTTTGCGAGTCTTCTCCTGGTAGACGCGGTCATTTCTCCTTCGGGAACGGGGTGGGTGTACCTCGGAACGAGTACGCGGACCCTCTACGGGCTCGGCACCGACGGTTACTTCGGCACGCCTTTCATGCGCTTAAACCGATACCGGATTCCTTACATCGCTCTCCTCGCGTCCCTTGTCATAGGAGTCATCTTTCTCGCGCCGTTCCCGTCTTGGGGCTTCTTGGTCACTTTCATTACTTTGGCCACCGCGTTTACGTACATCATGGGGGGCGTGGCTGTCCAAGCCTTCCGCCGAGTCATACCCGATATGAAGCGCCCATTCCGGCTGCCGGCGGTTTGGCTTTTCGCCCCCATCGCGTTCATCGCGGCGGCCATCGTCGTCTATTGGGCGGGATTCACCTACATCGCCCTGTTGACGCTGGCCATTTTCGGAGGGTTACCAATCTATCTCTTCATTTACATCCCGCGACGGTTCAACATCCCCAGTGATGTGACCGACATCTTGGGTCTCCTCACCCTGATCGGCGTCATACTGCTGGGGATCTACGGATACTACACCCTCCTTTATCCGGGCGCCTCGGGGGCTCTGACAACCGCCCAGTTGACCAGCCGCTTTTGGCCGTTCTTTGGAGGGATGGCCCTGATCGGCTTGGGAGACACGATTGTTTTGCTGGTTCTGAGCCGTGGACATCCCGACATGACTGGCGGGATCTGGCTCATCGTGTTCATCCTGGGATTGATTCCCCTCAGCTACTTCGGGGCCTTTGGCTACTACTCGTCACCCCCGCTTCCCTTCCCCTACGACAATCTTGTCCTGATCGTCTTTGCGGCCGTTATCTACGCCTGGGCCGTATTGACTGCTCGAAAGACGGAGGAACTCGAGCACGAGATCAAGGTCCAGGATCAGGTTCTGGTTTCTGAGGTGCCGGCCCAACCCGAAGAGGTCGTAGGAGCCCCGGTCGCCGCTAAGGAGATGTGAAGTCCTCAAGACAGGGGGAAGGAGCGATTTAACGGAGCGGCCCGCGGGCCATTCGCGGACCCGCCCGCGTGGCGGGGGTGGGGCGGGGCCGGAACCCTCGGCTCAGTTGGGGGGGGGTCATGCCACGGGCAGAAAGCTCCGCCGATCCTTTCCGGTCCCCTCAGAGGTTACAAGGCTTTACGGGTTGAGGACTGTTCGGCCCGGTGAGGGTCTCTCTCCGCGGAGATAGGTTCCGAAGCACATGACCACGCCGGACACCTCGCGGTCCCCCCTACCTGAATCTGTGGCCCGCGTGGAGAAGGTTTTGGACTCCCGAGGACTCCGCGGAAGGATTCGAGTCCTTTCGGATAGCACACGGACGGCCCAGGAGGCGGCCCGTGCGGTTTCGTGCGATGTAGCACAGATCGTCAAGTCGATCGTCTTCCAAGGTGTGGACTCCCATCGACCGTACCTGGTCCTGACCAGTGGCCGGAACCAAGTGGACCTAGACTGGGTGTCTTCCCGCATCGGCGAGAGGATCGGCCGGGCCGATGCAGAGTGGGTTCGCGGTGTCACAGGCTATCCCATAGGAGGTGTCCCGCCCCTGGGTCACAGCCAGCCCCTCGAGACCTGGATCGATCGGGACCTTCTGCTTGCGCCCGTTCTTTGGGCGGCGGCCGGTCACCCTCACGCCGTATTTTGGTTGACTCCCTCGGAACTCCTCCAGATTATCCCGGGAGAGACCCTGTGGGTTCAACGGCCCTCGTCACCGAGATCGGGCGGCCGAGTGGGACCAGGACCGTGGTTCACCTTTGACGTCTTCGGGACACTTTTGGACTGGAAAACGAGCTACCGAGAGGCCCTCCAGACTGTCGTGGGGCTCGAGGAGGCCACTAAGGTTCTTTCCGATTACGCGCGGATAGAACAGGCGGTGGAAGGCGAAGAATATCGCCCCTACAGTCTCGTCCTGGAGGAGGTCGCCTTCCGGCTCTTGGGAGAAACCGCGTCCCAAAATCCTGCGCTTCGGCGTATTTTCCGAGAGGCTCTGCCGCAATCCGCACCGTTCCCCGAGGTGGCCGATGTCCTTCGGCAACTGAAGGAGGAAGGTTGTCGCCTCGCGGTTCTCTCGAACTGTGATGACGGGTTGCTGGAGGAGGCGTTATCCTCGCTCCCGGTGGCCTGGGACCTTAAGATCACTTCCGAAAGGACACGGACGTACAAGCCCGCCCCCGCCCACTGGATTGCTTTCCTTCGGGCGGCAGGTGTCGAGCCCGGGGAAGTTGTTCATGTGGCCGGATCCCCCGAATATGACTTAAGGACGGCCGATCGCCTCGGGTTCCACACCATTTGGGTGAAACGAATGCCTGGCGGCCGGGACTCCCCTCCGGCCCGAACTCGGACGGTCGCGAACCTGAGGGATCTCCTGCGGGAACTTCCCTTGGGTAATCCGTCCTAGGACCCCTCAGGGCCCGAAGTCAGAAGAAGGGCCTTCTTGGCGCTCTCGATATGCCCCCGGATATCAATTTGGCTCTCAAAGACGGAGCGGATGCGTCCGTCGGGACCAATGGCAAAGGTGACCCGGCGGGGGAGCCAGCCACCGTCAACCCCGTAGAGCGCGCGCAGGTGCCCTTCTGGGTCACTGGCCAAACGGAAGGGCAAGGAGTGGTTCTGTCGAAACCGGGTGTGCAGGGACGGAGGATCGGCACTCACGCCAAGGACGTAGATCCCCGCGTGGGAAAATATTTCCCAGGAATCCCGGAACGCACAGGCCTCCCGGGTACATCCGTAGGTTTCGTCCTTGGGGTAGAAGTAGAGAATCATGGGCTGGTGACCCAGGATGGTCGAAGCGTCCAGAACGCTCCCGTCATCCAGGGTGACCTGGAAAACGGGGGCTATCTCCCCCGGCTTCAGGGTCTTTCGAGCCATGATCTTCCTCCTCCTATTCCAAGGCCGGTACCCGGAAAACTCTTGGGAAGGCTCCCCGTCCAGAGAACCAGACCGGGTTCTTCGGAAAGGCTTGAGACCCTTCAGATAGACCGGACCTATCGCACACGAACCACTTCATCGTCCTTCCAGACAAACCGCGGCCTTCGCCGGCCCTTCCAATCCGTCCGTCGGTCCCAGAGAGCCCCCACGAGGAGGGGAAGTCCGACGGACGCATCGAGAAAGGCCATGGCCCGGCGGGCTGTGGGGGAGACCTTCCCCCAGCTCATGGCCTCATCCAGGGTGCTTCCGGACAATCCTCCCCAATGAGGCACGTCGGTGGTGATCTGCAGCGCGTAGTAGTGACCCTCGCCTTGTCGTCGATAGTGATAGTTAGCCATGACGATCCCATCGTTGATCCAGTTCTTCGGAGTTCCCCCCCCGATATAGACCACGCCCGTCCGCGGGGAGTGGACCAGGATCTGGACGAGTTCGTAGTTGTCTCGGACGGCATCGAGGAGGTACCGGGACCGACGTCGGTGGGTTCCGTAATGCAAGGTCATCCCAATGCCGATCGAGCTGTCGATAAGGGCGGGAGAGAAGACGGGCACCCCCAACCGCGCGCAGGTCGATAGGATCGAGTCAGGGGCCGGAAACTTTCGGCCCAGGAACTCCAGGATCTCCCGGGAGGAAGCCGGTCGCTCAGGGAACCCCTCGAGAGCCTTGGCGATGGCCCGGTCGGTCTCCTCGAACTTCTCCTCGTCGACATAGGTGTCGTAGATCCGGTCGATCGAAAGGCTCCGCAGCTCGACATCGTTTGCATGGGGGGACCCAATGTAATGGTGGTACCCCAGGGCTTGGTAGAGGTCTTGGTAGAGGATAGCTCCCGTGGATACGACCACGTCGACCAGCCCCCACTCGACGGCCTGTCGGAGCACCTGTCGAAGGCCGGCGGCAATGAGTGGGCCGGACAGACCCAGGAAGATAGTCGGCCGCTTCGGGTCGGTCAGCATGTTCTTCCAGACCTGGAAACAGCGGCCCAGGTTCCGGGCCTGGATGGAAGTGACCTGAAAGGATTCGAGCAGATCTCCAAGACCCCGGAGACGGGTCACATCGATGGGCGTGACGGGACTGGCCAGGTAGCGACGCCGGGTCGCACTATAATTTCGGTTCACAACCGCCCGATTACGACCATTCCTTAAAGGCTACCGGGAGACCCGCGTGGGAGCCCGAATGCCGGGATAAAGTCAGGCACTCGGTCCATGCAGATGCCCCGGGGAAATTGGATCCTCTCTTCCGGCCTCGGGGATCAGCCAGGATGGAGAACCGCCAGGGCGATTGTCAGAGCACCCACGACCAGAAGGACGCCTCCGGTGAACAGCCGCATTCGGTCAGGCGCGACCCATCCGCGCAAGACCCGACCGATCGAGGTGGCCAGGGCGGCCACACCGATGAGGGCGGCCACTGCGCCCGCGTAGATGGTCACGACCGCCCCGAGGGGTGGTGAGGCTCCGAGATCGGCCACAAAGCTGACCACCAGGATCTGGGTGTTGTCTCCCATCTCCAACAGGAAGATGGCGAGAAAGGCCCGCAACCCGACCGGAAGAGCCCCCATCCCCCCGGGGCGGGTCTCTTCCGCCCCCGATTCCTCACTTACACGACCGAGGCGAAACTCCCGGACCGCGAAACCGATCAAGAGGACCCCGCTCGCGATACGGATCCAGAGGAGTTCGCGGGGCAAGAGAGTGACGAACGCGTACCCCAACGCGACGCCGACTCCCGTCGCTCCAAGGAAGGCCGCCGAAGCCCCGGCCCAGACCTCCCGGGGGGACCAGCGCGACGCCATGGACAGAACCGCAAACATGGTGCGGTCCGCAAATTCGGCGGCGAAGATAACCCCGAAGACCAGACCAAACTCCTCGGCGGGTGAGGCCACGTCCCCTCGCTCGCTCAGGGGCGCGCGAGATGGAAGAGGACATCCTCCAGCTCACGCTCGCAATAGGCGCACCGCAACACCAGGGGGCGGCGTCGCACAACCTCAAATTCGCTCTCGACAGATTCTTCGCAATTGGAGATACAGTTAGGATTCGGGCACCGGAGGAGGCCGATCAGGCGGTCGGGCAGGTCAACCGCCCGCTTCTCCCGGACCCGATAGTCGCGAATGATGGAAATGGTGGCAGTCGGGGAGATTAACGCAATGGCGTTGACCTTCTGTGGGGACAGCTCCATATTTTCCACTTTCACGATGTCCTTCCATCCCATGCGCTGGCTCCGGACATGGATCGCGACCGAGACGGTTGAGTCCTTGCTGAGGCTTCCGATGTCCAGAATCCGGAGGACCTCCAAGGCTAAGCCGTTCCCGATGTGGTCAATCACGGTTCCGTTCCGGATGGATGAGATCTTGAGTTCCCGAGCCCCGTTCACAATGACCGACCTCCCTTCTTGGACAAACGGCCTCCCAGGATCAGCGAGAGCAAGGCCATTCGAACGGGCACGGCCAAGAAGGCCTGTCGGAAATAGGCGGCATGCGGGGAAGAATCGACTTCCGGGGGAATCTCCGCCACCCGGGGGAGGGGATGCATCACGATAAAACGCTCCTTGACTTCCGAAAGGAGCGCGGGATCAAACCGGTAGGATCCGGAGATCCGGGCGTACTCCGCGAGGTCTCCGAACCGCTCCTTCTGGATCCGGGTGACATAGAGCACGTCGGCGTCCTTCAAGGCCCGCCGAAGATCTGGCTCTTCCCGCACCCGGACCCCGGCTTCTCCCAGTTCCCGGACAACCTCGTCGGGCATGCGGAGGGAGGGCGGGGAGTGCAGGACCAGTTCGCTGCCAAAGAGACAGAGCGCCCGCGCGAGAGAGTGTACCGTCCGGCCGTACCGGAGGTCTCCCATCAGGATCACCCGAAGACCGCTGAGCGTTCCGAAATGCTCGTCGATGGTGGCCAGATCGAGAAGAGTTTGGGTCGGGTGCTGGCCGGCCCCATCTCCCGCGTTGATCACCGGCTTGTCCGAGACTCGGGCCGCCAACCGCGAGGCCCCTTCGTTCGGATGCCGAATTACCAGCGCGTCCCCGTACGAAGAGAGCATCCGCACCGTGTCCGCCAGAGATTCGCCCTTGGCCACGGAGCTTGAGGTGGGATCCGCGATGGTGATGACCCGTCCTCCCAGCCTCTGCATAGCGGTCTCAAAGGACAACCGGGTCCGGGTGGACGGCTCAAAGAAGGCCAAGGCCAGCAGTCGCCCCTGGAGCGCTTCCGAAGCTCTTCTACCTTCGGCGACGGGTATCCATCGGCGGGCCGCGATAAGGATCTCGAGAATTTCCTCTCGGGAGAGGTCCCGGATGGAAATTAGATCACGCCCTCTCAAAGACATCGGGCAACCGCGACGCGGACCAATGCTATATGTCTTCGCGCGCCCTGGGCGTCCTTGCGACGATTGTCGAGGGTCCGTTCATGTCCGCGACTTCTCCCTCCCCCCCTCCTCGGGGACGCTCTCAGAGTTCGGACCCGAAGCCCCTCCGAGACCTCGGGATTTCCTTCGGACGGGAACTCTGTGCGGATTCCGAACGGGTGGCCCGAGATCTCGTCCTTCTGGTCCCGTACCCTCTTCCGTTTGTAGCCGCCCGCGTCCAGGCCTTCTGCGAATATGTGGAGAGGTGGCACTCCGGCGAGAGGCCACCTCCCCTCAAAGGACCCCCCCAGGGGCCGGGTCGCGTCAGGATCCCCGCTCGAACGTCGAGGCTCGCGGAGGACCATGGCACGTTGTCCCAGACCGTCACGGAACTGCGCGGGCTTCTGAATATCCTTCGTTCTGAGGATCAGATGGGACATCGCCAGGCGCTGGGCCAATACTGGAAGGTCGCCATCGTGTCCTTGCGCCACCACCTCGACGAGGAAGCTCGGGACGGCGGTTCGAGCGACGACTTTGATTCTCCCCCGAACGGCCACCACTCATGAGAGCTTCCCTTCACGTGATCCCCGTCAATGGGCGACCAAGCCGCCCGACGGGTAGTTTCGGGGGGGTGGATACCCGGCTCGTTCAAGGTTTCCGATTTTCGTGCCAACCCCAATGCGGACTGTGCTGCTACACATCTCCCCGGATTCGCCCGGTCGAGATCCGTCTCCTCCAAGCTCAGAACGTGCCGGTCACCGTCATCGGAAAGTCCTCGCGGGGGGGCTGGATTCCCGCCCGACGGGCGGGGGGGGCTTGCGAATGTCTCCGTCGGTCCCGGTGTCAGATATACGCTTACCGGCCCCGACCCTGCCGGCAATACCCGTTGAATCTCTTCGTCGGAGACCGGGCCCAAGTACTCCTGAACCTGTCCTGCCCCGGCATCAACCTCGCCCCCCTGCATCAGGCCTGGTCGCGAGCCCAAATTCCCCCAGCGCCCCCCCGGGGTCTGGAGGCGGAATTCCAAGTCCTTTGGGATCGCTGGGAGGAGTTTCGAACTCGGGGGCGGCGGCGAGGTGGCGGAAAGCCCGGGGGCCCGCGTTTTCGGCACGGCGCTCTGAACGGTTTGCGCAGGGACGTTGTTGACTGGGTCCGCTGTCGGGTCCACCAAAACCTCCCCGAAATGTCGGACGCGGACTGGCCCCCGGAGGGCCCTCCCCCCGCCTCCGAGCGCCTCGAAAACCTTCCCCTGTTCCGAGACCCCGGGAGGGGCGTGGGAGGCCTTCGGTCCGGTCCCAGAGGATGGGAAGGGGTCCTCTTTCGGGAATCCGGTGGGATCCTCGGTCTTTTGAACCCCTCCAAGCTTCCTTCTTACCCTCCAGCGCTGTCAACCGGAGCTGATCGTCTCCTCCAAGGGTACCTCCATTACCTGGTTGAGAGAGACCACACCCTCTGGTTACTCGCGAATGAGGGGTTCGGGGGAGACGGGACGACGTTTGCGAACGCCCTTCGGGAGCTTCTAGGGGTTGTCACCACGGAGATTGTGGGTCGAGGATGGTTCCTGGCGAAGTCCGGGGCAGGATCCCGCGATCCTCTTGGGATGGAGACCGTGGCGACCGGGATCCGCGCGGTGGATTCGGACCTTCTGGATATTCCAACGCGGGGTCTTCTGCTCTAGAAGCGCGTCGGGGGTCTCCTCCTCGGCCCACCGGGGGCCGACTTTGATGGCTCGGCCCTCGTGCGCTGTCGACCTGAAATGGCGATCTTCGAAGCCTTTTGTATGGGTCCTCTGGATCGAGACCAATGTACCGGGGCAACGCTCCAGGGTAGGGTCTACTCCCGCCTCCCCACCCCAGGACGAGGCGAGCGCGCGCTAAATCTGCTTGTCCAACAAGATTGGGTCTTGGACGGGGAGTTCGTGCGAGTTGAGAGACCACACGGTCGCACCTCGACAACTGCTTCACGCGGTTCCTCCGATACTGTGGGTGTCCCCCGCGGCCTGAAGGAGCTACCTTTGGCGCAACTTCAGGTCAACCTTTGCCTCGCGATGAGCTGCGACGTGACTTTTACTGACCGTCGAGAAGATGCTTTGACGCTCCCGGACGACAATCTCGCCTGAACACCTCCTTTTCGACGATTCAGGGGGGAAGTTTCGAGGAGCCGGCGAGTTTCAAGAGCATCTTGGGG